>Ga0315280_10000137_pt1 | contig 136212 bp, 123 predicted proteins | sample YL17G06_40_MG_FD_203697 | JGI IMG/M metagenome (GOLD analysis project Ga0315280, IMG submission 203697) | Sediment microbial communities from Yellowstone Lake, YNP, Wyoming, USA - YL17G06_40 | ecosystem: Environmental > Aquatic > Freshwater > Lake > Sediment | place: USA: Wyoming | collected... | reverse complement strand
ACGCCTACTATCCGGTGAGCGGACTGATCGCCCACAAGGCGACAGCTCGCGAACCAATCCGTGTAGGGGACCTGGTAACAGCAGTTGTCGACGCCGAACGCCGCGACGCCATCCGCCGCAATCACACCGCAACGCATCTGCTCCACGCGGCGCTGCGGAAGACGCTGGGAACGCACATCAAGCAGGCAGGTTCGCTCGTGGCCCCCGACCGGCTGCGGTTTGACTTCACGCACTATGCGGCGCTGGACGAGCAAGACCTGCTCGACGTCGAAGATCTGGTGAACCAGCACGTGCTCGCGAACGCGGCGGTGGAAACCGCTATCACGGACCTCGATGCCGCGGTCGGTTCGGGAGCTATGGCCCTGTTTGGGGAGAAATACGCCGACCAGGTGCGTGTTGTATCGGTCAACGATTTCTCGAAGGAACTTTGCGGCGGCACGCACGTGCGGCGCACGGGCGACATCGGGCTCTTCAAGATTGTTTCCGAATCGAGCGTCGCGGCGGGGACGCGGCGTATCGAGGCGCTGACGGGCGAAGGCGTGCTTAAGCAGTTGAGACAGGCCAGCGAGACGCTGGCGCTACTGTCTGAAACGCTACGCGCCAAGCCCGACGAGTTGTTGCAGGCTGTCGAAAAGCTTACCGAGGCTGAGAAGAAGCTGCGGAAGGAGTTGGAATCTCAGCGGTTGAAGCGCGCCGCATCCCAGGCCGCGGACCTCATCGAGCAGACGCGCGAGGTGAGGGGCGTGAAGGTGATTTCTGCGCGGGTCGAAGTCACCGACCGCCCCGCCATGCGCCAGATGATTGACGACCTGCGAGCCAAGCTTCATTCCGGCGTGATTGTGCTAGGCAGCGTCGCGGACGAGAGAGTTGTCCTCGTCGCTGCGGTGACCAAGGACCTTACGAACAAGCTGGACGCCGGGAAGATCGTGAAGCAAGCGGCTGCGCTGGTGGACGGCACGGGCGGCGGCCGCAAGGACCTGGCCGAAGCCGGCGGCAAGAACCCCGCCAAGCTTGACGAATCCCTGCGGTCTGTTCCATCAATTGTAGAGAAGATGTTGTGATAAGCCAGCTCGGCCCGTTAGTACCCAACCACTGCTTGCTCTGGTAGGCCAAGCCGGTCTTGTAAGAGCACGTTACGTGCCACATCCTTTCTTCAGATTCTCGAGGTAGTTCCTCAGCGCCTCGATTTCCTTGTCGTAGCCATTTTTCTCCCGTTGGGCGCAGTAGTTCGTCATGTTCTCCTGTTCCTTGCGGCAGCCGGCAGAAAAGTCAAGGCATTCCTTCCAATCGGCCGCATGCTGCCCCTCATGTTGCTGGCAGGCGCTGTTAAGCCACTCACAAAGCGGTCGGGGATAATTCTTGCATTGGTCCTGGCACTCCACCTTCGCTTCGCCCTCCCCGGTGGGGTCGAAGGCGCCACCTTCCGTTACTTTGCAGTCCGGGCAGTCTTGCTTCAATCCCTCATTCACCTTCTTTGCCAAGTCATCGCAATCCTTGGCCTTGTCCTTGAACTGCTGAAACAGGTCGCGAGCCTTCTCCTTGTCCTTAATGATTTGCTCAAGCAAGGCTATCTGGTCACAAGGCAGATCCGAGGGTCGGCCCGATTGCGCGAGGAGCTGGTGTGCGGTGTTGCCGGGGGTCGCTATTTGGCCAGAGGGATCAAAATCAGGTAACTCACGTCCAGATGGGCTTGCTCCCCCAATGGCGTATGGCGCCATAGCCGCGTCCGCGAATCTGAGTCTGCCTGGCTCAAGAGTCTCGCCAGGGAAGTGACCCCACCGGCCACGGGAAACCTCGTAGGCGGTAGGAAGAAGGTAAGTTCTCAGGCTGGCGCTCACCAGCCATGGGGAGGCGGGGAAAGCCGTCGCGGTCGTGCTTGACTCGCAGCCTCCCTCCGACCGGCAGAAGGCGTACTGACAGGCGTTGTAGCCTCTCTCCAAATGCTCAGCAAGCCATTCAGGCTTCTTGGAACTCACAGACTCGACAGCGGCTTCGAGTGCCCCCTGAAAATGGATGAGATTGACCACCAGTTCGAAATCTCTCCAGGCCCCCGACCCTCGCGCCTCACTCCATTGCCGCTCGAAGGATTCGAAATCTGCCATCCACTGCTTGCTCTGGTCGTAGCGTTTCTGCCACCCCTCGTAGCGCCCAGGCAGCTTTCTGCTCCCCCCGCTGCTTGGCGCGGCGGTTCTGGCGAGCGTCCAGCCGACACCTTTATACTCGGGGCGCTCGGCCAAGCGCGGCTTCGTGGGATATGGGCGAACGAAGCGAACGGACTTGAAGGCGTAGCCCCTAAGGCCGGTGTCGCCCGGGACGGCGAGTGGCTCGATAGTTTCATCGTATTCCACTTCGGTGCGATTGCCCTGGGGGTCGCTGACAGCCGTGACCCGCCCGAATCCATCGCGATCAATAGTGAATTGCTCAGGAAGATATACCTGGATGTCCGTGTGTTGGTAGCCGGAGGGCGTGTAGCGCGCGAAGTAGCCGTCCGGGTGGTAACACCAGCGCTCCCGGGGCACGTCGCGGGTTCCTTCTCCCCGCGGCGCTTCCCCGAAGAGGACCGCCACACGTTCCAACTCGTTGTAACTCGCCGAGGTCTTCGTCAGCATATGCCGCAGCCGGGCTTCTGCCTCCAGCACGCTGCGAACCGCTGGCGGCAGGTTGGCGAAGGCCTTCTGTTGGACGCTCTCAGGAATCAAGCCTACCGCGCCGCCGTTAATCTCGAGAATCTCTTGGGGTGTAAGGAGTTGAAAGGCCACGAGCTGGATGTGGCGTGAGAGGTCCTTGACCTTTGTCCGTGCAATGATCGCCCACAGAAGCACCTGAATGTCTTGTTGACAAATCTCAGGATGATCAACTGAGTTGCGAAGAATGTTGCGCACCACCCCGGCCCGCGGCCCCGCCAACGGGGCATAAAGGTACCCATTGCCTTTGCCGGGAGCATATGTTCCCGCGCGCAGACAGTAGCTCTGTGCCCCTAGTTCATACAGGCCCGGGCGCAGGAGAAACCCGCCGGTAGGACTGCGCTTGAGCGCAAGCATGGGGCGTCGCGCCTTTGGCACATAGGCGTCCAGGAAAGAAAGGTCGCCGATGGCATCGTTCAGGTTCGTCGCAATCGGCCGCTTGCCTTTCAGAATGCTGTCCGTGCTCGGGATTCTCTTGGAGAGACCGTCTGGAATCTTGGGGAGCCTTGGGAATTGGCCCGTCACGGCTCCCGCCGCAATCACCAGCAACCCGGCAAGTAATGGTAGGCGCTTCATGGGTTCGCTCCCAGAAGAGTATCTTCACTAGACTCGGATCGAGGCCCCGAATGCTTGGCAATCACGGCTGGCCACCCACGGCGAACTGCACAAATGAGGTTGGCCACATGGCGCCGCAGACCAAATGCTAAATCAGCAACTCACACCGGCCAACAGAACAGGAGAGATGCCGTCACGGCGCATGATGCCGCCGGTACAATCTAGCCCACCCGGTTACGCGTTGCAATCACCCGAACGGCATCTGGGAAGTGCTGTTTCGTGGCCGCGTGTCTGAAGGCTGGGTCAAAGCCGACGGCAGGAACCCCGCCAAGTTTGACGCCTCCCTCCAGGCTGTGCCCTCAATCCTTGAGAAGATGCTGTAGGGAAGGGCGTTCATGGCCCTCCCGGCGGGACCACCTTAAGGGTGCTTTCCTACCACCCTTGTCGCGCACGTCGCACAAAGCGCCAAGTCTGCGCCGCCCTGACACTGTAGCGGCGCTCCGCAAGGGCCGAACGTTGCCGACGGCCGCATGGCGGCATTGCAGGGAAGGCGTTTCCGAATATAATAAACGCTTCGAGATCGGCGAGGCAAAATGTCTGAGGGAAGGAGATCTTTTCGTGCATGAGTTGGTCTTACTACGGCACGGTGAAAGCACCTGGAACAAGGAGAACCTGTTCACTGGCTGGACTGACGTCGGGCTGAGCGAGCGGGGACTGCAGGAAGCGATCGACGCGGGTCGGCTGCTGCTTAAGGAAGGATACACCTTCGACGTTGCCTATACGTCCGTGTTGAAGCGCGCGATCAAGACGCTCTGGCTGGTAATGGAAGAAATGGATCTAATGTGGATTCCGGTATACAACAGTTGGCGGCTGAATGAGCGCCACTATGGGGCCCTGCAGGGCCTGAACAAGGCCCAGACCGCCGAGCGGTACGGCGAGGAGCAGGTGAAGCTCTGGCGTCGCAGTTATGACATTCGGCCACCCGCGCTGACTCCGGACGACGACCGCTACCCCGGCAAAGATCCGCGCTACGCGACTCTCCGGCCTGACGAAGTCCCGGTGACTGAGTGCCTCAAAGATACCGTAGCGCGAACCCTTCCCTACTGGCACGAGACCATCGGCCCCGCTGTGCGCGCCGGCCAGCGCGTCATCGTGGCTGCGCACGGGAACAGCCTGCGCGGGCTCGTGAAGTACCTGGACAACATCCCTGACCATGACATCGTGGGATTGAATATCCCCACGGGAATCCCGTTGGTGTACGAGCTCGACGACGAGCTCAAACCCCTTCGCAGCTTCTACCTTGGTGATCCCGAGGCCGTGAAGCGGGCTGCGCAGGCCGTCGCTGAACAGGCAAAGCGCAAAGGCTGACTCCGGCAGGCAGCCCTGAACCCACAGAAGCCCTGGGCATGTGGGAAGAGCCACCACGGGCAGTTCCCTGAATCGCGGAAAAGCCAATGATCTGAGAATCCCTGCAACCGGAAGAGGCCGAGCGCGAGAATAAGCGTCCACCACGCAAGGCAGCCCCAACAATCGTTTACTCGGTTTGGAGCAGGGTGCTATAATTAGCCCAAGTTTGTAGGGACCGAGGCGGTCCCGGGTCGTCAGGGGAACGCCACAGGTTGTGTGCGTTCCGGGGGATCGTGCAAGGCCCCAAGGCCAGTGAGCACGTGCTCAGGGGCAAAGTAAGCTGGAGGGGGGAGGAGTTCTATTAGGCTCCGACATGTCGGAGCCAGGAGCTCGATGCGCATTCAAATCCATCCCTACCTCGCCATTGCGAGTTGCCGGCTCGCGCTGGGTTTTCTGTTGCTTCCTATTCAGTTCGCCCGAGCAGACCAGATCGTCTCACTGGTTGACGAGCACGGGCGCAAGGTTTACGTCAACACGGGAGAGAAGGCGACGCGTGGCGAGTGGCTAACGCGTAGCTTTCGCCCGACCCCGACGGGCATTCCCACGCTGGCTCCCCAGGAAATCGACCGTTTGGTCCATCAGACTGCCGAGAAGCACAGGGTCGATCCACAACTGGTACATGCCATCATCAAGGTCGAGTCGAAATACGACCCCAACGCGGTCTCGCGCAAGGGCGCCATGGGGTTAATGCAACTTGTCCCGGCCACCGCCCAGCGGTTCGGCGTGGAGAACCCCTTCGACCCTCAGCAAAACATCGAGGGCGGAGTGAACTACCTGAAATACTTATTGGAAATGTTCGGGGGGGACCTGACTTTGTCGCTCGCGGCCTACAATGCTGGTGAGCACTCAGTGCAGCGCTTTGGCGGGATCCCAATCTTCAGCGAAACGCGCGAATATGTGCGAAAGGTTACCGACATTTACAGGACGGGAGGTCCCTCGGACGCTTCGAGGTCTGGCGCTAGGGAATCCGCAAACCCTCCCATTATTCGGTATGTTGACGAGCAGGGTGTGGTGCACTTCACCAATGTCTATTGATTCGGGTTAGTGCCGGAGGTGCGCTCCGACCGGCGCCGGCCGGGGCGTCACCGCCTCGGTTGGGGCGGCCTCTTGCGGAGAGACGGAACAGTTGACGTTCACGGCTCAAAAGACGCGCGCCTGGCTCGCACTCCTTACCGCCACGTTCCTGGCATCCTCAGCGATTTCGTCTCCCGCTGTCTCACCGCCTCGGCGCGCGCAGGCGATCGCTGCCTACGAGCGCGCCCTGCGCATGCGCACCACCCTTGAGTCCCAGCCTGAAGGCAAGCGCCGCAAGGCGGACTATGCCGTCGTGATCCAAGCCTTCCGAGAGGTGCCCCGTCTCAATCCGGCCTACAGTAAGACCCCTGCTGCGCTCAGCGCCATCGCGGAACTCTACGAAGAAATGGGGCGGGTCTTCTCCGCAGACCGCTACTATCTGGAGTCCATCAAGACGTACGAGTTTCTGATTTCCCAGTACCCGCAAAACCGGCTGGCGCGGGACGCATTGTTCACCGTGGCAGAGATATACCGCTCTGACCTCGAGAATCCGGAGGAAGCCCGGAAAGCGTTCCAGCAATACCTTGAAAAGTACGCCAAGTCGGCGAAGGCCCCCGAAGCCAGGGAAAAACTGAAGCAGATCGAGCAGTTGCTGGCCGAGCGGGCGGCCAGCCGGTCTTCTCCCCGTCGCGTGACGGCAGAGACCCAGCGCGCCGCGAGGCCCCCGGAAGTCACGGCGGTCCGGCGCTGGGTGGGGCCGAATTACTCGCGCATTGTGATTGGCGTGGAAGGCGAAGTGAAGTTCAATACCAGCCGCCTAACAAATCCTGACCGCATTGTCCTGGACCTCGAAAACACCCGTCTGAGCCCGGCCTTGGTCGGCAAGACATTCCCGACTGAGGGCGGGTTCCTTCGCCAGATCCGCGTAGCTCAGTTCACCCCTACCGTGACGCGGGTCGTCCTGGACGTAGAAAAGGTTATTGAGGGTTATTCCGTTTTTCCCTTGCCTAATCCCTTCCGGCTAGTGGTTGATATTCACGGGGTCGCGGCTCCAGTCACAGCGAAGCTGGAATCAACCGTACGAGTGCCACCCGTGCCCGAACGCCGCCGGGTGGCAACTTCTACCCCCCGCCCCCCTCCTGGCAGCTCCACCATTCCGGCTCAGCCGTCTTCGCGCAGTGGGTCTGTATCGAAGCCTGAAGCAGCAGCGCAAAGCACGCGCGCCAAGGCGGAGCCGGAAGCCGGGAAGGCAGACCAGCGGCGCGAGACCGAGACGGTAGAAGCGGCATCGGTCAAATCGCATCCAGAACCTGTTGCTCGCCCCCCCGAGCCAGAGCCGGCAGATGCCAGGCCGCGCGAGCCCGCGCCGCCTTCAAAGACCGCCGCGCCCACCGAATCCGGTTCTCGCACCCTCACCCGCGCGTTGGGACTGAAGATCGCCCGCATCGTAATTGACCCGGGCCACGGCGGCCACGATACGGGAACAATCGGGCCGAAGGGCCTGCGTGAAAAAGACGTGGTGCTGGATGTGGGGCTGCGATTGAAGAGACTCCTGGAGCGGAACACCAGTTGCGAGGTCATTATGACCCGCAGCGATGACACGTTTATCCCCCTCGAAGAGCGGACCGCCATCGCCAATGAAAAGGCGGCGGATCTCTTCATCTCCATTCATGTCAACGCCAGCCGTGACCAAAGCGCCCGGGGCATTGAAACCTACTTCCTGAATTTCACCTCGAATCCAGAGGCCCTGGAAGTGGCGGCGCGAGAAAACGCCACCTCCCAAGAGTCCGTGCACCAGCTCCAGGATCTAATCAAGAAGATTGCGATGACAGAAAAGATCGAGGAATCGCTGGAGTTTGCCAAACAGGTGCAGCGCGAAGTCCACAGGCGCGCGGCGCTAGTCAGCGGCGAACAACGCGATCGAGGCGTGAAAAAAGCGCCCTTCGTGGTGCTGATCGGCGCCAACATGCCTTCCATCCTGGCTGAAATCTCTTTCCTCACGAACCCGCGCGACGAACGCCTACTCAAAAAGGCAGACCACCGCCAGAGAATCGCCGATGCTCTCTATAAAGGGATCACGGACTACGTGAACACTCTGGCCGGGGTTAAGGTTGCGCAGCGAGCCTCCTCCCAGGAAAGTTCTCCTGCCCCACGTCCGGATTTTTGATATCCTGAAAACCTGATGGCGCGTCAGCTTCCGAAGTGGCTTGGGCTGTCAGCCGCACTTTTCGCGGTACTACCCCCTTGCTTTGCTCAAAAGCTCACCGTCATTCCCCTCGTGCCTGCCGCAAACTGGCGGCAGGTCGATTCCCAGAACCTCGGGGTGGATGCCATTAGAAAGTATGGCGGTGATCCGGTCATTGAGCGCGAGTACGGCGTGAAGATCCTCGAACACAGGACTTACCAGTTGGGCAGGAGCAGCGTTGAAGTCACCGTTGAACCAGCGTCCGACGCCTCGGCTGCCTATGGCTTGCTCACCTACTATCAGACGGAATCGATGGTGCCGGAGAAAGGCATTCAGCTTGCCGTTACAGGCTCGGATGGCTCAATGATGGTGCGAGGGCGCAATTTCATTCGGTTTCTGCGAGCGAAGGACTTTCAGGTGTCCGAAAATGACTTTCGCGCTCTGCTGATTTTCGTCGGTGGGACCCGCCCGTCTAGGGAAGCGCTGGCCAATCTGCCGCCCCCGCTCCCCCCACAGGGCTTGGTGCGAGGCAGCGAGAAGTATGTCCTCGGTCCCGAGGCGGCCCGCCGAGTCTTGCCATCGTTCCGCACCGACCTCCTGGGCTTCGACCAAGGAGCCGAGGTACATGTGGGGGATTACCTGAGCGATAAGGCGCGGCCCACGGTGATCGCCATCAGCTACCCTACCCCCCAGATCGCCCGCGTCCGCTTCAATGCCATGACCGGCTTCCTCGGCATTAACCAAGAGGGCGGACCTGGATCGCTTTATGGCACGCGGCGGGGGTCCTTCGTCTTCCTGGTCCTGAACGCCGATGGTCCGGCCACGGCAACGAAACTGATGGACCAATTCAAGGTAGCGCAACGGGTGAGTTGGAACGAACGCTATCGCAGCGAAAGATCCTTCACCCTGGAACTCATCGGACTCCTTCTTGCCAATTTCCTGCTCATCTTGATATTGGCGGGGATTTGCATATTGGGGGGCGTGCTAGTTTTCCTCTCTAAGCGAGTCGCCGCCAGGCTCTTTCCCGAGTGGCAGTGGGGCCGTCCCGACGGAGAAACCCTTATCAGGCTCAATCTGAGTTAGGCGTAAGTCAAATAAAATCAATGGATTAGAACCGTGCGAGGGCACCGAAGGCCTTGTTTTCTGGGTGTCCGGGGCATACTCGGTTTCTCCGCCTTTTGGCCAATGTAAATAATTGAAAATAAAGGCATTAGAGTAAAGAAAAAATCCTGAGAATTCTCTTGACATCACTTGGTGGTTTTTCTAGACTCGCAACGAGTTTAGATGGCGGGGCGCGTCCGCCATTCTATTCTCCTCTAAAAATGCTCACCCGCGGGTTTGGCGGACACGCTGGCTCAGCCGGGTGGGCATTTTTGTATCGGTTCGCCGGCGTAGCTCAGTCGGTAGAGCATCGGTTTCGTAAACCGAGGGTCATGGGTTCGAGTCCCTTCGCCGGCTCCAACTTCCTCTTCAAGCCTGCCAGTAAGTTCCCGTTTTCTGCATCCACGGCATGGTTAAGTTATGGGCGGAGTACGTCCCTCACTCATAGCTCTGGGGAAGCCGCGCCACACAAAACCCGCGCAGACACCGTACGCCCGAGCGCGTTATTGTCGGCGGCATCTGGTGCACATCGGTGTGCAATGCTCTCAGAACTAAACCTGGGCGCAGGGGAGCTGGATCAGCGCTCTGGTTTGGGAGCTTCGCGGCGGCTAACTGCCCCGCTCGTTTACGAACTGGCTCAGCGGAACAATGACAGAACCCAAAGCGCCGGAAACTCGATCACGGATGACCACCCGGAGCTGATGGGCGTTAGGTTGGATTTTCACCTGCTGCGTCAGGCTCACCCCATTCCGCTGGATATGCTGGTAGGTCTCGGATCTCAGATGCATGTCCAAGGTGCTGGAAACGCCGCTGAGCTTGCGCCCCTCGGCGTCAGGCTGGACAAGCAGGACATCAAGGGTACCGACCCAACGGTCATCCTGTTGTTGAAATGTAGCGCCGCACGGGCCGATCACCAGATATACATCTAGGGAATTTTCACCGGAGGCCTGCGCTGGTCGGACGCGCGCTTTCAGGTCAATGCTGGTGGCCTCGAGGGGACTCCAGGCAGCCTCGTCCAGCACCGCCTTGCCCTCCTTTTCGCCGAGAGGTTGTTCCTCCAGCGCGAAGTAGCCACGACGATACCGGATGCGCAGTCCCGGGCGCCGGACGCTGATCTTGATTTCACGGAATTTGCCATCCCAGCGACTGTGGATTGGGTAGTAACCCAGGACGTAGGTCACGCGAGCGTCGTCCACAACCCACCGAATCGCCCCCTGGATGTCATTCTGGTTGTAATAGGCTTTGCCGCCTGTGCGTTCGGCGAGTATCTCCATGGTGCCCTGGGTACGAATCAGCATATCAGCTTCGTATGCCCGGCCGGAGCCGATGGCCACCAACCCGCGAGCATCGACGGGATAAACGGCCAGGTTGGCATTGTTCAGGGCACGCGCCGTGCGTTCGATCTCACGCAAGAAAGTACGAGGTCCGACCTCAAAGTTGAGAGCGCAACGGCCCTGCGCGTCTATCCCCATCGAGAACGGGAAGCTTCCTGACACCCAGATCAAATTCTTGCGACCCGGGAAGCGGCCCAAATGGTCGGCAATAGCCTCCAGGGTACGGAGAGTCAGGTCCATGCGCCTCTCTACGTAGAATTCCGCCATCCGCCGAGTCGCGCAACTAAGGTAGCCGTCAAGCTCCCGTGTCAAAAGGGCTTCTTGGGGACGAAGGCCGGCGAGTTCCTGCGACCCCGGATCAGCGCCTGAACGCCCGGGGGTCTGCAGAGCCGTCGGGACATGACCCTTATAGCGACCCAGCGCTCGGAGTAACGGGCGCGCATCATCGGTGAAATCGTGCAGCACCCTAAGGTTGTCCCTGAGCACATAGAGCGCGATGTGGTCCTCGGGCTGAAGTTGCTCGAGAAATTTGATGACCTGTTGTCTGGCGTAGGCTTGGTCTTCGAAACGCGTGTTCAGCCCATCCAGCAGAATGGCAGTGACACTGGTTTGTACCTGCCCGCGGTACTCCGGGCGATTGGTGAAGGTGCCGGGTGGTAGGGGCTCAACCGGTTTGGATAGGGGACGGTCGGACTCCACCGAAAACAGGCCGATCTTCTGTGGCTTCCCTTCATCCAGTAGAATGAAGTCATCGCGAGTGAGGTCAGGCACGGGTTGGCCATGCTTGTCCTGGACGATCACATTGACCTGGACGAGGTGCGTCGTGACGCGAATGGTCGGCTGTTCCTGCTGGGGGGAGGTCTTCCGGATTGGTGTAAGAATGAGCAGCACGAGAGGCAGGGCCAAAACCCAGCCAGAGAATTCTCGGGAGCATTTCCTTCCCATGAGAACCTCCGTTGGCTGCTGCGTTATATTCTAGCAAGGCAAGCCTATTATTGCGAGCCCTCGAAGAAAGATCTTCCTCCCGAAAGCGCTGGGGAGACAAGGACCTGTGTTTAGGTGGCGGTTAGGAATATGCGACTACGACGCAGGCGCCAACGCTAGCCAGAAAAAGGGCGAGGAAGGCAGGCACAACGACCCGGCGCAACGCCTGCCCTCCGAGGAAGGTGGCGATCCCGCCCTTGACCAATGTGTTCATCGCGCCCGCCAGCAGGATTGAGGCATTGGCCGTGCCGGAGGCTAGAACATTCTCACGCGCTAGGCTTGCCGCCGAAACAGTGAAAGCGTCCACGTCGGTGATCCCGGCCAGTACCCCGGCCACGTAAACACCAGAGGAGCCGTAGTATTGATGTGCCGCTTTCGAAACGAACAAGACGACAGCAAACATCAGTCCAAACTTGATCGCGCTCCCTAACTCCATGGGGTTCTTGACCTGCAGCACAGCTTCGCCCTGCGCGCCCTTTTTCATCCACAGAAACAATCCCACCCCTGCCCCCACGATCACAGGAACAGCGATGGGCAATGCCAACGCTTTTCCCAAGGAGCGGTCTATTACGAATGTCAAGACGAAGACGCGGAAGAACATGATGGTGGAGGCGATCACTATGCCCAGGGCAAAGTATCTTGCCAAAGAGTCTTCCGCGTCGCGCGCCTTCTGGGATAGGCCAAAGGTCACCGCCGTGCTGGAAGCAAGCCCCCCTAAGAATCCGGTGACGGCAATTCCCTGCCGTGCTCCCAACAGGCGCATCAAGAGGTAGCCCACCATGCTGACCGCGGAGATCAGAACCACCATCCACCAAACCACGCGAGGATTGAGCACTTGGAGGGGCCCAAAGGTACGGTTCGGAAGAAGCGGAAGGACGATCACGGTCACGATCGCGAACTTCAGGATGGCATAGAGCTCCTCCTCGCGGATTCGCTCGGCGAGCCTGTGCAGGGGCGCTTTGATCGAAAGGAGAAGCGTGGCTACCACGGCGAAGGTTGCAGCGGGAATCAGGTAGTCAAACGCCACCAGCGCGCCGAGAACGAAAGCCAGGATGGCAACAAACTCCGTGGTGGCGCCCTTATGCTGACCCTGGGCCGTCACGAGATAGGCCACGACGGCCACGGCACAAACGCCCGCCAGGGCTACCGCCAACAGCGAGGGGAATCCCGCCCTCGCCACCAAGGCAGCGAGAAATCCTGTGAGCGTAATCACGGGAAACGTCCGAAAGCCGGCGAAAAGGGGTTCGTCAGCTTTTTGCGAGTGCTGCCGCTCCAGCCCGATCAGCAGGCCCATCAGCAGAACCATCGCGCCGTTCCAAGCAATCTGGGTGTAAGTGGGCATCAGGCGGAAACCGTCTCCATGGTGATCTGGTCGTTCGTGGCCCAACCCGCATAATAGAGCTCGACGCTCAAGTCCGAGTGTTCTTTCGCCAGCGCGTGCCGAGCGCGGCGGAGGTCCTCTTCCTGACGCAGGCGCGGGTCAGAGGAAGAGTGCAAATGGAAGGGCAATTCCTTGTACCAGGCACAATCTTGGTGCTGGATCAGAATCAGGCGCTTGAGGCCGTGGGCATCGACAAGAAAACGAAACCACTTCCAGCCGGCCCAGGAAAACTTCGGCAGGTATTCAACCAGCGTCAAGCACTGCGGCCCTCCCGGGAGGACCAGGAGGTCGTAGTTCTCGTCAAGGTTCAGTTTCAGGTTCAAGAACTCGTAGAAGCCAGCCTGAAAACGGTGGTCGCTGCAATGTACCACCAGCACGTCCGTCTCCAAGCGATTCACTTTAGAGGAGAGCTCATGAGAGGCCATAGCGTTTTTCCTCTAGACGACCGGAAGCTGCACAAAAGTCAACCTATTATGAAAAACACAGCAATACACTTAAGGAGGGGTTCTTGCCTTCTGCCTTCTGCCTTCTGCCTTCTGCCTTCTGCCTTTCAACTCCTCTTCACTTCTTTCCCCGCTCGGCTCCCGCGGCAGGCGCCCCGGCCGGTGCCGCGGCTTCCGCCGCCTTGATGCCTGCGGCCAGCTTGCCACCATCCGCGCCAAGCTGCGAGAGCACGCCGGGGATATCCAAGCCCAGTGCTTGCAATTGCTGCAGCAAGCTGAAGACCAGCGCGGGGCCGGTGCGCGCGATGCGACCGATGCCACCCGTGGCATCGCCGCCGCTATTGCCCTGCTCGATCACCACCACTTTGTCGATGTTCCCGAGTGGTGCCGCGACGGCGCCGAAGATCCCCGCCGAGGCTTGCAGCACACTCGGCAATTTCTCCAGGATAGTCTGGAGCTTCGCCGCATCGTTGAATTGTTTCCAGGCTTCGGCCTTCTTCAGGATGGCCTGAGCTTCCGCGACGCCTTGCGCCTCAATGGCCCGCGCTTGCGCCAACCCCATCGCTTCAATCTTGGCGGCTTCAGCGCGACCCTCAGCTTCCACGGCAGCAGCCCGGCCCAAGCCCTCTTGCTTCAACTTCTCCTGTTGCGCCTGGGCCAACGCGATCTGCGCAGTTCTCTGGCCTTCGGCTTCCAGGATGGCGGCCTGCTTTTTCGCTTCGGCGCGCACAATCGCCGCCTGCCGTTCGGCCTCCGCGGGCCTGACAACCGTAGCCTCTAGCTCCTTTTGCTTGCGCAGGACTTCCTGCTCCTGGACGGAGATCTGCTCCTGCGTCCGCGCTTTGTCCACGCGGACTTCTTCGGCCACGACGGCCTGCTTGGCCTTCGCCTCCGAAAGCGGGCCGGCCTGCGCAGCGCGGGCCTTCTCCGTCTCGATCTCCGCCTGGTAGGAAGCCTGCTTCACCTGGAAGTCGCGCTGGGCGGCGGCGATGTTGGCGTCGGCGTCGAACTTTGCTTTTTCACCTTCTTGCATAGCAAGGGCAGACTTGATCTTCGCATCGCGGGTGGCTTCGGCCTCGCCGATGGTTCCATCGCGCTTCACTTCCGCCGTCCGCTTCTTGCCTAGAGCGTCGAGGTAGCCTTCCTCGTCGCTGATGTCCTGAATGGTCAGCACATCCACGCCAATGCCCATGCGCTCCAGGTCCACAGCCGCCTCAGAGGTCAGCTTCTGGGCAAAACTTTGCCGGTCGCTGTTCACTTCCTCCACGGTCAGCGTACCGAGAATCGAACGCAAGTGGCCTTCGAGCGTCTGGAAGATGACCCGCTGGATCTGGTCATGCGTCATCCCCAAGAAGCGTTCCGCCGCCGCGCTCAACGAAATGTCGTCGCCCTTGATCTTAACGTTCGCCACCGCCTTCACCGAAATGGGGACACCTTTCAGCGTGTACGCGCGTTTGATTTCCAGCGGAATGGTGAAGACGTTGAGCGAGAGGTAATCGACTTGTTCCAACAACGGCCAGCGGAAGGCGGCGCCGCCTCTCACCATGCGGTAGCCCACCATGCGCCCATCCGGCAGCTTATGCTTGCGGCCACTGAAGATCGCCACCGCATTGGGCGGGACCTTGATGTAGTTCTTGCTGAAGCGCGACAAAGCAATCAGTAGTGCGAGAGCCGCAATTATGGCGAGAAAGATAACGAACGGTTGAACGGGCATGAGGTTCCTCCTATCAGTCTTCCAGCGCGGCTTGCCAAAACATGGCAAAGCCGTTAGTTGACTATCCGGCGCGCTCGACCAGCACAATCTCGCCGATGATAGCCACGACCTTCACTAAGGTGTTCGCGGGAATCGCCTCGTTGTCCTTCGAGCGCGCGATCTTTTCCAGGACGGTGTCACCCAGCGTACACCGGATTTGTCCCAAGCCTCCCTTGGGAATGGCCACACTGACCTCTGCGGTGCAGCCCACCAAGTCACCCACTCGAACGTGGCTGGAAGCTTGCTGGCTATATAGGAACCAGGCGAAGAGATAGATCAGGGTGGCGAAGACCAGCCCGCCCCCAAACCCCATGGCCGTGCTGGGCCCAACACCATACCCCAAATGGATTCCGATGGCGCCAAAGCTGCCGAAGGCGGTTACAAAGACGCTCAGGACACGGCTGCTCAGAATGCTTGGCCCAGCTTCGTGGCCATCCATGTCGTGCCCGAAATCTCCATGCTCCAAGAGGTCTCCGAGTATCGAGCTGGCCACCAGGAACACGAACCCGAAGGCCGCTATGGCCAGAAAGGTGACAAATGCCGAGATGCCTATGAATAGCAACATGGCGATGGCCTCCGCATCACTAACGCGCGGTGCCCGTCAGCAGATACTTCCGCTGTGCGAACGCAACTACCTTCAAGTGGTCCCTACTTTAAGGCGCACCTTGAGCGAAGTCAAGGCATCGCGGACATCCGCGCCACGGAATCCCGAGGACGTCCCGCGGGCCCGCACATTGCGCTACGGCAACTGCAAAGTGAAGTCACAGTAGGCCGGCCATCCTGCGATGGACTTGGCCATCCTGACTGCCCGCAAAACGGCCTCAGACACAACCTCAGCCGCCAGCGCCCCAACCACTGAAATGGAAAGGTCCGACTTCAACTTGTTCGTGGACAAGGCGAACGTGCTATCGCCATCACCGTTCGTATGGTAGGGGTTGATGGTCCGCGCGGCGCCAGTGGAGGCCATCATAGCGATCTTGGTCAACGCAGTCTTCGAGAGATCAGCGTTGGTGGCCACCACGACCAGCGTGGTGCTGCGCAGCACCGGATCGTGCAGCTTCAGACGGGCCTCCGGCGCGCTGACAGGAATGGTCCTGAGTGTCTCGACGATATTGACGAAGCCTTTCCCGTCCGGGCGGCGGCCGCCGGCAATGATCTTTCCCGTGCGCCAGTCAATGATGTCGCCCACAGAATTGAGCACCACCAGCGCGCCGATGACCAACTCACCGACGCGAACGCTGGCCGTGCCCAGTCCGCCTTTCATGCCCCCGAACCCTTGCGCCCGGAGCATCTTGCCGACCGTGCCGCCGGCGCCCACACCCACATTCCCTTCCTGCACCGGCGCCGAGGTGGCACCCTGGCAAGCCTTGTACGCCGCCTCCGCGTCAGGCCGAATCTTGGGGTCGCCCAGAGCGAGATCGTCAATCACAGCGCCCACAACGATGGGAATCCGAACGTCGGGGATGCCCCAGTCATAGCCGGTCTTTCTCTCCTCCAGGAATCGAACGGCGCCGGGCACGGCGGCAAGGCCCATTGGGCCTCCGCCGGTTAGCAATATGCCGTGAATCTTGTCTAGAGGACTTACCGGCTGGAGCAGCACGCCCAAGTAGGAACCCGGTGCCGAGCCGTCATAGTCAACCCCGGCCGTTACCTCGCCGTCGAACATCAAAGCCGTACAGCCCGTCGGACGGCGAGAGTCCGTGAAATGCCCAACCCTGATGCCCGGCACGTCGGTGATGGACCCCTGCCAGCCTGGCTCTTCCGCGCCCAGCGCTTCCGATCGGCTAACAACCGGGTTTGCCAAACTCACTCCTGCCGCTGCTGCCATAACACGACTAAATTCTCGTCGGGTGATCTCCGACATGGGTTTCCTCCTGGCCTGGCTGCCACGCTGGTGAGCCGGAAGGTAGCCCGATGGGCCGCTTCCGGCCGCGAAGCAAGACCTTGAAAATCAGGCGGGGGTACTCTAAGGCGGAGTCAAATCGAGGTCAAGCTGACCTGAGGGTTGTCCGTTGTTAGTGGTCTGTAGTCAGTCGCGACCCGTTGAACGATTGGGTGAAGGAATCGCCGGGCAATTGAACCCCGCCCCGTCAAATTCAGGCAATGGCTCCATCGCTGAAGACTCAATCGTCCCATCACCAAGGCACGGGATACATGATCCAGCCTAGGACCAGGGCGATGCCCACGAAGGCGCCGAAGACCTTGGCACCATATATGAAGCGTTCGCGCGGCGTGTCTTTGCTGAGCACTCCGAAGACTACGGAGACTAGGAAGGAGAAAAGCAGGAGCGCGGGAATGTGGGACAGAACCATTTTAGTTATTGAGTCATTGAATCATTCCAGGATTGAAGCAGTGGATCGCTGTGCTTTGCAGTCGTCAATGACCCAATCGCTCAATGAATCAATCACCCAATGCTTCAGGGTTTTCGCCCCATGGCGATGTCGTAGCTGTCCAAGATGCAGAGGACGTTGAGCATTCCGGCGGAGACCAGAAACGCCGTCCCATAATCGGAACTTACAAAAAACGGGTTGCCGCCTGAATATCCGAAAAACTTGGCCGCCGGCATAGCCACACCCACGCACATCTCACCGAAGTAACCCAGTGTGCGCAAGTACGATCCGGAATCGGTCGTGAAGAACTGGCCCTGCATGGCAAGGCCCAACAGGAACATGGTGAGAATAGAGACGAAAAGGATCAGGGCCCGCCATTTCCGACCCAGCAACAAATGGCCCAGTCCTGGGATCAGCCACGCCGCCAAGCACAAACGTACGAGCTGACCGAGTGGCGGGGAGGCCTGCTTAGGCCGGGGTTTGACGGCGACCTCTTCTTCCTGGACAGCTTTTCCAGCCATGGCTTTTGGGTTAGCGAGAAGTCACGCACCAGTCAGGCTCTCCTCCGGCGCGTGCACGCACACCTCAAATAGACAAAGTTAACACACCTCAGCGCAAAGCAGCAAGGATGGGCACAACAGCTTCCTGGACTTCGCCTGTCACGCGCGCATCGTGCTCCTCAACGTAAACGTTGACTTCGCTGCGCACACCGAATTCGGAGAGGTAAATCCCCGGCTCAACGGAAAAACAGGTTCGCGGAATGATCCGGCGCGCATCGCGCGTCTCGAAGTTGTCCATGTTGGCGCCGCTGCCGTGGACGTCTTCGCCAATGGAATGGCCCGTGCGGTGCACGAAATACTCGCCGTAGCCGTGCCGGGTGATGACCCCACGTGCGGCATCGTCCACTTCGTGGCCGTGCAGTGGCCGGCCCTCACGCATGGCCTGCTTTACCAACTCTATCGCCGCATCGCGCGCTTTCCGGACAATCTCAAAAATCTCCACGTAGCGACGCGGGACTTCCTCCCCCACAAAGCCTGTCCAGGTGATGTCGAAATAGACCGCACGCGGAGTCTTACGCTTCGCCCAAACATCCAGGAGCACAAAGTCGTCCGGTCGAATGGGCAGCGACGTTTCTCGCGTTGGCGAGTAATGAGGATTGGCGCTGTGCGTGTTGACGGCCACGATGGGCGCTTCGTCCGCGATGACGCCGTTCGCTTCAAATAAGCGTATGATCTCTTGCTGGACGTCGCGCTCGCCAATCGCCTTGCCAGTTCGCACCGCGTCTCGGATCATCGCGAAAGCGGCGTGCACGGCGGCGTGGACGACCTTTCCGGCTTCAAGGTGTGACGCCAGGTCCTCATCCGACCAGCGCCCCTCGAACAGCTGCACAAGGTCTGCTGACGAGACGACCTCCACCCCGAGACTATTCACCAACTCTACGGTTCCCGCATCAACCAGCCCCACGTAGGGAATGTCGTTGAGCGGCGAATACTGCATCGCGAGCGTTTTCTTGCCGCGCAGGATTTCCCCCAGCCTCTCCCGCTGCTCCTTCCAGGAGGAGTATTCGTGTTCGGTTCCCGGCAGACTGGCAAGACTTCCCTTCTCCACCCGATGCACAAGCTTGGCCGGTTCGCCCTCAGCGGGAATCAGGTAATACCACCGCCGCGTGCAAATCTTGGGCGCGATCCCAAGCACTCGGTAAGCAATAGGATCGCGATGGTGATGGTCATAGAACAGCCAGCCGTCAAGGCCCGCGTCACGTAAAGTCGTTTGAATCGCCGTCAGGTTCATACTACTCACCGATCACTCCTCATAGAGTTCCTTTAATACCGCACGCGTCTGGACAAGAACACCGAAGGTCGCATCTTGCTGCAATGTAGGCTCCCCGTGAAGGACGTCGTTCGCAGTTTTCCTTACATCGTGGGCCAGACTCGCCGTTTCGGGAGTCAGCAATGGATCCTCCCCTTGGCCTGCGCGTTTAATTTTTTCGCACAGGGTCAGTTCCGGCAGGGCCAAGATTGCATCCTCAAGGCGGTCATTAAGCCCTGCGTCTAGTGCAGCCCGGCACACGGCTATAGTCGCCTGGAAGAACCCATAAATGAAGCAGCGTGTGGCTTCTCGCAGATACGCGCTCACCTCCCTGCTTGGTATGACCCCGACAAGGACTGGAGATAACCTAACAAAGCGACTTACCATCCCTGGAATATTTGCGACAACTTCGTGGCTATAAAAATCATCCACGAAGTACTCCCAACCTCCAGGGTCCCGTTGCAGCACATCGGCAATCGCTTTCCCATGTTCTTCGGTGAAACCCTCCAATGACGACACTGCTTCCCGGATGGCTTTCCCAAGCACGCGCCGCCGTGATTTGGGTTCCCCCGCCTCTCCGGTCTCAGCCTCAGAGACGTCCTGCAGTGTGTCAGGGTACATTTCTAGCTGGTAGGACAGGAACTCCGACGTCATCAGCAATTCGTCCGCCACTTTTTACACCTCCCCTCTTCAACAAGCAGTCGAATCTTACCTCTCGGACCCCTCACAGCCGACTACCGGTCGGCACAGTTACGCGAGGAAAGGCCGCCACTGTGCCTCGCGCGGCGGCAATCAGGCTGCCTCTCGCCCGCTCTTCGCTTCACCCGGCCTGAAAACCTTGTCGTAAACCACCATCAGCACCGTGCCGGCGATTCCGACTGCCGTCACGACCCACCACATCTGCTGTGGCCGGTGCAAGACATCGCCAAAATAGTGGAGGAGGTAACCGCCCAGCGGCCCGGCGATGAAATACCCAATTGCGATGGGCAGAAAAGCGTAGCCCATATAGAGCCCCTCCTGCCCGGGGGGTGCGAGCCGCGAAATATATTCGTAGTAGCGCGCCGATTGGGTGATTTCGCCGAGCGCCAGGACAATGAGCGCCGCGATGAATCCCATCGTCGTCGGGTGGAGGGCCAGAATCAGCCAGGACAGGCTCGAGATGAGCAGCCCCAGCGTCATCGCGGAGAACACCGGGATTTTTCTTGTCAGATAGCTGACCAGAATCTGGCAGCAGATCACCGTGAGCGCATCAATGGAAAGCAGCAGGTCGGTGTTCGCGTTCGGGTCCACATAGCCCCGCAAGAACAGCGGCGCGGAAATGAATTCCTGCCAGAAGACGATATAGAAGCTGGAAAAAATGACGAGAAACAACACAAATCGGAGATTGCCCAAGACCACCAACATATTCTTGATTGCGGCAGCGACGCTCGCCACCTTTTGTTCACCTGGCTGCGCCGGCTCGCGGAAGAAAACGAGCGTCACGCAAAACATCAAGAACACGCTGAGGGCGCAAACGCGAAAGACGTTTTCCATGCCCAGCCTCAGTCTCTTTCGCACCAGCCAAGCCATGACAGGTCCCAACGTGCCACCGACATTTACCAGCGTGTAGTAAATCGAATAGCCGATCGAGCGGACATTCTCTGCGGACGCCCGCGCCGTCGTCCCTGCCACGCACGGCTTCACCACAGCAGGGCCCAGCGCGGGGATCATCAGGATGCCCAGCACCAACCATTTATCCGTCAGAGCGTGGCGAGCCGCCTGCATCCACGGAGCTGAGAGCGAACCCAGGAGGAAATAGCCGATCGTCATCACCAGGTAGGCAAACAACAGCGCGCGACGAAAACCGAAGCGATCAGCCAGCGCTCCGCCCAGCACCGGCAGAAACCACACAACGAATCCGAAGATCCCGATCATCCAGCCGGTGAGTTCCTTCGAAAAATGAAGCTGTTCGCTCAGGTAGATCGCGAGGACCGCGGTCGCCCCATAGTATGCCAGGCGTTCGAAGAGCTCCGTGATGTTGGCCACCCAGAATGCGCTCGCGAACCCCGTGCGAATTTCCTGCAGCCCCTGGCTGAAGCTCACGATGGCCTCCTACCACTTCTCCGTCTCGCCCGCACCAAAGAGTTGGCGGAGGCGAACTCCGCGCCTTCGAACAGGCTCCCCGCGCCGATCCACGAGCACAGCAGAGTGAGGACCAGACCTCCTGCCGAAAGTTTGCGGTCCGCCACCATGAAATCGGCATGGGACTTGAGCTTCACGGTACGCAGGATGCTCGCTGCCAGCAAAGCGGCGACAATCAGGATGAGTACGGCAGCATAGAGCAAGGATTTGTCCCTCCGTCCGTCGTTCAGGGTCAGTGGTCAGCAGTCAATTGCTGGTTGTCAGTTGTCCGTTGTCCGTGGCATGTGGTCAGCCGCCGCCAGACGACCACTGCATGGTGGTGTTGCCTTCTGCCTTCCGACTTCCCTATTCGCTTCCTCCATTACCCTTTCACCCCGGCCAGAGCCTTGATTCGCGCCACCGTCTCCTCCGCCGAGCGTCCGGTGATGCGGATAAGCTTACGACGCGACTTCTGGCCAGAAAGGATGACCACGCAGGCCTGCGGCAGACGGAGGGCGCGCGCGAAGAAATGAACACACGCCTCGTTCGCCTGCCCTTCGGCGGGCGGCGCATGGAGTTCCAGGCACAGCTCTCCGGACGAATCCACGGAAAGCCGTTCCCGGGCAGACAGAGGCCTGACTCTCAGCCAGAATGAGACGTTCTCCCTCTCGATGTGGAAATCAAGTGGCATGAAGTGTCCGTTGTTCGTTGTCACTTATCCGTTGTCAGTCGTCCGTTGTCAATGGCCAAATCTCGGAATATGACCTGCTACTATCTGCACGCAGGAAAAGACCCTTGAGCAGTGGTGTTGCTTTCTGCTTTCTGCTTTCTGCTTTCGGACTGTCGCCTTGCGAGTCAGATGGACCGAGACCAGGGCACAGCACGCTGTGCCCCTACACACGCTCCCCGAAGATGGCGGTGCCCACGCGCACCATCGTTGCACCCTCTTCGATAGCCACCTCGAAGTCGTGGCTCATGCCCATGGAGAGTTCCTGCATGGCAACTCTCGGCAGGTTCTTCGTATCAATCTCCTTGGCCAGCTCGCGCAGCCGCCGAAAATAGGGCCGTACCTGCTCCGGATCCTCGAAGAACGGTGGGATCACCATCAGGCCGCGGAGTTCCAGCGTGTTAAGCCGGCTGACCTCCTCCGCAAGTGGCAGGATCTCCGTCGCCCGGACACCGGTCTTGCTCGCCTCCTCGCCAAGATTCACCTCAATCAGGACCGGCAGCCGTTCCCCCGAGGCCGCAGCCGCCTGGTGGAGCTTCTCGGCAAGGCGAACGGAATCCAGTGATTGCACCCAGTGGAAAAGCTCCCGCGCCGCCTTGGCCTTGTTGGTCTGGAGATGACCCACCAGGTGCCAGGTGACGGCCAAATCCGCAAGCGGCGGCCGTTTGGCCTTGGCCTCCTGCACGCGGTTTTCGCCGAAATCGCGCAGACCGGCCTCGTAGGCTTCTCGAATGCGCTCCGGCGGCACAGTCTTCGAGATTGCGACGAGCTTGACGTCCTCGGGGCGACGGCCTCTACGCTGGCACGCGGCGGCGATGCGTTCCTGGACCCGCGCAATGTTGTCCTTGATGCTCACGGTGAGCCATTGACAGAGCGTGCCATTCTACCATCCTCACGCGGCCCGGGGTGAAAACCCTCTGCTGCCATATACCGTGGGGGCTTCAAAGGTGGTGCGACGACCTCATTCCTGTCCTGCCGCGGCGCACCCTTCCGAATCCTTTGCTGCTTCTTGTCTCTTGACAAATCCAGTGTGTTGTGATAGCCTAGCTTGATTAGTTGGTTCAGGAAGCGATGCTATGTCCTCGCGGAAACAGCAAAAGGGGGTGGGAAAGAGCAAGAAAGAGATGTTAAAAATCACAAAACGAAGCCGCCAAGTTATTGAAAAAAGCGTAATCCCCCAAGAACGAAACCAAAAGCAACCCATTTGGGGGCCAAGCGAACCCGTTTCCTAGCCTACTAGAGCCTTCGTGGGGAGCAATGAAGGAACGACAACGCCCTCGCCGCGTGTCCCCTGGCCTGACGGAGTCGGCCCCTCAGGCTTACGGTCAGACGACTCCCGACCTGCACTACTAACCGCATCGCCTTGTTACGCGGGAACATCGAGTGCTAAGATGCCCATCTCAATCGTTCATAGTTTGTTGTCCTTTGTCAGTTGTCTGCGACCGAATCGGAAACCCTGTTGGGCAGGCGCCCTGCACGAACGCACGGGAACCGCCAACCACTGACGACGGATAACGGACCAACTCATGCGTCGCGGCATCTTCATCACGCTCGAAGGAATCGACGGCACGGGAAAGAGCACCCAGCTTCGGTTGCTGGTCAGGCACCTGCGAAGATGCGGGTACAACGTCCGCGCCACGCGCGAGCCCGGCGGGACGCGCGTAGGCGAGCGCATCCGGAGCATCCTGCTGGCGTCCGCCACGGGTGCTATCGCGCCACTCGCAGAGCTCACCCTGATGTATGCCGCCCGCGCGCAGCACCTCGAAGAAGTCGTACGGCCTGCACTCGCCCGAGGCGAGGTGGTGGTCAGTGACCGATACAACGACGCTTCCCTCGCCTACCAGGGCTACGGACGGAGGTTGGGAGAGGAAATCGTCCGAGCCTTCGACCAGATCGTCTGCGCCGGAACGCGGCCTGACTTGACTATCGTCCTCGACTTGGAGCCACGGGTAGCGTTGGCGAGAGCACAAGGTCGAGAGACTCGCCGGAACTCCAGGCGTGGACGGTTTGAGTCGCAGGGTTTGAAGTTCCACGCGCGCGTCCGCGACGGCTATCTGGCCATAGCCCGGCGTGATCGCCGGCGTGTGAAAGTGGTGCGGGCAGACCGGCCGGTGGAGGAAGTGCAGGGAGAGATACGAAAGCTTGTGGACACTTTTCTCGCTCGACGAAGTAGGAGAGATAGCACGAAATTCTGAATTATGAATGATGAATGATAAACAAAGACCCCAGATTTGGGGCTCATTATTCAGAATTCATCATTCAGCATTCTTCATTCAAGCATATGGGTTTTGACTCATTCCTCGGCAACACGAAGGCTGTCGCGGCGGTCCGCGAGATGCTTGCCAGCGGTCGGGTTCCCGGCGCGCTGCTCTTTGCGGGCCCGGACGGCGTTGGAAAGAAAACCCTGGCGCTGATGCTGGCCAAAGCTATGGTTTGCAGAGAGGGCACCGGTGACTTCTGCGACGCCTGCGACCGCTGCCGCAAAGCTGAGGAGATGTTCAATGCCGCGCGAGAGGACCTCGCTCGCCGGCGAGAGATCAAGGAAGCTGCCAGGCGAGTCGAGGGGCTGGTCTATTTCGATCTCCAACTGATTGAGCCCCTCACCCGCTTCATTCTTACCGAGCAGGTCCGGCAGCTCCGGAATGTGGCTTACACACGGCCGTTTGAGTTTCCGCAGCGAGTCTTCATCCTAAATGAAGCGCAGGCCATTCACTGGCAAGCCGTGGATATACTCCTCAAGGTGCTCGAAGAGCCGCCGGACACCACCACCGTGATCCTAGTCTGCCCCAATGCCTACGAGTTGCGGGCGACCATCCGCTCCCGATGCCTCCGCATTCCGTTCCAACCGGTCGAGGAGTCTTTGATCCTGAACCTGCTGGCGAAAGAAAGGCGACTGACCAAGTCGCAGCAGGAGCTTGCGGCACGCGTGGCGGCCGGCAGCGTGGTTCAGGCGAAGACCTTCGACCCCGCCGACTACGAACATCGCCGCAAGCCGTGGGTGGATTTTCTCGAGGCCGTGGCAGGCCAAGCCGGTGGGATTACCACTCCCCCGGACTGGCAACTCCTATTCGATTCCACCAAGGCGCTCACCGAGAACCACGACGACTTGGAGGATACGCTCAGAATCGGATATTCCCTTCTCCGCGATCTGCTGCAAGCCCTGTCGGATGGGTCGGAAAAGGAAGTAGTGAACGTGGACTTGCTCCGACAACTCAAGAGCTGGGCGTCGCAGCTGGGGTTGGCGGGCATCGAGAAACTCAAAGCCGGCCTCGATCAAGCCTATCGCCTCCAAGTCCGCAATGTGAACCAGCAGCTCGGCCTCGAGATGCTCGGCATCGAGCTTATCACCGGCCCCCGGCCAGAGTCGGCCTAGACGAATTGATCCTGTGGTCAATTGCGCTCACCCTTGAGACGCCCTCAAGAACAAGGCAGTACGTGCGGCACCGCCCTGCGGGAGCGAAGCGTAAAGTTCCGGGCGGGGTGTGCCCGAAGGAGTCGCTCCTGGTTATCTCCGTAGTCGTGCCGGTCTGAATCCAGGTTGGGTGGACTCCAGCCCGGGCCAGCTATCCTCTCTTTCCTGCTCTGCGGCTAATTCGCGTTGCGGGGCTCGCTAATGTGTGGTATGATGTGTACTATTCGCGGCTATTTTCCTTGATTGGTTTCTCATTCTGATCTGCAGGAAACCGCGCCGCTGCAATAATCATCTATATGAGGGGTGGTTACAGCGCGGATTTCACAGGGAGATGCTCCGAACGTCTGGCCCCACACTGAGGGGGCCCAAGGAGTAGAGGACAATGAACCGAAGACTCATCCGTCCAACGTTGTCTGAGGTCCAGGACCAGATGGGCGTACGCATGCAGCGGAAGAAGCCCGCTCCACCTGAGCAAACGAACGCGGAGAACTTTTATTACCTCAAGCAGATGCAGGCGCGTACACCCATGGTGGTGGTGCTTGACACCGGCGAAGCAATTCACGGGGTCATCGAGTGGTACGACAAGAACTGCGTGAAGGTCCATCGGGCGAAAGAGCCCAACCTGTTGATTATGAAATCCTGCATCCGGTATATGTACAAGGAGAGCGATTCGAAGAACGGTGGAGACGGAAACCTTCCGCGCGAGAACGATGTGGAAGAATAGCCGCCGGGATCCTGTGGGCCCTCCCGGCGGTTTCCGAGGCGCGGTCGATTCGCGTGCCCCTACTCAGCCAGCAGGGACGCTAACATCTTGAAGGTTCCCCGGCGAAGGTTGTGTAAGGTTCTGGCAAATTGTGTACATATCGGGCGTGACACTTGACAGTCCAAAGTGGCATCCCTAGCATGTGCCAGTCGTCAGCGATCCCATAGGCGAGTCGACTCTTGAACCTGCTTACTGGTTCACGCTTCTTCCCGGTGGCCGTCTTCCGAGACCAACGGATCAGGAATGTGAGCCGTGGAGCAAAGCCACGATCGAGGCGCAGCATCGGGCTGGTGTGGCGGTTGCCCATCTTGGTTCTGGCTTCCGTCCTCGTGGTCCTTAGCCAAGGTATGGCGCAGGAACGCAAGACCAAGCTCCCTGGGCTGGACAAGATCACAGGCGGGCCCTCCCAGCAGGCTTTTAGCGGCATCGTGCAGTCCCTCGACATGAAGCGCAAAATCCTGAATGTGAATACCGTACAGGGTGGCGTCACGGAGATCTTTCCTATAAGAAAAGGTGTCCCGGTTATGACGGCACGTGGCGACAAACTCAAGTTGACCGCCTTGGTGCCCGGAACCAACGTGATCATCTACTATGAACAGAAGGGCGACCGGCGCACGATGAAGCAGATCGTCGTCCTGGCAGCCGCCCCCAGCGATGAGAAGAAACTGCCTCCCTCCTCTTAGCTACTCGTGGAGACAGGGCAGAATCCTCGAAACCCATGCGAATCGGCATCACTTGTTACCCCACCTATGGCGGGAGCGGCGTGGTGGCCACCGAGCTAGGACTCGAATTGGCTGCGCGGGGTCACGACGTACACTTCATCAGCTATGCCATGCCCGTGCGGATGACGGAAGCCTCTGAGCGTATCCACTTCCACGAAGTGGAAATGCTCAACTACCCACTCTTTGACCACCCGCCTTACACCTTGGCGCTGGCCACGCAAATGGCGAACGTGGCGGTGAACGAATCCCTGGATCTGCTCCATGTCCACTACGCCATTCCGCATTCGGTCAGCGCCTACCTGGCCCGGGCCATGCTTAACCCCCACAAGCTTCCCTTTGTCACCACGCTCCACGGGACGGACATTACACTGGTGGGCATCGACCGATCCTATCTCCCCATCACCCGCTTCTCCATCGAGGAGAGCAACGGGGTGACCACCATCTCCGAGTATCTCCGCCAAGTGACCCTCCGGGAGTTTGAGATTCGGCGGCCCGTAGAGGTGATCCCGAACTTCGTCAACTGCGACGTGTTCCAGCCGGCGGATGGCCGGTCGCGTCGGGAAGAGTTTGCCAAGCAGGGCGAAAAAGTGCTCGTCCACCTTTCGAATTTCCGGCCCGTCAAGCGTGTCCCTGATGTCGTGGAGATATTCGAACTAGTCCGCAAAGAAATCCCGGCCAAGCTGCTGATGATTGGCGACGGCCCTGACCGCACGGTCGCCGAGTGGATGGTTCGCGAGAAGCGGCTGACGCCGGATGTGGTCTTCCTGGGCAAGCAGAACCAGGTGCAGGAGCTTCTTAACAGCGCGGACGTGCTGCTGCTGCCGAGTAACCTCGAATCGTTCGGGCTCGCGGCTCTGGAAGGCATGGCCTGCGGCGTTCCCGCCGTCTGCTCGAACGTCGGGGGCTTACCGGAAGTCATCCGCGACGGCGTGGAGGGCTACCTGGTTCCGCCCCATGACGTCAAGACCATGGCCGCGCGCGCGCTCGACATCCTCACCACACCCGACCGGCGCGAGCAGATGGGCAAAGCGGGCCGCCTCAGAGCCATCAGCAAGTTTTGCAGCACCAAGATCATCCCGCTCTACGAAAAGCTCTACGCACGGATCCTGGACGAGAAGTAACGCAAGGTCCCGCAACGGACCCTGCGTCGCGGCCTCACACCTCGGCGCGTGCCCGCGTGGCGCGGGCAATCCAAATGGCAATTCCCCAGACAACCAGGCCGGCGATGAAGCCCTCGATCACATTGGCACCAAGGGACTGCGCCAGCCGGACGGCGATCCTTCCCTGCATCGGATCGAAGAAGTGGGTCTTGTAGAAGGGCACGAGCGCGCTGAACACCGTGGCGATGAAGACCCACAACCTCCACGTCCATCCGAGCGCCAGTGCAGGAGCCAGGAGCTGCTTCGCAGTGGCAAGGCCCAGGCGCGGGCCTATCCCTCCTAGATAGAAACCTGCGATTAGCACACCGACGCTGGAGCTCCACGCCGCGGCTCGCCAGGGCTCCAGGCCCATGGCCTCGACCCAGTAGCGCACGATCACCAACGCGCCGAGCAGCGCGGCCGGCCCGACCGTCAACGGCCAGCGTCGCAGGAGGAACGGTATCGCCATCAGGATGAGCACCAGGACGGCAAAGACGCCGAGTTCCACCAGGTGCCCGAGGATGTGGCCCCCCAGGTGCGCCCAGTTGCCGTAATCTTCCTTGAGCGCGAAATGGCTGCGTTCCAGGCGGAAGACGGCGGAGACCAGCATCGCCAGGATGACCCAGCCCACTACCCACGCGGCCACGACGATGGCCGGAAGAATGAGTTGGACGAATTTCATGACCCGGCGTAGCGGCGCTGTTACGCCCAAATAGATTGCCGCCAAAAGCACGCCGGCACTGCTCGATAAGAATCGCGTTGTCGTCCCTGCGACACCGGCCACTTCGAGTACGAAGCGAACGATCACCAGCAGGGCAAGAAAGATCAGCGTCCCCGCCAACCAGCAACGGTATGCCGGTCGGGCGGCTTCGGTCCCTTGAGCCTCTGGAGACATGGCAACCTCCTTTTTTCGGCGAGAACTGCAGAGTCAACAGTTAACAGTGGAAAAAAACACAGTCAAGAGTCGCGAGTTCAAGGAGCTGTCGCCTTTGACTTCCAACTTTCAACTTCTTCTCTGCTCGTCACTCGTCACTTGTCACTTATCACCGTCCCTCATCATCGCCTCCCGCTTGGCTCTAAACTCCGTGCCGGGATTCCAAGTTGGATACCGAGCGGCATTTGAAATCTGGTAGCCAACCTCCAAGAGAAGCCGCAGATCCTGCACTTCACCGCTCAGGTCCCAGTACGGCTTCACCTGGTCGGAGGGCTTGTGATAATCCTCCGCGGTATACTTCTTCCGCATCTCCAGCCCCCACCCATCAGGTTTGCCGATGAACTCGATGCCGGCGCTCGTATCGAGCGCGGGCACACCTTGCTTGGCGAAGTTGAAGTGATCGGAACGATAGTAAAAGCCTTTCTCGGGTTCGGGGTCGGGCTTCACAACCCGTCCTTGTTTCGCGCCAGCCGCTTTCACATAATCATCGAGCGTGGACATTCCCAGCCCGATCACGACGATGTCCATCGTCGGGCCGAGCACGTTCAGCCCATCCATGTTGATGACGCCCGGGGTCTTGCTGAGCGGATAGAGCGGATGCTCCGCGTAATACTGCGAGCCGAGAAGCCCTTTTTCTTCCGCAGTCACGGAAAGGAATAGGATAGAGCGTCGCGACGCCGGCTGGACCGCGGCGAACGCGCGGGCAATCTCCAGCATGCCCGCAACTCCGGAGGCGTTATCTCTTGCGCCGTGATAGATCCTGTCCCCATCTACGGCCGGACCGACACCGAAATGGTCCCAATGCGCCATGTAAATCACGTACTCATTTCGGAGCTTGGGGTCGCCGCCTTCCAGTTTGGCGACGAAATTACTCGAATCAATCGTGCGAATCTTGTTCTTGAGCGTCAGCGAGGCTTTAGCACCAAGCGGGACGGGCCGGAAGTTGCGATCCACCGCAGCCTTATGGAGCGCGTCCAGATCCTTGCCACTCAGGGCGAACAAAGCTTTGGCCTTCTCATAGGTGATCCAGCCTTCAACCGCGCTGCGCGACATCCCCTTATCTGGTGTGACCAGGTCAAATTGCTCGCCGCTGTTGCTATTCTTCACGACGCCCCAGGGATAGCCCGCCGGCCCCGTCTCATGAACAATCAGGCAGCCTGCAGCCCCCTTCTGGGCCGCGATCTCGTACTTGTATGTCCAGCGGCCGTAGTACGTCATCGCTTTGCCCTTGAAGACCTTCTCATCGAGCTTCGTCGGGTCGTTGGGGTCCGGCACGGGCGGGTCGTTAATCAGCACAACGAGGACTTTGCTCTTCACATCCACGCCCTTGAAGTCATCCCACTCGTACTCGGGCGCTACTACGCCGTAACCGACAAAGACGAGGTCGGCGTCAATGCTGACTTCCGGCTGCTGGTGCTTGGTCCAGGCCATAAAGTCGTCACCGTAGCGGAGCGTCTCCTGCTTCCCTGTGACTGATTCTGTAAAGACCAGTTGTGCGCTTGGGTCCGCGGTGATGCCTACCATCGGCACCTTCTGGATATAGCTGCCGTCGGGATTGCCGGGCTTGAGCCCCAGCTTCTTGAACTGCATCTTCAAAAAGGCCATCGTCAGTTCCTCGCCCTTCGAGGCGGTTCCCCGACCTTCATATTCATCGGAGGAGAGGATTTTGATGTTCTCGAGGATTCTCTCTTTGCTGATTTGGTTCAGCGCGGACTCCTTCGTGAGAGCCGTGGCGTCGTACACCTGTAGCGCTTGGAGGATTGCCACGGTTGAACCGAGAAACACGCCAACCAGAATCAACCACCCTGACTTGAGGACTACACGCTTTCTGATCTGCATAGGAGGAATTTCTCCTGTTTGTTCAGGCGAGCATCCTACTTGATCGCCCCTGCCGTTTCAACTTTCACTGGTTTTCCCCCGCCTCACCGAATGCTCCGGGAGACGTTGGAAGCCGAGACGCTCCACATCCGCTTGGGCCTGCGCGCGGTCACTGACCCCTCCCACGGCTTGGCCGCCTGCTGTGCGGAAAGCCTACGGTTTTCCGGCTGGCGGCCGTAGAACTCTCGTACCGAGGCTGAGCCTCGGCCTCTCTATGATAACGATTTCAAGAGACGCGCCGTGGCCACCATTGGGGCGGTTCTTCACCGCTGCGTCGCGGACATGCGGGCGAGAAATTCCATCACCGCTTCCTTATATTGTTCGGTGGCTTGCTTGAACCCTTCGCCGTGGCGATGGCCGGGCAAGACGAGCAAGGCTTTTTGTGGGCCCGCGGCATGCGCATAGAGAGTCCGTGCGATGGACGGCGGCATGCGACGGTCCTCTTGGACAGCGACAAACAGAATAGGCCGAGCGCCGATACCCTCCACAGCTTTGACCAGATCGAAATCAGAAGGCCGGAAGTCTCCGCGCCACGCCGACCAGTAAATCACCTCGTCCGCGATGGGAAAGCTCGGCAGGTGCAAGAACAGTTTCAGGTGATGCTTGAGAGTATCTGAATAAGAGAGGAATGCGCTGTCGGAGATGACCGCGGCAACCTCCGGCGAATCAGCGGCAGCCATGAGAGCCGCGGCCGCGCCCATCGAGACACCCCAGAGGATAACCGGTCGCGCGGCCTTCTCCTCCTCGAGCGCATGCTGCACCGCACCCAGCACATCTCGCCGCTCCTGGTACCCCAGCGTGGTGATGTCACCACCGCTCTGGCCCTGGTGCCGAAAGTCGAAAAGCAGACCGTTGTACCCGAGGCCGTGAGCAAAGGCCGCCTCCGGTAGCATTTCGACACGCGTGCGGTTCAGGCCGTGGCAGTAAATGATGGTTCCGAGGGCTTCTCCGCGCGCGGGGATGTGCCAACCCTTCAGCAGAATCCCATCCGGGGAGTGAAATTCCACCCAGCGGAAGTCGAGACCGTAAGATTTCGGCGTCTTGCCGTCGTTCAGGTCAGGATAATGGTACCGGCCGTGAGTCAGGATGTGAGTGAAGAACCAGGGAACCACGATGAGAAGGAAGGCGGCGAGGAGCGTGGCCAGAATCAAGAGGACGTTGCGGGTGATCCGCCAAATCCTTGTCCTGGACGCCAAGCCTGCCTCCCGGTCTCCGCTGAAGCTATCTCTTGGCGGGGTAAGACCCGCCGTTCCACTGTTCTTCGCTACCCTAAACCACTGCGCTTACTCCCGCTCCGCCTGTGGTTGCGGCTCGACGATGTGAGTGGCCAACAAAACCGCCACCAGTGCTGTCATCGCTGCGCAGAGAGCCGTCACCGCGCCGTAGCCAAATTGCTGATAAAGCAGTCCGCCTGCAAGGGCGGCGGCCCCGATACCGAATTGCGAGGAAATATTCCGGAGCGCGATAAAGGAACCGCGCTGGCCGGGAGGGACCAGTTCAGTGATCAACGCGGTCAAGGGCCCTTGCCGAAATGCCGCGCCCAGACTGGTAATGGCAAAAATCAGCAGCAACCAGACGCCCCAGGAAAGGAACGGGATGAGCGCTACCGCCAGAGCTAGCAGCACATTGCTGGCTATAGAAATGGCCCGCTTGCCCCACCGGTCGGAGAGAATCCCGCCCACCGGCGCGCTCCCGACCGCTACCAGCCCGCCAAGCATGAAGACCCATCCAATACTTCGGGTGGATAATTCAAACTGGTGGTTCAGCCACTGCCCAATATAGGTGATGAAGCCGACCAAACCGCCTGAGACCAGGAAGGCGATGCCCAGAGCAGCGGCAGTGTCGCGCCGCGAGAGGAACGAGCGGAAGGCTTGCACGGTGGCTCGAAGCTTCTCCGAAGAGGGTTGCGGGCTTACCCGCTCCCTGGGCAAAGTCAAAGAAAGCACTGCTACGACTGTAGCCAGAAGCGCAAAGAAGAGGAAGGTCCGATGCCAACCGTAGCGCTCAGCGATCTGCGCGGCGAGTGGTACACCGAGGATGGGGGCGGCAAAGTAAGCGGAGGAGATCAGACCGATCGCCCTACCCCGCACGCCGTAAGCAAACCAATCGGCAGCAAAGGTTATAGAGCAGGTTGACAGAGTCCCTGCCGCCAGTCCCGTCAACGCGCGCGCCAGCATCAGTCCCAGAAAAGTCTCGGTGCGGGAAGCCGTCCAGGAAGCGAGTGCGAATGCGAGGACGCCACCCAGCAGGAAACGCCGGCGGCCATAATGATCCGAAAGGGTGCCTGAAATGAAGGCCGCCACAGCCGCCGCCACGGAGTACACCACTACGAGCAGTCCAGCCACCCTCACGCTCAAATGCAGGGAATCCACTAGGGACGGCAGCAGTGCGGCGATCATCTGATTGTCTGCTGCGCCCAGGAACAACAGTAAGAATAGGTTGGCGATGACCAGGAGATCCACTCGTCGCCCTGAAAGAAGAGGATCTACGAGCTAGAATTCAGGACTCAGGATTTGGCATCTGGAACCTAATGGTGAATAACTCGGCAGCCCCTAGATCCTATACCCTGAATCCTGGGTTTCTACTCAAAGTGGTGGAGGTCAAGTTTAATGGCTGCCTTGTCCGACATGTCGACCACGCTCGCGGCCCCGATGCCCACCGCCACTACGATCGCGTCGCTGATCTCCTGCTTCGTCGCGCCGACTTCCAGCGCCTTCTTGATGTGTCCCTCGAGGCAACCTTCGCACTTGGCCAGCAAGGAGCAGCCGATGGCAATCAACTCTTTGGTCTTCAGGTCAAGCGCCGTCGGTGTGAAATAGGTTTCCTTGTAGAAAGCCTTATAGATGTCACGAAAACGCGGCTCCATCATGCTCATCGAGCTTGGGAGCCTTCTTGCTCCTGCGGGGGCTTTCTTCTCCATGGAGATCCTCACCTCTCTGATCTAGACGATGCCGGACGCAAGTCGTCGGTTGTTGTTTATCCGCTACGCCCTGCGTTCGACCGTGGCCAACGAACGCGTGGGCATCTGCACAAGGCAAAAAATACTAGCATAGCTTCCCTTGTCCAAGGGCCGAAAGTGGTCTTGGAAATTGCAGAGTGAATCCGCTCTGTTTCCCTACCTGAAAAACCGGCTCACGGCGAGACCTGCGCAGCTTCCACTGCAATGGCATGAACGGAAGTGACCAACTCGGGGATCTCAAAGCGGATGGCGGTGCCCTTCCCCGGCTGGCTCGCGATCTTCAGGGAGAAGTCCTGGCCATAGAGGACCTTCAACCTCTCGCGGACATTGCTGATTCCGATTCCGGAACCGAGAACCTCGTCACGCTTCTCTGGCGGAATACCCACTCCGTCGTCGATGACCTCTATGACCAGGCGGCCGGATTGGCGTCGGGCGCGCAGCGTGATGGTCCCACCTTCAATCTTCGGGCCGATCCCATGGCGGATGGCGTTTTCGACCAAGGGCTGGAGGATCATGCTGGGGACGACCACGTCCAAGGTCTCAGGCTCGATTTCCTTGCGTATCTGGAGCTTGTCCCGCCCGAATCGTACCACCTCGATATCCAGATAGTCGTCGATGAATTCCAGCTCCTGCTTCAGAGGTGAGAAGTGGATTTGCGTCTTCAGTCGCCGGCGAAGAATGCTGGAAAGCTTCAGCAGCACCGTCCGCGCAGTGTCAGGATCAAAGCGGATGAGCGAGGAAGCCGTATTGAGGGTATTAAACAGGAAATGAGGGTTGATCTGGCTGACCAGCGCATCCATGCGCGCCTGCATCAGCATCCTTTCCTGGTCTTCCAGTTTCCGCTCGATCCGGTTGTTGTTCCAGATCCGGACGGGCAGACCGACGCCGATCAGCGTTCCCAGCACGATTAGGATCTCAGCCCAAGGGCGAGCAGGATCGAGGAAGAACAACTTCCCGTGCGCCATGCGGCCCACGGTGATACGGGTGATTTCCAGAATCACGCAGATCAGCGAGAAGAGCACTTGCCAATCCATCGCCGGATGCTTGAACCGCTGCTTGATGGACCGGTAAAGGCTAAGATCGATGAAGGGGGAGAACCTCCAGACTTCTTCCTTGTCGGGACAGACGTAGCGGGCCGAACCCGCCACTACGGCATAGAGCACAGCCATGGGGGCCGCAAGAATTTCGTGATTGACTGGGATGAGGACTGCGGGCAGGCTGACCATCATACCGACCACCAAGCCCGCAATAGTACCTCCCAGCAGCCCCGCCAGGACGGTGGCCTCCAGGTTTAAATCCGTGCCCTGATAGCGCGCGAGCAAGCGCACCAGTACGCCCAGCATGAAAGGCACGCCCAGGAAAGCGGCGAAAAGGAGCTTCTGGCGAGGGGTCCGCTGCTCGATCAAGATCAAGCGGCGAAACCGACCAAAGCGGGCAATGAACCCCGCCAGTACCGCCACCACACCCAGCTTGATCATCAAAGTGAGAATCAGCGTGCTGAGGTTCATAGCAGAGGCTTCAAGGTATCAGGATTCCTGTCGGAAATGCTATCTGTGCACATGAACGCGCCACGTAAGCCAACTGGGCTCAACCGCACCGGATCCCTTTCTCGCCTGCGGCGGGACAACACCCGCCACCGACAAAGTTTACCACCTCCAGCCGGTCTCCCGCCTGGATGGAGGTCTCACTCCATTGAGCTCTCGCCACGATCTCAAGGTTCCGCTCCACCGCCACTCGATCGGCGGGCAGCTTGAGCCATTCCAACAGCCCCGCCAAAGTCAGCCCCTCCGCGACTTCCCGGGCTTCTCCGTTCAGATGGATGGTGATCAAAGGGGTCTCCAGATTAGGAGCGAGTGGCTGCCGGAGCAGGGGGCGTGATCTCGCCTGCACGGATCCGCGCGATCACCTGCCGGTGTTGATCCTCCAACAAGCGCTTGAGCTTCTCCTCGCTATATTCGGGCGAATTGAGCAAGTCCTGGTAGGAGGTCTTCAGTTTGTGAATGATTGCGCCGCGCGTGTACACCGTGGTTTCGATGCCCGCGTCCTTCCGAGGTTCCGTCTGGATGTGGTACACGACATCGTTGTGCTTGATGTCGGTATTGAAACCCATCACCATTGTCCACGCCTCGATGCCAGCCGGAGAAGCGACCCCCAGCTTCAGCAAATGTTACCGACTGTCTCGACGCCAGGCAAGAAAAAACTTGACACATCGCGCGCGCGCTTCGTACACTGGGTAGACCCTAAGAATTTCAGGGAATTCACCGTAACTTGTTGTTATGCCTAGAGTTTACTTCCCCGTGCTGGTTCATTTCCTGGCGGTTGTGGGGATCGCTTTGCTGATCCTCGGCTTGTCCGCGTGGGTGGGCGTGAAGCGCCCTTCGCGAGAGAAACTCTCACCCTACGAGTGCGGAATTCCTCCAGTTGGCAATACCCGGGAGCGCTTCTCGGTCAGTTTCTACCTTGTGGGGATGCTTTTCATCTTGTTCGACGTGGAAGCCGTGTTCCTTTACCCTTGGGCGGTGGTATACAAGAGCCTGAAATGGTTTGGGTTCCTGGAGATGTTCTTGTACATCGCCATTCTGCTAGCGGGATTCGTTTACGTCTGGAAGAAGGGCGCTCTGGATTGGACTCGCTGAATCAGTCGTCAGTGGTCAGTTGCGAGGGCAGGAGTGGTTTTTCGACGCTGACGGCTGGACACTGAATGCTCACGGCTCGCAATTGACGAGGGACGACTGACCACTGACTATGCCAGCCGATCTCGAATCCAACCGTGTGCTGAAGAAGCTGAGGGAATTTGCTTCGCAGGCTGTCGAGGACGCCCGGCTTTTTCGCGGGGAAGTAACCCTCTACATTCGGCCGGAGAGTTTGCGGAGGACCTGCGAGTTCCTCCGCGATGTCCCAGACCTTAAGTACGAGTATCTCTCTGACCTCACGGCTGTGGACCTCTACCCAAACGCGCCCCGCTTTGAGGTGGTTTACCATCTCCTCTCGTTTCGGACTTCAGAGCGGCTTCGGCTCAAAGTGCGAGTTTCGGGCGAGAATCCGAAGGTCGATTCCGTGGTTCCAGTATGGCCTTCCGCCAACGCATTCGAACGCGAGGTATTCGATCTCTTCGGAATTCTCTTCGAAGGCCATCCCTATCTGCGCCGGATCCTGATGCCGGAGGAATGGGAAGGCCATCCGCTTCGCAAGGACTACCCGACCGAAGGGTACCGTTAGATGCCAGTCACGCTCGAGAAAATCCCAGGCCAGGAAGAGCGCGTCATCCTCAGCATGGGGCCACAGCATCCGTCCACGCATGGGGTGCTGCGCCTGGTGCTCGAACTCGAGGGCGAAACCGTCGTTCGCGCTCTTTTCGACATCGGCTATCTCCACACGGGCTTCGAGAAGTCCTTCGAGAGCAAAACTTACTCGCAGGGGATAACGCTCACCGACCGGATGGATTACCTCGCCCCGCTTTCCAATAATCTGGGCTTTTGCCTGGCGGTGGAGAAACTGCTGGATCTTGAGATCCCGCCTCGGGCCGAGTGGATCCGCGTCTTGCTGACCGAGCTGACGCGCGTCCAGAGCCATCTGGTCTGGCTGGGCTCCCACGCCATCGACATCGGGGCGATATCAGTCTTCTTGTATTGCTTCCGGGAGCGGGAAGATATTCTGCGCATCTTCGAGCAGGTGTCCGGCCAGCGCATGATGACGAGCTATTTCCGGATCGGCGGGTTGGCGCTGGAGCCTCCTCTCGGCTGGTTGAAGCGGGTGGCAAAGTTTATCAACGAATTTCCGAAACGCATTGACGAATACGAAGCCCTCCTGACGAAGAATCCCATCTGGCTGCGGCGGACCGTGGGCGTGGGAAAGATTCCCGCCGAGGACGCCATTGCGTGGGGCGTTTCGGGACCCTCGCTACGTGGTTCGGGGATCAAGTGGGACCTCCGCAAAAACCAGCCCTATTCCAGCTACGGCAAGTTTGATTTCGACGTCCCGACCCGGCCGGAAGGCGACGTGTACGCCCGGTATCTCGTCCGGATGGACGAGATGCGCGAGTCGCTGAAGATCGTCCGGCAGGCCATGGAAGGGCTTCCCGAAGGCCCGATCAAGGCCAAGGCGCCTCATGTCGTCTTACCTGACCGCGAAGAGATGAAGACCTCGATCGAGGCGCTCATCTACCACTTCAAGATCGTCACCGAAGGCTTTCATCCGCCGGTGGGCGAGGTGTACCAGGCCATTGAGTCCCCGCGCGGCGAACTGGGCTTCTACGTAGTCAGCGACGGATCGCCCAAGCCCTTTCGTTGCCACGTGCGCGCGCCTTCCTTTGCCACCCTGCAAGCCTTGCCCAAGATGATCGAGGGGCGGCTGATTGCCGACGTCGTAGCCTGCATCGGGAGCATCGATATCCTGCTGGGAGAAGTGGACCGCTAGCGGTTTTTGATTTGGGATTTCTGGTTTTAGATTCTAGATTTGAAATCTCAAATTTAAGATAGAAGAACCGAAGCCCAAGAGAACAGAAACTCTGAAGTTCCCGAATCATCGCAATTCTCGAGCGCCAGATTTCGAGTTTTCGAGTTTCTACTTTCGAGTTTCTAGTTACAGGTTTCGAATTTCCTGTATCGCTGCAACATGATTTCGGACGCGCTCGCCAAGAAATTCGATCGAATCATCGCCCGCTATTCGCTCAAGCGGTCCGCGATCGTTCCTCTGCTGCTTTTTGCGCAGGACGAGATTGGCTACGTGAGCGACGAAGTGATTGCGGAGATCGCTCGCCGGGTGGAGGTGCAGCCCATCGAAGTGGTGGAGGATATTTCCTATTATTCCATGCTCCACCGCCAGCCTCGCGGCAAGTACCATCTCCAAATCTGCACCAACATTTCCTGTCTGCTGCGCGGGGGCGAAGAGATTTTTGCGCGCTGTTCAAGGAAACTGGGCATTGGCCACAAGCAAACGACCCCAGACAGATTGTTCTCTCTCGAAGAAGTAGAGTGCCTGGGGGCGTGCTGCGGGGCGCCAGCAATGCAGGTCAATTATGACTACTATGAGAACTTGACCCCTGAAAAGCTGGATGCCGTGATCGAAAAGCTTAGGAGGGATTCAGGATCAAGGATCTAGAATTCGGGTTTCAACGTCGAGGATCAGCGACTTTCAGCTCTTAACTTTTGACTTTCGAACCCTTGATCCTCGACCTTCGGCTCAACAATATGCCTCATTACATAAACCCGGTAGGCAATAGCCCGCTGGAGGTCAAGGTCATCAGCCGGCGGTTTGGGATTCCCAATTCCGCCTCGATTGAGGTCTATCTTCAGCACGACGGGTATAAGGCCCTGGCCAAGGCCCTCCAGATGAACCCGGACGACGTGATCAACGAAGTGAAGAATTCCGGGCTGCGCGGGCGGGGTGGCGCCGGATTCAACGCCGGTGTGAAGTGGAGTTTCGTCCTGAAAGAATCTGCGAAGCCGAAATACGTGGTGTGCAACGCCGACGAAGGCGAACCCGGTACGTGCAAAGACCGGCCGCTGATGGAATACGATCCCCACCAGATGATCGAAGGCATCGTGATCGCCGGGTATGCCATTCAGGCCCACCAGGGTTACATCTACATTCGCGGCGAATACCGCTACATCATGGACATCGTGGACCGCGCTCTGGAAGAAGCCTATGCACGCGGCTATCTGGGCAAGAACATTCTGGGCTCGGGCTTTGACTTCGACTTGTACACACACTCCGGCGCTGGGTCGTATGAGTGCGGTGAGGAGACGGCCCTGCTGAACTCGCTGGAAGGCCTGCGCGGGTATCCGCGCATCAAACCGCCGTTCCCTGCCTTGGTGGGCCTTTATGGCGGTCCTACGGTCATCAATAACGTGGAGACACTGTCAAATGTCCCCCACATCATCCTGAACGGCGCCGAGTGGTTCGCGAAGCTCGGCACGCCGAAGAACGGCGGGACGCGCCTGTTCTGCCTCAGCGGCCAGATCGCCAAGCCGGGCATCTACGAGTTGCCTATGGGGTTTCCCCTTCGCCGGATGATCGAAGAAGTGGGCGGCGGTGTAGCCGGCGGCAAGAAGTTGAAGTGCGTCATCCCGGGTGGTTCTTCCTGTCCTGTGCTGACCGCGGATGAGATCGACGTACCTATGGATTTCGACTCCGTCGCCAAGGCCGGCTCGATGCTAGGCTCTGGCGGAGTCATCGTCATCGACGAACACACCTGCATGGTGAAGGTCGCCTGGCGCATCATGATGTTCTATGCCCACGAGTCCTGCGGCTGGTGCATCCCCTGCCGCGAGGGGACGTCGTGGCTGAAAACATTGCTGGAACGATTTCACAACGGGGGTGGAGTTCCCGAGGACTTGGACACGGCACTGGACGTGTCGCACAACATTCTGGGCAAGACCCTCTGCCCCCTGGGTGACGCTGCGGCTATGCCGACCATCAGCATCTTGAAAAAGTTTCGACACGAATTCGAAGAGCACTTGAAGCTGGGCGCGTGCCCGTTCGAGAAGAAAGCAATTGCTGTTGCTTGAAACTCGGGATTTGGGTTTCGGGGTTCGTTTCAGGGAAGAGGGACTGCCTGATCCTGAATTCCGATATGGCTATGGCTGAGCCTGTCACTCTTACAATCGATGGCAAAACGGTCACGGTGCCTGTGGGGACACTGCTGATTGAGGCCGCGAAGCAGGTAGGTATCGAGATCCCCTCTTACTGTTATTACCCTGGCATGTCGTTGCAGGGCGCCTGCCGCATGTGCCTGGTCACGATCGAAAAGATGCCCAAGTTGCAGACCGCCTGCACGACGGCTGTGGCCAACGGCATGGTGGTGCACACCCAGGATGAAGAGGTCAAGAACGCACGTAAGGCCATGCTCGAATTCCTGCTCACCAACCATCCCCTGGATTGCCCGGTGTGCGACAAGGGCGGCGAATGCGAGCTCCAGGACGCGGTCTTCTGCTACGGCGCCAGCGAGACGCGTTTCATGGAAGCCAAGCTCCACCACGAGGAAAAGAAGTTCTCGAGCCTGGTCTATTATGACTGGCCGCGCTGCATTCTCTGCTACCGCTGCATCCGGGTGTGCGACGAGATCATCGACGTCAACGCTTACGGCATCGCCAACCGTGCCGCGCATAGCGAGATCATTCCTAACCGCGGCGAAAGGCTGGAGTGCGAAGAGTGCGGGATGTGTATCGACATCTGCCCGGTCGGCGCGCTCACCAGCGGGACCTACCGCTACAAGACACGCCCCTGGGAGATGACACACACCGGAACCATCTGCAACCATTGCGGAGACGGGTGCAGGACCACCCTCGCCATCCGCAACAACCAGATTATTCGCGCCAACAACCGCGACCATTCCGGCTTCAACGGAGAATTCCTGTGCGTGAAAGGCCGCTTTGGATGGGACTTCGTGAACAGCGAGAAGTGCCTCACCGTGCCCCGCATCCGGCGTAACGGGAAGCAGGAAGAGGGAACCTGGGATGAGGCTCTGGGCATAGCCGCAGAGCGCCTGAAGGATATTCTTGGCAGGCACGGCCCCGAAGCCGTTGCCCTAATCGGCTCCAACCGCACCACTAACGAGGAAAACTACCTCTTGCAGCGCTTCGCTCGGACGGTGCTCGGCACGAACAACATCGACCACCATCGTACCGCTGACTACTCCTCGCTGGTCAGCGCACTGACGGCCGCCGGAGCCACGGACCGATACGCCACCATGGAAGAGGTGTTCGGCGCCCCAAGCATCTTGCTGATCGGCAACGACCCGACGCATCAGCACCCGCTGCTCGCCCTTCAGATCCGCCAGGCCGTCCGCCTGCACGGGGCGCACGTGTACATCCTGAATAGCTCCGAGATCAAACTCCGCCGGCAAGCCAGCCTTTATGTGAAAGTGAAATCGGGAGGGGAAGCAGAGGCCGTCCGGGCGCTGGCTGGGATTCAGTCGCCGTCGCCCGACCTGGTAGTCGGACGTATGGACGAGTTAGCGGTCCTGCGCGAGAAACTCGAACAGGAGTCTGATACCGTTGTCGTCTTCGGAGATGAGATCCAAGGTAAAAGCATTGAGGAATTGGTCTACTGGGGGCTGACGCTTCCTGGAAGCACCCGCTTCCTGGCGCTCGGCGATTACGCTAACTCTCGGGGCGCTGCCGATATGGGCTTGCTGCCCGATACCTTGCCGGGCTACTTGCCCGTTGCTGATCCTTCTTCACGCGAGCGCTACGAATCCCTGTGGCAGGCGAAAATCCCCGTGGAGCCGGGGCGCAATATCCGTGCGATCATCGAAGGGATTGAATCAGGTGAGATCCAGGCTCTGCTGGTTTTGGGGGCGAATCCCATGAGGGCGTTCAGACTCCCAAAGGAGACTCTGGGCAAGCTCAGCTTCCTGTTAGTTGCCGAACTATTTCCGACAGAGACTACCGAGTCAGCCGATGTGGTGCTGCCGGCGACGAGTTTTGCGGAAAAGTCCGGAACGGTGACCAACACCTGCGGCCAGGTCCAGGCACTCAAGAAAACCATGCGCAAGGCCGGCACGCGTAGCGACTTTGAAATGTTGCTGGCCCTGGCTCGCCAGTTCGACCAGAGGTGGCCTTACCGCTCAACCGACGATGTTCTGCAAGAGATTATCGCCACGGTGCCCGGATACGACATTCCCCTTTCGACCTTGCTAATTGGTCGGGCGGCGGGAACTAGACCTCAGGGAACGCCACCACCTTTGGAGCGGTCAGACCTGGTTTTCTCTTCTCGCGACTCGCTTTTCACTTCCGGAACGGTGAGCCGATTCAGCTGGGCCCTTAATTCAGTGGACGAAGCTAAGAAACCCTATGGCCACATCTTCTGAGGCAGGTCTCTTCCTCCTGCTCGCACTCGCCAAGAGCGCGGTCGTCCTGGTCATTCTGCTGACCTCTATCGCGTATATCGTCTGGGTGGAACGCAAGGTGGTCGCCCGCATCCAGTCTCGCTGGGGACCTTACCTGGTGGGCCCGCATGGACTGCTTCAGCCGATCGCCGACGCGCTCAAATTTCTCTTCAAAGAAGACATCGTTCCCCTCGAGGTCGATCGCGTCGTGTACTGGCTGGCGCCATTCCTGACGTTCACGCTGGCTTTCCTTTCCATCGCAGTCATTCCCTTTGGTGGCACATTCGCTTTTCGTGGGCATCCGATTGCCTTCCAGATCACAGACTTAAACGTCGGATTGCTCTTCGTCTTTGCGGTCACCTCGCTGGGCGTCTACAGCATCGCGCTCGCAGGATGGTCTGCCAACAGCAAGTACCCTCTTTTCGGCGGTCTGCGCTCCTCAGCACAAATGATCAGCTACGAACTGTCACTGGGCCTTGGGGTTGTGGGCGTGCTGATGATCGCCGGCACGCTCAGCCTGCGGGGCATCGTGGAAGGCCAGCAAGGATTCTGGCACATTGGTGGGCTCCCGATCTTGCCGCGCTGGAACGTTTTTCTGCAGCCCGTCGGCTTCCTGATTTATTTCACAGCGGCCGTCGCGGAAACCAACCGCGTGCCCTTTGACCTGCCAGAGGGAGAGACTGAACTGGTGGGCGGATTCCACACCGAGTACAGCAGCTTCAAGTTCGCCATGTTCTTTATGGCCGAGTACGCCAACATGGTGACCGTCTCGTGCCTCGCCACCCTGCTTTTTTTTGGCGGGTGGCTCGGCCCCGCATTCGGCCCCGCCCCGGTGCGCGCCCTCTTATCGGTTTTCTGGTTTTGCCTGAAGGTGTTTGGCTTCCTCTTTTTCTATATTTGGATGCGTGGCACCCTTCCCCGATTTCGCTACGACCAGCTCATGGCCTTCGGGTGGAAATTCCTGGTGCCGCTCGCGCTGCTCAACATCCTGGTGACGAGCTTCGTCATCGCCTGGCTGAGTGCCTGAGGGATCTAATGACTGCTCTGTTTTACATCTGCGCCACAGTCGCCGTCCTCGCGGCATTGAACGTCATCGTGCAACGTACGCCCGTGTATAGCGCGCTCTCGCTGATTGTCGTCTTATGCTCGCTGGCGGTGGTGTACCTGCTGCTCGGCGCGGAATTCATGGCGGTCATCCAGGTGATTGTGTACGCCGGGGCAATCATGGTGCTGTTCGTCTTGGTTATCATGCTCCTGAATGCCGGCCGGGAAGTACCTAGCCACCGCAGCCGCTTGGCGCACTGGGTCGGCGCACCGCTGGTCGCAGCTTTCCTCATCGAAGTACTGATAGTGGTTTGGCGGCAGTTTCCAGCGGCAACTACATCCCCGGCCCCGGCCTTGGACGCCGGTCCCACTGCTATTGGTCATCTGTTGTTCCGCAACTACGTGTTGCCCTTTGAGGTAACGTCCATCTTGATCCTGGTAGCGGTGCTGGGCGCGGTCGTCCTGGCCAAGAAAGAGTTCTGAGGTCTCGAGCATGGTTCCGCTTTCCCATTACCTGGCTCTCAGCGTGATTCTCTTCGTGCTGGGGGCAGCCGGCTTCGTCATTCGCCGGAACATCGTCACCATTTTCATGTGCATCGAACTGATGCTCAACGCTGCGAACCTGGCATTCGTGGCCTTTTCTAGACATCTGGGTAATCTGGATGGCCAGATCTTTGCCTTCTTTGTGATCGTGGTGGCGGCCGCCGAAGCGGCAGTGGGCTTGGCCATCATCATTGCAATTTACCGGAACCGCGGGTCCTTGAATATTGAGGATGTAGATTCGATGAAACTGTAGCGGCGGTGTCTGACTGCCGCTTGCGGCGCTCGCACGGTGCCAGTACGACAGTTCGCGTGACCGTTATGCAGTACTTGCTCTTACTCATGTTGCTGCCGCCGCTGCTGGGGGCGGCGCTCAACGGCATCTTGGGCCGGCGTTTCTCCCCGGCAGTGGTGTCCTGGATCGGCTGTGGCGCGGCGGGCATTTCCATGCTGTTCGCCCTACTCTCCGCGGGGGCGTTCTCAGGCCTCGCCGATGAATCACTGCCGTACCTTCATAGCTACTTTACCTGGATTCAATCGGGCAGCCTGCGGGCGGACTACGCGGTCTACTATGACCGACTGACGCTCGTCATGACGGTCACCGTCACGGTGGTCGCTTTTATCATCCACATGTATTCGCACGGGTACATGGAGCACGAAGGCGGTTACTATCGCTTCTTCAGCTACCTGAACCTCTTCCTCTTCATGATGTTGACGCTGGTGACGGCGGCAAACTACCCGGTGATGTTTGTGGGCTGGGAAGGTGTGGGGTTGTGCTCCTACTTGCTAATCGGGTTCTATTTCCCCAAGAAGTCAGCCTCCGACGCGGGAAAGAAGGCCTTCATTGTCACGCGCATTGGCGACGCGGGATTCACTGTGGGCGTGGCGTTGCTTTTCGGGACTTTCGGTTCCCTGGATTTCGCGGAGGTCTTTGTGCGCATCGAAGCGCTGCGGCCCGGAGAACTGGAAGGAATACTGACTGCCGCCGGTATTCTGCTTTTCATGGGCGCCATAGGGAAATCCGCACAACTCCCTCTGTATGTTTGGTTGCCGGACGCGATGGAAGGACCTACGCCGGTGAGCGCGTTGATTCACGCCGCGACCATGGTCACGGCGGGCGTCTATATGGTGGCACGCTCGAACGCCCTGTATGCGCACGCGCCGCAGGCGCTGGAAATCGTTGGCATCGTCGGCTGTCTGACGGCCTTCTTCGCTGCAACCATTGCCATTACGACGAACGACCTCAAGCGGATTTTGGCTTATTCCACCATCAGCCAACTTGGTTACATGTTTGTGGGCTGCGGCGTAGGCGTATTTGCCGCCGGCATCTTCCACCTCGTGACACACGCCTTCTTCAAGTCACTTCTCTTCCTCGCTGCCGGCAGCGTCATGCACGCCCTGAGCGGTGAGTTGGACATCAGGAAGATGGGCGGCCTACGCCATAAGATGAGAACTACCTATGCGACTTTCCTCATCGCCACCCTGGCCATCAGCGGCATCCCGATGTTCTCGGGTTTCTTCAGCAAGGACGAGATTCTGGCAGGCGCCTACGAAGGACCTCTGGGCCGCCCGTGGCTTTACTGGCTGGCCACGCTGACAGCAGGCTTTACGACGTTCTACATGTTCCGCGCCCTCTTCATGACTTTCTGCGGCACGTCACGCATCGATACGGAAGGCGAGCACCACATCCATGAGAGCGGCCCGAAAATGACAGTGCCCCTGCTCGTGCTTGCGTTCTTCTCAGTTATCGCAGGTTACGTCAGTTGGCCCAAGGCTCTTGGCGGTGGTGAGTGTTTCGACCGGTACCTGGAACCGGTCTTCGGTTCCTCGGAAACCCTGTTGCGCTCGACAGCAGCCCACCACGCCTCCGGTAGGCCCGGTCCCGGGGAGTTGATGCTGTATTCGCTGGTGGCGGCGGGCATCGGCATTCTCTTGGCCTACTGGTTCTATCTGAAGTCGACCGAATTGCCGGATCGCGTCGCCGGCCGCTTTTCCACGCTATACCGCATTCTGGTGAAGAAATACTATGTCGACGAGCTCTACGATTGGCTCGTAGTGCGACCCGTTCGAGTGGGATCGGAAGTACTCCTTTGGCGCGGCGTGGACGCGGGAGTGATCGATGGCGCAATGGTCGATGGAGCCGCCCGGGCCACGGCGGGCGCGGGAGGCATACTGCGACGCATACACTCCGGCAACGTCCGAAGCTACGCGAGTTGGGTTCTACTGGGCGCGGTCGCCTGGTTGGCGTACATCCTTTTGTGGCCTTAAGCGGGATCGATACGTTGCAGTGAACAAGGTTCTATGTCCTGGTTGCTGAGCCACCTTCTAAGCGTCCTCATTTTCCTGCCGCTGGCGGGCGCGGCCGTGATCGCTTTCTTGCGCCGCGGTTCGGAGCACCTCATCCGCTGGGTGGCGCTTTTCAGCTCTCTTCTTACTTTTGCCTTTGCCTTAGGAGCTTTCGTCGGGTTCAGCTCAACTCGTACCGGCATGCAATTCGTCGAGTTCTACCCCTGGATGGTGCTGCCTCCCGTCAACTACCACGTAGGAGTGGACGGGCTAAGCATCATGCTGATCCTCCTGACCGCGTTTCTGACGCCTTTGGCCGTGTTGACCTCCTGGGTGAGTATCACGCACCGGGTGAAAGAATTCTTCCTCTTTCTGCTGGCACTTGAAACCGGGATGATCGGCGTATTCGCTGCCCTCGATCTGATCCTGTTCTTCCTGTTCTGGGAAGCAATGCTCATCCCCATGTATTTCCTGATCGCTGTGTGGGGCCACGAGCGGCGCGTTTATGCGGCCGTGAAGTTCATCCTCTTTACGATGGCGGGCTCCGCCCTGATGCTGGTGGGCATCCTCTATCTCTACAACCTCACGGGCACTTTCGATTTCCCGACGATCTTGAACCATCTCGACGATGCCCGGCTCCTTTCGGCGCAGGCGGAAAGATGGCTCTTCCTGGCGTTCTTCGTGGCTTTCGCCATCAAGGTGCCGCTATTTCCGTTCCACACGTGGCTGCCCGACGCGCACGTGGAAGCCCCCACCGCAGGCTCAGTCATCCTGGCAGGGGTACTCCTGAAAATGGGCACGTACGGTCTGCTGCGCTTCTGCCTGCCGCTGTTTCCTCAGGCCTCGCAGGCATTTGCGCCTCTCATCAGCGTTCTGGCCATCGTCGGTATCCTGTACGGCGCGCTCGTGGCTATGGTCCAGCCAGACTTGAAGAAACTGGTGGCTTACTCGTCCGTAGCCCATCTCGGATTCGTGGTCCTGGGGATTTTTGCCTTCAACGTCAACGGCATCGAGGGCGCCATCTATCAGATGTTCAACCACGGAGTTTCGACTGGCGCGCTCTTCATCCTGGTCGGCATGCTATACGACCGCCGCCACACGCGCCTCATTAGCGAGTTCGGCGGCCTTGCTACTCCCCTTCCCGTCTACAGTACCTTCTTCATGATCGTCGCGCTCTCCTCGCTGGGGCTCCCGATGCTCAACGGGTTCGTGGGCGAATTCCTGATCATCGTGGGCGCCTATCGCGCCCGCGCCCTATATGCCGCGCTGGCGGCTGTGGGAGTGGTTCTGGCCGCAGTTTACCTGCTTTGGATGTACCAGCGAGTGTTCCTCGGCAAAGTCACAAACGAAAAGAACCTTCGCCTGCCCGACTGCGACTGGCGCGAAAAAACCATATTGGCTGTGATCGTGGCAGTCATCCTGGCCATGGGGGTCTACCCCAAACCCTTCCTGAGCCGAATGGATCGGAGCGTGGCAAGCGTCCTTCAACGTCTGGAAAAGAACCGGGTCCTGGTGACCAGCACAGTTTCGGATAGGCAAGCGGAGCGTGCTCGATGATCACCGTCCAGACCGCAGACCTCATTCGGCTTCTCCCGGAACTTGTTCTCACGGGCTTTGCAATCCTCGTGATGCTTTTTGAGCCATTCCTCCCGACCGGACGCAGGCGCTTGTTGGGGTGGTTTGCGCTCGTGGGGGTTTTCGGCGCGGGAGTCGCCGCTGTGTGGACTTCTCTTGCACCCGGCCTGGCCTTCGGCGGCGCCGTGGCGGCGGACAGGTTCAGTCTCTTCTTCATCTACCTATTCTTACTGGTGGCGGCGTTGACTTTGCTCGGGTCGATGGACTACCTGAACCGCGACAACATTCAGCATGGGGAGTTTTATGCGTTGGTTTTGTTGGCCACCGTCGGCATGTGCTTCATGGCGGCCTCAACGGAACTGATCCTGATCTTTCTGGGCCTCGAGATCTCCTCGCTCTCCACCTACATCCTGGCAGGCTTCAAACGCCACGACCCGCTCTCCAACGAAGCGTCACTGAAATACTTCCTGCTCGGCTCGTTTGCCACAGCGTTCTTTCTTTACGGGATCGCGTTCGTATATGGCCTGATGGGAACCACCAACTTATTGGTATTGAGCGAGCGGTTGAGTCAATCCTCACATTGGTCCGGTCTGGCGCGTGTTGCTTTGGTCATGATGTTCGTCGGTCTGGCCTTCAAGCTTTCCACTGTCCCTTTCCAGGTTTGGACGCCCGACGTGTACCAGGGAGCGCCTGCGCCAGTCACTGCTTTTCTCTCGACGGGGCCAAAAGCAGCAGCTTTTGCCATCTTGTTGCGCGTCTTTCTGGGAGGCCTGGCCTCCGCCGGACCCTTGAGCTTCTGGGTTATCTGGGTCTCTGCCGCTCTCACCATGTGCCTCGGCAATCTGGCCGCCCTCTGGCAATCGAATGTGAAGCGCATGCTAGCCTACTCGTCGATTGCCCACGCTGGTTATGTGCTCGTCGGTGTGGCCGCAGGGGGACCCGAGGGGACGTCCTCGGTGCTCTACTATCTCGCGGCCTACTCGCTGATGAATGTGGGAGCCTTTGTGCTGATCGCTTACCTGGCAGGCACGGGGGAGCGCTGGATGCAGATTGACGACTATACCGGCCTGGGCTACGAACGGCCGGGGATCGCAGCCTGCCTCGCAGTGTTCTTACTCTCGCTCGCCGGCATCCCAACCACGGCCGGTTTCCTGGCCAAGTTCTACCTGTTCCGCGCCGCCATCCATTCACACCTGATCGGCCTCACCGTTCTGGCGGTGCTGAACAGCGTCGTGTCCGTTTACTATTACTTGCGGCCAGTGGTGGCGATGTACATGCGGGAGGGCAAGACGGAGGCATCGAACGCCATCGTGCCATGGGCGGTACGGGCAGTGCTTGCCGTGACTGTGGTTGGCATTTTCTACCTCGGTCTCTACCCTAATCTCCTCGCCGGGCTGGCCAGCCTGGCCGCGAGTCCCCTGCCCTAGCTGTCCCCTCTCAGCCGTCAGCCTTCCAGCGACGGAGATCGTCTCTCACGTCTGCGTCCAGCGAGGACCACTCCAAGAACGGGAGTGAACTCCCGCACTCCAAACAAAAAGGGGGAAGCCGAAGCCTCCCCCTTCACCGAACTGGGACCGAGACAAGCTACTTCGGTAAAGCCACTTTAGCGAAGATGATGGCAAAAGTGTAAAGCGCCATCGACTCGATCAGGACCAGCGCCAAGATGAGCGCGAACTGGATGCCCGCCCGGGCACCCGGATTGCGCGCCAGACCCTCACAAGCCGCGACAGTAGCTTTGGCCTGAGAGTAGCCGCAAACCGTCGAGGCAATCGCCATGGCAAACCCGGAGGTGATAATCACCCACTTGGCCACCTCTTCAGCGCCTCCCCCACCTGTCGCGGGAGCCTGGGCGAATGCCGGCACTGCTACGAACAATGCCACGAGCGCCGTCAAGAACATCGCAACATTACGTTTCACTTTCTCCCTCCTTCGAGCTCAACCCGGAAGACCAGGATGAGCCGCGCATGAAATTCCGCCAGGAGGTGGTTCCCCGCCCACCCTCGATCAGGCGGGGCTCACGCTAGCGGTCGATCAATCGTAGGGGCGGCCTCAAGCCGCCCGCGGGAGGGCAGAGCCCTCCCCAACGAAATCAGTGCTCCTCTGCCACTGCCAGACTGATGTAGACCGACGGCAGCAGCATGAACACGTACGCCTGCAAGAACGACACGAAAACATGCAGGGCCATGAAGGCTACGGGGACAGCAATGGGCACCAACCCGCCAAAAACCTTCTCGAGCAGATCCCCCACCATCATGTTGGCATAGAGACGGACGCTGAGCGAGAGCAAGCGCCCGAGGTTCCCGACGACTTCGATGGGGAACATGATCACCGCGATGGCCAGCATCGGCCCACACAAGCGCTTCATATAACCCAACACCCCGTGCTGGCGGAAACCCTGAAAATTGTAATAAAGGAACGCCGCCACCGCACAACCCAGGGTCACTTGGATGTTCGCAGTGGGCGTTTCGAGCGTGGGAATCAATCCTGACAAATTGCAGAGCGCAACGAAAATGCCCAAGGTCCCGATTATGGGGACGTAGCGACGACCACCGTGGCCGATAATTTCGTCGGTCAAGCTCTGCACGAATTCCACCACGACTTCCATCAAGTGCTGGAATCTACCCGGCTTCTCAACGGATAGCCGACGCCGAAGCAAGGCGGCTGCCGTGACGATTACCAAAAGCACCAGCACCTGCATAGCCACGTAATTCGGGATCGGGTGCACAGGGTCTGACGGCGGCAGCCCGATTTCGACGAGGGCCAAGGTCACCACGCCGCCCAACAACTTATTCAGGATGGCCGTGAACCACAGTTGATGTTCCATAAGGCTTGTACGTCAGTCGCGTGGCTTTCAGGTTCCGGTGCCCGAGCTTAAACCTGCCCGGAGCTGAAAGACGGCTTCGATTAGGACACCGCCGGCCGGCACGAAGAGGCCCACCAGAACCGGCCCGAAGGGTAACCAGCCCGTCCGGTAGAACACATACACCACCGCAAAAGCCAGAGGATAGCGCACGAGAAACTTGGCAATCAACCACCTGGATGGGCGGGATTGGCCCGCCGTCATCAGAGCTTCGACCGCCTGATGCAGCCAACGATAGTTCAGAATCCCCAAAGCCGCGCCGAGCCCAAAGCCGGCGCCTACGCTTGCGTGCCCGGCTAGCAAGGCCGCCACCGTGCCCGCCACGGCCAAGCCGATCATCCAGCGGGGCAGCCGCGCTTCAGCTCGGGCCAGCTCCGGTGCTTGTATTGTTTCCGCCTGCACCGCTACCCACTCTCGTCAAAATTCGCAGGACTTCGATAAACCCGCCGCCGGCTCCCAAGAATGCCATCACAATCGCCAGTACCGGGGCGGTGTGCAGTTGCTCGTCGAGCCAATCGCCAATCCCGAAACCGACCAGCGCGGCGGCAGGCAGAATAAACCCCAGGGACGTGTAAAAGCCGACCTGCGCCCAGACGCTTGTGAGCTTACCGGGACCCCGGGGCACGAGCCCTCCCAGCTACGAGAAGAAAGGTCGGACCGCCTCGCGCGCCAGCGCGATGAAAGGCTGCGGATAGATGCCAATCACCAACGTCATGGCCAGCGCTACGCCCAGCGCCACCTCCAGACCCGTGCTGGTCGCCAGCGGCACCTCGTCCGGGGCCTTTTTCATAAACATCGCGACGACGATGCGGAAGTAATAATACAACGCGACGACCGCAAAGGCCACCGCCAGCACCGCCAGGTAATAATGGCCCGTTTCAATGAGCGAAAGGAAGATAAAGTACTTTCCGATGAATCCCGCGGTGGGTGGGATGCCCGCCAATGAGAGCAAGAAGATGAGCATCAAGATGGCCATACCCGGGGCTCGCGCCATCAGACCCGACAGGTCGTCGATTTCATCACCGATCAAGTCTTTGCGGCGCATCATAATGATCACTGCAAAGGCGCCCAAATTCATGAAGGCGTATACCAGCAGGTAGATGAGGATGGCAGTCAGGCCTTCTCTGTTGCCGTCGGCGGTGGCGACGATCCCAAGCAACAGATAGCCCACGTGCGAAATCGTGGAATAACCGAAGAACCTTTTGATGTTGGTCTGGGTGATGGCAGCTAGGTTCCCCAGAATCATGGTGGCCACGGAAACCCCAATGGTCAATAGTTGCCATTCCGCGCGCAACGGCCACATGCCCGCGATCAGGATGCGGATGAAGAGAGCAAACGAAGCCACTTTCGGCGCCACCGAGATGAAGGCCGTAATTGACGTCGGCGCGCCCTCATAAGCGTCCGGCGTCCACTGATGGAACGGTACGGCGGCCACTTTGAAATAGAGGCCCGCCAGCAGTGTAACCATGGCGACCCAGGAAAGCGGGTCAGGGGAGGGCCGCTCAGCCAGGCGCTGAGCAATGACGCCCAGATTGGTAGAACCGCCAATGCCGTATAGGAGCGACATGCCATAGAGGAGGAGGCCCGAGGAAAACGCACCCAGCAGGAAGAACTTTACCGCTGCCTCGTTCGATCGCCGGTTGCCGCGCAGAAACCCGGTGAGGACATATTCACAAAGGGCCATCAGCTCCAGGGCAATGAAGAGAACAATCAGATCGCTGCCCGAAGCCATGAACATCATCCCCACTGCCGAGAAAAGCAGCAGGGCGTAGTATTCCCCCAGGTGCGCGCCCTCGATTTCCAGGTACTTAACGGAAAGCAGGACCACCAGGGCCACGGCAACAACGATAATCATCTTGGCATAGATCGCGAAGGTGTCGAGCCGGAAGCAACCGCCGAAACCGATATAGGGGACACGACCGGCAAGGATGGCCCAGAACATGCCGAGCTGCGTCCCTGCAAACCCCAGGCCGATGAGCGCCAGCACAGCGTTCAGGTACTTGTCGCGCTTCTCCAGCAAGAAGTCGAACAACAGGACCGCCAAACCGAACATGGCCAGCAGGATTTCAGGTTTGATGGCCTGGTAGTCCGAGCTTTGGAAGAAAGCATTCCACATTAGCGATTGACTCCCGCAGGTTGCGATCCCCGGTTCACATGGGGTTCGACCAGTATGGCTGGCGCAGCTTGCCCAGGTGGGGCAACCCCGGCGTGGGCGGGGGAAGCTTTGTAGAAGTCAGGGTTCACCCGCTCGACAATCGCCGCTACCGGCTTGTCGAGCACCTGGAAGTACGGCTTAGGATAGAGCCCGATCCAGAACGCCCAAATTACCAGCGGCACCAGCGTCATGATCTCCCGGAAATTCAAATCCTTGAGCACCTGGTTCTTGGGGTTATCACAGACCCCGAACATCGTCCGCTGATAGAGCCACAGCATGTACGCGGCGCCGAGGACGATGCCCACCACAGCCCAGGCCGCCCAGCGCCAGTTCGCCTCAAACGCACCCTGCAAGATCGTGAACTCCCCGATGAACCCATTCAGCAGCGGCAAGCCAATCGAGGAGAGCATGACGATCATAAAAAGCGTGGCATATACGGGCATGACATTGGAGAGGCCGCTGAGTTCCTTGATCTCGCGCGTGTGCCGGCGCTCGTAAACGAGTCCGACAATCAAGAAGAGCGCACCCGTCGAGATGCCGTGGTTGACCTGCTGGATGACACTGCCCGACAGCCCGTGGGGGTTCAACGCAAAAATTCCCAGTGTGCAAAAGCCCAGGTGGCTGACGGAAGAATAGGCAATCAGCTTCTTCATGTCGCGCTGCATCATTGATACGAGCGCGCCATAGATGATGGCGATGATGGAAAGCACCACCATCACCTTGACGATCTTCGGGTTGGAGCTGGCCTGGGGGAGTATAGGTAGAGAAAAACGGACAAAGCCATACGTCCCCATCTTCAGCAGGACGCCCGCCAGGATCACGGAGCCTGCCGTGGGCGCCTCCACGTGGGCATCGGGAAGCCAGGTGTGGAACGGAAACATCGGCACCTTGATAGCAAACCCGATCATGAACGCCCAGAAGACCCAATACTGAAGATCCAGCGGCCAGGAGTGCTTCATGAGCTCGAGGACGTTGAAAGTGTAAACGCCGTTATCAGCGTGATAGCGGAAGTAAAGCGTCAGGATACCAAGCAGCATCAGCACGGACCCGGCCAAGGTGAACAAGAAGAACTTGATGGCGGCATAGAGTTTGCGGGGGCCACCCCAGACTCCGATGATGAAGTACATCGGCACCAGCATCACTTCCCAGAAGACGTAGAACAGGAAGAAGTCGAGCGACATGAACACGCCCAGCATGCCCGCCTGAAGGAGCAGGAACATGGCATAGTATTCCTTCACCCGCTCCTCGATCGCTGTCCACGAGGAAAGAACCGAGAGAAAGCCGAGCACCGTAGTGAGCATGATAAGCAGGAAGCTCACGCCGTCGATACCCAGGAAGTACTGCGCGCCAATAGAGGGAATCCAGACATGTTGCTCAATGAACTTGAACTGCTGATCTGGCGCCTCGCGGGAGAACCAGAAGACCAGCGGGAGGGAAACCAGGAAACCGATGAACATCACAATGTTGCCCCACCACCGAATGGCCTGCTTGTTATCACCGGGGATAAGGAGTAGCGGGATCATCCCCACCAGGGGGGTGAAAAGGATGATACTCAGAATGTGGTCATGAAAGAACGCCATTGTTGACCTCAGAAAACCAGTTCACAGTTGACAGCCAACAACAGACTACTGGCGGCGGCGTTCGCCAAGCCCGCGTCGCCACCACAAGTGCCAACCTCGAAAGCCAAAGCGTGATCGGCCGTCAATCCAAAATCCGAAATCGCAAATCCAAAATCAGAAGTGAATCAAGTAATACGCCATGAAAATCAACACGCCCAACGTAATCAGCCACGCGTAAGTTTGCACCAATCCCGTCTGGATCACGCGCACAGGATAGCTCAGCAGCTTCACCAAGAATGCTCCCACGTTGACCAGGCCGTCGATTACCCAGAGATCCCACAGGCGAGACAGTTCCGCCGACATGCGCGTGGACCAACCCACGCCATTGACACCACCATCCACCACGCCCAGGTCAAATGCGGCGCAGCCGTTCCCCAGGTCTTTGGCTCGGTTCACAATGAGCGCGTCGTAAAGCTCATCGACGTAGTACTTGTTCAGCACAATTTGATAGCCGGGACCCGCCGCGACCGCGACGCGCTCGGGAAGTTCCGGGCGCTTCTGATAGAAGTAATAGGCAACGTAGATCCCTACCGCCGCCACCGCTACCGAAAGCGCCATCAGGCCGAATTCCGTACCATGGCTGTATTCGCGCGCCTGCGCCGCCAGCGGATTCTCAAAAACCGGCTCGAGGAATTTCTCCAGGCGATTCGAACCCAACAACAAGGCCGGCCAGCCGACGAAACCTCCGATGATCGAGAGCAAAGCCAGGACCCGCAGCGGGACCAGCATGGTCTCAGGCGACTCGTGGATATGGTGCTCAACTTCGTGAGCGACGCGCGATGTCCCGAAGAAGGTCATGAAGAGCAGGCGGAACATGTAAAACGCCGTCATGCCGGCGGTAATCCAGCCAATTACCCAGAACACTGTGTGGCCGTGAGGGCCGGTAAAAGACCGCCACAGGATTTCGTCCTTGCTGACAAAGCCTGCCAGCGGCGGGATACCGGCAATTGCCAAGGTGGCCACCAGAATGGTCCAGTAGGTCGTTGGGATCTTGTCCTTGAGTGCGCCCATCCTGCGCATGTCTTGCTCGCCACTCAACGCGTGGATGACGCTCCCAGCCCCAAGGAACAGCAGCGCCTTGAAAAACGCATGGGTCATCAGATGGAAGATGCCCGCGCCGAACGCTCCCACACCGCAGGCCAGAAACATGTAACCAAGCTGGCTGATGGTGGAATAGGCGAGCACGCGCTTGATATCGTTCTGCACCATCCCAATCGAAGCCGCCCAGAAGGCGGTCGCGGCGCCGATGCCGGCTACCAGCGCCAGGGCCGTAGGCGACAGCACGTAGAGCGCGTTGGAACGTGCCACCATGTACACGCCGGCGGTCACCATCGTGGCGGCGTGAATCAGTGCGCTGACGGGCGTTGGCCCCTCCATCGCGTCGGGCAGCCAAGTGTAAAGCGGAATCTGCGCCGACTTTCCCGTCGCGCCGATAAATAACAGGATGCAGATGGCCGTGATCATTCCGCTACCCACTGGAAACCGACCACTGCGCGCGATCTCCGTAACCGTGGTGAAGTTGAGGCTCCCGAAGGTGACCGCCATCAACATCATGCCCAGGAGGAAACCTGCGTCGCCGATGCGATTCACAACAAACGCCTTGTTCCCAGCATCGCAGGCGGACTTGCGGTGGAAGTAAAAACCAATCAGCAGGTAGGAGCAAAGGCCCACACCTTCCCAGCCCACGAACATCATCAAGTAGTTGTCGGCCAGCACCAGGATGAGCATCGAGAACAAGAAGAGGTTCATGTAGCCGAAGAAGCGGTAATAGCCGCCCTCGTGAGCCATGTACCCGATGGAATAAAAATGAATGATGAAGCCCACGCCCGTCACCACCAGCATCATTACGGCGGAGAGCGGGTCAAGCTGGAAACCAACAAAGATGTTCAAATAGCCTATAGAGCCATCACCGAGGCGGTAAGCGCCCGCAGGTAACCACGAGTAGAGCACTTTCGTGAAGGTGTGGACGTGCTCGGGGAGCTTCAGGAATTGGAAGAAGCACCCCACCGCCCAAAGGAAAGAAAGGCCCGGCAAGCCGACGGAAATCCAGGAGACTGCGTTGTTCGAAAGCTTGCGGCCCCAGAGAAGCTGGATGAACGCGCCCAGCGCGGGCAGGAAAGGAATCAACCAAATGAAATCAAGAAAAGTCATTCCAGCTCAAAATACCCAAAATGCATTCTCCGTGGCCTTCTGCAACGGACAAATGACCACGGACAACGGACGTCTACCACTTCAGCAAATCAATCTCATCCGCATTCACTGTTTCCTTGTTGCGGAAGAGCGCAATAAACAAGCCGAGCCCGATGGCAGCCTCCGCGGCCGCATCGGTAATCACAAAAATCGCAAACACTTGGCCGTCCACCGCACGGAAATACTGCGAGAAGCCGACCAGGTTGATATTGACGGCGTTCAGGATCAGCTCGATGGACATCAGGATCACCAGCACATTTCGCCGGGTCAAGACGCCGATTACCCCGATGGTGAAGAGCCCGCTTCCAAGAAAAATGTAGTATTCCGTCGGGATCATTCCAGCTTCCTTTTGGCCATGATGACTGCCCCAACCATGGCCACCAGCAACAAGATGGAAGCAATTTCCACCGGCAGCATGTAATTTTGATAAAGCACCTGGCCAACCGCCTGGGTATTACGCAAAGGCTCCGGCAAGGAGGGACGTGCGGGCAGGTCCAACCCTCGGCCGCGATTGTAAAGCACGTAAGCGAGCTGTCCAACCAGCAGGAGGACCGTGAACAAGGCTAGCTGCCACTGCCGCCGGAATTGTGCCTGCCTGACGGCCACGTCCAGGTTGACCAGCATGACGACGAACAGGAACAGGACCATGATGCCGCCTACATACAGAATGATCTGTACGGCAAAGAGAAATTCCGCGTGCTGCATCAGGTAAATCCCGCCTACCGCAAATAGCGTCACGATCAACCAGATCACACTGTGCACGGCGTTCCGCCGAGTGATCACCAGAATGGCGGAGACCAACGCCACGACCGACAAGATGCCGAAGGCGATTAAAGGAAGCATGTCAAAACACTCGTCAGTTGCCAGTTTTCCGTAGAAGCTATTTCAAAACCCTCTGTAGCCCATTGAAACGAAGGGCGTTGACGTGATCATTCGCAGTTTGGGAGAGCCAGGCAGCAAGGCCTTATTGAAAATAAAGGACTTAACTCCTCGCCCCAATCTGTCGTCCCGGGTCACCCGGGTTTGGCTAAGCAATTCAACAAGTTCCATGGGGTTTTGAAATAGCTTCTAGTCAGTTGGAGGTCAGCACTTCCATCGGCTCTTCTTTTTCTGCCTTCTGCTTTCTGCCGACTGACCGTGTTTCTCTCCTTCACCGGCTATAGCGGGTTGGCTCAGGGCCCTCTTCCAGCGCATGGCGGTCCCAGATCATTCCCTCGCGCGTGTAGTGGGCAAGCTCAAAATCCTGCGTCAACTCCAGCGCGTCCACCGGACAGGCATCCTCACACAACCCGCAGAACATGCACCGCGACAGGTCGTAAGTGAACGTGGTCAGTTTCTTCTTGCGATCCGCCGTCCGCTCCCAGCCCACCACAATCAGGTTCTCCGGACAGGCCAGCGAGCACAGGTTGCAGGCGATGCAGAGCGTCTCGCCCGTCTCCGGATGGTTGTTTAGCCGCGGCGCGCCCCGGTAACGTTCTGCCACCGGTGGCCTCTCCAGCGGATATTGCTCCGTGTAAGTGGCACTGGGACGCTGATAGGAAAACGTCAGCGTCAGACCCTTGAGCAGGTCCACCAGAAAAACCCGTCGCAGCAGTCCTTTAATTCCCATCTCACTTCCTGCCCAGCCAAGCAGTAGGTGATCCCTGGGCGTGCGAGCTAAGTAAATAGCGAACCACGGCAGTGACAATCAGGTTCGCCAGCGCCAGAGGAATCATCCAGCGCCAGCCAACGTTCATGAGCTGGTCGTAGCGGTAACGCGGGAAAGTGGCACGATACCAGATGAAACCGTAGAGAAACACCAGCACTTTGGCCGTGAACCAGAAAATCCCCTGGATCGCGTTCAATACTGCTGGGATAGTCACCAGCCCAGCCAACAACAGGAACACCACCGCCAAGGCGACGAAGAAATATCTCTCCGCCGCAACTAGACTCTTGAGACCAAGCGACAGGATGAATACGGCGGCGCCCACCAAGGCAACAATGGGCGCAAATCTCAGAAACGACAACCACGCAACGCTCGAAAACGGCTGCAGCCACCCGCCCAGGAACACCGTCACAGCAATGCAGGAAACGACCACCATATTGGTGTACTCGGCCATGAAGTAAAGCGCAAAGCGGAAACCACTGTACTCAGTATGGTAGCCCGCCGTGAGCTCCGACTCCGCCTCAGGAAGGTCAAAAGGATTGCGGTTCGTCTCTGCCACCGCCGCAATAAGGTAGATCATGAAGGCGACCGGCTGAAGGAAGAGGTTCCAAACACCCATTTCCTGCTGGCGCTTCACAATCTCGACCATGCTCAGCGAATTCGCAATCAGCAGCACGCCCACGAGCGCCATGCCTGCCGCCACTTCGTAACTGATCAGTTGAGCTGAGGATCGCAACGCCCCAAGCAGCGGGTAGTGGCTGTTCGATGACCATCCTCCCAGGATGATGCCGTAGATCCCCAGGGACGAGACTCCCAGGATGAACAAGAGCCCGATATTGATGTCCGTGATGAAGAAGTTTCCAGCAAACGGCACTACCGCAAAAACTGTGTAGGCAGCTATGATGCTAATAGTCGGCGCCAAGAAAAAGACGAACTTATCCGCTCCCGCCGGGATGATGTCTTCCTTGAGGAGGAGCTTGATGACATCTGCGATGGGCTGAAGCAGGCCCCACGGCCCTACTCGCATGGGCCCCAGCCGCACTTGCATGAACGCCAGAACCTTGCGCTCCATGTACACAAGGTAAGCGACAACTCCCGCGACCACGAGAAAAGCTATTACGATCTTGATGGCGGCCAGGATGAGCGGATGCAGCTTGAGGAAATCAATTGCGTTTTGGGCCATGTTTAGAAAGCAGTGATCAGTGACAGGTGACGAGCGCAGCTCTTCGACTAGAAGCTATTTCAAAACCCCATGGAACTTGTTGAATTGCTTAGCCAAACCCGGGTGACCCGGGACGACAGATTGGGGCGAGGAGTTAAGTCCTTTATTTTCAATAAGGCCTTGCTGCCTGGCTCTCCCAAACTGCGAATGATCACGTCAACGCCCTTCGTTTCAATGGGCTACAGAGGGTTTTGAAATAGCTTCTAGTCACTTGTCACTGTTCTTATCGATCCACTTCACCAAGAACGATATCGAGCGTTCCAATAACCGCCACCACGTCAGCCACCAGGTGGCCCCGAATCATCAAGTCCAGAGCCTGCAAATTCACGAAGGAGGGTGGCCGCACCCGCACCCGGTAGGGGTTGGTGGTCCCATCACTCACCACGAAGTACCCCAACTCGCCCTTGGGAGCTTCGATGGAATGGTAGACCTCGCCGACGGGCGGCTTAATCACCTTCCCCACCTTGCCGAAGATGGGGCCTGGCGCAAGGCGCTCCACACATTGCCGGATGATGCGCACAGACTGGCGCATCTCCTGGACGCGGACCAGGTACCGGTCGTAAGTGTCGCCGTGCTGGCCCACCGGCACTTCAAACTCCACCTTGTCGTAGGCTTCATAGGGCTGGACCTTGCGGATATCCCACCTCACGTTCGACCCGCGCAGAACCGGCCCCGTCACGCCCAGGGCGATGGCGTCCTGCGCGCTCAGCACCCCCACGCCTTTCGTTCGGTTCAGCCAGATGCGGTTCGTGGTGAGCAAACGCTCGTACTCATCGATCTTGGGGGTGAAGTAGTCACAGAACTGCAAGCACTCTTTCTCAAATCCGTCATACAGGTCGTACTGCAAGCCACCGATGCGGAAGGCGTGAGTGGTAAGTCGAGCTCCGCAATACTTCTCGAAAATCTTCAGGACCTCTTCTCGCTCGCGGAAGGTATAAAAGACCGGCGTCATCGCCCCCAGGTCCAACGCGTGCGTCCCCAACCAAATAAGGTGACTGGCGATACGCTGGAGCTCTGCCAGGATCATGCGCGTGTGTTGCGCTCGCGGAGGGATTTCGACGCCCAGCAACTTCTCCACGGCCTCGACGTAACCTATACCGTTGGTGACCGCCGCCACGTAGTCCATGCGGTCCACGTAAGGGGCAAACTGGGCGTAGGTGCGGTTCTCAGCGATTTTCTCCACACCGCGATGCAGATATCCGATGACGCATTCAGAACCCAGCACGCGCTCCCCGTCCAGCTTGAGCTTTACGCGCAGCACACCGTGGGTGGCCGGATGCTGCGGCCCCATGTTGATGACCAGCTCGCTAGCGTCGAGATAAGTGGTTTCGGGCATATTCTAGTGTTCAGTTATCAGTTGAAAGCGCGTTTGCATCCTTCAACTTTTGGCTCTGTCCTTTCAACTTTCGACCGTTGGCTCTCGCCTTCTTCCTACTGTGCGCTCTTGATGCCCAGGTTAGCCTGGACCCATGCGTCGTCCTGCCGAAGGATATCGTAGTCTTTCCGTAGCGGGTGTCCGACCCATCCATCAGGGAGCAGGATGCGTTTCAAATCGGGATGGCCCTCGTAGACAACCCCGAACATGTCAAACACTTCGCGTTCCAGCCAGTTGGCAGTGGGCCAGACGCTCGTGACGGACGGCACCCTCTCACCTTCACCGGCGATGACTTTGAGCCGTAACCGATTGTTCTGTTTGAAAGAATACAGATGATAAATGATTTCAAAACGCTTCTCGCGCTTCGGGTAGTCCACCGCCGTCTCGTCTGTCAAAAGCGTGTAGGCGCCGCCTTCCTCGTTCTTCAGGAATTGGCACATCGGCACCAGATACTCTTTGGCGACGGTGAGGGAAGACAGGTGGCGGAAGGTCACTGCCTCGCTAATAGCGCCCGGGAATCGCTTTTGTAGCTCGTCCAAAAGGGAGCTCGACCAGGGTTCGGGCTTCACCGGAACCTTCGCTGCAAGAGGCTTAGGTGGAGCCGCGGGGGGCGGGGATTTGGGAGGCGTTCCCGCAGCCGCCGGTGGCCGAGGTGGCGCCACGGATTCAGTTTTTGCAGGAGGTGTGCTTCCACCGCCCTCAGCGGCAGGCTTTTGCCCTTCGCCCCCTCCGGCCGCCTTGGGCGGCTCCTTAGGTTCGTCAACCATTTGCCTATAATGCTTACTGGGAAGCCTTTATCTCCCGCCTCAAAACGTCAAATTCTGTCATACCCGTTCCAATCCTGTCAACGGCCAGACGCGTTGGGTTGCGCCAAGCGCTTCCTGTTAAGAATAGGCGGGCCACGACGCCGGGCACGAGTCTTGGGGAGCAACCCAAAACCCCTTTCCCCGTCATAGGTTGATGGGCTCTGTGGTCCTGGACTCTTTCTCAAGCTTTGCAGAACGGACATGCGCAGCTCTCGGTCTGCTGCGCAGAAGAGAAGGCTATGCCTCTGTGGCTTCCCCAAGGGTGGCTGCGCACAAGACAATCGACACCTCTCAACACCGTCGCGCGGCCACCTGCGGTAATCGTTACAGTGCCCAGCAGGTTGCTGAACCGCAGTTTCAGCCAAGGCCAGCTTCAGCCCGGGTGTGGAATGCGGTCGATTTGGCTCAGAGCTCCGCGATCTTCTCTACAATGGCATCTCCGCGTTCGAACGGCTCGTTGCGGAACTCGATGCCCAGTCCCGGCCCTTCGGGCGGAGTGACAAAGCCATCCTTGGGGACAGGAACGTTCTTGATAAAATAGGGATATTGATGAGTATAGAAATGGTAGCAGCTTTCCATGATGAAAAAGTTCGTCAGCGCCGTTGCCGTGTGGATGGTCGAGAACCACAGAATCGGACCTCCACAGGTGTGCGGAGCGGTGGGGATATAGTACGCATCGGCCATATCGGAAATCTTCTTGGCTTCCGAAATCCCTCCGCACCACGTCAGGTCGTACATCACAATATCCGCCGCCTTCAATTCCAGCATCTCCCTGAACTGGTAGCGTGTGGCGAGCCGTTCGCTGATGCAAATGGGAATCGACGTCTCCCTGGCAAGGACCGCATAGGATTGCATGTTGTCCTGAAGCAGCACATCCTCGAGCCACATGATGTTGTAGGGTTCCAGAGACTTGGCAATCCGCAGCGCGCAGGGGAGATTCCACTCGCTGCTCAAGTCAAGTCCGATATCCATCTCATTCCCTGCTGCATCGCGGATTCTCTTGATCCATTCCAGGGACTTCTCCAGATCGGCGGGCGAAATGTAAGTTCCGCCAGTGCGCTCGGCCACCTTTGCATACGGGTAGATCTTGATTGCCTTGATTCCCCGATTGAGCAGGAACCGCACAATCTTCTCGGCGTCAGTCTCCATATGCATGTTGTTGATCGTCCAGTAGTCCGTATAGGTATTGTACACCGGCAATTTCTGCTGCGCCCTTCCGCCCAGCAGGCGGTAAACCGGCGCGCCGAGCGCCTTGCCGAGAATATCCCACTGCGCGATGTTAATGGCGGTTAGAATGCGCATATCGCTGCCACCCCATCCGTTAAAGGCGATTTGCGCGAACACATCCCGCCAGGTGCGCTCGATATCTCGGGGATCTCTGCCCAGTATCTTTCCGATCCAGCTACGTTCCTCCAGATCCTTCAGGATTCCCACCTGCCCTTCGGTGAAGGGATAAGTTTCCCCCACGCCCATAATTCCGTTGTTGGTATGCAGTCGCACCCACATCCAATTGACTTCCCTGCCGTCAATCTTCAAGTCGGGTCTGAACCTGACCGCCTCAATCTTCGTGATCTTCATGGGTTCGGCGTTCTTGACCGCTGAAGCGGTCTCAGGCGGAACAGACACGGTGAGCGGATCTGCACTCCTCAGAACTGCTAGAGAACCAAGCCCCGTAGCTCTCATGAAATTCCTTCGATTGATATGCCCGTTCATGTTGTGTTTCTCCCTTCGCTAATCGACATGCGTCCGAACTACCGGAGAGTGGTGACGCAAGTTCTCATCTGAATCTCCGCCTTGCTGTGGCCTCACCTGCATTTCTCCCGAATGCATAGATTTGGCTCCTCAGGTGCCGGCAACTGCCTGGGATTGACCAGCGGTTTCCGCTCCCGCGTCGCTTGCTAGGTGATAGCTCCAGAAAGTCCAAGGACTTCGCAACCCCGAGTGAACCCACCCGCGCTCGGTTTACGCCGGTGCCCCGAACAAGAACTTGATAGCGCGCGAGGGGCAATGATCAACGCAGTTCCCACAGAGTATGCATTCTACGTTCCGCATCGATCCTTTCCGCACCATTTCGCTGACCTCCAGGCTCATCGGACAATGTTGATCGCAAACCTCACAGTCAGTGCATGTGTCGCGGTTAACTTGCAGATGAAGTGAAGGCCATCCGGCCAAATCTCTCAATTTCGTGCCGATGATCATGAATGGAGCCATCCAGCAGAGGTAGTGACAGGACGCCCATCTCCCAAAAAGAAACGCAATCGGAACGATAAGTCCTGCCACACCGAAGAGTAGTATGTACTTTTGGAGGCGTGTTCCCTGCCCGATGCCAAACAGCGGATCAATCGTATGGTATCCACCAGCGCGAACAGCCGCTACAACAATCGCACTTATCCAGAGCGACCAGATAACGTACTTGATTCGATTGTAGCCGCCTCCTTTGGCCTTCTTATGAACAGCCATCGAACATAACTCTTGCAGCGCCCCACCGGGACATAGCCAACTGCAAAAGGCCCTCCCGAAGTACAGGGAAGCAAGGAATAGGACGGTGTACACGATGAAACTTCCGCCGATGATACCTCGCGACGCTCCGTAGACTATCAGCACTGGCGAGAAGAACAGATGAAAGATTCTGATTTGAAAAAGTAGAAAGGAAATGCCCAGTATGCCCTTCCTGATTCGTTGTCTGCCCACAGCTCAGGACCTCCGCCTCCAGACTAGAGCATGCGCTGCAAGTCCCGACATTTGTCAGTCGCCTTAAGCTCAGCCGCCGACGAGCTATTCCGCCCCATCGCGAGTAGCACACTTCCAACGAGCGAACTACCTCATAGGCCGGCCCACGAATGCTTCCGCGCGTTGTTTGATACCCAGCAGCATCTTCCGCTCCATCACGAAACTTGCCGGTTCAAGCAAAACGCGGTTGAAAAACGTGTTCCTGAGACCCGGGCTCCAGTCTCCTCGGAATCACTCGATCAACCGGGTAGTCCTTTCGTCAACTGGGTCGAGGAAGAACACCCAACTCGACCGAAAGAAAGTACCAGGCATTGCATCGTTGACGTTCACCGTCCGCCCGGTGCGCGTGTCGAGCGTGCCGCCGAGGACCAGAACCCGGTCCGGCTCCAGAACCACGACTGGAGGCCCGAAACCTCCGGGTGCCATTGGTATGATGTCCCCGACTTTCAGGTTTTGGAACCCCGGGATAATCCGATCCGCATTGTGGATGTCGAGGCCAAACAGGTTTTCCAGCCAGTCGTAGCTGTAAAACCCACCTCGGCCCTGCCCCATCTGCACCCGCCAGGGCCAAATTTCGGCCGCCGAGGCGCGGATGGTGATTACGTGCGTGGCCGCGAGCTTCGGGTTGGGCACCAGCTCATCACCAGGCAGAGGTCGTTGGACCTCGGCATCGGTCGCACCCCACCGGAGGTGCCACGGTCGGATCCAGAGCATGTATGCCAGCAGGGCGACCGCCCCGACTACAGCTAGTCACCCAACAACACCAACCAAGCGTGACAACCACACTCGCTTCGCGCCGCCCTTGGAGCTCGGAGCGATCGTGGTCTCAACTGGACCGTCAGACCCTTTGGAGACCGACGGAGGGTTGGGCATGGGTTCGACCTCAGGGAAGGATGTTGGCGTCATGCCAAGACCTTTGCAGATCGACCGCCATGGTGTGGTCTAGCAGAGTATAGCCACTGCTCTGTGGGAGGGCTTCAGGAACTGGCGGAGAGGCAGGGATTCGAACCCTGGGTACAGCTTTTGACCGTACAACGGTTTAGCAAACCGCCGCCTTAAGCCACTCGGCCACCTCTCCGCGACATGCGGCTCGGGGAACGAGCGGCGCGCCTGCTAAAGCCTGCCGAATGTTCCCCAGTGTACTTGAAAATCCAGAATTAGGCCAGAGGGCTCCTCGAAAAACTCAAGTGCGAACGAGCTATGTCCTAGGGCGATCCTTAAGGCCAATTGGCTCCGGTTTTGGAAGATGGTGAGCAGAGCCAAAATACGCGGCCTTCCGCATCCCCTTGCGCTGCGCAAGGCCCCGTCAGCAGAACAGGTACTTCCGCCAGCGTTCGTCGGAGCGGCCCAACATGCGCATGATCTGGCGGCTGGTGTGGAGGGTAAAGGGCCGGGGCGGGCGCAGCAATTTCAGCCCGGCCTCTTCCGGCAAGCGATCGCCCTTCTGGTTGTTGCAGGTGTGGCAGCAAGCCACGAGGTTGTCCCAATCCGTATGGCCGCCACGAGATCGCGGAATCACATGGTCGAGGGTGAGCTCGTGGGCGGGTAGCACGCGACCGCAGAACTGGCAAGTGTAGCGGTCGCGCAGAAGGACGTTCTTGCGAGAGAGCACCCGTGTCTGGTAGGGGATGCGCCGGAACTCCGCCAGACGGATGACCGAGGGAATGCGGACAGCCAGGCGGGCCGAGCGGATGAAGCTGCCGTCTTCTTCTTCGGTGGTCGCCGCACCCTTCAGGATCAAGACGAGGGCGCGGCGCACGGCGGTGACGTTAATGGGCTCGTACGTGGCATTCAGCACCAGCACCGGCTGATGCAGACGTTGGTGGTCATCCTCCGACATCGCAGTCATTCCTTGGTCCACTTCTCATTATGCCGAGTCACGGCCAGCCTCGTCAACTGGCAGACGAGAACTCGCAGAATCAAAGTCCGGGAATTGCGGTGTAGCGCGAGCGAGCGTCAGCGCCAGCACACGCGCGGCACCCGCGTGTTTCAGGGCCCGCGCGCAGGCCGAAAGCGTTGCCCCAGTGGTCATCACATCGTCGATCAGGACTACCACGCGGTCTCTGGGGGTCTCAGGCTTGTCCACCCCGAAGACGCCGCGTACGTTCTCCCGCCGGGCGGCAATGCTCAATCCGGTCTGCGGCACCGTAGCTCGGATGCGACACAGGCAATCCGTCTCCACTTGCAGCTCCGGCTTTCTCCCCGCCCTTCGGAGCTTGGTGACTAGTCCCTGAGCCAAAAGCTCCGCCTGATTGAAGCCCCGCTCGCGCTTCCGCGAAGGATGCAGCGGCACCGGCACCAGGAGCGGATCCGCATGATCCTGTATCGACTCCCAAACCGGCGCTAGAAGTTCGCCTAGCCGTCTGCCCAGGCGCTCGCGTCGCCGAAACTTCAACTGAAGGATGAGGCTACGCAAATGGCCGGTATAGAGGCCATAGCTGCGTGCCAAGTCAAACTCGAACTCCCCTTCTCGACACTCGGCACAGAGTGAAGCGCTGGAATCCAGCGCGTGAGGGGAAGCAAACGGCAGACCGCAGCGAGCGCAGGCCGGGCCGGCCCACGGTTGCAGGCTATCCCAGCAGTTCCGACACGCCGACAATCCCCGGGCTTCCGTGAGCTCCTGGCCGCACAAGGAGCAGTCGGTGGGAAACACCACCGCAGACAGACTATCCATTAGCTCTCGAAGGAGTGAAGCGGGGCGGGGTTGGGAACCGACGGCGAGAGAGAAGACAATCCTCGCTTTCGTCGCGCCAAGAGAGGCCTAAAGGAGGCCCTGATCCTGCTTCTCCTGGCATTCAATACAATGGCGAGCCCACGGCACAGCTTCCAGGCGCTTTTGCTGGACTTCCTCGTGGCAGGCCAGACACTCACCGTAGGAGCCGTTCTTGAGGCGTTCCAGAGCTTCGTTCACGAGTTGCAGCAAGCGGCGATTCTCGTCGCTCTGGTGAAAGAGAAACTCTTTGGTATAGGAGTTGGCCGCTTTGTCGGCGATATCCTGCGTGGCTTCTTCATCGGCTTCGCGCCCGTCTTGCTCAGACTTGGTCACCAGACGCAGCAGCTCCTCTTGCTTCGCCAGCAGTCGCTTTCTGAAGTTTTCAGCCTTTTTCTTGTCCATGACCTACCTTATTCCGTCGCCATAAGGCTCGCAAACTCCCCATTCTATGGGCCAGCAGCCAAAACTGTCAAGCTGTACCGGACGACACTTGGCTTTTCCTGCATCCTTGTGGCGCGAGTTCGCCTGCTGGATGACTCTCTGCATGCGCTACCTTGGGGTGGGAGCGAAAACGATCAGGGGCGTTGGCACTTGCGGCGCAGCGCTTCGTGCAGCCGGCTGCGCACTTCATCGGGCAGGGGGAAAAGCTTCCCATCGCAATAAAGCTCAATGGTCTTGCGCGTGGTATCAAACACCACCTGACAGTGGTGGCACATTTTGATGTGCGCTTCCAGGACGCGCTTCAATTCCTCGTCCAAATCGCCGTCCAGGTAGCTCGAAATCTCGCGGAGCACTTTCTTGCAGTTCAACAAGGTCACCCTCGCTTAAAGACTTTGCTCAGTTCTTCCCGCAGGCGCAGGCGCGCCCGAAAGAGCCTCGCCTTCACCGCGGCCACGCTCAGGTTGAGCAGCTCGGCCGTTTCCTCGGTGGAGAGTTCCTCCACGTCTCGCAGGTAGAAGACAGTGCGGAAGCTCGGAGGAAGCGAGGCCACGGCCTTGCGCAAGATTTCCTCGAGCTCTGTCCGCGCCAGTTGTTGTTCGGGATTCGGCTTCCAGTCCGCAAACTCCCGCGGCGTTACTTCGCCGCTTTCGTCGACGGAATCCCCAATGGGCACTTCTCGACTCGCGCGCTGCTTGCGCAACTTCATCAATGCTTCGTTGACGCCGATGCGCACAATCCAGGTGTAGAAACGCGAATCCTCCCGAAAATCCGGAAGATGCTCAAAAGCCTTGAGGAAGGTCTCTTGCAGCACGTCCTCGGCATCTTCGGGGTTTCCGGTAATGTTCATCCCCAACCGGTAGATCTTGCGCTCGTACCGGTTGACGAGCTCTTCAAACGCGGCGTAGCTGCCGGCCTTGGCCTCGCGCACCAGGACCGACTCATGCTTTTCGAGCGTGGCCTGAGGAGAATCGCCCATCGCTGCTTTTCTACCGAGTCAGGCTCCGCCCCTGCACTACCCGGACCGCGTCGCTCGCTCTTGGGCCGTCGTCCCTCGCGAGAGCTGTCCGCGCTCGGCCCACGACCTATCAGTCATCGGATGCCAGGGACAACGTAGAAGATACAGCGTCGGCCACGGATGTACAAGCAGGAAGCGGAACCCACTCTTCTTTCAGCTTTCGGGCTCCCATCCGCATGGACGGGTTGGGTGTCGCTCTCTTAATACCCAAGAAATTGGGTTCATTCGCCCCCAAAATGGCTTCAAATAGGGGTTCGTTTTGTGGCCGCCGCCCTGTATTTTCAATAAGATAGCGGCTTCGTTTTATCATTATTAACATCTTTTTTTTCGCGCGTTTCCACTCGGGACTGCTTTCATCCTCCACCGCAGGGCCGCCGCTGCGCTGCCTTCAAATCCGCAATCTCCTGTCCCCAAATCATTTCCGCCCGGTGTCGCACAGGGCACCGCAAGGTCCCGCCGATAACCCGCTGCGGGCGGGTGTCCCAGCCGGCCCAGGTTCTTGAGCCTGCGGGTTCCTGCATCCTCTGCGCGCGACGCCTCCCTGCCGGGCCCTAGGGCTCGTGGGTCGGAGTAGGCAATGCTTCTAGTCTACACAACTGAGTCAGGCCCATCAAGCGACAATCTGTCCCTGGCCTTTGTGCCCGCAGTTCCCTGCCCCGCACAGTTGCTTCATGGGAGCGAGTCCTGTGATCAAGTCGGAACTGCTTTCGAGGGGCGGCAGGGTCGGAAATCCGCGGATTCAACCGAAGACCCGGCGGGGTAGAGCTTCCTCAAGTCCGTGACCTGGGCCGTTCCCCGCTGGCGAACAACTCGAATAGCGGTGGGCTTCATTTCAGCCCGCCAGGCGCGGGTGCGACCCGCGAACGAGGTTGGCACGATGATACCGGCCCTGAAGCGGCCGAAGTGAATCATCCCCGTCGCCGGACTGCTCAACGTCCGCAACCCTTCAGGGTTGGAGGCGATCGAACTCACTCTCTTGCATCCACGGGTGGTGCCCGCGGCTATTCATTTTTTGACCCCTGCGGCGTCGGCATTGCTTTTCCCCGTTACCCGGGCATGTAGAATGCTTGCGGGAAGCGCGCCCGTCGGTGCAGAATGCTCGGGCCGCTGGCAGAGGAGGCCTCACTTCGCAGCGGCCCGCGAAGCCTAAATCTAATGTTGCTGAAACCGCGAGAACCCTTCAGCTTTGCCCACACCCTCCGATTTATTCTCAGTCCCCCGGCACTTCTGAACGGGCGGCAGTTCGCTCCCCTGCTCGACTACTTCGAAGACGGCGAATATCGCCGCGTGGCGGAGATGGGCGGGGAACTCATCCTTTACGGAGTCCGCGAGGAGCTGCGCGGGTCGAAGCCTGCGCTGCGCGTGCGCATCTTAGCCGGGCCGCAGGACGAGTCCACCCAACACGCGATCCGAGCCCAGGTGGAACGCCAATTCTCCACCGACCTCGACTTGAATCCTTTCTACAGGTTGGCGGAATCTGATCCGGTCCTCTCCCGGCTCGTCGTTCACTTCCGCGGCATGCGCATTCCACAAGCCGCCACGGTGTTCGAGACAGTCATCTCCGCGATTCTCGAGCAGCAGGTGAACCTGACGTTCGCGCATCAAGTGAAGAAGGCTCTAATTGAAACGTACGGGCGCCAGGTAGAATTCGAAGTTCACCGCTACAACGCTTTCCCCGACCCCGCAGCATTGGCCATCACGACGCCGCGCGAACTGCGCCGCTTGCAGATATCCGGTCCCAAGGCGCGTTACCTGATAGGAATCTCGCGCGCCACCGTGGACGGCAGCCTGGACCTCGAAGGTTTGCGAGAGGTCGAGCCCGCCGTGGCTTACGAGCGGCTGCTAGCGCAGAAAGGTGCTGGCCCCTGGACGGCACAGTACGTCGGCCTGCGGGCGCTGGGGCATCTCGACTGCCTGCCCGCCGCCGATGTGGGTCTGCAAAAGGCGATTCGGGATTTCTACGGGTTACGCAAGCAGCCCTCCGCAGCACGCGTCGAGAAACTCGCAGAGCGCTGGGCCGGATGGCGAAGCTACGCCACCTTCTACCTCTGGCTGACGTATTGGGAAGACGCCGCAGGGAAACGGCGCCTGATCAGAGAGATGCGGGCGGAACGAAGAGGTCGGGGGAGTTCTCTTCGTGTTGACATGCCCTCACGCTCAGCCTAACATACCAGCCAACGTATAGGCCTGCGCCAAACAGGGCGACGCTCACCCCCGGCCAGCCACGATAGGTAGAGCGCCGCTACGACACATGATTGGCAAGACCGTTTCCCACTACCGCATCCTCGAGAAGCTGGGTGGCGGTGGAATGGGTGTGGTCTATAAGGCTGAGGACACCAAGCTCGGCCGGCTGGTGGCGCTGAAGTTCCTCGTAGGGGCGGGGCTTCCCGTGCCCGCAGGGGCGCAGCAAGCGGCGCCCGTACATGACCCCACGGCCCTGGAGCGCTTCAAGCGTGAGGCGCGCGCGGCGTCGGCGCTGAATCATCCCAACATCTGCACCATCTACGACATCGATGAGCACGAAGGCCAGGCCTTCATCGCCATGGAGTTGCTCGAGGGGCAGACGCTCAAGTAGCGGCTGGCTGTATGGGCGGGCCCCCGCGCCCGCCCCGATGCAATCGGGGCCCGCCCGCCCGAGGGCGCACACGGGGTGCGCCCCTACAGGACGTGCCCACGGCCTCCCTCGAGCCCGAACACCTGACCAGTCCCGGCGCGGCTCTGGGGACGGTGGCCTACATGTCACCCGAGCAGGCGCGGGGTGAAGAACTCGATGCCCGCACAGACCTGTTCAGCTTCGGCGCGGTGCTCTACGAGATGGCCACGGGTAACCAGGCTTTTTCGGGCACCACTTCTGCCATCATTTTTCACGCGATTCTCGGGGAGGCGCCGACTTCACCGGTCAGCTTGAATCCCGACCTGCCGCCAGAACTGGAACGCATCATTAACAAGGCACTCGAGAAAGATCGCGACCTGCGCTAGCACAGCGCGTCGGAGATTCGCACCGACCTCAAGCGCCTGAAGCGCGATACGGACTCGGGCCGAGGCGGTGGGCTTTCAGAAGCTCGTGCGCTCGGGCATCACGCTTGCCGTGGGGCAAACGCTGCACGTGGACCTGCAACTGGCCGTGGGGCAGGTGACGCAGGAGGTAACCGTCACGGGCAACGTCCCGCGCGTGGAAACAGAGTCGGCGGTCGTCTCGGACGTGGTGACGGGCTCGCAGATTGCCAACTTGGACCTGAACGGCCGCAACTTCGTGGCGCTCGCCCTGCTCGTTCCCGGCGCCGCACCCGGGGGGTGGTGGGACTCGTCTGCCACCGGCGTTACCGGTTGGCTGGGCATCTCGTTCAACGGCGGGCGTTACGAATACAACAACTGGGAAGTGGACGGCAGGAACAACACCGACGAGGGTTCCGCAGGAAGTCTGAATACCTACCCCAGTCTTGACACCATCGCGGAATTCCGCATCTCCACCTCCAACTACGGCGCGGAAATGGGGAAACACTCCGGCGCCACCATCGAGGTGGCGACCAAATCGGGGACCAGGGAATTCCATGGCGCCCTGTTCGAATACCTCCGCAACGACGCGCTCGACGCCAACGACTGGTTTGTGAACCGCCAGATCGCGCCCGAAGGTGGCAAAGCTCCCAAGCGGCCGCTGAAGTGGAATGATTATGGCTACGACCTGGGTGGGCCGTTCTTCATTCCGGGCCATTACAACACCGCGAAGAACAAGACGTTCTTTTTCTGGTCCCAGAACTGGCGCAAGTACCGGGAAGGCACAGTCATCTCTGCGCTCACGCCTTCACGACTCATGCGGCAGGGCAACTTCAGCGAATGTGACCCGGCTTCGCCCAACTTCAATCCGGACATCTGGGGCTGCAACCTGCCGGTTAACCCGGAGACGGGCGACTTCTTTCCGGGCCACCTCGTTCCCATAGACCCAAACAGCAAAGCCCTGCTCGACGCGTTCCTGCCACTGCCCAATAACGGCGTAATGGGGTACATCGCGGCTCCCACCGTGCCCCAGGACTGGCGGCAAGAGCAGATCCGCGTGGACCACAACCTCACGGAGAAGACCCGCGTGTTTGTCCGCTATACGCAAGATGCCTGGGGAAAGCTGCTTGTCCCAGGGTGGGCCTATTATTTCAACAGCTACAACACGGCGACACAGAAGATGGACGGCCCGGGCAAGAGCACGGTGCTGAACCTGACCCACAGCTTCAAGCCGAACCTGATGAATGAGTTTGTGATGGGCTTCACGATGGACGAGATTGCCATACTCCCGCGTGCCGGATCGGTCTCGCCCGCCGGCTCACTGAACAAGCCGCCCACGTGGACCGCCAATGGTCTATTGCCGCCCAACCGGAACAACCCGCTCCTTCCCGGCATTTTCCTTTGCGGTGGCGTGCCGTTCTGCGTGGGCGGCGATGCGCGGATCTCTTGGTTCAACTCCAACCCCATCATCACGTGGAAAGACAACCTCGCCTGGACGGTGGCGAAACACACGCTGAAGTTCGGGTTTTTCCTCGAGAAATACCGAAAGAACGAACAGCTATACACGGCGAACACCCAAGGATTCATGGAGTTTTTCCCGTGGAGTTCCGTGACCACCGGCAACGGGCTGGCTGACCTGTATCTCGGCCGCATTGGGCAGTACACGGAAGGAACAGGAACCATTGACGGCCGCCCGGTGGGCGGCTATCCCAAAGGCCACTGGCGGATGACCGTCTTCGAGCCTTATTTCCAGGACGATTGGAAGGTGACGCGAAGGCTGACGCTGAACATCGGCGCACGCTACTACCTTTTCACCCGCATCCACGACGTTTCGCGCCCGACCGTGGATGCCGCTTTTATGCCCGATCTCTACGATCCGGCGCGCGAAGCGTTACTCGACGCTTACGGCAATCTGGTGAAGGACCCGGCCAGCGGCCATGACCACGACTACACAACGTTCGGCAACGGGCTGGTGGAGTGTGGTACCGGCGGAATCCCGGTTGGCTGCACTGCGCCTTACTACTGGACGCTGGCCCCGCGCTTCGGCTTCGCCTACGACCCCCGGGGGACGGGCAAGACGGTGATCCGGGGCGGCTATGGCATTTACTACGAGATGGGCAAACGGAGTCGAGTCCAACGCTGAAGGCATCTCGGGCAACCCACCCGTGGCGCTGTCTCCCAACGGCTACAACATCGCCGGTTACCAGAACATCGTTCCCGGGGCGCTGGGCCCCATGCTGGTTGGGACTCTCCCGCGCCGCCAAAAATGGGGCAGCGTGCAGCAGTTCAGCCTGGGCACCCAGCACGAGTTCCCGGGCAACAACGTGGTGAGCGTGAGTTACGTCGGCAACCTGGGCCGCGATCTCGCGCGTGGCCGTGACATCAACGAGATTCCTATTGGCGTCCGCACCCTGAATGCGCCTGAGCTGGCGGGGCTGGAAGGTTGTGATGCCGCCGGCAACTGCGACGTCCAGGACGTGCTCATCAACAACCGGGCCCCGAACATTCACTTCCTGCCTTATCGCGGCTACACCGCTGCCCTCATGAAGGAGAATACCGCGATTTCGCACTACGACTCGCTTCAGGTGAACTTTCGCCACGTCTTCGGCCAAGGGCTGACGTTCCAGGCCTCTTACACCAGGTCTCATGCCATCGATGATGCCTCGTCGAGCTTTTCCTTCTCGTGGGTTGACGACAGCAATCTGAGCCGCTGGCGGGCCACCTCCAACTTTAACCGGGCGCAAATGCTGGTGCTGAACTACGTGTACGAGTTGCCGTTTTTCAAGCGCAGCGGGAACGCCGTGGCCAGGAGCCTGCTCGGAGGCTGGAAGGTAAGCGGCATCGCCAGCTTCCTGAGCGGGGCGCCCGTGGACTTTGGCTGCGGCATCAGCGGCCTAAGCACTGGCATCGGCGGCTACGTGAAGTGCAACTCGCTCGGAAAGCTCGCGATCAAGAAGGGCGTGGTGAACGACCCGGAGTTCGGGCCCATGCCGACTTGGTTTGATCCGAACACCGTCGGGCAAGTGACCCTCGACCAGTTGCGCGCGGATGGACAGCCGGGTATGTTTGGCTGCATGGGCCGCAATCCGCTCACCGGCCCCGGACGCAATAACTGGGACATGGCGCTACTCAAGGACTTCGAACTGCCGTGGTTTGGCCCGGAACGCTCCCGGCTTCAGTTCCGCTGGGAGACGTTCAACACCTTCAACCACCCTCAATGGCTATGGATCAATGCCGGTTGTAGCGACCTGACGCCACCCGGCGCACCGTGCGGCGACCCCGAGAACAACCTTCGCAACGGCCAAGTCAACGCTGCCTGGCCCGCGCGCATTATGCAGTTCGGCCTGAAGTTCTTGTTCTAGCTGTAGCGGCGATCTCTGACCGCCGGAAACTGGCTGTCGGCATACTGGGAGCATCATGAAGGTGCGCCGCCTGGAGCCGTAAGGCAGAGCCGGCCTCGGGTGCCGTCCGACACCGGGAGACGCGCCGCGGGAGCGTGTCTAAGCTCCTGCCGACACCGCCACCCTATCCCCCGCTTTTCTCTTTAAATCTGTAGCTAAGCGCAGCAGCCTATGCTTTCGGCCAACTGCACCGGACGCCTACCCTGCCGTATGACGCTGTTGCCTAGAAGACCACAAGCCAGGAGGCGGAGCTGGACATGAGGAGGGGCAATGGTTTCGGTCCGCCGAAGTCGGACAATGTGTCCCTTCTTCTTCTGATGCCACTTTCGGGGAGAACGACCTATCACTGAAACCCCCGGCAGTCCGGAACCGCAAGGCCGTCCTGGCTAGCCGATACAGGCACCGGCCCGCCCGTGCGAAGGCTGGCACGAGGTTCCGTGATGGGGAGTCCCTGACTTCCCGATTTCCTTGGGACAGGTGGACCGCCGCTTAAGCCAGTCGATGCCGCGCGGAAGCGCGGTGCTAAAGCAGACGCTTGGTGATAGCTTGCTTCACAGGTTCATCCAGCAAGAGTTCCAGGTGGTAGAGGACGACTCCCGGAACCGCTTTCCGCGCGGCCTTCAAATCGCTCTCGTAGTGCTGGGGCGACATGGGCGGGAATTCCGGACTGTCGGGTCCGACCTCGATGGAAGGCAGGAGCTTCTCCTGGGGAACTTCCGTAAGCAGTTCGCGGTCGAGGCGCTCGACCCACCCTGGGCCACGGCGAGTGAGCGCGGAGTAGGCCATGGGAGAGACGTAGTCAAAGAAAGGCGCCAGGAGACGAAGGTTCTGGCCGACGATTTTCTCGCGCGCCCCGTCAAACTCATCCCGCGTCCACGGAACCGCGTGCAAGACAATGGGGAGACCGGGGAATTGCTTGCGGATAAAGCCCGTCAACTCCCGCGCATTCTCCTCCACGCGACGTACTCTCCACTCGTACCAAGCCTGGCGGTGCTCATCCCAGATTTCGTTCGCGAGCTCGCGATTCTCCTCAAAGGATCCACGGACAGGCGCGTGCCGCAAGCGGATTCGGCTTTCGGGAAGGAAGTCTTCCAGGCAGCTCCGGTCAAAGCAAAACGCCGGAAAATTCACCGGCCCCGTCCGCGGATCAACGCCTTCCCAGTAAATGAAGTAGCGGAAGTAGTCGAGCGTCACGCCATCGGGCTTTAGGCGCTGGATCGCCAACCTGATTTGCTGCATTTTGGCCTGCCGAAAATCCTCGCGCGAAGGGCAGATCATCACGTCGTCGGCGCGCCGAGCCGACCTGCCCTCCCGATCAATGCTAACCAGGCTCGGATCCCGCTTCGCGGCCTCCTGATCGTTGAATGTGCGGACAATTAGGAAGTACTTCAGGCCGGCCGTCCGACAACGCTCGCGAAACGGCACGGAACTGGCCAGTTCGTCACCGACGAACAGCGTGTTCACGCCCAGGAATTTTGCAAACTCCACCAGAACCTTTGGATCTCGATCCGGTCGGTAAACCTTCGCCCCCAGGATCTGATGCCCCTGGCCCGCCACACCGAGGGCACTCGGAAAGGACATGAGAACCAGACATAGCAGAATGCGCATCAAGTTCGGACCTCCAAGCAGGATATCTCGCAAATAACTCCAGCCGCGCGGCGCGGCCGAGCCATAGCGCAGCCATTTCGGGCTGGCATTTGACGCACGGGGATTTTACCTCGATGCGGAGCGCTCGGCGGACGAAGATATTTCCTGGCGTTCCTGGCCAGAATCATGCTGGGACGGCTCGGAATTCCCGACCGAAGCACTGGCGTGGGATCGGCGCCAACCCGGCTCCTCTCGATGCCTTGGCTAATCAGGTCGCTCCAAAACACTTAGCAGCCGGTCGGCATGTCCCTTGCGTTTCTGCGCTATTTCGATAAGAATAGTCATCTGAAAACCCCACCGAGGAATAGACGTGCAACTAATACCTCGCGACGAGAAGTTTTACGGCCTTTTCCGCGAGCAGGCTGAAAACATCCACAAGGCCGCGCAACTGCTGGTGGCGCTCTTTGAGGACTTCCACGACATCGATAAACAGGTATCCGAAATCAAGTTTGTGGAACACAAGGGCGACCAGATCACGCACGCGCTGATGATGAAGCTGAACAAAACCTTCATCACGCCCTTTGACCGCGAGGATATCCATGCTCTGGGCTCGGCTCTGGATGATGTCCTGGACCTTGTGGATGCAGCGGCCAGCCGAATCGTCGTCTACAAGATCAAGAAGATCACTCCTGGAGCACAGCACCTCGCCAGGGTGATCTTGCATGGGACGGAGATCCTCCTGAAGGCCGTCAGCCAACTGAACCACCCGCAAAACATGTTGGAGTTTTGCGAACAGCTCACGCTCCTGGAGGAGGAGGCTGACCGCATCAAAGGCGAATGCATTGCCCGCCTGTTCGAAGACTGCGCCGACCCTATCGAAGTCATCAAGTGGAAAGAGATTTACGAAGTCCTGGAATCCGCCACGGATAAGGAAGAAGACGTGGCGGACGTCTTGGAAGCCGTGGTCCTAAAGGCCACGTGAAAGCCAGCCTACCGGGTAAGCAAGGTCCCGCATAGCACCTCTGGTCCGCAGGGGATTGGCCGCCTGATTGTCAGCGTCGCGGCAATCCCCCGAGCAAGGCAATGTCGTCGATGTTCACATTTGCCCTCATCCTTGTGGTGGTCGCCCTAACCTTCGACTTCCTCAACGGCTTCCATGACGCGGCCAACTCCATCGCTACAGTGGTCTCGACGCGCGTCCTCTCACCGCGCGTCGCCGTCATCTGGGCGGCCTTCTTCAACTTTGTCGCGGCGTTCACCTTTGGGACTGCGGTCGCCAGGACCATGGGTCGGGGGATGATCCGACTGGAAGCGGTCAACCTGTATGTGATCCTGGCCGCGCTGCTTGGCGCCATATTTTGGGACCTCTTCACCTGGTATTACGGGCTGCCGATCAGCTCCTCCCACGCGCTGATTGGAGGCTACGCAGGAGCCGCCATTGCCAAGGCAGGCTGGGATGTGATCATCCTGAGTGGCTGGACCAAAACCCTGCTCTTCATCATCCTCTCGCCGACTATCGGATTGATCATCGGCGGCGGCTTGATGATTGCCATTTACTGGCTATTCCGCCATTGGGCTCCCCTGCGGCTGGACCGCCACTTCCGCAAGCTCCAACTAGTCTCAGCCGCGGCCTATAGCTTTGGCCACGGAACCAACGACGCGCAGAAAACCATGGGGATCATCGCGGGCACGCTCTTCACCGCGGGGATTTTGGACCACTTTTATATCCCTGCTTGGGTTGTCCTAATGGCATACGCCGCCATCGCTTTAGGAACCCTGGCGGGTGGTTGGCGGGTTGTGAAAACCATGGGCATGCGAATTACGACATTAAAACCTGTGGGTGGTTTCTGCGCTGAAACCGCTGCCGCCATCAGCTTGCTGGGCACGGCGCTGGCCGGAATCCCCGTCTCCACGACCCACACCATTGCTGGCGGGATTATGGGCGTGGGGAGTGTCCAGCGGCTTACGGCAGTACGCTGGGGAGTGGCAAGAAGCATCTTGTGGGCCTGGGTCCTGACGATCCCCGTGTCCGGCTTGGTTTCAGCCCTGTGCTTCTGGGCGATTCATCATTTCTTCCCCGCCGCGTGAGAGAACCGGAGTTGGGCATCAGGGAGTAGGGAGTAGCGAGCAGGTAGTGGAGTGCAGGAATCGGCTTTCGGCGGGCCCGAGTCAGCCTTCAGCGATCGCTCTTCGGCATCCAGGTTTCAGATATAGCTTCGTCGAGTTTAGAGGGCGCCACATCCCTATTTCTTAGCTCAGGACAACATCGAAGGGTCATTTGCCTTCTGCCTATCGACTGTCAACTCTTGACTCCCCATCACCACCGACCTTGATCAAGGGGCGCAGCTTTTTCCACCTCCTGACTCCGATGCCCTTAATCGCCATCAGATCTTCCACGCGGCGGAAGGGCCCATGTTTCTGCCGGTAGGCCACAATCTGCCGGGCCAGTTTCGGCCCAATCCCCGGTAGTTTTTCGAAGTCTTCCACCGAGGCTCGGTTGATGTCGACAAGCACCGCTGGCACTTTGGAAGGTTTCTGATTCTGCGTAGACGGCATGGCCTGACCACTTTGAAGTAGGCAGTGGGCAGTAAGCAGAAAGCGGAGGCGCCCGATCCTTGCCGGCAGAGTCGCTCCCTTAACCGTAGAGACAAGCGGAAACGAAGGCTGAACAAGTGCAACAACGAGGGTCAAGACGCCAAGCGCTTTCATGCCCCTAAGACCTCTGCTGTCTCGCCTCCCGCAGCGAAATCATGTACCTATGCTCGCCCTTCTGTCTTCTGACTCCTGACTCCCGACTTCTGACTGCCGGCCACCGCCGTCCTGCCAAGCGCAACATGGCGCGAAGCAGTGCTCTGTAAACCGGAACAACCTCCGGAGAAAAGCGGCGCAGGGCCGCGAGGTGGCGTTCGATGGTGGGCCAATCGCCGCGCACCGCTGGACCCGTCAAAGCGCGGCGCCCTCCGAGTTTCGCGAAGTTCCCGGCCGTCTCAGCTACGAACCGACCGAGCATGGGCCGAGCAATGCTGGCGGGGACTCCCGCCCGTTTCAGAAGGCGAACTGACCGGTCCATCAGTGTGACCACTGTCGGACACACCAGGAAGGCTGCGGCGTGGTAAAGAGTCTTCTGGGAAGGCCGGACAGGAAAAGCGACACCATCCAGGGCCGCCACCCATCGAGCGGCCACTATTCGAGCGGCGGCATCTCCTTCAATGCTCCAGTAGCATCCTTTCAGGTTCCGGACTCCCGCCGCGGGATTGGGAATAGTCTGGAAGGGATGCAGCGAGCCAATTGCTGCTCCTCGCCGCTGCAGAGGTTCAAGGACCGTCGCCGGCAAGGAGCCGCAGGTATGGAGAGCCACTTTACCTCGCCAGTCACCGTAGCGACTCGCGAGTGCTTCCGCCACTTCGGCCAGCGCGGCGTCAGCGGTGGTCAGCAGGATCACCGGTGCCTTGGCGAGCCTGGGATCATTGAGGTCAATCGGTGTCCCTTGCCCGATGAATCGCACTGCTCTTCGGGCTGCCGCTAGCCGCCGGGCTGCAACGAAAAGGACAGGGACGCCGGCCTGATTCAAGAGCTTTCCCATGGCCTGCCCCAGCCGGCCAGGACCAATAATTGTCACGCCCGCTTCCGATGTTCGCGCGCTTCCCGGCTGATTCAAGAAACCGACCTCACGCTAGCATAGTCAGTGTACTTTCTCATCGTGGTCCGCCACTTCTTCGAGCACTAGCACCACTTGGGTTTTCTCCATCGTCCGTGGAGTGTCCGCTAGCGGCGCGCTGGCGCCTAGCTGGGCTTGCTAACAGTCGGCATGATGCCCGCCTCTTTTCCCTTCAGCGCCTTGATGCGGTCGCGAAGCTGGGCCGCTTTCTCAAACTCGAATTGTTTTGCGGCCTCGCGCATCTGAGTCTCCAGGTGTCGGATCAACGCATCAAGCTGGTCGCCTGACACCGTTTCCTCTCCCGGCACTTCCACAGGGACGGTAATGTAGTCCGCCTCCACAATCGAGGCCAAGGCCATATCTACCGGCTTGATGATGCTCTCTGGGGTGATGCCGTTCTCCTCGTTGTAGCGCACTTGTTTAGACCGGCGGCGGTTGGTCTCGGAGATGGCCGCTCGCATCGAATCCGTCTCAGTGTCGGCGTAGAGAATCGCCTTGCCACGGATATTGCGCGCCGTGCGACCCATGGTCTGGATAAGCGCCCCTGCGGAACGCAGAAAACCTTCCTTGTCCGCGTCGAGGATGGCCACCAGCGACACCTCCGGCAGGTCCAAGCCCTCACGCAAAAGGTTTATACCGATCAGGACGTCGAATTCGCCGCGCCGTAGATCGCGTAAAATCTTCACGCGTTCGAGGGTTTCAATTTCCGAGTGCAGGTAGCGACAGCGGACGCCGACTTCGGCGTAGTACTCTGCCAAGTCTTCGGCCATGCGCTTGGTTAGCGTGGTGACCAGGATGCGCTCTCCTGCCTTGACCCTCTCTCGGATTTCACCCAGCAGGTCATCAATCTGGTTGCGGGTGGGGCGGACATCAATCTCGGGATCCACCAAACCCGTGGGGCGGATGATCTGCTCCACCACCTCACCCCCCGACTTGGTCAGTTCATACGGGCCAGGAGTCGCCGAGACGTAGACCACCTGTCCCACGCGGTGCTCGAACTCTTCAAATGACAACGGACGGTTGTCCAGCGCCGAAGGCAGGCGAAAGCCATAATCCACCAAGGTCTGTTTCCGCGAGCGGTCGCCGTGATACATCCCGCGAAGCTGCGGGACGGTCTGATGGCTTTCGTCGATGATGAGCAGCGCATCCTGGGGAACGTAGTCGAGCAGCGTGGGAGGTGGCTCACCCGGCAGCCGACCGGACAGATGCCGGGAGTAGTTCTCAATCCCGTGGCAGTAACCGACCTCCTTCATCATTTCGACGTCAAACATCGTGCGCTGGTGGATGCGCTGGGCTTCCACCAGTTTGCCTTGCTTCTCTAGCTCTCCTCGCCACCATTCCAGCTCGCTCAGGATGCGCTCGAGGGCTTCCTCCTTTCGGTCCGCAGGCATCACGTAGTGGGTGCGAGGATAGATGGGCAGGCGAGTGTACGTTTGCTTCACCTGGCCAAACAGCGGATCGATCTGGGCCAGGGATTCCACCCCGTCACCCCACATCTCGATCCGATAGGCATGGTCATCGTAAGTGGGGAAAACTTCGATGACATCCCCGCGCACGCGAAACGTTCCCCGGCGAAAGTCCGCGTCGTTGCGCTCGTACTGGATCTCGACCAGGCGGCGCAGGATGTCCTGCCGGGAGGACTTCTGCCCCTTTTCCAGCAGGAGCAACATGCCGTAGTAAGCTTCGGGCGAACCCAGACCGTAGATGCAGCTCACACTGGCGACGATCAGGCAGTCGCGCCGCTCAAAGAGCGAGCGCGTCGCCGACATCCGCAACTTGTCCAGCTCGTCGTTAATGGTGGCTTCCTTCTCGATATAGATGTCAGAAGCCGGCATGTACGCTTCGGGCTGGTAGTAGTCGTAGTAACTGACGAAGTACTCGACGGCGCTGTCCGGGAAGAAGCCGCGAAATTCGTGGTAGAGCTGCGCGGCCAAGGTTTTGTTGTGAGCCAGCACCAGGGTAGGACGGTTCACCGCTTCCACCACTTTCGCCATAGTGAACGTCTTCCCGGAACCCGTCACTCCGAGCAGAACCTGGTGTGGCTTTCCTTCCTGGACGCCCCGAACGAGCTCCTCAATGGCGGTCACCTGGTCGCCGCGCGGCTGGTAATCGGAAACGAGTCTGAAGTCCATGATCTCCCTGTCGTGACACCGATGAGAAAAAGCTTCCATCGTTATTATAGCTGCCTATCCGCAGTCGGTGATCTTCTCTTCCACGAAACGCGGGGGACGATCGCTGGACAGCGAATCCTTCCCGAGGGGTTGAAACAAGGGTTGCAATGTGGTAATGTTTACCACAGGTTTATCGGTTCTGGGTGATCTGGCATGTTACCCGCCGTACTCCTTGCTCTGAGCCTAGTCCCCTTTCAGGCCTCCTCCAGCTCTGATCGCCGCGTGGTATCCGGGCAGGCACAGCCCGCTCCGGTGCTGACCATTCTGTTTTTCACTGCTTCCTGGTGCGAACCTTGCCGCGCGGTGAGCCCCATCCTCGCGAGGTTTACTCGCAAGAACGAAAAGAGCGTGAAGCTGGCGGTCATTGATTTCGACCGTGCCAGGAAAGAAGTAGCGCGTTGGGGCGTGCAGGAAATTCCGGTAGTCATTGTCCTTTCCCCTCAGGGGAAGATTCTGTTGCGTTGTGACGGCGCTGAACCCCAAGCCCTCAGCGTGCTCGAATCCGGACTGCAAAACCTCTTCAAGAACTCCAAAGAAAGGAAGTGAGCCCTCATGATGACAAGGAGTCTCGGCCGGGCCTTCCACATTGGTCTGCTCGTGCTCTCCTGCTCGGCGTTCCTGCGCGCCTCCCCGCCGCAGGTGCAAGTCAGCAAGGATGGAGCACGGTGGGTGATCGAAGCCGTGGGCACAGAAACCGTCCAACCGGATGTGATCCATCTGATGATGAAGATGGAATACGAATCCAGCTTGGCGGCAGACGCCACCAGTCGGGGGGAAAAGCAACTCCAAGAATTCCTGACTGCCGTGGAGGGCTTGAAGATTCCGAACTTGACCTATCGCATCGCGAACAACTTGATCACGCCCGCGTCGGCACGCCGGGGACAAGTCTCGGGGTTTGTCTATGCACGCAACATCATCTTTACTCTCACGCAGGCTCAAACCGGACAACCGGCCTCCGCGCTGGACCGAGTAGTGGCCCAATTGGAGGACCTCGGGGCGCGCTACAACTCGCACTGCGTCACCTGCATCGGCAGCGGTTGAGCAAGCCGCGCCGAAGGCGTGGTCTTCTCCGTGCGAGAAGCTCAAGTTGAGGAACTATATCAGCGGGCCGCGGCCCAGGCCTGGACGGCGATTCAGACGCGACTGCAGGAACTCGCCCCCACTATCCCAAGCCAGAAGTTCCAACTCGTGGAGGTCAGCTACGACCCGTTGCCAGGGCAATCTCTCATCGAAGAACTGCCAGACCAACCCAAATCCTCGCGCCCGCAAGCAGTGGAAGTTTCTGTTCGCTTGCGCGCGACTTACGCGCTACGTTGATGCCGAATTCTTCCTCAAGGAGTTGCAGACATGAGAAGAAGTATGCTGCTGTTGCCCACGATCTTCTTCGGGCTAGGAGTCGGAGCCCTGCAGGCTCAGGAATCCCAGAAACCCGCTATCAGCGTTGCCTCCACCGGTAAGGCGACGGCGAAGGCTGACTTGGCCATCGTCTTCATGACGATCCATTCGTCCTCACCCCTGGCAGCGGACGCGCTCGAACAGAACAATAAGAAAGTCCAAGCCGTGCGAGACCGCTTGACGGCCCTCGGCTACAAGGAGGACAAGGTCAAGTTCTCCGGCAACCGGTTTGCCCCCGCAGGGGGACCGGGATTCTATTACGGGGGCGGCCAGCGGCCTACCGGCTTTGATGTCTCCAATAACGTGTTTGTTTACATCGAGGGCCCAGAACTCTCGGACCTCCAGCAATTCAACAGCCGGGCAAGTAGCCTACTCGACGAGTTGAGCAAGCTCGGGGCTTCCCCGTTTGAAATGCCGATATCCAGGATTTCTATGGGCGGCTCCTCGGTAGTGGCATTTACCGTGAAAGATCCCTCGGCATTCGAGAAGCAGGCATACCAGCAGGCCATGGAGAAGTCCCGACCCACTGCGGACGATATTGCCCGCCGGATGAAGGTGCAGATCATCGGCATCGATTCCGTTACCACTATGGCGGAACCCCGCATCCAAGAACAGTTTGCAAATCCACTCGATGAGGTGCCGTATCGGTATCTTTCCTCGTCGCTGGACGAGGTTCCGGTCCGGGTCAGCGTGACGGTCCGTTACTCGTTCAAGTAGGGACGACCTCTGGGTCGTTTTCGTCGCTGCCAGCAATTCTCGTTTGCGTTCCCCCTCAGACGAGGGCGCAACAGCGTTGCGGCGTAGCTCCATACCTCTGGTTCTTCCGAGCTACCCGCCACAGCCGAACTGCCTGCGTGTGCGGGCTCATCCTCCTCGCTTCTACGCAGACCGCTTGGCACCCTCCCGGAATGTGATAGGATGCGAGTGTTTTTCTTAGGCGAAATCCACGATTGCAGGCGGGTGCGATGAGTCAGAACAGAACTAGGCATACGAGTGTGGCGCTAGGGGGACTGCTCCTGGCAGGCCTACTCACGGGAACGGTCTACGGGCAGGCGCCGCAAGACGCAACGCCAAGACTGACGGATGTCGCTCCCGCCACTCCGGCGGCCACGCCCGATAAAGTGGTCCTCAAAGTGGGGGAGGAACAGTTCACCCAAGCCGACGTCGACTTTCTCATTGGCAACTTGAATCCCCAGGCGCAGCGGACGTTAGCCACGCAAGGCCGTCGGTCGCTAGGTGAGCAGTATGCGGCGATGGTTCTTCTCTCGCAGCAGGCGCTCAGCCACCACCTAGATACCACTCCGACCTACCTGCGCCAGCTTGCCATACAGCGGCGCCAGTTGCTCGCCCAGGCGGCATACGACGAGCTACAGCGTCAGGCCGCCGTCACCCCAGAGGAGGTCGGGCAGTACTTCTCAGCGCACCAGACCGAATTCGATGAGGCACAACTCCGCCAGGTCATTGTCCGCAAGCGGCCGGAAGGTGCCAACGAGGGAACTCCGGGTTTGTCACCTCAAGACGCTCGGGCGCGTGCCGAGTCTGTACGTAAAGCCCTCGCCACAGCGGCCGACGCGAAGAAGGTGGCTCAGGAACTCCAGGTGCCGAACGAAGTGCTCATCGACGTCGAACCGAGAGCCGTCCGGCGCGGAGGCATGCGCCCCGAGATGGACAAGGTGGCGTTCCAGCTCAGGGATGGCGAAGTTTCCGAGATATTCGACGTCCCTCAAGCCCTGGTTTTCTTCCAGGTGGTGGGACGTCGCCATCTGGAATTGAAGGACGCCTCGCCACAAATCGAAAACACACTCCGCCAACAAAAAGTCGAGGCTGCTGTAGCGGAACTCAAGAAGAAGACTGCTGTCTGGATGGACGACCAATACTTCGCTCCCCCATCAACTTCCCCAGCGGCGGCAACATCCACAGGGCCCCCCCCGTCCCAACCGCCCAAACCCTGAGCGCAGTGGTCATTTGTCGTCCTGAAACCTGATCGCGCTCATGGCTTTTTCGCTGCGACTTCAATTTACCTGAAAGATTTTTTTTCGCGTGCCCTGAGGGATCACCATTTGGCATGCTGTGCGCAGGCGGCATGCTCATCGCAGCCAAAAATTCTTTTCAACAGGTTTGTTGAAAAGCTTGTGGAAAAGAAAGCGGCAAACCATGGTAAGGTCACAAACACAAATAGCTTTTAACTCTTTGCACTAACCTGTAGCAATCTTGGATCGCCCGCAAGTTCATCCTGACAACCTGTAGTAAGTCTCCGCAAATTCTTCGACGAAGGGAGCTTATGCGCGTTGCCAGGGTCACGGTTTGGAAACCTAGTTGCGTCCGACACGCGTCAGCTTCACCAAGCAGGAATTATCCAGTGCGTTTTCCTCCGACTGGTGTCGCAGGACGGCAGGCGGGCTAAAGCAGAGGCTGCGGCTTCCTAAGCTTGACCTCGATAACTTGGTTGTCCTTATCTAATTCAATTTCCTTGCCGAGACTCTGATGCCGCTCCGCAGTGACGAGCAGGCGGATGGTGCCTTTGGGAATGTTCGTGAATCTATAGCGGCCTTGGGCGTTCGTTTTCGCGTTGAAAGAAATGTGCTTGTGGCGCTTCAGCCGCCGCACGCTTCCCGGATCCACGAATTGCAGCGTCAGGTGAGCCTGACTGATGGGCTGGTTGGTTTCAGCGTCAATCACCACCACATTGACGCTCATTCGCTCCACAGCATCAGCCGTAGCCGAAGTGGGGAGCCATACGACGAGCAAAATGAGAGCGCCGACTAATGGCAGCACGTAGCGTTCCAACTGACTCGAATGAAGCATGGCAACGTTTACTCCTCCAGTGGCAACTTCCGCTTTCAGGCAGATTCGACACTCGCAGCAATTCACTCGCCAACATCTCCAATTTTATCAGAAGTGGAGACATTCGCGACTCGTTTGGTCCCCACTTTCCCCCTGGGCACTGACTTCGCCAGGGGAGTCCGGTAACTTCGCGGCCTCAGGTCTCGCTGTATTCCACTGGGGGGCAAAAACCCGGAGAGGCATCATGGGATTTGCAACGGACGCCATCCACGTTGGCCAGGAACCTGATCCGGCCACGGGAGCGATCATCGTTCCCATCTACCAAACCTCCACATTCGTCCAGGAGGAACTAGGCAAACACAAGGGTTACGAGTACGCTCGCACTTCAAATCCCACGCGAGCGGCCTTGGAACGAAATCTTGCCGCCCTCGAGCGTGGTCGCTTTGGCCTGGCGTTTGCTTCGGGGATGGCTGCTATCAATGCGCTGATGAGCCTTTTGAAGTCTGGAGATCACGTGGTGGCCGGCCACAACTTGTACGGAGGAACCTTCCGCCTCTTCGAGAAAGTACTTAGAGACTTCGGTCTAACCTTCTCCTACGCCGACACAACGCGCCTTGAGGAAGTGACCCGCGCGCTCCGTCCGAACACGCGGATGCTTTACATCGAAACGCCCACCAACCCGGTTATGGAGATCACGGACATCGCCGCCGCCGCAACGCTCGCCCACCAGCACGGAATCCTTCTGGCTGTGGACAACACTTTCATGAGCCCCTACTTCCAACGTCCGCTGAAACTTGGCGCCGACATTGTCGTCCACAGCACTACCAAGTACCTGAACGGGCACAGCGATGGAGTAGGAGGAGCCGTCATCTTGAATGACGCCCAACTGAGAGAGCGTCTGAAGTTCATCCAGAACGCCGCTGGGGCGGTGCTCGGCCCGTTTGATAGCTGGCTGGTTTTGCGCGGCGTGAAAACTCTGGCCATCCGCATGCACCAGCACAATGAGAATGGCATGGCGATTGCTCGCTTCCTTGCCACCCACCCTAAGGTCAGGAAGGTCCATTACCCAGGTCTCCCCTCACACCCCCAACATGAGCTGGCCAAGAAGCAAATGAGTGGCTTCGGCGGCATGCTTTCCTTTGAGACCGGTTCGCTCGAGAACGCCTGGACGGTGCTCAAGTCCGTGCGGCTGTGTTCCTTGGCAGAGAGTCTGGGAGGAGTGGAAACTCTCATCTCCCACCCCGCCACGATGACCCACGCGAGCCTGTTTCCCGCGGAGCGGCAACGTCTGGGCATCACCGACGGCCTCGTCCGCATCTCGGTCGGCATCGAAGATGTCGAGGATCTCATCGCCGACCTTGGCCAAGCTATCGACAAGGTCTGAGACTCCCTCATGGTCTCGGCCAGCCACAACAATGTTGTCCTGACGTTGGCGTTCGCTCTGGCGGCAACGTCTCTGTGCGCCGCTTCCGACCTCCCTGACTCTCGTTCGGCGTTGCTCATCCCCCGGGTGAGCCGGCCACCGGCGCTTGAAGACTTTTTGGAGATGAAGCCCAGCCCGCCAATGGAAGGACGCCTGGCAAAAGTGGACAACTTCATCCAGAGGCTGCCCAGCGACGGCCAACCTTCCTCGCAGCGCACCGAAGTCTATGTCGGCTATGACGATGAGAACCTCTACTGCATCTTCGTCACCTTTGACTCCGAGCCCCATAAGGTCCGCGCTCACAAGGACACTCGCGACAATCTTTATGGCGACGAGCGCCTCGACTTGTTCCTTGACACTTACCACGACCATCGTCGCGCCTATGTGTTTACCGTCAATCCGCTCGGCTACCAGATGGACGGGCTCTGGACGGAGGGCCTGCGTAATCAGTACGACCGCTCGTTTGATACGGTCTGGCAGTCGCGCGGCAAACTCACTGACCGGGGGTTTGTCGTCTGGATGGCCATCCCTTTCAATAGCCTGCGCTTCCCCGCCACGCCGGAGCAGACCTGGGGGGTTGTTTTCATTCGCTGGATTCCGCGCGTCAACGAATCGGCAACCTGGCCGTGGGTCTCGACGCGGATCGAGGGCCGGCTCAACCAGGGCGCCACGCTCCGCGGTCTGAAAAACATCTCACCCGGACGTAACTTCCAGTTGATTCCTTATGGGTTCTTGCGCTCCTATCGCGCCCTCGAGCAGCGCGATCCCCGCCAGCCGCGCTTCGTAAGCGAGCACGCGGAACCCGATGCGGGCGTGGACGCCAAGTTCGTGCTGAAAGACACGTTCGCGCTGGATGTGGCGGTGAATCCGGACTTCTCCCAGGTGGAATCCGACGAGCCCCAGGTGACCATCAACCGGCGTTTCGAGGCCTTCTTCCCCGAGAAACGCCCCTTCTTCCTCGAGAACCCGAGTTACTTCGAGACCCCCATCAATCTGTTCTTCAGCCGGCGCATCGTCGATCCGCAATTCGGCGTCCGCTTGACGGGAAAGAAGGGCCCGTACGCCATCGGCGCTTTGGTGGCCAATGACGAAGCGCCCGGCAAGATCGCTCCCCCAAGCGATCCGCTGGCTGGAAAGAAGGCGAATGTCGGTGTCTTCCGGATCAGCCGCGATATCTTCCGGCAATCCGCCGTGGGCATCATCTACACTGACCGGGAATTTGCTGGCGGCTTCAATCGAGTGGGCGGGGTGGACGGTCGGTTCAAGCTGCGCAAGAACTGGCTGGCAAGTCTCGAAGGCGTGGCGAGCGCCACGCGGCAGCCGGACGGCAGCACGCTCGCCGGGCCTGCTTACAAGGCCGAGCTTCGGTGCGACGGCCGAAAGCTCTATTACAACCTCGCCTACAACGACCGCAGTCCGGGGTTTGTCACGCAGACCGGCTTCATCAGCGAGGATTCTGTCGAACGGCCAGGCACGCTGGGCCACACGATTCGCCGGCCACCCCTGCACACAGATGTCCGCAGCCTCGATCAGTTGGCCAGTTACCGCTTCTGCCCGGAGGGTAAGTACCTGATCGCCTGGGGACCAAACGCCTTCGTGAACCCCGTCTGGGACCACAGCGGCACACGCCTGGACACGTACCAGGACTACAGCATGAGCTGGGAGCTCACCGGGCAGACGATGTTCGAATTGTACTGGATCCACGACCGCGAGCTTCTGCGGCCCAAGGATTTCGCCGCGCTGCCCGCCAACCGCATGTACTCCCACCACCGCGGCGGGGTCTCCTTCGAAACGAGTATCCTCAAGCAGTTCACCTTTAAAGGGATATTCTCTCAGGGGTCACAGATCAATTATGTTCCTCCCAACGGCCAGGAACCGATGCTGGCGGAACTCACTCGCAGCAACGTCAGCGTGACCCTGTGGCCATCAAAACCCTTGCGAGTCGAAAACACATACTTCCTGGAGCGGCTCACCGATCGCGCGAACGGCGCCAGCATTTTCAACAATCACATCATCCGCTCGAAGGTGACTTGGCAGTTCAACCGCGAGCTTTCCTTGCGCGTCATTCTTCAATACGACACCATTCTCGCTAATCCTGCCCTGACTTCTCTCCGGACCACCAAGAACTTGAACGCCGATTTCCTGTTCACGTATCTCATCAATCCTTTCACGGCCTTGTACGTCGGCTACAATGGCAATGCTCAGAACCATGAACTCATCCCGACGGCTACCGGCAGGGAAATTATTCGCACCAGTGGCCTGCTGAACGACTCGAAACAGTTCTTTGTCAAGTTCTCTTACTTGCTGCGCTTCTAAGCGCCACGAGCGGACCGGCCGGAGAACACACCTACGTCCTATGGCCAAGGGAGGTAGACTGGGCTGCGCAGGCCGCCACGCACACAGACGAGCTGTCTTTGTTTCGCTTTGCCCTGGTTCCTTGGCGTGGAAGACGCGAGGTTAGGCCGCCGACGTTGCCGGGACAAGGGCAGGCCGTTGCAGGCGCCCGCCAATGGCTCTCAGGATGAAGACAACTACCGGGACTTGCAGCACCAAGCCGACATAGATGCCGGGGGAAGCGCGGAGTCCTACTCCATGGCTATTGAAAACGTAGTAGGGAGTCAAGCCCAGGACGTATCCCGAGAGCTTGGCGTACATGATGTCTACCACCAGTCCGACAATCCCTACCGCCGCGTAGTAGAGACACAAGAACAGGAAGCCCTTAACTATGGGGCGCTTCATGTGAGTCAGGTTACACCACTGAAGGAACAGGATGTCTCGGGTGGTGAAGACAAGGAACACCAAGAGCTGAATGGCCGCTGCGCCCAGTCGCCACTGGTGAATGGGGACAGTCGCATGCAAGCCCGCTGCCTCCGCCACCAGGAAGGCATAGGCCAGCGCGGCCGCAGGCAATAGCCAGGGCCAAGGCAGGCCCTGTGCGGAGAAGTAAGACTCTTCGCCAGCCGCCCGCCTGCGCCACCACACCTTCAACTTCTCGTAAGGGGTCAGGGTAGCCAGTCCCACCAGGAAGAGGATCATGGCATTGATGGCCATCGCGAGGCTCGCGATGTCCTTTGGGGTAAGGCTGGCAGAGATATCCCCCGGGTCCAACAAGGCATAGAAAAGCAGGTTCAAATATGCCGCAAGCCCCACCGCCTGCCAGCGCGAAAGGAGGCGAATCTGCTGAAGGTCCTTCTTGAGATTCCGCGTGAGCATCAGCACCAACCACGCCCCCAAGGTAACGTAGAGAACAAGCGTCAGAACAGGAAATGAGGCCGGCAGACCAAAAAGCGTGGGCTCTGCCCCGGAGAACGGAGCGTGGGGACCGTGAAGCGTCAAGACGGGGATGACGATGCTGATGGCTCCCAGCCCGGGAAAGGGCGATTCGACCATTCCGAACATCAACGTCATGGCGATCAACCCGAACACCCCGATGGCGCCCGCGCTCGACTTCTCCACCAGCATCGAGCCCCACAGCCCCACCAGACTGACGAGGAGCGCAAAAACCACTAGGAGAACATAGTTCCCGAGAAGCACGTCCGCCCGATAACCTCCCAGCACTCCCGCCAGGAAGGACACGGGCACCGAACAGCCCACTGAGAAGTACGCGAGGACGGGCGCCCCGAGCAGCTTTCCGACCATCAGCTCACCAGAACTAAGCCGTGTCGTCCTCAAGAAGTCATACGTCTTGAGTTCCCGCTCGCGTGCGATTCCCTGGCCACAAGCGGAGGCGCACCAAAAACCTAGGAACACGTACTGCATGCCTGTCAACCAGGCATAGAAGAGCCGGAAGAAATCCCGCGGGTTGTGCCGCTCGGCGCTCCAACATGCCAAGCCCACCAACGCACAAACCACGATCACGATCACCGCCGCCGTGAGCGCGCGAGCTGCCCGCAGCTCAGCGCGCACATGCCGCACAAGCTCCGGATTGCGCCAGAATCTGAGCACTACATCACCTCGTGGCGAGAAAGCTTCAGGTACAGATCTTCCACCGTCTGTTTCACCTCACCGAACGAAACCACGCGTACGCCTCCGGCCACCAACTCCGCCAGCACGGCGGCCAGCTCTTCTTCCGTGCCTGCGAACTTGAAGACCCCTTCTGCATCTTGCACCAACAGCCCGGCGACCTTGGGGTTCGCACGCAGCTTCGATTCCACGCTGCCGGCGTCCCCTAGCCACGTCAACCGCACCACGCGGTAGTGGCTTTCCGCGGCGGTAATCTCTTCAATCGTCCCACTCCGCACCATCCGGCCTTTTTCCATCAAGCCAATCGATGTGCAGAACCCTTCGAGTTCCGTCAGGATGTGAGAGGAGATCAAGATGGTGGTGCCCTGATCCCGCAGGGAGCGGAGCAGGTTGCGGAGATCCAGGCGGGCCTTGGGATCGAGTCCCGAGGCCGGCTCGTCCAGGAGAAGGACTTTCGGCCGGTGGATAATGGCACGGGCGATGCCTAGCCGCTGCTTCATGCCGCGCGAAAGCCCCTTGATCATGGCATCGCGCTTCACCTCAAGCTCCACCTGCCGGATGACCTCGTCAACCCGTGCGGGAATGTCGGCCTCTGGCATCTTGTAAGCGTGAGCGAAATAGTCCAGGTACTCCCAAACTTTCAGATCCTCGTAGACGGAGAAAAAATCTGAGAGGTACCCGATGAACTCCTGCGCCCGCTCGGGCTCGCGGTGAACGTCCACTCCGGAGACAAAAACCTTGCCGCTGGTCGGCTCGAGCAAGCCACAAGCCATGCGGATGGCGGTGGTCTTCCCGGCGCCATTGGGACCGATCAGGCCGTAGATCTCACCCTCGGGAATGACGACCTCCAAATCATTGGCAGCGACGAGGTCGTCGTATTCCTTTCGCAGCTTGTCCATCCGGATCATTGCGCTCAAGTGGCCTCCCGTGACGGGTCTTGTAGTGTAATACGCAGTTCCTGCGCTCTCGGTTCCAGCACCGTGCCCTTTGAAGCCTTACGTTCACCGGCGCTCATAACCCCCCAAAATGGGTTCAGTGGGCCGAAAAATGGGTCCGTTTTGGGCTCGTTTTTTGGGGCGTCTCCTTTTTTTTCAATAAGTTGGTGGCTTCGTTTCCTCGTTTTTAACATCTTTTTTTCGTGCCTCCTCTTGCCTCGCGAGGCGGCGGGCCTTTGGACTGGTCTGCTCGCAGACCGCTATAGAGACGTTGCGCTGGAACGTCTCCTCCGGAGGCGGCAGGGCCAGCACGTCGAGCCATGACTGGAAGGGCGGGGTTTTAACCCCGCCGTATCGCGGCCACCCATATCCCCACATAGTGAACTGCCGGGGCTTTAAAGTGTGTGTGAAAACCCATCAGCCAGTAGCAGCTCTGCCGCCCGTCGCCGCTGCGACTGCGGAAAGCCTTCGGCTTTCCGCACAGCGGGGCACATAACAATATGATCTCTTTGAGCCTGCTGGACGGAAAGGCGAAGCCTTTCCGCACAGCAGGCGGCAGAGCCGCTCGCACAACCGGGTTTTCACACAGACGCGAACGCCGTGGACTACATTCTTTCGGCCCCCGGGGCCTCCGCAAGAAGGCGCACCCGGCTGCGAGTGTTTGCTTCCTGAAAGCTACCCTTAGGGCGGAAAGCCGATGCCGTGTACGAGGTCTCGAAATCGCGGGTCGGAGCCCAGGGCCTGGGAGAAATCTACATTGATACCAACCATGCTGGGGAACCAATCCTTGGAAGCCCGCCATCAGAGTGAGTCACGCCCACTTTCGAGGCCGGGGGCAGCAGTATGCCAGAACACCGTCACCCTGCCGAAAGTGCGCGGGGGCAGTCTCAGGCAGGTTCCATCGGCGGCGCTGGTTTCACCGAATCACTGATCCACTGCAGGTAATTCCGCGAACCATCAATGATGGGCAGGCAAATGATCTCCGGCGTGTGGTAGCTATGGATTTTGGAGATGGCCGCCTTAATTTCAGGAAACAGATCTCGCGTGCTCTTGATGAAGATAACGAACTCCTTTTCGTCGGCCACTTTCCCTTCCCAGTGGTAGATCGACTCTACCGCCTGAGTAACATTCACGCAGGCGGCGAGTTTGGCTTCCACCAGATGACGGGCGATTTTTCGGCACTCGCGCCGGCTGGCGGCAGTTACCATGATTACAACCTTGTCGGTCACAAACCCTCCTCGTGACAAGGAACACGTTGGTTGCGAAGGACTCGCGCCAAAGATACAATAAGCCCACCATGATCGACAATCCCATTCACTTTGGCACCTCCGGTTGGCGCGGCGTCATCGCCGGGAACTTTACCTTCCCCAATGTCCGGCTAGCCGCAGCCGGCATCGCGCCCGTTCTGCTGGCCCGGTCCGCGCGGCCTCGCGTTGTGGTGGGCTACGACACACGCTTTCTTTCCGACAAGTTTGCCGAAGCCGCCGCAGAGACGCTTCGCTCGCACGGGGTTGAGACTCGCATGTGTTCTCGGTCGGACCCCACGCCTGCCCTGGCTTACGAGATCATTCACGATGGCCTGGACGGCGGCATCAACATTACCGCCAGCCACAACCCGGCGGAATATAACGGCCTGAAATTCTCCTCGGCAGACGGCGCTCCGGCCTTGCCCGAGGTCACTCGGGCGATTGAGGACAATGTTGCCCAGGTGCTGGCCGGCAAACTTCCCCTGACGGGCTCCTGCTCCGACCCCGACCTCCAGCGAGCTTCCGACCCGCGGCCAGCCTATCTTGACGACCTCCGCCGGAAAGTGGATTTGCGCGCCATCGGCGAGGCCCGGCTCAAGATTGCTTACGATCCGCTCTACGGCACCGGACGCGGCTACCTGGATCAACTGATCCGAGAAACGCGGGCTACCGTCCACACGCTGCATGATTTCCGCGACGTCCTATTCCAAGGCGTGGGCCCGGAGCCCAGCGAGAGGAATCTGCGGGAGCTCTCCGGGTTCGTGGTGGACGAGCAATGCGCGGTCGGCCTCTCGACGGATGGCGACGGCGACCGCTTCGGCATCATCGACGCCGATGGCACGTGGATTCAGCCCAATTACATCCTCGCCCTGCTGGCAGACTATTTGATTGAAGTGCGCAAACTTCCCGGAGGCATTGGACGCAGCGTCGCTACCACCCACTTGATCGACGCCGTGGCGAACTACCATCACGTCCCCGTCTACCAGACTCCCGTGGGTTTCAAGTACATCGGCGAGCTGATCAAGGAAGATAAGATTGCATTGGGTGGCGAAGAGAGCGCCGGCCTGACGATCCGCGGCCACCTGCCCGAGAAGGACGGGATTTTGGCATGCCTGCTGGTGGCGGAGGCCGTGGCCAAGTGCGGTGCTTCGGTCAAGGAGCAACTGGAGGCCCTCTTCGAGAAGGTTGGGCCCTGCGCGACGGCTCGGATCAACCTCCACCTGGCACCCGAGGTCCAAAAGCGCCTGCTCGAGAAGCTCACGCGTGACTGGGATGAGTTCGACTCTCAGAAAGTCGTAAAAATCGACCGCACCGACGGCCTGAAGATGGTCCGCGAGGATGGTTCCTGGGTGCTGATGCGGCTTTCGGGCACAGAGCCAGTGGTCCGCATTTATTGTGAAGCCTCTTCCCAGCCGGAATTGGACCGCTTGGTTGCGTCGGCCAAGGCGTTCGTCTTTGAGCCATGAAGAAATTGCCCTGGGACAAGGCAACGCTTTACCGCAATGCCGTATTCGCCCTTGCCCTGATCTGTATCGCTCTGATTGTCCACGAAATTTTTGGCCAGCACGGCTACCTCGCCCTGCGTCGCCAGCAAAGAGAGCTTCAAACCCTGCAACAACAGATCCAGCAGCTCCGGCAAGAAAATGAAGAGCTGGACCGGCAGATCAAGGCCTTGAAGTCCGACCCCAAAGCCATCGAGCGCCTCGCGCGCGAGCAGATGCGCATGGCGCGGCCAGGCGAAATCATCTATACCCTGCCGGAAAAGGAGCCCCCAAAGCCCCAGCCGTCCACTGCCAAGGAGAATCCCCACAAGTAACGGCAGCGATTGCGGCTTCTGAGAAGAGTGGCATGGTTGCCCTGCTACGGTTTCTCTGGTTTCCTGTCGTAATTGTTCTGGCGGTGCTGGCTTGGATAGCACTCGACTCCGCGTTGGGCTGGAGAGGTGTGCGCCTGCCGTGGCTGGGCGGGCTGCTGGTGCTGGCCGGAACGCTGCTGGCCGCATGGTGTGGCAGCCTGTTCATGCGCTTCGGGAAGGGCACGCCGCACCCGTTCACAGCAAAAACGAAACGTTTGGCGGCCGTCGGCCCGTATCGCCGGGTCCGTAACCCAATGATGTGGGGAGTCGGAGCAATCTTGGTTGGACTGACACTGTGGCTGGGCTCAGTGGGATTGTGGTTTGGCTTTGCATACTTTGTGTTGTTCATTCGCTGGTTCGTTCCCGCCTATGAAGAGCCCGACATGGAGCGGCGGTTCGGCGAGGAATATCGCGAGTATTGTCGGCAAGTGCCCAGGTGGTGGCCGCGCTTTCGCTCCAAGTGAGGGATAACTAGCAGTTCCCGCTGCCTCGCGCAGACCCTGTGGGTCTGCAGACTCTCGCTACGGCTCTCCATTTCCCGTAGTTGCTGGGAATTCAGCCATGCTGCGAGGCCCCGCGCTGTCCGTTTTTGACAAGGACAAAGGTGATGATCCGTCAATGTCGTGACGCTGAGTTTGAGGAGATCTCCGTAATTGTCAATGACGGCGCGCAAGCATATAAAGGGGTCATCCCTGAGGATTGCTGGAAAGAACCTTACATGTCCAAAGACGAGCTTCGGCATGAGATGGATGCAGGCGTCACGTTCTGGGGGTACGAACAAGACGGCAGGCTGGTTGGTGTGATGGGCGTTCAACACGTTCAAGATGTAACCCTCATCAGGCATGCCTATGTGCGCACCGCGAAGCGAAATCAAGGGGTAGGCGGGAAGTTGCTCGCGCACCTGCGGAAGCTAACGACTCGCCCAATTCTGATCGGCACCTGGGCAGATGCCGTCTGGGCAATTCGTTTCTATGAAAAGCATGGGTTTCGATTGGTGTCTTCGGAAGAGAAGGATCGGCTGCTGAAGAAGTATTGGTTGGTCCCGGAACGCCAGATCGAAACGTCTGCAGTTCTAGCAGACCAGAGGTGGTTCGATACCTGCCCAAAAGGGCCTTAATACCGGAGGGAGCTTCCGTGCGCAGAGCTCAATAGCTCTGCGCCAGCCCACGGCGCTACACTGTGCGTGGCGTTACCACTTGAACTCCCGCCGCGTTATATTGCGAACGCTGCGCTACCTCACGACCCCTTCGAGCGGGCTGGAGGCGGAGGCGTAGAGTTTCTTGGGCATGCGGCCGGCGAGGTAGGCCTGGCGACCGGCGATCACGGCGTGCTTCATCGCTTCGGCCATCAGGATGGGATCCTGGGCGCCGGCGATTCCGGTGTTCATCAGCACGGCATCGGCACCCAATTCCATGGCGATGGTGGCGTCCGAGGCCGTTCCAACGCCGGCATCGACGATCAGGGGAACGCTGGTAATCATCTCGCGCAGGATGCGCATATTGGCGGGATTCTGGATGCCGAGCCCGGAGCCGATGGGCGCGCCGAGCGGCATCACCACCGCGGCTCCGGCGTCGATCAGGCGGCGGGCAGCAATCAAGTCGTCGTTCGTGTAGGGCATGACCACGAAACCTTCTTTAACCAGTACTTTCGTGGCTTCCACCAACGCGAAATTGTCGGGGAAAAGCGTCTTCTCGTCGCCGATCACTTCCAGCTTGATCCAATTCGAGAGGCCCACTTCCCGCGCCAGGCGCGCGGTACGGATAGCCTCCTCGGCGGTGTAGCAGCCCGCGGTGTTAGGCAGAATGAAGAACTTCTTGCGGTCGATGTGGTCGAGCATCGACTCTTTGGTGCGGTCGGTTAGGTTCACGCGGCGCACGGCCACCGTCACCATCTCCGCGCCGGACGCTTCATGCGCCTGCGCCATTTCTTGGAAGCTTTTGTACTTTCCCGTGCCGATAATCAACCGCGAATGGAATTCCTTGTCGGCGATTCGCAACACATCGTCCTGCATGTTTTGCTCCCCTCAGACGCATTTTAGACAGCGGTGATGGAAATTGCAATTCGCGGCAGAAGAACGTCAGTTGTCAGTCGGCGGTTGTCAGTTGCGCCTTGTCTGTGGTGTATCGTCGGTGGACAGCACCAAGAGGCTATGCCCCCTGCCTGCGGTGACCTTGCTCCAAATCCCGTAGGCAGGCCTCTTCGCCGCTGACAGTTGCGGATGAACCAGGAATCGTGATAGACGGGTGTTCATTATGAGACACCAAATCCAACTACTAGCTTTCGTTTGCCTCCTTGCGGTGCCAACCTGGGCGGGCAAGGAAGGGGGATTCGTTTCTCTATTCGATGGCAAAACGCTCAACGGCTGGACCCTGGTGGGGGGAAAAGGGCCGGGCTACGCTGTCGAGAATGGCGTTTTGGTCTGCCCCAAGGAAGGCGGCGGAAATCTGTTCACTGAAAAGGAATACTCGAATTTCATCTTCCGCTTCGAATTCCGCACCGAACCCGCGGGTAACAACGGGGTGGGCATTCGCGCGCCACTCGAAGGTGACGCGGCCTACGAGGGCATGGAAATCCAGATTCTCGACGATGCGCCGCAATACGAGGGGAAACTGCGGCCGGCACAGTACCACGGTTCCGTCTATGACGTGATTCCAGCCCGTCGTGGTTTCCTGAAGAAGGCCGGAGAATGGAACACCGAGGAAATCCGCGCCGAGGGGCGCCGCATCAAGGTGACACTCAACGGCACCGTCATCCTGGATGCCGACCTCGACACGGTGAAGGACCCCGAAGTCCTAAAGAAACACCCGGGCTTGGCGCGCTCTAAGGGGCACATCGGCTTTTTGGGGCACGATTCGCGGGTCGAATTACGCAAAATCCGGATTGAAGAGCTACCCTAGGTGGAGGATGTCGCGGCGGGCGTGGGCTGAGCCTGGGGGGCGGGCCGGCGGTACATCTCTTCGATCTGCTCTCGGTAACGGGCTTCCACCACGGAGCGTTTCACTTTGAGGGTGGCGGAGAGTTCTCCGGCAGCCGTCGTGAACTCTTGCGGAAGCAATACGATCTGGTGAATCTTCTCGTACCGGGGAACCCATCGGCAGGCCTCGTCCACTTGTTGCTGCATGAACGCACGGACGTCGGGGTGTGCAACCAACTCCGACCGGTCCCTGAACCCAATTCCCCGGCTGCGGGCGTAACCTTCCAATTGGGCGAAATTCGGCACGATCAGTGCACCTACAAACTTTCGCGCGTCCCCCAATACCAGAAGCTGATGGACGTAAGGATGCCCCTGGAATAGGTTCTCGAGCTTTTCCGGCGAGACGTACTTCCCTCCCGAAGTCTTGAAGAGATTCTTCCTGCGGCCAGTGATGATCAGGTAACCCTCGGAATCGAACGTTCCCAGGTCGCCCGTGCGAAACCAACCGTCTTCAAAGCTTTTGCAGTTCTCCTCTTCCAGGTGGTAATACCCCGGGGTGACGTTGGGCCCGCGCACCAGGATTTCCCTACCCGCCCGGCCTTCGGGATCTACAATCTCTTCTCCCAGCTTCACTTCGACACCGGGAATGACTCGACCGACGGTGCCGAGCTTGACGTGCCCTGGATAATTCACTGCAATGACGGGCGACGTCTCCGTCAGTCCGTAACCTTCGTACACTGGCAACCCAATGGCATGAAATAATTCCGCTAGCTCCCGTGAGAGAGGTGCGGCTCCTGAGATCAACATTCTTATCCGGCCGCCAAGCTGCTCGCGAACCTTGGAGTAGCCCAACGCGTCGGCGATGGCATGTTTCGCGCGCAACCCCAGAGGCGGCCTTTTGTGCGCAAGGCCGTAAGGGACGTACTGCTCCCCCACCCGGATCGTCCAACGGAAGAGCTTCTGCTTGTAGGCAGGAGCCTGCCGAATCGCTTCTATGATCCTCTCGTGGATCCTTTCGAGTACCCGGGGCACTACGCCCATCACCGTCGGCCGCACTTCCTGCAGGTTCTGGGGGAGGGCGTCCAGGCTCTCTGCGTAAGCGATGGAGACTCCCAACCAGAAGTAGGTGTAGTCAAGCATCCGCTCTAGAACGTGGCAGAGCGGCAGGGACGACATCCCCACGTCGCGGCAGTCCAGCGGGAAAAGGCTGTGACACGCCTTAACGTTCGATGCAAGGTTGGCGTGCGTAAGGATGACGCCTTTCGCTTGGCCCGTGGTCCCGGACGTATACAAGATGCTAGCCGGATCTTCCGGTCGCACCGCCAGCGCTTTAGCTCGAAAAGACTCCAGGCTTTTGCCACCCCGTGCCAGTTCGGTCGCGACGCATTCCTCCCAGTACTCCGCTCCCGTTCCCTCGAGCTTCGCGCAAGCCATCGCGAGAACAAATTTCAATTCCGGCAGCTTCTCCCGGATGTTCAACACCCTCCGGAGTTGAGCCTCTCTGGCTACCAGAATCCCCTTCGAGCCCGAATCGCGAAGGATGAATTCGACGTCAGGCTCGAGCAGCGTGGGGTAAATAGGGACGGTAGCGGCGCCGAGGCCCAGAACGGCGTAATCCGTCAGGGCCCACTCCACGCGATTTATCGAAAGAATCGCCACACGATCGCCTCGTTGGACACCCAGGCGTTCGAGGACCGACGTCAGTGCCGCGACCGTCTGCAGCACCTCACGGGAGGGCATGCCCCGATAACGCCCGGCAGACTTGAGGAGGAAACAGTCTGGCTTGTCGTGTTTTTCTACAGCCGTCAGGAATAGCTCGTTCAGTGTTTTGAAGTCGCTTGAAGCCATGAAGATTGAAGGGTTTTCAATCACTGACCCCGTTCGAGCGACGCCATCTTAGCACAAATCAGATGTACCGGTTGTATCGCCGACGCGCTTATTCAAGAGCTGCATGTGCGCGTAGGCACTCAGGCCCAGTTTTTGCCAAGAAGCCCCTGGGATTGCCGCCCGGGCCACCGAAACGTCCAACTATCGTCCGAGATCAGGGTGATTCCACGATCTGGTAACAAATTTGCTGAGGCTAATAGTGGTCAACCACGAAAGTACGGACTCGCAGTCCGCATCCAATGCCTGACAGGAAGGTATAATCCGATGACCCAAGCATCCGCAGATTCCGTACGTCATCCTTCGCTCTGCTGTTCATCAGCCTCCTGCAGTGGCCGTAGCGCACGTCGCATTAGCCGCCGCAATTTTCTGGCGACGGCCGGAGCTTTGGCAGCCGGTGGACTAGCTCTGGAGGGAATTCCGGCGGCCCGAGCAAGTCAGAACACACCTGCTGGCGGTTCTCCACCCGCCAGCCTGCCGCTCAAAGTCCAGCCGGTGTTGATTCACGAAACGTACGAGAAAAAGCGCGCCACGAGCTGGCGTGCCTGGGGCGGGTTGTTCACGGATCAAGATGCCACCGACGAGAAAGAGAGAATCGGCCGCGAACATGTCAGCCTGAAGGCCACGGCAAAATTTCCGCTGGAGATGATGCCTCTCGAGACTGTCAAAAGCGTCGAACAAGCCGCCGCAATCGCCAAAGGGGGCCATGACGTTCTCATCGTGTACGCCGCCAGCGGCGATGGACAAGTGCTGGAAGCCCTTGCGACACCTGACAAGTGGAATCTCATGTTTGTGCGTCACCGGTCCGGGCCGGTCTATCTGTGGTACGAGATCGCGCATCCGCGTTTCCTCCGCAAGACCGTGGACGAATACGGGCAGCCCGGGATGGGCGTCCAGGATGTGGTGGTCGATAGTCAGGCAGAGATTATTTGGCGGCTGCGCGCGCTTGGTGGGCTGAAGAACACCCTCGGCAAGCGGATTGTCGCGGTAGGAGGGCCGGGCGGCTGGGGCGCAGGCGGTGAACAAGCGCCTGCCCGCGCGCGTGAGCTATGGAAACTCGACATATGGACGGTCCCGTATCCCGATTTGGGCGAGAGGATCAAACGCGCTCGTGCAGATGAAGCTTTGGTCAAACGGTGTCGCGAGCAGGCAGAGAAGTACGTCAGTCAGAAGGGCGTGTCGCTTCAGACGACCAAGGAGTTTGTAGCCAATTCCTTCGTCCTCACCGAGGTCTTGAAGGGACTGATGGCGGAAGCCGGGGCCGACGCCATCACGATTAACAATTGCATGGACACCATTATGCCTATGTCCGAAACCACGGCCTGCTTGCCCTTGAGCATTCTGAACGACGCGGGCTACATGGCCTTCTGTGAGTCGGATTTCGTCGTAATCCCCTCCGGCATTCTGCTCCACTACATCTCTGGCAAGCCGGTCTTCCTGAACGATCCCACGTACCCCCACGACGGCGTGGTGACGCTGGCACACTGCACCGCGCCTCGGAAGATGGACGGGGAGCGGCAGGAGAACGCGAGGATTCTGACGCACTTCGAGTCTGATTACGGTGCGGCTCCCAAAGTCGAGATGAAGAAAGGGCAGGGGGTCACCGTCCTGGATCCGGATTTCGCCAGCCGCCGGTGGCTGGGCTTTGCGGGCGAGATTGTGGACAATCCCTTCCTCGCCATCTGCCGCTCACAGATCGACGTCCGGATCAAAGGCGACTGCAACCGCTTGGTCGAGGAAATGAAGGGTTTCCACTGGATAACCTCCTATGGCGACTACCTAAAGGAAACCGGCTACGCGTTGAAGAAGGTTGGGGTGGACTGGCTCAACTTGAGTTCGTAGGGCGCAGCCATCAGAAGGACCGAGGGCCGCGAAGCAACTAGAAGCAGTTGCAAAACCGGGTTCCGGCCATTGAAAACAAAGCGCTTAACAGGGCCCATCCGAGGTTTTGCAATAGCTTCTAGTGTCACGCAACTGAAATACGTGTCACAAGGCGCCCATCGATGTCATGCTGAGCACAGCGAAGCATCTCGGAGTTCCTTCGCTCCGATCAGGGTGACATTTCTTTACTGCGTTCAGAATGACACGCTCCGGCCCCACCGCATGTATCACTTTCTTCGGCAACGCAACAGTAGGTGCTCTTGCCTCCTGCTAGTTGACTCTGAACTGGCAACTTCATCGTGGCCTCACTTTCTCTTTCTTCGGCCTTGGGCTAAGATTCTCTCGGGGGACGAACATGGCACCACCGAGTACGATCACTCAGAAGAAACCCACGCCGGGGAGCTTCACCTATCACCCTGTCCGGGCGCCGCGCGGTTCCCAGATCGCCTGCAAGGGCTGGCAGCAAGAAGCGGCGATGCGCATGTTGATGAACAACCTGGATGAAGAGGTGGCGGAACGCCCGCAGGACCTCATCATCTATGGCGGCACGGGGAAGGCCGCACGAAATTGGGAGTGCTATCAGGCCATCGTTGAGGCGCTAAAGGGTCTCGGGAACGACGAGACGCTGCTGGTGCAATCCGGCAAACCCGTCGGTATTTTCCAAACTCACGACTGGGCGCCGCGCGTGCTGATTGCCAACGCCAACCTGGTTGGGCACTGGTCCACGTGGGAGAAGTTCCGCGAGTTGGAACGTCTGGGGCTCATTATGTATGGCCAGATGACCGCGGGCAGTTGGATTTACATCGGCACGCAGGGGATTCTCCAGGGAACTTTTGAGACCTTTGCAGCCGCGGCGCAGAAGCACTTCGGGAGCGACCTCGCAGGCAAGCTGGTGGTCTCGGGCGGTATGGGTGGCATGGGAGGTGCCCAACCGCTGGCCGCCACGATGAATGGAGGGGCCTTCCTCGGCGTTGAGGTGGACGTCGAAAAGATCAAGCGGCGCATTCGCACCGGCTACTGCGACGTCTGCGTCAATGACCTCGATGAAGCGCTGCGGATCCTGAAGCACGCCGTGCGGCAGAAGCAGGCCGTATCCGTGGGGCTGGTCGGCAATTGCGCCGACGTTGTCCCGGAGCTGGCCCGCTGCGGCGTCGTCCCGGATCTGCTCACTGACCAGACCAGCGCCCACGACCCATTGAACGGCTACATTCCGTCGGGGCTGAGCCTGGAGGAGGCCGCAGAACTGCGGCGCAAAAGCCCTGATGACTACTTGAAGCGTTCTTACGAGTCGATCGCTCGACACGTGACCGGCATGCTCGAACTGCAGAAACTCGGGGCCGCCACATTCGACTACGGCAACAATATCCGCACCATGGCCTACGAGCACGGCGGCGTGAAGGACGCTTACAATTTCCCGGGGTTCGTCCCGGCATACATTCGGCCCCTTTTCTGCGAAGGACGCGGACCCTTCCGCTGGGTCGCCCTTTCCGGCGAACCCACGGACATCTACCGGACCGACGATCTGGTATTGGAACTCTTCCCTGAGAACCCCATCCTGAACCGCTGGATCCATTTGGCGAAGAAGCGTGTGAAGTTCCAGGGCCTGCCGGCGCGTATCTGCTGGTTGGGATACGGCGAGCGGGCGCTGTTTGGCGAACGGATAAACGACTTGGTGGCCAGAGGCGAAATCAAGGCGCCGATTGTGATTGGGCGCGACCACCTGGATTGCGGTTCGGTGGCGTCGCCTTTCCGGGAAACAGAGGGTATGAAGGACGGCAGCGACGCCATCGCCGACTGGCCGGTACTCAATGCCCTGCTCAATACCGCCTCCGGCGCCAGCTGGGTTTCGTTCCACAATGGCGGCGGGGTGGGAATCGGCTATTCGCTCCATGCCGGGCAGGTCGTTGTCGCCGATGGGACGCTGGAGATGGCGAAGCGCTTAAACCGCGTGCTGACGAATGACCCTGGGATCGGCGTCGCCCGCCACGTCGATGCGGGCTACAAAGAAGCAGTCGCCTTCGCCGCGAAAGCTGGAGTGAAAATACCGATGAAGGCAGTGACGCGTGAAAAGTGACGAGTGACAAGTCAGAAGCAAAGAACCGGTTTGGCCCTTCGCTCGTCACTTATCACTCGTCACGGCTCACTCGGGTCAGCTCTTCTTGGAGGTGACGGCGAAAAACGTCGCTGGCTTCTGCTCGACTTTCTTGCTTTTGCACTTAGGGCAGGCAGGCAGACCTTTCTCGTACTCAGCCAGGGTCATGATGACATTGAAGGTTTTCTTGCATTCCTTGCAGTAGAAATCGTAGCTGGGCATAAAGGCTATCCTCCACCTGCAATAGAAGGTATTCTAGCAGAGAATTTCGGCCCCTCCAATGCAACCTACATCCCCAGGCGCGCTTTTCTTCCGGAACGCCGAGCAACTGCTGACCTTGGCGGGCCCTCCAGTTCCCCGGCGGAAGGAGGCACTCGCGGAACTCGGGATCATCCGCAAGGGCGGAGTGTTAACTCAAGGGCTGAAGATCCTTCGTGTCGGCAGAACAGGCGAGCTCGATGCCGAAGCACGCCGCTTGAAAGCTGAAGCCATCGATTGCCGGGGATCGGTGGTCATGCCCAGCTTTGTCGATTCTCACACCCACCTGGTCTTCGCAGGGAGTCGCGTTAAAGATTACGAGCAGCGGCTGCGCGGGAGGACCTATGAGGAGATTGCTGGCGCAGGCGGGGGGATCCGATGCTCGGCGCAAAAAGTGCGAGAGGCCAGCGTGCAGGCGCTGGTCGTACAGGCTCAACGTTTCCTGAAAGACTTTGCGGCTTATGGCACAACCACGCTGGAAGTCAAAACCGGGTACGGCCTGGATGTACCTCAAGAGCTGAAAATCCTTGAAGCCGTCCGCCGACTGCGCAAAACCTCCGCCCTGGAGCTGGTTCCCACTCTGCTGGCCGCGCATGCCCTCCCTGCCAAGTACGAGCGCAATCCGACGGCTTACCTCGATTTGGTCACAAAACGGCTGATCCCCACCGTGGCACGGAAGAGGCTGGCGGAGTTCATCGACGCCTTCTGTGATCGCGGGGCCTTCAGCGTGGAGCAGTGCGGATTGATACTAACGATCGGACAGCGTCACGGCTTGGCGGCTCGGATCCACGCCGAGCAACTCAGCCATACTGGCGCCACTAAGTTGGCGATTCTGGTCGGTGCTGCCTCCGCGGATCATCTGGATTACCTCAACGACGCGGACATCCTCGCTCTGGCCCGCTCGAATGTTGTGGCAACATTGCTGCCCGGCTCAAATTTCCACCTCGGCCTGAGAAGCTACCCTCCGGCACGACGCTTGATTGAAGCAGGCGCCGTCGTCGCGCTCGCCACCGACTTCAATCCTGGGACGAGTCCGACCCTGAACATGCAGTTCATTCTTTCCCTCGCCGGCTCAGCAATGCGCCTGACACCCGCGGAGGCGATCTCCGCCGCAACAATCAATGCCGCCTACACCTTGCGCCGCGCCGACCGCCTCGGCTCGCTCGAACCCGGCAAGCAGGCCGACCTCATCGTGATGAATGTGAGCGACTACCGCGAAATCCCTTACTATTTCGCCGTCAATCATTGCGTGATGACGGTGAAACGCGGGAGGATCATTTACTCAAGAGAGCACTCAGTTGTCAGTCACTCACCATCTTTCCGTGGCTAGTGGTTGCGGTTCTGGAAGCAACGGACAACAAACAACTAACAACCAGCACTTTTCTCCTCCCTTCTCGTGTTAAATTCACTTCATGCAGACCATCATCGCGTGTGTACCCAACTTCAGTGAAGGGCGGGATGCCCAGAAAGTGGAGGCAATCATTCAGGCGCTACTGGCCGGGCCGGACGTGTACCTACTCGACAAGGAGATGGACGCAGATCACAACCGGTCGGTCATCACCATCGTCGGGACGCGCGAAAGCATCGGCGAGGCAGCGCTACGCGGCATTGGCAAGGCTGCGGAGCTCATTGACCTGAACCGCCACCAGGGGGCCCACCCACGCATCGGCGTGACGGATGTGGTGCCGTTCATCCCCATCGCGGGAGTTACCCTGGACGACTGCGTGCGCATTGCCGAGTGGGTGGCAGAAGAGGCTTGGCGGCGTTTCCAGATTCCGACCTACCTCTACGAGGCAGCAGCGCGGAAACCGGAGCGGAAGAATCTGGAGAACATCCGGCGGGGTCAGTTCGAGGGGCTGCGCGACGAAGTCCGAACCGCTCCCGAGCGGCATCCCGATTTCGGCGAGGCCGCGCTACATCCCACGGCCGGCGCCACAGTAGTAGGCGCCCGGAAATTCCTGATTGCTTACAACATCAACTTGGATACTTCCGACGTCGCAGTCGCCAAGGCGATTGCGAAGAAGATCCGTGCCTCTAGCGGTGGCTTCCCTTGCGTCAAGGCAATGGCGGCAGAGTTGAAGGCCCGCAACATAGCCCAGGTCTCGATGAACCTCACGGATTTTGAGACGACTTCCATCGGAACGGCATTTGATGCGGTCGCCCAGGAGGCAGCCGCGCACGGGGTCGGGATCGTGGGCAGCGAGCTTGTTGGTCTAGTCCCCCGCCGGGCGCTGGAGGATGCTGCCGTCCATTATCTCAAGTTGGAGAATTTTCACCCCGAGCTGATATTTGAAAACCGGCTGGCCCAAATCATCAATCAGCAATCGGCGCAAGAGGCGCAGCGGAAAGCCTCGACTCTGCGCAGCATGACGGAGAGATTTGTAGCCGCGCTGGCTGCGCCGACTCCGACCCCCGGCGGCGGGAGCGTCTCGGCGCTGGCTGGCGCGTTAGCGGCCGCTTTGGGAGAGATGGTTTGTGGAGTGACGCTCACTCGAAAATCTTTCGAGCCGCACCATCCAACCCTCCGAGTATCGCGCGATAGCCTGGCGGCCCTGCGTGAGCGGCTGCTGGAGAACATCGACCGTGACACTCTAAGCTACGAGGCGGTCATGGCGGCATTCAAGCTGCCCAAATCCACTGAACTCGAGAAGACAAGCCGGACGAAGGCCATCGAAGAGGCCAGCAAGACGGCAGCAAATGTGCCACTCGAAACGGCGGAACTCGCCGCCGAGGTGGCACGTGTCGTAGGAAGCCTCCGAGACATCACTATCCCGCAGGCGGCCTCGGACCTCACCGTGGCCCTGCAACTTGCCCAAGCAGCCAGGCGCGGGGCCATCGAAAACGTTCGCGCCAACTTGCCCTCCATCCACGATCAGGAGTACATAGCCCGGGCCGAGCAGAAGCTTAGAAGCCTGGAGCCTTAGCCAACCCGCGGCACCCGGAATCTACCTGCCAGAATACATCCACCGCTCCGGATGCCACGCAGGGCGCCTCGTGAAGACGTTTCCAACAGAATTAAACTATACTGGGCGTTGCATGCATGACCCTCGCTCCACATCGTACGAGACGCCCCCTACCCGGCCTTCTCTCCCCGAGGTTCACCGCACCGTCAGTGTCCCTGCGGGAGTCAGCTTCTGGAGGAAGGTACTCGCCTTTTCCGGGCCGGGTTTCCTGGTGGCCGTGGGGTATATGGACCCCGGCAACTGGGCCACCGACATCGCGGGAGGGTCGCGGTTCGAGTACCAGCTCATTTTCGTCTTGATGGCATCCAACCTGATGGCGGTGCTCGTACAGACGCTCGCGGCGCGGCTGGGCATTGTCACGCAACGCGACTTGGCGCAGGCCTGCCGTGACTACTATTCGCGCAGAACAGGTCTGATCCTGTGGGCCCTTTGCGAAATCGCGATTGCGGCCTGCGACCTCGCAGAAGTAATCGGGTCCGCCATCGCGCTCAACCTGCTGTTTCATATCCCTCTGCTGTGGGGTGTTATCCTGACCGCTTTCGACGTGCTGGCCATTCTCTACTTACAGCACAAAGGCTTCCGTTACCTCGAAGCTGTCGTGGTAACGCTGATCGGGGTGATCGGCACCTGCTATCTGATCGAAATCATCCTGGTGAGGCCCGACTTCGCAGCGATCGGCAGAGGCTTCATCCCCACGTCAGAGATCTTCACGAACCGCGACATGCTCTACATTGCCACCGCGATGCTCGGCGCCACGGTCATGCCCCACAATCTCTACCTGCATTCCTCCCTCGTCCAGACCCGGGCGATTAGCCAGACCCCTGAAGGCATGCGAACCGCGATCCGCTACAACTTCCTGGATTCATTCGTGGCACTCAATTTCGCGTTCTTGATTAACGCCGCGATCCTGATCATGGCGGCGGGAGCGTTTTATCGGCACGGCATGACTCAGGTGGCGGAGATTCAGGACGCGTACCACACGCTCACGCCGCTCCTGGGGACGCAACTGGCCAGCGTCCTGTTTGCCCTGGCCCTACTCTGCTCCGGGCAAAACTCCACCTTGACCGGAACACTGGCCGGGCAGATTGTGATGGAAGGCTTCCTGCACCTCCGCTTGGCTCCCTGGTTGCGGCGCTTGCTCACGCGCTTGCTCGCCATCATTCCCGCCGTCATCACCGTGGCGCTTTATGGACAGCAAGGCACCGCGCGGCTTTTGATCTTCAGTCAGGTTATCTTGAGCCTTCAGCTCTCCTTCGCAGTCTTTCCCCTGGTGCAGTTCACGAGTAATCGCGCGCGGATGGGCGAATTTGCCAATCCACGCTGGCTCAAGATCCTCGCTTGGGTGGTGGCGGGAATCATCGCGGTCTTGAACGCATATCTCCTGATCCAAACCATTCGGGGCTGGGTCAGTTAAGGCGGCAGCATGTTCAGGAAGATTCTAGTGGCCCTGGATCATAGCAAGGCCGACGCGGTACTGCTCGCGCGGGTGAAGGATCTCGCGCTTCTCACCCAGGCAGAGATCCTGCTGGTCCACGTGTCCATCGGCTGGGCGGCGCAATGGCAGGAGAATCTGAATCTGGCGGACTCCGAAGAAATAAGGGGAGACCGGGAGTATCTGGACAAGGTCCACCAGGGACTTCTCGACCTGGGTTTCCGTGTGGCGGCGCGGCATGCGAGCGGCGAGCCTGCCCGCCAGATACTGAAAGCGGCGCAGGAAGAGAAGTGTGATCTGATCGCCATGGCGACGCACGGGCACCGGGGCCTTTCGGACCTCATCTACGGCGAAACGATCGAAAAGGTCCGCCACGAAAGCGAGATCCCGCTTTTCCTGGTCAAAGCTGAACTGGGTTAGACCGGATTTCCTTATCATCCCGCGCAATTCAGGTTAAAAGGAACACGGGCCGTTCGGGGGACTTAATCCAAATGCTCATACCGGGGCACGCCACGCCGGAAGGTACGGCGCGATTTCGCGACCGATTTGCGGACCGTTTGCCGGGGCATTTTCGCGAAGCTCAGGGCCTTTGGATTTCATCCATCGGTCTGGGTACCTACCTGGGCGAACCCAACGGGGCTTGCGACGTTCTCTACCGCGACACCGTAACGCGCGCGGTAGAAATAGGAATCAACGTTCTTGACTCCGCCATCAATTACCGCCACCAGCGGAGTGAACGCGCGATCGCGCAAGCGCTCGCCGCCTTGATCTCCGGAGGCACCGTCCAGCGCGGCGAGATCGTGCTGGCCACGAAAGGCGGGTTCTTGAACTTCGATGGCGATGAGCCGGACGATCCCTCCGCCTACTTCCAGGAGAAGCTGATCGACACGGGGTTGGTCAGAATGGAGGAAGTCGTCGCTGGCTGCCACGTGATCTCCCCCAAATACCTGGAGAACCAGATCGACGTGAGCCGCCGGAACCTCGGCGTCGAAACCCTGGATATCTACTACCTGCATAACCCGGAGACTCAGCTCAGCCAGGTCTCCCGGGAGGAGTTTTACCGCCGCCTGAAGGCGGCCTTCGCAGCACTGGAGAAGGCCGTCGCTAAGGACAAGATTCGCGTTTACGGCACGGCTACCTGGAACGGCTATCGGGTGCACCCCGGGTCTCGGGATGCTCTTTCGCTCGCCGAAATCCTCGGCGCCGCCGAGGAAGTCGGCGGCAGGGACCACCACTTCCGCGCCCTCCAGCTCCCTTTCAACCTGGCCATGCCGGAAGCCTTGTCGGCAAGTACCCAGCACCTGAACGGCAAAGCGGTCCCGCTGCTGCAAGTGGCGCGCGCCTACGGCCTGATGGTTTTCGCCAGCGCCAGCCTTCTGCAGAGCCAGCTCAGCGAGGGACTTCCCCCGGAAATCCGGAGTTGGTTTCCGGGGCTCCAGACTGATGCACAACGCGCCATCCAGTTCGTCCGTTCCGCGCCGGGAGTCACTTGCGCCTTGGTAGGAATGACCCGGCGCGAACACGTGGAGGAAAATCTCGCGACCGCCAGCGTCGCGCCGCTAACTATCGAGCAATATCGGGCGCTGTTTACAAAGTAGGAAACGGGTAGTGGAGGCCGGGGACTTGGGGTGATGTTACGCAAGCTCCCATGCGCGGGAGACCCGAATGGCGCTGCAACGGCAGTCCATGAGCAGCGGGCCTGAATTGATGATTTCGGCGATCACAAAGCACCGCGACGAGACCGTCCAGGTGGAGTTCGGCAGGATTCCGCTTGCAGTGCGCGCTTGGCAGCGCGTCAAACTGGATCCCACCTACGACTTCGCCGCTCTTAACCGCACCCTTGCATGCATCGCAGTCCGATAAAGCGCGGAAGCGGGAACCGCGGACGGAATGTCCTCCGACAGGCAAGCCCTTGAAAAACAGCAGGGTTAGGTCGTGATTCAGGGTGCGGTCACCTCTCCTAGCCGCTACACAGGCGTGGGCCGAATTGGACGTCTTGATATATTGTTTTTCTTGACATGAGGGTAGATCGTGAGGTACTTTCACCTACATACAATATAAAGCCTCTTCGCTCTCTGGCGGAGGCAGGCAGCGGAGGCGAAACCATGATCCAAGCGGCTGCATTCGCCCCCCCGGCACAGGGCAGGGCTATCACGCCTAACGCTGACGCTCACAATCTCGGTGGGTATCTTTCTCCTCCCGGGGAGAATCATCGGCCAGCAAACCGACCACAGCGAAGTCGAGATACATAACCGGCAGAGGGTTGTCGCTAACCAAATGCTCGTCAAGTTCCGCGAGCCGCTCTCAACGGAACGCGACGCGTTGCTCCAATACATCGCCGACGCCGATAGGTTCCACGGAATCGGCGGTGCGGGATGGTTTCTGATCCACTCTCGAACCAAGAAGGTGGCAGAGTTGCTCGAAACTGCGCAGTCGTTTGGAGAAATCGAAGCAGCCGAGCCCGACCAGGTTCTGAATTTGTTCAGGCTTCCAAACGACCCCTCATTCTCGTCGCAATCGGCCCTGCAAAACACCGGGCAGGTGATCAACGGTCAGGCAGGCACTCCTGGCGCGGACATCAAAGCACCTGCCGCGTGGGATACATCAACAGGATCAGGAAACTACGTGATCGGCGTATTGGACACCGGCCTCGACTACAACCATCCGGACCTCGTCGCTAACGTGTGGACCGCACAATCCCAATTCACTGTCACGATCGGCGGGCAGCAAATAACCTGCGCGGCCGGCACCCACGGATACAACGCGAAGGACCGTACCTGCGATCCTGTCGATGGTGAATCGCACGGGACACACGTCTCGGGCATCGGAGGGGCCGTGGGGAACAACTCCTCGGCGATCACCGGAGTCAACTGGAGCACGAAGATCATGGCACTGAAAATCGACGGACCGGGTGATTGGAATGCGTTCGTGTCAAGGGCTGTCGACGCCATTGAGTTTGCCATCCAAGCCAGAACACATTCAGGGATTGTTCGTGTGTTGAACGCGAGTTGGGGTTGTCAAGACCAGTATACCTGCATCCCCTGTTCGGAGTCTGGAGCGCTGCGGGACCAGATTAGCCGTGCCAACGGCTTCAATATGCTGTTCGTTGCCGCAGCGGGGAACTGCGCCACGAACAACGACAGCGTGAGTAACTATCCGGCAAACACGAATCTGCCCAACGTCGTCTCTGTGGCCGCCACAAACAACAAGGACAACCTTGCGTGGTTCTCGAACTACGGCGCTAACAAAGTCCACCTCGGGGCGCCAGGCGAGGGTATTCTCTCGACTATCCCAGGCAGGGCGTACGCATATGATGACGGCACATCCATGGCAGCTCCTCATGTTACGGGTGCCGGGACCCTGATCCGGTCCGCCTGCGCTTTCAATACCGGTGCGATCAAACAGACGATCCTGAACAATGTTGACTCCGTCCCTTCGCTTGCGGGAAAGACCGTCACCGGCGGGCGGCTAAATCTGGAAAGGGCTTTGCGGTCATGCACGGTTGGTACGTCAGGCTCCACCATCTACGCCTACGTCAAGTACAGGGTCTGTCCGCCCTTCCCGAGTTGGCCTGACAGCGGGTATGCAAAGGTGACGATCGACGGAATTACTTATACGACTACCTGGAACCGCAATGACACTCCCAGGTCGATTGCTGACCGCCTCGCCAGCCTCATCAGTTGGGACTCTGAGGGAACAACCACAGTCACTGTGAGCAATGTGTCTTCGACGTGCAGCGGCAAATACAATGCGCGGCTCACGCTCACAGCCAGGGCCAAGGGACCGCTAACGAACTATCCCTATTACCTGACGCTGGTTGACCAACCTCCAGGTGGCTGCTACCCCTGCCCGTACTTCAGCGTTGCCCCCACGGCCGTCTCCCATTTCTCAGGCGGATCAAATTGAGGGGCGGAGAGGGCGCCATGCTCACTAAACTCGTATTCTCCGCTGTGTGTGTCGTGGCAGTACTTGTGGGCGGGTCAGCACACGCCGCTGACCCGCCGCGATGGGAGCGTGTTCCTTTTACCGCTGAGCTGGAATTTTCCGCAGGGGGGATCACCGGCCAGGACACGAAGATGGGAATTATCGACCCTCCAGGCCTGCGTATTATTACGAGCGCCCAATCCAAGTCGGCCACACAAGGGGCCTACGGCGCCCGCCTGACGATCGGCTTCTGGAAGAACCTGGGATTCAGCGGGAATTACCTCTACAGCAACCAGCGCCGGACGACGATAGAGCTTTCGCGGCCGACACACGACCTCGGACAAGGCATTCTCACCTTGCGCGCTCAGAACCTCCACATGTTCTACGGCACGGCTGATATCACGCTAGCCCGCTCCAAGAACGCGAATTTCTACGTCTCTCCCGGATTTGGCCTGGTGCGCAACGGGGCGCGCACCGTGTCGCTCGTGACAGCACTAGGGAGCATCTCCTCGCCGGGCCGAGGTAGCAACGCATTGGGCTTCAATGCAGGGGCGGGGGTGAGAGTTAACCCGGAGGGCCCTGTCGGTCTCCGGCTGGAGGCCCGGTATCACATCGCCGGCGGGGGCAAGGGCAGAATCGGCACCGGGTTCTGTCCGGCCGTGTACCCACCCCCCGCCTCTTGCTTGGTTACGGCGGGTCCTGGTTATATTCCCATCCAGCGCAACCTGGTATTCACCGTGGGTCTAACGTTCCGGCTGCGCTGATCTCGGCGGCGGACGCTCGCAACGGGCCGCGGTTCGGTCACGCTCACCGGGTTCGCTGGCCACGCGGCCCGGTCCCGATTTCGCAAGCTGCCACTACTTCTGGCGGCGTCCCGCTCGCTGGTCCCCCGGCTTGACAAACTCTACCCTTTCCGTTAGTTTGCCTTTACTTCGCATTGGTCTTTTCGAGGCGACGGAGGGGAGATTTTGCTTCGCAGACAGGTTGTGACTTTAATCACTGATTTTGGGACCACGGACCACTTCGTGGGCTCCATGAAAGGTGTCATCCTAAGCATCAACCCGGAAGTCCAAATCGTGGACGTCTGCCATCAGGTCGCTTCCTACGATATCTTTGACGCTTCGTTTACGCTGGCGCAGAGCTACCGCTACTTTCCCCCCGACACCATCCATCTGGTGGTCGTCGACCCGGGCGTTGGGACGGCCCGCCGCCCGCTCCTGGCGCGCACCATGGATTACAAGTTTGTGGCGCCGGATAACGGCGTCCTCTCCCTAATCTACGAACGCGAGGAGAGCATCGAAGTCCGCCACATCACCTCCGACCATTACTTCCTCAACCCGGTCAGCAACACCTTCCACGGGCGGGATATCTTCGCCCCCGTGGTGGGCTGGCTCAGCAAAGGCGTGGAGGTGGACAAGTTCGGGGACCCAATAACCGACTTCGCCAAGTTCGCCTCACCCAAACCCAAACGCATGGGCGACAATCTGATCAAGGGCGTCGCTCTGAGGGTTGACAAGTTCGGAAACATCATTACCAACATAACCCCCGACGACGTCCCGCAGTTGTTCGCCGAGAATCCTCCGCCCTTCAGGATCGTCATCAACCAGCAGGAGATCACTCGCCTGAATCTGGCCTACTCCATGGGCAAACCATCAGAGATCTTTGCGATCGTGGGAAGTTCGGGCTTTATCGAGATTTGCACCAACCGGGGTTCGGCTGCTAAAGCCCTGAACGCGAACCGGGGGGCTGAGGTGGGTGTCGTGCTTGGGAGCCCGTCGTCAACCGCCACTTAGAATTATCCCGGCTTGCAGGCCACCTCTTCATCACCAAACAGGAAGAGCCAATCTATAAACCAGGCGCGCTGCGTCAGGCAGAGGGGGTTGGGGACCTGCCTGCGGTCCCAGCGCCTTGAGGGCCGGCGGCCGCCAATTTCTCAATTCTGACTTTCGACACCCGCCGACCCTCTAGTTCCACCACGGCATACCGCCGGCCGTCAAACACGAAGCTTTCGCCGCCCTGCGGGATTACACCTAATCGCGCCAGCACAAAACCCGCGAGCGTTTGGTATCCGGCGTCGCGTGGCAAGGCAATCTCATAATCGTCTGCTAACTCCCGAAGACCCACGGAACCGTCCACCACCAGCACATTCTCTCCTACCTCGCGGACGGCCGCCTCCTCCCGGTCGTATTCATCCTGGATTTCACCGACCACCTGCTCCAGCACATCTTCGATGGTGACCAGTCCGACGAAGGTTCCAAACTCGTCCACGACCAGGGCCATCTGCGAATGGCGACGCCGCGCCTCCTCGAGCATCTGGTTCAGCGACATCGTCTCCGGAACGATCATCGGTTGGTGAAGGATGGATCGAAGATCAAAAGGATCATCCAGGGGCGTGCCGCGGCGAAATCGCTCCAGCAGCACACTCAGCAAGTCCTTCGTATAGAGGATGCCCACGACGTGGTCCGGCAATCCCTCGTAAATGGGGATGCGGGAATGCTGATCTTTCACGATCCGGTCAAGGAGCAGTCTAAGGTCCTGAGTAAGCGGCAGGCAGGTGATCCTGGTCCAGGGCACCATGATTTCCCGCACCAAGACTTGGTTCAGGTCGAACACGCCGTGAATCATTTCCTCCTGTTGTTCGGCGAGAAGCCCACGCTTGCGAATCGAGGACACGATGAGCTTCACCTCCTCAGTGGTGTGAAGCGGGCCGTAACTTCGCACTGGGGAATGCCGGAGAGCCCGAAGCACGCCGTTCGCCATCGTGTCGAGCGCCCGCACCGGATATCGGCTCAACCGCAAAAAAAGGAACATGGGGCGGGCCACCAGCAAGGAGGATTGCTCGGCACGCTCGTAGGCCAAGGCCTTGGGGACCAGTTCGCCCAGTACCATGAGCAAGACGGTAATCAGCAGGAAGGCGATGGCCACCGCGACCGAGTGCGCTATCGCCGCCCGAGCGAATCGGCTCAAGTAGCCTTCGAGCGCCTTACCAATAGCCTCGGCCATGATGGCTTCCCCGATCCAGCCCATCAGCAGACTGGCGACGGTGATGCCTAGCTGGATTCCCGAAAACAGCGCGCCAACATCCGCGAGGAGCGAAATTACCAGGCGCGCACGGGAGTCGCCCTCGCGTGCTAGCTGTTCCAGGCGAGTTCGTCGGACGGTCAATAGCGCGTATTCCGCCGCTACAAAAAACGCATTCAGCGTCACCAGCCCAACGATGATCAGACCTTTCAACAAAGCCATGCGTGGAACACCAGCCGTCAGACCATTCTAGAATGAAACCCTCCGGAATCTCAAAGCCCGTCGCGCCGTGGCCAGAGCCCCACAAGAGGCCTCTCAGCCAAAAGAGAAGGTTGGATGGCTCAGATCAGCAATTGCCGGGCGAGTAGGGTGGAAGGCGTTCGTGAAGCTTCAAAGCTGCGAAAGGCACGCCAACTCCGGCAGGCCAGTTGGCTTCGTACGCGTAACGGATCTGGAACGTGAAAACCTGCCGGCTCCCGCTGCTACGCACCAGGTTCTGGCCCACCCGGCTGACGTACTCGTTGACCCTTGAACCGGCCCAGGAAATGGCGCCTGCCATCAGTCGCCGGCCGAAAGTGGTGCGACACAGTTCGGGCAGAACCTCTGGTTTCGTTCCACGGGCTGGCTACAAGAGGGGCACAGAAGGACCCGCTCGGAGCGAGAGAGATATAAGAACAATACTCCGAGCCCACCAAACACGATGCCCATGCCTCCTAGGAGGACAGGAAGAAAAAAGAAACCAAAGGTGTAGCCCGCGTTATAGCGGATGTCATTCGGGTCCGCGGGATTGTATCGGACCCGGTGGCGGGTTCCTGGAGGGTAGGCGTCCGCTTGGCGCTTCATCTCCGTGTAGCTTGAGCTGCTGTAACCGGAAGTTGCCGGCGTGGCGTATTCCTTTCCGTTGAGCGTGTATCGAAACTCGATTGCGGCCTCGTACATCGTTGTGTCCGTGCTGCGGTCGATATCGTGACTCTGCGAATGTGTAACTTGACTCTTCGTTACTACGGCTTCGACCGTTGGCCAGGATTTCAGAATCGTGTACTGACGGTTGCCAGCCCAACCCGCAACTCCGAGCAGGACCAAACCCACCAGGGTGAAGATCCCACCAACAAGCCGGGATATTCCGATTCCTCCTGTCGCCATCTTAGGCTTCCCCTAAGGTTTGTTTAGGCGCCTGAGCTGCACCAATTCAAGTTGTCACCCGCGCTTTGGACTTCGCGTCAGGAAATCGCGAGGGTAGGACCCGGAGCGCATTGTAGCACCGGAAGTACTTGGTTCAAGGCAAATGCTAAGGGGCTTGGAGTGACCTCCCACACTTGGGGCAGACGTTCTGGTTTCCTTCCACATGCATTCCGCACCAGGGGCAGCGGATAGTCAAGTCCCGAAAGTTCTGTAAATTGGCATTTCTGCCTGTGGGCTGGTAATTGGCGGAGGGCGTAGCCCGGAGCCACTTACCAGCAGCAGGTTCAACAGACGCCCGGGGAATGAACCATGGCGCAGGACAGCAGACCACGTCATCCTTGGCCGCCTGACCAGCGGATTGAAAAACGTACGTCGCCCATACGCTCTCTGCTAAACTCCGTTCCGAGCCAACGGCCGATAGGGTAGGACGAGCCGTGCTCTTGTGAGACCTTGAAGAACCGCACCGTCAAGAATCCGACGTTGCGGTACTGGGGGTGGGGCACCGATGCGTACTTGGTCACTGGTGAGCGTCTTGAGGACTCGCGGCTCAAAGCTACCGCTAACCTTCCTTTCATTTCTGGTCCTGATCTCGATTGTCAGTGCGTCGTCACGCGCAGCGGAAAAAGTCCTATGGAAGATGGGAGAAACCGACCACTCGGACCACGAGTTTGTTGTCTCGCCAAGCGCAGACACCAGCTTGCCCGTGGTCGTGCGCGTGGGTGCGGGTGGTGAGGAAAAGCAGTGGATTAAGTTTCATCCCGGCTCCGCCAATGAAGCGATGGGGGCCCGCCCGTATCCGTACACGCTGCTCTTCAATCTTGTCGAGCCCCCGCGCGGCACGTTCTACTTGAACCTCAGCCTGCTTTTCCGACACCCCCGCATTCCGCTGATGCAGCTCGAAGTCAACGGCCACCGGGGCATTTACTATCTCTCCCCGAAAGTGAGCTTTGAGTTGGGAGACGAGGCGGATGCTTTTAACCCCATTCACTCGGAGCAGCAGCGGAGGATTCCCTTGCCGGCTCGGTTCTTCCGGGCCGGTGAAAACAGGGTGACAATCACGTGCCTTGACGAACCCGCGACCGTCATGCGCCACCTCACGGCGGGCGGCCCGGGCGATTCAGGGCTCTACTACGACGCCCTCTCGCTCTCCCAGGACCCGGAGACTGCCTTGTCCGACCAGCTTGAGATTTCCTTCGCGCCCACGATCTTCTTTCGTAAGTCCGGCACGGGTCTCGAAGAAGAATGCCGATTGACCGTGCGGTATCCCGAAGGCTGGCGAGGCGCAAAAGTCCGCATCGTACTCCAGACTTTCTCGACTCAGATAGAAGCAACAAAGAAAGCGGAGTTCGGCGAGGCGCGCCAGGCGATTTACGTGCCAGATGGCGTGCGGCTCGGCCAAGCGCGTATCGAATTCTCAAACACCTGGGCGCCGGGAAGGAAAGGGTCCAGTCGGCAGTCGTTCACGGCAGATTTCACTCCGCGACGGAAGTGGAAGATCTATTTCGCGCCCAATGAACACCTGGATGTTGGGTATACCGACTATCAAGCCAAGGTGGCTGAAGTCCACTCTCGCAACCTCGATCGGCTGCTTGAAGTGTTTGCGTCCCACCCGCGTTATCGGTTCAACATCGACGGAAGCTGGGTGGTAGAACAATGGCTTGCGACAAGGACGGCTGAGCAGGCGCGCCGCTTTGCTGAGGAGGCCCGCGCGGGGAGAATCAGCGTGAACGGATTTTACGGCGGGCTGATGACGGGAATCCTTTCGCCCGAAGAGCTTTTCCGCGGCCTCTACTTCAGCAAGCAACTGGAGGTCCGATACGGAGTTCCTTTCGAAGCTGCTTGGGCGACTGACGTGCCATCGTATTCGTGGTCTTTGCCCTCGGCGCTGGCTTCGGCAGGTATCCGCTACTTTGTGGGAGGTGGCAACCAGACTCGCGGCCCGCTGCTCGCCCACGGACACTGGAATGCACGCTCGCCGTTCTGGTGGGAGGGACCGGATGGCCAGCGAGTGCTCGCCTTCTATTCCTACCATTACCATCAATTGCGCGCGGTCTTCGGCGTCCCGCCGCTGATCGAAGCCGGCGTGAGCGCCCTTCCCATCTTCCTGCAACCTTATGAGCGCGCCGATTACGCGCCCGATGCTGTTCCGCTCTATGGCACGGAGGTTGAGAACGTACCTCTCGACTACCTGGACGCGGAGCTCGCCGAGCGCTGGAACGATCAGTACGCCTATCCCCAGATCATCATTTCCCAGTTCGCAGACTATTTCCGCTATGTCGAGAAGAGCTTTTCAGCACAACTCCCTGTGGTCCGCGGTGAGGGCGGCGCTTATTGGGAGGACGGTGTAGGAACCGACGCGAAGGCGACCTCGCGCTACCGCCAGAGCCAGACGCGGGCGCTCGCTGCTGACGCAGTGGCGACGCTGACCGCCGGCCTTAACCGCGCACTTCGATTCCCGCTCAAACTCAGTCGTGACATCTGGAGCAATTTGCTGCTCTATGGCGAGCACACGCTCACCTCGTACCGCGGTCCAGGCCAGCCACAGCACGAGGAGGTGGCCGGCCAGTTGGAGGTGAAGGAGGGCCGCACGACGCGAGCCAAAGAAGAAATCGACGAGCTGATGCGGCGCAGCCTCAGCCAGCTTGCCGACCAAATCCAAACCGACGGCCAGAACCTCGTCGTCTTCAACCCCCTGAGTTGGAAGCGAGGTGGGCTGGTACGGTTCCAGGTGGACGCCGGCGCGACGCTTACCGACGTTGCCGCAAACCAGCCTGTCCCCTTTGAGGTGGTGGAACTACGCGACGGCTACCAGACCGTCCGTTTCTGGGCACGGGAGGTGCCCGCGCTGGGCTACAAGGTTTATCGCTTGGGGCGCGGAAAGGTGATTGAGCCGGGACGGTCAGAACCGGAGAGTAACGTGGTCCAGAACAAGTTCTACCGGATCACGTTTGATCCCACGCGCGGCGCCATCAAAAGCTTGTATGACAAAGAGCTGGGGCAGGAACTCGTCGATGTGGCGAGCCCGTACCTCGTGAATGAATACCTCTACGTAACCGGAGGAGGAAGCGAAAAAGGAAGAGGAGAAGGCGAGGAGGCGACGCAGCTCACCCACCTGGCGCGCCACCTGCCCTTTGCCGAGCTCATCGTCCACCAGCCCGAGCAAGGAGAAATGGTTTCTGTCGAGAAGACCCCCTGGGGGCACGTTGTCAAGCTAAAGGCGCAGGCGCTCCCCACCCCACTGATCGAAACCGACATTTTCCTGCCGGACGATGCGAAGCGGATTGAAATCTGCAACCGCATTCACAAGCAACTGGTCTATGCCAAAGAAGCCGCCTACTTTGCTTTCCCCTGGGTTGCCTCTAATCCTACGTTCCGCTTCGATATTACCAATGGGTGGGTTGACCCTGAGAAAGACCTCCTGGCCGGCGCAGCCAACGAGTGGTTCGCCGCGCAACACTGGGTGAGCGTGGAAGACGGCTCAACAGCAGTCACGCTAGCGGTTGTGGACGCGCCATTGGTCACACTCGGTGACATCAACCGCGGCCGCTGGCCCGAGAAGTTTTCGAAGAGATCAGCCACGGTTTTTTCTTATGTGCTGAATAATTACTGGTTCACGAATACGCCTGCCGGACAATCCGGAGACTTCATTTTCCGGTACGCCATCACGAGCACCGCGCGATTCGATCCGGCGGTGGCCGCGCGATTCGGGCGCGAGGCGCGCTCGCCACTCGAGGTATCAGAATTGAAGTCCAGCGACAAGTTGCCAGAGGCCAAGGGCAAGTTGCCTTCGGGGCAGGCGAGCTTGGTAGAGGTCGCTCCGGAGAACCTGGTGATTGCGGCCCTTAAGACCGCCGAGGACGGCGAGGGGCTGGTCGTGCGGGTTCTCGAAACAGCGGGGCGAGAGAGCGATGCCGTATTGACGCTGCTGTTCCTGACCATCGCCTCGGCGAAGGAAGCTAACGCCGTCGAGGTCCCGGGCAAAGCGCTTGATTGCGATGCACACAGCGTGCGGTTTCACGTCAGACCACACCAAGTACTCACTATCCGGCTGGCGACGCAGTAGAACCAGCCACAATCCCCCCGTATGGACAGCGCCCACAGCACGGGGGATGTCCCACCTGGGGTACAGGCTGACACCCCAGTGAAGAACCGCAGACCTAAAGAGCAGGTCAGCGCTACAAGAACTCGGACAGTTCTGCTAACATATCTGAGATGTACGACGACGTCGTGGCCGTCACTAAAAATCGATCCCTCACCGGCGGCCATTTCCTCTTGAGTTTGGATTCTCCTCGCCAGGCGCAGGCGACGCGTCCCGGGCAGTTTGCCATGCTGCGGCTGCTCGGGCGCTCAGACGTGCTGTTGCGCCGGCCCATGAGTATCTATGACGTCAAGCCCGCCGACCAGAAGCGTAGCGGCCGTGGCAGCGACAAGCCCGCCATCATGCAACTGCTCTACAAGGTGGTGGGGCGTGGCACGAGCCTGATGGCGGAACTCCAGCCGGGCGACAAGGTGGGACTGCTCGCGCCGCTGGGCCATGGGTTCTTCGAAGAGGAATATCTGCCGCGCCTGCACGAAGCAGACGAAGTATTGCACGTCGCCGGGGGTATCGGCATTGCCGCACTGCTCCTGCCGGCCAAGCGCCTGGCCGAAGCGGGATTTCGGCAGCGCCTTTTCTTCGGCGCTTGCACTAAAGCTGACTTGGTGGGAGTTGAAGACTTCAGGCCTGTGGTGCAAGCCAAGCTGCTCGCCACTGAGGATGGGTCCGTCGGATATCGCGGTGTTGTGACGCGGCCTCTCGAAGACTATCTCGCGCGCCACACGAACAAGAAATACCTGCTGATGGTCTGCGGCCCCTGGGCAATGCTTCAGGCTTCGGTGAAGCTGGCAAAGCAATTCGGGCACCCCTGCCTCGTCTCCATGGAAAACCGCATGGGTTGTGGACTGGGTGTGTGCCTCGGCTGCTCGATCCACGTGGCTGGCCACGGCCACGAAACCTATCAGCGGGTCTGCACGGAAGGCCCGGTGTTCTGGGCAGACAAGGTCGTCTGGGATGACGAGCCGATTGGGATGGCGTGAAACACAAGTCGAGAGTTGAGAGTCAAGAGTCGAAAGCAAGAACGGCAACAGACACCACGGGAAGAATCTCCATGGCGCCAAGAACCAAGCAACACAAACCAAACAAGAGCGAGCCGCAAAACAGTGGCCAACCGACGCGCTCGAGGGCCGACTACGCAGTGGGCAAGTCCGCAAGGGAATTCGTTCCGCGGATCGAGACGGAAATTGCGAGCGTGCGCTGCCAGAACCCGGTTTGGACGGCGAGCGGGACTTTCGGCTACGGGAAAGAGTTCGCGCACCTCATCGACCTAAACCAGCTTGGCGCCATTGTGGTAAAGGGCATTTCTGCCGAACCGCTGGAGGGCAATCCGCCGCCGCGCATCTACGAGACCGAATCAGGGATGCTGAACGCGATTGGCCTCCAGAACGTGGGGGCGAAGCGATTCCTAGAGGAAAAGCTTCCCTTTCTGCGCACGCTGCGCGCCCGCACGATTGTCAACGTTTTTGGGTACTCGACGGAAGACTACGTCCGTTGCATCGAGATTCTGAATGCGGGTGAAGGCATCGCCGCCTACGAGTTGAACATCTCCTGCCCTAACACGCGTTGCGGGGGCATGGTGTACGGCAGCGACCCAAAACTCACCGAGGAAGTAGTGGGGGCGGCGAAGAAGGTGGCGCGCTACCCGCTGATCGTCAAGCTCTCGCCCAACGTCACGGATATCACCGTTTTCGCCCGGATTGCGGAAGCAGCGGGGGCAGACGCGCTCTCGCTCGTGAACACCTTCGTAGGGATGGCCATCGACATCGAAACCCGCACGCCGCGCCTATCGAACGTCACGGGAGGTTTATCCGGGCCCGCGATCAAACCGGTGGCGCTGCGCATGGTGTACCAGGCCGTACGGGCCGTGAAAATCCCGGTCGTCGGCATAGGCGGCATCGCCACTGCGGAGGACGCATTGGAATTCCTCATCGCGGGTGCGCGAGCTGTGGAAGTGGGGACCGCGAACTTCTACGACCCTGGGACCTCGGTGCGCATCGTCCAAGGTATTCGCGACTACTGCGAGCGCAAGCAGCTTCACCTCGTTGACCTCATCGGCTCCCTGAAGATCCCCCAAAGGACGACTCCCCGAGCGAACGAGTACTAGCTTCCTGCCCGTCGTCAAGGGCAGTTTGGTACCGGCCGTGCTGCATCTTGGGGTAGCAGAAGGAGGAAGCGCGGAGCGGGGACCTGCGACGGTTTTTTTCAATGGGTTAGGAACAGGTACGCGCGGCAGGCCGCAAAGCAAGGATTGCAGGGTTGGAGGTTGTTCAGGACAGTTCAGGGGCAGAATGGGCATTATCGGACAAACTGGCCAAGGGGGGCCGGCACGGTCCGGTTGAGGAGAACGCAACTCGTTCATGCTCTGGCACTTAACCGCTTTCGCGAGCGTCTGATTGACACCCCCGTGGCCCTCTGTTAGATTTGGAGAATCGGCATCTTGCGAAAAGCAAAGAACATCTCGGCTGGCCTGGCTCTTGCCGCAATGCTCCTGATGGTGTGCGGGTGCGTGGTGCGGCGGGAGACGCGCATCCACCCTTCCCAAATTCCTCCACCGACACGGGAAGCCACACTTGCCCAGTTGGTCGCGCAGCTCAATAGCCAGATCGAGGGTGTTCAGACTCTTACGGCCACGGTGGATCTGGAACCTACGGCTGGCTCGGTCTACTCCGGCGTGATCAAGGAGTATCACGACGTCAAGGGATTTATCCTGGTAAAAAGGCCCGCCACGATCCGCATGGTCGGCCAAGCTCCCGTGGTCAGGACGACCATCTTCGACATGGTCTCCAATGGCGAAGAGTTCCGGCTGTACATCCCTCCCAAGCAGAAGTTCATCGTGGGGAAGACAACGTTCCGCCGGCCGGCGAAGAACGCCTTGGAGAATCTGCGGCCTCAGCACATCCTGGAAGCCTTGCTGATCCCGCCGATTGACGCTTCCCGCGAGAAGTGTTTTCAAGAGGAAGCCGAAGAGGGCGGGCGGCGATACTATGTGATGACCATCCTGGAGCTTCAGGGCGATGGAGAATTGGTGCTCAAACGCAAGGTCTGGTTCGACCGCTCCAACCTGGAATTGGTCCGGGCGCAATTCTATCTACCGCAGGGCAGCTACATCGAAGATGTCCGGTACGCCGACTATCAGGATTTCCAGGGGGTCCGTTACCCGACCCGCATTGAGGTCAGCCGGCCGATTGAGGACTACCGCTTGACGATCACTATCCTGAAGGCTACGTTCAATCAGCCGATCGCGCCGGAGAAGTTTGAGTTGAAAAAACCCGAAGATGCGCAGCTAGTGGATTTGAGCGCGGCGTCGCAGCAGGAGAATCCGCGTGGTCAATAAGATGATCGTGTCGAACATCCTGCACCGGCCCATCCGCACGGCAGTAAGCATCCTGGCCGTAGCCATTGAAGTAATCATGGTGATGCTGGTGGTGGGCCTGACCCACGGCCTGCTGCACGACACTGCCCGACGCGTGGAGGGCGTGGGCGCGGATGTCATGGTGCAGCCGCCCGGCGCGTCCTTCCTGTTTGGCCTGACCCAGGCACCCATGCCCATCAAGATCGGCGAGCGACTTGCCCAGATCCCGCACGTACTGGCCGTGGCCCCTACGCTGTTTCTCTTCAACTCGGTGGGCGGGTTGAACATCATCTACGGCATCGACATGGCCAGCTTCAACCGCGTGAGCGGCGGCTTTGTTTACCATGAGGGAGGACCGTTCACCGCCCCTTACGACCTCCTGGTGGACGACTGGTACGCCAAGGCCAACCACGTCAAGGTGGGACAGAGGCTCAACTTCCTCAACCACGATTTCCGCGTGGCGGGGATCGTCGAGCATGGCAAGGGTGCGCGGCTGTTTGTGCCCTTGGAGACGGCCGAGGATCTTCTGGGCGTGCAGGAGAAAGCCTCCATCTTCTTCGTGAAATGCACGGACCCCGGTTACACCGACGATGTCAGCGATAGCATTCACCAGCTACTTCCCAAGCACCAAATCCTCCCCCTCAAGGAGTACATGTCGTTGATGACGTCCAACAATCTGCCCGGATTCAACGCTTTCGTTACGGCGATGATTGCGATTGCAGTGGGGATCGGATTTCTCGTTATCTTTCTGTCAATGTACACTACTATTACGGAGCGTACGCGGGAAATCGGAATTTTGAAGTCGCTTGGAGCTTCAAAAGGGTATATCATTGCGGTCATCCTGCGAGAAGCAGGCCTTCTTAGCCTGGTGGGGATCATCACCGGGTACGGGGGAGCCGTGATCGGCCGAAAGATCACTCTTGCGGCATTCCCGACTCTTACCATAGAGCTGACGGCGCAATGGGCTTTTTACGCAGCATGCCTCGCGTTGCTGGGAAGCCTGCTAGGCGCCTTCTACCCGGCTTTGCGCGCGGCCCAGCTTGACGCCGTGGACGCGCTGGCGTATGAATAGAGAAAGGTGTTGGTTGTCCATAGTCAGTTGCGAGTTGTAGAAAGGAAATCGACAACGGACGACCGACAAGGGACGAAGGACGACAGTGGAACCAATCATTGCCACTCAAGATCTGAAGAAGATTTTCCGCCTCGGCAAGGTGGACGTGCCCGCGCTGCGGGGCGTCAACTGTGTGGTGCAGGAAGGAGAATTCGTCGCCGTCGCAGGACCCTCCGGCTGCGGTAAGTCCACCTTGCTGCACGTGCTAGGGGGCTTGACTTGTCCCACCAGCGGCTTGGTCCTGGTGGATGGGAATGACTTCAGCAAGCTGACGGATTCCGACCGCACGCGCTTTCGGCGGCACAAGATCGGTTTCGTGTTCCAACGTTTCAACCTGCTGCCCACGCTGACGGCCCGTAACAATATCGCCCTCGCCCAGCATATCCAGGGCAATGGCTTCAACCCGCACCGCTTCGAGGCTGTGGTGGACATGCTCGGCATCCGGGATAAGCTCGAACACCGGCCGTACGCACTCTCGGGCGGTGAGCAGCAGCGCGTGGCCATCGCCCGGGCGGTGATTTGCGAACCCAAGATCCTGTTGGCGGACGAACCCACCGGAAACCTGGACAGCGAGAACTCTCAGATCGTCTTGAATATGATACGGTCCCTGAACCGGACCTTCCGACAAACCATCCTGATGATTACGCACAACCCCGAGGCCGCCGCCGTTGCCGACCGCATCCTGCGCATGCGGGACGGGCGGATTATTTCAGATTGATTCTTCCTGCGTTTCTCGCTATTTTTTCGCTCGACGCTTGCTTATGGTTCAGAAGACCGAACTGGGAGACCGCGCTTTCGCGCCCGCCGAGCCGCACGCGGCGGAAGGGACCCGGCTTGGCGTGTGGGGGAAGATCAAGCTGGTCTTCGTTCGGTCCATCTTCTGGTCCTACGAACGTGGGAGCTGGCAGTACGACCTGATTGTGCTGGCCATCCTCGCATTTATTTTTCTCGGCCCCCGGAGCTGGTTCGACGACCGTCCTACGCTGCAATTGACGGACCTTCGACACCAGCAGGGCATTGTCGAGCTGGGACATGGCAAGGAGGGATGGCGCTACCTCGTGGATGCGCGGCTGGTGGAGTCGTTGATGCCTTTGAAGCCCGAGGACGCGATCCGGGAGATCCTTCGCAGCCGTTTGCAGAAGCGCTTCACGGTGAAGTCTATCGACATCGTCGAGAGCCGGAATCACGTGGTCCTCGGCTACACCGTGGTGGTCGAGCAGTGAATTTGCCCGTGTTCCGGAGAGGAATGTTGTTGCGTCCGGACCGGCGAGAAGCAGGGATGTGACCGCATGAAACGCTTGTACCAGCGGACTTTGGCATGCCTGGGCTTGGCCGTGGCCATAGCCACTGCAGCGGTAGCCTGCGGTGCGCCCGGGCCCGGCAAAGGCAAAATGGCTCGCGACCTGGAAGAGATCCTCTCCCGGATGAACGAATCCGCAAAGCGCTTGAAAACCGTCTCGGCGAACTTGGAGTACACCAAGGTCACCGTCCTGGTAAACGACAAATCCACGGAGAATGGCCAGCTCTTCTTCCACAAGAGCAAGAACCCCGAAATCCTCATCGACATCCGCAAGCCGGAATCCAAGGTCATCCTGTTTAAGAAGAACAAAGCCGAGATCTACCTGCCCAAGATCAATCAAATCCAGGAATACGACCTGGAACAGCGCAGCGGGCTGGTGGAGGAGTTCTTGCTATTAGGCTTCGGATCGGAGTCGGGAGACCTGAAGAAGTCCTACACCCTGAGATTCCTGAAAGAGGAAGAATTGGAGGGCGATACCACGGCGGTCCTGGAACTGACCCCGCGAAAGAAGAACATCGCCGCCCAACTCAGCAAGATCCACCTCTGGATCAGCGAAGAGTCTTGGCTCCCGGTCCAGCAGCAGTTCTTCGAGCCCGGCGGCGATTACCTCATCGCTCACTACACAGCGGTCAAGGTGAATCGTAAACTCCCTCCCTCCACCTTCGAGATTCGCGCCAAGGACGCCAAACGCGTCAAGATGAATTAGCCCGGCGGCGCGGAGTCGTTCTTTAGTTCCGCCGCGAGGTCGCGAAGACTAGTAAGATGCGGGTGGCCGTGCAGCTCGCACAAGCCGCCAAGTGAGAAGCGATCGAAAACGTTCGCGCCGACCTGCCCTCCATCCAGAACCAAGAGTACTTGACCCGGGTTGAACAAACGCTCACGAGGCTTGGCATGGCAGCGGTCTCTGACTGCCGCCTTCTGTCGCCTTTGGGCCTTCGCCCCAGCGTTTCAACCCGAGGCGCGGCGGTGCCCCGCCCACCCTCCGTAGCCCCGACTCTCCTCTCCCTGACTCCCGGCTCTGGACCCCGCTTTGCTGCTTTCTTCTCCCCAGTCCCTGGCCCCGAATCCCCAGTCCCCGGTTCGTTCCGGTTCGTTTCAGGTTCGTTTCAGGTTCGTTTTGGCCTGGTTCCTGGGGTCTCTTCCTTTTTTTTCAACAACTTCCCAGCTTCGTTTTGGCAAAAAACTATCTTTTATTCTCCTTCCCCCCCGACCACCCGAGATTCCCCCTTCGCCTCGCGCCTACCGGATTCCGACAGGCCTTTAGGCTATGTTGTAGGCTAGCACATTCCAACCGCATAGTCAAGCGAAAATCTGCGGCCAGCCTGGCAGATTCTCTTTTGCCTTTCAAGGGAGCCTTCTCTTTTGAAGGCGCAGGAATCTTTTCTCTTCAAGGGTTTCACACAGCCTCCCCCGTGGAAAAAGCTGGCGCTGCGAGGAGGGGCCACGCCCACGGACCGGCAATTTCGGTCCCCGGCGGTACATGCGGAAGAGCCGCAGACCGGAAGGGTGGGTCTGCGCCATACGCTTCGGCGCTCGGGGCCACGCTGACTTGCCTTGAGGAAAATTAGCAGGAATTGCCGCGGCCGTTGCGGCTCAGCACGCGGCTCGCGACGTTATCCTTGAGGAGGGTCCAAAAGGAAGCGTCCAGGTAAGAGCGGATGGAGACGTAGCAGCCACCGCATTGGTTAGTGGCGACAAACTTCTTCAGGATTTCGCCCTGCGAGGCGTAAGTCTCGTCAAACATCGAGCAGGGACGCAGGCCGCCGTCCGGGGTCACCACGAGGAATCGCCGGCCCGCCTGGCATCCCGGCACGGTCCCATGCAGGAAGAAATCATGGATTCCTGAGAGAGTCCACGGGGAATTGGCAATCCGGCCATTCTTCGCTTTCAGCGCGATCAGCTCATCCAGGGTCTTGCGCAGGAAGTCAAGGTCCTCCATCGAGCTGATGTAATGCTCCATGCTCCGGGTGCGCAGAGGAGTGTAGGCACTATAGGAAATCGAGACGCCCCACTCCTTAGCGCGCTCGTAAATCCCGCGCAAGGCCGCGAGGTTTTCGCGCGTGATGGCCGTGTTCAGAGCGACATCGTCATGACCCTGCCGGGAAAGCGCCGGCACCAGCTTCGCCAGGTGCGCGTACAGGCCCGGCGAGCGGCGGAAATCGTCGTGGCGTTCGTCGGGGAAATCCAACGAAATAGAGAATTGGTTGACGCCCAGGCCCCGCAAGGTCAGATACTTCTCCTCCGTCAGCAGTCGCCCGTTCGTTACCAGGATGGTGTAAGGCAGACCGCTCGGCTCCTTCACCGCCCGGACAATGTCGGCGATGTCCTTCCGCAGTAAAGGCTCACCTCCCGACAACTGCACAGCCATGGGCTTCAACGTGCCGCGCAGCCGGCGGTAATCCGCCGCGCGAAGGAGCCCCGGCGGGTCGGGCTTGATGCCGCCTTTGTCGCAATGGCGGCAATTGGCAACGCAGGAGTGCGTTAGCTCGAAGGAGACCACCAGTGGCCGATCCGTGCAGAAGCTCCAGGTGCCACGCGCAATCATTCGGGCTGCCCGGCCAAAAGGTATCGATCTCAAATCCAGCTCTCCGAGAAAGAATTGGGCTTCAGGGAAATCCAGCAATCCGGGAACCTCACCGGACTGCGGACTCGAAGACCTAAGGGATGCCTCGTTCCCAGGACCCGATAGCATACCCCTGTGCGGTCCCGCAAGCAAGCTGAACGTTTGTCCAGCCGTTACCGTCCCTTCCAAGGTTTCCGCGCGGCGGGCAATCCTAAGGCCGTTGACAGCGTCAAAGGGCATTTTCGAACCTGACTTATCCCCACTTTAAGTTTGCCATTTGTCACCCCAGCGCATCTCCTTTAGGCTCGGATCCTTGTGCTACCAATAGGTTAGGGCTAACCCAACTCAAACCCTTGGGGGTGTCGCCCAGGCGATGCGGAGCGCCTGTGCAATCTGGGCCATCGCGCAGCATTCTGGCCGCCAACCGGCGCTCCCGGAGCACACGCGAAGCCCTATGAACCGAGTCGCCTTGCGGCGAAGGATGCGATTTGCCCATACCCGGATGCGCGAATGGCGGATGATTGCCAAGGGCTTGCTCTCGACCCAGCACCCGGTTCTGGCCCACTTGATTGCTATCCGCTGCAACTTATCTTGCGCCTACTGCCACGAGTACGACAACTACTCGAAACCCGTCCCCCTTGGGGGAATGCTGCGCCAGGTGGACCGGCTGGCGGAACTGGGCACCACGCCCATCGCCTTGAGCGGCGGCGTACCCGACCCATGGTCTGGTTCGCCAATGTGGAGAGCGTCGACCGCATCATCTTCTTCTCGATCCCTAACCGTTTTAACCAGGACCGGCAAAATCGCACCCTCCGCGCTTTTGCACAAACAGCCTAATCCCACCCCGGGTCAAATTCCGCTTGACAAAACACTATTTTTCTGGTAGCCGGTGTTTGTCTGCAGCTACGTCTCCCAAGGTAGTCGTACCTGTCGTTTTAATGTTCGTTGACTGAGCCTGAAGGTGGCGGCGAAACGACTGGCACTCGCGTAAACTTTCCGAACCCGCGAGCCTATTCGACGCCGCCTGAGGGCACTTCCTGGCGTTGGGTCAAAGAGAAAAACAGAGGAGGGTTACATGCCGACCAGGCGCGTTCCAGCGTGCATCGGCGCGCTCATGTTTGCACTTTTGCTCCCAACATTGGGTTGGGCGCAAAGCATGAATGCGTCAATCGGTGGAACGGTGATGGACCCAACCGGGGCCGCCGTTCCGAATGTTCAACTCTCACTAACCGCAGTGGCCACCGGGGCGGTGTCGAGAACAACTTCCGGTCCGGATGGTCTCTATTCGTTCCCGAACCTGCCGCCGGGCGTCTACGAATTGAAAGCTTCCGCGCAGGGATTTCGGGATTTCGTGCAGAGGGGAATTGAGCTCACCGTTAGGGCAACCATGCGTCTGGACGTGTCGCTGACATTGGGAACGGCCGTGCAGACGGTGGAAGTAACGGCCAACGCCTCTCCCCTGAACTTTGACAACGCCGAGCGCAAAGAGGGCATCACGCCAGAGACAGTGCAGGAGCTTCCTTTGCTCGTTTCGGGCGGCCCCCGTTCCTCGGCCTCGTTTGCGATTCTGATGCCCGGCGTGAGCACGGGAGGCACTGCCAACCCCTTCGACTCCCGCATCAACGGCGGCTTACAGTCGGGCGACGAAGCGATCATGGACGGCGTCAGCATGCAACAGGGCTTCATGAGCCAGACCGGCATGGTTTCGCTTTACCAGGACTTCCCCATGACGCCGGATATGGTCAGCGAGTTGAAATTGCTCACCTCAAACTACGAGCCCATGTATGGGTCCACGCTTTCCTCCCAGATCATCGCCGTGAGCAAGTCGGGGACGAGCGAGTTCCACGGGGGCGCTTACGAGTACCATCGCAACACCTGGTTGAACGCCCGCCCGTGGGGCGCGATGAACAGGGTGGATAATGGCGTAGAAACCCCGGGCACGGCGAGGCCCAAGGACATTGAACACGACATCGGCGGGTTCATCGGCGGTCCCTTCAAGATTGGGAACCGCGGCGTCCCGGGCTTCTGGTCGGGCCGGAAGAAGAGCTACTTCTATGTCAACTACGAGGCGTTCCGCATCGCCGGCGGCGTCGGTCGCCCGACCATTTCCATCGCATCGCTCAAGGAACGGAACGGTGATTTCACCGACTGGAAAGATGCCGCGGGCAACCTCATTCCCATTTACGATCCGGCAACCACGCGGCCCTTGGATCCCACCCAGCCCTTGAGCGTTACCAACGTCACCCGCGATCAGTTCCAGTGCAACGGGGTGCTCAACGTCATCTGTCCAGACAGGTTTGCGAACTCCCTGGCCAAGCAGTGGCTCCAGTACCTTCCCAACCCCACGAACGAGAAACCCCAAAGCAACTACCTGGTTCCCACCCCTGTCCCCGACACGATCCTTGCCCAAACCAATTACTGGCTCATCACGGGCGACCAGTACATCGGTGATAACGACCACATCAAGCTCACGATTTGGTACCAGGGCGCTCCGCCGAAATTCGTTTCGCTTCTACCGCGGGAGCTTGCCAGCGAGAGTAACTCGGCTCCTCAGTACTCCAATGTGGACCGGGCGAATTGGGACCACACCTTCACTCCCAACTTGTTGAACCACTGGGCCTTCGGATACCTAAACCGGAACGAAGGTTACGGATGCGTGGACGCAGAATTTGTTGACGAAATACCGAAACTCCCCGGCGTCGCCCTGTACAACGTGCCCCCGCAGGTCGCCTTCGATGGCTGGGACCAGTTCGGCTGTGGTGCAGGCCGGAACGCGATGAACATCACCCGTCGTCCAACCTACGTCACTAATGACCTGCTCACCTGGGTAAGGGGCAAGCACACCTTCAAATTCGGGGCTGAGTATCGGAACGTCGGCGGGAATATTCACCAGGACGGAGGGCAATCAGGCTATGTGTGGTTTGGGCGGAGTACCACGGGCTTGCCGGGCATCAACAGCGGCAACCCGATTGCCAGTTTTCTCCTGGAACTGGTGGATAGCGGCAACTACGACCTCATGACAAGCCCGTCCCGGTATCCTCGTCAAGTGGCCTATATCTGGCACTTCGGTGACACGTGGAAGGTCACCTCAAAGCTGAGCATCAATTACGGGGTCCGTTGGGACGAGTTCACGCCTTCGGCGGAGAAGTGGGACCGCCAGTCGTTCCTCGATCCTTTCGGCGCGAACCCAGGCGCCGGCGGGCGACCTGGTCGGCTCGCGTTTGCAGGCAACAAGTGGGGAGCCGCCAGCTTCGGAAAACGCTTCCCCGAGGAACCCTGGCGCAACGGCTTCGCACCCCGTCTGGGCATTGCCTATAGCTGGAGCCCCAAGACGGTGGTCCGAACCGGCTACGGGATCTTCTACACTCAAGCCTTCTATCCGGGCTGGGGTGGAGGGGTTGACCAAGCCGGATTCAATGCCAACATGTCATTCTCCAGCACGATGGGTGGCCTGCAGCCGGCTTTCATCCTCAGCCAGGGCTTCCCGGAAGTCCCCGCTGACAAGCGACCGCCCTTTATGGACCCATCCTATCGGAACGGTCGCGGCCTGAATTACCGGCCCTTCGATGCCAACCGCCTCTCTTACGCCCAGCAGTGGAACTTGAGCATCGAACACCAGTTCACGGATAACTTCTTCGTCAGCGCCGCCTACGTAGGGACCAAAGGAACTCGCCTGCCCTCCACGACAGCCCCCATCAACGCTATTAACCCGAGCTATCTGGCGATGGGCGGGAAGATTTTGGATGAGTTCGCGCCGGGGCAGACCACCTTGCACGGCGTGTCCGTTCCCTACGACGGATGGATCGAACAACTCCAAGCCGCAGGCTGCTCTCCCACGGTCGCCCAGGCCCTGCGGCCGTATCCCCAATACTGCGACTCGCTGCGAGGGCTGAATGAGAATGCTGGCAACTCGACCTATCACTCCTTCCAGTTCAAGGCGGAACGGCGCTTCGCCCGCGGCGCGTACCTGCTCGTTTCCTACACCCTCTCCAAACTCATCGCCAACGCTGACAATACACAGCGCGATGCAGGAACGTGGAGCGGGACTCAAGGGGTGATCTCTCCGTTCGAGCGTCAGCGCAACAAGGCCTTGGCTAGTGACGACGTGCCGCATGTGCTCTCGGCGGCCTTCGTTTACGACCTCCCCTTCGGCTCAGGCAAGCGCTTCCTGAACACGGGGGGAATTGTGAACAAGCTGGTGGGAGGCTGGGAGGTGAGTGGCATCACCCGCGCTTCCTCAGGCATTCCCTTCTACTTCCGCTCCAGTACGTGTGCGGTTCCTGCTCAATTCCACGCCGGTTGCATTCCAGGTATCCTGCCAGGAGCCAACCCCTGGGCGCAGGACAAGAGCAACTTCGATCCCAACAGACCGCTCTTCAATGCGGCTGCTTTTGAACCCGTGAGCGCCTTCGAGCTCGACAAGACGAACGCCGACAAGCCCCTCTACTACGGCGTTGGACCTCGGATGTCAAACCTGAGGGGCTTTGGCTACCACAACCAGTCGCTCGCTTTCATCAAGAACACGAAGATCACCGAGCGACTGAACTTCCAGCTCCGCGCGGAGTTGTTTAATCTCTTCAACTGGCACATCTTCACTGCTTCCGGAGAGTGGGGCAGCCTCGCCTTTAACAATGACATTGCCAGCGGCGACTTTGGAAAGTGGAACGGCTCCGTCACCAACCCGCGGAACATCCAGGTCGGCGCGCGGTTGACTTTCTAGGAAGGCATCGCTGTTTCTCGAGACTCCGGCGCTATCCCGACGCGAGGCGGGATAGCGCCGCTCCTTTTTGTCGGCATTGATCAGGTTTCGTCCTTCCTGAGCCCGAGAGCAAGGGCAGACAAGTGTCTGAGAAATCGCATCCAGAGGAGGCAATCCAGGTGCTCACGCCTACGCAGGACGGCTGGAAGTGGTTGCCTCGGGGCTGGGGCGGACACCTGAGATTGAAAACCGGGGTGGGGCTGTCAAAACCGAGGCGGTCTTGTGTATACTCGCTGCTACCCGGGAACACCAAATGCAAATCCTGGTCTACTCCACTGGGCATCAGTCCTATACTGTGCCTACGAGAGAAAAATCACCAGCCGTTAAACCGATCGGAAACCATGACGTGCCAACTTGGCGCGGAACCATTGGAGGACACCATGAGAAAAATCCTCGTCTTCATGCTGCTTGCGGTATTCGTGGGAATGGGTCTTGCCACCGGAACGGCAGTGGCGCAAGAAAAGAAGGAGGAAAAGAAGGAGAAGAAGGCTGCCGTAACCAAGGAAGTCAGGTGGCGCGGCACCCTCATGATAATCGACAAAACGGGGTCTGCCCTGACAGTCCGCAGCAAAGACGGCGTGGACAAGATCATACACTTCGACAGCTCCACGCAATGGACCAAGAAGGCGACAACGATTGATCCGAGCGAGTTCAAGGTCAAGGCGCATGTACTCTGCCTAGGTAAGTACGATGAGAAAGGTGCGTTCCACGCCACCCGAATCGATCTGCGGTATGCTCCCTAGGGCGCTTTGTCTCGAGTCGCAGGACTGGCAGTGGCTTGGCTGACGGTCAAGCGCCACCGGCCGCTCAGCCGACCTGTTGCCGAGCATTTCTGATGTGAAACTGACCGCATAGCCGGGGCGCCGCAGAGACTCTGCCGGTGAATCCGGAGGACGCGTTGCTAGTGGCGCGCCGGGCCTTGGAGTTGGGGTTCACCAGCACCGTAAGCCTCTTGCACGATCACGACGGCCAGCTCAAGCCCCTAAGCGAGGAGCAGCAGAAGGTCTACGTTCAAATCATGGGCCTGGGCAAGCGGTGCTACTCCCGGTTTAACGAGTTCCAAAGAAACATTGCGCAAGGTTTAGCCAACGATTGGCGTTGCCGCGTCGGCTCGAAACGCCACCTCCTTCCGGTAGCGGATTAGTTTCCGGGTAGCGCGTTATCCGGCCCAGTGGCGCCCCGCTGCTCAGAAAGTGTGTAGCGTGGACCTGATTTGTAGGTCCGCGGTTCGTTCTCGGGCGGAACCAGTGTGCGGCTTCGGCGGGGCCCTAGTCTTAGCCGTTCTACAGTTAGGCGTCCGGTGGCGTTGGGTTGGGCCGTTGCTGGGGCAGTGGCCAGATTTCGGCGGTTGAGATGGGGTCTATGCTGTGGGAATATGGGCGCTGTGGCAGGGGCGTCTCGCCCGTG
>Ga0315280_10000136_pt1 | contig 136581 bp, 130 predicted proteins | sample YL17G06_40_MG_FD_203697 | JGI IMG/M metagenome (GOLD analysis project Ga0315280, IMG submission 203697) | Sediment microbial communities from Yellowstone Lake, YNP, Wyoming, USA - YL17G06_40 | ecosystem: Environmental > Aquatic > Freshwater > Lake > Sediment | place: USA: Wyoming | collected... | reverse complement strand
GTCCCCACCCAGCCCAGTCAGGAGTAGTGTTATTTGCTGTGTCGCGGAAGCCGACACGCAAAAAAGTACCTGTGCCATCAGACGAGACGACCACCAGGCTGGAATCAGCAGTATAGGTAGGCGAGAACTTCAGCGCTACCACATCAGATGCCGGCAGACTCTGGTTTGCCCATCCTGCGAAACCGAGCCTCTTCAAGACATAGACTCCACCAGTCCCCCCCACAGTTCTAGTGCCGATAGCAATATCACGGTTACCACTGCCATATTCGATAGAGATATCAACACAGCTAATGTATTCGCCAACAACGGAGATATTGGTATCTTCCCAGTTAGCCCCACCATCTTCGGAGATAAATACCCTTTGGGGACCACCTGGAGGCGCTGTACTGTTGTCCGTGACAGCAACAAGGAAGTTCACGTCATCCGGTGCTACCGCTAAATTCCAGACAGGCATATTAGCACCAACTGCAATCAGATTGCCACTTAATTCAATCAGCCAGGTAACGCCGCCATCGGTTGACTTATGAACATCGCTATTAGGTATATCCACAGCGTAAAAAGTCCTGCCATCGGAGCCAATGGCGATGACACTGATTTCTGAAGGACTAACTACGACCCTATTATTCAGACTCGGTGTATCAACAATAGACCACGCCAACTTGCCAGGATTAGCTGAAACCGGCTTAACGCTCACCGAAGATATCGAGCTTAACAGTAACGCCAAAACCAGCAATACGCTGAAGCCAGTGAAATTCGCCGCTTTTCTCATAAGGCTCCACAATTGCAGCATAGAATTCTAAAGAAGATGGCTTCTCTTGCCAGTTCTGGCATCGTATGTGGCCGCGAACAAAGCCAGCTGTTCTTTATCGATAAACCACTGCCCGCCAATCTTAACTCCAGGCGGGCTGCCCAGTCTGAGAAGCCGCCGCAGCGATTCCTCATGTATGCCTATCTGCCTGGCCGCTTCATGTACGCTTATGTAATTCTGCAGGTCTATCATCATTGTTGTTTTAAACAACAGCAATTTTACCCTACTGCCCTGCCTTTGTCAAATAAATCGATAGTGTATCATTTTCCAAGCTTTTCTTTGGGGAAGAGAGCCGTCTTAAACACGTGTAGCCACGAGGCTTTAGCCTCGTAGCCACGACCCTAAAGGGTCGTGGCTACATTAGCTGGTGCATAGCCTGTGCCAGATTAAAAACAGTATTTGCGGGGTTTTAGCCCTGCCATGACCTATTTGCCCCCATTCTGCCCTTTTGGGACTAAGGTACTACCCCAAACTACGACTAAAAGTCTATCTAAAATCAAGTGAACGTATTGCAACTTGCACACCTTCGGTTTAAACTGTTCCTAATTGAATCTAATATAGGAACGGCAATGGTCGAAGTTCTTGATTTAATTAGAATAGTGAAACAATACCCTGAAGCTATGAAGCTGGTTAAGGAGATTCTGGCAGGAAAGATCAATGAGATTAAGCCAACCACCGACCTGACCACTGAGCTCGGTTTCACCTACCCTCAGGTAGAAGGCTTACTGGGGTTGACCACCCATGAAGCTATAGCTACCTTGGAGTTTCTGGCTAACGAAGATATACTTGAGAAGCATCCTTATGATAAGCTTCTATTTTGTCCTCACTGTCAGTCCCCGAATTTGAGACCTGGGCTCGGGTGTCCTAAGTGTGGTTCAGGAAACATAGCCAAGGGACGAGTCCTGGAGCATTTCGCCTGCCGTAACAACAGCCTCGAAGATGAATACATAAATGCCGGTAAATATACGTGCCCCAAATGCAAGCAAGAGCTCAAATTCCTCGGTACCGACTATCAAAGTCTGGGTATTAATTACAAGTGTCGTGAGTGTGGCGCAATATCAAGCGAGGCCGCATTTAGCTGGCAATGTCTCAAATGTTCACTTTACTTTACCGAGGTTGAAGCTAAAGAGACGCTCCTATATTCCTACCGATTTAATGAGGTAAAAAGACGCTGGCTGGAGTTTGAGCTTGGTGAGAAAACTCGATTCGTGGACTTTCTCAGAAACCGAGGTTATGAGGTAGCCGAGAATGCCAAGGTCAACGGCACAACCAAATCAGGAGCTAACCATGTGCTAGACATCCTGGCACGACGAGACGATGGCTTAATAACTTACACAATCGGCATCGGTATACTGATTGATAGCTGGGGACAGGATGTAGGCTTAGCTGAGGTTTTTGCTTTTGATAACAAGGTCTATGACTTGGGAATACATGACAAGGTCCTTGTGGTGTTACCCAAGCTTAGCGCCGAAGCTATGCAATTCGCCCAGCAGCAGAGAATTAAGGTCATCGAGGAAAAAGACCTGGAAACCCTCCTAGCTTTGGAACCGTCTTCAGCCCCAAAATCGTCAAGCCATAAACCTCTCAAATTCGAAACAAAAGCCAAGCTTCTGGAACACTTGAGAAACTTCGGCTACAAGATAGAGGAGAAAGCCGGGATTAGGGGCAGGTCCGGCGTTGAGCATACCTTTGATATCCTGGCCACTAACGATGATGGCATTATCACCCATACAGTAGGCATAAGTATGATGGCAGCAAAAGATGAGATTGGCTTTGATGACGTGTCATCGTTCGATACCAGGGCTTATGATGTAGGCATACACGATAAACTGTTGCTCGCCTGCCCCTGCCTTAGCCGTGAAGCCAGACAGTTTGCCCAGTACCAGAAAATCAAAGTTATTGAAGTCGATGACCCGGTCAAATTGACGTAAGACATATTCAGAGGTTAAACATGAAACAAGAGTTAAAGGAACCATCAGCAGAATCAACAACTGAGGCCACGGAATTGCTGCCAGGCATTGCCCGACTTAACGTGCTGGTTCAAGCTCCCACGCCAGAGGCCTTGCAGCTTGTCCCTGAAAACCTAGCCAGAAAGTATAATGTCTTCCCGCTGGCAGTCGAAGATAAAACATTACGAGTGGCTATGGCCAACCCTGATGATATCCTGGCTATTGAAGCTTTGGCGGCTCGAACCAAAAAGAGGATTTCGCCAGTACCAGCCTCAGCAGTTGATATCCGAGAGGCTATTGATTTCAACTACAAGGCTTTCGGAGAGATTGCCAAACAATTTGGCTCGATGGTGACAGCCCCAGAGGCAATATCTCTGGAAAGAGCTGCTGCCGAGGTAGCTGACGATTCGCCACTAGCTAAGGCACTGAATCTCCTTGCCGAAGAAGCTGTGAAGTCACGAGCCTCTGACATCCACATTGAGCCTGCGATGGATAGGCTTCGCGTCCGCTACCGTATCGATGGTATTCTACACGAGGTGACTTCTTTGCCCATCGGCGCCCATGGTCCGCTCATTTCCCGAATTAAAATCCTCGCCGGTATGAATATAGCTGACCCCCGTCGCCCCCAGGATGGCCAATTCTCATTTAATGCCATAGGAAGAGACGTCGATGTACGGGTAGCCACCATCAGTACTGTCCACGGTGAGATGGCGGTGCTTCGCCTTCTGGATAAATCGATGGCAGTCTTATCTCTGGCTCAGCTTGGCTTCCTGCCTGAGAGCCAGGAAAAGTTCGAGCGCATGCTTATGGCACCTTACGGCATGGCCTTGCTCAGCGGCCCTACTGGCGCCGGTAAGACTACTACCCTCTATGCCGCAGTCAACTCGCTGGATAGAGTGGGGCGGAACATCATCACCATTGAAGACCCTGTGGAGTACCGTTTTGAAGGCATAAACCAAATACAAACAAATCCCAAGGCCGGTGTAACCTTTGCCAGCGGACTGCGGTCTATTGTCCGCCTCGACCCTGATATTATCTTGGTGGGCGAAATCAGGGATAGCGAGACAGCCAACATAGCTATTCAGTCGGCTCTCACCGGGCATCTAGTGCTATCTTCAGTTCACGCCAACGACACTATAGGTGTCTTGTTTCGACTCATGGACCTTGGTGTTGAGCCTTTTCTGATATGTTCCGCAGTTATCGGCATCGTGGCCCAACGAATGGTTCGGCGTGTCTGCCCTAATTGTGCTCACAAGGTCACCGCACCTCTGGTTGAGCAAATTGCCTATCGCCGGGAGACAGGTGAAGAACGCAGCGAGTTCGATTATGGCGCTGGCTGCAAAGCCTGTACCTACACCGGCTATCTGGGCAGGACAGGCATTTTCGAGATACTGTCGCTCAGCGATGAAATAAAACGATTGCTAGTTGCCGGAGCTCCAGCTGCCGAAATTCGAGATAAAGCCATCGAAGAGGGTACGATTAAAATAACCAAAGACGGCATGCTTAAAGCCGGCGCTGGTATCACCACGCCTTACGAAGTCCTGCGCAACGCTTATTCGGTGGGTTAAGGCTAGAGAGACTAGTGAATGAGCTACAAAATGTTGTTTCAAGGAGTTTTGAAAGACAAAAGCCCTTAGGGTGTTTAAGAGGGGGCAAAGCCCCCTCTTAAGAAATCATATTCCCCCTCTCCTTAGTAAAGGGAGGCAGGGTGGGCAGGCATCCAGCAGAAGATTTACTCTTCCTGGGATATGGGGAGGGAGAGGGGGATAAAGGGAGTGAGGTTGCTATGAACTATACCTATCTCGGCTACACTGAAGACAGGCAAATAGTCAAGGGGAGGATTTCGGCCTCAACCGAGCGGGTAGCCGCGGACATGCTGACCAACATCGGCTATCGCGTGCTCAGTCTCAAGCCGATTACTGCCTTCTTCCCTAATGTAGGGGGGTTTCTCCAGGCAAAGGTCAAGCCGGCCGAGATGGTTACCTTCTCCCGACAGCTAGCGCTCCTCCTGGGGTCAGGTGTCGGCATTATCCAGGCCCTGGAGCTGCTCAGTTCCCAGACAACAGACAAAACCCTGAAGAGGGTGCTTATTGAAGTAGTTAACGACCTTCGCGGTGGGAAGGGTTTATCAACAGCCCTGGCCCAACACCCCCGCGTCTTCTCGACACTTTACTGTAAGCTGATGAGTGTCGGCGAGCAAACCGGTTCGCTTGAAGCCGTGCTCAGGAACCTGGCCGATTACACTGAGCGTCAGGCCGCAGCCATGGCTAAAATTAAGCAGGCAATGATGTATCCTGCCGTTGTCTTCTGCTTAGCTATCGCTGTCGCCGCCATCATGCTCACCGTCCTCCTGCCACCGTTGGTTGACATGTTTAGCAAACTAGGCGGCACGTTGCCATTGCCCACAAGGATACTTCTCGTTTCGATGGGTTTCTTGGAAAACTATGGCGTATTTTTGCTCGTGGGCATCATCGCTTTTATCATAGTCGGCTTCTTATATACCCGAACGCCAAACGGGCGTTATTACCGGGACAGGCTGATTCTGAGGCTACCGATAATCGGGCGTCTCAGCCTGGTGAGTGAGTTGGCGCGGTCTTGCCGCAGTCTGTCACTGCTATTTCAGGCTGGCTTGCCACTGCCTGAAGTCATGGCCTTAACCGCTCGAGCTACTGGCAATCGAGTGGTGGCCAGAGCCTTGGGCGAAGTGGAACAGGACATGCTCAGGGGCCAGGGTCTGGCTAAACCTATGAGCAAAAGAAAGGTTTTCCTGCCCTTGATGGTGGAGATGACCAAGGTCGGCGAGGAAACCGGCAATTTAGACGAGTCACTGATTATAGTGGCTGAAAACTACGAAATCGAAGCCGACAGACGGACACAGACCCTCCTTGGTATGATAGAGCCGGCCATGACCATAGCCATGGGGCTGGGAGTCGGCTTTCTCGCCCTGTCTGTATTCATGCCCATCTATGGCGCCCTCAGCCTAGTAGGAGGCTAAACCTAAATGAATAAAAGACGGCAACAGGTAGCATTCCCGGCCTTTGGCCCAGCTCGGAACGGTGAACAAGGGCTGACCCTGATTGAAATCCTCGTAGCCCTTGGTATTTTGGCTGCAGTTGCCGTCATCTTCCTCCTCGGTATGTCAACTTCGTCCAAAGCAGTAATAGTCAGCCAGGAAAGTGTAGCTGCCGATAGCCTGGCCAAATCTCAGATGGAATTCATCAAGAGCCAGGGCTACATAATAAAAGACGCTTATGACCCCAATGACCCCAATAAACGGTACCAGACGATTGCTATCCCTTCTGACTTAATCGCACAAGGTTATGCAGTTGTGATTAACCGACCAGAAGACATATCTGGAGCAGATGCGAATATCCAGAAGATAACGGTCACCGTCACCCGTGGTGGAGAGACGGTATTCACGCTGGTCGGCTACAAGGTGAAACCATGAAACTAAAGATGACTGCATGTAGCTGTGGGGCTTTAGCCCCGCTGGCGACCTTAAAAGGTCGCAACTACGTTAAAGATTATAAGGCACAGATTATGAAGCTGAAATCGGGCGAAAAAGGCTTTACCCTGCTCGAGCTGTTGGTGGGTATAGCCATACTCGCCTTCGTCGTGGGTGCTGCATCAATGACCGTAATCACGATGATGAGGCTCAGCCCCCAGAGCAATAACTGGGCTATCGCCCTGCGCCAGGTGCAGGACGCCGGTCACTGGATTTCCCGCGATGTCCAGATGTCACAAGGAACCATCACTGTGGGCGCATGGGGCAACCCCACATTCCTGACCCTAACATTGCCACAGCCACCTCCTACGCCCGCCAAAATAATAATTTACCAGTTTGAAGATATGGTTGGCGGCCTGAAAAGGCTGATGCGCACCGACCAAGATACCGGAAATCAAATTATGATAGCTGAATATATCTACTACGACCCTGTTAGCGACCCAGACAAGAGCACAATGGCTAACTATCTAAGCCCGGTGCTGACCTTTACCATAACCGCCACTTCTGGCGATAAGACGGTCAACCGAGACTATGAAGCGATGCAAAGAGTGCCGGTTCCATCTCCGTAGCTAGCATGAAGGAGGCAATGATAAATCAAAATGTAGCCACGAGGTTTTAACCTCGTGACCCCGACCTTAAAAGATCGGGGCTACAGGTGAGGGAGAAGGTCGGGGCTACATGCCTGACAATGACACGCAACCAGGAGGTGAAAGATGAAGTTGCTAAAACGAATACTAAAAAAAGAAGCCGGGCAGGCGCTGCCCATGGCGCTGGTTCTCCTGGTACTGGGAGGCTTCCTCGTCGTCCCCACCCTCGGCCTTATGACTACCAACCTCACCGCCAACCGCCAGATTGATAGGAACAATCTGGAGCTTTACGCCGCCGATGCCGGCGTAGAGAACCTCTTATGGAATATACAAGACGACCCAGGCATATTACCTGCCGAAGGAACGCCAAAAACCATAAACTTGCAGGACCAGACAATAAACGGCATGAGCACAGTGACCACTACCATCAGCAATGAAGGCAATCATAACTACAAAATTACCTCCACTGCCACCAGCCCCGGTGCCGATGGACACAATACTGAAATTGTTGTCTACATTAACTGCCTCAATTTTACTCACCTCCTGGAGGGTGCTATTACCAGTAACGGTGACCTCACAATTAGAAATAGTACTGTCACAGGGAATGTTTACTATGCCGATGATAAATCAGTCACCGGCAGTACTCTTGACCCTCCAGAGCCAATACAAGAGGAGCAGACAAATTGGCCTACGTGGGACGACCTCTCTCCATCCTACCTGGACGATGTAGCAGGCCATGATTATACCGGCCCAAACCCTCTATTCATCAACACCTTAAGTCCCTGTGAGTTAGGGCCTTTATATAGGGATGGTTCATTAACTATTGACAACAATACTAACGGACTAACGCTAACGCTTAATGGCACTATATATGTCACAGGGAACTTGATATTCGGCCAATCAAAAAATTACACGCTAAACCTAAATAACCAAACTATTTTTGTCCATGGCACTGAGGGGGCAACATGGGCTATTGATTTCCCATCGAACTCAATCACTGTCATAGGGTCGGGGTGTATCATTGCCGCTGGTAATATTAGATTCATGCCAGGCATGTCTTCTAACGACCAAGAGTACGTGCTCGTTATGTCTCTCACCGGGAAGACCTACATGAAACCCGGCGGTCCTTTTTACGGCTCCCTGGTCGGTGATGCTGAAGTTGAAATACAAAATGGCACACTTACCTGGACAGACCCATACGACCATGACTTGAACTTCCCGGACATGGACATCAGCGGTGTCACCCCTAGTAGCAGTGCAGGGGTAATACTTAGTTATAGTATCAAATGATGCTTCAAACCGCCAGGCTAGGTTAATTGGTTGTTTACTTATTCAGGGCAGACAGACTTAAAGTCTGCTTCTAAAATATACCTATATCAAAAGTTAAAAATCAAAATGACAGGTGAAAATGTAAAAATTGTCCCCCCTTTTTGACTTTTGACTTGTCATTTTTCATTTTGATGTTTGATTTTTACATTCCTCTTTGGTTTGTCACTTTACATCTTTACATTTTACTTTTACATTTCCCTCGAACCTACCTTTAAATAATCACACCTCTATTTTTTTAAAAGCAAAAGTGTTACACTAGATTTGGTAATGATTCAGACTGAGACGCCGGAAAAGAAAAAAGGCTTCCTCGACAGGCTACCCAAGCTGGGACGGGTAAGCCAGCTTGTGCTGCTTATCGGAGGTTTCCTGGTTATATTCATCCCTATATGGGTAATCAACCAGCAACAACCAGAACAGCAAACTGAGCTAAAGGCCACTCTTGCCAACCTGGAGAAGATACTGGCAGTAGAGGAAACACCAAAAGCTAAACTGGAGGCTGAGCTAGCGCAAATTAAGGCTGAGACAGAGGCAACAAAGGCCATTTTCCCCAATCCCAGCCAATCGCCCGAAATTCTTGATAGCCTCCTCAATCTGGCTGAGCTAAATGACATATACGTTACGCAGACTAAGGTATCAACTTCCCAACCAAAAGAAGCAATAGGCCCGATACTGACCTTGAACTTGACTCTCAAGGGACAGGTGCCTAAGTTCCAGAACTTCCTCCTGGCACTGGATAACAAGCTCCCCACATCCCAGATTAAGCAGCTGACCTTCACTATAGCCGGAGAGGAGGGGGCGGAAGATACCGCCAGCATCACGATAGACATATTTTGTTATGAAGGCAGCAAGTAGCAGCTATGGTCACTTTAGACATTGAAGATACCTCTATAAAAATGCTGGTGGTTAAAGGAAAGCAGGTAGAAGCGGTAGCCAGCTTGCCGCTGGAGCCAGGTTTGGTTCGTGACGGTGTCGTCATTGATACGGCTACGGTTAGCCAGCGCCTTACCGAGCTTCTGTCAGCCCATGGTATCGACGAAAAAAAGGTTGTGGTCAGCATCAGTGGCATACATTCCATATACCGTGTCATCAACCTGCCCCGGTTGCCCAAAGGATTGCTGGACGAGGCCGCCAGGCGGGAAATGGAGAGGGTGATGCCAGTGCCACTGAACGAGCTTTATACATCATGGCAGGCAATATCTATGTCAGATATAGAGACCGCCATGTGTATCGTCGGCTTGCCCTGCAATACAGTTGATGCCATGTTGGACACATTAAACCAGGCAGGGCTCAAGCCTGAAGCCATGGACGTTAGACCTCTAGCCCTCGCCAGAGTGGCTGATGAGAGAGATGCCATAATAATAAATGTCCAGCCAGTTGGCTTTGATATCATAGTTATGATTGATGGTGTACCCGAATTGCTCCGTAGCCTGCCCTTCCCGGCCAGTGCCACTTCGCCAGATGAGAAAGTAGATGAGGTAAAAGCAGAGCTGGAAAGGACTGTTGCCTTCTATAATTCAAGCCACCAGGAAAATCCCATCACTCACTACACAGCTGCTTTTGTTAGCGGTGAGTTGGGGGACACGTTGGCAGGGACACTAGAATATCAGGTCAAGCCATTACCTCAATTGCTGTCTTACACTGACAGCCTGAACACCAGTGAATATGCAACGAACATCGGCCTGGCTCTTAAGCTTATGCGTGCTGATATCAGTCAGACGCGGGTCAACATAAATGTCACGCCAGAAGCCTATCTGCCCAAACCCCGTCCCATCATCCAAATGGTTTCCTGGGTGTTCATCCCGGTAGCCATCGCCGTGATTTTCCTACTAGCTATATCAACCCTGCAGACGTTCAGAGAGACCCAGCTCTTGCAGGCTAAGGTGGACACCGCCCAGACCCAGGTTCAGATTCGGCAAGGAACCGAGGTAGCACTTAAGCAGCTGCAGACAAAAGTTGATGAAGCCAAGAAGGCACGTGACGCCTTTAAGCCACCGCTGGATAGCGCCAAGGCACAGCGGACAAAGGTTAATGGCGATTTAAGCAAGGCAACTAGCCTGCTGCCTGGCATCATCGAGCTAACGTCAATCAGCTACAGCCAGAGCCTGACCATAAGTGGCACAGCTACTGATGAGACAATAATCGTGAACTATGTCCGCAACTTGAGGAACTCAGGCCAGTTCTCCGAAGTATTAATATCGGATATGCATGAGATAGAATACAACGAGTGGCAGTTCAGCCTGACACTTAAATAGCTTGAAATGCTCGGTTGCCATTCCGAGAAATGTAGTGCGAGGCTCTTTAGCCTTGCCTTATCGCAAGGAGACATAGTCAAAATGGAAATCTTGGACCTGCTTCGCTAGGCTGAGGCCAGACTTGCCTCAGACTTACACCTGATAGCCTCCTCTCCACCGCTGCTGCCGCATTGACGGCGAACTGCAGCCATTAGACCATGCCTTAAAGCTCACTGCCGAGGATATAAACCAGCTCTTTGCACAGATAACTACACCGCAACAAAGAAAAACTTTCAGCCAGGAACTAGAGCTGGACTTCGGCTTCTCTATGCCCGGTGGCAGCCGCTTGAGATGCAACGCCTGCCAGCAGCAGGGAGCTATCAGCCTGGCCATTCGGCTGCTGCCGCCAAAAATACCGACCATTGATGAGCTGGGTTTGCCCCAGATATGCAAAGACTTGATTTCCAAGCCCAGAGGGTTGATTATAGTCACCGGCCCCACTGGCTCAGGCAAGACCACCACCCTGGCCGCTATGATTCAACAGTTAAATCAGACAGAGTACCGTTATGTGATTACAATCGAAGACCCGATAGAGTATAAGCACCCTAGCCTCAAGTGTGACGTGTCCCAACGAGAACTATCAGTTGACACCTACTCTTATGCCAGCGCCCTGAAATACGTGCTCAGGCAAGACCCAGATGTTATCTTAATCGGGGAGATGAGGGACTTGGAGACGGCAGCTACCGTGCTCACTGTGGCTGAGACCGGGCACCTGATTCTGTCCACCGGTCATGCCCCCAGCGCCGCTCAATCAATAGAAAGGATAATCGACCTCATCCCACCCTACGAAAGGCACATGGCTCAGGCAAGGCTAGCTTCAGTGCTCGTGGGGGTGCTATGTCAGACACTGGTGTCCCGAATCAAAGGCGGCAGGATAGCAGCGGTAGAGGTAATGCTGGCTAACTCAGCGGTGAAAAACTTGATCCGCCCAACGGTCCTGGAGCACTGCCACGATGCCGAGGAAGTGGAAAAACTCGCCGGCGAAGTCAACGTAAGAAAAACCACTCTCAAGAAACGTGGCCGCCACCCTTTAGACTCGCCTGGGGCTCCGGGGGTTGGGCGGGGCTAAAGCCTCGCCGCTACATATCAGGAAACCCTAAATCCGAATTTCTAAATCCCATTTTGGTATTTATTACAGCCATACGAACGATTATAGGCGATTTTTACCGTTGCCATCGTCTCCATCGCTGTCATCATTTTTCCGCTCCAGCGGGTGACAAAACCCCGAAGCAATCCCCAAAATAATAAGGCAGACCTTGAAGGTCTGCCCCTACATTGCTGATGTCTTATCCATCATCAACAACGCAACAATCCCTCGACTGAAATGTCCTCGTCGAGGTCATTCCAATGAATTCCTACCCCTTTGCCGATGAGCCGCCAGTTATTTCTTTGCTTATCAGTAGCATTGCGCAAACCAGGGAACCACTCCAGTGGTACTGCGATTTCTCGTCCATCGGATAACTGAACGTACATCCTATCAGCATCAAAGCGAATCCCCGTAGCCAAGACACCGATTGACTTAATCACCGAAGTATTCATGCCATCTCCGCAAGAATATACTCTTGTGCTCCTCTACCAGCTTTCTGAGCTCTCGTAGCTCCTTCGGATTATAGCCTATTGACCTTGCCAAAGCAACTGGTTCCAGCCAGAACTTAGCGTAGTTCTCGACTGTCTCAACATGTATATGGGGTGGTTCATTCCCCTCGTTGCTGAAAAAGAAGAATCGGTGCTTTCCTATCCGCAAGACTGTCGGCAAGAGAATTCCACCTCAGGCGTTTACGTGTATTATACCCTAAGCTGCTATCGCTTGCAGGGTAGCTTGAAAAAAGCAGGGACAGATGTTCGGGTCTATCTGCCTCTGGGTAAAATGCAAAAATCAAATATAAAAATGTAAAATGACAAATCAAAAGTCAAAAAGGGGAGGAACTAATTTTTGCATTTTTAACTGTCTTTTTGAGTTTTAACTTTTGATTTTTGATGTAGCTGTAGGGTTTAGTATTTAAGATTTCCCATTGGGGTGGCCCATATTACCACCAATGTAGCTCCGACCTTTTAAGGTCGGGTGCACGAGGCTAAAGCCTCGTGGCTACATTTGTTTGATTTAACTGGGCGAGGCTAACGCCTCGCTACTACACTTCTGTCATTGCGGGGTAAAACCCCGAAGCCATCCCCCAAAATAATAAGGCACACCTATAAGGTCTGCCTTATTATTCCTACTTAGGAGGTGCTTAATCTAAGCAAGCCTCAAATCTGCTACTAAGGCACGCACGGGTCATAGGCAGTTTGTGTTACAACGCCAGTAACACCGTCAACGGTATAAGTGCCATGTGGGGTATTCAGCAGGTACGTGAGAGTGACCAACTCGCCCGTCGAGTCGCAGGCGCCGATAGCATTGTCCACCATGCAACCTGCCACGGCGGTCTGCACGTTGTGCAGTTCGGTGGAGGCTGCCTCGGTGCACCCCCTGCCTATGAACTGGGTTACACCCAGGGTGACCACACCGGCCAGAGCCGCCAGTATGCCGATGACCACCAGCAGCTCGATGAGGGTGAAGCCCGCCTCACCATACCTAAACGCATTGCGCACTGTTCCCACTAACTTTTGCATTATGTTTTACCTCCTTTTATTGCTATTTACTAGCTTCGACAGCTTCATCTTATATCACTCGTGTCAAGGCGTCAATATAAAAAGGTAGCTATTTGGTATGCCCTATAGATAGGAAATTAGTACTGTTTGGACTTCAAGCTCTTCTCTTAATACGAACCAACCAATGTAGCTGCGACCCTTCAGGGTCGCCCCGGTGGGGTGTCCTGGGCGAGGCTAAAGCCCCGCAGCTACATGTTTAATAAATATTAAATCCCAAGCTCCAAATTACAAACAAATTCAAATACCCAAATACCAATAACCAAAACACCGTGACTGTCATTGCGAGCGAAGCGTGGCAATCTCTGGGATTGCTTCGTCGCTAATGCTCCTCGCAATGACAGAAAAGGCAGGATATCACTAATGTGCTGGACGAGTACACTTTAATGCTAAATTCGTCCCATTTTGCTATCATATTGCCATTCTGTACTTAAAGCGTTAAGCTGAACAGAACAAACCAGCTTGAGCAATAGAGACACCTTCGGAGAAAGCGGCATGGGCGGCAAGGAAATTATTCAGGATATCGCCGAATCTGCAGAGATATATGTTGCCCCGGATGGCAAGAAATATTCTGTTATCAGCCTGAAAGCAGTGACTTCAATCGCTCAGACGAAGGGGTGGGTGGCTAGAGAGGTAGAAATAGCCGCATTAAAGCAGGGCATTACCCCTTGGCGTTATCTCCGTAATACAGGCACAATTGGCTTGGACGGACAGATAAAGTTATTGCAGTCAGCCGTGGCTGTTGTGGGCGCCGGCGGGTTAGGCGGCACAATAATTGAATTATTGGCCAGGCAAGGAATAGGACATATCATCATTATTGATAACGACCGTTTTGCCGAACAGAATTTGAACAGGCAACTGATGTCTACAGAAAAGAACCTAGGCGACTATAAAGCCACCGTGGCGGCAAAAAGAGTTAAGGATATAAACTCAGCAGTCACGGTTACAACATTTTTGAAGAAACTAACCAAGGAGAATGCTCATAGGCTACTAAAGGATGCCAAGGTAGTGGCCGATGGGCTGGATAATTTGCCATCACGTTTTGCAGTTGAGGAAGCTTGCCGGGACTTAAGAATCCCTTTCGTACATGGAACAATTGCTGGGTTCAGCGGGCAGCTAACGACCATCTTCCCACAAGATGCAGGGCTGTCTTGCATTTATGGTTCCTCCGACAGCCTTCCTGAGCAGGGCATAGAAGTGAAAATCGGTAATCCATCAGCTACACCGGCAATGATTGCCGCATGGCAGGTTCAGGAAATAGTCAAGATTATTACGGGAATCGGGAAACCACTTCGTAACCATCTTCTTATGCTAGATGCGATGGAAGGTATTGCTGACAACATCGAATTGAGCCGGTATTAAAAATGGCATCAATCGCGGTAAAGTTTTATAGCCTCTGGCGTCAATATTTAGGCGTAGACAGCGTTCCCTTACAAGCTGACAACTTAGACGAGGCTCTAGCCGAAGTTGAAGAGAGATTTGGCCCCCGCCTCCGGGAACAGCTCCGAGCCGACGGAGCTCAAGTGGATGGGAAGATTCAAGATTATTCGCTTATTTTGCTTAACGGCACCAGCCTACGCAATCTCAAACAGACCAGTTTGAAGGAGGGGGATACTTTGCAAATCTTCCCTCCTGCCACGGGTGGATAAAGGTCTCCCATATTTACCACCAATGTAGCCCCGACCTTTTAAGGTCGGGTGCACGAGGCTAAAGCCTCGTGGTTACATTTGTTTAATTTAACTGGGTGTGACTAAAGCCCCGCAGCTACATTTAACAATTATCAGGGTGATGTATAATATTGGTAATGACTGGTTTGTGGTCGGTTCTGTTCTTCTTGCTCGGCGCTGTCGTGGGCAGCTTTATCAATGTGGTTGCCGACCGTCTGCCAGAAGGTAAATCAATAGTCTCACCACCATCCCATTGCCCCGGATGCCAGCACGGACTTTCAGTCAAAGATATGATTCCTATCTTCAGCTATCTGTGGCTCAAAGGCCGCTGCCGCAACTGTGGTGCAGCTATCCCTCTGCGTCTGTTCTGGGTAGAATTAGGCACAGCGATTTTGTTTGCCTTCTTATACTGGCATTATGGCTTTAACTGGGAACTGGCGATAGTTGCCTTCTACTGCTGCTTGTTCATCGTACTTTTGCTCATTGACCTTGAGCGCAATATACTGCCGAATAAGATAGTTTACCCAGCAATGATTTTTGCCATAGTTATAGCTGCTCTGGGCTCTATATTCGGCTTTGAACCGAGAGGCATCGCCGACACGGGCTTTCGGCTTTGGATTGTTGATGCAGCTATCGGCGGTGGCATCGGCTTTGGGCTGCTACTTCTTCCAGCCCTCTTTTATCGCGGGGGCATGGGCTGGGGAGATGTCAAGCTTGCGGCATTAATAGGCCTGGTCACCGGCTTCCCGTTGGTTCTTCCAGCCATGTTTTTAGCCATAGTTAGCGGTGGCTTAACAGCTGCAATTTTGCTATTGCTCAAATTGAAAGGCCGGAAAGATGCCATACCTTTCGGCCCTTTCCTATCCCTAGCCGCCATGGTAACGCTATTCTGGGGGAGCAACCTGCTTAACTGGCTAGCTCCGTCTTAAGCTGCTCTGCCCTCGCAGAGACAACACTTTTTCCCTCTTGAGAAATACGAAACCCTAAGCACAAAATACTAAACAAACTCAAAGCCCTAAATTCAAAACCATTTGGAAATTTGAGATTGGAATTTGTTTAGAGTTTAGATATTCGGATTTAGGATTTGCCTGGGGAAGGACAGATTGGAATGTGGATAAGCCCCTCCACTCATACTAAAGTATGACCTTACGTCACCAAAAGGTCTGACACTAACATCACCCCCTTTCTCTGCACAAAACCAGCCACCTTCTCGATTACGAAATGAAGTCAGTAGTATAAACTTAAATGAATCATTTAGCGGCAAGGTTTCAACATGTTCAACAAAAAGGATAAAGAAAAAGCGGCTGAAATCAAAGAGTTTCCAATTGTTTTTGGTAGCCATAGTCTGAAACTCAAGGGCAAAATTCTTCTCCCCAAAGACGCGAAAGTAGATGAACCTGTACCCGGTGCTGTCTTATGTCATGGCTTTGGAGCTGCTTATCGGGTTATGGAGCCCGGTGCTCGGACTATGGCAGCTCAGGGAATAGCTACTCTCATCTTTGATTTCCGCGGTCATGGCTCCAGCGAAGGTGCTGCCGACGGGAAGATGGTGGAAGACGTTGTTGATGCTTGGAATTTTTTGTCTCAACTTCCCGAAGTGGACAGCAAACGAATGGGCCTCATCGGACATAGCCTAGGTGCTATGTCAGTAATTATGGCTGCAGAAAGAGTGAGCGACCCCCGGGCTCTAGTTGCCTTAGCCTGTCCACCGGAGGTAGATAGCCAACTCTTAGCTGATGAGTCAAATAACATCGGACGATGGGGGCAGGATACTAATGCTATTGCCGAATACCCCAAACATGGCGCTTTTCCGTGGTTAAAGGGTGCCGCTGCCTTAATGTGCAGAGCCTGGATGTACCTGGGCCGCTTCAAGGTTCGGGTTGACTGGCAAAAATTCCCCGAAGCCTTCCCACAAATGAGGATGTCCGAGATACTCCAAAAGCTGGAAGACTGCTCTAAACTCTTCGTCTTTTGCGAAGGCGATAAGGTGACACCCTATCAGAAAGCTGCGTTTGTCTATGAAGCAGCTTGTCAGCCTAAGGAACTGCTTCTGGCTAAGGGTGGTTTCCACACCACCCCACTTCTTAGAGGAAATCTGCGTTCCCAATGGACAAGCTGGACGGTGAGAACTTTGACAGACATCGAATAGAGCTTAAAGGAGAATAAAATGCGAGTGCTTATCACAGGTGGAGCTGGTCGGTTAGGCATAACCGTGTGCAAAGCCTTCTTGCGAGACGGGTCTCATGTCCGCGTGTTTGATTTGGACACCCCCAGGAACAGAAAGAGTGTCAAAGGACTTAACGGGAAAGTGGAAGTCCTGTGGGGTGACATCATGCAACCCGATTCAGTTCGGAAAGCACTGGAAGGGGTCGATGCAGTCGTCCACATGGCCGCCGTCTTACCTCCCCTAGCCTATGAGAAACCTGAACTAGCCGCCAAGGTCAATATAGGTGGCACCAAAATAATCGTTGACCTAATAAAAGAAAGAGATGACAATATTCCTTTCGTGTTTACCTCCTCAGTCGCCACATTCGGCCCTACTCCCCACGCCATCAAACCCCTCTGCCCAAACAAAAATGAGCCCGATCCCAAAGGAGCGTATGGCGAGACCAAGCTCCAAGCTGAAAACCTCATTAAGGAATCAGGAATCAATTATGTAATCCTGCGCCTTACCGCAACCATGTACCTTACCTTTTCAGTAAGTGACATTAAACGAATGTTTACCATCCCGCTGAACAACCGGGTCGAGTACTGCCATCCAGATGACACAGCATCGGCAATACTCAATGCAGTCAAGAATTTTGACACGGTTAAGGGAAACACGCTGGTCATCAGTGGCGGGCCTGAACAACGAATGCTATACAGGGACATGATAAGAACCATACTCGGGGTTATAGGTTTGCCACTACCACCAGCTCACAAATTCACCAAGGAACCATATTACCTGGACTGGTATGATACAAGCAAGTCACAGAAACTTCTTAACTTCCAACGAAAGAGGTTCGCTGACTATATCAAAGACTATTCCAGGGAGCTGGCGAGGCAATACGGTCCGGGCTTTATACCATTCATGCGCCACTTCGTCGGGCCTGTCTTTGGAAAAGTCATCGTTCAGTTTTTCTAGCAATTTTTGTTGCCAGAGATATTGCATTCTCAGGCAACTATATGGTATACTAGTCTACAAGTGAGGCCTTTAAGTCAGTCCAGAGAGGCTGGCAAGGGAAATATGATAAAAGATTGTAGCTCCACAAAGCTTCCGTTTGAGGTTGCTTTTTTGAAAACCTCTTGCCAGTTCTCGGCAGGAGGTTTTTCTTATGCCTGAGAGAACCCTCATGTCCCCCGAGGACATGCAGAGAGCCTTGGTCCGCATTGCCCACGAAATTGTGGAAAGAAATAAAGGCGCCAAGGATATCGTCCTCGTAGGCATGCAAACCCGGGGAGTCCCGTTAGCCAAGCGGCTAGCCACTACTATCCAAAGTCTTGAGGAAATTACCATCCCGGTTGGCTCACTGGACATCAGCCTGTACCGCGATGATATTTCATCGTTACATCTAAAGCCTGTAATTCACCGCACTGATATCCCAACTGATGTTACCAACAAACAAGTAGTTTTGATTGATGACGTCTTCTATACCGGACGCAGCATCCGTGCAGCGATGGATGCCCTTATGGATTTGGGACGGCCTCAATCCATCCAGCTAGCAGTTCTTGTCGACCGAGGCCATCGCGAACTACCCATCCGTGCCGACTATGCAGGCAAAAATATACCCACATCAAGAAATGAGGAAATAAAGGTATATGTTAAAGAGGTAGACGGTGAAGACAAGGTGACCATACTTTCACCTAACAAGGGGGCGACCGATGAAAACGATTGAACCGAGTTCGAGTATCACGACTCCAGAGACTTTCCCACCCCCATCCATAGCTGTGTGGCAACATAGTCATGTACTCGATTTAGATGACTTTACCCAGGAAGAAATCGAGCTTGCCTTCGAAATAGCTGACGCTATGGCGGAGGTACTTACGAGGGAAGTAAAAAGGGTGCCAACATTAAGAGGCAAGACGGTTATTACCCTGTTCTACGAGCCAAGCACACGCACTCGTGCCTCATTCGAGCTGGCAGCTAAGAATCTAAGCGCCGATACAGTGAGCCTCGATGCCTCCAAAAGCAGCATCGTCAAGGGGGAGTCTTTGATTGATAGCTTGCGCACTATCCAAGCTTTAGGCGCCGATATTATAGTCATGCGCCATTCACAATCTGGTGCCCCTTATCTCGCCATTCAATATGTAAATTGCAGCATGATAAACGCTGGCGATGGCTGGCATGCTCACCCTTCCCAAGCTCTCCTCGACCTCTATACCATCCGCCGCCACCTAGGCAAACTGCACGACCTCAAAGTGACAATCATTGGAGACATTACACACAGCCGAGTAGCCCGTTCCAACATCTGGGGCATGACTACCATGGGAGCTAAGGTAGTACTATGTGCCCCACCTACCCTTCTACCGCGGGGCTTGGATAGCTTCATCGCCAACTGTCAGCTACCAAATGTCAGCGTCGAAACTGAGATTGAGCCTGCCCTGGAAAATGCCGATGTGGTAATGCCCTTGAGGTTACAGATAGAAAGGCAGCAAAGCGGGCTGCTGCCCAGTCTACGAGAGTACATCCAGCTTTATCAGCTAACCATGGAACGACTTTCCCTAGCCAAGCCACACGTCTTGGTTATGCACCCCGGACCTATTAACGAAGGCATTGAAATCAGTCCTGAAGTCGCCCACGGGACTCAATCGGTAATCGAAGAGCAGGTAACCAATGGTGTAGCCATCCGAATGGCATTGCTCTACTTAATCGCCGGAGGTAAAAACAAATAATGCCCCCTAACCTACTGATAAGCGGTGGACATATCCTCGAGCCCAGCCAAGGAATAGATAGAGTTGCTGACTTGCTTATCACCAAAGGCAAAATCGCCTGGCTTGGGGATAAAGGTGCAGCACCGTCTCAGTCCGACTTGACCACTATAGATGCTACCGGCCTTGTCGTCTGTCCCGGGTTTGTCGACCTCCACTGCCATCTCCGCGAACCAGGCTTTGAAGACAAGGAAACTATCGCCACCGGCACTAAAGCCGCCGCCAAAGGAGGTTTCACCACTGTTTGCTGTATGCCGAATACAAATCCCCCTCTAGACACTCAGACTTCTATAGATTATGTAAAGAAGACGGCTGAAATTGAGGGGACTGTTCAGGTGCTGCCGATAGGCTGCATCACCAAAGGAAGGCAAGGCAAAGAGCTAACCGAAATGAGCGAGCTGGCTAAGGTAGGAGTCATTGGTTTCAGCGACGATGGTGACACAGTAGTCAGCTCACGAATTATGTCACTAGCTATGGATTACAGCCACGCCTTGGGTTTGCCAATTATTGACCATTGTGAAGATAAAGAATTGAGCGATGGCGGCTTTATGAACGATGGCTGGGTATCAGCACGCCTGGGGCTTAAAGGTATCCCTAAAGCTGCTGAGGAGATTGTAGTCGCCCGTGACCTTGCCTTAGCGCAGCTCACCGGCGTTAGGCTCCACGTCGCCCATGTTAGCACAGAGGGCTCAGTGGAACTTATCCGCCGAGCTAAAGAAAAAGGTATAGCAGTCACTGCCGAAGTCACCCCTCACCACCTGACTCTAACCGAGGAACGAATAATGGGCAGCCAACCAAAAAAGCTCAACCAACTGGCATACGATACCAATGCTAAAGTCAACCCGCCGTTGCGCACCAAAGAAGATATTGCCGCTTTAATCAAAGGGCTTAAAGATGGCACTATCGATGCCATTGCCACCGACCATGCCCCCCACACCTCAGTGGACAAAATGTGCGAGTTTGGACTGGCAGCTTTTGGTATCAGTGGGTTGGAAACAGCTTTTGCCTGCCTGATGAGCCTGGTACATAGCGGCCAACTAGACCTAAAGACTCTAATCTCCAAGCTCACGTTCGAGCCAGCCAGGGTTATCAGCACCAGATACGGAGAGCTTGGCACATTGAAGCCCGGCTGCCGAGCTGATGTTACCCTTTTCGACCCGAATAAGGAATGGGTAGTCGACAGCCATGATTTCGCTTCTAAAGGCAAGAACACCCCATTTGACGGCTGCCATTTCAAAGGTAGAGTAATAGTGACCCTAGTAGCTGGGAAAATAGTCTATCGAGCTGACTCATGATAGAAAGGAGAAGTTCTGCATGCCGAGGCGTAATGATATAAAGAAGGTGATGATTATCGGCTCTGGCCCTATTGTGATAGGGCAGGCCTGTGAATTTGACTACTCCGGAACTCAGGCTTGCAAAGCCCTTCGAAGCCTGGGCTACGAAATTGTGCTGGTAAACTCAAACCCGGCGACTATCATGACAGACCCAGGAATGGCAGATGTAACATATATTGAACCGCTCAATCTCGAAATGATGACCCAGATTATCGAAAAAGAACGGCCTGATGCCCTACTGCCAAACCTGGGCGGCCAAACAGGTCTCAATCTCAGTGCTGAATTGGCACGTTCAGGAGTCCTTGACAAATATGGCGTCCAAGTCATTGGTGTTGATGTCGACGCCATTAGAAGCGGCGAAGACCGCACTGTATTCAAGGAGACGATGAACCGTTTGGGCATAGAAATGCCTCAAAGCCAAGCAGTCTACAGTGTTGAGGACGCAGAAAAGGTCGCGGCTGAACTCGGGTATCCAGTAGTTATCCGCCCCGCCTACACCATGGGGGGAACCGGCGGTGGCCTTGTCTACAACGTGGAAGAATTACGCACCGTTGCCAGCCGCGGCATTTCGGTAAGCCTTATCGGGCAGGTGCTGGTGGAAGAATCAGTTTTGGGATGGGAGGAATTGGAGCTGGAAGTTGTCCGTGATTCCAAGAATCAGATGATAACCGTATGCTTTATCGAAAATGTGGACGCCATGGGCGTGCATACGGGCGACTCCTTCTGTGTGGCTCCTATGCTTACAATCGATACCAAACTGCAGAAACGCCTCCAGGAGTATTCCTATAGAATCGTGGAAGCAATACGGGTAATAGGTGGCACTAACATTCAATTCGCGCATGACCCCAAAACAGGGCGTGTTGTAGTAATTGAAATCAATCCTAGAACTTCGCGCTCATCGGCGCTCGCTTCCAAAGCCACCGGCTTCCCAATTGCTTTCGTTTCCGCCAAGTTGGCAGCTGGCCTCACACTCGACGAAATCCCCTACTGGCGTGATGGCACTCTGGAGAAATACACACCTTCAGGTGATTACGTGGTAGTCAAGTTCGCTCGCTGGGCTTTCGAAAAATTCAGGGATGCTGAGGACAAACTTGGCACTCAGATGCGCGCTGTAGGCGAGGTTATGAGCATCGGCAAAACTTACAAGGAAGCACTCCAGAAGGCAATCCGTTCCCTGGAGAACGGGCGTTATGGCTTGGGCTTTGCCAAGGATTTTCACAAGAAATCTCTGGACGAGCTGATGAACATGTTAAACGAACCGACGAGCGAGCGACAGTTCATAATGTATGAGGCTCTGCGCAAAGGTGCCGATGTACAGAAACTCTACGAGAAGACTTACATCAAGCCCTGGTTTATCAATCAAATGAAAGAGCTGGTCGAACTGGAGGAGAAAATTCTCCATTACAAAGGAAAGACACTACCTGACGATCTGCTTATTCAGGCTAAGAAAGACGGGTTCGCAGACCGTTATCTGTCACAGATTCTTGGTGTGCCAGAAAAAGAAATTCGCCGAAAACGTGTTTCGCTTGGGGTGGTTGAAGGCTGGGAGCCCGTCCCTGTCAGTGGCGTAGAAAATGCAGCTTACTACTTTTCAACCTACAATGCGCCGGACAAGACAACAAGCAGTAATAGACGCAAAGTAATGATATTGGGTGGCGGGCCCAATCGTATCGGCCAGGGCATAGAATTTGATTACTGCTGTGTCCACGCTGCTTTTGCCCTGTGCGACGAAGGATACGAGACTATAATGGTCAATTGTAACCCCGAAACAGTCTCAACAGATTACGATACTTCGGATAAGCTCTACTTCGAACCACTCACGGTTGAAGACGTCTTGAGCATCTATGAAAAAGAAAAACCTGAGGGTGTGATTGTCCAGTTCGGCGGGCAGACACCGCTCAATATTGCCAACGAACTGGCCGAAGCTGGTGTCAAAATCTTAGGCACATCACCTGAGAGCATAGACCTTGCTGAGGACCGAGACCGCTTCCGTCACATGATGCAAAAGCTTAACATCCCCATGTCAGAATCTGGAATGGCCAGCAATTTGGAGGAGGCGCTAAGTGTTGCCAAGCGAATCGGGTATCCATTGATGGTGCGGCCATCATACGTATTGGGCGGACGTGGTATGGAAGTAGTCCATGATGAGGAGATGCTGAAAGAGTACGTTGCTGCGGCAGTAGACGTGACCCCCGACCGCCCCATTCTGATTGACAAATTCCTGGAAAACGCAATCGAGTGCGAGGCGGATGCCATCGCTGACGGAACCGATGCCTTTGTTCCGGCAGTCATGGAACACATCGAGTTAGCCGGCGTCCACTCCGGCGATTCAGCTTGTGTCATCCCACCTGTCAGCATACCTCAAAAACACATTGATACCATCAACGAGTACACCAAGAGAATCGCCACGGAACTTAACGTCATAGGCCTAATGAACATGCAATACGCTATTGCTAGAGATGTTGTCTATGTGCTAGAAGCTAATCCACGAGCATCACGAACTGTGCCGCTGGTCTCGAAAGTCTGTAATGTATCGATGGCAAGACTTGCAACCCAGACAATGCTGGGTAAAAAACTCTCCGAGCTTAATCTCAAGCCACGTCGGATTCCTCACTTCGGTGTCAAGGAAGCGGTATTCCCGTTTCCCATGTTTCCTGAGGTAGATCCCATACTCGGGCCGGAAATGCGGTCGACCGGCGAGGTGCTGGGAATTGCCGATTCCTTTGGCCTTGCCTTTTTCAAGGCGCAGGTGGCTGCACAGCAATTGCTCCCGATAAATGGGACAATCTTGATAAGTCTGTTCAGCAAAGACATGCCTGCTACACTAGAAGTAGCGAAGCGATTCGCCGAGCTCGGTTTGAAAATCAAGACAACACGCGGCACCCATAAATTTCTAGCCAGACATGGCATCAAGTCTAAGCTAATACTCAAGATGCATGAAGGGCGGCCCAACATCGTGGACGGAATCAAGAACAGGGAAATCCAGCTAGTAATCAACACTCCCAGCGGCAAGCTAAGCAAATACGACGATTCTTACATCCGCAAGGCAGCAATTAAGTATAAGGTGACTTACATAACAACACTTGCTGCCGCTGCTGCCGCTGCCAAGGGGATTGCCGCATATCGCAACGGCAAACTAGAGGTCAAATCCCTGCAAAGCTACCACGCGGACATAAAATAAGCTGTGAAGCTAAAAGTGTTTTAGTAGAATTGAAACAAGTTTCAGCTACCGTCATCTCCAACATCGAGCTAATGCCCGGGTATCATCTTATTTGTGTCGACGCGCCTGACATTGCTGCCACATCCCAACCAGGACAATTCGTCACCGTCAGATGCGGAGAGAAGCTCATACTGCGCCGCCCATTGAGCATCCATCAAATAGCCAAATCGGGCCAGGTCTATTTCTTCTTCAAGGTAATTGGTAAAGGCACCGCCTGGCTTTCTCTATGCCGAAAAGGAGAAAAGCTGAATATACTAGGTCCACTGGGTAACGGTTTTTCTATTAGGCCCACTTCAAAAAAGTTACTGTTAGTAGCCGGCGGCATAGGTATTGCCCCACTGACCTTCCTTGCCCAACAAGCATTAACTCAAGAAAAATCAGTAGCCTTGCTACTAGGCGCACATGCAAAAGACGAACTCTACCCGCAGAAACTCCTGCCGAGTGAAATTGAAACCATCATTACTACCGAAGATGGCAGCTATGGCGAAAAGGGCAAGGTGACCGACATCCTATCCAGATATGTTAATTGGGCAGACCAAATCTACGCCTGTGGGCCATTAGCCATGTACAAAACAATAGCTGGCGAAAGGCAACGATGGCGAAATAAGAAACCAGTCCAGGTCTCACTGGAAGTACGGTTGGGTTGTGGCATAGGGGCTTGCTTCGGCTGCAGCATAAGAACCAGACATGGTATAAGGCAGGTGTGCCACGATGGGCCTGTTTTCAATCTGGACGAAGTTATATTGGAGGAGGTGAAAATATGACGGCGATAAGCAAAACCATCCGCCTCAGCACCCAAGGGAATTGCGACATGATAGATATAACCGCTGAAATAGCCAGAGAAATCAGCAACTCAAACATCAGCAACGGTATAGCCACCATTTTTATCGCCGGCTCAACCGCTGGCATAACAACTATGGAGTACGAAAATGGATTGATTAGCGATTTCAAGGACATATGGGACCGGAATGTACCTTTGAACATACCCTACCAGCATGACCGCAGATGGGGAGACGGCAATGGACACTCTCACGTGAGGGCCTCACTTCAAGGCCCCTCTTTGGTAGTACCTTTTGCAAATAAGAAAATGACGCTCGGAACCTGGCAACAGATTGTAGTAGTAGACTTTGACAATCGCCCGAGAACTAGGGAAATTTTTCTACAGCTACTAGGTGAATAAGAAACGTTGGGTCATACTCCACCAGCAATAACTAGCAGTCAATGTTTACTTGTCATTGCGAGGGGCAGTAGGCCACGAAGCAATCCCAGAGATTGCCACGCTTCGCTCGCAATGACACAGACGAATTGCCTAACAGTCTCTTAACACACAATTGTCATAGCTATTTCTCATAAGGTAAAATGTTGCAGGTTCTCCATATTTGATTGTGCACATTCAACATCTAGACAGGTTGCTAAATGCGTGTCTGCTTGCTTAGTTACCGGAGCTATCGCTATTCCGGCGGACAGGGTATTTACCTTCGCTACCTGAGCCGTTCCCTCCACGACCTCGGCCACGAGGTTGAGGTGGTATCAGGACCACCATATCCGGATTTGGACGACGGAATAAGGCTGATTAAATTGCCGAGCCTCGACCTGTATTCAATGTCATCCGTCCAGCGATTATTCATAGATCCACGCAAATTGAATACGTTCCCCAGTTTGGCCGAATGGCTCGGTACTATAAGCGGTTACTTTTCAGAACCTCTGGCCTTTGGCATGAGAGCGTATGAGCTAATACGTCATAGTGAAAGCAGCAAATACGACATTGTTCATGACAATCAAACCCTCGCATATGGTGTACTCAAGATCCAAGAACTCGGGTACCCGGTCGTTGAGACTATTCATCATCCTGTAACCATTGACCGTGATTTAGCCGTTAAGTCAGCAACCTCCTTGAAAGATAAGCTGGGGCTGAGAAGGTGGTTTTCCTTTATCAATATGCAAATCAAAGTTGCACGCAAGCTTTACCATATCATTACAGTTTCTCAGACCGCCAGCCGACACATCGCTGATACTTTCGGAATATCTGAAGACAAACTGCGGGTGATATACAACGGGATTGACACCGATATTTTCAGCCCATCCCCTAAGGCGAACCGCCTGGAAAACAGGCTCCTAGTAGTAATAAGCAGAGACACAGCCGTTAAAGGTCTGAGATACCTGCTGGAAGCATTAGCAATATTGCGACAGAAGCACAATCTTGAACTAATAGTGGTGGCAAAAGGAACAGATAATAGCACAACACAGAAACTTATTAGTAATCTTGGTATAAGAGATTATGTAAAGTTTATTGATGAGATAGATACTGCTGAACTTGTAAATCAGTACAGACTAGCTAGCCTTGTAGTCGTTCCGTCAACATATGAGGGTTTCGGTTTACCCGCTGCTGAGGCCATGGCTTGTGGAGCTCCCCTGGTCTCTACAACTGCCGGTGCTTTGCCTGAGGTGGTAGGAGATGCCGGGATACTGGTGCCGTCTGCTGACACAAAGGCTTTAGCAAAAGCGATTTCAGCACTTATGGACAACCCCAATAAACGCAAGCATCTCAGCGAAATGGGACGCAAGAGGATCGTGCAAATGTTTAACTGGCGAAATACAGCCCAGCGCACTGTCGATGTCTATGCTGAGGCAATCGAATGCCAGAAATGCTTAAATCGGACTGCTTAGTTATCACTCATGCGAATTCCTAAAATTCTATTTGCGCCCCCTATTTACTGCTAGATATATTGATATATCTAGCAAACATAGGTAAAATACTCCGGGACTTTTGTGTTTTTTGGTCTGAGTGCCTGACATTTGGACGGATTATCAAGTGCGTATATGTTTGCTTAGTTATAGATGCTATCGCTATTCCGGCGGCCAAGGCATTTATGTCCACTACCTAAGCCGTTCCCTTCGCGAGCTCGGTCACGATGTTGAAGTAATATCAGGACCGCCATATCCAAAACTGGACGATGGGATAAAGCTCATTAAGCTGCCCAGCCTCGATCTATATTCGCTACCGGAAAGACAACGCTTCTTCATAAATCCTCGAAAACTGAATTCGCTGCCTAATTTCACTGAATGGCTCGGCGTCTGTTGTGGGTTTCTCACTGAGCCATTGACTTTCGGCATGCGCGCCTACAGTTTCCTGCATAGCAACAATCAATATAAAAAATATGATGTTATTCACGACAATCAAAGTCTGTCATACAGCATCCTGAAAATAAAGGAACTCGGTATCCCCGTGGTAACAACCATTCATCATCCTATTACCATCGATCGAGACTTAGCCATCAAAGCAGCTAAGTCCTTATGGCAGGAAATGGGCATCAGGAGATGGTATTCGTTCGCCAATATGCAACTTAAAGTTGCCAAGAAGCTTTCGCATTTTATTACCGGTTCACAGAATTCCTATCGTCACATCATCGATATTTTCAAGTTGCCAAAAGATAGCCTCCGAGTTATTTATGATGGAGTTGATAGCTCAGTCTTCACTCGGCTTCCTGAAGTTGGACGCTCAGAAAACCGCCTGCTCGTAATAAACAGCGGAGATACACCTCTGAAGGGCTTGAAATATTTGCTGGAAGCCGTTGCCGCTTTGCGCTCAGAACGGAAGATAGAGCTTGTGATAGTGGGAAAGCCAATGAAAAATGGCTACACGCAAGGACTGGTTGACTGTTTAGGCATCGGTGATTGTGTTACCCATGCTGGGCAGATAGACACAGCAGAGCTTGTCCGTCAATATTCGATGGCCACGATGGTAGTCGTACCGTCTGTTTACGAAGGCTTTGGGCTACCAGCTGCTGAGGCTATGTGCTGTAGCACACCCGTAATTTCAACGACCGCTGGAGCTCTACCCGAGATCGTCGGAGATGCCGGCATACTGATACCTCCAGCTAATACCAGGGCGCTGGTCGAGGCAATTACTGGCCTGCTGGATAATCCGGACAGGCGTAGTCACCTCGGTAAAATGGGGCGTAGCCGAGTAATGCAAATGTTTAACTGGAAAAACACCGCTAAACATACGGCTGACGTGTACAAGGAAGCTATTGAGTACCAAAACAGTTTTGAAGCACGATGAGATATTTACCTAAGGAGCAGTCCAAAATGAAACTGAAGCTCTCTGATGATTTCCTCTCGAACAAATACCTTGACCCCACAGTCAACTCCATCGTTTCCACGCAGCAGACAGATGGTTCAATCCCCTGGCTTCAAGGAGGTATTACAGACCCGTGGACTCACGTTGAAAATGCTATGGCGATAGATATCGGCAATTGTCATGCCGAAGCCGAACGTGCCTATGACTGGCTCGCCGCCATTCAACTGGAGGACGGGAGCTGGTATGCTTCATATAAGGACGGACAACCACTAGATACCTCCAAGTTATCACATGTCATTTCTTATATCGCAGCAGGAGTCTGGCACCATTACCTGACAACCGGTGACCCTTCTTTTCTCAAGAAAATGTGGCCCACTGTCCGGACTGCAATCGATTTTGTATTGGACATGAGAGGGCCTAACGGTGAAATTTACTGGGCTAGAGACAACGCCGGCGTCATCTACCCGACCGCATTGATAAGCAGTTGTAGCTCGACCTACTTGAGCATCAAGAGCGCGCTTTCTATTGCTTCAGTTTTAGGCGAAGAAAGAACTGACTGGAAAGAGGCGAAGGGTGCCCTGGCAAAAGCGCTTCGAAAAATGCCATGCCTGTTCGATTCACCCCAAGAAAACAAATCTACATTTGCCATGGACTGGTATTATCCAGCGATGTGTTGTGTTATCAATGGTAACGAGGCCAGGCAGCGCCTGTTCAGTGGTTGGGGTAAATTTGTTATCGACGGCCTGGGCTCACTCTGTAGTCTAGAACAGGAATGGGTCACCGCCGCAGAGACGAGTGAGCTAGCCATTGCCCTGGCAGTTCACGGTGAATATGAACACTCAGCTACCGTCTTCAACTGGATTCACCAGATGCGTGATGATGATGGTGCTTACTGGTATGGCATGGCACTGCCAAAGAAAAAGATCTGGCCAGAAGAAAAGCCAACCTGGACATCAGCAGCAGTGGTGCTAGCGGCTGATATGCTCAGGCCTATGTCTCCGACAAGCCTGCTTCTTGACCACCATGGGCCCGTGACGCCGTAGCACCCCGAGTGTATTCGTCATTGGTAGTTCCTTAAATAACCCTGAGGCTAGCACTCGCTTATAGACCTCGTAAGGAGCTTGACCGCCCTTAGCCGGGTCTAAAAAGATATCATGGAAGACAAGGAACCCGCCAGGAAGCAGATGAGGATACCAGCACTGATAATCTGTCATAACTGTTTCATAGCTATGGCCACCATCTATGAAAACCAAGCCCAGAGGAGTGGCCCAATCTCGAGCTACCACGTGTGATTTTGTAATCATGGGTACAACAACCTCTTCTAACCCAGCTTTTTGCATTGTAGCTCTAAAGCACGGAAAACTATCAATTAGACCGGTTTTGCTATCAAAAAGGGCAGAATCAAAGTATGTTTGCCCGGGTTGCTGCTCTTCAGAACCTCGATGGTGGTCAATGGTAAAAAGCGTTTTTCCCTTTATTTTACAAGCAATACCGAGATAGACTGTGGACTTCCCACAAAAGCTCCCAATCTCAAGACAAGGGCCAAGCGAACATGCCTCAAAAGCTATTTCAAATAGCCTCAGCCCCTCCTCCTCAGCAAGAAATCCCTTGACTTCTGAAATGAATTCTGGAATTAAACTCTTAATTTCCATCCAGTCTTCTCTACACAGTATAGCACACTGCAAATGAAAACCAAGATGGGTTATGAGTAGGTAGCCATCGAACGGTTTGTGGTATAATATTCCGAAAAAAGTTACAATCCGGAGATCTGATGCTCAAGTTTACGAGGCCGTGATAATTGACAGGAAAAAACAGAACTTCCGGGCAAATAATGCCCCTCAGAGCAAACGGAAGCTGTATTGCACAGAAGTGTTTTACAAAGATTTTACACGGGTACAACATTAGGACAACAATACACTGACATTCTATAAAGAATGGAGAGCCGAGTTACAATGAAAAATAAACTAACAACAGCAATCATCCTTCTGATAGTTCTGTCCACATTAGGCTTTGCCGGTTGCCGCAGTAAGCCGCCAGAAGTGAGTCAGAAACAGATAACCGAGGTTAAGCGTGGCGACCTTATAGTTAGCGTTACTGCTGACGGCAATTTGGATATGCCCCACGAAGTCGCATTGAAATTTGGCACTCCGGGCACTGTAAAAGAGGTTTTCGTCGTCGAGGGACAGAAGGTCAAAGAGGGTACACTGTTAGCCAAACTGGATGACACGACTCAAAAGCTAGCCATAGCCTCAGCCCAGTACAATGTAGAGTTAGCTATGAATGAACTAGTGGAAAAGATACACCCGGCGGTAATGGGCTACCCAAAAATGTATCCTGATACCAGCACTGTCCTTCGTGTGGAACAGGCTCAAGAGGAACTAGAGCGAGCACAAAAATTCCTCGGGCAAGGCAAATATCAAGAGGCTGCGGCTGAACTACGTCTGGCTAAGCATGACCTTGAAGCCAGCTATGAAATGCTAAATGTGCCGGAAATAATAATGTCTTCGCAGCAATATAGCGATATATTGGGCGAAATTATTGAAATGTACCCTGATATACCTAGAGCAATCAAGTTGCTGGAGCAAGACCAAGAAAAGTTAACTGAGATACGGAAACTCATCGAACAGGGAAAATACACGGAAGCTTCGGCAGCACTGGACACAGCACAACAGAATCTAGAAGAAACTCACCTGCTCGTGAAAAGCCTGAGTGGCAGGATAAGAGTGTCACAACGAATCGGAGAGTGCTGTCAACAACAAGCAACACAGGGATTTAGAATTCAACCAAACCCCCATTATCAGCCTGATCCTTCTTTACCCGCCTACGATCCGATACTATTCGTTCAGAATTATGAAGGGCCGGGAGCAACAGGCTTAATGCCATTACCTTATCCCGATACCTCCACCTCCCTTGATTGGCTGCGTCAGATTGAAGAAGAGCTACAAAAGATACAAGCATGTAAAGGTGAGGGGAGTTGTGATGACCTAGAGCTGGCCACGCTGCTGCGTATGGCTCAGCATGATATCGAAATGAGCCGGACGATTCTCGAGGACAACGAGCTGATTTTTCAGTCGGGCGTCAACCTGAAAGCTTTGAGGACTTATAACCTCAATCTGCAAATCGCCGAAGGAGACCTGAAGCGGTATAAGGAAGAGCTTATGAAAACAGAAATCTTGGCGCCTTTCGATGGCACCGTAGTTGATGTCGGGGTGAAAGAAAACGACCAGCTTTCCTCTTTCGACTATTCTTCCAAGACCGCCGTTCACCTGGTAGACACCAGCACAGTTAAGATGGATGGGGCAGTGGATGAGATAGATATTTACAAGGTCAAAGTGGGCCAGAAAGCTATTGTAATCGTGGATGCCCTGCCCAATGTAGAGCTGAAAGGCACGGTAACCTTCATCTCACCTTTTGGCACAAGGGAAACCGGCGTCGTCGAGTTCCCAGTTACCATTTCCCTTGAACCCACCGAAATAGAACTCAAAGGAGGCTTGACCGCCACCGCTGATGTTATCGTCGAAGAGCATAAAAACATCATAATGGTACCTAACAGAGCGATTAAAGGCTCTCCGGGAGACTACTGGGTGGAAGTGGTGATAGATGAGAAGAAAGTGTCAACCGAAAAAAGACCGGTTGTCTTGGGTGCTCAGAACGACCAGTTCAGCGAGGTAATCTCTGGGCTCAGTGAAGGGGAAAGGATTATTGTCGAGGCAACCCGTGGTCGAGTGCCTACATCCTTCTGAGAACAACCAGCGGTTCAAATGATATAGCATTACTTTGTTACCTGTAACAGCAATGATTGACCTGGAAAACATAGTAAAAATCTATAAGCTAGGAGACGTCGAGGTTACTGCCCTTGATGGAGTAACCTGTTGCATCGAGACAGGAGAGATAGTCTCGATTATGGGGCCATCAGGCTCAGGGAAATCTACCCTGATGAATCTCATCGGCTGTCTGGACAGACCAACTTCAGGAAGATACGAATTAGATGGTATAGACGTCAGCCGTTTAAATGATAACCAACTGGCTGAGATAAGGAACAAGAAAATAGGCTTCGTTTTTCAGTCTTTCAACCTGCTGCCACGAACCACAGCCGTAGCCAATGTAGAGTTACCGCTAGTCTATAGTGGTGCCAGTAATAAACGCCAGCGTGCCCTTGATGCCCTGGAAGCAGTTGATATGGCTCAACGGGCTAGCCGCCGCCCTACTGAGATTTCCGGAGGTGAGCAGCAGCGGGTAGCTATCGCCCGAGCCTTAGTCAACAACCCATCCCTTATTCTAGGTGATGAACCCACCGGTAATTTGGATACCGAGACAAGCAAAGGCATTATGCTTCTTTTGCAGCGACTCAATAGCCAGGGTATCACTATCGTCCTTGTCACTCACGAAGAGGACATCGCTGCCTATACGCAGCGCACGATTTATCTTAGAGATGGTAAAATTGTTAGTGAGAGGAAAAGATGAACCTCTGGGAAAGCATTATCAGTTCATGGCAAGTCGTATACACTAACAAGATGCGGTCTAGCCTGACCATACTTGGCATCGTAATCGGCGTCAGTGCCGTCGTCTTTCTGGTATCGTTTGGCAGAGGGCATGAAGCCAACGTTACTGGCATCTTTGAGAGCATGGGCGCTAACGCCATCTACATCACCAGCGCAACAAACATGACACAGGGAATGTCAGGGGCTACGGGAAGTATCACCCTCGAAGATGCCGAAGCTCTAGCTAACCCCAACCGTGCCCCATCTGTAGCCTTGGTCGCCCCCATGACTGAAAAATTGGCCAAGGTCATCTATGGCAATGAAAATACTACCATTGACATCATGGGTGCCACTCCCGACATTGCACAAATCATTAGCTACCCTGTAGCTGAAGGGGAGTTCATTTCTGAGCAGGATGTCAAGAGAGGAGCCAGGGTCGCCGTACTTGGCAGTAAGACAGTCACGGACCTTTTCGGCACTGAAGACCCTATAGGTAAAACCATCAGGATAAGCGGCAGCCAGTTCGAGGTTATCGGTGTCCTTGAAAAGAAAGGCGGTTTCATAGGCTCTGCAGATGATTTCATCGTCATCCCCCTGACAACGATGCAGTCGAGACTACTGGGAGAGACATCTGCCAGGGGGCGGCCCATCCAGACTATCGCTGTCAAAGCAGTGAGCACCGACCAAATAGATGCCGCCACGGAGCAGGTTACTGCTATCCTGCGGCAGCGCCACAATATCAGAGAAAAAGATGATGATGATTTCACCATCATCGATATGCAGGAAATCCTCAGCCGCATGCGGGAGGTGCTTGGAGTCATGCAGGTATTCCTGGCCAGCGTCGGCGCTATTTCCCTCCTTGTCGGTGGCATCGGTATTATGAACATAATGTTAGTTTCAGTAACCGAACGAACACGGGAAATCGGCATCCGGAAAGCCGTCGGCGCCAAACGCCGGGATATTCTACGTCAGTTCCTGGTCGAGGCCTCTATGCTTAGTCTGACTGGTGGGATAATCGGCCTTACTATAGCTGCGCTGGGAACCTGGGCGATTACTGGCGTACAACTTGGACCGTACCCCGTCAAAGCCCCAATGTCACCTGACATCGTAATTATTGCCATCTCGGTGGCAGTCTTTGTAGGACTAGCTTCTGGCATTTACCCCGCCTACAGAGCTGCTGGACTTGACCCAATTGAATCACTACGCCATGAATAATGCTAATAAGACAATCGAGAACTTTCGATTGTTAACGTGAACAAAGGTGGGGAGGACTGAAACTCCCGTTTAAAAACAGAGTTTTAAACGGCTTAATAGTGCTACTTGCCTTGAACTAAAGACAGAAACTCAGCGCGCGTTGCCGCCCGAGTCCGAAAAAGCCCTCTAGTTGCCGAAGTGATAACATTGCTTCCCGGCTTCTTGATGCCACGCATTGTCATACACAAATGCTCTGCTTGAATAATCACAGCAACACCATCTGGCTGCACAGCCTCAAGAATAGCATCAGCAATCTGTGACGTCATCCTCTCCTGTAGCTGAGGACGCTTGGCGAATATCTCTACCACTCGCGCCAACTTGCTTACCCCAACAACTCGCCCCTCTTTATTAGGAATATAACCGACATGAGCCACACCATAAAACGGCAGGAGATGATGCTCACACATAGAGTGAAAGGGAATATCCCTCAAAATCACCATTTCACGATGCCCCACTTCAAAACCTACAGTTAATTCTGCTTTGGCATCCATATCCAACCCAGAAAAAAGTTCAGCATACATCTCAGCAATCCGTTGCGGTGTGCCCTGCAGCCCTTCTCTTCGAGGGTCATCACCAATAGCCTCAATTATAAACAATACCGCTGTTTCAATCTTAGCTAAGTCAACCACTGCTGCCTCCTCTTTCGATTACTATCCGCTATCGTCTTCCATAGGTATCACGGTCAAGCCCAACCTAAAGTTCGTTCAACTATCCTTATGTCGGCAGGCACCTCTGGGAATGGTTCAACAAACTTTGCCGGAAGGCTGGGGTCTTTTAGCCCGGTGCCAGTAATAATGCAGACCACCTTTCTACCTGAAAGCTTCAGGCCTTGCTTAGCCATCTTAATGAGACCAGCTACGGAAGCTGCTGAAGCTGGCTCGCCGAAAACCCCTTCCTTCCTTGCCAGAAGCTTATAGGCAGCCAGAATCTCGTCATCGCTGACGCAGTCAATGACTCCACCTGATTGATCCCGAGCAGCTACTGCCCCTTGCCAGCTAGCCGGATTACCAATTCGAATCGCCGTAGCCAAGGTTTTTGGCCTCTTGACAATTTTGCCCTTAACTATAGGCGCTGCCCCTTCGGCTTGAAAACCCATCATCTTGGGAGTTCGGCTTGCCTTGCCTGCCTGCTTATATTCGACAAAGCCCTTCCAATAGGCAGTGATATTTCCGGCATTGCCCACTGGGATAAAAAAGTAATCAGGCGCATCACCCAAATCGTCTACAATCTCAAAAGCTGCTGTCTTCTGACCTTCAATTCGGTACGGATTCAGCGAATTAACCAGCGTAACCGGGTGTTTTTCAACCAGGCTGCGAACTATTTGGAGAGCCTGGTCAAAATTGCCCTGTATAGCGATAATTTTAGCCCCGTAAGCAATAGCCTGGGCTAACTTCCCTAAGGCAATCTTGCCTTTTGGCACAATAACGACAACATCAAGACCAAATCTAGCTCCATAAGCAGCGGCTGAAGCGCTGGTATTCCCAGTAGAAGCACAAATCACACAGCGACTGCCATCTTCCACTGCCTTGGCTATGGCTACAACCATGCCTCTGTCCTTGAAAGAGCCACTGGGATTACAACCCTCAAGCTTAAAATAAAGCTCACCGCAGCCAAGCTCCTTCTCTAAGGCAACGGACTTGACCAGAGGAGTATCTCCCTCACCCAGCGTTATCAGAGGAGTAGCCGGGGTAATCGGCAGAAAATCACGGTATCTGATTAGAACACCACGTCCCATTTTCTTTCCTAAGCCTCTACCCGAACAAAATTAGTGATTTCCTTGACTACAGCCAAACGCTCAGTTTTCTTAAGGGCCTGCTGGACTGCCTCCTCTTTAGCTGGATGAGTCATTATCACAATCTCAGCGACCTGAGTAGATGGGTCGGTCTCTTTCTGAATTACCGAGGAAATACTAATGGCGTGGTCACCCAATATTTTAGAGATTTTCGCCAAAACGCCTGCTTGGTCAGCAACGCTCATTCTCATATAATACCGAGTCTCTATCTCAGCCATGGGTTTAACAGTCCGTCCGCTTGCATAAGGTAACCTTGGAGTACCAGTCGTTCCACGGTTGATATTTTGAGCTATCTTGATAATATCAGAAACAACCGCACTTGAAGTTGCTCTTGGGCCAGCTCCCTCACCATAGAAGATAACCTTCCCCACCAGGTCGCCTTCCACATGAATGGCGTTGTAAACGCCATCTACCTTAGCCAGCAGAGAATCCTCGGGGATAAATACAGGATGAACACGAGCTTCAATAGAATCCCCAGATCGTTTGGCAATAGCCAGAAGCTTTATGGCATAACCCAATTCCCGAGCATAGCGAAAATCACGAGCCTGGAGCCGTGAAATCCCCTCATGGTAAACATTCTCTGACCTAACTTCAGTGCCGAAAGCAATGGTTGCCAGGATAGCTAGCTTATAGGCAGCATCAACTCCTTCTATATCCTTGGCTGGGTCAGCTTCAGCATAGCCTAACTCCTGAGCCTTTTTCAAAGCCACAGAAAAATCCAGCCCTTCCTTAGCCATTCGAGTCAAAATATAATTAGTTGTTCCATTAACAATTGCATAAATAGCTGAAATATCATTAGCCACCAGGTCTTCCTGAAACGGAGCAATTAGAGGTATACCACCGCCAACACTAGCCTCATAGCGAAGAGCCACTTGATGGTCTCGAGCCACAGTCAGAAGCTCGCTCCAGTGTTTGGACATAACCTCTTTATTAGCAGTAACAACATGCTTGCCGCGAGTTAGAGCCTCTCTTATATATTCGAAGGCAGGATGTTCGCCACCGATAAGTTCCACAACTATATCTATCTCAGGATGCTCAACTAGCTCCTCAAACTGAGTAGCAAAAATACGATGCTCAATTCCCAATGAGCCGTGCTTAGCTAAGTCTTTCTCTAACACCTTCTTTAAGACCAGTTTGCTGCCTGCTTCTCTAGTCAAAGTATCCATTTTGCCCATCAAGACCTTGGCCACGCCACTACCAATTACACCCAAACCCATCAAACCGATGCCAATGCTCTTCCTAGCCACCATAACGATTACCCCCTGTTCTTAAGAACTCGAGCCACTGCCCAGGACTTCTGCTCTTCAGTCAAATACGTTTCTATCGAGTTCGTTTCGCTCTGCTCACTAAGCAAGTCTTCAAAAAGTCTCAATTTCAGCGCATTCCTAGTCTCATTCTCTAACGCCCGACTGTCATCTCTATCTACGACCTTGACCAACCAATAACCTCCCTTAGTTTGAACAGAGTCATCAGCTGCTGGTTGGCTCACAACACCTGGTTCAAGCTGCAGAGCAAGTCCCAGAGCAACCCTGCTACTAATTGCCCCTTGTTGAGTCCAACCCAAATCACCCCCCTGCTCCTTACTCGCTGAGTGCTGGGAATATTCTTTAGCCAAAGCGCCAAAATCCTCACCAGCTTCTATCCTGGCTCTTATCTCTTCTGCCTCCCATCGACTCCCCAACAGAATACCTTTAGCATGGCTACCCTCTTTTTCGTTCTTTTCAATCACCTCCACCAGCCAATACCCTATTCCTTTGGTGACTGACCCATCATAAGTCGGCTCGCTGAGCACTCCTGGCTCAAGGTTAAAAGGAATGTCTTTAAGTAATGAATCTCCTAAATCTCCCAGAAACACATAAGCAAAATCTTTAGGCAGCCAGCCTAAATCGCCGCCTTTCTCTTTAGTTATTGCCTCCAGAGAGTATTCTTTCGTCAGAGCAGCAAAATCATCTCCAGCTTTCAGTCTATCTATGGCTTTCTTAGCCACCTCGTTGCTTTCCAAAAACATTGCTTGAACCTGCACCTGTTCACACTCAGTCGGCACTTTCGGGTCAAAGTAGCTTTGAAGTAGCTTAGCTGCCAGCAGTCTAGAACTAATTGCGTCCCTGTACACCTTATCATCGGGGAGACCCAGACTTTTAAGCTCACTATTGACTTCATCTGTACTCACACCAAAACCGAGGTCTGTAGATACCTTCCTTATTACCTCACCAGATTCGATGACTTTAATAAGCTCATCTGCCATAGCTGAGGTCGCAGTAGAATCCTTCCCTTGACTGTAAAGTTCAAGCAACTTTATGTAATAATCCATATCAAAGACAGTATCATTTATTTTCACCACAGGCTGATGAAGTGGTTTAGCTTGCTCATCGTAATATCCATAGCCAATATAGCCCACAATCAAAGCAAAAAAGAGGATTCCAACAATGACTATGATACGCTGGGTACGTTGCTGGCGCTGCCACTTAGATAACTGGCGCTTAGTAGGTGGCCGTTTCAATTCGGTTCTCTTCTGCTTCTTAGCCAAAGTCTACGTCCCTTTCTTAGCTAAATGTAACTTGAGCGGAATTCACATTGTCTGAATTAGCTACTTATGATAACATATTGCCCAAGGCAAAGCCACGGGGTGTAGCGCAGCCTGGTAGCGCACCTGAATGGGGTTCAGGTGGTCGCCGGTTCAAATCCGGCCACCCCGATACCTACTTGTCTAACATTAACGCTGGCGCACCAGACAGTTTAAAAAATCCCGGATACCGCTTAAAAGCAACGCCATCGTTTTCAGAAGACATGCCCTGGGCTGTAAAATGGCCAACTGAGTGATATAGGAGAACTAAGTCGCTTCATTACCGCAACTTAAATGACGAGATTATTGTAGAGAAAGGATAAGATTCATACCCAGCCTTGTCCGCTGCTGTATCTAATTTATAAACATGTGTCTCCGTCTGCTTGAAGTAGGCTTCTCCGTGAAACGTGCCAATGTCTGCCTCATAATCATAAGAAAGATACCAGTCCCAAGAGCCCTGCATCGGCTTATCTTCAAGCTTTGTCACTTCACCCCAGGTTGTTCCGATGGAAATAAGCCAGCGCTGGGCAGCTTCTCTAGCTGTCATGCCTTCCACGACATCTATCATAACTGAACCTCTGCGAGTCGGAGACGTTATGAGGCATTTTGTCCCGTCTTCAGACACCTCAACCTGCCAATTGAGTGGATAGCTGATGGTATACCCAGCCTTATCATTGGTATATGTAGTGTAACCAGGCATACCACAAGCAACAAGCGAGCTAAACATCAAAACGACAAGCCCTAAAATTAGAAACCAATACTCTTTGTAGCTTCTCACTCGAACCTCCTTATGGGGTTACTGTTTAAACAATCTGCTTGATTATACCGTGAAAGAAGCGAAGTGTCACCTTTATATCTGAACGATTCCACATGCCAGCCAGCTCCTAATATCGCATAATTTTTAAGATAAAAATGGACTGCACCCCTGGCTCGCGACAAACAATGTGAAATTGTCCTTGACAATGTAACCGTACCAAAGAAAAACATACTGGGAAAGCCTGAACAAAGCTGGCTGGCAGTGAAAGACGCTCTCCAGAAAGCAACAGTGACGAAATGTGCCGAGATGGTCGGTGGCGCCCAGGCCACGCTGAAGATGGCTGCCAGATATGCCAAAGAAAGAGTCCAGTTCGGCAGACCCATCGGCAATTTCCAAGCCATCCAGCACTACTGTGCCAACATGGTAACTGATGTCGACGGTTCACGGTTCATTACCTATAAGTCGGCTTAGGAGGTAAGCGAAAGACTTCCAGCCACCATAGATGTGGCTATAGCTAAAGCCTGGACCAGCGAAGCTTATGGGCGAGTAACCCTCTTAGCACACCGGATATTCGGGGCCATCGGTTTTACCATGGACCACGATATCCACCTCTATTACAGGCGGGCGAAGGCTGGTGAAATAACTCAAGGTAAACTTTTTTGCCATTGCTCCGGCTCTGAAGCACCCTTCTCGGCTTACATGATCCGTGTCTATATAACCTTGCCGAGCTACAATAAGAGCAAATAACCTCTCCTGCCCCAATTATCACCTCCACAACTATTCCTTTGTCATCTTCTCTCACCTCCCCCACCTGGTATCCTTTAAGCCCTAGCAGAATTGTGGTACCATTTTTCTGGCTTCTAGCCATCGGTGGTAAGTCCTCCTTCCTTTAGTTTTCTGCTTGCCCCGTAGTCCTTAACCACCTTATTATTTTCCAAAAAATTTACAATAAGGCCAAAAAAACCCCTTGACATGAGCTTAATTACCTGTTATTATCCATATCCAGTGCCTTTAGCACAGAAAAAATTACTAATAAAAGCGAGTTAATGTGCTAGTTGCAATAGAAACAACCGCTATATATACCCTCTTGTTAGGCTCCCTCTACCTTCTGGTTTCGTTAGGTTTCTCCCTAATATGTGGCGTACTAAGAATCTTTCACCTCGGCTACGCATACATATTCATAGCAGCGATTTATTTCACATGGATGTTTATGGATTTGTTTGGCTGGGGCTTGGTTCCATCTATAGCTGCAATGTTAGTAATCCAGGCCGGAATCGCAATAGCAATCTACAAGGGGCTCATCGTGCGCTATATGAAACAAGAGGAAATCATTATAACAGGGCTTCTACTCGTTGCCATTATTTTGGAGCAAGCTGCAATGCGTTTCTACCCTATACAGACTGGAGTCTACCTCGAGACAACCGTAATGGCAGGGATAAGTAAAATTGGTCAAGTAACTGTATCAAACCAACTGATATTCGCAGCTATCCTGGGAATAGTAGTAACGGGATTATTTGCCCTTTTCTTCCTGAAAACAAAATTAGGCTTGGCTGTGCGAGCTATATCCTATGATTTATATGCCAGCAGGGTGATGGGCATACGGGTTGAGCAATTATACATGTTTATTATGGTGCTGGTGCTTATCCCTGTGATACTGGCTATGCTGGCGATTGCTCCTGTTTGGGCAGTAGACCCAGGCGTGGGTTGGGGATATATGATGACTGCTATATTGGTAAGTGTACTCGGCGGTCTTGGCAACATTAAAGGTACTATTATAGCCAGTTACATAATAGGCCTTTGCCACTCAACTGTAGCATTTGTTATCGCTGAGCCTCGATTTATGGGTCTATCAGCCTTGATAGTCGTTTTAATAATGCTGATTTTTAGACCGCAAGGAATAGCTAAAAGTGAGACTGTGTGGTGAATTTAGATGGACTTAGAAGTTAAGCGAGACCGACTAGTATTCCGTGCCATGGGCGGAAAGTGGGAATGGGGGATTGAGCCGAGGTATTGGCGGAATCCCTTAATATACATTAGCCTACTAATTTTAGCGCCTGTGGTGGTATATTTCGTATACCCAGCCCTTCTAGCTACGGTTATCGATGCTAACCTGCTAGCTGCTATAGCTATTCCTTTGTCGTTGATGACCCTCGGCACCGGGCGAATGAATTTCGGACCCCAGTTCTACATTGGTATAGGAGGCTACACCGCTGCGTTGCTCAGTATACATTTTGGTCTCAGTCCCGGTATGACGCTGATAGCAGCTGCGCTGGCTGGCCTAGTCTTTGGTTTCGCCATGAGTCCTCTCAGTATAATCTCCGGTGGGTTATACTATACTCTTTTAACACTGCTTTTCCCCTTGGTATTTCTCGAAATTACCTTTATTTACACAGACCTATTTAAGGGGGATACCGGCCTCGCTGGTATATCATCTCTTGTGTCTGTCGGCTTTTTTAGCTTGAACCAGCTTGTTTACGCCTTTATTTCACTGGCTATGATGTTAATCTATCTGTTTATAATTGATAAAATTCTCAGGTCAAGATATGCCGTTCAGATGGCTGCTATTAACGATGATGAGGAAGTAGCCAATGGCATTGGCGTAAACGTAAATAAGACTAAAATAATCAGTTTTGTTATCCCTGCAATGATGATTTCCATAATAGGCTGGTTTTATGCTCACTATTATGGAACATTTGCTGGAGTAACTTTCCTACCACTCGCATTCATGTTGAAGATACTTATGGTGATAATGATAGGCGGGCGTATACAGATATATGGATGTATTGTCGGAGGATACTTCATCGCATTTCTTGAGTTGCTACTTATACGCACAACGGGGGCCATGTCGCCAGTTCTCTTCCCTATCATATTGCTTATACTGCTTCTAACTCTTCGTGAAGGTCTGTTTGGGCTCTACCGGAAGCGTCATTATAGAGAATACCTGCCAACCTTGCATGTAAGGAGATAGTTAGTGGCTGAAATACTGAAAGTTACAAATGTCACCAAGAGCTTTGGAGGCTTAACTGCAGTGGCTGGTGTCAGTCTCTCTATCAATGAGGGGGAAACTGTTGGGTTAATGGGGCCAAACGGAGCCGGTAAGACGACCCTTGTCAATATGATATGCGGCAGCTATAGTGTTGATTCTGGCAAGATTGAATTTATGGGTAAGGATATTACGAATTTACCACCCTGGAAGCGATGTAAGCTGGGTGTAAGTAGAACTTACCAAATCCCAAGACCATTTCCGGAGCTTACAACGTTGAGCAGTGTTGTTGTTAGCGCGCTTTGTGGGAAGGACAGACAAAATAGGAGCTTGGATGATGCCTTTACGGAGGCCACGCATTATCTGGAATTTGTCGGTTTATTTAGTAAAAGAAATATACTGGCACGCGACCTTACATTGTTTGAGATGAGAGGTCTGGAGTTAGCCAGGGCGCTAGCAACAGGGCCAAAGCTCATATTTATCGATGAAGTTATGGCCGGGTTGAATCCAGTAGAGGCAGAAAAGGCCGTAAGGTTAATTGAACGCTCAAAAGACCAATTCGGCGTGACTATACTGTGGATAGAGCATGTCATGGCGGTCTTGATGAGGGCTGCTGAGCGGGTCATAGTTTTACACTATGGCGAAAAGATTGCCGAGGGTTCTCCTGAAGAAGTGGCAAAAAATCAAGCGGTAATCGAATCATATCTAGGTGAACGCAAAAATGCTTGAGGTAGAAAATCTCAATGTCTCTTACGGCATCACTCCCATACTCCGTGATGTAAGTTTTAATATTAAACAAGGTGAAATCATAGCGCTGTTGGGTTCAAATGGTGCTGGCAAAACAACACTGGTAAACACTATTATGGGAATACTAAAACCTGTATCGGGAAGCATTGTGTTCGAGGGTGAACATATTGAGAATATGCCTCCTCATGATATAGTAAGGCGAGGAATTGCCCAGGTACCTGAAGGGAGAAGGATATTTCCTTATATGAGCGTGCGGGATAATCTTTTCTTAGGAGCCTACTCTAAGGAAGCCTGGCCAAAGAGAAATGCCTCGGTAGAGTGGGTATATAGCCTGTTCCCTCTACTAAAGGATAGAAGGAATATGCCAGCAAGGACGTTAAGCGGTGGGGAGCAGCAAATGCTGGTTATCGGAAGGGGCTTAATGTCTCATCCCAAGTTGATAATGGTAGATGAGCCCTCTCTCGGGTTAGCTCCGAAGCTGCTCTCTGAAGTATACGATATCTTGGGGAAGTTTCGCGAAGAAAAAATCACCACTTTGCTTTCTGAGCAAAATGCTCGCCAGGCACTATTGATTTCAGATAGGGGATATGTACTGCAAAATGGAAGCGTGGTCCTCGAGGATTCAAGTGATAAATTGCTAGATACTGAACTGATAAAGGAAGCCTATTTGGGAAGGTAAAAATGAAAGACTATTTCTCCTTTACTAAGGAGCTGTTCGACCCGTCTAAGACAAAAGAAAAACCTGAGGTGTTTAAAGGGATTAGAGTCCTGGACTTCTCACATGTAATATTTGGTCCTATTGCTGCCAGGCTACTGGCACAGTATGGTGCAGAAGTGATTAAGATTGAACTGCCTTTTTATGGTGACTTGTGGAGATTTGGCGTCTACTGGGGTAAGTTCTGGAAGCACTCCAGTGTCTGTTTCCACTTTGTACAATATAATAAACACTTTCTATCAGTTGACTTAAGGTCGCCTAAAGGCAAAGAGCTGATTTACAAATTAGCCGAAAATGCCGATGTGGTGGTTGAGAATTTTGCTGCTGGTACTGCGGAGGCCTGGGGAGTAGGATACAGCCAGCTTAGCAAAATCAACCCTAAAATAATCTATTTGAGTTGCGCCACCTACGGACAGTATGGTCCACTGAGGTTTTTCCCCGGCTGGGATTTGCTAGCCCAAGCTGCTAGCGGCGCAATAAGCCTGACGGGGTACCCTGGAACAGATAAATACTACAAGCTGCCCGATTATATTGGGGATTACCTGCCAGGAAATGTAGGGGCGCTTTCGCTTGTAATGGCTCTCTACCATCGGAGGAAGACTGGCAAGGGGCAGTACATAGACCTGGCACAATCGGAAGCTTTAATGAGGATATTGCCCAACTTTACCTATTTCAGCATAACCAACGAAGAGCTGGAGCGTGTGGGCAATACCGACCCAACTATGGCACCATCAGGCATATTTAAATCCCATGACGGAAATTTTGTCGCTCTGGCAGCAGCAACAGAGGAGCAATTTAAAGCGCTATCCTCAGCGATGGGTCGGAAAGAGCTGGCCGCAAAATACAAGGATGGGTTTGAGAGATTAAAGCCAGAAAATGCCAAGGAACTCTATAAAATTGCCCAAGAGTGGGTTAGTCAAAAAGACAGTGCCGAAATAGTTAATTTAGCTAAAGAGCATGGCTTCCCCGTTGCAGAGGTAATGGACGATTTCCAAATAGCTAATGATGAATGGCGGAGAGAGAGGGGGAGTGTCGTAGTTTTCAATGATGATATGTATCGAGAGTTCGTGTTGCCAGGGCCATCAGCCATGTTGAGCAAAACCCCTGGGAGAACGAAATGGCTTTCCAGGCCGCTTGGCTATCACAATCGCTATGTGCTGAAGAGGTTATTTGGGTTATCTGAAGAGGAAATTAAAAAGCTGGAAAAGGAAAGAGTCATAGGGTACTGGGATGACAGGCCTGGCATCAAGCCGCCGGTATATTATGATATGGAGAAAGACCCAGTGTTTAATTACCAGGGCGATGGGGAAAGCAAAGCGCATGAGTAAGGGGAAAGAGAAAGAGCAAGTTTTAGTAAGGTATGGCATTGCCAAGCGGGAGCGTGAACAGTTTTTAGCTAATATGATAAGCCCCGATGGCAAGCCAGAGGCTCTAGACGGCATTGTAGTTCTTGACGCCAGTTATGCTAATTTCTCGGGAATCATAGTAGCGAGTTTATTCGCCGAATTTGGTGCTGAAGTCATCAAAATTGAGCCTCCAGAGGGAGACCCGTCAAGAAAAATAACACCTTATGGTGTGAATGTAAACGGCGTGGGCATTCCTTTTCTCGCGGAGGCTAGAAACAAGCGTTATCTAACACTGGATATCAGGACGGAAGATGGCCGTAGAGATTTTGGGAAGCTTGCAGCAAAAGCCGATGCCTTGATTGAAACTTTTCCCGCAGGACAGATGGACTCCTGGGGGATAGGCTACCGGCAGTTGAGCCAGACCAATCCAGGCTTGATTTACATCGCCATTACTCCCTATGGTCAATACACTGACAGGGCTAAGGAGTTCCGAAATTTACCTGACTCGGATATAACATCGCAGGCTGCATCGGGAGTAGCGGCAAATATAGGGGACCCTGACACCTCTCCTGAGCCATATAGTTGGCCTCTTAAAGCCGGAGCGTGGCTAGGGTGGTACATATCGGGCTTAGAAGCTGCTTTGGGGGGAGCTATTGCTCTGATGTATAAGGGCGCTACTGGTGAAGGCCAGATGATAGATGTAGCGTCTGCAGATGCTTATGCGTCCCTTGTTGGATATCCGGTAATTATTGGCTACAGTTGGGAAAAAGCTCGGCCTAGAATAGGTCGCCATGACTTCACTCTATATCCATATGGGTTCTGGAAGAGTAAAGATGGTATTGTGGCTATAGCAGCTCCTCGGGACCACGACTTTAGAGCACTACTGAAAATTCTTAAACTATGGAAAATCGAGGACGACTGGAGGTTTACCTTTGACCGTATACCGGACATCTTAGAGCAAATCGAGGAATTATATGGCTTGATAGAGGCGGCAACAGTTAAATATACCTCAGACGAGCTTATAAAGATGTCCTTGGAATATAGCCTAAAGGCAGCGCGCTCGAAGTGGAGGGGTGGGGGGGTGCCTATCATCATGAAGGTACAGAAGCCTTCCGACGCTATGAAAAACCCACATTGGAATATACGCAAAGCCTTTCAGGAGTTTGATGATAAAACTCTGGGAAAGTTTACCATCCCGGCTAACTTCGTAAAAATGTCGGACTCACCACCGAGAGTAAAGTGGATATCTTGCGATATCGGTAAGGATAACGACTATATCCGTAAAAAATATCTTGCTGACTAAGTTTCGCCCGAAATAATTAAGAAAAGGAAAGAGCCTCAGTTGAGGCTCTTTCCTTTTAGCTCCACGGCCTGTGGATAATAATACTATTTCTGCCAAGCAATAGTGCTTCGCCCAAGCATACACTTTTATAGAAGCATTATTGAGAAGCTCTCGCAATTTTTAATAACTATTAAACTATCGGCTAAAACGGCAACTAAACTTACGGTCGCGTGTATGAGAGTTCAAACGGCACATCCATCGTTCCCAGGCTGCTTGATATGCTAGCTTTGCCTTTTAAAGTGTATTTAGCTGGACCAGCAGGAGCCGCTGCCCATGCCTTATCTACCCCTCCTTGTACTGCAGCTACCGTACCCTTTATTACTGGAAAAGTACTTGCATCTCCTGCGAGTACTTTAGGCAGAATGCCCAGGGCAGCATAGCTCCAGAACGGTGGCTTCTTGCCTTCCAAAAGCTTCCAGGTAGGCACGGCCATCACATGAGCCGTAACGTAGTCCTTCCCGGCATAGTAGTTTGGCATGCCCAAACCCTCAGAGAAGGCTACAAAATTGGTATATATCAACACAACTTTGTCGTTAGCCGGAATAAAAACCCCGGGTATACTTGTTGTCATACCTAATTTCATATCGTTTACTGTCAGCGCATAGTCAAGCGAATACAAGGTAATGGGAATGCTGTTCGGGTTTTTCACAGTAAGCGGCGTATCAAAAATGACTACTTCCTCGCCTGCCCATTTATTCGCAATGTAGCCAAGCTCTACTGTACAAGGTAGCAGCGACTTTTGCTGGGCTGCACATCCTGCTGCTCCCAGCATGACAGCAATCATTACCAGTGCTACCGGAAGATACATCTTTCTTAGCATAATACCTCCTCCTTTGTTTTATTTACCGACTTTTCAACCGGTCTGACATCCGTGAATTTCAGCCAGTCCTTGAGTAAAGTCTACCAACCAGCTTCTTTGCGCAACTGGGCAGGAGTCTTGTACTTCTCGGGCTCGGCAAACACCCCCTTATACCGCGGAGGACTCTCTGTACTTTTGAATCCAGTGCTCAACAGAACTACATTATGCTTCCCCTGGAACTGGGCAATAGGGTTCACCCACTTGTCAGGCAACATCATTGGGTTCGGCACCATAGGATTTTTGGGGTCAGCCATAATGCGTGAGTGGAAGAATGGTGAAATTTTATCACCACATATTCCATGCAGGGGTAGTATTCCTACATTCTCTACGTACAGCCCTTCTAGCGCTGGTATTAAGGCTTCAACATCGGTACTACCAACTTTCTCTATTGCTTTCTTGATAAGATACATGTCGGCGTAGCCTATGCCCACGTTAATCTGTACCGGGATTCCCTTTGAATCGCACATCGCCAACCATGCCTCAGCGGTTGGAGTAACAGGAATCTCCTTCTCGTAAAACGAGCCCATTGCCCCCAAGCACTTGCCACCAGTCAGTTCCCAGAAATCGTAGGTGTGTGATGTTCCGCCGTAAAAGCATACTTGCACGTCCTTAGCTGAAGATTCAGACCACTGCTTGGCGAAAACTTCGGTGTCGGTGAACCAGCTAGAACACATGAACACCAGCTGTGCCCCGCTTTTGGCTATCCCTTCCAGTATCGGCAGGTACATCCCGGTTCTGGCCTTAAACGGTGCGTTGTAGACCGTCTCTAGACCATATAGCTTCTTGGCATAGTCCGCCCATGTCGGCAGATTCTTTTCGGGAATGCCATTCCGCCATAGATTTGTCCAGGCGAGGTCTTCCCACAGCCAGGCTATCTTAGTTGCCCCTACTACCTCTTTCCACACGGCAAAATAAGACGGTATAGAGGCATAATGGGCGTCTTCCGGGTCCCAATCTCGGAAGCAGAACTTGTATGTGTTATAATCATCCATTACCGTTGTTGTTAGCTCTCTAGCCATGGGCCCCTGATAAATAAGTATGTGGGGCTGCTCTTTATAAAGCTCGACCGATTTTGGCGTAACGGCAAGGCATATCTCAGACCTGCCTTCCACAAAGTAGATCAGCGCTTTATCACCAAGCACTATTCTAGTAGCTGCGGCTACAGCTAATGAGGTCTCCCCTTTACTATCTTCAACCACAAATTTAAGCGGTCTACCAAGAACGCCGCCGGCAGCGTTTATCTCGTCGCATGCCACTTGCATGATATCCATGCACGGCTTGCATCCCGGAGACGACACTTGGCCGACATAGCCGATTACTATCGGCTCTTTCCCTGCCACTGCTGCTGGCTTGCCGCAGCCAATCAATACCAGCACAGCAACAAGTACTACGGCTACTGAAGTAAAGAAAACTTTGCTTCTCATAAGCACCCTCCTTTATGTTTTTTAACGATTATACCACATATACCACCTTTGTCAATAGTTGGAAGACTCTAAATTATGAATTTTGTGAAAATTTTTATGGAAAAATGAGGTGGTAAGAATCCCGGGACGCAGAAAAGATAAAGTAAGGAGGTCAAGGAGGTCTTACCACCAATGGCTAAAAGCCAATGGTACCGCAATTCTATGAGGGCTTAAAGGATACCAAGTAGAAACGGTAACCGAAAGTGAAGGGAGGGTAATAGTGGAGGTGAAGGCACCATCTCGTAGCTATTTCCACACAATTTGACAAAGGACCGACCATCGGAACTAAAGTCCCAGCTCGGCAGCTATCCTTTCTCAATGTAAATCAATATCTCCAGCGGCAAACTCAGCTGCCTTGACCCGCCGGTAGTAGAGGCCAATATCATGGTACATAGTGTATCCGATAGCTCTGTGCGTAGTGATGCCATCAATACAAATTCGCTGGTAAGCTTCACTTGCTTTTGCTTTAGCGGTGAAAACCTGCAATGCTCATGCTCCAGGCTGCCTGATAGAGCAAATACTGAACCCCTTCAACATCAATGAGCCTATCAGCCAGTTTGTGCTGAACAGCCTAAACGGATAGCACCATACCCACCAGCCCTCTACCTAAAGTAAGCTAGAGCGGCAAAATCTACATATACATCCCAGAGGAGACATTCAGTACCTGGCCGGTGATAAAGGCAGCATCATCAGAAGCCAGGAACAGAACAGGTTTGGCAGCATCTTCGGGCGTCATCGGTTTAACTTGCAGCAGAACCATATCCCTCACCTTCTTGGGTATCCCAACCAGTTCTCCACCCACCTCTTCCTGCTGCGCTTCTTTCTCTCTAGTCAACCGGGTATCAACGAAGCCATAGGCGACGACATTACAGGTAATGCCAAATCTTCCCCACTCCCTGGCTACAGTTTTGGTGAGTCCCATGAGCCCCGATTTAGCCGCAGCATAGTTAATCTGTCCGATGTTACCCATCAGCCCGGCTACGGAGGCCACATTGATTATTCTGCCATTATGCTCCCCCTTCATCATGTATTTTGAAGCAGCCCTGATACAGTTGAACGTCCCTTTTAGACTAATATCGACACACAAGTCCCATTGGGCATCGGTCATTTTATGTATCAGAGCATCCCGGGTAAGTCCAGCATTGTTAACTAAAATATCAAGCTTGCCGAATTTCTCAACCGCCATGTCCATCATCTTCTGGCAATCTTCCAGCTTCGTGACATCACCAGCACAAGCCTCAGCCTTACCACCAGCCGCTTTTATCTCCTTGACTACATCCATTAGGGGTGCTTGATCAATATCGCTCAAGAAAACAGCAGCGCCCTCCTTAGCAAACAACAAAGCATCAGCTCTACCTATACCCCGTGCCGCTCCGGTGATAACAGCTACTTTTCCATCTAGTTTTCCCATTTTTACCTACTTGTCTTTGTTTTTTATCTTACTAAAACAGTGGTTTACTTCAGCCGTTGAGAAATCGCTCTCTAGATGCTTATCCAGGTTAATAAGCTTTGCCTATTTCTTACCTCGCAACGGTAAGACAACCAAAGCTGTGCCCGGCGTCGTTTTATCTCCCTTTCCATTCTCCACCCAGATAACGCATTCAACAACATGCTCACCACCTTCCTCATACTTTTTTGCCACCTTGCCTTTACACCACCACGTTTCACCATCTTGTGGCTCTTCCATTGCCTTCATCTTGCGAGGATAATCCATGCCACGGTACTGGCAGGAGAGCTTCTTAAGCACCCCCTGCTCCCCAATCCAGTCGGTCACGAGATGACCCAACCAGGCACGCTTGAGCGCCCCATGGACAATGGGTGCACCTACACCTATAGCTTTAGCAAAATCATCTTCATAGTGCAAGGGGTTAAAATCCCCCGAAGCTCCTGCCCACTGAACTAGCATTCGTGTCGTGGCAATTTTAGCCAGCGGAGTTATTTCAGTGCCTACTTCAACATCTTCATAATAAAGTTGCTTAGCCATGTCTCCTCCTCAATTGAAAAAGGTTTCAGGGCAGTTTAGAACTGTATCATAGTCGACCGGCTCTTCAGCGCCACGTTGCCCTTCTGGTTCACAAAAGTAGTCTCGACTGTGGTGAACATGGTTTTGCCCATCTTAGTCTCTTTCTCGGCCATATTGGCAACTTTGACTGTGGCGACCAATGTATCTCCGGCACCGACTGGCTCAAAAAATTCAAATTCAACACCACCGTCAAGCAATCTAGGCGGTGCCCCAGCTTTAATCAGCGAATCAACCAGCTTGAAGACAGAGAATCCACCCTTGACCGGCCAGCCAGCGAAGCCCGGAGGACAAATCATTCTGCCATATTTGCTTTTCTTAGCATAATCGGCGTCGTTAAATAGAGGATTCGGATCGCCTATAGCCTGTGCATATCTCTGGATCGCCCCTTCTTCAATCCTGAAAATAATCGGCTCTGAGGGTACACCTATCATCCTCTTAAGCTCGTCAGCAATCAGAGAACCTTCAGCCATAGTCAACCCCCTTGAAGTTTCGTTAAATTTGCATCATAGACCTACGATGGCAACGCTGACGATATTCATAGCTGGGAAACCACCCAGGTTATGCGTCAACCCAATCTTAGGATTCTTCAACTGTCGCTCCGGCTGTTGAGCCTTGCCCTGCAGCTGTTTATACATCTCATACATCATCCTCAGACCAGAGGCACCGATAGGATGCCCGAAGCACTTCAATCCGCCATCAGGCTGAATAGGCTGCTCACCATCCAGGTTGAAGCGGCCAGCCTCGATATCATCCTTAACCCGTCCTCTGGGACTTAGCTGCAAATCCTCCATAGTTACCGCCTCAGTAATGGAGAAGCAATCGTGTACTTCAGCCATGCTTACCTCTTTACGTGGGTTCTTTATTCCTGCCTCATTGTAAGCTAGAACTCCAGCACGACATCCAGTCTCAACATGAGCACCATCCCAGTTCGTGTACATCAACTCCTCGCCAGAACTTAGAGCAACCTGTAAAGATTTGATGTAAACTGGGTCAGGTCTAAAATTCTTAGCCATGTCAGCTCTGGTAACAATAGCTGCCGCCGAACCGTCACTAACCCCACAACAGTCAAAAAGTCCAAGCGGCCAAGCAATGATGGGAGCATTCATTACTTGCTCTTCGGTGACTTCGCGGCGCAGGTGTGCCTTCGGGTTCAAAGAACCGTTATGATGGCTTTTCGCTGATACCTTGGCCAGCATCCTCTTGCCCTCATCCGGGCTTAACCCATAGACGGCAAAGTATCTGGTAGCCATCATGGCAAAACTGCCCGGAGCAGTCATCTTGGGCATGATGAGCGCATTTCTTGTTCCCATCAGACCGGGACCCCCAGGAAGACCACCATACCCGGTATCCTTGAGCTTTTCCACACCTAAAGCCAAAGCAATGTCATAGGCCCCCGAAGCCACCGCATAACAAGCTCCTCTCAAGGCTTCTGTACCAGTAGCACAGAAGTTTTCTACCCTAGTTACCGGGATGAAAGGCAACTTCAGCGTTAATGACAATGGTGTAGCCCCTTTTCCCACACTCTGCTCTTCAAAATGCACACCAAACCAGGCAGCCTGAATATCCTTCTTTTCTATGCCGGCATCCTTGATGCATTCTTGGAATGCATCAACCATCAGGTCTTCAGCACCTTTATCCCACAACTCACCAAACTTCGTGCAGCCCATGCCTATGATAGCTACTTTGTTTTTTATACCTTCTGGCATTTCTATCTCCTCCTTATTTATTCGTTAATTTTAGGCACGTATCGGCGTTGCCTTCCAAGAGTAACCGTAGACTCCACGGGTCTCATCAATATATCTTCTGCGGAAGGTCATCTCCACTGGCATGCCCACCTTAACCGAGTCAAGGTCACAATCGGTGAGGTCAAACCAAAATCTACCGCCGCCTTCAAAATCTACAAAGCCATAGATTGCCGGCGGGTCAATGCTAGCGGCAAGGTTATCACCTGTATAGGTGAATAGGACACCCTTCCTATGTGAGAAGCGATAACTTTCCATCTCATCAACAGCCCCACAATCTGGGTTCACACATACCCTCTGAACAGGATACTGAGGAGTGCCGCAGCGCTTACATTTCGAACCACAAAGCGACAAAATTGATTTGCGTTCCCTGAATAGGGTGGACATCGGAGTACGAATGCTTTCCTCACCACGCATACCTAAGTCCATTGGTGCTAGATTGCGGAAAGCAAGATATTTCTCATAGCTAGAGAGTTCTTTTTTCGAGGCTAAATTCTTTTTGACTCCTCGCCTATCTGCCAACTTCTTTATCTTCTCAGTCACTTGGAAAAATAGCGCATCACTGCCATTTCCGAAGCTGGCAACCAGAATCTTGTCTCCTGGCTTAGCATCTTCAAGTGCTGCTGCCAGCATCATTAAAGGCGAAGCCGAACCGGTATCACCTATTTTATCAAGCAGAGTATCTTGAATCTGACCTGGCTCGGCACCCAGCCTCTTTGCTATTGCGCCATGCTCCCTGGCATAAAGGCCTGGGTAAGCTATTTTAGCAAAGTCCTTGATGTTCAGATTATATTTCTTCAACAGCCCTGAGATTACCTCGGGAATCATTCTCGTATAGCCCTCATCACGAATGAACCTGTCTTCCCAGGCATGCTCGAATTTCTCGCCCGTCGCTCTCCAGCGGTCGGGAAAATCATAGGAAACAGAATAAGAACCTTCAAATGTAGCAAGCACATCATCGCTTCCTACGAGAAGAGCTGCCGCACCATCACCATACAAAGGTTCCTGGGAACTACCTGGCTTGCTTAACCGACAGTCAGAAGCACAGACTAGGACATTGCTGGATGTTCCTCCCTTTACAGCGTCAAAGGCGGAGAGTAACGCACTAGTCCCCGCTTTTATAGAGCCAGTAAAGTCAGCTGTTCTTATGCTAAGCTGTAGGTCAAGAGCCGTAGCTACAATGGCAGAATTTTGTCGCAGCATGTACGGCTGACTAGTAGTTGCGAGATACAAACCATCCACCTTTTCTCGTTTCATACCGCTCAAGCAGTCAATGCCAGCAGCTACTGCCATGCTAAGGGTATCTTCATCATAGTTTGCAACTGCATTCTCCCCAGGTGCAGGAAATGTACCCAAAAATCCAACAGCTAAGAAGATAGTATTGTGGTTCATTCGATATCGTGGGATATAAGCTCCGTATGATTCGATGCCTACCATTAATTAAACCTCCTGAAATCAGCGTTCATTGTGCCCATAGGACTCTACCACAGACCCCGTATCCTGTCAAACTCTAGCCACCCCATAAACAAACCTGTCGATGAGAAAAACATCATTCATCTCCTACCACTTGACAAATATGGAAAAGGCTTTTATAATGTACACAAAATAACTGTACACAAATTATAGGAGTACCAACCATGTATGACGCCAGAAAACATATCTGCTTTAATCTAGGACGTGTCATGCGCCGCATCTACGACTACTACGGAAGACGTCTATCCCCTTTCGGTCTGACCCCACCACAGTACTTTGTATTCAATGCCTTATGGATGGGTGACGGCATTACTATCGGCGAGCTTGGGAGACGAGTCTCGCTTGATAGCTCAACACTAACCGGGATTATTGACAGGATGGAAAAGGGTGGTCATATAGAACGTAAGCCAAACCCTGATGACAGGAGATCAGCACTAGTATTCCTCACCGAAACGGCACGAGAGCTGGGGCCTCGTATATTAGAGTTCGCCGATGAACTCGACGCGGCCCTGAAACAGCCATTCTCCAAAAAAGACATGGCTACATTTGAGCGAGTACTACGGGCGATAGGCGAGACAAACGCTAAAACGTCAGGAAAGTAATGATAAGTTTATGGTTAGTTAGCAGATTTAACCACAATGAAATGCAAGAATAGCTATGAAAAAACTGCTCTGTGTGAACTACTAGGAATCGAACATCCTATCATTCTAGGTGCGATGGGCAACATTTCTACCGCTAAGCTAGCCGCAGCCGTGTCAAACGCTGGCGCCCTCGGCTCAGTAGCCACAGCCTTCATCTCTATCGAAGCTGCACAATACGAAATTCAAGAATGTAAGCGACTTACTGTCAAGCCTTTCGCGGTCAATTGTCCCCTTTTCAGACCAGACGCAGATGCAATGTTGGATACCATCATTAAAGAGGGTGTTGGCATAATCTCTACATCGGCGGGAAGTCCAGAGAGATGGGCAGAAAAAACCAGGGGCTCAGGGGTAAAATGGCTGCATGTGGTATCAAATGTAAGGGGAGCAGCGAGAGCGTCCGCAGCTGGCGTGGATGTGATTATAGCAGAGGGCACTGAATCTGGTGGAATTGCTTCCAGGGACGAGATAACTACTATGGTGTTGATCCCGCAAGTTGTAGATGCAGTGAAGGTGCCGGTAGTTGCTGCGGGTGGGATAGCCGATGCACGTGGATTCCTGGCTGCACTGGCTTTAGGTGCCCAGGGAGTGCAGATGGGTACTGCTTTTCTGGCTACCAAGGAGTGTGACCGGGTGAGCAATACCTACAAACAGGTGTTGCTTAACGCCTCAGATACTGCTACCGGCCTAGCTACACGTAAGGCCTATCCTGTCAGGATGATCAAGAACAAGCTATTCGACACCCTACAACACATGGATGAAGAGGGCAAATCGCGGGACGAAATACAGATGATGCTTGCTCCAAAGATGATGAACCTCTCCCAGGAAAGCGACCCTGCGAATGGTTTCTACCTTGCGGGGCAAGTTGCAGGGCTAATTAGGGAGATAAAGACGGTGAGAGAACTGATTGAGGATATTACCACAGAGGCTGAGAGGCTCTACCATAGCCTGGCAAGATAGAGACATCGGACAGTTTCAATAGTATGATTAGGTATCAGTGATTCCAAGGGGAAGTAGAGATAGGCAGACAGCCAGCTTGGTGCGCCAAATGCTATGCCGTCTGTGCCATTCACCTCGACAAAAAAGCCGACAAGTCACTTTCCTCTGAAGAAAAAGGACAAGAATATTGTCTAACACTTCCACAACTTCGTCCTCTGGTGTTAATGAAGCAACACCTATCAAAGAACGTCCCTCTCACCTGTGGCCTCAAAGGTTCATAGCAAAGTCACTTGGTAGCCTTGACAGCTAAGGGCCATAAGTATACTATCCAGCCCAAAGCAACTACCTGCTGGAAGCTACCTCATTGTCCGCCAAAAGTGGAAATTCGAACTTTCAGGAAGGGGAACCATGAACATTGGCAGTCTCATCGAAGATAACATTAAGAGGTTCGGTGAATATGAAAGTGTCTACTTCGAAGGGAAGTGGTACACCAATGCTGATATAAATCGCAACGCCAATCGTTTGGGCAATATACTCAAGGCACTCGGCATCGGCAAAGGGGATCGCGTAGTCGTACAGATGCCAAATAGCCCGCCGGTATTCTCGGCTTTCCCGGCCATATATAAGATAGGTGGTATAGTCGTACCACTAAACCCGTTGTTGCGGCCTGACCAAGCCTCCTACATATACCGTGACTGCGGAGCAAAAGCTATCCTGACCAGTTCCGATTACCTTGGCTGGATCAAGGATGCACAGAGCCAGGCTCCAACTTTAAAACACCTCATATTAACTGACCGAGACGATGTTCCTGACACCATCCCATATCGTGAGCTTATATCAACTAGTTCGGATGAACTTGCAATAGAAGAGACCGACAATGATGACGTTGCCGCTCTATTGTATACCGCCGGTACCACAGGACAGCCTAAGGGGGTAATGCACACCCACTATTCACTCTACATCAATGCCTTGTCGTTGTATGAATATATCCTTACCCACCGTCCAATGACTCTGTGCCAAACAAGCCACTCCATAGACCCCAAAACACTTAAACCCATCGAAGCAGCTCAATGCGTTACCGGTGTTAATCGGACCACGGTTAGCCTGGGGGTACTGCCTCTGTCTCACTCATATGGCATCGCATTCAGTAATACAGGTTATTTTGTGGGTGGAAAGGCAATTGTGCTCAAGTGGTGGAATGTTGAAGAGGCACTGAAGAGCATCCAGACATTCCGGATTACTCACATGGCAGCAGTGCCCACCATGTATATCCAGATGCTAGACTTCCCCGACCTTGATAAGTACGATTTAAGTTCACTTGAAGACTGCAATTCTGGGGGAGCAGCACTTCCCGTGGAAGTTGCTCTAAGATGGAAGCAAAAGACAGGGGTCGATATAAGAGAGGGCTGGGGGCTAACCGAGTCAGGAGCCACTACCACGGGACAGCCAGCTGATCTCCCGCCTAAGTACGGTTCTGTTGGCAAGTGCTTATTAAAATGCAACACCATTAAAGTCTTCGACAATAACGGTCGCGAGCTTCCGCCAGGGCAGCAAGGCGAAATCGTAGTCAAAGGCCCTACATCAATGAAAGGTTATTGGAACCTGCCCGAGGATACAGCCCAAACCATAAAGGACGGCTGGCTTCACACAGGCGATATAGGCTATATAGATGAAGAGGGCTACGTTTACATCACCGACCGCAAGAAAGATATAATCATCAGAGGAGGAGAGAACGTATCACCAAGAGAAGTGGAAGAGATTCTTTACCAACACCCCAAGGTTGTCGAGGTAGGAGTCATCGGCATACCTGATAAGGTTTACGGAGAAGAGATAAAGGCTTTCGTGGTTCTTAAACCAGGAGAGCAAGCTAGCGAAGAAGAAATAATCACCTTTTGCAAGGAACGCTTGCCCACCTTTAAGATACCGAAAGAAGTGCAATTTATGGAGTCATTGCCCAAGAACCTTTTGGGCAAGGTGCTAAGAGCAGAATTACGGAACCTAGCTTAATTCTAGACCAAGGTCTACCAAAGGCAGTTAGAGATAGACGACTGTCATGGTTTGTCCGACATAGCCTATGAGGCACGGAAAAAGTTGTCAGTAATCACTTCGTACTCAAGCTGAGTCAGACCAAAAACCACAAAAACAAGAGCGACCCCGATGGGATTCGAACCCACGATCTCCACCGTGACAGGGTGGCATGTTAGTCCGCTACACTACGGGGCCGCGCTAATGAAGTCCCGCCAGCCGAAACAATCCCCACCTACAGAAGTCTATCAACATGAGGTTCACCATGTCAAGCCAGTTACTTCGCATATTTGAACAAGCCGACAATCAGATGCCAGCTTTCAAGGTTAGATTTGATTTTTTCTCCAGGGCAATATAAACTACGCTTTCAACAATAATATCTATTGCTAAATTCAATTTCTGGAGTTAGCTTTAGCCTCGTTTCTAGGTGACAGGAGGACAAAATTAATGCATTCTAAAAGTTTACTGTTATTCTCAGTTTTAACTACCCTTCTCCTTCCATTGTTATTTCTGTCATTCCCTATTCCCGTCCACGCCGCTAACGTTACCATATCCCTAACCTCAGGCACTGTTGGTACATCTATATCGATCAAGGGCAACGGCCTTTCCGGCCACTTAGCTACCATCCACTGGGATAACCAGATTATACTTAGCAAGATACCTATATCTGAATCAGGTGAGCTAACATGCAATTTAGAAGTCCCGCCTGCTTGCAGGGGCAACCACACCATTAAAATTACAGATGACAGCAATTGGACTGGCAGCACAGCATCAGCTACATTCACCGTGTTTCCAGGGATAACAATCTTTCCACGCATTGGTCAAACATATACAACGGTTACGGTTATCGGGAACGGCTTCGCTGCTTCCGAAAAGGACATTAGAATAACCTGGGACGGTACTGTCTTACCCACTTCTACCACTGCCAATCATCTCGGTACATGGAGCATCAATTTTGATGTCCCGGAGACGAAGAAGGGTGAACATTCTATCGGTGCTTTCAGCAGTTCGACCGATGTGTCAGAAATCGGTGAACGCAGATTTATCGTAGCTCTGTTTGCAAAGGTAGAGCCAACCTCAGGGCCAGTGGGCACAGAAATTAGAATCGATGGATTTGGCTTTCGAACCGGTGAAGACGGCGTTACCATAACCTGGGACGGTGAAATAATCCTGTGCAATATAGTAGCAGGACCAGACGGTACCTGGAGTACTACATTGAGTATTCCGTCTTGCACTCGGGGACATCACACAATAGGTGTCTACGGCAGTAGTTTTACACCGAAAGGAATTGTTCCTGATACCGATTTTAACGTAGTTCCACATATTGAGCTGCAGCCAAGTTCAGGGAACAAGGGAACCAAGGTAACTGTTAACGGGGCAGGCTTCACTAATGGTGAAGCAATAACCTTAAGCTTTGAGGGAATGACTCTCGATGCAAAAGCCATTGCTGACAATGCGGGTAGCTTTAGTGCCGCTTTTGAGGTTCCTCAAAGCAGCGTCAAAGACAACAAAGTAAAAGCTATGGGAAGCGCTGGGAATTCGGCTGAGGTTATATTTATCGCAGAGAAAATCGCACCCCTCGCACCAACACTATTATCTCCCAAGCAGGAAGCTAAATTGGAAATCTTTGATTCAGTTGGCGATGTGTTTCTTGGAACCGCTAAACGCCTAATCGGAATTATTGCCTTCAGCGATTCTAGGCAACAGGGTTTTGGGCCACCTATAGCCACTTTTGATTGGTCAGATGTTAATGCCGAAGGCAAAGTAAGTTATACCTTACAGATTGCCCGCGGTGACGACTTTTCATCACAGTCTTTATCGAAGGAAGATTTAGTCGACTCAGAGTATACCTTATCCAGGGATGACATCCTGACCGAAGACATATACAACTGGAGGGTGAAAACTGTGGATGACGTCGGCAATGAAAGTCCATGGTCAGAGGTTCAGGAATTTGACGTAATTCCTATGTCGAATCAAGCCCTCATTCTGTCACTAGCTATTCCGATACTGTTTATTGCCGCAATAGTGGCAGTAGGAATGCTAACCTGGCGGAGGCAGAGGACAAAAAGATAATAAGTAACAGGTCCGACCAAGCCTTGCTTGTTTCTTGGTGTCATTATATGATATATTGAATAGAGGTTTTAGTTAACCGCTAGGGGTGCCCAGGAGAAATAATCCAGGCTGAGACTCTGTTATCGCGGAGAACCGTCAGAACCTGACCTTGGTAATGCAAGCGTAGGGAAGCGGTAGATTGAACCAAGGGTTTAGTAGTGGTTACTAAAGCTCTTGGTTTTTTTCTTTAGGAGATAAAATGACCCAACTAGAGTTAGCAAATCAGGGTGTCATATCACCCCAAATGAAGCAAGTAGCTCAACAAGAAGGCGTGAGCGAGGAGATTATCCAGCAATATACGGCTGAAGGCAAAATCGTAATCCCGTCCAATGTCAATCACGTCAACCTGGTTCCCTGTGGCATTGGCAAGGAGCTCACCGTTAAGGTTAACGCTAATATCGGCACGTCATCAGATTACGGCAATATGGACAGTGAATTAGAGAAATTGTGTATTGCCATCCGCTTTGGCGCTGATACGGTTATGGATTTGAGCACCGGTGGTGACATCTCAGGTATCCGTCAAGCTATTATAGCTGCTAGCACCCTATCTGTAGGTACCGTGCCTATATATCAGGCAGGAATTGAAGCTATTGAACAACATGGTGCAATAGTAAACATGACTATGGATGAGTTCTTCGCTGTGATTGAGCAGCAAGCTAAAGACGGCGTAGATTTTATGACTGTTCATTGTGGCGTTACTCAAGCAGCTATCGCACGGCTAAAACACCAGCGCAGGCTGACCGATGTTGTTTCCCGAGGAGGCGCATTTCTTATCGGTTGGATGCTACATAACGACCGTGAGAACCCGCTATACGAATACTTTGACCGCTTATTAGATATAGCCCGCAAATTTGACGTAACTTTGAGTTTGGGCGACGGTATGCGTCCAGGCAGCATAGCTGATGCTACTGACCGGGCTCAAGTTGAAGAGCTGATTACCCTCGGTGAGCTAGCGGAACGAGCTAGAGAAGCTGGCGTACAAACAATGGTAGAGGGACCAGGACATCTACCGCTGGATCAAATTGCCACCAACGTTCAATTGGAAAAAAGCCTCTGCCATGGAGCTCCATTTTATGTCCTTGGCCCCCTGGTAACTGACATTGCCGCCGGATATGACCATATCACTGCCGCTATCGGCGGCGCTATTGCTGCCGCCTCAGGGGCCGACTTTCTCTGTTATGTCACACCTGCAGAACATCTTTCACTACCAGACGTTGAAGATGTAAAAATAGGTGTGATAGCTTCGCGTATTGCCGCCCATGCTGCTGACATTGTTAGAGGCAAAAAAAGAGCAAGCGAGTGGGACAGGAAAATGTCTATGGCTAGAAAGAACCTTGATTGGGAATTACAAGCTGAGCTGTCTCTAGACCCCGAAAAGGCCCGGCTAGTTCACAATAAATATACTACTACCGGGCCAACTTGTAGTATGTGCGGCAAATATTGTGCCATGGCACTGGTAGAGAAATACTTGGGAATCTCAACAATCAAATGTTGACTTCATGAGCATGGCTCAAGATGAAGACGGAAATAATCTCTATTGGCACCGAACTTCTTTTAGGGGAGATAACTGACACAAACTCCGCTTATCTTGCCAGCCAACTACCTTTGCTCGGCCTTGATCTTAACTTCATATCCACAGTCGGTGATAACCAGCACAGGCTAGTCGAGACCATGAAGCAAGCCTGGCAAAGGTCTGACATCATTATCACCACTGGTGGTTTAGGGCCTACGCAAGACGATGTCACTCGCGAAGCTATCGCAGAGTTCCTCGGCGAGGAGCTTACGATTGATCACACTCTAGTCCAGAAATTCGAAGAGCTATTCAGATATTACAAGATAGAAATGCCACCAAGCAATATAAAGCAAGCGACGGTAATTCCCTCAGCAAAAATTATCCAGAATCCTCGAGGTACCGCGCCAGGTTGGTGGGTAGAACGTGATAATCGAATAATCATAACTATGCCTGGCCCACCACGCGAGATGCAATTAATGTGGACAAAAGAAATACTGCCCAGATTACAACAAAAAGTGGCTAGCGCTGTGATTGTTTCCAAAACACTTAAGATTTTCGGTCTAACCGAAGCGGAGGTGGACGAACGAGCAAGTCCTTTTCTTTCCGCTACAAATCCGACTTTGGCCACATACGCTAAAATTGATGGCATTTACCTGCGCATCACAGCCAAGACAGACACTGAAAGTAAAGCGAAAGAGCTTATTGCCAAACGTGAAGCTGACATTAGGGCAATTTTTAATGATTGTATCTGGGGGGTAGATTCTGATAGTCTCGAGAGCATCGTTGGAACCTTGCTCACAGCAAAAGGACTGAGCCTGGCCACTATGGAGTCTTACACTGGTGGTTTTCTAGCCAGTATAATCACAAATGTTCCGGGAAGCTCGAAATACTTTAGAGGAGGCCTAGTTGCCTACACTGATGAGGCTAGGACAGCTTTTGGCTTTGACCCGCAGCTTATATCTCGATATGGAACCGTTAGCACCGAAGCAGCTGAGGCTATGGCAACAATAATTAGAGAAAAGCTGGGGACATCTATCGGTGTTGGTCTCACTGGAGTTATGGGGCCTACGGAAATCGAAGGCAAACCAGTTGGTACCATCTTTGTTGGCCTCAACGATGGGCAGCGCAGGCAGAGTCTTGCTAGAAACTATCCTGGCAACCGATTACAAGTAAAGCAAAGAGCGGTCACATCGGCACTTTTCGAGCTAAGAAGAATCTTGCTTTAGGGGGAACCATGCACCTGATTATTGATGGCTACGGGGACAATCCAAAACTAATGCAGGATGAACAATTTCTCTATCACCTGCTAGACTCCTATCCTGCACAGATTGGAATGACCAAGATTTCTTCTCCCCTTGTTTTCAGGTATATCAGCTCTAAATCTGAAGACTGGGGAATCTCTGGATTTGTCTTTATTGCCGAGAGCCACATCAGCATTCATACCTTCGTCGAACGCCATTATGTCAATATTGACGTTTTCTCCTGCAAGGATTTCAATGCCGAGCAGGTCATTAAGGACTTAAAAGATAAATTTCAATTAACTAGATTGTCAAGTCGCCTGATCAATCGGGATTGGAATATGGCAGACCTTGCCGAAGCCACTGACATACCCCAGCTCCACTCAGTCTGAGACATGCGAAACATAGAAGACCTATTTTCTCCCCCACAAAACTTTGCTGGCCTGACGTCGCCTTACGCCGACTTACCAACCGCTAAAGTGGTGATTTTGCCAGTGCCCTACGACAGCACTACCGAGTGGCACAGTGGCACCCGCGAAGGACCACAAGCTATCGTTAATGCTTCACAATATTTAGAATTATATGACATTGAGCTCAATCGAGAGATATATAAGGCTGGAATTCATACTTTACCCAAAGTCCAACCGTTATTGAACAGCCCGGAGGAGATGATTGATCGAGTTTACCGCATAGCCGGAAAACTGACTAAACAAGCTAAATTCTTGGTTATGCTTGGTGGGGAACACTCTCTTAGTCTAGGGATGGTTCAAGCTCTAAAAGAAAAAAATCAGGATCTTTGTGTGTTGCAACTAGATGCACATGCTGACCTACGCGATGAATATTTAGGAACTAAATATAGTCATGCCTGTATAATGCGTCGTATTCTTGAGCTTTGCCCTATTGTGCAAGTTGGAATACGTAGCCTAAGCTGGGAGGAACAGCAGTTTCTGACCCAAAACAACATGCACCCTTTCTTTGCCATGCCGAGTTCAGGTCTAGCTTCGCCGGCGGACATAATAGCTTCACTGAGTGACAACGTTTATGTATCTATTGATTTGGACGTCTTTGACCCTTCGATTATGCCAGCAGTAGGCACTCCCGAACCAGGTGGCATGCAATGGCATGAAGTTCTGAATTTACTAAGATCAGTAACTTTGCATAAACGTGTTATTGGTTTTGACCTAGTAGAACTGTGTCCCAAGGAGGGCCCTGCTTCTTGCGCTTTCCTGGCAGCCAAACTAGCCTACAAGCTTATCGGCTACGCTATAACATAAGAGGCAAATACGCAGCAGTCTCAATATCAGCAGTATTTGACATAGCCCGCCCTCTGTTCTATTATTAGTCGGACTTAGAGCAAAGGGATGGCCTCAAAAAACGTACCTGATTCGGCTCCATCTAATTATAGTTTAGGACAGGTTGCCACTCAGTTTCTCCTAACGTTGCCCTCAGAGGAAAGGCTAAGAGCCCAGCAAGAAGTATACAAATTTGTACGTTGGTACGGAGAAAAACGCCCGCTAGTCGGGCTCACCATCCCCGAAGTCGCCAATTATGCTGAACAGATCACTTCGTCAACCACTGAAGTAGTTGAAAAACTAGGGATAATCAAAACCTTCCTTGCTTATGCTCACAAGCAGGGCTTGACAAGGACGAACTTGGCTGTCCACCTCAAGAGCAAGAAGACTCCACCAAAATCAGCCTCACCTTTAAAGCGACGTTCCCACAGAAAGGTATTGCTGACCAGCAAAGGTTACGCGGATTTAAAAGCCGAGCTTACCACCCTCAAAAACGAGCGGCCTCGCCTAGCTGAAGAACTCCAGAAAGCAGCGTCTGACAAGGATTTCCGCGAGAATGCACCTCTAGAGGCAGCCAGAGAGTACCAAGGCCAGGTGGAGGCACGCATTAGAAAACTGGAATCGACTTTAAAAATGGTAACATTAGTGGATGAACAACAGACTGGTGGTCGAGAAATAACTTTTGGTGATACAGTAGTGCTCCGGGATCTAGCTTCAGGCGAACAGGCAAGCTACACGTTAGTTGATGCTAGTGAAGCTAACCCAATGGAAGGCAAGATCTCTGCTGCCTCACCTATGGGCCAAGCATTGTTAGGGCAGACGAAAGGGCAAAATGTTGAGGTCAAGGCACCAGCTGGCATTCTACACTACCGAATTGAAGACATCCAGCACCGTTGAACTTAGACTGGCCAAGATATTCAAGGCTTTCCAAATTAGGAATTCTGTATTATAATAACCGAGCGTAAAGATGGGATTCAGCCTACGAGGGTTTTTCCCAAACAAATTGGTACAGTTTTACGCGTGAAAGTTGTCAGGAATCTACTGCAGCTTGAGAGTAGGCAATGAAACAAGGATGAAGTAGCAACCTAAGCTGGCGCTTGACTAGTGCTGGATGACTTTACCCCAGCTCTTGTCAGCGGCGCTATCATAGGAATTTAAAATTTCAAGGAGGTACAGATGGATTTTGAGCTAACAGAGGAACAGAAAGCGCACAGAAAGGAGTTTTTCGAGGTCTGTAAGGAGCTTGAGAAAAAAAGACCACCAAGTTACGTAGGATTTGAGGCTGTATTTGAGATTGACGAGTGTTGGGAGTTTCACCTTTATTGTGCCAAAGAATTTGTCAAGAGGGGATGGCTCGCCCTTGCCTGGCCACCTGAATATGGTGGCAATGGAACCATGATGGACCGAGTCCTCTTCGCTGAGGCAAGAGGATACCACGGGATTCCTGGAGTAGACATCTTTGGGGTGCAGATGCTCGCCCCTACCCTTTTACAAGCCGCAAGCGACGCAATAAAGAAAGAATTTCTGCCACCAATTGCGCAAGGAAAGGTTATGTGGTGCGAGCTATGGAGCGAGCCCAATGCAGGCTCAGACCTGGCCACTCTGGCCGCCACCGCGATAAAAAAGGGTGATGAATACGTTATAAACGGTCAGAAGACCTGGAATACTGGTGCCCACCGGGCTGATTGGGGCTTTGGAGTATTCAAGACCGACCCAGCTGCTCGAAAACACCATAACCTCTCCTTTCTTCTGCTCGATATGAAAACGCCCGGAATAACGGTAAGGCCTATTCCATACATGGATGGCGGTACCCCATTCTGTGAGGTTTATTTTGATGATGTTCATGTGCCGGCTAAAAACATCGTCGGCCAAGAAAACGAAGGCTGGGCGGTGGTCAATCTCCTCGCTGGCTTCGAGAGGTCGGGGATGACCGAAATCATGGCCATGTTCCGCGAGCTGGAAGAGCTAGTGAAATACTGCAATGAGACCAAGCGGAACGGCCAACCTTTAGCGAAAGACCCATTAATACGCAACCGAGTGGCACAGCTAGCCTGTGAACTGCAAGCAGCCCGCGCCATCGCATACCGAATAGCTGACTTGCAAAATAGGAATGAGATGGCCCTGATGGATGCATCAGCAGCAAAAATATTCTACAGCGAGTTAGGCGAGCGTTTTGCTTTCTTAACAACTGACATTGCAGGTCCATACGGCCAGGTCAAAACCTCCAGATGGGCTCCCATGCATGGAGCAGGGGAGAAAGCATTTCAAGAGTGCTTCGTAACCACCATCTCCATGGGGACAAATGAGATACAAAGGAATATCATCGCCTGGTATGGTCTGGGCTTGCCCAGGATGAAATAAATTAAGTTTCGATAGGAGGAATCATGGACCTTAGATTTACTGAAGCGCAAGAGATACTTAGAAAGATGGCACGAGACTTCCTAGCCACGGAGTGCCCCAAGACTTTGGTCAGAGAGCTTGAACAGAGCGATAAAGGATATTCCCCCGAGCTCTGGAAAAAGATGGCCGAGCTGGGGTGGATGGGATTGGTTATCCCTGAAGAATACGAGGGTATGGGTTATACCTTCCAGGATCTGACAGTCCTCTTAGAGGAAGCAGGTAGGAATATCCTTCCCGGACCGCTAATCTCTACCGTAATCAGCACCTTCCCCATCCTCGAGGCCGGGACTGAGGAACAAAAGAAGGAGTTCCTGCCAAAAATAGCTCGGGGAGAACTAATTATTACTACGGCCCTCCTTGAAGCTGATGGGACATTCAACGCCTCTGGAATTGCCGCTAAAGCAACACCCAAAGGAGACGAGTTCGTAATCAATGGCACAAAGCTCTTTGTTGAAATGGCCCATGTTGCCAATTACATCATCTGTGTCACCCGAACCAAAGATGTGTCTTCCCCTGAGAAAGGAATCACCCTCTTTTTAGTTGACTCCAAGACCCATGGAATACGCTGTGAAGTAATACCTACTATAGCCGCCGATAAGCAATGTGAGGTACGCTTCGAGAATGTCGCTGTGCCCAAGAAAAACATGCTGGGTAAGCTAGACGAAGGATGGCCTATTATGGAAATGATGTTGCGTAAAGGAGCTATCGCTAAGTGCGCAGAGTCCATAGGCGCCATGCAGACCTGTGTCGAGATGACTGTAGCATATTCCAAAGAGAGAATCCAATACGATAGGCCAATTGGAGCTTTTCAGGCACTTCAGCATATAATGGCTGATATGTGGACCGCAATGGAGACCAGCCGTTATCTGGTCTATGAAGTAGCCTGGATGGAATCAGAGGGTCAGCCCTGTGCCAAAGAAGCCTCCTTGGCAAAGGCGTATGTCAACGAGGTCTATAAGAATGTAAGTAAGTGGGCAATAAGGTTGCATGGCGGTATTGCCACCAGCTATGACCACGATATACCACTTTACTACCGAAGGTCCAAGGCCGCAGACACTGCTTTTGGTGACACTGATTTCCACAGGGAGCTAGTAGCCCAGGAAATTGGGCTAATCTAAGCGCATTTAGCGCAAAGAGCATTTCCCTTAGCCCCTCCTATCCGGAGGGGCTAAGTTTTTGTCTTAACTATAGATTTAATTTTAGCGAGTTCTCAGTAGATACCAAGAGCCCGGGTATAAATTACACCCTGCTCAAGACCATCGACGGTGACAAACAATGGGTGATTATCCTCTCTTGCTCAATTGCCTTACCAATCACCTTATGCTATACTGATGAGCAACTTTAGTTAAGGAGTGTTATTAGTAACCCATGAAAAACTTCGTTTTTCAGGGGTTTAATGTAATTAGGAGGTCAGAATTTGCCAGAGTCTATTTCAGTTAAACAGCTTCTGGAAGCCGGGGCTCATTTTGGGCACCTAACGGGCCACTGGCACCCACGCATGAAAAGCTACATTTTCACCCAACGCAACGGCATCCATATCATCGACTTAGAACAAACTGTAACTATGCTGGATAGAGCCTGCACTTACGTTAGAGAACTGGTCAGCAGTGGGCAAAGCGTTCTCCTCGTCGGCACTAAGAAGCAAGCTCAGGAAATAATAGAAGAAGAAACGAAACGATGTGGTATGTATTATGTCAACCAAAGATGGCTAGGTGGAATGTTAACCAATTTCGCCACTATTCAAGCCAGGATAGATTATCTGGTTCGTCTCGAGGATAGAAGAGATAAAGGTGAGCTAGATCACTTATCCAAAAAGGAAAAAATGAAGGTCGAAAAAGAAATAGCACGACTTAACAAGCTTCTGGGTGGCTTCAAGGAAATGACTACCCTTCCCGGAGCCATATTTATTGTTGACCCAACTAAAGAGAAAATAGCTCTGGCTGAAACAAAAAAGGTTGGCATACCAATAATAGCTGTTGTAGACACTAACTGCGATCCCACAGGTATCGACTACCTTATTCCAGCTAATGATGATGCTATAAAGGCAATCAAACTCATATGCAGCAAAATAGCGGATGCGGTTCTCGAAGGCAAGATGATCAAAGAGACTGGCGAAATGGGAACCGCTGAACCAACTCCAACAGAGACAGAACCCACCCAACTACTGGAATCCCATATCTTTACGCCTGACGAAAGCGAATAGAGGGGCAGCAACGCCCTCTCTCCATAGAAGGAGGTAGAATTGCAAATTTCAACCGCAGCGGTAAAGGAGCTCAGGAGAAAAACCGGCGCCGGCGTTATAGACTGCAAGAAGGCCCTGCTCGAAGCAAAAGGAAAGTTGGAAAAGGCAGCCGAGATTCTTAACCAGCGCGGACTGGCCTTGGCTCACAAGAAAGCCGACCGCACCGCAGACCAAGGAATAATCGAGGCTTATGTCCACCAAGGAGGCCAGATTGCAGCATTAATTGAAGTCAACTGTGAGACCGATTTCGTCGCCCGCACTGACGAATTCAAAGAGTTAGCCCATAACCTAGCTCTGCAAATAGCCGCTATGTCCCCCCAATTCATTTCCCCAGAAGATATGCCACAAGAAACAGACACAGACCCTCAAATGGCTTGCCTCCTGCTCCAGCCCTTTATCAAAGACCCCAACAAGACCGTCCAGGATATCATCACTGAAACGATAGCCAAGGTTGGTGAGAATATCAAAATACGCAGATTCGTCAGATTCGAATTAGGTTATTAGAAGTGGCAGCAAAAAAGCCCAAATACAAGCGCGTCTTACTCAAGCTAAGTGGCGAAGCACTCATGGGTAAGAAAAGGTTTGGTATCGACCGTTCAGTCCTGACACGTGTAGCCCGGCAAATAAAGCAAATAATTGAGCAAGGCGTTGAGGTAGCTATAGTTGTTGGAGGAGGCAACTTCTGGCGAGGCACTGGTAGCGAAGCTAAGGGAATGGATCGAGCCACAGCTGACTATGCAGGGATGTTAGCTACGGTGATTAATGCTCTGGTCCTTCAGGATTCACTAGAAAGCGAAGGAATCACTACTAGAACTCAGTCAGCCATCACCATGTATGCCGTAGCCGAGCCATATATACGTCGTCGAGCTATCCGACACCTAGAAAAGAAAAGAGTCGTTATTTTTGCCGGCGGTACAGGAAACCCTTACATGACTACCGATACCACTGCAGCACTACGGGCCATTGAAATCGGAGCCGAAGTCCTCCTTGTAGCCAAAAATAAAGTCGATGGTGTGTATGATTCTGATCCTCTCAGCAATCCACAGGCGAAGAAATTTGATCGTTTAACCCACAGAGATGCTCTAAACTTACACCTCCAGGTAATGGATAGTACCGCTTTTTCCCTATGTCAAGACAATAGACTTCCCATAATAATTTTCGACCTCCAGGGAAAACAAAGCATAGAGCGTGCCATCTTTGGAGAACATGTCGGCACCTTTGTCACTAACGAGGAAGGGAAATGATCGAACAAATACTCACCGAAATCAATGGTAAAATGCAGAAGGCTGCTGATGTCCTGACCCGAGATCTGGCAGCTATTCGCACAGGACGAGCATCACCGACCCTAGTTGAGCATATCAAAGCTGATTACCATGGCGTCCTCACTCCAATCAACCAGATCGCTTCTATCACAATCCCTGAAGCCAAAATGATACTTATCCAACCATGGGACCGCAGTTCAATCCGCAGTATTGAGAAAGCTATTCTTACCTCTGACCTTGGTCTGAACCCAACAAGCGATAGCAATGTCATACGCATACCTATCCCACCGCTCACCGAAGAACGACGTAAAGAGTTAACCAGAGTAGTTCACAAAAGATTAGAAGAGGCAAGAATTGCTCTTCGTAATCTAAGACGTGAAGGTATCGAAAGATTGAGGCAGGCGGAGAAAAATAAAGAAATCTCCCAAGATCAATACACACGTGCCTCAGAACAACTTCAAAAGCTCACTGATAACTTCATAGACAAAGTCAATGACATAGGACAAGCCAAAGAAACAGAGGTAATGGAGGTCTAAAAATTCCGAAAACCTGGAGGCCCCCGTTTTTCATGGAGTGCATCTACACATAGAACATCATGCCAGCACCGAAAAGCCCTGCCGATATTCAGCATTCCTCGCTACAGCCAGTGCTACTTAAGGCACTCAGAGTCCAAGAATAAACATGCTCAGGCATAGAATTCTCACTGCTGTTGTCGGCCTACCACTCCTCATTGCCATAATCTGGTTCGGTGAACCTTGGTTTACCATACTGATAGCCACTATGGCCACAATTGGTAGCGGGGAGTTCTACCTAATGGCTAGCCGGTCAAAGATACGGCCGATCACTTATTTCGGCATGGCTTGGGTATTGCTTCTAGTCCTCAGCCCTCATTGCCCGTATGCTGTTACAACACCTTTTCTCATTACTTCCGCCATAGTCATCTCGCTAATCTGGCTGTTGTTTCGACCACCAAGAGAACAGGCTTTCAATAACTGGGCGTGGACAATGGCCGGGATCCTCTATGTCGGCTGGATGCTCAGCTACTGGATTGAACTCAGAAGCTTGGAAGCTGGCAAAGAGCTGGTATTTTGGGCTATGTTCACCACATTTGCTAGCGATACGTCTACTTTTTTTATCGGCAGGGCCCGGGGTAAACGCGCTCTAGCCCCATCCATAAGTCCAGGTAAAACCTGGGAAGGAGCCATAGGTGGGCTGTTAGCCAGTATTATAGCCTCATTAATTCTCGGTACAATCTTTCCGCTGCCTTTCAACTACTGGCAGACAGCCCTTTTAGGCTGCATTATCAGTATATTCGCCCAGCTTGGTGATTTAGTGGAGTCACTGCTTAAGCGTAATTTGGGTGTCAAGGATGCAGGCAGGCTAATACCAGGGCATGGTGGCATCCTCGACCGAATCGACAGTCTCATATTCACCGGAGTTATAGTATACTATTGCGTGGTATTAGCTACATTATGAGCAACACTATTAAAAAACTAGCCATCCTAGGCTCAACAGGCTCAATAGGACAACAAGCCCTCGATATAGTAAGGAGCTTCCCTGATAAATTCAAGATTGTAGGATTAGCCGGCGGTAAAAATACCAATTTGCTAGCCGAACAAATCAGTCAGTTTCAGCCCAAACTAGTATATTCACCGCTTAAGTTCGGCCTGCCCGACAAAACAAAGTTCTCATCAATGGAAGAAATAGCCACCCATCCTGAAGTCGACCTTGTTGTCATAGCCACCTCAGGCAAAACAGGACTGGCTCCGACACTAGCAGCCATAAGGTCTGGGAAAAAAGTAGCTCTGGCCAACAAAGAGGTGCTAGCCATGGCAGGTGAAATTATTGTGGCAGAAGCTAAACGTCACCAAGCCCAAATCTTCCCTATCGACAGCGAACATAGCGCTATATGGCAATGCCTTCGTGGAGAGAAAGCTGAGGTGACTCGGCTTATCCTGACAGCTTCAGGAGGATCTTTCTATCATTATTCGCCCGCACAGTTAGCTAAGGTCACCGTTGAAGAAGCTTTGCAACATCCCACATGGACCATGGGAAAGAAAGTGACTATTGATTCGGCAACTCTAATGAACAAAGGGCTGGAAGCAATCGAAGCTCACTGGCTTTTTTCTATACCATTTAACAAAATCGAAATCGTAATTCACCCCCAGAGTATTATCCATTCCTTGGTAGAATTTGTTGACGGCTCGCTAAAAGCTCAACTCAGCGCCCCTGACATGCGTTTCCCTATTCAATATGCTTTATCCTACCCCAAGCGATTGGCTAACTCTAGGTTACCGCGTATAGACCTAGCCCGATTGAATTCACTAACCTTTGAAACAATAAACTTTTCTATGTTCCCGTGTTTAGAACTGGCACTGGATGCTGGCAAAAGGGGAGGAGCCTACCCTGCCGTGCTCTGTGCCGCCGATGAGATAGCTGTCGAACTCTTTCTCAAACAGCACATTAGTTTTCCTGGCATCGCTGAAATAATAGCCAAGACCATCAGCTTACACCAAGGCACAGCCAACCCTACTCTGGATGAGATTTTAGCTGCTGATGCCTGGGCGAGAGAAACTGCACTTAAGGTTACCAACAAGGCAGGTTTATGCTGGAAACAATAGCACTTACAACTGTCAGTTTTATCGGCATACTAATAGTACTTGTCTTCGCCCATGAGTTCGGGCATTTCATCACAGCTAAGCTTGCCCGGGTAAAGGTGGAGGAATTTGGCATTGGTTTTCCACCCAGGCTTGTCAGTTTCAAGCAGGGCGAGACAACATATTCGTTAAATGCCATACCCCTCGGCGGCTTTACCAAAATGCTGGGAGAAGAAGACCCAACATTACCAGGCGGTCTGGCCAGCAAGAGTATCCCCATCCGATTCCTAGTTCTCAGCGCCGGCTCGCTGATGAACATCTTACTCCCGATATTGCTACTTTCAATCAGCTTTATAATCCCCCACAACATGGTTTTAGAAAAAGTACAAGTGCAAGAAGTGGCCTCAGGCTCACCGGCTCAAATCGCCGGGATTGAGCCGGGAGATACAATTCTGGCGATAAACAACCACACAATTAAAAACCGCGGCGATGTCGGCTATTTTATCCAGCTTAATCTCGGCTCAGAAGTGCATATCTTGCTTCAGAGAGGCGAAATCGGTCAACAGGAAGTAAATGTGAAGCCAAGGTGGAATCCACCACAAGGACAAGGAGCCACCGGCATAACTATCATCGGAGTAGACAGCACCATAGTCCGCGAGTCCTATCCCATCTGGAAAGCGGTGCCTTCAAGCATACTTCACTGCTGGGAAATCCTTGTCTTGTTCCGAAATGAAGTGGTAGGCTGGTTCATTAGAGGGGCACCACCTCAGTTAACCGGGCCGATAGGCATTGCCGAATTGACCGGTGAAATGGCTAAAGCTGGTCTCAGCCCCCTACTCGAATTCGCTGCGCTAATTAGCATAAACTTAGCTATAATTAACCTGTTCCCTTTCCCGGGTCTCGATGGAGGCAGGCTAATCTTTGTGGCTTTAGAATGGATTCGGCGGGGAAAAAGGATCTCACCAAAAAGAGAGGGGCTTGTACATTTGATTGGTTTCATAGTGCTGATACTTTTAATTGTTGTGATAAGCTACTATGACATCGCACGTATTATTCAAGGAGGGAACGCATTACCTTGACAGTCCGTAGGCAATCCAAACCCATCAGAATTGGAACGGTACCCATAGGTGGTAATGCACCTATTATAGTCCAGTCTATGACCAAAACTGATACCAGAAACATACCAGCCACTGTAGCTCAGATTAAGGAACTCGCCGATTGTGGTTGTGATATAGTTCGAGTAGCCGTGCCCGATTTTGAAGCTGCACAGGCTATTTCAGCCATCAAGAAGAAGACCTCCATTCCCATAATTGCCGATATCCATTTTGACTACCGACTTGCCCTTGAAGCTTTGAAAGCGGGCGCCGATGGTCTCCGTTTAAACCCGGGCAATATCCACGACCCGGAACAAATTACCGAAGTGGTTCTCGCTGCCAAACAAAGACAAACACCTATTCGCATCGGCATCAACGCCGGAAGCCTGCCACCAGCTTCAAAGCCATGCGTATCTATATCTGAGCATATGGTTAATGCGGCGCTGGAGCAAATCAACTTACTGGAAAGTCTGGACTTTGATTTGATTAAAGTCTCGCTTAAAGCTTTCGATGTACCTACGACGATACAGGCTTATAGGGCAATTGCCCCAAGAATGCCCTACCCTTTGCATCTAGGTATAACCGAGGCAGGGCTACCTAGAGCTGGCGCTGTCCGCAGCGCTGTGGGCATCGGTATACTTCTTCATGAAGGCATCGGCGACACTGTCCGTGTGTCCCTTAGCGCCCACCCTTGCGAGGAAGTAGATACTGCCTACGAAATCTTGAAAAGCCTTGACCTGCGCCAACATGGCCCTACCTTGATAAGCTGCCCCTCCTGTGGTCGGGCTGAAGCCGATATCATCAGCCTTGCTGAATCTGTAGACAAAAATCTGAGAGAGATAAGCAAACCTATCAAGGTTGCCGTTATGGGTTGTGTTGTTAATGGCCCCGGTGAGGCAAAAGACGCTGATGTCGGCATCGCCTGCGGCAAAGGCAAAGGTGCCATTTTCAGAAAAGGCAAAGTGATGAACACCGTCGCTGAAAAAGACTTCCTAGAGGCACTTATGGCAGAGGTGAAAAGCCTCTTAAATTAAAAGAAGGAGAATAGAGTGGAATATCCGATAACTGTTAGTTTGAGCTATCAGGACAAACTTTCGCGGCTAACTACTTTCTTTCGGGGCCTTATGGTCATACCTCATTTGATCGCCCTTTGGGCTATCGGTATAGCTGCCAGCGCCGTCGCTTTTATCGCCTGGTGGGCCATTCTGTTCACTGGCAGGTATCCCAGGTGGGCCTTCGATTTCGTGGCTGGGTATGTTCGCTGGTACACTAGAGTAAGCGGTTATTTTCTGCTCATAACTGACAAATATCCTCCCTTTGGTATAGAATAACTAACCAGCAAGGACTTAGCCTGTAGAGACTCGATTTTCATGCTCAGAGGATAAAAATATGCGATTTTCCAAGCTTTTTGGCAAAACGCTAAAGGAAATACCTTCAGAAGCTGACACCTTAAGTCACCAGCTGTTACTCAGGGCTGGAATGATTCAACAAGTAGCCGCCGGCGTCTACTCCTACTTACCTTTAGGCTGGCGAGTGCTCAGGAAAGTTGAGCAAATAATCCGAGAGGAAATGAACAAAGCTGGTGGGCAGGAGCTAATGCTGCCTGCACTTCAACCTTTTGAAATATGGGAGGAATCAGGCAGATACCCTTCTTTTGGCAAAACGCTTTTCACCATTATTGACCGTAAAGAACATAAATTGGCCCTGGGGCCAACCCACGAAGAGGTCATTACTATGCTCGTCCGACGCTATGTGCAGAGCTACCGTGACCTGCCACTCCTCCTCTACCAAATACAGAATAAGTTCCGTGATGAACCCCGGCCGCGAGGCGGTTTACTACGGGTCCGTGAGTTCATTATGAAAGACCTCTACAGCTTTCATACCGATGAAGCAGACTTAGACCGTAGCTACCAGGAAATGATCCAAGCCTACAAGAACGTTTACTCCCGCTGTGGCTTACCAGCAGTGGTAGTAGAAGCCGATAGCGGCGCTATTGGTGGCAAAGAGTCTCACGAGTTTATGCTCATCGCTGAAACGGGGGAAGATGAAATTGTCTATTGCTCAAATTGCGATTATGCTGCCAATATTGAAAAGGCTCGGAGTGTTAAGCCAGAACTGGAAACGAAAACTCCCCTGCCCGTGGAGGAGATATCGACCCCAAACATCAAAACCATCGAAGAGGTAGCTAACTTCGTTGGTGTGCCAGCAACTCACACCCTAAAAGCAGTCTTTTATTCAACCGATGCTGAGCTTGTCTTTGTAGTCATTAGAGGAGACTTGGATGTCAACGAAACAAAACTTAAGAATTTGCTGAAATGCTCAGAGCTGCGCCTAGCTACAGAAATCGAGGTAAAGTTGGCCGGACTAGTGGCCGGCTCAGCTTCGCCGATTGGTATAAAAGGAATTAAGATTATAGCTGACGACTCGATAACTATAGGCTCCAATTTCATCGCCGGTGCCAATAAGCCGGATACGCATCTCAAGAATGTGAACTATCCTCGTGATTTCAAGGTCGACCTTATTGCCGATATCGCTGTGGCTCGCCCCGGAGACAATTGCCCTAAGTGCAACGGCAAACTCCTTGCCAGCCATGGAATCGAGGTAGGGCATGTCTTCAAACTAGGCACCTTTCTCAGTGAGAAGCTGGGAGCTTTTTTCCTCGACCGAAACGGTGTATCACAACCAATCATAATGGGTACCTATGGCATAGGACTGGGAAGACTATTGGCAGCTGCAGTAGAGCAGAATCACGACGATAAAGGCATTATCTGGCCAGTAACAATTGCCCCCTATCACGTTTACCTTTGCCCTCTACGCCTGGAAAATCCTGATGTCACTGAAACCGCAGAAAAACTCTATCAAGACTTAACCAGAAAAAAACTGGAGGTGCTTTTCGACGACCGAGATGAATCCCCGGGAGTTAAATTCAACGATGCGGACTTATTAGGCATACCCATCCGCTTAACTCTAAGCCCACGCACCTTGCAAAATCAAAGCGTAGAGGTAAAATGGCGCAAAGAGAATCAGGCACAACTCTTCCCGATAGAAGGAATAACTGCAAGAGTAAAGAAACTGCTTAAAACAGCGCACAGAAGACGTTTGACTTCTTTCGCAAATTATTGATATACTGTCACTAACTGAATAGCGTAGTTGGGGTGCCCTTAGGTAACTAAGGGCTTAATTGGAGAGCAAGCCGGCGGAATTCCGGCACAGTCCCGCCTACTGTAAAAGTCAGAACGCCTGCCCTAGAGCCTTTATCTGCCTCCGCGGAGTAAGGGGGTGGGGTTTATTACTTTAAGTAGAAAAATCCCCCTGTTCTGAGGAGCAAGGGGATTTTTATTTGCACAAAGGAGGTCGCGATGAAACGGTATATTTTGAGTCTCTTGACTTTAATGATGGTACTGGGGACAGTTTTCTTAACTTCTTGTGCCACTCCACCCCCAACTCAAGAAATAACACCGTCACCCCTACCAATAACTGAAGAAAAAACACCAGGGGAAGTTAAACCAGAGCCAGAGGAATTGCCCAGCTTTCCGTTAACCATCATTGATGATCTGGGCAGGACGGTAACAATTGAGCGGTTGCCACAGCGGATTGTCTCTCTAGCACCAAGCAACACCGAGATCCTCTTTGCCTTAGGTCTCGAGGACAAGTTAGTCGGCACAACGGACTATTGCGACTATCCGGAAGCAGCTAAGGCTAAACCACGAGTGGCTGGTTACCTCACGCCTGACATAGAAAAACTGGTTTCTCTGGAACCAGACCTGGTGATTGCCGAATCAATACACGAGAAAATGGTGCTACCAGCTCTGGAAAAGCTTGGGCTAACTGTCATTGTAATGTCAGCGGAGTCTATTGATACGGTGCTTAAAGACATAGCTTTGATAGGTCAAATTAATGGAAAAGGCCGAGCCGCCTCCCAGCTAATTAATAACTTGACCAACAGAATTGAAGCAGTAACTGCAAAAACCAAAGATTTACCTGCGGAAAAGAGGCATCGAGTCCTCTATGTCTGCTGGCATGACCCGATATGGACAATGGGCCATAAAACTTTCATCAATCATTTAATCTGGAAGGCTGGAGGGGTCAACATCTTTGCCGATGACTTCGAGAAATCCCGAGTTGTATCGCTGGAGGCTATTGTCGCCAGGAACCCTCAAGTAATTATCGTCAGCGGCATGGGTACATCTGGAGACCTCATCTACAACAACATAAAGAAAGAAACCAGACTAAGAGATGTGGACGCGATGCGCAACAGCTGCGTCTATAAGATAAGCGATGCCAACTTGATTGAGCGTCCCGGACCAAGAATAGTAGACGGCTTAGAGGAGGTAGCAAGGCTGATTCACCCCGAGATTTTCGGTACAGCCAAGTGAAAGTAGTCGACGGAGGTAATTTCTCCATTTAGAAGATGAAAGGAGGTTTTGACTTCTCAATCTAACTCAGAACAATAGTTGACCGGGGGCGTTCTTGGGTGACCAAGAGCTTAATTGGAGAGCAAGCCGGTGAAATTCCGGCACAGCCCCGCCTGCTGTAAAAGTCAGAACGCCTGCCCCACAACCTTTATCAGCCTCCGCGGAGAAGGGAGTGAATGAGCCAAGCCGTACCATCAGTCCCCTGCTCTCAGGAGTGGGGGATTTTTAATATCAAGATCAAGTTTAAAGGAGGATACCATGAAAGCTAAACATTGCGCCATTTTAGCACTTGTGACCGGCCTGGCAATGATAGCCTCCATGCTGCCAGCAATCACAAATGAGCCAGTCTCTGCCAGCCCAGCAGTCCTCAAGTGGACTCGTATTACTACGCCCGGGTCGGTCTATGACAAGAATGACATCGTTAGCCCGTGCGAGGTCAACCGTATCGCCATCGGCTCAGACGGTAAGACTTTCTACGCCGTGGACATCGCTAACCCAGGCATTATCGGCAGCAAAACGCTGTATAAATCAGTCGATGGTGGCATATCCTGGAACGAGAAAATCTCTATTAACCTCTACCAGGAAATGACTCCCGCAGAGCAAATCAATTTCCGCCTATGGAACGTAGCTATAGCCCCCGACAATGTCAACTTTTTAGCTGTAGTCACTAATGACGACACTACCCAGTGGCCGCGAAATGTCTGGGTATCAACCAACGGCGGTGCCAAATGGGAAAATACCAATTGCCCTGCTACTAGCAACATAAGCGCCATTTGCATTTCTCCCAACGGCAGTGGCCACGATATTACCGTCGGCACACGAACCGGTATCGGCACCGGCAATGTCTACATATTCAAGGCATCGGCGCAAGACGCCTGGGCAGCGCAAGGCTTCAGCGGCGATATACTGGCAACGAAATTCTCGCCCACTTACGCCAGCGACTCTACCCTGGTAGTCACCTCATCTAACAACTCCGGCACCTACCTTAACATCGGTCTTCATGATAAGGTCGCCAACACCACCAACTGGGGCACATGGGGCCCGGTGGAAATTACCACCGCCGGAGCTAATACCTCACCTAAGTTCCATCAAGTTATAACTGCCGACCTAAAGCTGCCCTCCGACTTTTCCGGACAAGCTCCAAGCCTACGCCGCTGCTATATCAGCATCGATGATGCCGGAGTCACCGGCAACGCTGGCATTTATCGCTTCGACGACACCACCGGTTACTGGTTGATGGCTGCCACACCAACTAAGAGGATTTCGAGTATTGCCTACTACGGCACATTTGCTTCAGGGAAGCTGCTGGCCGGCGAGGTTCGCGGCGACTCATGTTCAGCTACAGTGATGACCTGGTTCACCGATTCACCCACCACCTGCCCCATCCCCTGCTGGTATCCAGCTATGAAGCCGCCAACTGGCGCTGCTGGCAACCCAAGCTCCGGCTACGGCAACGCACAAGTTGCCTGGTCACCAGACGGCGCTATTGCCTATATCGGTACAGCCAGCAGCGCAGTCCTTATCCCCGGTGCTGATTGGCCAAATCCTTATCTGGAAGGTAAAGACCTTGATGAATCAGCTTTCTCATTGAGTCGCAATAACGGTGAGACGTGGAACCAGCTCGCTTTAATTGACACAAAGATTGACCAATTTATCGACATCGCTCCATCACCTGACTGTTCTACCGTTTATCTGGCATCGGTCAACAAGAATGACGGCTGTCGTGGATTCGATAGCGTCTGGCGCTCAAGCAGCAATACTGATGTCGTATCACCGCTTCCAGCGCTGCTACTGGGTACTTTCTGGGAGCGAATATTATGTCAACCCACCACATCCCAGACTTGCGCCACGACTCAAACTGATAATGCTATCCTCGGGCTGGCAGGCGACAAAGCTGATGGGCAGCTTGTCTTCTGGGCAGCGGTGGGAACCAAAAAGATAATGTGGTCGCCCGACTTCGGCGACTACTGGACAAGCATTAGTCCCAGTCTGGTAATACAGGACATAGCAGTTGAGGACAGCAAGACATTGTATATCCTTAGCCCCGATGGCTGGATGCAGAAGTTTGCCTTCAGTGGGGTGGATTGGGTATCGGGCAGCAGTGTGTCTACCGAGCTTGACACCGGATACAGCATTGCCACAGCTTACACTGGGCTAACACCAGACAATGACAAGGGGCATGTCATTGTCGCCGGTAATGGCACAGGTGGTTATGATGTGGCTTATTCCACAGATGGTGGTGTTAGCTTCACTCCAATTACCACGCAACTTCCCACCCGTGGCAAAACTTTAGTAATTGCACATTCAGGTTACAAGAAAGGTGGCAACATCTTCGCCATCAATTCGGGTGGCATGTATGAGTGGTCAGTTTATTACGGTGGCGGCACTTGGGCTTGGCCTCTACCTGAATTTGGCAAGTGGTCAACGCAGTGGGGTGGACCGAGCTGGCCAACCGCTGTTACTGGCCTAACCATATCGAGAAACGGCAGCTTTTATTTCAGTGATCATATCCCCTTCTGGAAGGATACGGCGTATATACGATGGTCGTCAGCTTATGCTGGCATTGATCCCGCTATCAGTTTGGGCACAGAGCCCACCAGAAGGCTTAGAATTTGCGGTGGCATGGCATCCGGCGAGCCAATCAACGTGTGGCTTATTGACCAGCAATCGTACAATCCACCTCAGGGTGGTGTCTGGTGCTACACAGACACCTTGTTATGGACCGGTCCTACACCAGTTGAGCCTGTAAGCCAGGCAGCAGTGGATTGCGACCCTGTATCAGGAAGAGCTGGAGAGATAAATCTTAGATGGAAGCCGGTGTCCTTGTCCCGAGGTTATCGAATTGAAATAGCCAAGGATGAGGATTTTGCCTTGAAGGTTGCTTATATTGGTGGCTATTGCAGAACTTCAAACTTAGTCCAGCCGCAGGAGACAATTTGTACGGGCTGGTCTGTCCCCTTCTATGTTCCCCATGACCTGGATGCTCCTGCTCTAGTTATACCTCCTGGCGGCGGGAAAGTTATCGATGCCAATGGTAATTCATGGACCGTCCCTGCCCTCGAAGCGGGTCATACCTATTACTGGAGAATAGCAGTCCAGGATGTGGCTACAGGCGATAGCATCTGGAGTCCATCATCCTGGCGAGAAATGTTTATTGTCAAGACCGGCATCCCAGCAGGCACCCCCTACTACGGGCTTCAACTATTATCACCAGATAACGGTTGCCTCGGCTGCCCGGTCAAACCGGCATCATTTTCCTGGTCACTTTTCCAGGGAGCTACAAAGTACAAGTTTATCCTGGCCAAAGATTCAGCTATGAGCGATATCATAGTTGAAGCTGATGTTCCCGCAACCGCCTACACATACGAAGGCACACTGGATTATAACTCCAACTATTTCTGGCAAGTCAAAGCTATCGAACCATCCCCCAGCGACTGGAGCGCTACCTTCTGCTTCCAGACCGAGGCTGCACCAATTCCACAAGCGCCTCAGAAAATACAGGTGATTCCGCTCTGGATCGGGGTAGTCATTGCCATCGGTGTGCTATTAGATATCAGCTTATTTGTCCTTCTCTTTCGCCGATGGTCCACATAGGTAAGATGCAAAGTTTTACAGATGACAAAAAGGGCAGGAACTGTATTTTAGCTGACTGCCAAAAACAAAGAGGCCACTTTAAGAAAGCGGGACGAAATGCAGGAGAACTAAGATTGATCTGGCTTGACACGCCGCTGAAACCACGCAGCTATGAATATCAACACGCCACCCAAAATAATAGAGACTAATATCTTTACCACCTCTGGCAAGTCCATGCTCAGAAAGAAGGTAAAGGTAAAAACGCCCGCGATGCAGGCAAGAATGTAACTTACCAAATGGGCCTTGATCGGCTTTCTTTTGACTGCTCGCCAAATCAGCCAGCCGATAAAAGCCAGAGAGCCAATTACAGCTACAGCACCCATAAATCACCAACCCCTCTCATCGAAGTATTTTCCAAACAGACCAAACATAGCCGTAGTCAGAGCCAGACAAGCCAGTTTGCCCGGCTCAGAGAGGTTTTTAATATACTCCGCCGCCAAATAGCCAACTCCTGAAACACAAAGTAAGATTCCAAAACCATACAGAATATAAATTCTCATTCTAAGACCTCGTCACCTACTAGGCTCGGGCACAAGAACGGGCTGCGGTGGTATCTTTTCAAGATACCCCGGCACCTCAGGATAATAACTCAGGATTATCTTTCGCTCTACTTGCCCAAGCTCAATTCGCACAGTATATTCTCCATATTCTCCAGCCCAAAAGCCTGCTTTCTCCAAGTCCTCAACCCGCAATGTCCAGTCCAACGTTACATCCTCAAATGGTGCAAGCTGGACGTCTTCGTCCAGCATCTGCATTATCTTTTCACCACCCTTCCAAACCGAGGCTTCTACATTAGACGAATATGTCGAAAAACTTCGATTCTCAATCTTATATCTAAAATAAACAGGTTCTCCCTTTCTAGTCCCTGTGGTATAACCAGACTCCTTAACCCAGGGTTGCTGCCAATAATCAGGCTCTATTACCTGTTCATGCTCTTGAACTGTGATATATAGCGTGTCATAGATGCCCAAGTAGCCATCCACGACAAATATGGCTAAAATGCCAACAAAACAGACTAAAGCCAGGTATAGATAAAGATTCGACTTATCCTTTGCTGCCAAAGCTAACCAACCTTATCAATTCATCTTTGATAATATGAATCTGCTTGGTGAAGCTATCTTTAGTGCCCCCTTCTGACACTCCGCAAAAAGAAAACCAATCGAGTTACAAAAGCGACAGCAACAACGACGACAAGTATGAACGCCCATAATGGCATAAGTCCAACCTTAACAAGTATTGGTGTGGTCCAGCCGCTATCATTACCGGCACCATCTACAGCTTTAATTCGCCAGTAATACTTTCCTCGAAGTAAAGCTTCAGCATCAGTCAAAGTATACTTAGACTCAACCAGGTCTTCCTTACTCAACACTGTAGTTGCAAAGTCAGATTGAGAAGAAGATACCTGTAAACTATAGTAAACACCGCTCGGGTCAGAAACACCGGTCCATTCAAAGGTAGGGGCAACACGATCGAAAAGGCCTACCCTACTTCCATCCTTTGGCGACACAATCTGTGGTAACGATGGTGGAGTTGTTTCCATGGTAAAAACTCCCGAGGCTGAGGCACCACCGGCATCAGCAACAGTCACATTATGCTTGCCACCTAGACTTTTAGGTGCCTTAAGGCTCGCTTGAAAGTTGCCTTTAGCATCAGTGACCAATTTAGTAACCACAGCAACATTGTCATATTTAATAGTCAAATCTTTGTCTGCGCCAAAACCAGTGCCGTTGACCACGATATCACAACCTACATAGCCCTCGGCAGGCTCTATGACCATTTTCGATAAAACAGCCAATTTAGCATCAGCAACATCAACAGCAGTAGTTGAAGCACTATAAGCATCTATGAAATGGCTACCTCCGGTACTGGCAGGTATAGCCAAAGAGGTGGTCCAGCAACCTTCCCTATTAGCTGCGATATCGCTCTTGACAACACTACCATCAAACGTAACCGTTATGCCGCTTTCACTGCCGCCAAAACCGCAGCCATCGACGGTAATACTATCACCTACATACCCCGAATTCGGCTTAATTCTCACAGCAGAGGAGACAATAAAGGTGACGTCAGGAATTTCATCGGCCTTGGTCGAAGCACCTGAAGCGTCTATTGTATGAACGCCTTTAATAGAGTTAGGAACAACAAAGGTAACGTTCCACGACCCTTTGCTGTCAGCACTAGCCCCAGTCTTTGCATCAGTGCCATCATAGGTAACTCGAATGCCGCCTTCATCCTTGCCAAAGCCAGTACCACTGACACTAACTGAAGTACCAACATCACCAGATGCCGGGCTAAGAGTGATTTTTGGACTGACTGTTAAGGTCACATCGGGAACATCGCCCGCCTTAGTGGTACTTCCTGAGGCATCAACCGTGTGACTACCCCTGGCGGAGCTGGGCACAGCAAAGGTCGTACTCCAGGAGCCTTTGCTGTCAGCACTGACCCCGGTCTTTACATCGGTACCATCATAAGTGACCTTAATGCTGCTTTCAGTAGCAGCGAAGCCCTTACCCTCAACAGTGACAGAATCGCCAATAACACCTGAGTTTGGGTTAATGCCTATCGACGGAAGAACAGAAAAGGAGGCAGAAAAGACCGGAGTACCAACCGGATTTTCCACTGTGGCAGTATGATTCCCTCCATAGGCATCAGGTACAGTAAAGGTGACACTACCACCACCTGGCAGTATGCCCTGCTTGATTTCAACTCCATCCCACTTAATAGCATAAGACCCGGCAGTCAGTTCAGATATGGTCACCGTCGTCCCGACAACACCCGCCGCTGGAGTCATTCCAGCAGCCTGAGCAGGAGCTGCAAAACAAAGGGCTAAAAGCAAAGCTAAGCCTAGAGCCGGAGCAAAAACTTTAACTTTCATGCTTGTCTCCCCCCTTCCTACAAATAATCACATCCTATTATAACGCAAATCTAGGCAAAATCTTACAATCGGGAAAAGTTTTTAAGCAATCCTACCTGTTAACGAGTCAACTTCGCAAGGTAGCTCCTAAATCGCGCTGCAATTTACCAATAATTTGCTCTTGGACTTTGTCAACTTCACTATCAGTCAAGGTATGTGTGGATGACTGATAGACAATTCTGAAAGCGAGGGATTTCTTACCTGCTGGCACCTGTTCTCCCACATAAAGGTCAAAAAGAGCGACCGAATTCACCAGAGAAAAGCTCTGAATGATGGCACAAATCTGTTGATAGGTTATCTGCTCATCCACCAACAGTGCGATATCTCTGCTTGTGCTTGGATATCGGGGGAGCGGTTGATATTTTTTGAGAGTAGCTATAAAAGATGACAATTTATCCAAGTCGATTTCAATAAGATAGACAGTATCAGAAAGCTCAAAAACCCCTGATACCTTGGGATGTAATTCACCCACAACCCCCAACTTTTCATTGCCAACAACTACATTAGCAATTCTCCCGGGGCATAAACTCTCATCTTCACCTGCTTCAAAGCTCGCCACTAATCCCAACCGTGATAAAACAGTCTCCAGCACTCCTTTGGCAACAAAGAAATCAACTGGCCCATCCTTACTCCGCCAAGACAACCTACGCTGTGAACCACTTAGCACAGCACACAGCATCTCCTTCTCCTGGGGCAAATCCATTTCCCGAGGTAAGAAAACCTTTCCAATCTCAAAAAGCCTGATGCCCTCCTCTTGATATCTCTCGTTCCGAGCTAAAACTGCTAGGAGACCAGCTCGCAAACTAGTGCGAAGATATTCCTGCTCTCTGGACATCGGATTAGCCACTTTCATCGGAGTCGGACCTATCAGACGAAGCTCCGGCGAAAGCCTCTCCAGCATCTCCAGGCTGGTCAAGGAATAGGTAAGCACCTCTTGGGAACCACAGCTAACAAGGATACTGCGCAGTTGTCGCCTGAGAGACAACATCGGCACTGGCTCATGCCTTGGCAATTGTGAACTCAGCATGATAGTCGGGATTTTATCATAGCCGATAATACGAGCTACCTCTTCGACTAAATCAGCAGTATAACCGATGTCTGTGCGCCACCAAGGAACATCCACCTGAACTTGTGAATTTGATTCAGTTTGTCTGCAACTGAACCCCAATAGCTCCAAAGTCTTGGCTATTTCGCTAACCTCCAACTCCACACCAAGAAGCCGTTTAATGTCAGCAACAGGCAGCGATATAGATTCCCTACGTTGTTTGCCGGGATAAACATCAATAATTCCCTTAGCCACCTTACCACCAGCCAATTCTGCCATTAATTGAGTGGCTCGCTTTAACGCTATTAGCGGTAAGTCTCGGCTAAGTCCCTTCTCAAAACGCAGCGAAGCTTCACTGCTCAGCCGAAGACCAAGGCTCCCCCGATGAATAACTGCCTGATTGAAATTCGCTGATTCTATCAGAACAATGGTAGTATTACCCGTAACTTCAGTATCTGCCCCTCCCATAATACCGGCGATGGCGATAGCTCGCCCCTTGTCGGCAATCACCAGTATATTAGGGTTGAGAGTCCGCTCGACCCCATCCAATGCAGTTATAGTCTCACCATTTCCTGCTCGGCGCACGATAATCTGTTTCCCACGTATCTCATCGTAGTCAAAGGCATGAAGTGGTTGCCCATATTCCAGCATCACATAGTTTGTAACATCAACGATATTATTAATGGGACGCATACCACAAGCCAGCAACCGCCGTTGTAACCACTGAGGTGATGAAACTACCTTAACTCCAGTAAGCAAGCTAGCACAGTACCTAGGACATAAGTTCGACTCAACAATTTCAACTGAGGCAGAGGAATCTATGGCTCTCCCTAGCTCCTGATAATGAACCTCAGGGATATGTAGCTTGCTTCCGGTAAGAGCCGCTATTTCCCTAGCAATACCAATCACCGATAGACAGTCAGGTCGGTTTGGTGTTATGTCCAGGTCAAGAATCGTATCACCAAGATACTCAGTCAAAGGAGTACCGATAGTCGCTTCTGGGGATAGAATCATAATCCCTTCATGGCTATCAGAAATTCTCAATTCCTTTTCAGAGCAAATCATCCCTTCAGAAACAACACCACGAATCTTAGCCGGTTTTAATTGCACCACCTTACCACTATGACCATCTATGAGCTGAGCTCCCACATAGGCAAAAGCTACCTTATCACCAACTGCGACATTAGGTGCACCACAGACCACAGTAGATCGCTGCTTCCCTAAATCAACGGTCACCAGCCTCAGACGACCGGCATTCGGATGGGCATTAACATCAATTATCTTACCAACCACTATATCGTTCCAGCTCCCACCAATCACTTCCATTCCCCCGACCTCCAACCCAGCCATAGTCAACCTTTCACACAGCTCCTCAAGCGGCGTGGAAATGTCAACATATTCTTTTAGCCAGCGAAGTGAAACTCTCATTATTAAGCTCTAAGAATCAAAACAACCAAGTTCAGAATTGTCTTAGAAACCTGAGGTCATTACTATAAAAGAGGCGAATATCCTCTATGCCATAACGAAGGATTGGAATACGTTCCACACCCATACCAAAAGCGAAACCTGAATAAACTTCAGGGTCGATGTCAACACGCCGAAGAACTTCAGGATGAACCATGCCCGCACCTAAAATTTCAATCCAACCACTGTTGCCGCACAGTCGACATCCAGCGCCACGACACACCAGGCAATCAATAGCCACCTCAACACCAGGCTCCACAAAAGGAAAGTAATCGCAACGGAAACGGCATTTTCTCTCTTCGCCAAAAAGGCGACGAGCAAATTCAAAAAGAGTACCTTTCAAGTCAGCCAGGGTTATGTTTTTATCAACTGCCAGCCCTTCGACCTGATAAAACATCCACTCATGCGTAGCATCTGTGGCTTCATATCTATAGACTCGTCCCGGCGCTATTATTCTTATGGGCGGGCGTGATTTCTCCATAACCCTTATCTGGACTGGAGAGGTGTGTGTTCTCAAAAGCATGAGTTTATCACCAGCTTCAGTCCCAAAGTCCACCCATAATGTGGCAAACATATCACGGGCTGGGTGGTCTACTGGCATGTTGAGAGCTTCGAAATTGTAATAGTCCCATTCCACCTCCGGTCCCTCAACAACTTGAAAACCCATGCTACTAAAAATATCACAAATCTCCTCAAGTATCTGAGTTGTTGGATGGAGACGACCAAGAGAAACCTGCCGACCGGGTAGAGTGATATCGAGGCTTTCACGTTGTAGAGAAAGAGCTAAACTTCGCTCTAAATTGCTTTTCTTCTCAGTAAAGGCGGCTTCAAGAGCCTTCTTAAGTTCATTGGCTCGAGCCCCAACTTTACGCCTCTCTTTTAACGGCAAGGTTGCTAACGAACGTAGAATCTGTATTAAACTACTTTTTCTGCCTAAATAACGGATTCGCCAAACTTCAAGCTCGCTGACATCGGTGACTCTGCCTAGCTCATCAAAAGCTTTAGAGGCAAGCTCTTCAACTTGATTTAGCATCATTCTCACTATGTAAGGGAGATTTTAGCTCTCAAGTTTGGCTGAAGCTAGAGTTAGTAACTTGGAGAAGCTGGATGGGTCTTTTACTGCCATTTCTGCCAATGCTTTGCGGTTGATCTTCACATCGGCTTTTTTTAGGCCATCCATGAATTGACTATAGGAAAGCCCTCCAGCCCGGGCAGCTGCATTTATCCTAATAATCCACAACCGCCTCATATCACCCTTGCGCTCTCGGCGATGGCGATAGGCATAAAATAAGGCATGCATCATAGACTCATGAGCACGCCGGAATAGAGAATGTCTAGTAGCCTTATGCCCCTTAGTTAACTTCAGTACTTTTTTATGTCGTCGACGAGTGACTATTCCGCCTTTAACTCGTGGCAATCACTTCCTCCTAATCTATTTCAAGCCATAGGGCAGTAGTCTCTTTAATCTAACCTTATCAGAAGGGTGAACAGGAATCATCTCATCATAAAGGCGCTTAGTCCTAGCCGGTTTCTTACGCCTTAGATGGCTCTTGCCACCTTTGACACGCATAATTTTGCCGCTGCCAGTGATGTGGAAGCGGCTCTTAGCTCCTTTATGGGTCTTAAGTTTCGGCATCTAAACTTTCTCCTCAACAGCTGGTTTCTTAGTCTGTTTGGTCGAAGTGGGCGAAAGCACTAAGCTCATAATACGGCCCTCTGCAGATGGTGTCCCATCCAACACTGCTATGTCTTTCAAATCATCTGCCGCTTTTCGCAATAGCTTCAAACCTAGTTCCGGGTGAGTGATCTCCCGGCCCCGGAAAATTATAAAAAACTTTACCTTATCACCCTCCTCCAGCAGTTTCCTCGCAATCTTAATTTTAGTCTCAAGGTCATGTTCCTTCACCCTGGGCCTGACTCGAATTTCCTTAAGTACGCCACCTCTCTGACCCTTTCGTGCTTTACGCTCCTTTTTGGTCTGCTCGTATCTATATCTTCCATAGTCAAGAAGTCGACATACAGGGGGAACTGAACTTGGCGCCACCTCCACCAAATCAAGGCTGCGTTCGTTAGCGATCTGTAACGCCTTCTCAAGCGGGAATACTCCCAGCTGTGCTCCTGTCTCCCCTATAAGCCGAACCTCCTTAGCTCTAATCCACCGATTAATGCGTAGCTCCTTGATTATGTCTTTCCTCACCTCCTTACGAGAAGTAGACCATCGGACAGAAATATATCACATTCACAACAGGAAATCAAAGTTTATCCGGTGATTTAGTTTCAATAATTGGATTTACCCTATCCATAAACTGAGAAAGCGCCAGCAAGCCTAAGTCTTCCTCATTCCTCAGTCGGAGCGAAACCTTAGAAGCATCCAGCTCTTTGTCACCAACAACAAACATATAAGGGATTTTCGCTAGTTGCGCCTCTCTTATTTTTAAGTTCATCCTCTCCGAGCGGTCATCAACCTGAACACGAATACCACACTCTCTGAGTTCACTTGCCACCTGGTGGGCATAGCTCAGGTGACGGTCAGCTATAGGAATTATGACTACCTGAACCGGAGATAGCCACACTGGGAAGGCACCAGCATAATGTTCAATGAGACAGGCCATGAAACGCTCCATACTCCCCAACACGGTGCGATGTACCATCACCACCTGATGCTCCAAACCATCATCACCAATATAATCAACATCGAAGCGCTGTGGCAGATTAAAATCAACTTGAATCGTGGGCCCCTGCCACAGCCGCCCTAAAGCATCTCTAAGCTTGACATCAATTTTCGGCCCATAAAAGACGCCTTCTCCAGGGTCTATTGTATAATCAAGCTTAAGGTTCTCCAGAACATTTCTTAGCGCCTCCGTAGCCTCTTCCCAAATCTGGATGGTTCCAGCATATTTATCAGGCCGGGTGGACAGAAGCAGCTCATATTCATTAAACCCAAAGGTATTCATCATAAAGCGCGCTAATTGCACCACCTCTGTTACTTCAGCACCAAGCTGGTCAGGCCGGCAAAAAATATGAGCATCATCCTGAGTGAAACCACGTACCCGTGCCAGCCCGTGCAGTACCCCAGACCGCTCATAGCGATATACTGTACCCAGCTCAGCGTAGCGAAGCGGTAAATTGCGATAGCTACGCAACTGAGTCTTGTAAATCATAATGTGCCCCAAACAGTTCATCGGCTTGATAATGTATTCCTGCCCTTCAATATCCATCGGTGAATATAAATTCTCTCGGTAGAAATCCCAGTGCCCGCTGGTTTTCCACAGATTCACCTTAGCAATATGTGGAGTATAGACAATTTCATAACCCCGTTTCCTGTGCTCCGCTTTCCAAAAATCCTCAATTATCTGGCGCACCAAAGCGCCTTTAGGATGCCAGTGAACCAATCCGGGACCGACTTCATCGTGAAGGCTAAAAAGATCGAGCTCCTTGCCCAATTTCCTGTGGTCTCGCTTGGCAGCTTCAGCCAATCGAGTTAAGTAATCTTCGAGCTCAGCCTGAGCATCAAAAGCGACCCCGTAAATCCTCTGTAACATGGAACGCCTTTCATCACCTCGCCAGTAAGCCCCGGCAATACTGGTGAGTTTAAAAGCCTTAACCTCATTAGTTGAATTTACGTGGGGCCCCCGACATAAATCAACAAAAGAGCCCTGGCGATAAATGGTGACTGTTTTGTCAGGAAGTTCCTTAATGAGTTCCAACTTATAAGGTTGCTCGGAAAACAACTTCAGTGCCTTAGCCCTGCTGAGCTCCTCTCTAATAAAAGGAAAATTAGCAGCAATTATCTCCCTCATCTTAGCTTCAATTGCCGTCAAATCTTCTGGGACAAGAGCCCGGGGCAATTCGAAGTCGTAATAGAACCCATCTTCAATAGCCGGGCCAATACCAAATTTAGCTCCAGGAAAAAAGGACTGGACTGCTTCAGCCATCACATGGGCAGTCGAATGCCGCATCCTTTCCAATCTCGCCTCTTTTTCTTCCGAGGTCATTTCCGAACTCCTACATTAAGCCAAACAAAAACCTCACGCCATTGTAAGCAAGAGGTCAACCCTGAGTTAAACTTGCTCAGGAGCTAATGGGCACTAACAGGAGAATATGCAAATGATTTCCACTCACTAAGCTAATCAGCTTTAACTATCGCATTTTATCAATGCTACTATGGAGAGTCAAGCTGAATGTTCGGTCTCTCAAATTGAATGAATTCAAAATCAGGTCTATAATAATGTGTTTCTCTTTTGACCGGCTGAACCCCTTGCAGCCTGTTCACCTTCTGGATTTAAGATGCAAGAAAATTGGAGGGCTTCATGAAAGCACAAAGATATACAGATTTTGAATATATTTTTTATCCAAGGTCAGTTGCTGTAATAGGAGCCTCCCTGGACGATGGCTTCTCACATGCCTTGATGAGTACAAAGATGAGGGACAATTTGTTCCTGGTTAACCCAAAGTATAATGAGCTCCTTGGTAAGAGATGCTATGCCAGCATCCTGGATATCAAAGACAATATTGACTACGTTGTCATCGCAGTCCCGGCATTGCTGGTTCCTAAGGTATTAGCCGAGTGCATAGAAAAAGAAGTAAAGGCAGTCCACATTTTCACCGCAGGCTTCATTGAGACTGGGCTGAAAGAAAGAATAAAGTTAGAGAACGAGGTGAAAGAGATTGCAAATGGCAAGATTAGAATAATCGGCCCCAATTGCATGGGAATCTGCTGCCCTAAATCCGGGCTAGCCTTTACCCCGGATGCCTCGACCGAGGAAGGGCCAGTTGGAGTCATTTCTCAAAGTGGCACCTTTGCCGAGCAATTTCTGACCATTGGAAAATTAAGAAACATAAAGTTCAGCAAGGTAATCAGCTACGGGAATGCCATAGACCTTGATTGCCCTGACTTTCTGGAATATCTGGCAGATGATCCCGAGACTAAAGTTATAGCTTTATATATGGAGGGGACAAGAGACGGTAAGCGCCTCAAATCGGCATTGGCCAAAGCCGCAAGGAAAAAGCCAGTCTTAGCATTAAAGGGTGGAGTAACAGAGCATGGCAGCAGGGCAGCATCTTCTCACACAGGTTCACTGGCTGGTTCACCAGAAATCTGGAGCGCAATTTTCAAACAAACCGGCGTAGCTCAAGTGGAGGACTTCGATGAATTATTAAATGCCACTTTAGCGCTCGCTTACTCCCCCATTCCTTCAACAAAGGGCACCACCATCATTACGAACTCCGGTGGTTTCAGCGTGCTCGAAACCGACTTATGCGTAAAAGCAGGATTGGAAGTTCCTCAGTTCGAAAAAGAAACAGTAACAGAATTAAGAAAGATGGTGCCAATAGCCGGAACAAGCATCAGTAATCCCTTAGACGCCTGGCCCATATTTTACAACATGCCCGGAACACCGGGAACTCTTGCCGACGCCATCAAAATTCTAGCTCAAGATAAGAATATAAATTCAATAATATTGCACTTCGATGAAATCAGTTATCTGAGGCGTGTGTTAGGTGAAGCACTTGAAAGACATTTGAAAGAACTTATTAAGCTTATGATTCAAGGGTGCCAATACGCTAGGGACGAAATCGGCAAACCCGTAATCATATGCGTTTCACTTGATGCCTATTCAGAAGACGAGGGAGATAGAAGGTATCACCTACTGGTTAAAAAAGCCTTCGAGAACGAGCGATTTCCGGTATATCCCTCACTTAATGCCTCAATTAAAGCATTATTCAATCTTTACAGATATAGCGCTGAATTCCACAAAGGATAGCCACGCCATCTCAACCCCACAACAGCTACCAGTGGTGGGCGGTACTGGACTTGAACCGGTGACCTCTGCGATGTCAACGCAGCGCTCTAACCACTGAGCTAACCGCCCCTTAATGTGCATTTTATCAGCGCTTTTATAGGTAGTCAAGCTTCACCCATCTTGAATAAAGAGCTGGTCTCATCTATACTTTCACAAAACAGAAATATGAGAATAATCTGGAAATTTTGGTTGATTGGAGGGAAATATAATGGCTAAAAAGGAAGCTGAGGCTAGGGAATACGTCCTTAAAAAGACAAAGGAGCAAAACATTAAGTTCATACGGCTATGGTTCACCGACATTCTGGGCTTTCTGAAAAGCTTTGCCATCACCGCCGGACAACTCAAAGACGCATTGAATGACGGCATGGGTTTCGACGGCTCTTCAATCCAGGGCTTTGCCCGCGTTGACGAGAGCGATATGGTTGCCCTACCCGACCCCAATACTTACCAATTGATACCCTGGCGCCCCAGAGAGCAAGGGGTGGCTAGAATGTTCTGCGATATATACTGGCCTGGCGGACAGCCTTTCGAAGGCGACCCCCGGTATATATTGAAGAAAAACCTGAAGCGAGCTGCTGACCTGGGATATACCTTCTACGTAGGACCGGAGCTTGAGTATTTCTACTTCAAGAATTCAGAGGAGACAAAATTTTTGGACCTAGGCGGCTACTTTGATTTAACACCACCTGAGATAGCCACAGACCTGCGAAGACAAACCATCCTCACTCTTGAAGAAATGGGCATCGATGTCGAGTATAGCCACCATGAAGTTGCCCCCAGCCAGCATGAAATAGACCTCCGTTACACCGATGCCCTGACCATGGCTGACAATGTGATGACCTACCGTTTAGTAGTAAAGCAAGTAGCTCAAGAAAACGGGGTTTATGCCACCTTCATGCCCAAACCGGTATTCGGTGTCAATGGCAGCGGCATGCATGTTCACATGTCGCTGTTCAAAGGCAACAAGAATGCTTTTTTCGATAAAGATGCCCCTTTCCATCTGTCTGAAATAGGCAGAAGCTTCACGGCTGGATTGCTAAAACATGTTCCGGAAATTACCTCAGTCTGCAACCAATGGGTGAACTCTTACAAGCGCATTGTCCCGGGCTACGAAGCCCCGTGCTACATCACCTGGGCACGAAGAAACCGGGCCGACCTGATCAGACTTCCTGAATATCAACCAGGGAAGGAAACTGCTACCAGAATAGAACTCAGATCCCCAGACCCCGCATGCAACCCATATCTCGCTTTTAGCGTCATGCTCGCTGCTGGGCTCGAAGGAATTCAAAAGGGATACAAATTACCACAACCTATAGAGGAGAACGTCTTTGAAATGAGCCCGGAAGAACGGGAACAGAAGAGGATAAAAACACTACCTGGCAGCCTGTACGAAGCTGTACAGCTTACCGAAAAGAGCCAAATGGTCAGAAAAGCTCTGGGTGACCATGCCTTCAACAGCTTTATCAAGAATAAGAAGGTAGAATGGGATAGATACCGGACGCACGTAACCGATTACGAATTAAAGAACTATCTGCCAATCCTGTAGACGGGACTCTCGCAACTAAGGCAGGACGGAAGCCTCGATTTGAAGCAACTCTGAGGACTTCAGACTACGTTGGAGACACAATCCAGTCTGGTAGCGATCCAATAGAAAATAGCTTAACCCTTGGCACTGGACTTTATGTTGCTTGTCAGCATAATCTGGACAACACTACCGCACTTAGGACAAGTAACCTCAATAGTGACAGGCTGCCTCATTACCCGCTCCACTAGAGCTGTAACCACAGAATCAATGTTATCCAGCCGCTTGTCTAACATCTCCAAACGCTTTTTAAATTGCTCCTGGTCCATAGTTGTCCTTTTCTTGTCAGTCTTTTCAGGCATCCTATCTTCCACCATGAAAACACAAGAGGAGAGGTCTTTGGAAATCCCCTCCTCAATATTAACTCAACTCGCTTGCCATTCCTTTCACAAGCTCTTCTCAGCTACTCCCATAGCTGACAGATAATCCTTATCAGACTTTATTAAGCCATCTACCTTGGCACCTACTGTTCCCTCCAAATACTTCCGGAAAGCTTCACGAGCTCCCGGAGAACTCTGGAGTGCCTCTTTAGCTCGTTGCCACTCCTCAGTAGTCAATTCAGCTATCCGCTCTGGACTCAATGGGAATTCCTCCCCCATCAAACGCTCTGCTCTATCAAGAACCCTGCTTGTAACTGCCCGCTTCAGGCGATCAAAGGAGAGAAATTCCTCATTGGCGTAAGGCCTCGGTGACCACGTCTCGTCTTTCATCTCACAACCTCCGGGTCATTATTATAAACTATTTTCATCACCTATAATATGCCCCATCGAGCACTGTGTCAAGTCCCTGCGGACTGAAAACGAGAGCAGATGTAAGAAAAAGTCCCCTCCTATATGAGGGGACCTGAATAATTTACCGAACCACTAGTGAATATCATAAACCATCTGGACAGTAACTCGAATTTCCAGCTCGCCGGGGCTAATGGAAGTTGGTGGAGGCGCCGCACCCTCAGCCTTCGTTGCATAGTTTCTGACTACTACCGGCGGCACATACTGAGTGCCCTCGGAAATATATAGCAGCTTACCCAACTTAATATCAGCCACCTGGGCCATCTGTTTGGCCTTCGCTATAGCATCTCCTACTGCCTTCGCCCGTGCCTCTTTATAGTAAGGCGTTGGGTCATCAACAGCAAAGCCTATACTATCAATCCGAGTCAAGTCACCACCGGCCTCAGCCACATCATCGATAATGGTACCAGCCTTATCTACTTGCCTTATCTTGGCAACCACTATGTTTGTCACTCGATAGCCAATGATTATCTCCCTCTGCTCATCTTCGATCCATTTTCGCACTGGATAGATGCTAAACCTCTGCGTTTGAATATCCTTTTCAGCTACACCATTAGACTTAAGCGCCTTCATAACTCCATCCATAGCCTCAGCCACATCTCGTTGTGCTTGCGCCACAGTCTTTGCTTCAGACTCTATGCCGAGACTTAGTAAAACGACATCGGGAGTCGCCATTGCCTTGCCTTCACCAGTTACCCATAGGCCAACTTGTTGTTGGCTATAAATTATCCCAAATGGTCCGCCGAATTCCGGTACTTCCACATAGGCAGAAATAGCTGGTGGCGAAACTCGGTCAGCACCACCAATCACACAACCACCAGCCCCTATCAGAACCGCAACTAATATCAAACTAGATAACAATAGCCAAACTTTTCTCATTAAAACCTCCTTAAATTCATTTCTCAGTGCCCGGTCCTCTTGCTCACCTAATTCATGAGCATCACCCCTTCATTATAATAACATCTAGGCACTGATTACCACTATATATAACGGTAAATTAGACTTCTGAGTTTAGTCTAAAAATGGCATAGAAAGCTGGTATAGACTATAATAGCAACGGCTTAATTGTGATACATCAATGAAGTTTTTTCGCGATATCATTGCGCCTATACTTGTCGGACTCGCCTTTTTGGCCCTCTTTCAGGTCACGGTGGGAAGCTTCAAAGTATATGGCTCATCCATGTTGCCTGGTATCGAACAAGGCGATTACATACTGGTCAGTAAAGCTACTTATTTCTTTAATAAGCCCCAGCGTGGCAACATAATCGTCTTTCACTCTCCACAGGACCCTAACACAGACCTTATCAAGCGAATTATTGCCGTGCCTGGCGACACCGTGGAAATCAAGGACAACACAGTATTTGTCAACGATACTGCTTTAGTTGAACCTTACACCATGGAGCCACCACACTACCTTATGCTGCCCGAAGAAATCCCCACCGGTCACTACTTTGTTCTCGGCGACAACCGCAACAACAGCTCCGATTCACACCGGGGTTGGACACTACCTCGAGAAAACATCGTTGGCAAGGCCTGGATAACCTACTGGCCACCATACAGATGGAGGCTGATGGAACACTATACTCTCAATGCAGGTACGCAAGCAGCCGAAGTTGGTGAACCCAGCTTGACCATGAAAGTCCTATGTCCAACGAGATAATACAAATCTTCAAAGATGCCGGAGCTATACTAGAAGGACACTTTTTGCTGACTTCAGGGTTGCACTCACCAGTCTATTGGGAGAAGTTCCGTGTCTTGCAATACCCACGTTACACTGAAAAGCTCTGCCGGCTCATTACCGAACACTTCAAGAAAGACGAAGTTCAAATAGTTGCCGGCCCAACTACCGGCGGCATTATCCTGGCTTTTGAAGTGGCTAAGCAGTTGGGCGTAAAGGGAATATTCGCTGAGAAAGAAGGAGAGACAAGAGTTTTTCGGCGTGGTTTTTCCATCAATCCCAGTGACCGTGTCCTGATTGTTGACGATATTTTGACCACTGGTAGCTCTATCACCGAAGTAATGGAAGCCGTTAAAAAGCTTAGGGGCGTTATCGTCGGGATTGGCGTGCTGGTTGACCGAGCCGAACAAAAAAAGGAATTCGGTGTGCCCCTTTTTAGCTGCCTACGGTCTGCGACAATTGCTTACCCCCCAGCAGAGTGTCCCCTGTGTGCCGCTGGTATCCCTCTGGTGAGACTTGGCGGGCAGACATAAGTCCACAACACCTTCCTTGACAGCTAAAAACGAAAAATCTACAATGGCGGCGCGCCGAGGTAGCTCAGTCGGTAGAGCAGCGGACTGAAAATCCGCGTGTCCCCAGTTCGATTCTGGGCCTCGGCACTTCGACTTCAAGCCATCGGTCTGCCCGATGCTCTACTGTCCGTGACCTTCCTTACGTGCTATCCAGAACGATACTGCTTCCTTTTGTGCTTCAGGTGGTAGATGGCGTGTCGTCAGCCAGTGAGTGATACCGGCCAAACAAGGCAAGGCAGCAGAATAGATTAGCAGGGACATGCGCTCACCGAAAAGCCAACAAAGCAATACAAGGGGAACGAACAACGCTACCCCGAACCAAACACTATTGCGTGTGGCAAAAAGCACCGCGATACCCAAGGCGGCAGCAATTAACATCTCTCTAGGAAATAGAGCAAGGAGAACGCCTATAACTACCGCCAGACCTCGTCCTCCTCGGAAACGCAAAAATACGGGCCAATTATGCCCGATAACAGCAGCGACGCCGGCAATGAATACCACTAATTCATGTCCAGAGAGGACTTTAGCTATCACTATAGCTAGCGCCCCCTTTCCTACATCTGCTATTAAAGTAACTATACCGGCAACCAGCCCAGCATGGCGAAATACATTAAATGTTCCGACATTGCGGTCGCCGACCTTGCGAATGTCAAGACCACTTAGCCTGCCGATAATATAGGCAGAAGGAATAGAACCTAGAAGATATGCAATTACTATACTCAACGCAGCATTCATGTCTGCGAGTGAAAATACCTCACTCTACTAGGTTGTTTCATTCTACCACATGTGAATAAGAAAAATCTCATTAGCTAAACAGAGGACATTCTAATATAATGTACTGGACGTGTACATTTTGTATCCAGGTCTTTTCACATCTGATATAATATATTAGATAGGTGAAGTTGCTAGCTGAGGATCCTATAAGCAGGGTGTCTGTAGAAGAAACGGAAGGGGAAAATGAGTAATAGGGATTCAGCGCCTAGATTTGCTATCGGTTTAGCTGTTGGTTTCCTTTTTGCTCCCCGATCCGGGAAAGAAACAAGGGAGTTGGCAAAAGACAAGGCAACCGGCATCGCTGAAACGGCAAAAGAACTTACCGCCGACCGGAAAAAAGTTTACACGGAAACCTGGAAGAAACGCCGGGGGCAACCTAAAGTAAGCGAGTCTTACTTTGAATCGTAAGCTCTCTGTCCATTATCAGCTTTTCGCCAAAAACTCGAGCCTGATTGAGACGTGTACGTACCTATCATTGCTCCCGGAGACAATCCCTGATGATATTCAATCTCGTTTTGGCTAGATGTATAATCCAAGCAACTCTCGGCTGTGATTGAAATGAACAGAAAAGCTCATCTTGAACTGGGACCGAAACTGATCAAACAAAGGCAAAAGCTAACGAGTGACGTAGTCATTGAAGCGCTGAAATCGACCTACTCGGCAAAGGAAAAGGCCGAACTGCTACTGTCAAACCTGGAAAAACTGAAAGCAGAGGTGTCGGCTATAGAAGCTCAGTACAACATATTAAAGGATGACTACTCTAAAATATGTGAGGATGCTATATCGAAGATAACTGCTGTAAAAACTGCCCTCGAGAAGGACATGGAAAGCAAGGTAGGAGACCTGGAGATTTTCCAGTCAGGGATAAGCAACCTAGAAGCCAGATTTAAGTTAGGCTTAGTACCGCCCGAAACATATTCTAAGGAAAAGGAAGCTCCAGGTAAGGATGCTACTCCGCCAGCAAGACCAAAGCTTACCAGGGACAAGCCAGTAGATTTACTTGAACTTGGTCTCGACGGAATAGGCGATGGAATAATATGGCTGGGTGAAAGAATGATTGATATGTTCAGTGCCATATCGAAAATCACCATCCGTAAGAGCTAAAAAGGGCATATTTGACTTTCAATTCAATCCTGCCGTCCATGTTGCATGGCCTGAATAACAATGGTAGAATTCCAATACTGAAGGCAGCACTATTCGATAGGCTTCTGGCCGAAGTGGCGGAATGGTAGACGCGGCAGTCTCAAAAACTGTTGAGGGGCAACCCTCGTGTCGGTTCGAATCCGACCTTCGGCACTAGGCTTAGAGATGCCGAGTTGTGTAGCGGTAGCACGGGGGACTTTGGATCCCTTAGCCCAGGTTCGAATCCTGGCTCGGCAGCCACTTTGAAAACATCCCGAACTTTGCTTCGGTGTTCCTTCAGCTTCTTGCCCACTTACATCCTTTTACACTCAAAGGCCATCCCCAAAGAACTGGCGCTTCTATAGAGTTGTACGACCACAATTATATTGATTTTGCAGAGGTTCGGCAGTAGAATAGCATCCTGATGCAGCAGGCAAGCCAAGCAGCAAACCAAAGAAGGAGAATTCAAAAATGGAAAACGTATTAGTTGTAGGTGCCGGCTTTATGGGCTCTGGCATTGGACAGGTATGCGCTCAGGCAGGCTACAAGGTTCATCTGATGGACGTCAAAGCTGCCGCCTTGGACAAGGCTATGGGTGAGATAAAATGGTCACTTGACAAGCTGGGCAGCAAGGGACTCCTTAAAGATACCCCCAAAAAAATTCTGGAACGGGTAATCCCCGAGCATGACCTCAGCAGTGCTGCCAAAGTATCGTGGGTAATCGAGGCCGTCCTGGAAATAGAAGACCTCAAAAAGCAAATCTTCAAAGAACTTGACCGCCTTGCCTCACCAAAGACCCTGCTAGCTACAAACACGTCAACTATCCCCATCACCCGCATAGCCAAGGCAACACAGCACCCAGGGAGGGTTCTCGGCCTTCACTTCTTCGGGCCTGTTCCTCTCATGGGCTTGGTAGAGGTAATCAAAGGTGAAAAGACCTCCACTGCAGTCTTCGAGCGAGGTGTGGCTTTTGTTAAATCTATTGGCAAGACCCCAGTCCGAGTACAGAGAGACATCCCAAGTTTTGTAATGAACCGCATCTTCTCTGCCGCCTTCCGGGAAGCCGTAGATCTGGTTGCTGAAGGGATAACAACCCCAGAAGATGTAGATATAGGTATGCGGCTGGGCTACGGCTGGAATGCCGGCCCTTTCGAAATCGCCGATAATGCCGGCTTGGACACCTATGTCCTTATAGGGCAAACTATGAAAGCTTTGGGAGAGGAGAATCTGATGGCTCGCTCCGACCTGATAGAGCGGATGGTGAAAGAAGGCCGTTTGGGCCGAAAGGTTGGGAAGGGTTTTTACCGCTATACTCCAGAGGGCAAACGCCTGCCCTGGGAAAATAAAGGGCAGAAGTAAAGCCTGGAGGGATATCCAAATTATTATCGAGCAGGTTAAGCGTTCTTCTCAGCCAGCTCACCTGCCCAGGGCATTTTAAACTTCTCTCCCTGATAAGCTTTAACCATGCAAATTATCCATACCACAAGGCAAAGTATCCAAAAGGCAGCGCCAATAAACCAGCCAATAAATGGTATCCAGGATATCCAGCCAACGACAATACCAGCGAGTGTCAGGACACCAAAGACAATGATTGACTGCAGGGCGTGAAAACGAATGAACTTGTTATCTTTCTCCAACAGGAAAAAGACGAGGCCACTTACCCACCAAGCAACATAACACAATAGACCAGCAACGTTTTCATCCAGTCCGGTTGAAGTCTTTGCCATTCGCGGTATACCCCCTTTCTACTTAAGTTTAATTATTAAGAATACGCCTGTGACTGAGCCTGTGTCAATAGTATCGCTCAACTACGTAGTCAGCCGGCGCCTCATCGTCACCAACGATATAGAGAAGAACAAGACAATTAAAGCGACAATAAAGGCAAAAGCTCCAAGGAGACCAGGCTGAAACTCTCCACCGATTACCGCCCTGGTAATATAAACCACTGGTGTCAGCGGTACTGCCCAGCTTAAAGTCCGCACTATCTCGGGAAAAGATGACATAGGAAAAAACACCCCGCTGAAGAAAAACATCGGCGTTATGAACAGACTGTAATAATAGTTGAAACTGTAAATAGACGGAACAATCGAGGTAAAGAGCAAGGCAATGGCAGAAAACAAGATGCCTTCCAAGAAGCAAATTATTGGTATCAGCAGTGCCCATGGTGAATGCACCAGTTGGAAAGTAGCAGCCACAGCTAGCATAACACTGCCGGTCAGGACTGAACGCGTAGCTCCCCAGAAGATTTCACCGGCAGTAACATCCTCAATATTCAGCGGAGTGGCAATGATCGAATCAAAGGTTTTTTGATACTCCATACGGAAAAAACTGCCGTAGGTGCATTCAAAGTTAGCGCTGAACATAGCGTAGCCAGCTATAAGTCCGGGAACAATAAATTCGATATATCTCTGACCATCAACCAGACCTACATATGCCCCAAGACCTAAACCCATAGCCAATAGAATGATAATAGGCTCAGCTAAGAAGCCGGGTGCCTCCGCATGCCACAGTCTGAAGAACACATCCCGATTACGCTGCCACACTCTGATAAAACGCCACGAGAAAAATCTCATTCCGCCAGAGACCTCCCTGTAAGCCTGAAGAAAACATCCTCTAATGTAGCCGCTCTTCGCATAGCCTTCCGCGAATCTACCACCCCGTTTATCAACTCATCATCTTTAGCATGAAAAATGTGAATCTTATCTCCTACCACCTCAAAGTCAAGTCCACGACTTTCCAATCCCTTGATGGCCTTGTCTCTTTCTTCTGAATTTAATTCAATCTCCCATACCACGTCGCCTACATATCTAGAAATGAGTTTTACGGGCGCATCTAGACTCATAATTCTGCCTTGGTGCATTATCGCTACCCGGTCACAAAGAGCGCTCGCCTCATCCATATTCTGGGTGCATAAAAGTTGGGTAACACTTTGTGACTTAAGTTCAGTCAGCTTATGCCAGACCAAGTATTTAGCTTGCGGGTCAAGGCCTATGGTAGGCTCATCAAGAACCATAATTCTAGGCAAGTTAATCAAGCCCCTGGCTACTAAAAGGCGCCGTCTCATCCCACTCGAAAGCTCGCTAATCCGGCTCTTACATCTGTCTTCAAGCTGAAAAAGCCTCAAAACTTCCATACTGCGCCAGCGTGCCTCCACCTTGGATATGTCGAAATACCGAGCAAAAGTCAAAAGGTTTTGAAGCACCGTTAGATCTGGATCGAGATTGTCTATCTGTGGAACCACCCCCAACACTGCTTTCACTTGACGAGAATGAGACTGTAAATCACCATCCAGCACCCATATATCACCCTTGGTAGGAGGTGAGACAGCGGTTATCATCCTGATGAGGGAAGTCTTGCCTGCGCCATTTGGCCCCAGTAGTCCAAAGCATTCCCCTTCCTCTATCTCCAAACTCACATCGTCCACTGCCACCAGGTCGCCAAATTTCTTAATTAAGTTCTTTGTCTTGATGACAACCACTGAGTTCCACCAGATGACTAACTTCCAGTCATTCTATCAGCTTGAGGATACACGGGCAACACCGAGTACGGAGATTGTTTGCGAATGATAAACTGTCATTCTGAGGGAGCACAGCGACCGAAGAATCTATCCGCTCACGGCGCCCGAGGTTAATTGGCACCAAAATGCAACGTTAATCCTCAGCACGGAATGCAAGGGCCAAACATCCAGGGCCTGTAGCAAAACCGATTATAGGACTGAACTCGGTAACACGCAGTTCGGTACAGTTAAAATCACTTCTTACACGCTGACGCAGGTTTTCAGCCTGTTGCGGTGCGTTCGCGTGCTGGATAATTACACGAACTGGTTTCTGCCCCACATCGGTATGCATCATCGAGAGCATGCGGTCAACCCCTGCCTTTTCAGTACGAACCAGGCTTACCAGCTTTATTCTGCCCTGCGCTATGGTAAAAACTGGCTTAATACTGAGTGCTGAAGCCGCTGAGGGTAAGGGAGCAGGGACACGGCCAGTGCGTTTCAGATATTGTGGGGCCACTATCAGTCCGTATAGTCCAACCTTTCGCTTCAAATCCGCAATCAGCTGTGTTATCTCCTCCAGAGCAGCACTTGAAGCCGCGGCTTTTGCTGCAGCCAGGTCAATCAAAGCCTGACCACCAGCTGCCGTACCGGTATCAAGAACATGGACAATCGCATCCTTCGGCATTTGCTCGGCTGCAGAGCAAGCTGAGCCATACATCATACTGATCTTTGACGGTACAGTGAGACAGAGGGCAGCATCATATTCCCTCAAGGCTTCCCGATACGTCTTAAGATAATCACCAGGGGAAGGAGCGCTCGTCCGGAACGGCCGCTCATAAGCGAGCTGCTCATAGACCTCAGTCGCTGAAATATCAACCCCATCCAGATAACTGTGCCCGTTGAGCATGAAAGGCACAGGCACAACCTTTATCCCGTATCTCCGCACCTGTTCGGCTGGCAAACAGGAAATGCTCGAGGTTACGATAGCGACCCTCATATGTTATACCTCGTAGTCCGATGCCCCTTCATCTTATCATGCGGTAGCCTCGATGTCAATCTCACCCCCCTCAGCAAAAAAACCTTTTTTGAAGCATCTCATGGCCAATTGTACACAAACACGCGCTAATCAAATTCGCCCGATTTATCCCAACACAAACCTGAGACACAGGCACCTCTTTGACAAAGGCTTTATCCAAAGTTAAAATGGGTACGATTTGGGCGGGAGTAACTCAGTGGTAGAGTTCCTGCCTTCCAAGCAGGCTGTCGCGGGTTCGAGTCCCGTCTCCCGCTCCAATAGATATAAAGGGGGGAACCTGCCTCGACGAAAAATGGACATTGTGACTATCACTCCTAGATATGTCTTGACTGCCAAAGCCGAGGGCTTGAGTCCTAAGACTATAAATCATACATTGGGTGCCGTGAGGTACTTCGCCAAGTTTTCAGGTGGTATTGAAGACGTAAGAAAGGTAACTGCCGATGACCTCAGGCGGTTTAGCGCATCCATACAAGATAAGAAGAGATGGTCCGAGCGATCTAACGTCAAAGTTCAATCCGCGATTAGCAGAACAAGTATCAACACCTATGTGAGAGCGATTAAGGCCTTCTGGAGTTGGATGCAACGTCAAGGCATTATCACGCATAATCCCTTAGCCGAGGTGACCTGCCCCTCAGCTAATAGACCTCTGCGACTCCTGTTAGCTTCGTCTGTACTAATTCTGGGTCTTGCTCTCCAAATGAGCTAATATCCGAAATAACTCCCCACAAATCACGCCGAGGAAAGCGGCAAGAGCCAATAGAAACCACAGGATAGGCGTGAAACCACCAAATGTTGCATCTAAAGCTGCAGTAATAATGCCGACAATCAGCAAGGCGATCCCCAGAAGACGAAGAAATATAATCCATCCCGGTCGCATCGTAAACCTCAATAGCTTTTCCATAGTTACACCTCCTCTAGTTTTTTCAACTTTCCAAATATGCTAGCTGGACTACAATTGATATAGAACCCCATCCCTCAAGGTTTATTATAGTATAGTAGCGCGCCGAATTGTAGCAGTAATATTTCGCCCTATTGGTCAGCAATCTCTGAGGAGTCGCTGCAACAAGCTGCGCTCCTAAAACAGGTTAAGGGGCTCCGGATCGGATGTTACAATGTGCACCGCGAATGGTGGCACGAATAGGAGGCTGAGCAAGCTCTTAACCAGGGGTAGAAGATAAGAGAACTTAAGAGAGCAGAAATAACAGGGACTTGCATTATCCTTTCATAGGAGGCTTTCGTGTGCTCATACCAAAATCAGCCTCTTGTATGCAGCAGTAGAAATGGCATATAATAACCTCGTATTACTAGGTATTCGATACAAGCGAAAGCAAGAGGCAGTTTAGAGTGGAGGTGAAACCTATGGTTAAACTGGTTACTGATAGCGTGTCTGACCTACCACCTGAGGTGGCCAAAAACCTGGAAATCACCGTAATCCCGTTGAATGTCCAATTTGGCTGTGAGACTTATAAAGATAGGGTTGACCTGACTGCTGAGGACTTTTACCAGAAATTAGAGAATAGTTCTACTTTGCCTTCTACCTCTGCACCTAGCCCTGGTTTTTTTGCTGAAGTCTTTGATGATCTGGCCATAAAGTATAGCCAAATTCTAGGTGTGTTTCTGTCTCGCAAGTTGAGCGCCACCTATGACACAGCGGTACAAGGTGTAAAGCTAATGAAGAGAAAGTGCCAGGTAGAAATTGTCGATTCCACACTGGGTATAATGGGGCAAGGGCTATTGGTTATGGAGGCGGCCAAAAAAGCTCTAACTGGAGCCAACCTCGGTGAGCTCGTCGGTATGATATCAGAAACTATCCCACGAATACATATCCGAATTACCCTTGATACTCTCGAGTATCTGGCCAGGGGAGGACGCATCGGCAAAGTACAGGCTTTAATGGGGGCGATGCTTAGGATGAATCCTATCCTTGGTATAAAAGATGGCGTGGCTTTTCCTTTTGCCAGAGTGCGCTCTAGAGCTAAGGCTACGGATTGGCTCTGCGAGTTTGCATCGAAGTTCAACAAGGTAAAGGCGTTGGCTGTGGAGTATGGCACCAACGTGGCTGAAGCTGAGGCATTGGTCAAGCGTATCGCTTCTATATTTCCAAAAGTCCCACTCTATCTATCGAATGTTAGCCCCGTTATCGGCACACATACAGGTCCTAATATTCTATCGATAACTGTCATGGAGGAGTAGTAAACGGCTATCCCGCACCATGATATCGGCACTATTTATCTTGCGTGCATACGTTTACACGCGTTGCACATAATGGACTTCTGTTATCTCTGGATTTAACAAAACGCCCTAATATTCAGTTCGCAGACAAACGACAGGCTGAGTGAGGGTTGAAGATTCGAGCAGGAACACCCGTGAATTGAATTTGCTATGACAAAACTTCAGCGAGGTATCTTCCCTAAATCTAAGTCCCACTCTTAAACCATAAACTGTATCCTTTATCATTCAAGTAAGAAGGGTTGCATTTTACTCTTTCTTCACCTGGTTATTTGCTGAGCTTATCATCTTTGCTGGATGGGCTATTCGTTGTCCCCGTTACAGTTTTACCAGCTAGCAGTTTTACTTTCCGTTTATTAAGCCAGAAAAATAGGGCAGGCACTGCGATTCCAATGAATATAGATACGGTCAAAACAATAGCCAGTGGCACAGGGAATTTAGATTCAATGAATCTATCTTCGAATATCATTCTGGTGCCAGCGAAAACTATAACGGCGGCACCCAGAAAGACCAGCCACCTAAATCTGTCAATGAGTAGGGATATCGCGCCACCTGTAGTCATAAGCAAAGGCATACTCAAGAGCAACCCAAAGATGAGCAGGACAATGTTACCATGGGCAGTACCAGCTACGGCAATGACATTATCCAGGCTCATCATAAAATCAGCGGTCAAGATCAATATAATGGCTTGACGAAAGTTCTTGGCTTGTTTTGCTTTCTGCTCCTCCTCTTTCTCAGTCTCACTCACGTCCAACCGCAAAAGCTTCCATGCTACCCAGAAAAGCACACAGCCACCAATGGCGGATAATAATGGTATCTACATCAGTAAAGTAGCAGTTGTGGTCAAGAGTATGCGTAATAGTATGGCCAATCCGCCTCCAAACACGATAGCCCACTTTCTCTTCTCTCGCGCCAGAGAAGCCGCTGCCATACCAATAACAATGGCATTATCACCGCTCAAAGCTAAGTCAATAAGGGTAATGGAAAGAAAACGGAGCACAACGTCCCAAGTCCAACTGAGCTCTAGCGCGCCTGACATTTCGTCTCCTTCATACTAAATATATTCTGGACAGCTCTCGTGTAGCAGTCTGACATCTCAGCAGTTAATAAATTATTTCCTGATAGCAATGAGTGACGAGGCTCCAATAATGGTCATCACCGCTCCATAACCAAAGCCAGCCAAGGGGGATACGGATGTCCAGAGAAGACCAACAACGGCACTTGACGCGAAATCTCCTATACCATTAACGGTTGCCAAAGTCCCATATCCAGTTCCCCGTAGATTCTCTGGCAGCAGGTCGGCAGCAATTGCTCTTTCCAGGGCATCGGTAATAGCAATGGCTATCCCCGCTATAAGGAAAAGTGGTACCAGGTATGACAGACTGGCTACATTAAGAATGAAACCCAGCGAAACAATCCCCGTAAGGAAGTAGCCTATAGAAAGTAGCGTCCTCTTGCCGATTTTGTCCGCCAGAATCCCGCCAGGAAAGGAAAAAGCAGCGTAAGAGATGTTATGAAAAGTGTATAATAGGATAGCCAGACCGGTGGCAACAGCCGCTCCTTTTGTCGGAGTCATTAATTCAGTTGCTCTAAGTATTAGCATAGAGTCAGCGAAATTACCTAGGCCGAATACTCCCACGGCTATCAGAAAAAAACGGAAGTTTACCGGAAGGTTCTTAATGCTGGCAAAAAGATGCAAGGACTCTTGCCTATTTCCTCCCTTTTCCTTAACGAGAAGAACAATAGTGGCAAATGCCAGAATACTCGGTATCAAGGCAATTAGAAAAATTGGGCGAAGAGGCATCAACCTGATAAACACAAGAGCCAGCGCCGGTCCAATGATTGCTCCCAAGGTATCCATCATTCGGTGAAAACCGAAGACCCTGCCGTAATACCGGGAGGTAGTAGAATCAGCTAAGAGGGCATCTCTGGCTGGCTCTCTGGTTCCCTTTCCTATCCAGGCAATGACACGGCTCAGCAACACCTGTGGCCATGAGAAGGCTAGCGAGAAAGCCCCCACACCAGCCGCAGTCAGAAAGTATCCCACAGAGGCGAATGGCTTCCTTTTCCCAATACGGTCGCTGTACCAGCCTGACACAAGCTTCATCAGACTCGTTGAGGCATCAGAAGCGCCTTCAATGAGTCCAAGTAAGGCGGGTGAGCCCCCGATTGACACCAGAAAGGCGGGTAAAATAGATGTCGCCATCTCATGCCCAAAGTCAGAGAAGAAGCTCGTTAGTCCCAGCGCCAGGATGTTTCGATTAAGCCACTTCTGCCCCTTAATTGCAGATGGATTCGAAGTATCGGGCGTCATAAGTGTCAAATCTCTCCTAGTCTGAGTTCAGACTTTACTAGGGAAGCTATCCGCTCCAGCTCTGCAATCTTTTCAGATATTTTCCCATGGCCGAAGCGGAGAAGCACCCGGTCGTCCTTATAGCGAGGGATGATATGTAGATGAAAGTGAGAAACTGTCTGTCCTGCCGAAACTTCGTTGGATTGAATCAGATTCGTCCCGTCGGGAGACAGTTTCTGCTTAATAACCTTTGCTATTGAAATAGCTGTAGTCATGATGCGAGCCCCTAAATCTGCTGGCATGGCATATATGGTCTCGATATGCTGCTTCGGGAGTACGAGCATATGACCTGGCGTCGCAGGATAGAGGTCCATAATGACCAGTATATCGTTATCTTCTAGCACAACCACATGATCTAGCTCGTTCCTGACCATCTTGCAGAATGGGCAATCACGGTCGCTCATCTCATTAATCCTTTCCTTACTTCAAATTAATTAGAAGTCTCTTAACCGTGGCCTGCCGAGTGATCTTAAGAAAGAGGTATCATTATGTTTATCGAGTATAAACCTCCTGTTTTCATAAAGGAAGGTCGTAATTCCACAATTATCCAGTTTTATATTCCAGAAGTGAGAATTATTCAGCCCTAACAAGGCACATATCAGAACTTTGTTCGTTACACGGTGGGATACCAGCGCAACAATACCGTTATATTTGGCTATGACTTGCTTCACCAAACTGAGGGACCTAGCCTTTACGTTGTCCAGGCTTTCACCTCCCGGTACTTTAGTCAGCTGGTTGTTTAGCCATGCATCATAAAACCCTGGATATCTTTGTTCAACCATCTCACGGGATAGACCTTGCCATTCGCCATAATTGAAATCAGTAAGTCCATTAGCGATCTTTACTTTCACATGGTGATAGCCTGTTATTATCTCAGCTGTCCTTAAAGCGCGTTGAAGTGGGCTGGAATATATCGCCTCGATTTGTATGTCCTGAAGGTATTCGGCTAACAATTTTGCCTGTGATATTCCAGTTTCATTCAGGGGCACATCCATTTGCCCTCTAAATATTTCTTCCACATTCCAATCAGTCTCGCCATGCCTTATGAGCATAATTGTCGCCATTTTGTTTGAACTCCTTGAGTAGATTCCTAGTGTTTCTTTTGCACCTGAAAACGTTTCACTTCAACTGGTATACCATTTTCGTAAAGCAATACATAATGCCACAGGTCTCCAGTTTAATACCCAAGAAATCTCCGATTCACTGTTTCACAAAATAGGTTGTGAGTCATTTATGCCGTGTGTTGCCATAATGTTTACCTTTTTTATCGGCTTTCCTAGTAATTTTTCCCAATTTTCTTATCTTTATTTTTAGATTCTCTATAAACAAAGATAATTTAACCTCTTCTTCCGGGTAATCAAGTTCTCCGCAGGCTTCTTGAAGTCTTTTCGGTTCCAGTTCAACCAAGTATACGCCCTCAAAGAAAGTACATGACACGTTCAAATCAGAATAAATGTCTTTTTCCTCCTCTTCAACCCCGATACTTTTCAGGAATTCCCTTATGTCATGGTGTATCTCTTTTATCTCTTTGATTGTTCGCGCTGTTTTTTCATTTTGCAAACTATTTCTTTCAATTCTGATCTCATAGTCTTCGAGATTTCTATCTATTAGTAGTAATGTTGATTTTATATGCAAAATATGTTGGAATTTCATATATTCACCTAGACTCGCTATGTCTTACCAAAATAATCACAGTCATTTCCGCTCCTTTGTGGGGCCTAATTTAGGCTAGTACACTAGCCCTTAGATAGGACGAAGCCCGCAATAATAGCAATGATAAAAAAGACTGCGAATATGACGGACGCAGTCTCAATCGAAATTTTCAAAGCGCGACCTTTAGCCATGAAATGACGAGAGTATTCACCATATGTAATCAAGAAAGCCATTAATGCAGCAACTAAACCGAATACAAGTCCTATCATTACTAAAAATGTAAATGTCATTATTGGGCAAGTTCCTTCTGAATTTCCTTGAACTTGGTCTCAAAGGCACTTAGCCTGCTTAGTTCCTCGCCTACGCTGCCAGCTCTCTGTGTCCGCTGGACTTGGGCTTCTTCTATCGCTCCGCGCGTAGCACTGGCCAGCTCTTTTAGTTCCTTATCTAAGTCAAATGTAAATCGATAGAAGGTATCGTTAATATTTTGCTTTGTTTCCCACTGCAGGTTGCTGACATTGCGTAGTACTATTGCCTCTATGTCCTGCTGCAGCCATTTCCTGATTCGGCGTAGAGCCATATTGCGAGGAAGCAACCGCTCAAACCAGCCTCTCGGGATAGGGCTCATGGTGACACTCCAGTTTTCAGTTACCCAGTACGGCTCGTGACGTATTTCTAGTGTTTCGGAGCCTTCGCCGGGTGCATACGGTATTTCAAAGAGCTCTGCCGCCGTCCGTCGTATGGTGTCAGCCAGAGCATTTGCCTTTTCCCGATGGTTACCAAGCACTTCCTTGGTGCGCTTATTAAGTAGTTGCCTGGCTTTGGATAGGCTTTCTTCAAACAAGTCTGGAATTGCCTCAGCTAATCGGCTGCGTGCTGTCTCATCTATGGACCTGATATCACCAGCAGTTGCTACAGTCTCTTCGAGGGTTGGGGATAATCTGGATTTCGCTTCCAGAATCATCTTTGTGCACTCCTGATCTAGCATATCTAGCAGCCGTTTCTGGTCGCCCTTGAGGACATCTTGAGCCAACAGGCGCTGATGCTCAACCTCCTCCAGCTTTTGATTAAATACCGCCAGGCGTTGCTCCAGGTCCTCCAAGGGAAGAGTGAGCGAGCGTCGTTTCAGGCGAAGGCGCAGGAGACCGTCTTCGAGAATATCTCCGGCTTTTCTGGCTATAGCCTGGTTAAGAGTTTGTATCTTTTCTTCGCTCAGAAACTTGACCAAGTGATCTTCTATACCGGACATCCCACTAACTTCCCATAAGGAGCCTTTTCCTTTGAGTTTAGCTTCTAGCCCCTGACGCGCTGAGACGGGGAAAACAGGCACAGGGCCATCCGATTGCAAATGCTCCCGAAGCACTGCCTGGAAAAACTCGATGGCTGCCTTGCGTTCGCCTTCATCTAGATAGTCAATCTTGTTCATGAGAAAGAAAATCCGGGCTGCCCTGTTATGAACTGCTTTTAGGAACTCTATTTCTACCTGGGTTATGGGAGGGTCTGCCGAGACTAGAAACAAAGCCCCGTCACATTGAGGCAGGAAGTCGAGCGTCGCCTGAGTATTATGCTGCAAAGTGGAGCCGATGCCAGGAGTATCAATTAGAACCACCCCCCTGTGGAGCAGTGGTGAAGGATGGGCTACCTCAACACGCGACACGCCCAGATGGTTTTTTGGGTTGCCCTCTTCGGTTACATACCTTGCCAAGAATGCGCTCAACTCTTGAAGATTCTCTGAATATTGTTCTTCGGTGTGACCATCCAGGAAGATCACCCTAATAATGCGTTTCTGTCCCCACAACAGGAAAGTTGGGACTGAGGTAACCGGAATCACCGCTGTCGGAAGCAGCTCTTCTCCCAGCATTGCGTTGAGCAGGGTGCTTTTCCCGCGCTTGAACTGTCCAAGCACCGCTAGATTAAAGCGAGCCTGGGTAAGCCGGCTTTCCAACTCATGGATGCGGTTTTGCTCTGGCGCAAACTCTTTGCCCAGCTCAACGAGCAACTTTTGGGTGTGCCTGAGAGCAGATAGAAGTGCATTATCAGCGATTTCGGGGGCAACTTCTAACTCAGAGCAGGTATTTTTATCGGTTTCTTGAGCGCCTACATTCTTATTGTCCATAGGTAATCCTCTTGCTGAAGCTACCATTGCTGTATATCTTCCGTAGCGCTTGAACAAAAGTCTTGTCGTCCGACTCAAGCCGTGTGCTGCAAATGGTGCACACTTCGCTCTCTATGGGACTACGCTCCCAACACCGGAGGCAATAAATGACCACTTATAAGACTCCTACCTCATGAAGGACTGAAAGTGCGTAAAAGGTGTATTCTAAGGTAGGAATACCCATAATTGTAGCCCTGGCAAAACCACCACCTTGTCTCTGGCATTCTAGGACAAAATCGATAACCCTTCCCGGGAAAATTGGCCTCTCACCCAAGTTGGCAAGGCCTTCAACCAGCCAGAAAAGGTCCTCAATAAATTGTATCCGCCAGATCTTTTCTCTCCTCCTAAAGTAGGCTCCAGTTCTGTCGAGCTTCTGAGTATCTACTCCGAGCAGCTTATAAATTTCTGTAGCATAAAAGGTTGATGCCAGGGTTGAATGCCTGTTCCGGCCATACCCTCCGTCCCGGTTCAGCAAGCTGAAAACAAATCCACTAACCACCTGCTCATCAAATGTGATGCCGATAGCCTTCAGAATCCTTACAGCACGGTAGGTCTCTTCCAACTCCGAAGACACCTCTATATAGATGTTCTCCAGGGCACCAAAGCCTCCTGCCCTGTTTTGCCAGGTCATTATCTGATTTTGGGCATAGCCTTTGAGGTCATCCGTTATCTGGCCGAGTTCATTTATGACCTCGACTGCATTGAAGATACCCGTAATGCCAACAAGAGTACCTTCCTTTATCTGCCTGAGGAAAAAGCTGGCCACAGCCTCAGGATTCTGGGGCTTCACACCCAGAAGAGCGAGGCTCTTTACCGCGAAGTAGGTATCCGTACCGCTCGAGGGTGGGATACGAGCAAAGAAATAGCCACCATCAGCCAGGTGACATCTTTCTATGTAGTTGACTACCAGTCGACGGAACGAACGCCCCAATCTAGCGGTAGTCCCAAATTCTGTTAGCAAATTCTGGTGCATATTTGACCGAATCACTTGGTTTTCTGTCGTGCTTCTGCATCGGCAATTATCGCTCGGGTAATATCAATCATGTCGGGACTTACTGAAACTGAGGTAATTCCCCATTGGACCAGGTTCTCAGTAAGTTCTGGATAGACTGAGGGTGCTTGTCCGCAAATTGAGGAGGTTACACCTTTGCTGATAGAGACCCTAATAAGTTTTTCTAAAGCCATGAGCACTGCTTCATTTCTCTCATCAAATTGCGGTGCCAATTTGGGATTGTCTCTGTCTATCCCTAAAATAAGTTGCGTTAGGTCGTTAGAGCCGATAGATATGCCATCGATACCAACATCTAAGAATTTGTCTATAAGAAAGACATTTGATGGCACTTCAGCCATCATCCACAATTTGAAATTAGGGAACTGGTACAATCCCTCAGCAACGAAGAATCTTTTTATCCTAGCCAGTTCATCTACGAAACGGACGAAGGGAATCATGACATATAGATTATCGTGGTGCTGGCAAACTTTTTTGATAGCATCTACTTCGAGTCTAAAAACCTCGGTTTCTCTTGTGTATCTTGAACAGCCGCGGTAGCCGAGCATGGGATTCTCTTCAAACTCCTCGTATTTGTCCCCGCCACGCAAGTTTCTGTATTCATTGGTTTTGAAATCGGTAGTCCGATAGACCACCGGCCTGGGATGAAAAGCTTTGGCAAAGGTGGTAATGCCTCTGGCCAGCATTTCCATGAATTGCTCGCCTTTACCCTCATGTAGCATATATCGTGGATGCCCACCAATTTGAGCCATCATAAACTCAGCCCTGAGCAGACCAACCCCATCAACATTTCTTGCAGCTATGGCCTCAGCCAACTCCGGTTCAGCCAGATTTACATAGACCCTGGTTTTTGTTTTTATTCGTTCCTGGGTTATAAGTTTGGGGGCGGCTGTTGTTGGCTCGGCTACTTTGCCGGCATAAACCTTTCCGCCGGAGCCGTCTACAGTGATTTCTTGGCCATCGCGCAGAGTTTTGGTTGCCACCTCTGTGCCTACCACACAAGGGATACCTAATTCGCGGCTGACGATGGCGGCGTGAGCTGTTCTACCACCACGATCTGTAACAATAGCTACGGCACGCTTCATAGCTGGCACATAACCAGGGGTAGTCATTTCTGCAACCAAAATATCGTTCTCAAGCACCTTATCTATCTGAGAAGGGCCCGTTACTATTTTCACCAGACCGGAGGCAATACCCGGGCTGGCAGCCGCCCCGGATAGAAGGACTTTTCCGGCAATTTTAGTACCAGCCGCAGTGGCACTCTCTTTTATGGTCGTTACAGGGCGGGTCTGCAAAATATATATTTTGCCGTTCTCTTTAGCCCACTCTATATCCTGAGGGAACTGGTAATGCTCCTCTAATTCCTTTCCAGTCCTTGCCAGTGTAATTATGTCTGCGTCAGTTATCTTTTGTCTGGCCTTCTCCTGCGAAGTTAGGATAATCTTGATATTGGCGTTTCCCCCCGTGCCATTCGGGTTTCTCATCAGTTTCCATTCTTGATTCTTGATTTCTTTGGTGAGAATTTCCAGTCCACTCTTACTGACGATGTAATGGTCGGGAGTAACGTCACCGGAGACAATCATTTCGCCCAACCCGAAGATGGCTTCAATGGTAATTTTGCTCAGGTCGTTGGTGGTCGGTACCAACGTGAACATAACGCCGGCTGCTTCTGACTGAACCATCCGCTGCACAACGACAGCAATGCGAACCTTAAAATGGTTGAAACCATGTTGTACCCGATAGAAGATGGCTCTTGCTTCGAAGAGTGATGCCCAGCACTCCTGAACCGCACAAATAACTTCATCCTCGCCTTCTACGTTAAGGAAAGTCCCCTGCTGACCTGCAAAAGAGGCTTCAGGCAGGTCTTCGGCTGTAGCTGAGGAACGGACAGCAACCAAGCCATTGCCCATTTTCCGATAGGCATCGCGAATCTCCTTCGGTATTGCCGGAGGCATCTGAGCTCCTAGGATTATCTCCTTTATCTTGTTTGAGGTATCCTGAAGTTGCTTACTGTCGTTCACATCCAGCGGCTCAAGCAGTTTGCGTATATTGCTATCAAGCCCCATTTCTTGGATAAAAACGGAATAGGCATCCGCAGTCACAATGAATCCCGGTGGGACAGATATCCCCGCGTTGGTCATTTCACCCAAGTTAGCTCCCTTACCACCAACTAACCGTATGTCCTTTTTCGTAACCTCGCTGAACCAGATGACGGTCTTTTGCCCTTGATGTATCACTGTTTACATCCTCCTGGAGAAATCAGATGCAATCGTTCGTCTTTATAACATAGTTGTCGCAAATCAGAATAAAAAGCCTCTACCAGCAAATATAGTAGAGGCTATCATCCCTTAATTGGGCGTTTTGGGGAATTATCCCCGGGCGAGCTACATCGCCACTATTTAATTTTATCATATTTTATCCTCACACAAAATTGGCTGTCAATAAAACATATTCACCAATCAACACTCTAGTATGTCAAATAACGTTCTCCAGCCGCTGCACCAACCTACTGCTCCTATCAATGACGCTTTATTTCCGGTGGTTTCTGTATCATGATATTCCCATCGGAAAGAACGCGAATACAGTTGAAGCTCTGCATGTAGGCGTTCTATTAAAGCTCTTTGTTTTTCAATATCTTTTGATTCGCCCTTGGAAATCCGGCCAAGCAAATGCACGCGACATAATTCTCCTCCCTTTTCTCTGCCGAGGCATTTATGGCATACCCACTGTGACCAGTAATGCTCTGTCTCCCGCGCAAAGATTTTGAAAAGCCACGTATTTCGGCCCTGTACTATTCGATCTTTCCGTGCAAACGAGATGGAATGAGGTCCAAGTCCAGATTGACACAAAAGACATGTGTCTCTGCTTTTGAGTCTGGCACGCAAGTTTGTTTCAGCGATCAGACCTCTCCGAAGATGTTTGTGAGCGATAGCTATCATGTCTTCGTATAATATAGCCGGGCCATGAAAATAGTTGTCGCGAAACGACCCTTCGGTCACTAAGAAACCCCAGGCGTGTCTTTCACAAAAACCCCACGTACGTCTTAAGCAACGTCTGGTAAACGGGTCCATGATGCTTCCCATGAAACTAAACCACCAGAAATGGTTAATTTCGCCGTCAGAGAGTCTGAATCGCTCACGATCGCTATGGTCGACCTGCCTTTCTTCAGCGGTACTCATTGCTCAAAACCCGTCCAAATTTTCACACCGGCCAAACAAAAACCTCTACCAGCAATGCCAGTAGAGGCTATCATCCCGGTAATGGGCTTTTCGGGGATTATCCCCCGGCGAGCTTCATCGCCGCTATTCAATTTTTTTATATTTTATCCCCCCGGAGGGATTTTAAGCCCCTCTTCTTTCGGAGGTGTCACAAGCTCCTCAATCATCCACTCATCACCCAGCTCAGCACGCCATTGGAGCATTTCCCGCAGGAATGTTTCATAGTCTTTCTGAATAATGTCGTACGCTCTGAGATTTTCCAACGCTATGGCGCCAAGATTTGCAATTGTCTCCACAAAGTGTATATCATCCTTAGTGAATCGATACGGCTTTGCAGTGTACACCCTCAGTACCCCTATGACTTGTCCTCTAAGCCTCACGGGGACGGAAAGAATAGACGCAATGCCTTCTTGCTTAGCCTGCTCTCGGTACAGTACGCGCTCATCTGTAGTTGCATCCAGGACTGCTACTGGCTTGCCCCCTAGCACGTCGGAAATGACCTTGCTGACTTTTACCGGCCCCTTTCGGAGGTACCAGTCGCTCAACCCATAGGCAGCGGTATGCAATAATACATCCTTGTCCGGTGTCAGAAGCATCAGTGAACAAGCTTTTGCCCCTGTAGCCTTTGCTGTGCTCTCAACGATAGAATGGAGTAAAGCCCTAGGATCACGCTCCGAGTTCAACATCGATGTCATCTCGTATAAGCTTTGATAATAATTCTTCGCGGTTTTCTTCATCGCCAACCTCCCTTATTTTAGTGATTAACAAGTCGTGAGACTCCAAATACTTCGTAACAATATTATATACCGCTAAACCGCATGGCTACTAGCGAACTTCGCTGCCAAAGCTCTGGGTTATGTGGTCTTATGTACTTCTCCACCTTTGCGCGGGAGATACAGCCCGGCCTACAAGAGGTCTCACATTGGCCTAGTAAATCTATCTGCAAGGTAGAACCATCCATAAGCTCGCTCCTAAAGCATTAAAAAAGCCTCTACCAGCAATGCCAGTAGAGGCTATCATCCCGCTAGTTGGGCCTTTCGGGGACTATCCCCAGGCGAGCTTCATCGCCTTAACTATGCTTTAATATACCAGAAAAAGAATGTGCTGTAAACATATCGCCAGATTGTTGTGGCTAAAGAAAATAGACTAACGTTCAACCAGGTGTGCCATAAATTCGCGGTGAAGCCTATCATTTGAGGCGATTATTTCCCTGCTCTGGAAGCTTGCTGGTTTTCCCTGCCAGTCGGTTACCTTGCCACCAGCTTCCCTGATCAATAAAAGACCGCTGGCAATATCCCAAGGGAAGAGATAACGGTGAAAGTAAAGGTTAATCCGTCCACAGGCAACGTAAGCTAAACCCAAAGAAGCCGACCCCATGAGCCTCAGACAATGTACCTGCCACCACAGCTTATTGGCTACATCAAGCAACTCCCTGCCTCGCTCCTGGCTATAGCCCAGGTCAAAGCCAATCACAGCCGCCAGAAGTGAGCTCTCTTTGGAAACCTGAATCGGCAAGTCATTGAGATAAGCCCCTCTGCCTTTCTCGGCTCGAAGAAGCTCTCCTCTCACCGGCTCATAGGTTACACCGAGCAGGATATCTTCACCTTTGACCAAAGCAACATTTACGCAGAAGAAGGGAATGCCGAAGACATAGTTGTTGGTGCCATCCAGCGGGTCAACTACCCAGGTGTAATCAGTGGTTGGAGCAGAGGAATTTGATTCTTCGGAGAGGATGCTGTAATCAGGATACTCGCCTTTTAGAAGTTCAAATATAAAACTTTCAGATAAGAGATCGGCTTCGGTAACCAGATTGCCCTGGCTTTTGTGCTTTACCTGTCTTCTGGAGCCGAAATGAGCTAGAAGGATTTCACCGGCGCCTTTAGCTGCTTGAATGGCTACGTCAAGGGGATTTTTGCCACTTCCGGCTGAGGGCAAGTTGTTCATAGTCAGGCCTTCAAGCTGCCCGCGGCAGAAGCCCCATTTTTTCTTTGACTTCGGTTAAGGTCTTCTTGGCGATTGCCTGAGCCCGCTTAGCCCCATCAGCAAGGACTTCAGATACATACTTCGGCTTAGCGGCAAGAGAAGCTCTGTTGTCACGCAAAGCGGCCAGTCTTGAATTTATCCCCTCAGCCAGCAACTCCTTGCAGTCAACGCAACCAATGCCTGCCGAACGGCACTCAACAGCAATCTCATCTGCACGACCCGTGTTGAAGAATCGATGGAGACTGAAGACATTGCATACCTCGGGATGGCCGGGGTCAGAACGATACTGCCTAGCCGGGTCGGTAACCGCAGTCATCACCAGCTTCGATGTCTCCTCCGGTGTAGCCGCCAGCTCGATGTAGTTATCGTAGCTCTTGCCCATCTTCTGAGCGCCATTCAACCCCAGCACCATAGGAAAAGAGGTTAGCTTGGCTTGAGGCTCAGGAAAAGTAGGGCCAAAAAGAGAGTTAAAGCGACGGGCTATTTCCCGCGCCAGTTCAAGATGAGGGAGCTGGTCTTCGCCCACGGGCACGACTTCAGCCTTGTAAAGCACGATATCAGCAGTCATAAGCACCGGATAGCCAACCAGTCCATAATTCACATTATGGGGCTGCATCCGCGCCTTCTCTTTGAAGGTAGGAATACGCAATAGCCAGCTTAATGGCGTGATCATGCTGAGCAAGGTATGAAGTTCCATCACTTCAGGAACATGCGATTGCACAAAGAGGATACTTTTCTTTGGGTCAAGGCCGACGGCTAACCAATCAAGCATCATCTCGTGAATATCCTGTTGAAGCCTATCCGCGTTCTCTAAGGTCGTTAGTGCGTGGATATCCACTATGCAATAAATGCAGTCATAGTCCTCTTGGAGAGCAACGTAATTCTGAATGGCGCCGAGATAATTACCTATGTGCTGTCTGCCGGTAGGTCGGGCGCCTGAGAAAACGCGCTTTTTCATATTTCATAAAAGTTTAACACAAAGCATCGCCAGCTACAAACGGAACTCACGAGGATGTGTAGGGGCAGACCTTCAGTCCCTCCTCACTTCGGGCTACGTTGCCAATATGCTACCCATGTAGTTGCGACCTTTTAGGACCGCCTTTTGGGGGCGAGGCTAAAGCCTCGCAGCTACATGCAAGATTCTTCGCTTCGCTCAGGATGACAGAAGCAGTTATTAGACATTAACCTTAAGCAGAAGAGGCACGAACACGGGGCTACATGCTTTCGGGAGCTGTCATTCCCATTAGATGAAGGGCTCTAGCCAGAACGAGTTGGGCGGCTTTAACTAACTTAAGCCGGGCCCAGGTCAGCTCCTGATTTTTCGAAACGACGCGACATTGCTTGTAGAAGCTGTGGAAGACTGTGGCCAGGTCTTGAGCATAGTAAGGCAAATGATGAGGCTCCAGAGTGCTGGCAACTAATTCCAGCATTTCCGGCAGCAAAATCATTCGCCGTATCAAGGTCAACTCCGGCTCGGTAGTGAGCAAAGATACATCGCCCCGGACATAATCAATTCCCTTTTCTTTAGCTAACCGAAGGATACTGGCAATGCGGGCATGCGCATATTGAACGTAATAGACTGGGTTATCCGCTGATTGCTTCTTAGCCAGCTCCATATCAAAGTCCATCTGAGCATCGGCTGAGCGGGACAAGAAGACGAAGCGACAGGCATCCGAGCCAACTTCATCTATTACCTCTCTCAATGTGATAATATCACCACTGCGCTTGGAGACCCTGACTATTTCCTGGCCACGGCGTAATGTAACCAACTGGCAGATTATCACCTTAAGCCGCTCCGGATTTATCCCCAGAGCGTTGACCACGGCTATCATGCGGGAAACATGTCCCTGGTGGTCTGCTCCCCAAATGTTAATTACGGTACCGAACTGCCGCTCCAAAAACTTGTTAAAGTGATAGGCGACATCAGAAGCAAAATATGTAGGCGAGCCGTCGCTCCGTATCAATACGTTATCTTTATCCTCACCCAAAGCAGAAGATATGAACCAGGTGGCATTTTCCTTTTCCGCCACATAACCACCGTCTCTTAGCAACTTCATCGCCTTTTCATACTGGCCATTCTTATACAAACTCTGTTCGCTGAACCAGACATCGAACTTCACACCCAGCAGCTCAAGGTCTTGTCTAATCATATCCATAATCCTGGTAACTCCGATTGCTCCAAGCTCCAGAATGGCAGCGTCTCTGGACATTGTCAGAAAGCGTTTGCCTTCTTTATCAATAATCTCCCTGGCCAGGTCAACCATGTAGTTGCCTTGATAGCCATCGCTTGGCATTTCAGCATCAGCACCGAGGCATTGCTGATAACGTGCATAAAGAGAACGGTTAAAGGCATCTAATTGGCTGCCAGTATCATTGATGTAATATTCCTTCTCTACAGCGTAGCCAGCAGCACTGAGCACATTAGCCAAAGTGCTACCCAGGACAGCACCACGACCGTGGCCGACATGAAGAGGCCCAGTGGGATTAACGCTGACAAACTCAATTTGAACAGGCCTGCCACCGCCCAAGTCAATATTACCGTAGGAATCGCCAGCATCCAGGATAACGGCTACCTGTTGTGTCAGCCAATCAGTGCTGAGATTAAAATTGATGAAGCCCGGGGCAATGACTACTATTTTGGCAACCTCAGGCAAAGGAGGCAGAAATTCGAGGATTTTCTCAGCGATTGCCGGAGGAGCTATATCCGCTGTCCTGGCCAGCTTCAGCGGAAGACTGGAGGCATAATCGCCGTGTTCCGGATTCTGCGGACGTTCTACAATAACCTCAGGCAAGGTTGTAACAGCAAGCACCCCTTCTTGCTGAGCCTGTGTTACAGCTTGCTCTAAAACTTCAGCCAGTTTGCGTTTAATGCGCATAACATCACTCGCTAATGTAGTGGCGAGGCTTTAGCCTCGCCCCAAAAAGGCGACCCTAAAAGGTCGCAACTACACTACTAGGCAATAAGATTCTTCGTCCGCTCTGAGACCCTTCGCTGCGCTCAGGATGACAAATAGGATTACTGAGCACCCCTATATATTAGAACTACTACCGTTAACTTTCAAATCAGCTCAATTCACCACCGGTTGGCCAGACCCGGGCTAGCTCTTTAGCCAGCAGCCCATGCTCAGACATCTTGAGACCAGAGTCTTGCTGAAAAAGGGATATTGCCTCATTTCGAGCCAACTCCAGAAGTGGAGTATCAGATAATCCAGCCATGCGGAGGTCCGGTAAACCGCTCTGGCGGGTACCAAAGAATTCACCTGGCCCACGTAGCTCCAGGTCCTTCTCAGCTAAAATGAAACCATCTCTAGTTTCCTCTATGGCTTTCAACCTCTCGCTCCCTTCAGGTGAGGGCTTCTCAGCCAGAAGCAAACAGTAGCTTTGTTTTTCACCCCGCCCTACACGACCCCGAAACTGATGTAACTGCGATAAGCCAAAACGGTCGGCTGCCTCCACCAGCATAACAGTGGCATTAGGCACATCAATGCCCACTTCTACTACCGGCGTAGACACCAGAATATCAAGCTTGCCATCCCGGAAACTCTGCATTACTTTTTCTTTCTCACTGGCTGCCATCCGCCCATGGAGCAAGCCGAGTCTTAAGTCGGGAAAAACCTCCCTGGACAACCGTTCATACTCAACGACTGCCGCCCTAGCTTCGATGCTTTCTGATTCCTCGATAAGGGGGCAAATGATGAAAGCCTGTTGTCCGGCAATGGTTTGCTTACGGAGAAAGTCATAAGCCCTGCCTCTCTGCTCAGGTCTAAGCCACCTTGTCTTTATCTCCTGCCGTCCCGGAGGTAATTCATCTATAACCGAAAGGTCTAAATCACCATAAAGAGTTAGCGCCAGAGTCCGTGGAATAGGCGTAGCTGTCATCACCAGTATATGGGGATTAAACCCTTTCTGACGCAATGCTAATCGTTGCAGAACTCCAAAACGATGCTGCTCATCAATCACCGCCAGCCCAAGCTTGGAAAACTCTACCGCCTTCTGAATGAGAGCATGTGTGCCGATAATAATATCTACCTTGCCTTCTTGAATCTGCTGATGTAACGCTGCTTTCTCCTTCTCGCTCAGGCTTCCGGTCAACAGAGCAAAGGTAACAGGGTGAGAAAAAAGCCCATGGTAGCAGCAAACATTGCTCTGTTCATCCTTTTCATTGCTTATCTTAGACAGAAGCTGGCAAATATTTTTGAAGTGTTGCTCAGCCAGTATCTCGGTTGGCGCCATGAACGCTCCCTGATAACCGTTATCAGCGGCTACCAACAAAGCTGCCGTAGCCACTACAGTTTTGCCACTGCCCACCTCCCCCTGGAGAAGTCGCGACATAGGTCTCGACTCTTGTAAGTCAGCGAGAATTTCCTGAAGCACTCGCTGCTGCGCTTGGGTCAATGCGAAAGGCAGAGAATTCAGAAATCTATTGAGGCTCTCCCCATTTACGACGAAAGCGTTACCCGGTTGACTCTCCTGCCAGTCTCGCTTTTTACCGAGCACACCTAATTGAAGAAGGAAAAGCTCATCGAAAGCCAGACGCTTTCTCGCCTCAGCCTTTACCAAATAGCTATCTGGATAGTGAGCCTGGATAATCGCCTCAGGTAAATCCAGGAGTCGACATCGGCTCTTAATCTCCTGTGGCAAAAAATCGGCCATCTGCCATACCCAATTATCGAGGACTCTCTTTACTATATTTCTCACCTGCCGCGGATATAGACCCCGAGTCAAGGGGTAAACAGGCACCAGACGGCCGGTATGAATCAACTCCTTGTCCTCAACCAGCTCCCACTCTGGTGATTCAAATACCTTATTCCCTTTAAATTCAGATACCCTGCCGCTGAGCACCAGTTGAGCATTAGTGGGGAAGTTCTTAGCCAGGAAAGGTTGATTAAACCAAACTGCCCTCATATTGCCTGTCTCATCACCAATGATGACTTCGGTACCCTGTTGAGGGCCTAGCCTGGCTATTCGAGCTTCCCAAACTGTAGCCAAAACGGTCTGTTCTTCACCAAATTCAAGCTCGGCAATAGGTTTTCTCTGGCTATAATCAAGATGACGTCTAGGGAAGAAATAAAGTAAGTCGCGAATTGTCTGTACCCCCAGCTTAGCCAGCTTGTTAGCTGAACTGGCAGCAATACCTTTAACAATAGTTACTGGCGAGTCTAACCCCTTATCGCCGTTCGAGGAATGGGCTACGGGACCCGCCGATGGCCGACTGAACACCTTAGAACGAGCCTGGCTCTTTTTTGCTGGCGCTGTTCCCGCTGCTGCTTCCGCTCTAGCCAGCCAATCAAGGACATCTTTTATCCACGCCTTACGCTTATCAACATCCCATTCGGCATAGCTAAAATCAGCCAGCTGAAGCTCGCTGAAGCGAGCCAGAAGTTCAGGGGAATTTATCCTGTCTCTAGTTTCTCCCGCCCATTTACGAAGGTACTTGTCGAGCCCGCCGAATACCGTGGTGTTAGCGTAGTTTCTCTGGCATTCCATTTGGAGGATGGTGCGCAACGGCTCAACATCTATGAGCGAAGGGGTTGTCACTAGCCTTAACCTTCTCTAAGTGCCACCAGTAGAACACGAGGTCCACCGTGGACTCCCAATGCCGGCCCAATCCTGAGCAGTCTAGGACAGAGCTTAGGCAATAAGGTGCCTAGCTGCTGAGCCAGTTCCCGAGTTACATCAGAGCCAGTATCAGTTACAATTTTGACCAAAGCCACAAACCTCCCAAAAGTATCATTCCAGAGAAACTATATAGCGGTAATAGGGCTGCCCACCAGATACTATCTCCACCTGCTTCTCAGGATACTTATCACGGATTTTCTGAACCACCTGCTCCACCTGCTCCACCTGAGCCGATTCAATATCGGCACCATAATACACAGTCACCACTTCTGATGATTCAATGCCTGCCTTATCAATAGCTTCGAAGAGAACCTCAGCCGTGTTATCACCAGCAGCAACTAAATTTTCATCATCTACAATGGCAATCGCCTGCCCCTTCTTTATCTTCAACCCCTGCAACTGAGTACTACGTGCTGCCTCGGTAATTTCCACAGTTTTCACCGTGGCGACAGCCTCCTCCATAGCCTGAACGTTTTCCTCCATGCCTCCTTCATAATTGAAAGCGATGAGAGCAGCTATTCCTTGAGGCATAGTCCTGGTTGGCACTACAGCTACTTCCTTAGACGTTAGCGACGGGACTTGAGAAGCAGCCAGGATGATATTCTTATTGTTGGGCAACAGAATTACCTTCTGTGACGGCACTGACTCAACGGCCTGAAGTATCTCCTGTACGCTGGGATTCATTGTCTGTCCACCTGGGACTATCGCCGCCGCTCCCAAACTCCGGAAGACCTCTCTCATCCCGCTTCCAGCGGCAACAGCCACCACGCCTATTTCCAAGCTTGGCAACCTTTCCTTCTGCATCTCAACAAAGCCAACATGCTGGTCATCCATATTCTGAACCTGTAGCTGATGCAAAGTACCCAATGAAGTGGCATAACGTATAATACCGCCAGGGTCGTAAGTATGGATGTGTACCCTGATGGTGGTCTCATCACCAACAACGACAATAGATTGACCCTTGCTTTCCAATCTCTTTCTGATTTTATCGGGATTAAGTTTGTTTCCTTCGAGCAAGAAATTTGTGCAATAGCCATAGGGCCCCTCTGCTTCAGTCACAATTTGAGCTGCCTTAGTGCCCGCAGGCAACTCAGCGGCAACGAGCTGTGGCCTTCGGTATTTCATTTCCTCTACCTTTCCTTCTAAATAACGAAGGGCGCCCTCCAGCAATACATATACACCTTGCCCTCCTGCATCCACCACGCCAGCCTCACGCAGCACATCTAACAGAAGAGGTGTCCTGGCCACTGAATCCCTGGCCGCCTCAACAGCAGCTTCTGTTACCTTGGTCAAGTTATCTGGATCGGTCCGTGCAGCTTCCTCAGCAGCTTTGGATGCATCCTTAATCACCGTCAACATAGTCCCTTCTACCGGCTGTGACAGCCCTTTATAAGCAGCGCTGGATGCCTCATCCAGCGCCATTGCCCAATCAGTTCCGGTAATAGAATCCTTCCCATCAAGTCCCTTGGCTAATCCACGGAAGAACTGAGACAGTATCACGCCTGAATTTCCACGAGCGCCCATCAAAGCGCCTTGGGCCATCGCCTTGGCTACGGCAGAGACACTGTCGCCTGAAACCCGGTCAGCTTCCTCTATGACCGAGCGCATGGTGAGAAACATGTTAGTCCCGGTATCACCATCAGGCACAGGAAAGACATTTATGGCATTGATGTCTGGAACGCTTTTCTCCAGCCAGCCGCTACCAGCGGCAAACATATCTCTAAGCTCCTGACCGCCACAGGAATGAATTTGCTTCATTTTCTCTCCTTTGTATAATCTGGAAATTGTGGTATAATTCTACTTCTGTTGTCAAGAGCGACTTGTGAAAAAGGAGTTAAGCATTTGGCTACAAAATGCGACATCTGTGGCAAAACAGCACATTTCGGTCATAGGGTAAGCCACTCGAAGCAACATACCAGACGACGCTGGCTGCCTAATATTCAGCCAACTACAATTATGCTTGATGGGGAACCGAAACGGCTCAATCTGTGTACCCGCTGCCTGCGCAGTCAACATAAATTAGCTCACTAAACCAAGCACCCTCCTCATCTCCTGCAACGCCTTCCCAGCACCTTGCTTAGAACCAAAAATCGCAGCTCCCGCAACCAGAATCTCAGCTCCTGCTTCAGCCACCTTCGGAGCTATGCCAGCAGTGATACCACCATCCACCTCCAGCTCTACCTTGGCTTGCCTGCCGTCTAATACCCTCCGCAGTCGAGCTATCTTATCCATCATACTACCGATGAAAGCCTGACCGCCAAAACCAGGATTAACAGTCATAACCAGTATCAGGTCGAGCAAAGGAAGAACTTCATCCAATGAGCTTAGAGGAGTGGCTGGATTCAGCGCCACTCCGGCCTTGACTCCCAGGCCCTTTATTGCCTCGACCAAGCGATGCAGATGTGTGGCAGCCTCAACATGGACAGTGATAATGTTGGCTCCAGCTTCAGCGAACTGTGAAATGTGGGCTTCTGGACGCTCAATCATCAAATGTACGTCTAATGGAAGATCAGTCCAGGAACGAAGTGAGGCCACCACAGGAGCACCAATTGTTATGTTAGGCACAAAATGCCCATCCATCACATCAACATGAATGTAATCAGCACCAGCTTTGGTTACCTCAGCAACTTGTTCACCAAGACGGCTGAAATCAGCGGAAAGAATTGATGGTGCCAGTTTAATTCGCCTACTTTTCATTCCTCTTCCCGACAAGCTTTCTCGCCCGCGACAAGGCAGCTACCACCTGTGCTGGAGCAGTACCACCAACAACATTACGAGCCGCGACAGAAGTTTCTACGGTAATCACATACACATCGTCGGCAAAAAGAGGTGAAAAACCACGATATTCATCTGGACTTAGCTCTTGAAAGCCTCTTCCTTTACTGATGGCATATCGCACCAGCTTGCCCACAACATTATGTGCCTGGCGAAAAGGTAACCCTTTTCTCACCAGATAATCAGCCAAGTCGGTAGCCAATATATAGCTGCCTGACATCACCTGCTGCATCCGAGCAATATTGATTTTCAGCGTTTTTATTAACCCGGTGAAAACTTCCAAAGTTGAAAGAAGTGTGTCCAGGGTATCAAAAAGTCCCTCTTTGTCCTCCTGCATATCGCGATTGTAAGCCAGGGGGAGCCCTTTCATCACCGTCAAAAGGCCCATTAGATTGCCATAAACTCTGCCCGTCTTGCCTCTGGCTAACTCCGCCACATCTGGATTCTTCTTCTGAGGCATAATGCTACTGCTTGCAGCATACGCCTCATCGAGTTCCACAAACCCGAACTCAGCCGAAGACCACAGCACCATTTCCTCCGCCAACCGAGATAGATGCATCATCGTTATGGCAGCAGCAGCTTCATATTCAATGGCAAAATCCCGGTCAGACACAGCATCAAGGCTATTGGCACTTATTTCGCTGAAGCCCAGTTTCTGAGCTACGAAATCGCGGTCCACAGGATAAGCTACCCCGGTCAGAGCTCCACTGCCCAGCGGCAGGACGTCGGCACGCTTTAAGCAATCCTGAAATCTCACGACATCACGCTGCAGCATCTCAAAATAGGCTAAAAGGTAATGGGCAAAGAGAACAGGTTGAGCCTGCTGGAGATGGGTATAGCCGGGCATAATCACAGTTTTGTTAGCCTCAGCTACACCCAGTAGAGCCCGTTGGAAATCTCTTAGCTTGCTGACAGTCTCCGAAATAGCTTCCTTAATGAAAAGACGCAGGTCCAAAGCTACCTGGTCGTTTCTGGAACGGGCAGTATGCAGCTTACCAGCCACGTCACCTATTTTTTCAAACAGGCGACTCTCGATAGTCATGTGGATATCCTCGAGCTCAGGATTGAATTCAAGTTTTCCTTGCTCAATCTCATCTCGAATCGCGACAAGACCTGAAGCAATAAGCTCAACATCTTTTTCCGATATCAGCCCCTTCCTGGCTAACATCTGAGCATGAACAAGGCTCCCGGCAATGTCCTGCTTATACAACCGCCAGTCAAAGGGGATAGAGGCAACGTATTTCTCCACTGACTTATCAACCCCCTTTTTGAAGCGGCTGCGCAAGCGGTCCTTAGTCTCGTCTTTTTTAGCCATACACCTTAACCCCCAGCTTACAAATCGTTTTATAAAGCCACGCCCAATCCGGAGCCAGCTTAAAAGCTTGCATCAGCTCCTTCTCAGCCTCAAGTTTTCTTTTTCGGCTTCTTTTCTTCATCCTCGCCACCTTGCACCTTAGCCTGAACTTTTGCCGGCAGTCCCCAAATGTGAATGAAACCGGGCGAGGCGCTCTGGTCGAAGACATCCCCTTTATCATAAGTAGCCAGGCTGTAGTCGTACAGCGAGACGGGAGATTTTCTGCCGACCACGATACAGTTTCCTTTAAAAAGCTTAACTCTTATTGTTCCAGTGACGTGCTTCTGGGAACGGCCTACATAAACTGCTAGGTCTCGGCGCAATGCAGTAAACCACAGACCGTTATAGATGATGTCAGCATACTCGCTCGATACTTTCTCGTTGAAACGGATTTGATGGTGAGATAAAGTCATGGCTTCCATGGCTTGATGCGCTTTCAGTAGCACCGTAGCCGCTGGGGCTTCATAAATTTCTCTCGATTTTATCCCCACTAACCTGCTTTCTACATGGTCAATTCTCCCTACGCCGTGTTTACCAGCCATTTCATTAAGCCGCTGAATAAGAGCCACACCATTTAATTTCTCACCATCAAGGCTGACCGGTATTCCTTCCTCAAAACCGATTTCTACGTAATCAGGCTTATCAGGAGAGGCTGCCGGTGACTTAGTCCAGGCAAAAACCTCCTCCGGAGGCTCAACCCACGGGTCTTCCAGCACTCCACACTCTGTGCTCCTGCCCCAGAGATTCTCATCTATAGAATAAGGACTGGCAGCCTTGATCGGTATAGGTATGCCATACTTCTCAGCATAGGCAATTGTCTCTTCTCGTGTCATGCCCCATTCTCGGGCCGGTGCTATAATCTTTAGTTCTGGAGCTAGAGCGGCGACACTTACATCGAAGCGAACCTGGTCATTGCCTTTGCCGGTAGAGCCGTGAGCCACGGCAGCAGCTCTTTCTTTCCTGGCAGTATCTACCAGCAGCTTAGCTATCAGTGGGCGACCGAGCGCTGTAGCCAGCGGATATTGACCTTCATAAATGGCATTAGCCTTAAGAGCCGGGAAGACAAAGGAGTCAACAAAAAGTTTCTTTGCATCTACCGTCAGTGCCTTGACCGCCCCTATCTTCAGCGCCTTTTGCTGAATGGCCGGAAGGTCGCCAACGCCACCTATATCTGCAGTGAGAGCGATAACCTCCATCCTATACCTATCCGCCAGCCATTTTATAGCTGCCGAAGTATCTAAACCCCCACTATAAGCCAGTACCACCTTATCTGCCATTGTCATAACCTCCGAGTGAAAACTGTTTTCAAAATACCCAATGCTTCATCGACATCTTTCTCAGTGATAATAAGCGGTGGCATAAACCGCAAGGCATTCGGCTTGACTTGATTGACCAGCAAGCCTTCCTTCAAGCAGGCCAGCACCACTTCCTCAGCTATATCATCAGCAAAGCCTACAGCCAATAGCAGCCCGCGGCCTCTGACATCAGAAATGAAACCAAATTTGGCTTTCAACTTCTCCAGGCCACCCACGAAATACTGCCCCACCTTTTTAACTTTGCCTGGTATGTCATTATCGATGATAAATTTCAACGTTGCCACACCAGCGGCACAGACTAACGGATTACCCCCATAAGTGGAGCCGTGCTCACCGGGAGCAAAAACCGAAGCTCGTTCTTTGGCCAGGAAAACCCCAATGGGCACTCCACTGCCCAATCCCTTGGCCAAAGTCATTATATCCGGTTCAACCCCATATTGCTCGTAAGCGAAAAGGCTGCCTATTCGGCCAACACCAGTTTGAATCTCATCTAGAATCAGTAGAATGCCTGTCTCATCACACCAAGCTCGCATCTTCTTAGGGTAGTCATCATCAGGTACATTAACCCCACCTTCGCCCTGAATAGGTTCCACCATTACAGCGCAAGTTCGATTTGTGGTCGCCGCTTTAATGGCTTCAATGTTATTGTACTCTACGTTGACAAAGCCGTCTGGTAGAGGAATATAAGGTTGCTGGAACTTGTCCTGCCCTGTGGCTGCCACCGTAGCCAGAGTTCGACCGTGAAAGGAGCCATAAGTGGTGATAATCTCATAAGCTCCCTTGAGACGAAGCTTACCGTACCTGCGGGCTAACTTCATTGCCCCTTCATTAGCCTCGGCACCACTGTTACAGAAGAAAACCCGGTCAAGGCAGCTGTTATCAACCAATAATTTGGCCAGTTGTACTTGAGGAATGGTGTAGAACTGGTTCGATGTCTGAATTAGAGTTTGAGCCTGTTCCGTCAATGCCTTGACCACCACCGGATGACAATGCCCTAAGCTATTCACCGCCCAGCCACCAACAAAATCAAGATACTCCTTGCCCTCAGTATCCCAAACTCGGGCACCTCGACCCCGAACCAGGGTGACCGGCAACCGTTTGGTTGTCCGCATAAACAATTTCTGTTCCAGTTCCTGCCACTGTTCCATCTTACCAGCCAATCGCAGTCCCATCTCCCTTGCCTTCAACCTCATTAAGCAAAGCGTGAGGTACCCTGCCATCAATAATTCGAGTTATCGGTACCTTAGTCAAGGCCATGAGACAAGCCTCAATCTTGGCGACCATACCTCCAGAAGCCACACCAGAGGCAACCAATTCCTTGGCATCCTGCGGGCTTAATTTGTGGATAAGCTTTTTGGAACTATCATAAAGGCCAGGGACATCGGTTAGAAAAATAAGCTTTTCCGCCTTCAAAGCGGCGGCGATCTCACCGGCGGCAGTATCGCCATTAACATTAAGCAGATTCGTATCCATGTCAGAGCCCTCCAGCAAGCCAAGACTTATCGGTGCTATGATTGGCATGTAGCCAGCCTTTAGTAATATCTCTATTACAGCAACATTAACTTTCAATTCTTCCCCAGTGTATCCTAGTTCCGGTGTCTTATTTTTGGCTAGAATCAAGCCTCCGTCAGCACCACTCAGGCCTACGGCTTTGCCGCCTAAGCGCCAGATGGCTGATACCAGCTCCTTATTGACCAAGCCAGCCAGTACCGCTGTAACTACCCTCAGTGTCTCCAAATCAGTTATCCTCAAACCTCGAACAAAGCTAGTGGGTATGCCCAGCCGTCCAAGCCACCCGGACACGGCATTAGCACCACCGTGAATTACTACCAGTGGCACGCCTCTTTTTTGCAGCGTCACCAGGTCTTCAACCGTGGTATCAGTATTGCCTAAAGTGCTGCCGCCGATCTTGATGGCCAGAGGTCTCATAGCTTTCAAATCTCACCTATTATTCTGAACTTCCTACCTCTCATTCTGAGCGAAGCGAAGAATCTCTCAGCATTTCAGACAGTCCCTCAAGAAATCTACAGACCCTTCGCTCACGCTCAGAGTGACATTTAAATACTTGGGCTAACTTGTGTAAGCGCTATTTATAGTAACATATTCTTCGGATAGGTCGCACCCCCAAGCAGTAGCTTTGCCACGACCGAGGTTAAGTGATAGCCTAACAGATACTTCCTTACCGGATAGACTAGTACTCAACTCTCGTTTATCAAAAGGCACAGGGGAGCCTTGCTTCATAACGCAAACATCGTTCAAATAAACGTCTAACTTGTTTTCGTTTACTTTTGCTCCGCTCCGACCAAGCGCCGCCACAATGCGCCCCCAGTTGGGGTCACTGCCGTGAATAGCTGCCTTAAACAGCGGCGAGCTAGCTATGGTACGAGCCGCCAAGCGGGCTTGGGCTTCATTAACAGCACCTTCTACGGCAACCTCTATGAGCTTGGTGGCGCCTTCACCATCTCGAGCCACACATTTAGCCAGATGAAGACAAACCTCGTCTAAGGCTTTTTGAAAGAGTTCACCGTTGCGGCTGTTTATTGTCTCAGTGCCAGCTAAGTCATTAGCCAAAATCACCACTGTGTCGCTGGGGCTGGTATCACCATCAATAGTAATCATATTAAAGGAACCATTCACCGCTTTTTGCAATGCCGATTGTAAAAAGCGAGCATCCACAGCCGCATCAGTAGTCAGAAAGCAGAGCAGGGTAGCCATATTGGGATGTATCATCCCCGCCCCTTTAGCCACGCCACCAATGCTGAACTCACCTAGCTTCGATTCGACAAATATAGCCATCTCTTTGAGGAAAGTATCGGTAGTCATCATCGCCCTGGCCAGCTCATGCCCCCCTTCCTTAGTAAGGGCAACCTTTCGGATACCAGCCCGAACGCGGTCCATAGGCAATGGCACCCCGATCACACCGGTACCGGCAACCAGGACATCCTCCGATGATAGCCCTAGCTTCTGAGCTACTGACCTCGCCATCTCAACAGCATCAGCCATACCTGAATCACCAGTGCAGGCATTGGCACAACCTGAATTGACCACAACTGCCTGAGCACTCCTGTTCTTCAGATGCTTCTGGGACAGGATTACTGGAGCAGCTTTAATGGCATTAGTGGTAAAAACGCCAGCAGCCACACAAGGCTTCTCGGAGCACAGGATAGCCAAATCGAGTTTCTCTTGGCCCTTTATACTTGCTCTAACTGCCCCAGCCAGGAAGCCTTGCGGAGAGGTAACAGTGCCTGAAGTAATAGCTTTGAATTCAGCCCCCATAAATGAGGGAATTATAATAGCACTTTCTGCAGAATATCTCTAGCCTAGTCGCCTTGCTTCAAATAATCCATAAACTCGGCAAAGGCCGGCGGGAATTGCGCCTGATACATAAGGAAAGTAGGTGTCGGATACCTCATCCCGGCTTTGTGAGTCGCTTCAAGTCCCTCAACCAGCGCCTCTACCTTGCTCATGGGTGCAGCGAAAGCCACCTCGTGGTCATCTGCCTGGGCAATTGCTCGGTCACCACCACCGGTTATAATTACCTGGCACTTGTCGGTCAGAATCGGCATAGTAATCTCGCCACCGCAGGCAAATCCGCCAGCGCTGCTGGAAACGATAGGCTCGGCGGTAGCATAAACAGCACTTTGAATTAACCTCGATATCTGAGCCGGATTACCATAGACTATTATTACCTGGGGTTCGAAATCAGCCCTGTGAAGTGGCGCCATTACAACGTGACTGTATTTTCCGTACTCAAGCCGCGGCAGATTTCGATTCATTTTTGCCCTCATGTCCTGACTTTTTAACCAGAAAGGTACATTGAAACTGCCGTCCAAAAACTTTTCTTTAGCTGGAACGAGTCCTAATCCGAGCGCACCTGGTGGGCAAAGCATATCCTCTTTTCCCATAGCCATTAGCCAGCCCAGACGTCGGGCGATGGCTATCCCCTGGCATACCGCCATGGTCACTCCCAAATCTCGCTTGGGCATCCTGGCTTTCTCCGGGACCTCGCTTGCTGAACTGGCCATTTTAATAGCTACAGGGAATGCCCCAGGGCGAATGTAGGTATTCAAGGCTTCGTTGATTTTCTGTAGTTCCATGTTTAAGCTACCTCCTTTTTATGCTTCTCATTATACCTTGAACTATCTATATATGTCTGACTTTCCTCCTGGCTTCTATCGTCTCGAGCAAGGCTTGCAATCTTGTATCCACCTGAGCATCGCTGTAGAACCTGGCATCGCATGAGTCTCCGCCGAGCTTTAAGGCAAGCATACTAGCTCAGACCAGCCACTGCCAGGACGAGTGTCACTCATACTTCACCTCCCCACGATTTATTATTTTTTTCGCTCTTCTACTCGCAGTTCCATAGCAATATGCCCCCAGCCCCCGCATTGCACCCCCACATCGGAGCAGCCTGCTCTCTTGAATCGCATCTCATTGGGGTCAACACCAGCATAGAAGAGCTCACTCGATGCCTGAATTAACGCCGCCACTGAACTCATGGCGGAGATACAGATTCTCTTGGGACAGAGTTTGGTTAGAAGGTTGCCCGACCCATCGAAATAGAACTTATCACCCACCTTATGCTGACTGTTGCATCCGTGTGATTCCACCACCTCCACAATCATGGTCTTGTTCATCAATGCCGGCGCCTTGGAGATAACATCTTGATTTCTGGGATTTTCCCTGAATTTCTTCATTTCTGCATCGGTATAACCCAGATGCTTTTGGTAAAAGTTCCATGTGTCTTCATTGACTTTCATATTTTCCCTCCTTTAATTATCGAAACTAAAGAGAATTATACTAAATAAGAGGCGAAGGCTAAACATGTCAGATATTAGTAGGTGTTTCTTACATAAGGACTTGCCACCGGATGTACAATTTCGGCGCCGATAAATTGCTGGCTCGGCAGCAGGGTTTTCGCTTGCTCGGCTATTACCGAATAGACATCTAATTTATCAAGTTCGGAGACAGCGAAGTCAGGATTGAGAAGAGTCAGGTTTAAGGTTATGACAAGGCCCAGGAGGGCTAAAACATCGAACAGTAGAAAACAGAAAACTCCTGAGAAAAAGCCCCTGATTGCGCTCATCGAACTGTGGGCTAATTATTGACTATCTGAGTTCTTAGCGTCAACCTTTCCTACGTGTCACCCGCCTACGGGTGACCGACATTTTTCCCTGTCATTGCGAGCGAAGCGTGGCAATCTCCACACAGCAACTGCGCCTGCCTCCGCTGAGACCACTCCGGGGCTTCGCCCCTTTTACGTGTCACCCGCCCACGGGTGACCGCATGAGCATTGGACTTCATGCTATCTTAACTATCGGAATGCCGACATCTTCCCCTGTAAAGTAGTATCTGGCGCTGGAAAAACGATAATCCTCAATCCTTTCGCATAAGTTCCATCGCTCCTGCAGCGGATTATTATGAATGTAATTCAGCTTAATCAACAGCTCATCCTCTCTTATGATTACAACATTGTCAAAACGTTCCTGCCACACCTGATACTTATGACCTCGTTTTGACTCCCTAGCCGCAGTCGAAAAGACAGTCAACAAACTAGTTTCTTTATTGTTAATACACCAATTTACTATCCCTTTAGCTGAATACTCCTTCATCCTTCCCATGAACTGTGAAACAGAAACCTCATGTCCCACTGTTAATAACAGATGTAAATGGTTTGGCATGATAACAAAACCATGAACCTGGATATGGCATTTCTGGGAGTAAATTCTGATGTTTTCTAATACGATTTTTGCCAGAACTTCATTTCTGAATATGGGTAAAAAATTTACTATTGTGGTAGTAACAAAATTAGTTGAACCTGGAACCTGTAGTCTCGAATGTCCACGCTTCACATGTATATCATATCAAAGCAGGGCCACCCGTGGGCGGGTGGCACCTAAAAAACACACAGCCTCAGCCTGCTTAACAACTAGCTTTGGTAACGGATTGTTAGTCCATTGCTCTTAAGCTAATTCGATTTGACCTGTCTCCCAAGAAGACAAGTTGGGGGTATTCTACTTTGGTTTGGCTAGGTGTATAATCATGACAAATCTCCAACTAGCTGATGGGCTATACACAGAGTAAAAATTGGGAGTGTGGAATATGGAAAAAACTAAGATAGTGGAAATTACATGGTTAGATACTTATCATGTTGGCGGTTCTGGGCTTACTGGAAAAGAAGTTGCCGAACTTAGACCTGTTAGTAGTATCAGCTATGGGAGGCTTATAGAGGATAAAGATGACTATATCACCATTGCTAGTAGCACTATGGCGCAGGGAATTGGTGGTGACCAGCCTGAATACCGAGAGGTAACCTGCATACCTAGGGTGGTAATCCAGTCAATAAAGGAGTTAAAGTAGTATATTATTTCAGCGTTTTCCCAAAGCTGCAAGAATCTGCTGATGGTATTGCTTAAACTGCTGCTCTATGAATGCATTGCAATCTTTAGGGGAAGGCTCTCGCCTCTCGGCTTCTAGTATCTCACGAATCTGCCATTTCCCGACATCGTCTTTCTTCATTTGCATTATTCCAATGCCAAATCGCTTAGCTTCCTTCAATATTCGCTGAGCCCCTTCATTATCAGGGTCATCCATGTCAGTCTCTCCAAGCCACTCAATAATAAGATACGCTTGATGCCCAAACTTACTCTGGGACGCTGTTTCAAACACTGCCTGTGGGGTCGCATCACTGTATCTCTTTGCCTCTATGGTCGTGACTTCTATTTGTTTAGTTGGAAGAAATTGATAACCAGATACTGTAAGAATTGCTAGGTCAGGGCGCTGCCATTGCCCAGACTTCCGCTTATGCCCTTTGGGCGTTCCTGTTTTGACGGAACAATAGTAATCTGGGTTTACATAATTTAAGCCCCAATTCTTATCAAGGTACTCTTTTATGGGGTTATAGAGGTCTCCTTCATCTTTGACCCCTCCAGCAGCACTCGGTTGAGTGGGGAAGCCACTAATCTTTGCCCGACCGATGCTCCCGCCCCTCCCTTGACCAGTGACTACCATCTTTTGTTGGGCTAAATCTCTCTTAGCTTGGAAGAACTCTGATGCATCCATTCCCAAGCGCCTTATCAAGAAAGTGTTACCCACCATGGAGCCGTCTTGGGGAAGCAGTTGTAATATCTTTTTCGCCGACTCAGATACTTCCGTCATCTTATATCACCTCCTACTTAAGAAGCCAGTGCCAACAAACATCATACCCAGCGTAACTATTCTACCACTATCAAAAGACTTAAGGAAGTCCCGTCGTATATCTTTGGACTGCACCCCTATGATTGGACAGATGAGGTTAGGAGAGTCTGGCAGTCCTCCTTGTTTCTCTGTGACCTAAGCAGTAGCTCCTCGAACTCATTCGGCGAACGATAGCCAAGCGCTGAGTGC
>Ga0315280_10000135_pt1 | contig 136881 bp, 123 predicted proteins | sample YL17G06_40_MG_FD_203697 | JGI IMG/M metagenome (GOLD analysis project Ga0315280, IMG submission 203697) | Sediment microbial communities from Yellowstone Lake, YNP, Wyoming, USA - YL17G06_40 | ecosystem: Environmental > Aquatic > Freshwater > Lake > Sediment | place: USA: Wyoming | collected... | reverse complement strand
GAATACCGCCCGGTTCCCTGGTGGTGCTGGACGGGCCGCATGACCGAACCCGAGATGCGCCGCCAACTCGAGGCAATGAGGCAGCAGAGAATCTACGAGTTCTTCATCTTTCCCATTTACGGCATGGAGACAGCCTACTGTTCGGAGGAATATTTCCGGCAAGTGGCTTTCACTCTCGAGCACTGCTGCAAGCGCGGCATGAAAGCATGGATCTACGATGAGTACACATGGCCCAGCGGGGTATGCGCCGGCTTCGTGCTGCGCGATCACCCGTGGAGCAGATACACGGCGCTGCGGTGGGAGATTCAAACGGCCGGGAGCGAGAATGAGAGCGTTGAGGCGCCATACGAGGGGGCGTTCGTTGCTGCCCGGGCCGTAGCGCCTGACGGTCAAGTGAGCGAGCTTACGCCACAGAGTCCTGGCGCGCCTGTCGCCTACAGCGGAGGCCCGGCGACCATAGTCGTTTTCTCGACCGCCGTGGCTCGCGCCCGCTATCCATACGCCTTCGGGGCGGACTGGCTGCCGCAGGAGGAGAGCTACATTGATGCTCTCAACCCGGAGGCAGTTGCCAAGTTCATCGAGTACACGCATGAGCAGTATGCCCGCCGCTTCGAGCAGCACATGCCGCATACGATGCCAGGCTTCTTCACCGACGAGCCCTGCATCCAAGAAATGCTCCCCTACACGCCTGACCTGTTCCAGGCTTTCCTCGGACGCTGCGGCTATGACCTGGGACCTCGCCTGCACGAGCTGCTGTTAGATGTCGGCGACTTCCGCCGCACGCGCTACGACTACTGGCGGCTCGTATCCGAGCGCTTCGGCGAGGCATATCACAGGCAGATCCGACAGTGGTGCGACGAGCACCAGGTGCTCTACACAGGTCACCTGTTAGGTGAGGAGACCCTCTTCGAAGTGCTCAGGTGCAGCGGGGACATCTGGGAGGCCTCCCGCTGGATGAGCGCACCGGGGATTGACATGTTGGCGAACATGACTGGCTATGGCGGCAGCCAACCCGGCCCCATATACGGCGACATGGACCCGCGCCTCTTCCATGTTACGGTGAAGCTGATCGCCAGCACTTGCCGGCATACCCGCGCGAAGCGGATGCTCTCGGAGGCCTTTGGGGTGTCCACCTTCGGGCTCACCGCCGCCGAGATGAGATGGGGCGCGAATTGGCAGGCTGCCCTCGGCGTGAACCTGTTCAATGACAACACTTTCGAGTACTCCATCGCCGACTTCCGCAAGTGGATGGTCGGGGGCAAACATTTCACGACGCCGTGGTTCCAGCGATACCGGCTGTTCTCCGACTACTGCGCGCGGTTGTGCCGCATGCACGCAGAGGGAGAACGAGCCGCGCAGGTTGCTGTGCTCTACCCGCGCACCGCCACTTTCTGCCTCGCGAATGAGCGCGTGCTCCGCAGCGGCGGAGGCGACTCGCCAGAGTGGCAGGCCATGCAGGGGGCAGTCGCTGCGGCGACCGATGCGCTTGTCCGCTGGCAGTGGGACTTCGACTTCCTTTATGAGCAGCTCGCGGAGAACGCCGCCGTAGAGGACGGCGCTCTGGTCGTGGGCGATGCTCGCTATCGGGCGGTGATCTTGCCGGCAGCAGTCGCGCTTCCTGCGCTGGTCGCGCGCAGGCTGGGAGAGCTGGTGCGCGCCGGCGGGCTGGTTGTCGCGGTCGGGTCGCTGCCATCATACTGCCCTGACGCTGAACTCGATCCCACGGGCGAGCTAACAGGCGCGCGAGTGCTCAGCCTGGACGCGCAGCTTGCCGAGCAGCTTGACACGGAGCTGGGGAGCGTGGTCCGACGCCCCATGTGCGTCGCGGGAGAGAAGGCGCGGATGATTGTCAGCTCTCGCCGCTGCTACCCTGACGGGGATGTTTTCTTCCTGGCGAATATGGATGAGGGCGTGGCACTGGTGGAGGTGGACCTGAGCCGAGGCCCGGCCTGCGAGGTGTGGGACCCGGACAGCGGAACGATCTCCGATGCGGGCGCCGTTTCACACAATGATGGCTGCCGGGTGGCGCTGCAACTGGCCCCGGGCCAGGGCATCTTCTTGCGTCCGTGCGAGGCGACGCAGGCGCCTGCCTGGCTGCTCGCCGCAGCGGCCGAGCAGGCGCTGGATGATGAATGGCAGTTCAGCGTCTCGCCCGGCAATATCTTGCGGCTGAATCTTGAGGCCCATTTCGACCCGGATTGCCGAGGTGAGACAGAACGCTGGTATGAGCCGAGCGCAGGTGGGGAATGGCTGCCTGCGCCCAACGGCCTTCTCCCCGCGGACCTGACCCCGGAGCAGACGCCCGAATACTGGGTGCGCGCCCGTGTCTGCGTTTCAGCCGCGCTGGGTCGGCTTCGACTCGTGGCGGACGACGCCCACTTCGTCGCCGCTTATCTCGACGGCCGCGAGCTTGCTGAGCCCGCGCCTTTCACCCTCTGGGATCACGAGAACCTCGCTTTCGATCTGCCGCCGCTCGGTGCGGGCGAACACACAATCGCCCTTCGGGCGCGCACCTCGAAGTATTATTCCCCCCGGGTGAGAGGCAGCCTTGGGTGGCCGCTCAACGCTCTGCAGCCAGTCGCTCTGCTTGGCGAGTTCGCAGTCGAGCGGACAGAGCCAATCCAGACCATTGGGCCTCGTCCGGGCCGCGTACATGCTGGCGACTGGACTGCGCAGGGCTACCCATACTTTGCTGGCATAGGAGAATACAGGCAAGTGGTGCATGTATCGGAGCGGCCTGGTCGAGTCTGGCTCGACCTTGGGTTGTGCCGGGACATACTCGAGGTGGAGATCAACCGGCACCTCGTGGGCGCTCGCGCCTGGCCGCCCTATCGCCTCGATGTGACGGACGCGCTGCGGCCTGGAGAGAACGAGATCGTGGTGCGCGTGTTCAGCACGCTTGGCAACCTGTTATGGGAGCATTACTCGCATGCGCCCCGCAGGCCAGTCCCGTCCGGGCTGCTCGGCCCATGCCGATTCGTGTGGACTGGATAGAGAGTCAGGGTCAAAGACATGCCGCCAAGCTTCCGGGGATACCCCGCCGCTCGCCGCCACCAACACTGCGGGGCCTGGTCGCAGCGCCCATGCGCACGAACAGGCTTGGCCGTGCTCGCGAGGTCAGAATCCTGGCGGCTGTCTGGCCTGACAGGACACGCGCCCCGCGCGGCCTGGCAGCCTACAGTTCAACACGTGGGACACTACTCGGGAGCCCTGGGAGACTACCCGTCCGTGCACCTGCGAGAGGGTGAGGAATTCAGCGCCGCTGGTGAGCGCTTTTCGCAGCAGCCTTCCGAGCCAGTCGCTCCAGCCGCGGCCCTCCACTTCGGCATGGACTGTCAAAACGTGGGCCCAGGCGGGGCACTGGACCGCCCCGACGCTCGGTGTGGTTTCGGCAGTTGTCGCGGCCGGCCGCGCACTCAACGGCAATGGAGGCCGCGCGATCACTTCGAGCATATAGTCCACCAGGTCGGTGCGGCGCAAGTCGGGGCGCCCGATGAGTTCATCGAGAGTAGGCAGCGTTGTTGGAATCTGCATGACCTCGATGATCTGGCCGTCCACGATAGGCAAGAAAGGGCGCCAACCCCGTGTGTCCGACGCGTAGCGAAGACCGAGCTCCAGCTCCGCTCTCAGGCTGTTGGGCGTCGCCTGCCATCCTGGGGCGGCAAAGGCATCGCATGGCCGTCGGGTGTAGTCTTCCATCCGCTTGCACGCGCGGCGAAGTTCCTCTCGCGTCCGCGCGAGGTCCCACCTGGAGAGGTCGTCGTGCCAGGACACGTGATCCCAACCGTGGGGGATGAGTTCGTGGCCAGCGGCGACGATCTGTTCCAGCAGTTGCGGTCGGGCTGCGGCTATCATCGGTCCAGGGAAGATCGTCCCGCGAAGCATTGTCCGCCAACCGTACATTGAGACGGCCCGGGTGCGCAGCATCTTTGAGAGGAAGCCCCGGCGCGTAAACAGACGGCGCACAGCGCGCCCCGAATTGTCCGGTCCCATCGGAACGCAGAAGGTGGCGGGAACCTTCGCGGCGCTCAGGACATCGAGCAGCTTGGGGATGCCCTTGAGGTAGCCCTCGAGGGTGTCAACGTCAATCTTGATGCACAGCGCCGGCTTATCCGCGCTCATAGTGCCGAGGTCTTTGTGCCGCGTGCGCGCCCTGCCAGTTTTGGCATTCTACCATGCGAACGCTCCGTGCACTGGGTCTGAGCCCATTGCTATGGCGTGGGAGTGGTGATACCACCGGCCAAGCCGCGGAAATAATCAATGGTGAGTTTCAGCCCCTCCTCAAGCGGGGTCTCAACTTTCACTTTGAGTATTCTCTCCATTGCGGTCGTGTCGGGCACGCGGCGCGGCACATCTTCGTAGCTGCTGCCATAGACGGTTTCCTGCGGCACAAAGGTGATCTCGGACTTGGAACCCGACAGCCGGACGACCATCTCAGCCAAGTCGCGAATCGTCGTCTCGACGCTGCTGCCGATGTTGATAATCTCCCCGACAGCCTCGTCGCGCAGGCCCGCCTCGACCGTCGCACGAATGGCGTCGGCAACATAGGTGAAGCATCGCGTCTGCGAGCCGTCGCCAACGACCGTTATGGGCTCGTTGCGAAAAGCCTTGCCGAGGAAAATGGTAATGACCCGTCCGCGGTCCAGCGCGTCGAGACGCGGGCCGTACACGTTGAAATAGCGCAGCACCACCACCGGCAAGCCCAGCTTGCGATACGCAAAACAGAAGTGCTCGCCCGCGGCCTTCGAGGTGGAATAGCACCACCGGTCTATGCGCGTCGAGCCAAGCACGCGGTCGTCATCTTCGGACCACGGAACTCGGGGATTGCGGCCATAGACCTCGCTCGTGCTGCTGAACACGACCTTCTTCCCATGCTTGTACGCTGCTCGCAGCACAGTCTGGACGCCGTTGATGTTGACATTGAGCACGGCGTAAGGGTCAGCCACATAGTGCTCGACGCCGACAACCGCTGCGAGGTGATAAACCAAGTCACACTGGCCAGCGAGCGCATCCACCATCGCCTCGTTGAGCACGGTATCGTGGACGAAGGTGAAGTCCGGGTGGCCAAAGTTGTGCTGGATCTTGGCAATGGACCCTGTGTCCATGCAAATCACATTGTCGCCCCGCGCCAGGAACGCATCGGCCAGGTGCGCGCCGAGAAAACCCGCTCCGCCTGTGATCAGCACTTTCATTGCAGGACCTCCCATGTTGCAGATTATTGATTCTCGCAAATTACCTTCACTTGAGTCATTGCGAGTCCGCCAGCCGGCGGACGAAGCTTACCCGCCTCAGGCGGGCAAGTCTCGTAGAACCCGCTCAGGAACGAGATTGCCACGGCCTTGGCTATGCCTCCGGCCGCCATGGCGGCGCCGGCTATGTCGGGGCTTAGCCACCGGCCTCGCAATGACAAATGCGTTCGTGAACCAATTGTGCGAGAATCAATAGGCGCCGGTTGAGCGCAGCGAAAACCCGCGATCAATGTTATGGCGAGCCGCGAAGTCGCAGCCCGCCAATTCCTGTTCGCCTTCCAGTTGAACGCGGCGAAGCAGGAGAGTGCCTTCCCCCGTGGCCACAGAAATCCCCTCTTCAGCGACCCCGAGAATTGTTCCGGGGCTGGGCGCACAGGGCCGCAAGATCCCCGACATGGCATGCGCTGACCAGACAAACAACTTCCTGCCTCCATATTCAGTGAAGGCTCCAGGGTACGGGTGAGTGACGGCCCGGACAAGATTATGAATATTGAGAGCAGGCGAGTCCCAGGAGAACCGACCGTCTTCAGGGGTGCGGCGGCCGCAGCAGCTCGCCTGAGCTTCGTCCTGGGGTATCCGCGGCGCATTCCCGGAGCGGAGCAGCGGCCATGAGGCGCGCATAACTTCCAGCCCGGCGCCCGCCAACTTGTGATATAGAGTCAGCGCAGTGTCCTCGAACTCTATGGGAACCACGGCCTGGCCGACGATGTCGCCTGCGTCTGCTCGCGGGATCATATAGTGCAGCGTAACGCCAGTCTTCTGCTCGCCGTTCACGAGGACCCAGTTGACAGGCGCCCGCCCCCGATACTTGGGCAGAAGCGAGCCGTGCAGGTTCAAACACCCGCCCTGAGCCAATTGGAGAATTGGACGCTGGACCAGGAAGCGATACCAGAAGCTCAGTATGAAGTCTGGGCGCAGCGACGCGATCCTTTCGACCCACCGCGGCTCATCGATGTTCTCCGGAGTGTGGACGGGCACGCCAGACCGCTTCGCCAGATCGCGCACCGATGGCCACCAGATCTCTTCTCCCTGTGCGTCTTCGTGGGAAAAAACGGCCACCACCTTCTCGTCCGTCTCCTCGAGGAAGTACCTGAGACCCATCTGGCCGATCAGATGATATGCCAGACATATCACTCGCATTCTACTTTTCCCACTCAGGAAGCAGCGTCGGCATCTGTGCGACCCAGGGCTTTTTCGGCGCCCTCTTTTCCGGCGGTAGGTCCGCTCTGCTGCACTCGCCGGACAAAGTATCTGGGGCGGCCCCGCGCCTGGTCATATATGCGGGTCAGATACTCGCCAATGAGACCAATTGCGAAAACCTGCACGCCCACAAAAAAGAACAGGATGCCGAATAGTGTGAAAACCCCCTCTGCCTCCGGCCCCACTATCAGGCGGCGAATCATCAAGAACAGCGCGAAGGTCAGCCCCAACAGCGCTACGAGGAGGCCCCCCAGGCTCACCCAGTGCAGCGGCAGCGTCGTGAGGGTCGTCATGAGGTCGAGATTCAGCCGCCACAACTTGGTCCACGAGTATTTCGTCTTCCCTGCCTGACGCTCGGCGTGGCCCACCTCAACCTCCGCGACCCGCTTCGCGAACATGTTAGCCAGCAGCGGGACATACGTGTGACGCTCGGGGCATTGGTTGATTGCGTCCACGACCTGGCGTGAATAGGCTCTCAGCATGCACCCGTAATCGTGAAGGTAATGGCCTGTTGCGGCGCTCACAGTGCGGTTCAACATCCAGGATGCCACACGCCGGCTCAGCGGATCGCGCCGATGCCCCCGCCACCCAGCCACTACATCGTACCCCTCCTGGATCTTCGCCACCAGTTTGAGCATTTCTGACGGCGGGTTCTGAAGGTCGGCGTCCATGGTTACGACAACATCTCCCTCCGCGTGCTGAAGGCCTGCCGCCACCGCAGCGTGCTGGCCAAAGTTGGCCACGAGTTCAACGACCTTCACCCTGGCCACCTGGCTGCGAAACTTGTCCATCAATTCCAGGGAGCGATCGTTGCTTCCGTCATCAACGAACACATACTCTACCGCCTGGGGCAGCCTTCTCGCCACCTCCTCGAGGGCCTCGAAGAGACGGGGCAAGGAATCCTCTTCGTTGTAAACCGGCGCCACTATGCTCACTGCGACCCGTTCATCGTCCATCGCCAGTAACTACCTCCCGGACCGCTCAGACGAGATAGTATATATCAGCCCTCGCACATAGGACCGCTCGAGGCGGCTGCCTGCTGGAATCTCTCGACACATTTCTTCTCCAGCTCTCTGCGCGGTTGCCCGCGCAGGCTCAGAGATGGTGAGCGCCGCCGCGGCCGCTGCGGAATCTGGGATAGAGAAGAATCGGCGTGCGCCCGATAGCCTCTCGCGGCCAAGGCGCAATGCCCGTGAGCCGGAAAGAACCGGCGTTCCCCAACAGTAGGTTGCCTGAATTGACCGCTACCGGCTCCAACATCGTCAAGTCGCCGGCTTCCGGCCACCGCTCCAGGTCAATGTTGAGGAGGAGCGGGCCGCTCTGCGCCAGATGCCGTATGCTTCCCTTTCCCCGCAAGAAGAACTCGCGGTCTTTGCCTAACTTGTCGGCCTGAGCCAGTTCGCTGCGGGTGTCCACCAATATGACCCGCCTTCGCGTGTAGAAGCCCAGGCTCTGGTGGTAGCACTTCCATTCCGCCACCTTCACCTCGGTTGGGAGAGGCGGCAGGGCGGCCGCGAGCGCTCCCATATTCCCGTAGGCGGTCACCTTGGCCGTGGCGCCGACGAGCACCGGAGTCGCTGCCACAACAGTGAGGCCCAAGGCCACTGGCAGCCAACTGCGTCGCAAGATAGCGCTGCCTATTGCCGCCGCTCCTGCCGCCATGATCGCCTCGAATGCGAGCACCAGTCCAGTAAGCTCCCCAGGCGGCACGTCATGCTGTTTGACCATTATTAGGCGGGCCGACAGAGCGAAGAGAATTAGCAGCAGAATTGCCGCGCCGGCGCACCATGCGGCTGCCCTCCTTGTCGTTCCACCCTCTGCCAGATACTGGGCGATGAGCACGGAGGCTGCGGGGTAAGCGGGCAAAATGTAGGGCACGAGCTTGCAACTGCTCGCGCTGAAAAAGCAGATAACTGTCGCCGCCCACAATAGTAGATAGAGTGATGCGGCGTCCCTTGAGTCGGCCTGCTGCCCAACTTCTTCCAGCCTGCCATTTATCGTCCGAACGGCGCTCCGCGCGCGGCGCGCTGCGGCTGTGAACGCCGGGAATGCCATCGGGCCCCATGTCGCCAGTCCTACTATGAATATCGGCAAGAAGAACCAGAAAGGTTTCACATGCTCCCTTGTCTCTCCAAAAAAACGCTCGAAATTCTGCGCCACCACGAAGAATCGCAGAAACTCGGGGTTCCGCAAGCTGACCGACACGTGCCAGGGGAGCACTATCAAAGCCCAGATTCCCGCCCCGGGCCACCAGGCCATGCCTTTCAGCGCGCGCAGATCGCGCCGCAGCAGCAAGAAGCTCCCGATCAGCACAGCGCTCAGAACCAGCACGACTGGGCCTTTGGCCATAGTCGCAAGGCCCAGGCATGTCCACGCCAGCACATACCACAGGCGCCGGCGCCTCGTTTCCTGAGACGAGTACCCAAACCACCAGGAGAACCATGCCCCGGCAAGAAGCAGGCTGAAAAGACCGTCTATAACCAGCAGCCTTCCCATAATCAGAGTCAACAGGGAAGTCAGATAGACCCATCCTGCCAGGAGCCCGGTGCGCCGACCTGCAATCTTCGCCCCCATGGCAATAACGAGCACAACCGTCGCCAAACCTGAGAGGGCAGGCACAATCCGCGCCGCAGATTCCCTCTCCCCCAGAGCTGCCATAGCCCCGGCCACCGCCCAATAGAAAAGGGGCGGCTTCTCGAAATATTTCACATAGTTCAAACGTGGAGTAACGAAATCTCCGCTCTCCAACATTTCCCGGGGAATCTCGGCATAGCGGCCTTCGTCGGGATCCAGAAACGGGTAAGAGGCCATCGCTCCAAAGTACAGCACCGCAGCCAAGGCCACAATCACGCACCCGCCCGACGCAAACCTGGCCGTTCCAGGCCTCCTTCCAGGCGGGGCATCGTCTGTTATCGCTGCGCCCGCGCGAGAAGCCCCTGCACGCCTTGCAAAAATCATCGTGGTCCCAAATATCCAATGCCGAGTATAGCAAATGCGAAAGCCTCCTGTAACTTCTCGCCGCCCTCTTGCGCGACCGCGAGCCTTTAGTCTGCCGAGGCGTGCGAGAAGAAGCCCTGTCGCGCAGGACCCGCGGCCGGCGTGGTCCACCGTGGGCACATCGGATCAATAGCGCCCGTGAAGGCGGAAGAGGCGGCCGACCTCGTCGGTAGTTTCCCTGGGTACTCCCAGCGCCTGGTATTCCTCGACCTGCCCGATGAACCCGCCCGAAGGCCTGCCGAACAGCTCTATCATGCGCACGACCAGGGCCTCTATCTCTTTCATGTCTCCACGAGCAAGAACGCGCTGAAGGTCAACGGGGCACAGAAAGCAGACCTTGCCTGCAAACCGGCGCGCCAGTTCGTCCATATCGAAAATCGTTATCTGGTTGAGATTGAGAACATCCACGCCAATCTCAATGAAGTCGCCAATGATGTCAATGATCTGGCCGCATGAATGGAAGAAGACATGAAGGCCGCGATCCTTCGCAACCCTGAACTGACGCGCGTATAGAGGCTTGAAGACTTCTCGCCAGGTCCTTGGCGAGATCATCAGCGCCCGCTGAGTTCCCCAGTCATCGCCAAAAAAGACAGCATCGAGGCCAAGGTCCGCGTAGCGCTTTATCATCTCGATTTCGAACCCGAATACGATCTCGGCGAGTTCGAGCACTCGGTCGCGGTTGGTGTGGAGGTCCTCTAACAGGTTTGTGTAGCCCCTGATGAAAGTCATGCGATCGAAGCCCGTAATGCCCAGCGCGCCGACGATGTATTTGCCGCGGTATCGTTCCTTCAGTTCAAGGACGCCCTCGAAGCGGCCGGGCGCGTCGGGGTCAGGAGCCTGGAAATTTTCCAGGTCGTCCCAGGATTTCAGGACGGGCTCCTTTACCTGCCCCATCGTCAGGTCAATCGTGACATGCGCATAACCCCATTCCGTCTGGCCTGGCGCCTGCGGCTGCCAGCCCGCGGGAGGCGCGTAGCTCGCGCACACGATGTCGGTCAGTTCGTTGTCGTTCGCGTAGTGAACGGGGACAAGAGCTGGCCCCCTGCGCTCAATCGCCTTTATCACCTCATCGCGGATCACTTGCCGTTCCCTCTCATCGTCGCTCCGCACTTCAGATGGCGGGCGGCTCAGTGAGCTGATCGGGCAGAGCGAATCAGGCTTTCGCGAAGTTCGCAGACTTCGATGAGGCTTTGCGTGAAGCCGTGCGCGAGGCGGGCCGCTGTCTCGGCATCGGGCGCCTTCGCCATTTCGCTCAGGCTCAGGCTGCCCTGATAGCCAACCTCCGCAAGAGCGCGAACGACCGCCACCAGGTCCATCTGGCCAAGGGCCGGCGGCAGCCGGTCGTTATCGGAGAAATGGAAGTTCACCAGCCACGGCCCCGCTTCGCGGATGGCGCGGGCAATGTCGCGCTCTGTCAGGTGCATATGATGAGTGTCGCCCATCACCTTCACGCAGTCAGACGCCGCTGCCCGGGCCATCGCAACCGCCTGTGCCAGCGTATTCACGAGGTCGCTCTGCTGCCTGCTGACAGGCTCGATCGCCAGGGTGACGCCGCGGGCGCGGGCGCGTTCGCTCGCGCGCGCCAACGCCTCGACGGCCCTGCCCCAGGCTTCCTCTCGCTCCTGAGCGGGGCCTCGCCACATCGGGACGACCTCCAGAACTTTCGCTCCCAGCTCGGCGGCCCATTCGATGTTTGACAGAAGTCCATCGAAGACCCGGCGTCTTGTCCCTTCATCGGCGTCGGCAATTCCCCCATGCCAACTCATGACCGAGTGAATTTGCATCCCGCAGTCGCGCGCAACCTGGACGAATCTGGCCGCAGATATTGCGGTGTCTTCCCGTCGGCCCGCTTCGAGATGCCGGTAGCCTATTGCCGCAAGGCGGGGCAGACCTTCCTCTTCCGGCCCGAAGTAGCTGCTGATGATGCTGAGTCTCATTGCCTCATCCTTGGCCCTTCTGGCGCAGTTTCTTTACCAGGTCTGCCGCGTTCTCGACCACATAGTCAATCTGCCTGGGCGTGTGCAGAGGGGAGATGGGAAGATTCACCTGCTCCTCGAACCAGACGCGCTCGCACACCGGGCATTCGCCAAACTTGTGACCGTCGAGCCGCGAATAGCCCGCGAGGTGGCATGGGAAGAACCTGTTGTTTATCCGTATCCCGCGCTCCTCCAGCCCTCTTATGAGGTCGTCGTGGTTCACGCCCGATTCTTTCTCGTTGAGGAAGAATGGGAACAGGTGATAGACGGAGTGGCGCTCGGGCGTAGCTGGCTGCACGCGCGCTCCTTCGATCTGGCAAAGCCCCTTGGCATAGCGCTCGGCCAGGTCGCGGCGAACCTGGTTCATCGCATCCAACTTGGCGAGCTGAACGCGCCCAACTGCCGCCTCGGTGCCGCTCATCGGAATGTTCATGCCCGCCCCATCAATCTCAACCCAGTCATGCGTGTAAGAGTCGCCCGAGTGATCGCTGTAGCGGGGAGAAGGCTCGCGATAAGGTCCAATCACGGGCTGAGGCCTTTCCGCTCTTTTGCCCGACAGGCCTCTGCCGCGAATGGCTCGAAGCCTCACAGCAAGAGCGTCATCATTCGTGGTAATCATGCCCCCTCTGCCAAGAGTCGTCATGTTCTTGAGCGAGCCGAATGAAAAGCAGGTGATGGCGCCGATTCCGCCGATGCGCCGCCCCTTGTACATCGCGCCGGCGGCGTGAGCCGCGTCTTCGACAACGGGCAGACCGTGGCTGCGAGCAATCTCCAGGATTGGGTCCATGTCGCAAGGAAGGCCGCCGTAGTGCATCACATAGATGGCTTTCGTCTTCGGCCCGATCAGCGGCCCGATCGCTGCCGGATCAATGCAGAGCGTCTCGGGCTCTATATCGGCGAAGCGAACCTCGACTCGCCTGGCGATGAACGGCAGCATGGTGGCCTGGAAAGTCTGCGTCGTGCAGATGACCTCGTCGCCAGGGCCGAGGTCCAAAACATGGGCGGCCATGTGCAAAGCCATAGTGCCCGAGACGGTGCCTATTGCGTGCCTGGCGCCGCAGAAGGCGGCGAATTCCTGCTCGAAAGCCTCCAGCAGGGCCCCACCCTCGTAACTGTCCCGCTGTAGAGCGTGGGCAATGGCCTGCATCTCCTGGAAGTCGTAGGTTGCCCCTAAGCCGTATTCGGGGACGACGTAGTTCATAGGCCGCTCTCCTTCGCGCGTTCGATTCACCGTTCTGGCGGGCTTTCCTTTCAGGAACCTTTTGCTTGCCTACCATCGAGGACGGCTCCGACCCAGCCTTGGAAACGCCCCGCGCCTGCGTCCAAGCCGCTGACGCCGCCAGAGCAGCCAGCCTTGCCGCAGTGGAGGAGGCAGTTACGTCTCAATCTTTTGGCGGTGGCCCCGACCAATTCTCGCCTTTGCCCCAGAAGGAGAACTCGAGCCAGGCGCCGAAAATCTGTAGCGGTTGGCTCTTTGCTACCCTGAGGGCCGACCGGGAAACAATCCAACTAAAGGACGGAGCAGCAATGTATTGCAAACGCTGTGGCATGGATAGTTCGACGACCGATGTATGCGAGTGGTGCAAGCAGCCGATGATAAAGGAAGCGCCGGGTCCTGCGGCTGGACCTTCTGCACAGGAGAAGCCTGAGCCCGAGGCGCCCGCTCCGGCTAAACGAGGACGCTCCGATGCCCTGCGCTTCATCGTTTGTCTGGTGACGGGCGTGGCTCTGGGCGTCATCTCTGTCTGGATTGCGTATCACTTCACTCAGAAGATGCCGACAAAGGTCTATTATGTGTCAGTTATGTCTGTCCAAGAGATTCATCAGGTGCTGAAGGCGGGCCTGCTGTTCGGCAGTTTGCTGGGCGTTCTCCTCGGAGCGGTGCTTTCTCTGACTCACTGGGGACCCTTTGCGGGGCTGATCCTGGGTGCGCCGCTTGGCTATGTGTCTCTTTCCGAGCCGCCGTATGTGGGACTTGCCACAGGTGCAGTAGCCGGGATTATTCTCGGCCTCATTGGCCTGTGGGGGTATAAGAGACCGGTACTGGTTTGAGCCGAGCCTGGATCCCGCGAATTCGGCCCGGCGCGCCTCTGACAAGTGAAAGCCCGTCAAGGAGACGAGCCCATTCATAGCGCGCATCCATGAAAGCGCTCGTTGTGACCTCTCGTCCCGTCTTTAGCGACCAAGCCCCGAAGGTCTGTCCGCGGCCTCGTGAAGGCTTCCGTCTTCGTCAGAGTGAACCAGGGCCCATGTATTCAGGGGGCGCCCACCAGGCATGGCTGGCGCCTGCATCGAGGAATCCCGCGAGGACGCGATGAACAGCCTCAGCAGATGGATCATAGCCCTTGCCGTGGCTCATTGCATTGCGCTTGCGGACGGCGCGAGCGGCTGCAAGCCTGCGCGCCAACCAGCCGGCGGATCGCCAAGATACGCGGGCAAGCAGCAGGAGACGCCCATGAGCTTCAAGCTTGAAAACGCATACGCTATCTATGAGATTGGCGCGAATGGTGAGAATCTCCACCTCGTGGACAAGCGGACGGGCGTGGACTACTGCTCTCAGCAGCCGAGGTCGCCATTTGCCGTCGTGAAAAGCGCAGGCCGCTATTACCAGGCTTCGGCGCTGTCGCACCGGAAGGGGCAAATCAGCGTGCGGTTTGCGGAATCGGGGGTCCGCGCCGTGGTCAGAGCCGCAGCAGAGAAGCACTATTTCACGCTTGAAGTCCTATCCGTGAGCGGCGAGCAAGTGGAAGAGCTGGCGTTCGCGAACCTGCACCTGACGCTGCAAGGGGCGCCGGAAGAAAGCTTTGCGTGCTGCGCGCTCGCGCTGAACCTGAAAACAAATGTGCCTGAATTGCCGCGGCCAGGCAGGCGCCTGTGGGCGGCGTGTTATCCGAGGTTCGGCTTCGCAGGCGCCAAGGCGGCGCTGATCGCTTGCCCGCAGAGCAAGCTCCGGCGGGTGATGCAGGAGGTGGTGAGCGCCGCCGACGAGCTGCCGCACTCGCCTATCGGGGGCCCCAGGGCGCTGGACGCGGAGATCAACAGGGGTTCCTATCTCTTCAATTTTGGCAATCTCTCCGAGCGCACAGTGGGCGATTGGATCAAGCTGGCGCGGACTCTCGGATTCAACCAGATAGATTTTCACGGTGGCGGCTCTTTCCGGTTCGGCGATTGCCGCCCAAATCCCGACACCTACCCACGCGGTTTGGCGAGCCTGAAAGCTGTTATTGACAAGCTGCACGCGGCGGGAATCAAGGCAGGCCTGCATACTTACGCATTTTTCATTGATAAGAGCTGCCCATGGGTGACGCCGGCGCCCGATCCCCGGCTGGCGAAAGATGCCACGCTTACCCTGGCTGCGCCGCTGACGGCGGAAGAGACCAGAGTCCCGGTCGTCGAGTCCACGAAGGAAATGTCCGCTGTCACCGGCTTCTTCGTTCGCAACAGCGTGACACTCCAGATTGATGACGAGCTGATCACCTACGGCGGCATCTCGAAGGAGCCGCCCTTCGCCTTCACCGAGTGTAAGCGCGGCGCCTGCGGCACGCTGGCAGCGCCCCATGACCGCGGCGCGAAAGTGCATCATTTGAAGGAATGCTTCGGCCTATTCGTCCCAGATCCGGATTCCACTCTGCTCTCGGAGGTGGCGGCCAAAACTGCCGAAGCCTTCAATGAGTGCGGTTTCGACATGATTTACCTCGACGCGCTGGACGGCGAGGATATCCTGGGCGGCCCGGAAAATGGCTGGCACTACGGTTCCAAGTTCGTTTTCGAGCTGTGGCGCCGCTTGAGAAAGCCGGCCCTCATGGAAATGAGCACATTTCATCACCACCTCTGGTTCGTGCGCTCGCGCCTGGGCGCCTGGGACCACCCCACGAGAAGTCACAAGCGCTTCATTGACATTCACTGCGCCGCTAACGAAGAAAACCAGCGCATGTTCCTGCCTGGGCAGCTCGGCTGGTGGGCCGTGAAGACCTGGGCCGGGGCACAGGGCGAACCCACTTTTCCCGATGACATCGAATATCTGTGCTGCAAGGCCCTGGCTACGAACACCGGCCTCTCCCTGATGGGCGTTGATCCGGACAGCATCCGAAAGGTTCCCGCGCTTTCCAGGCTGGCCAAAATTTTCAAGCGATACGAGGAGCTCCGCCGCGCCAACTACTTCCCGGAATCCGTCAAGACAAGATTGAAAGCCCCGGGCGAGGAGTTTACCCTCGTTCGTAACCGTGGGATGTGGCAGTTCCGCCCCGTGCAGTATGCCAAGCACAAAGTGGAAGGCATCAATGGCTGGAGCAACATCTGGCGCGTCACGAATAAGTTCGGCCGGCAGCCGCTGCAATTCCGCATCGAGGCGTTGCTCTCCGCCGGCGCCTATGACGCAGCAGACAATGTCGCGATAGCTGACTTCTCTGGCCCAGCCGATTTCCCTGATCGAGCCGCCGAGTCTGGCGTTCAGGCGGACCTGCGGCCCTCGTCCGAGCAAGTCAAAGTGGGAGCGCTCAGTGGCTGCTTCACTGCCCTCAGCAGCCGGGAAGAGCGAAAGTCCGCCTGGGCGAAGGTGGGCAAGCTGTTCACCACACCGCTGGATCTGAGCAAGCATGAAGCCCTGGGGGTCTGGGTTTATGGCGACGGGCAGGGAGAAGTGCTGAATTTCCAGCTCAGGAGCCCCGAGCACCTCGTCGCCGGAATCGGCGAGCATTACATCGTCGTGGACTTCATCGGCTGGCGCTATTTTGAGCTTATCGAACCGGAAGGCGAACGCTACGAGGACTATTCCTGGCCATACGGTGGGAGCTACGCCATCTACCGCGAATCTGTTGACTACGGACATGTCGCCTCCCTCAACCTCTGGTATAACAACCTGCCTCCCAAGAAGAGAGTCACCTGCTACCTGAGTCCTATCAAGGCCATGCCGCTGACGAAGATCAAGCTCAGCAATCCGGCGGTCACCGTAGGCAGCAAGACCATCGTGTTTCCGACAGAGATCGAGACCGGGTGCTACCTGGAGTTCCGCTCGATGTCGGATTGCAGGCTCTATGACCCTCAGGGCAGACTGATCCGCGAAATCGAGCCCCAGGGCGAAATACCCATTCTCGAACCGGGCGAGAACCAGGTGACCTTGAACTGCGACGCGCCAGCAGATACCAACGCGCGCGCCTATGTGACCGTGATCACCCAGGGAAAACCGCTGCGGGAGTAAAGGGCATCGCAGGGCCGGCCTCGCTCCGGCAGGCGGGCTGGACACCGGGTTGTGCTTGCTTACCAGTGCCCGCTGCGCGCAAGAAGCGGCAGGGCCGGTGCTAATGCCGCTCTAACTGTCTGCGCCGAAAACCTCCATAGGGGCCCGCGATATAGCGGGGTGGCCCCGAGCCGCTCGAGCAACCAACACGTGGGCCATCAGTGGCTGGCGCCGCGCGGGCAGCCATGCCGTAGGGGCGGGTTTGTAACCCGCCCAGATTGCTCGAGCAACCGACTGCAAGAAAGCAGTCGTAGGGGCGAAGCGCTGCTTCGCCCGCGGGAGCAGTCCGCCGGCTGGCAGACTGCTCCCCTACGATTATGCCGCCACACGCTGCGCCCCGACATCTCGTTCAGAAACCGGGGCGGTGCAGACCCAGACAAATATAACGTTATCTACATGTCCCACCACCAGCGAGTTAAGCGGTCTCGAGCAACCGACTGCAAGAAGGCAGAGGCAGGTCGCGCGCGTCTCCCTGAGGGCGCCAGACCTTTGGTCTTGGTAAGTTTCTTGTGCCAGAGGAAGGGATGTGGGACAGGCGCCGCGCCGGAGGCGGGCACGCCTCGCCTGTCCGCGCCCCGACAGGCCGGGACGCCACATGCTGGGGCGCCGGCTTCCTTCCGGCCCGGGCCCTGGCGGGCCCATGCCCCTGATGCAAGGAACCCTGTAGAGGTTCCTACCGATCCCGCGGAGAAGGGAACTGGACGGCACTGCGGGGCGAGACCCTGTCGGCGCGCCGAGAAGCTGGGGACGGATATGAAACGAAACATCTTCTTCACTGTTCTTCTTGGTCTGCTTGCATTTGGCTTCTACGAGCTGAACAGTCGCGGGGTCTCCCTGGGCGTGGTCTCCCAGAAGCCTGGGGAATATGAGCGTACATATGCCGCCTTGCTCACGGTCGTCTGCGCCATTCTGGCGGCGTATCAACTTGTCGTCGTGGGAATCCGCACGGCGGTCTCTCTGGGGCGGCGAGTGCCGGGAGAGGTGCAGATGCTCACGGGCCTCGTTCGCGTCGGCGCCGGCGTCGCTGTCTTGATAGTGATCCTGGGTTCGCTTGGGCGTCTGACCGCCGTCGGCGCAGTCGTAGCGGGCTTCGCTGGCTTGCTGCTGGGTTGGTCGCTTCAGGCACCCGTGAGCGGTATAGCCGCCTGGGCGATGATCACTGTGAAACGCCCCTTCCGGGTAGGAGATCGTGTGCTTCTTCCCTCCCTGGGCTTGAACGGCGACGTCATGGATGTGGGGCTGATGTACACCTCTCTCAATCAGGTGGGCGGCAGCATAGCAAGTGAAGAAGCGATCGGCCGTCACATCCTTATTCCGAATGCCATGCTCTTCACTCAGGTCGTAATCAACTACACGCCGGAGATGGGAGCCGAGGGGTCGGCCCACTTTCTCGACGAAGTGATCGTCCGCATTACCTTCGACTCGGACTGGAATGTGGCCGAGCGGATCCTCTTGGACGCGGCGCAGGAGGTGACCGCCCCGATCATCCGAGAGACCGGCACGGAACCTTACATCCGCTCCGACATGTATGACTATGGTGTCTATATGCGGCTCCGCTACATGACCCTGGCAACCGATCGCCCCCGCATCACACACGAGATCACCAAGCGCGTCTTCCGCGCTTTCCAGCGCGAGCTGCGCGTTGATCACGCTATCCCATATGTCTATTCTTACCGCCATACCCTACCGCCGCAGCGCTTTCGTTATCCATCCGAAGATGAAGGCGTCGAAGAGATCAACATCGTGGACATTGACGAGCCATGGCGCCCGGGCTCGCTTTCTGAAGCCGAGGAGGAGGCGATCAAGGATCTTGCACGCCATATCGAGACCGTCGGTCTGCTCCAACCTTTGGTCACTGAGCGCCGCCCGGACGGCCGTTACCGCGTGGTCGCTGGAACCAACCGGCTCCGCGCCTGCAAGCTGCTTGGGTGGACCAGAATCCCCGCTACCGTCCTGGGGCCAAAACCCCCACGGGATCTGACATGAGGGCCGCAGGGCCGGCTGAATCACAAATGCGCACTGTCTCGCTCGAAGCCGCGACCCACCGCTTTAGTCTCGCGGCGTGACGGCGGGAGCCGGTTGGGGGCCTGTCATGTCTCGGCGAACCCCGACCCTCTCGGGGCCGCATGTTGGAAGTCGTGGCCGCCGGCCGGCAGAGCCACTCCTCCAATTCAAGAGATTCTTCGACTTGTGCGGATGAGGAACACCGCGACCCCGCCGGGAGAGCAACAGGGACAAGGAGACGCCGAATGCCGATTGACATGCATGTCCACAGCAGAGGCGGAGAAGATGGGAACAAGATCCTAAGGGCGATGGACGCGGCGGGGCTTGAGCGCATCGTGCTGATATCCCGCCCGCCTCACTGCTCAGTCGAAACCTGGGAACCGGAGGCGGCAGGGCATAGGGCGGTGATTGACGAGATCTCCTCGATAGTGGCGCGGGACCCGCACCGCATGATAGGTTTTGCATGGGTCGAGCCAACGCTGCCGGACGCAGCAGACGCAGTTGATTACGCACTGCGCGAGAAGAGGCTCGGCGGGATAAAGATGATCCCGAATCAATGGCACCCCGATGATCTGCGAGCGCAGGCTGTGTACAGGAGGATTGGGCGCTATGCCAAGCCGGTTTTATTTCACAGCGGTATTCTCTGGACATGGGGCAATACATCCAAGTACTGCCGACCAACCGAATTCGAGATCATGATGGAATACCCCGAGATTCGTTTCGCGGTCGCGCACATAGGCTGGCCATGGACCGATGAGTGCTTCGCGATGTGCATGAAGTTCCGGCAAATGCAGCCGAGGAGAGGCCATGAATGGACCTGCTATGTTGACATCACAACAGGCGCGCCGCCAGTGTGGAAAGCCGACGCCATAAGGAAGGCGCTCGCTTACCTGGGAGACGAGCACTTGATCTATGGGAGCGACTGTCTCAATCCTGAGAACCCGGACTCTTTTCGGGATGCTCTGGCAGAAAACAGAAAGACCCTGTTGGAGGCGGGCGGGTCTGAGAAGACGATAGATCGGATCTTCAACAAGAACGCGCTGAAATGGTTGGGCATCTGGCAGGAATGACGGGACAACCGCGAGACAGCTCCCGTCCCATGGTTCCGGGGCGCGAGGGCTGCGGCAACCTGCCCGGCTATTATGAACCGACCAGGGGCGCCGAAAATGCAGGCGGCGGCTATCTTCTCGTCGCTGGACCTGCCGGCTGTTTCCGGGCTTCAGGGGGCTGCGCCCGAAGCGACTTGATTTCAAAAGAATCGAGCTGAGTGCCGTCAGCTCGCACTGCTCTTATCTTCGCTGTGGGCCCATTGACCTCGATCTGCACCCAGTGATGCGTCGCCTCCTGAACGGCGAAACCCCACTTGGGCCGCACTTCGTAAAGGCTCGCGCCTCCACCCCCCGTAATGACCTGGTAAACCCCGTTGACGAATGTGCGCTGGTAGTTGTGGTCGTGACCAACGAAGACCACGTCAACCCCATACTCTTCTACGATGTCCGCCAGCTTCTGACGAACTTCGCGTGCCGCCAGCCGGCGCCCCAGGCCAGCGGTTCCCGAGAACATCGGGTGGTGGAAGATGACAAAGGTGAACAGGCTCTTGCCTGCCTTCGCGAGGTCGTCGAGGAGCCATTGCCTCTGCGCCTGGCTGGAAAGAAACGGCTCGTTTGAGTCGAGCACTATGAAGTGGCTGTTGCCGTAGTCGAACGAGTACCATCGCTCTTTCTCAGGCAGGACAAAATAGCCGAAATACAAATTCGCGTTATGCTCGTGATTTCCCAGGCAGGGGTAGTACGGCGCCTGCCGCAGAAGAGGGCCGGCCACCTCAAAGAAAGTGTCCCATAGGGCGGGATCCTGGCCATCAGCAACCAGGTCTCCGGTGTTTACGACAAAGGCCGGGTCCCACTTCGCTATCTGCTCGCATATCTTGCGGTGTATTTCGTGGCCCGAGCGGGTGTCGCCGACCACGACAAACTTGAAAGGCCTGTCTGGAGGAACGGCCGTGCGAAATCTGGACTTTTCGCTCTGTGCATCGCCGCACGCAACCTGGTAGGTGTAAGTTGTGGCAGGCTTGAGACCCTTGAGAACGATCTCGTGGCGCGTGGCCTGGCTCGCGCTCTCCGCTGTCATGTTGAGTTCGGCTCCTTCGCCGTATTGAACCCGACAGGCAGTTGTAGCGTCGGTCTCAACGCACACCGTTATCTCGTCCATCTTCACATTCTGAAGATAAGGCCCCTTGGCGATTACGCCGGCTGGCGAAGCGACAGCGGCAGCGGCCGCAGCGCAAATCAACACGACCGAAATACGAGGCACATGTGCAAAGGACCGGTGCATGGTCTTCTCCTTCAATCTTGAAGTATCGCGAGTTGTCTTCATCGAGAGGGCGTGAGCATCCTTCTGCGGCAAGCTCGCAATGAGCACAGCGGGCGAAGGCGGCTGACGCGCCTTACCTCGCCTTGCAGGAGAACCTGGGCGCGCCAGCAGCCGCGGCCTTATCCGCAAACCCACCCGCGGACCTCGTCGAGGTTCGCACGAATCTTCTCCACAGCCCGCACTATCTTCTTCAACCCCTCGCGATTCATGAGATAGTGGCTGCCCAGCGTTATCTGCTCCTCTGCCAGGACGCGTTCGGCCACAGGACAGCGCACCTTCCCGTAATCCATCTCTTTGCCATAGAGCGAGCAGGAAATGGGATGCCCGGTTCGGCCGAAGCGGTTCTCGGCGAAGACGATGTTCTTATATACAGGCGCTCCGTAACCGTTGCCGAATGGGATTCCCTCTGCCCGGGCCGCTGCGAGGAATTTGTCGCGCGGGACGCCTTCAAAGGCTTTCGCATCATACCTCAGAATGCAGAAATAGAAGCCGCGCTGAGTTATTCTCTCGTCGCGGCGCAGAGGTCGAAGGCCCATCGGCTCCAACTGCTGCCACAGCCACTCTGCGTTTCTCTGCCGAACGGCAGTCTGGCGTTGAAGTCTGCGCAGTTGCGAGCGAAGAAGCGCCCCCTGAAGCTCCGTCATTCGAAAGTTCTGCGCGACCGAGTGGTGCTCATAGAACGGCCTGCCCGCCACGCGCCCGATATGATGGAATGCGAAAGCCCTTGCCGCCAGCTCCTCATCGTCGCATATCACGGCTCCCCCTTCGCCGCAGCTCAGCGACTTGCTCGACTGGAAGCTGAAAGCCCCGGCGTTGATGTGGGCGCCAACTTTGCGTCCCCGCCACTCGCTGCCGTGTGCGTGAGCGGCGTCCTCGACGACGAAAATCCCCTTGCGCCGGGCGATCTCTCCTATGTCATCCAGGTCAACGGGGCGGCCTCCGTAATGGACAACCACCGCCGCCCTCGTCTTGCCGGTTATCGCCCTCTCCATTGCTGCCGGGTCAATCTGGTAAGTATCCGGGGTTATGTCCACAAAGATCGGTATTGCGCCGAGTAGAACGGGCGCTAATGCCGAGGCGATGAAGGTGACCGAGGAAACGAGGACCTCGTCGCCGGCCTCCACTCCTCCTGCTGCCAGGGCCGTCTCCAGAGCCGCCGTGCCATTCACCACTGCCACGCAGTGAGCTGCATCGTGCCAGGCGGCGAACTCTTTTTCGAACTGAGCCACCTGCGATTTTTGCGCCTCTGGCCAGTCGAGCCGGCACCAGCAGCCAGAATCCAAAGCCTCCAGCACTGCCTTTCGGTCAGAATCGTCAAATATGGGCCATTTTGCTTTCAGGCCAGCCGCAATGAGAGGTTCGCCCCCGGTCAATGCAAGTTTGCCCATGCAGGTATCCTCCTGACGAGACAGTTTCCAACTCCCTCTGCGCCTTCCTTCACGGGCGCGAAAGCTCGCGAAATTGGGCGTTCAAACTCCGGGGCCGAAATCCGGCGCAAGGCGCCCGCCGCACTTTCCCGAAGGAGTCGCGCGACAGCGCGCCGAAAGCTCCTACAGGCCCCAAATGCCATTCGATACATTACAGGACTTCATCCGCACCCTCGATAAGCGGGGCGAACTGAAGAGAATATCCTATCCGCTGAGCCCCCGCCTGGAGATGACCGAGGTGGCCGACCGCGTGGTCAAAGCAGGCGGACCCGCCCTGCTCTTCGAGAACCCCGAAGGCTGCAAGATGCCCGTTGCCATGAACCTGTTCGGCACAATGGGCAGAATGGCAGCAGCCCTGGGCGTGGAAGACTTGCAGGAAGTCGCGGACAGGATCGAGGACCTCCTGCACATGCGTCCGCCGGGAACGCTGATAGAAAAGGTGCGCTCGCTTCCCAGAGTCGCGGCGCTGACAGCCGTCGGGCCAAGAACCGTTAGGAAAGGGGTGTGCAAGGAAGTTGTGGAGACTCGCAGGCCCAGCTTTGCGGAGCTTCCGGTTCTGACCTGCTGGCCCGGCGACGGCGGCCCATATGTAACGCTCGGAATGATATTCACCTACGACCCTGCCACGCGCCGCAGGAATGTCGGCATCTACCGGGTCCAGATATTCGATGAGCGAACGGCCGGGATGCACTGGCAGATTCACAAGGTAGCGCCCCGGCACTATCGCGACTGGCAGGCTCAAAAACGGCGCATGCCTGTGGCCATTGTGCTCGGAGGAGACCCGGCTCTCATCTATGCTGCCTCAGCTCCGCTGCCCGAGGACATGGACGAAATGGTCTTCGCGGGCTTCCTGCGCGGGGACGGCGTGGAGATGGTCCGGTGCGAGACCATTGATATGGAAGTCCCCGCAGGCGCCGAGATAGTTCTCGAGGGCTACATTGACCCGGACGAGGTCAGGCTTGAGGGTCCCTTCGGCGAGCACACAGGTTTCTACTCTCTGCCTGCGCCCTTTCCCGTCTTCCATCTCACGTGTGTCACCAGGCGGAATAGGCCCATCTATCCGGCGACCGTTGTGGGCGTCCCCATCATGGAAGACTACTTCCTCGGAAAGGCGACGGAGCGAATATTCCTTCCCCTTCTTCGCCTTCAGCTTCCCGAGCTGGTTGACATCTGCTTTCCTCCGGAGGGAATCTTTCACAACCTTGTCTTCGCATCAATCCGCAAGCGGTATCCCGGCCACGCGAGGAAACTCATGCACGCCATGTGGGGGCTCGGACAACTGATGTTCAGCAAGGTCATAGTCGTCGTTGACGAGCAAGTGAATATTCACAACACCTCCGAGGTGTTATTTGCCCTTGGCAATAACATAGATCCGGAAAGGGATGCGGAGATTGTCCGCGGCCCCGTGGATTCTCTCAATTTCGCTTCGCCCTTGCCCAACTATGGCTCAAAAATGGGGATAGACGCCACCAGGAAATGGAAGGGAGAGGGGTTTGAGAGAGACTGGCCTGAGCCCATAAGAATGAGCGCCGAGGTGAAGCAGAAGATAGACGGCATATGGAGAAGGTTGGGGCTGGCCTGACGCCGGAACTGCCATGAGCGATTCTCTTTTGGTCTGCATCACCGGCGCGAGCGGCAGCATATATGCCCGCCGTTTCCTCATGGCTGCTCTTGACCATTTCAGCCCCGTGTATCTCGTGATTTCGCGCCGCGCAAGCGAGGTCATAAGGCACGAGCTGGGCTTTGCGGTTGACCTCGATGCTCTCTCGTTAGGAGGCTTCCTCGGGGAGAATGACAGCAGGGTGACCCTCTTCGGGCCCGAGGATTTCTCCGCTCCGTTCGCCAGCGGGTCGGGAGCGTGCGATGCCACCGTGATTGTGCCCTGCTCGATGGGAACGATAGGTCGCATCGCGTCCGGAGCCTCCGATGACCTCGTCACGCGTGCTGCGGATGTTGCCCTGAAAGAGCGCAAGAGGCTGGTCGTGGTGCCCAGGGAAACTCCCCTCAGCCTGATTCACCTCCGCAACCTGACTGCTCTCGCCGAGGCGGGAGCGGTAGTCCTGCCCGCCTGCCCTGGTTTCTACTTCCACCCGTCAACCGTGGAGGAGATGGTGGACTTCGTGGTGGCGAGAATTCTGAATCATGTTGGAATCGAGTCTGCGCTCGTGAGACGGTGGGGGAGCCAGACATCATGAGATGATTGCGAAGCTTCGCCTCCTTATCGAGCTGGTCAAGTTCGAGCACACGGTTTTCGCCTTGCCCTTCGCTCTTATATCGGCAGGCGTGGCGGCGCGGGGCTTACCCTCACCATGGCAGATCACCTGGATTCTCGTGGCAATGGTCGGCGCGCGCACGAGCGCCATGGCCTTCAACCGCATCGCCGATTTCGCGTATGACCTGCGCAATCCTCGCACTGCTCGCAGGCCCCTCCCTTCCGGAAAGTTGACCCCGGCGTCAGCCTGGGCCGCAACAGGCCTGGGGGCAGCCCTCCTGGTCATTGCAGCCTGGATGTTGAACCCGCTGGCCCTCTATCTATCGCCTGTTGCGCTGGCTGTGATCTGGTCCTATTCCTTCACGAAGCGATTCACTTCCCTTACGCACCTTCTCCTTGGTCTCTGCCTTGCAACAGCCCCTGTTGGCGCATGGATTGCTATACGGGGCGCCTTCGCGCTCGAACCCTTGGTTCTTGGGCTGGCGGTCGTCATGTGGACAGCGGGCTTCGACATTATTTACGCCTGCCAGGATGTGGGGTTCGACCGCAGAGAAAACCTATTTTCTCTTCCGGCCCGCTTCGGCATAAGCGCCGCGCTCGCCGTCTCGAACGCCTTTCACATCGTCATGTTTCTGGCGCTCATCTGGTTCTGGCGAATCGCCCACATGGGGCCTGCTTTCGCTCTCGGCCTTGCGGTCGTCGGCGGCGCCCTTGTCTATCAGCATGCCATCGTCAAACCGCATGACCTGAGCCGCGTCAACGAAGCTTTCTTCACCGCCAACGGCTTCCTCAGCGTGGTCCTGTTTCTGTTCGCTGCCGCCGACATAGCGTTGCACGGATGACCAACTTGACAGCTTATGAACCAGCAAATATTATTCGCGCTGCCGACGTGACACGATGATTCCTGCGAGATCCCCCATGGCTTCGCGCGCTGTGCAAGTGAACTCCGACCTCGCAGACATTCTTGAGAAGGTTGAGAGCGGCCAGCGTCTCTCCCTCGATGATGCCGCGCGCATCTTCCGCTCAGACGATGTGCTGTCTCTCGGTTGGATGGCGAATCTCGTTCGCGAGCGCCGCCACGGAGACATGGCTTACTATAACATCAACGCGCATATCGAACCCACAAATGTCTGCGTCCTCGCTCAGGTCTGCAAGTTCTGCGCCTTTGGCAAGCGGCGAGATGAAGAAGGCGCCTACACTCTTTCAGCCGACGAGATACTGGCCAAAGCAGAGAAGCTCCACTCACCTGGCGTCAGCGAGTTCCACATCGTCGGCGGTCTTCACCCCGACCTGAAGCTTGAGTTCTTCGAGGACCTGCTCGCGCGCCTGGAATCGAAATTCCCCGATGTTCACCTGAAGTGCCTGACCGCCCTTGAGATAGAGCACATAGCCCGCATATCGCATGTCTCCGTGAGGGAATGCCTGGAGAGGCTGAAGGAGGCGGGCCTCGATTCGCTCCCGGGCGGCGGAGCCGAGACATTTTCCGAGCGAGCGCGGAACATCATCTGCCGCGGAAAGCTCAGTCCAGAGAAATGGATGGATGTTCACCGGACAGCTCACGAGCTCGGACTGCGCAGCAATGCAACGATGCTGTATGGACATGTGGAAACGCCCGAGGAGAGGGCCGAGCACCTCGTCGCCTTGCGCGAGCTCCAGGATGAAACCGGGGGATTTCTCGCTTTCGTCCCGCTCGCATACCATCCCGAAAACAATCCCCTCGGCGAGCAGGTCCGCTTTTTCACCACCGGGCTGGACGATCTGAGAGTTATCGCCGCCTCGCGGCTGATTCTGGACAACTTCGACCACATAAAAGCATACTGGGTCATGGTCGGCCCGAAGCTGGCTCAGGTTGCGCTTCGCTTCGGCGCCGATGACATTCACGGGACCGTCGTTGAGGAGCGAATAGGCCATGATGCCGGCGCCCGGACACCAGGCGGCCTCACCGAGACCCAGCTCATCAGGCTCATACGACAGGCTGCCAGGATCCCTGTGCGGCACGACTCGCTGTATCAGAAGCTCGAGGTTATGCCGCAGGAGACTTAGAGCCTATCCTAAAATTGCTGGTGCTGCTTTCGGTGACTCTTGCCCGGGACCCCGTCGTAGGGGAGCAGCGCCGCTGCTCCCGCGGGCGGAGCGACGGTTCGCCCCTACAGACCTCCCACAACATTTATACAAGGGGGATTTTTAGGATAGGCTCTTAGCAGAGCGATCGCGAGGCGCGGCCCCTGCCGGCGTCTGGCTGCCTGGAAAACTGGCGAGCAACTATGCAGTCATCAAGCGAGTTTGCAACTTCTCTTTCTGTCGCATCTGAAGCCCTCCGGGTGCGGTCAGGACAGGCCCTTCAGAAAGCGGTGGCCGGCCATCGCTTGGATAGGGAAGAAATACTCTCTCTTTTTTCTTCAGAGCTCATAGAGCTTGGAATTGCTGCCGACCTGGTCTGTCGTCGTTTCCACTCGGGACCAGTCAGAACTTTCGTGATTGACAGGACTATAAACTACTCGAATGTCTGCGTGACGCCGTGCAAGTTCTGCGCTTTCTGGAGGCCGGTCCGCGCGAGGGACGCCTATGTCCGAAGCCACGACGAGATATTCAGGCGAGTTCAGGAGGCGGTTGACCTGGGGGCGACCCAGATTCTCCTCCAGGGCGGCCTGCATCCTGACCTGCCCCTCGAATGGTATGAGAGGTTGCTGAGCGGGATAAAGCAGCGCTTTCCCGTTCATCTCCATTCATTTTCCCCGCCGGAGATCGTTCATTTCTCCAAGCTCTTCGGCCTCAGCATCGAGGGGGTTCTCGCGCGGCTGCGAAGCGCCGGCCTTGATTCTGTGGCAGGAGGTGGGGCGGAGATACTCGTGGATTCCGTGCGAAGGAAGCTCAACGCTCACCTGAAGGCGACCACTGCCGAGTGGCTGGAGGTGATGAAGACCGCCCATCGCATTGGCATGCCGGCCACCGCCACGATGATGTTCGGCCACGTCGAAACTCTCGAGGACAGGGTCGAGCATCTGCTTGTTCTTCGACGAGCTCAGGATGAAACAGGCGGCCTGCCCGAGCCCGCCTGTAGTCTGGCGGGCCAGGGGTTCACAGCTTTCATCCCGTGGACCTACCAGCCGGAGAACACCGTCCTTGGAGGCGAAGAGACCGGCGCCTTCGATTACCTCCGGACGCTTGCCATCTCCCGCCTGGCGCTCGACAATTTCAAGAACATCCAATGCTCATGGCTCACGCAGGGGCCAAAGATCGGCCAGGTCGGTCTGCGTTTCGGAGCCAACGACATTGGAGGAACGACAATAGAGGAAAATGTCGTGACTGCTGCCGGCGTCAGGTTCCGCAGTATGCCGGCCGACGAGCTGGCTCACCTCATCCGCCAGGCCGGCTTCGAGCCCGCCCAGCGCGACACATACTATCGGATCCTGCGCAAATTCTGATGCGCCAGCCGGCGGACCGGCGGGTGGGCTCTGCAATCGGACAGCGCCTCTCGGCGCCCGGTTTTCGTGTAGGGGCACAGCACGCTGTGCCCTTCGGCTTCGGCGGGCAAGCGCCCCTTGGGCTCCATAGCGCGCAGCTTGTGCGCCTCCGGCGCGCACGACGGAGGCTCGGGACGCCCCGCCTCAGAGCCCGGCAATGCATATAGCCTGAATTCCGCCGTACCCTCGCTCTGTCCTTTGCGCCGAGCTCTCACGACGACGGCAAGCTGCCAGAATCAGGCCTGTAGGCCCGCTCTCCGGTGGGCTTTCGCGCCTTCCGGCCGGCCGCCGCTACGCGCTCAGCGTCTGTTCTGCCAGCCCGAAGAGGCGGAGGCACTCCGCCCTGATCATCGGCGGCCTCTCACCAGCCAGCCGCTGTGCGTACAGGAAGTTCGTGAGCGGCCAATCACGGTGCAGAGGGTCGCCCCTCCATGCGCGCAGTACACCGACCAGCCCTTTGCCAGAGCCATGCGCCGAACATAGCCACTCGAGTTCGTCGACTCCGACAAACACAGGCGATTCCGTGTTGGGAGGCGTCCATTCCCGAACTGTTGCCTTCCCCTGAAGAACCTCTTGAACCCGACGAAAGAGTGGCAGGTGATGCAGGGTGACGACGACCGGCCAGTACCGGCAAACACTGGCCGAGGCAAAGCGACCACAATTGAACCTCCCATCCTGGAAATCGCGGATGGACCTCATGCACTGCGCGGCCTTGGCCGCCAGTTCATTCAGGTCTTTGTCGAGTGCATCCTTTGCCGCATCAATCTCGGTTGCGTTCTTGTGGAGGTGCACAGTTCCCGCCTCGAAGAAAACGGCCTCCCGACCGTCAAACACGATCGCGTCGGAGCTCCTTCTCCGTTCCCTCCCATGCGCGTACTCCTGCTCTCGGAAGACGACATCGTCTGGCAGCACGGACTCAAGTAGCTCCTGCACGTATCGCTCGAAAAGCTCGCCCGCGAATCGACAGAAACGATCGAAGAGTGCCCTGTTGGAGGGCCACAAACGCCCGTGAAACCGCCAGCACACTCCGGAGGACAGCGTTTCCCACAGCCATTGGGGCCAGGTGCAGCACAGCCGCCCGCCCGGAATGCGGACGAGCGGCGTCTCCTCCAGAGGCACGAAGTCATAGTAGAATGCCGAGCCTGATCTCTGGCGAAACGCGTGAGCAAAACGCCACGCGGGTCTCGAAACCTCTCGGATGACCCTCTCGAACTTCGCGCGTACGTCTCCCGGCCGTACGTTCCGCAGCCACTGGGCGAGGCTGACGCAGGCGGTTGTAGGATCGATGCGTCCGTCCTTCCGCATGTAGAAGCTGGACAGCGCCGCGCCGTATGTCAGATACTCCTCAACGCTGCACCCGACCCACTTAGCGAAGAGTGCGTCCAGGTCCATCCAGTTCGGGGACTGGCCGGACCGGCTTTGTCTGGCGAAGGTAACGAACATGTGGCTGTAACGGGCCAGGGCACCGAAGTAGTCGGGCATGTCGTGGAAGCCCATGTTGCGAACCAACTCACGGAGGAGCCAGGCAGACTCATTCCTCCCCTCACCCGCTTGTCCCTGCGCCTCCTGGGTCGAACAGTCGTTGAGAACGTCAGCGATGCCCAGGAGGAGACACGGCAGCTCTTGTTGAGCTGCCGCGAGCTGAGGTGCACCGCAGCCCATCTCTCTAGCGTGCAGGAGCACGAGCTTCGCGAGCGCCATAGGCTGCTGCGGCCCGATGGGCAGACGGCCGGGATCCCGCCGGAGCAAGTCCTCGATGCGGCCCGCCATGAGCGGGCTGAACATCTCGCGTACTAGGCCAAGCTGGAATCCGCGCTCCGTGAACCTGCCAAGGCTGGTTGCCGTGATGAGGCGGCCTAACATAATCAATGCCGCAGAGCGGGATGTCCCGCTTACGCGCCCGGTGAGCTCGCTTTCGCTCATACGCCGGCCGTACACCTCTTCGTGAGACAGGTACGCGTGGAGGTACGGCACACCGGGTTGAGCGGCGAGGGCCGGCGCGTAGATTAGCCCACGCCGATGCCACCACGTCCCCCGGATCATATCGTCCAGTCTCACGGTCCGTGCTCCGGGTCGGCGCCCCCACGTGGACACGGGGGCAGGTTATGTATCTCCCCCGGCGCTGATCCCTGCTCGTCCGCTGCTATTCGCTATCCAGGATCTTCTCTCCTGGTCTTGAGCCAGATGGGGGCTATGCTTGAGCGGGCCGACTGAAAAGGATGGAAGCGGCGGGCATCTCGATCGCGCATGGCTTCGGCGCGGATGGACCATCCGACACTTGGAACCTCCCCTGCGGCCGGCGAGGCGAACGTCGTTGTGAAAGGCGCTGGTGCGCTGGAGGCCACGAGGCCTCTCAGTTCGTCGCATACCGAGGCATCGCTAACCCGATCTCACCCCCGCCCCACGGAGGCCGGTATCCTCAGCGCCAGCCTATACTTCGTCACTGTCCTGCGCGCCACCCTGTAGCCCCGAGCGGCAAGGACTCTGCACAGCTCCTTGTCGGTGAGCGGGTGCTCTCTCGGCTCGCGCATGAGTATGTCGCACAGCGTGGCCTTCGCTCCCGCCGCAGCGCCGAAGAATAGGTCGTAGCTCACTATCCGATCCGCCGGAGGGGGAAGAATGACAAACTTGTTGGCGATAGCCCTGCTTATCGTTGACTCGTGCTTGCCGATTCCTCGCGCCAGGCGCGCTCTCGTGAGCGGCCTCAGTTTCTGCCGCGAACCCGTATCCAAAAAGGGCCTCTGCAACTCTATGATGGCAAGCGTTATCTCGCGCAAGGTTCTTCGCCGCATGTGCAGGCTGTGAATGAACCACTTGGCTCTGTCGAGATGCTCCTGAGCCGCTCGACCTTTCCCGTCTGCCTGAGCGCCGGTCGCTTCTTTCAGATACCGCTCCAGTCTGCGGTAGCTGGCATTTATGCGCAGGCACGATTCCCCGGCCTCGAGAACTTCCGCAACATAGTCTGCGCCGACCCGATGAATGATGGCGTCGGGCCGAGGCACTTCCACAGGACTTTGCGGCTGCCAGGGAAGGCGGAATTGCGCCGCCGGATACGGGTTAAGACTCGTGCGAATAAACCTGGCCGCTGGTCGGATGTCATCAACCTCAACGCCAAGATGCCTCGCAATCTTTTCGAAACGGCGGCCAGCCAGGTCGTTCCAATGCTCGCTGACTATCTTGCGCGCCAGCGGATGCGCCTTCCCCTCCTGCTCGAGAAAGGATAACTGAGCCAGGACAGCTTCTCGTGCCGATCGGGCGCAAACGCCCGGAGGGTCTAAAGTCTGAAGAAGCGACATGATGCGCTCAAGCTGCTCTGCCGATGCTCCGAGGCCTGCGGCAGCCTCTGATGGATCGCATTCCAGCAGACCCCTGTCATCGAGACTTGCGATCAGGTATTCCGCGACGGGCAGATCTTCATCGCTGAGGCAGAGCCTCGCCTGGAACATGAGGTGGTCTTGCAGGCTTGTCCTGCTGGGCAGGCGCAGCATGGCGTCGCCGTTCTCGTCCAGTTCCGGCCTCCTCAATCGCGAGGAAGGAAAGGGCAAGGACCGGCTTGCGAGCGCACAAGAAAAACAGGCCTTGCCATGAAGTGGGAAGCGGCAGGTGGGGCACAGCGCCCTCTCATCTATCTCGAGAGCGGGATTTGTCGCAGCCTCTTTCTCAAGCTCCTGCCTCAGCTCCTGGGCTGACATCTCGAGGATCGCGCCGGCGGCTATCAGTTTCGCCCCCATCTGCGTGCGCATTCGCATCTGGGTATTCTGGCTCAGCGTGCTCACGGTTTCTTCCTCCCCGTTCGGGTCGCTCTGCTGCCCACGGGCTCAGCCCCGGAAGTCGGCCTTGCTCGCCGCGAGGTTGTCGCACGACCGTTGCCATTCGGCCGAGCCCTTGTCGCGGGCGCTTTCCTTTTCCGGCAGGAATGGGCGAGAATGCGCGGAGGGAGCAGTGCCATGTGCGCCATCTCCTCATCGGCATCTGCCAGCACCGCTGCGTGCTCCATTGCGTTCTCAAGCTCTCGCACATTGCCAGGCCAGGGATAGACCCGGAGAAGCTCCATTGTATCGGGCGAGATTGTGTGCAGCCTCTTCGCATTCTGCCGGCTGAATTTATCCAGGAAGTCATGGGCAAGTTCCGGAATGTCTTCAGCTCTGTCGCGCAGGGGAGGGAGGTTTATCTGCACAACCTGAAGCCTGTAGTAAAGGTCCTCGCGGAACCGCCCTGAAGAGACTGCCTTCTCCAGGTCGCGGTTTGTGGCCGCGATGACGCGCACATCAACTCGCAGAGACTTCGTGCCGCCCACTCGCTCGAACTCGCGCTCCTGCAAGACGCGGAGCAGCTTGAGCTGAAGGTTCGGGCTGATGTCGCCGATCTCGTCGAGGAAAAGCGTGCCTCCATCGGCAAGCTCGAATCGGCCGGGTTTCTGAGCCACCGCGCCCGTGAATGCTCCCCTCTCGTGCCCGAAAAGCTCGCTCTCTAACAGATCCGACGACAGCGCAGAGCAGGCCACCGCCACGAAAGGCTTCGAGGCGCGTTCGCTCAAAGCATGCACTGCTCGGGCTGCCAGCTCCTTCCCTGTTCCGCTCTCCCCTCGAAGCAGGATTGTTGCCCGCGTCGCGGCGACCTTCGACACAATACGGCTCACCTCGACGAGCCATTTGCCTTGCCCTACTATGCTCGGAAGCAGGAGCGCATTTGACCTCGCTCTCTGGACCGACACTGCTCCAACACTCCTGTTTCGTGCCGGCGTGCCGTTCCTCAAAGGCGTGCGTCGGCGCACTCGAAGCGCGCTCTCATGGCGGCCGTGAAGGGCCGCCCGCACCGCCGCTCTCAGCTCTTCGGAGTCGAGCGGGTGGGGCAAATAATCGCTCGCTCCCTTCTTCATCGCCTCTATTGCCGAGCTGATGGTTCCGTATGCGCTGGTCAGTATAAACGGCAGGTCAGGATCAACCTGGTGTGCCGTTTCCATCAGTTCCAGGCCCGTCATATCGCCTGCGCAGATATCGCTGATGACTGCGCCAGCCCCGTCGCGCTCGACCTCCTCCAGGGCTTCCTTTCCGCTCACTACAGCGCACTCGAGCCCATCCTCGCTCAACAGTCGCGCGATGTAGGCGCCCTGCGAGGGATCGCTCGCTACGATGAGAACTCTGCCCTTTCGAGCCATGCACCAGCCTCCAAATACCAATCGTCAGCTTACAGCGAAGCAAACTCTGAGGATTTCTGAACGCGGTGAGATTGACGGCAGCGTGCAGGCTGAGCAAATCCCCCCGATGCTCGCTCCTGCCCTATGTTGAAAGCCCTGATGCCTCACGCCCTATCCTGGAGAGACAGGGCTACTACTATCTTCATTGTATCCTCTGTGCGGCGCGAAGTTAGCGGCCCCCAGCCCTGTTTTGAGGCTGTGCCGCAACAGACCTTGGGAGTAGGACTTCAGTATGGGTCGTCCTTCTCTGTCGCGGCATTATCGAGCTTCGCAAGGTGCGTTCGAAGCGAGACCGCCTCACGGCCCAAATGTAGCGTCCGACCTTGTGTCGGACGAACCGAGCGCCGTCCCGACGCGTCGGGACGCTACAGATGTTGCGCGCGATGCAACCAGTTTTCCCGCCCTCAATAGACTATGCTTCGGCCATCTTTGCAGCGGGAAGCTGGGGTAACCAGGGCGGGGACGCCTGTCCCCGCCGGATAAGGAACCCGGGCGTGTGGGGCCTCGCAGCGCGAGCCCAATACTCACGCCGTTGGCACGCTTATTGCTCACACGCCCGTTGCAAGAGCCAGACAATGGGCAGCCGAGCGCTTTACGACGGAGATATCAGGGTGCACGACAAGAGAAAGCGGTTTATCTGCTGGCTGCTCGTGCTCTATTTGATGTTCCTGTGTCTTTGAAGTCAGGATTACCACTGCCTGCGCGCAGACCCGGCCGGCTGCTTGCTCCTCCCAGAGGCACTGGCGCCCGACCAGATGAGCGGGCGCGGACAATGGCGAGCGCTGTCCGACAACCCGGATCCGCCGCCAGGGCGTCAAGGGCGCAGCGATAAGCGCCGTCCCTTTGTCCCGCCCGCCATCTGGCCAGAGCAAGGTTGGCCAGAGCAGGCGCAAACCCAGGCTTGAGCGCAGCAGCCTGCTCGAAGCAGGTCAACGCATCCGCCAACCGCCCCGCTCTGTCAAGCTCAATTCCCTGGCGTGTGAGCTTCCGACCAAGCGCGTCCGCCTCGGCCCGCGGCATTATGTTGTAGATTTCGATCTGCGCCCCACGGCCATGAATCACGGCTTCTTGCGTGAAGCGCTGACTCGACAGCGCGGCGCCAAGCCACGCAGCGCGAGCTCGGTTCGAGCTCAGCACGACCGCCTTCCGGGCGCCCAGAGAATCGGCGACGCGCAGAGCTGCGGCGGGCCCATCGGTCGGAATCTGCGCGCACATCACACCCGCTGCTCTATTCAACTGCCAGCAGTCATCGCTCATGACAGGCGAATCCCCATGCCGAAGTGCCCGCCTCAGACTTCCGGCCTCCAACACATAAGGCGACGGCTCACTCTTCCACGGCTTGACGATTGGGTACATGCAGAGACAATAGACGACCATGAGCGAAGCAAGCCCTGCGCTGAGCCGTGAGCCCGCCAGACCGCCCAACCTGCTGCCCGCCTTCCAGGCTCCCGCAGCGCCCAACGCGAAAATGATCGGGCAGAGCGCAGGCAGGTCATGCCAGAACGATCCCTTCAGAGCAGGCAAAGGGAAGACAAAGGCCAACATCAATATGAGAAGCCCTACGCACGCAAGCGAGGGAAGCCAGAAGCTTCTGTGAGTCTTGTCCGCAAAGGCAAAGGGCGCGAGAAGAAGGGCCGGCCCTGTGGCGAGAATCAGCAGCCATATCTCCTTCGCCAATGTGTGCAGCCTGATAAGAAGCGCCATCCCTCCAGCATAGGCGAGATAGGCTCTGGCATTCAGGTCCGCTCCATCGAGCCGGAACAAATCATTATATCGGCTGAGCCACGCTGTCTTCGCTATGGGCGCTCCCGATACCGCGCCGAATGTCAGCATATTGCGAACCCACCATGGAGCGGCCAGAGCGAGAAACCCGATTCCGTAGCCGATGAGGCGCGTCATGCGGCGCCGGTCTTTGGGGCCGCGCCGTTGGAATAACACGAAGGATATTGCTGCCAGCGCGCCCTCTGCTCTCGTGAGGTAGGCCGCCCCGCAAAGAGTTCCCGCGAGGAAAGCCCGGGCGGCGCCGCCAGCAGCGCCCCAGCTTGCCGCCAACAGCGAAGCGTTCAGGGCAATCGCAAACAACATGAAAGAATCATCGCTCGCCGACAGAACTATCAGTTGGGGCGATATGCATATCGCAGCCCCGGCCGCGACTGCCGCGCCGAAATGCCTGCATGCCTTCAGCGCTATGGCGAAAGTGACAGGCGCCAGCAGCGAACCCAACAAGACCGAGGGCAGCAGCGCGGCAATTTGCGAGTCGGAAGAGGTGGCCCGCAGCGAGAGCCAGAGCGATAGGGAGTTCAGCGGCATCCAGTAGTCGTGGGCAGCAGCCGGCAGCGCATTGGGAACCCCGCGCAGGTAGTGCCAGACTATCGGGCTCACGAAGCCCTTCCCGTGAACAAGGCTGCGCGCAACGCCTAAGTAGTAAGCGCCGTCAGGCGTCAGGAGCGGCGCACGGATGGCCTGCGCCAGCCTCAATGCAAAGCTCGCGCAGAACAGTCCGCCAGCCGCAGCGCAGTATCGCCAGAACGAGTTCTTCTGCAAGGCAGCAAAATACCGGGAAGCGTTTCGCAAAGCCTTATTCCACACGCTTGAAGGTAGCGACGCAGCCAGCACAGTATAAGAACTTGTCATATGAACTGGGTGGACGCCGTCATCATCGCAGCCGTTATTCTCAGCGCCTATCGCGGAACGCTGCGCGGGCTTCTGCTGTCCAGCCTCGACCTCATTATCCTCATTCTGTCTTTCACCGTGGCATTTGGAATCTACAGGCCCTTCGGCCACCTTTTCGAGGACATGGGGCTCAGCCACCGGTCAGCGAATACGCTCGGTTTTCTGATTGTGTGGCTGGCAGTGGAATGGCTTGGCACATTCGCGGCCCACCGGGCTTACAAGCGCATACCGCCCGAGATACTGAAAGCGAGGTGGGAGAGACTGGGCGGCTCGCTTCCATCGGCTGCCGAGGGGCTCCTGCTCATCGCTCTCGTGCTCACACTCGTCATCGTTTTTCCCAGTGGTCGTCTTCCAAAGCAGCCCGTCCTGCGCTCGCTTCTCGGAAGGTCGCTGGTAGAGGTCGCTTACAGATCAGAGAGCCTTCTGGCCGTGCGCCTCGGCGGGTCCTTCGACGAAGCCATGACCTTCTACACCACGCGCCCAGGCGACAGCGAAACTGTTGACCTCAATTTCCAAACAGAACAGGTGGAGGCCGACACCGCCGCTGAAGAACAGATGCTAAAGCTCGTCAACATGGAGAGGCGAAAGCGCCACGTTCCCTCGCTGCGCATGGACGAGCGCCTGAGGATTGCGGCCACACGCCACGGGATTGATATGTTCAGGAGAGGATTTTTCGGCCACGTTAACCCTCAGAAGGTGACGCCTGCTGATAGGATCAAGGCTGTTGGAATAGAGGTTGCAGAAACGGGTGAAAACATCGCCCTGGCCCCCACCGTGTATATTGCTCACGACGGACTTATGAAAAGCCCGACCCATAGAGAGAACGTTCTGTCGCCAGGTTTTTCCCGCGTCGGCATAGCGGCCATAGACAGCCGCGTCTTCGGCACGATATTTGTGCAGGATTTCGCCAGCGACTGACCAACCTGATCTGCACCGGCGGCTTGACCCCTCCCACACTGATAATGCGGCCCGACACGCTGCTGCCTGACACGCGGCGGTATCAAGCTGAGCCACCAAGCTCCCGCGCTTTTTTAGAGGCTGTAACAAAACGGCCTTGAGGTTTCAGAAAGGACGGGCACAAATGTGGGACAGGCGCCTCTGCTTCGCGAGCCTGCGCAGCGCTTCCCAGAGCAGGCCCCGCCTGTCGGCTAACAGGCCCGTGATAAAGCGTCCGACGGCCGCCGACGCGAGAATAACAGATGCGCCAGGGTGAACAGGGGGGTTTTGCAAAGAGCCGCGAGCGAATCAAGACGGCCCGAGTCCGGAGTGAAGGGCTGGTTTCAGTTCGCGCGCTGGGAGCGCAATATCCACAGGGTAGTGGGGAACGATGGCATACTCGACGGTCACCTTTTCCGAAGTCCATTGTCCGGTTCGCGGGTCGCGAACCGAAAGCACATATTCACCCACAGCCAGGTTCCTGAACCTGAAAGTCCCGTGCCTGCGCAAAAGGGACTTGTCGGAGGACTGGTTCGAGGCGTTGAAACTTCGCGTGTAGTACATCAACTCGGGACTCTGAGCGGAAATAAGGAAAACATTGGCCCCGCCCACCCATGCTGTCCGCGATTCACCTCCAGAAGAAATCTCGCGTATCACTCTTCCTTGCAGCGCTCCTTGCCTGATCCAACTGGCGCCCAGGTAGAGAATCACCGAGGCCGCGCCCAGCTTCAGGAAGAAGGGCCTGTTATCGGCAAGCAGCGTAGATCGGAGCAGAAACTCCACGGAGGCAGCGAGGAGACCTGTGCCCAGGGCGAAAGAGAACAGCAGTTGCCTTCCAAGCGCGACGCCGCATAGAGATCGCATCATCCATATGCCGGGCGCGCCAGCCAGCAAGCCGGACACAAAAGCTCCGGCCGGCAGGAGCGGCGCGCGGACATAAGATCCCGCAAGCCCGCAGAAGAAAGCAATTGCCGCAAAGGCAGAAGATTCATACTCGCGGTACACAACATCGCGGTGCGCGAGCTGCGGGCTCGTTGTCCAGTTGAATATGAAAGCCGCGGCAACGGTTGAACCTCCAGCGGCGAGTGCCGACGCGAAGAACGCCAACAGGGTGCGCCAGCCCAGAACGGGAGCGCGAGGAGCAGCCGGGGGTGGGGGAGGGGCGCGCTCTTCGATTTCAGGAAGCCCTGCTTCGGCCAGTGCCTCCTTCAGTTCTTCCAGAGCAGAACGCGCCTCTGCATCGGTTGGGTCCAGTTGAACCGCTGTGGCGATACGCGCGCCTGCTTCTTCCAGACGCCCCGCTGCCTTCAGAGCCAGCCCCACGTTGTAGTGGGCGGAAGGCTCAGTGGAGCGAAGCCTCAGCGCATGCTCCAGTTCTGCTACCGCTTCTGGGGTCGCTCCCTGCCTCAAGTATAGTTTGCCTAAACGTGTACAGATCTCGAAGTTTTCCTCGTCTGTCCTGGCGGCCTGCTGGAGCTGGACAATCGCCTGTTCTATGCGGCCTTCGGCCTCGAAGGCCCGGGCCTTCTCCAGGCGCTCCTGCACGACTGCGTCGCGCCCTGCGTCAATCAGCTTCCCCAGGCACTTCTCGCAGACGGTGGAGTCAGAGAGGTTCTCGTGCTGGCAGTGGGGGCAAACCCAGCGGTCTTTGGGCAACGCGCGGCTCATTCCTACTTGGTTTCTGCGCCCCCCACAAGGTGCCAGAATAGCGGGCGCCAGTCAAAGTGTCAAGGCTTTCCACGAGGCGAACCGATACAAGTCCAGGCTCCTCGGGATGTCTCAGGTTCGATCTGGCGCGAGTATGAATACGACGCACGCCGGCCTCGTGCCAGCAAGATTGCCGTCTGGCAGACCGGAGGCATCTCAATTGCGCGCGAGCGCCCCGGAACTTGTCAGCCGCAGGGTGGCCTCAACGATACGCTGCCGATAGCCTGAAAGCACATCATATCTCACGCCGCTCTCAAGGACGCGCTTCGGCGCCTCATTCAGAAGCCGCGCGGCGCCGCTCACATCGCGGCCCTCCTTCCTGGCAGCAGCCACCCCGCGCCGAAGCAGCCAGAGCGCCTCATAATCTTGTATCCCTTCCCTCACTGCCTCCCAGCGCTTACTCGGCGCCACTCCCGACTCAGTGGGATAGACAAGCCCGAATTCGTTGGAGTCCCACTCGGACGCCATCCACGGATCGCCGTATATGTAACAGTATATGCCAAAGCCTGTCAGACCGCGCTCCCAGGCCAGCCAGGGCATCCTGCGATAGTAGCCGAGTGGGCTCAGTTCCTTCATATTGTTGCTCTCTCGGTACATCCACACAGGCTTGCCCGTCTTCTTGAGCTCGCCCAGCCACGCCGGGGCTTCGTCCTCGAAGTGGCCTTGCCATGGCTGGTAGATGTCAACGCAGCCTCTGGCTTCGAGTAGCTGCTCGGAAGTTGGCAGTATGCCGCCCAGGTCCGCATAGATGCGCACGCGCGGGTCTATTTCCTTCACAAATCTCGCGTGAGACAGAAGGTCGTCGAAAAATGGGCCATACGCCTCGTCGAATGGATACAAGGCGAAATCCTCGTAACCCTCGCCGAGCTCTTTCAGATGCGCGACCCACAGCGGCAGATACTGCCGGAAAGCGTTCTTCCAGGTGGGCGACAGTGGTTGGCTCGGACCCGAAAGGGCAGCCCAATGAGATGGAAACAGGACCTGCCCTTTCCCCAGCAACAGCTTCAGCTCAGCATCGTGGTTTGAAAAATCAGGCGGCGCAGTGAGCTCGCCCTTTTCATCGAATCTCGCCGGCGGAGCGGGGATATGAACGAATACATTCGTTCCATGCGTGACGAGGTCTTCGGTAACTGCCTGGCGCGCCGGCGAATCCACTGGCCACTTCGACACACTCGACCAGTTCACGAAAGCCAGCGGAGATTTCGAGGGTCTCCGCACGGGTAGAATGTGAATATTCAGCGCGACTTTCCTGGCGCTCCCCTGCCTGCCCACAGCATCCAAGGTCAGCTCGGCCCGATATTTGCCGGGTTTACCCCTCGCCGTTTCTATCGTGATCCACAACTGCCGACTCTGCCACGGCGGCAGCCGAACCGTGCCAGCGTTGTTGAGAAGCGGAAGAGCGTCCCACACGCTGGCGCCCCGGAGGGTGGCCACTGGTATAACCTCTCGCAGCGTGATGGCGCCGCCGACAGGCTGTGGCCTCGAACCGTCTCGCGCCAGGAGCTTGGTCGCCCGAGCGCGCACAGAAAGCTCTCCGTCAGCGCAATTGCCCATGTTGATTGCCAGGGACCTGTATTCACCCTGATAACAATCGAGCTTCAAAAGAGAAAGGGGTTCGGCAGGAGGGGCGAGCGGGTTGAAAGGCGCCCAAGGATTTGCCCAGCCAGCCAGGAAAGCGGCGCGGCCCCCTTCGATCTGAAGGCGCGCAATCGCATCTGCCCAGTTGACCAGGTTCGAAGCCTGCTCGATGACCCTATGCAGCCCAGCCATGTATGCCCTCTGAGCCCGCTCCGATGGACCCGCCGAGCTGGCTGCCCGGCTCCGCTCCCTCTCCAACGCCATCCGCGCCCTGGCGAGATGCCTGCCAGCGCCGGGATTGCGCCGAGACAAGAATGCCTGACTTCGTTCGATTTGCCCGCATAGCTTCACGAGCCGCGCCGCGGACTGAGAAGCGGACGACATGGAGATTGAGGAAACTGCGCTGCCGACCACATTGCGCTTCCCGTCCGTTAACACTGCCTCGACGGTATAGCGGCCGTCGCGGAAAGCTTCGAAGCGCAGCGAAGCGGAAAGCGGCTTGCGTTCATCTGGGTGGGCGATGACCCCGTAGCGTGAACCGACGGGGGTCGTAATGTAAGCGGCGAGCGCTGCAGCTCGCGGTCCTCCGCGCGCGCTAACCGTGAACTGATGCCAGGCGCCCTCGATCTGAGCAGGTTCCCCAATGGCCAGCCGAGAAGCGGCCGTGCCCTTCTCTTGCCTCCGATGGACAGCGCCAGGCGCCGTGGCCCGGATGGCTCGGGCCGGTGTCGTTGGCTTATGGCTCGTCTGGGGCCGGAGTATGCCTCCGCTTCCGCTTTCCACGCCAGTGTTCAAGCACGAGATTGAGTTGTCGTAGGTAACAACGATCTTGGCCCTTCGGTCGGGTCCGAGCCCGGTGAAAAGCGAGCAGCCCTGCGTTCGCGACATGTCATACTGGTCCTCGACCTTCCCATCTGAATTGAGTACCAGCAAGCCCTGACCTCGTGTGGCCGTCACTGCAATCTCGTATTGTGAGTCGCCGTCCAAATCCGCTATGATGGGCGGCCAGTCGAAGCCGCCCTGGCGATCGAGCCGCAGCCTCCATCGCTCTTGTCCGGCTGCGCTCAGACAGTAGAAATCTGCGTGCCCGAAGCGGCGGTCGCCTTCGTTCCCAAACAGGATTTCTGGCCTCCCATCCCCGTCGAGGTCTGCCGCCGCCAGGGTCGAGCGAATGATGCCGCCGCTCTCGAACGACCACAGGATTTTCCCGCTGCGCGCCTCAATGGCAACCAGACGCCCTTTGTCCGTTCCGGCCAGGACGGCCAGCTTCCCAGCGCCATCCAGGTCAACTGCCATTGGATTCGACCTGCTGGCGTCGCCAGCGGTCTCACCTGCCCATTCGAACTTCCCCTTCGCGTCCAGGCAATAGACCTTTCCGTTTGAACATGTGAACATCACCTCCGGCTCGGCGTCGCCGTCAATGTCACGAACGCATGGAGTGGAGTTGACCTCGCCTGGCGCCTTCACTCGCCATATCAGGTTCCCTCGACCATCGAGGCAGGTTACCCAGCCTCGCCGACCGCCTACGATAACTTCAGCCCGCCCGTCGTGGTCAATGTCAGCCAGACGGGGCGATCCTGCATAAGCCCACCCGTGAAGCTTTCTCAGGAGGAAATACCAGTCGGGTAGTTTCCCCTCTAACCAGAACTCCCAGCGCAGCCTCCCTGACACATCGAAGCAATAGACCCGACCGGATTGTCCGGCAACCAGTATCTCGTCCCTGCCATCTCCGTCAACATCCCCAGCCGATGGCGAGCGATAAGCGCGGTCTTTCAGCCGCCGCTGCCACACCACCTTTCCAGTCGAATCCAGCAGAACGAGCCATCCTGGGTCGCAAGCCACCGCCGCTCTCTGCTCGAAGCGGCTCACCTCGACTGGCTGCGCGCTGCACGCTATCGAGCCTCTCAGCGTGGTCGTCCACAGCGTCTGCCAACTGCCGGGCGAACTCATGCCCGCCTGGGCGAGACAGCATGCAGCGAAAACCGCGCAAAGAGTAACAATGCCTGTTCTCGACATCTTCATTGACCTCGCCTCATAAAAGTTCTTGAATCATAGGAATGGCCGTCGTCCGTGAGCGCCGTCGCTTGCAGGATGCGGCGCCCAGATCCAATTGGGCGTTCGCCGAGGGATGATCCCGACGGGTCTGGTCGCACAACTGCTGCTGTAACAGAAGAACATCACTGAAACGATGTGATATGTCGTCACCGTCCACCAGACACGCGGCGTGTCGCGCTGTCCATGGGGCCCTGCCACAAGTCGCTCGCTGTGATGCCGACGGCGTCCAAGTCGGCAGCGATTAGCTTCACCCGGGGCAGATAACCGACATCGTGGGCATCTGACCCAATCGCGAAGCGAACGCCTGCCTCCTTCAGCATCGCCAAGTATTCGAGATACTGCGGTCGGAAGGAAGGCGGGTAGGATTCGTTCAGAAGAATGGCCCCCGCGTTGATCTCCACGAGCTTGCCATTCTCGCGCACAGCCGCAGCGAACTCATCGTGCATCGCTCGGGGAATGCACCTGAAATCATCCAGCCATGGGAGAGTGCGGTATCTCCCATCATCGTCTTGCCAGGCGCCCATCCACCACCACGGGTGGGCGATGGTGTCAACGCGCGGGTGCTGGGCGAGAAATAGATTCTGCCGATGGTAGGACCGTATGACGGCCTCACGATTCAGGGGCGCGCCCAGCGGCCAGTGGGCGCCGCCGATGACATACTCGAAGCCCAGGCGCTCGCAGAGATCGTCAGGAAGGTAAAGCGCGAGCGGCCCTTCCGCGCCCTCGTCCCACACTCCGTATATATGGGCATCGGGGCCCGCCTCGCGGTTGCGCTCGAGGTCATACTCGCGCAGACATGACACCTCGACGCCGAAATGAAATCCGTCGCGCGAGTCGAGCGCATCATACTCGCGCCGCGCTGCTTCGAGCGCCGGGATGTTGCGGTCGCAGTGGAGATGGTCTGTGACGCCGCCGCGCGCGACCCCGGCCTCGCGCATTCCGCTTCGGATGGACGCGAGAGTCGTATCGGGCTTCCCGCACGGCGAGTGCCGCGAGTGAGCGTGCCAATCGCAGCTAATCGTCAACTCTGATTACCCTCCGCCATTGCCCTGCTCAGCCCCTCGTTCGTTACACGACGTCGCCCCACCTGCTTCCTGTCTCTCTTGTGCAGCTCTCGAGGGCGGGCGACCCCATCGGGGTCGCACAATTGAGTGCCTCGCTCAGTTGTCATTGCGACCCCGACCAGTCGGGGGGGGGATCTCAGACCGGGGGCGAGACTTGCCCGCCTCAGGCGGGTAAACTTCGCTCCGACCAGCCGCGACTCGCAATGACGGCTTTCACACTCTTCCGCGAGGCTCAATAATGCAGCGTGACAAAAGAACGCGAGTGAACGCTCATGCTTCGGATTCTGGCGCGACCGCCTGTAGGGCGCGGGTTCCATCCCCCGCCGGACGCGCTCAATTGCCCGGGGCGATCTCCTGACTCCATCGCAGGCTCTGCCCCTCGACGGAAATTTGCCACGGCCTGCCCTCCGCTTGCGCATGCACGCGCCAGCGCCCCTGGGCGTTCGTCCACTCAAACCCCTCCTGGCCGGGCAGCGTGGAAACCAATGCGGGCGTTTGCTCTGACCGGCGCGCCAGGACCAATGCCAGGTAAACTCGCCGCATGGTAGGCTCTCGGTTAGGGACTGCTCGGACCCGGACGCTGATGGCGCGCTCACCCAGCGGACCATACGACGCCCCTTCGGGCGCCGTCCAGCGGGCGCCGCGCCACCACGCCGACGTCGGCGACAGCGGCTCATCGAATCCAAGATGTTCAAAACCGCCGATTGAGAGCGCCGGCGCTGCGGGCAAAGCGAAGTGCACATCAAGGTCAACGCCGAATTGCCCTCGCAGATACGCGGCGGCGCCGGCGACCTGCGGCTCCTCAGCGAAGACTTGCAAGTTCCAGTCCGTCTCCTGCGTGCCCCGCAGCTCATCCAGGATCACCACGGCCTCGGATGCTCCGATGTACAGCACGTGCCGGCGCCAAGTGATGGGATCAATCGTGCGTGGGCCCGGAAGGAGGCGCGCGTTGAAACCTGGGTCGCGGACAGGTTGATCACTCGTGCGCCACAGCCGCGTGACCGTCATCTCCCCGCAGATGTAGTCAACATGCTCTCCGAGCGTGCTGGCGACGATGTCAAAATGTGTTCCCACCTCGTTCCAGCCGTCGAAGCTGATGCGGTTGTGCAGCCAGGAGAAGGTGTCGAGGTTTGGGAAATACTGCGTGCCGAAGTCTGCCAGCACAGGCCGCCCATACGCATACCAGATCAACGATCCCTCGTCGGCATCGTAGTGCGATCGGCTGGGCCCCATCTTGACGAGCAGATAGCTCTCCGTCCCATCGTCGTGCGCCTTACGGAAGATTGCCCCGAGCCCTTCGTACAGGCGACTCTGGTGATGCATGGGATCGGGCGCATCAGGAAGGGCGCGGTCTATGAAGCAGAGAGGTTGCCACCAGATCATGCCTCCAGCGTAATCGTGCAGCGAAATGGCCGGGGCGCCCGCGCGCTTCCACGCCGTCATCATCCTCCGGCTAAACGCCGGATCGCTCGCCGCCGTCGCCTTGGCCGCCCAGGCGAAGTACGCTTGCAGCGATTGACTCCAGCCGTAACTCGTAACGTGGCCGATGGTGGGCAACATGCAGAAACCCGCGCGCGGATCCTTGGGTGTTTGAATCGCGGCAAGATACTCAAACGCCTTCTTCATCATGGGTTCGATGGCGAACAGGTCGCCGCCTCCGGCATTCCCCACCGCAGCCGCCATCACCATCATGGCGCCAAGGGTGAAGAGTTGGTAAGTTGACGGCTCCTCCTGGCACCCGCTGGGGAAATGGATTTCTCGGAGAAACCGGGCAGCCTCGGTCACGGCGCAGTCCATCCACTCGCGCTGACGCGGATGCCCGCTCAAGAGCGCTGCGCAGGCGCCCTTGGCCGTCACATAATCGGGGTGGAAGTTCTTTCCGCCCCGGACCACGCCCGCCTCGGCTGCGGGCCAGTAGTCGGCGGTGGAGGCCACTTCCGCGATGAATGCGAACTTCCGGAGAAAAGCTCGCCGTTCCACCGTCGTGAATGCTGCGCTGCCCGCGACCAGGTCAAAGGCCACACAGGTGGCGCGCCAGGGGCGAGTGAAACCGATGTCAGCGTTGTACATGGGTCCTGTCATCAGCCGGATCCACTCGTCCAGTTGAGCGGCAATCTGCGCCTTGGCCTTTTCGGCGTAGCTCACATCACCCGTGGCCAGGTAAGCTCCCGCCCAATCGCTCCCCACCGCGCCCCTGCCTGAGGCATCTCCGCCGTGCCGGTCGTTCACATGGACTGCGAAACTATCGCGCAGCCACGTCCAGTTCTGGAGAGCGCTGCGCGTCGCGGCCACCTCATCGGGCATGAGCATCAAGTGAGGAAAGCGGATATCGTCAATGCCCTCCCAGTCGAGAGTCATATGGTGATACTCATCCAACCCCAGGTAATGCAACTGCCTGAACATTCCTTCGATCTGTTGCGCATCCGTCTCAGGGGCTCCGTCGTGGCGCTTGAGCATCCCGAGGAAGAAAAGCTTCTGGCCCTCCTGCAATCTGCTCGTGAAGGCCAGATGCCTCTGGACTCCGGCCTGCGAGGCCGAGACCACATAGGGTTGAAATCCGCCGACGCAGCGCGTTCTGGAGGGGCGAATGGCGCCGATTACCAGCAGGTCTCCCCGATCTTTCCGCTCCGACCAGCATGACCAGAGCGGAACCAGGTTCTTCTCCCAACCGTGGAACGGGATGAGGAAGATCTCGTCGGGCGTTTCGGGATAGCGCACCGCATAGACTTGCCGCCCGCAGTCGCCCCTTGGCCCGCGCCAGGCCTCTGTCGTGCCAATGCGCCAGAGAGCGTGCGTGGGCTCAAAACGCTCGGCCTCATAAAATTCCCACACGGCCTGCCCCTCGAGGGCCGCCGTGCAGCGCTGAAGAACCTGAACCGCTGGCGTGACCGCGTCGAGTTGATACTCGAATATGATCTCGCCATCGTCGGCCAGCTCGTAAGTCTGGCGGGCCCTGAGTAGAACCGGCCCTTGCTCTAAGACCTGGCAGCGGAGCGCTTTGCACAACGCCCGACTTTGCCAGAACGCGCTCCCAAACCATTGCCCATCGGGTCCGCGTATCTCAGCGATTGGGCCTGGCATTTTGTCCAAGGGTCGCGGCGGGTCAAAGTCCATGTAGGGCTCTGCGCCGTCCCCGGTTACCCAGGCGAGGCGGATTCCAAGTTCATCATTGCAGAGCTCGACACGGTCCGCGCCGGCGGTCAAGCGCAGCGCACGCTGCGAGTTGGCTGGTCCCCTCCGCAGACGATAGATTTTCCGCGCGTGCGCCTTGAGATCGGCCGTGTACCAGACCTCGGCGCCGCCCTCGCCGCGGACGAGCTGCGCCGGCGCCGCGTGCCCGGTTTCATCAACCACGCACAGGGGCGCGCCTGCCGCCGCTATGCGTTCCGCGGTCTTCGCATCGAGATCAACATGTGCTGCCTGCGCCGGCCACTCCAGGCCGAAATACTCGATCACCTCCCATTCGAGGTATGCGTCACTGCCGGTTGGTTTATGAACCATTTCAAAAGTCTCGGCAGCGAGATCCCCTGGCCTCACGGCTCCAGACCCGTGGGGTCTTCACCGCGCCGGGATTGGTCCCCTGCATGTCATGAAGGGGACGCGCGCGAGCGCCTCACCCGACAGTCTTGACAAGCCACATTCTATTAGATTACTCTGAGCTGCACCTTGGAAGGCTCTGCTCCCGCGCACAGGACAAGCCCGGCGTCTTCTGGTTCTCAACGCCTGCGCACAGGCGCTGGCTTGCTGCTGCTCGTTTTAGCCTATGTGGTTTTAGCGTGGGTTGGAAGCCAGGGCCGATGGCACCGACTGGTAGCGTTCGGGCCGTGGCCGCTGACAGCCGTGATTCTCGCAGCCGCAGGCGCATTTCTCGGGCTGCTTCTCTGGATCACACTGCTCTCTGCCAAGTTGGAGATGAGACTGTGGCACCAGGCAGCAGCGGCAATCGTGGCGGCTGCCATTTTCTGGCCTGCGAGGAAATGGGGGCTGTGGGTGGCGGGCGACCTGGCGCTTTTCTTCGCAGCGGTTCTTGCGGGCCTTCTGGCGGCAAGAGCCGTCAGAGAACCCAATATGCTGGTGCCTATCGCTGTCGTGGCCGCGATGGTTGACATCTGGGGAGTCTATTGGGGATTCGTTGCGCACATCATGGAGAAAGCGCCGCAGGTGGCCGAAAGCTTCTCGGCCCAACTGCCTATATCCGGCAAGGAAATGGCTGCCCTCCCGCTGGTGAGCTCTGTGGGAGCTGGCGATATGCTTTTCGCAGCACTATTTTTTGGATGCGTGTGGAAGTTCGGCCTGCCAGTGAGGCGCACAGCGGCGGCCATGTGGACGGCCGTCCTGCTCGGGCCGGTGGTGGTGATGGTGGCAGCGCAGGCCACCGGGCGCGAACTCAGGGTGCTTCCGGGGCTTCCTTTCCTCGCCGCCGCCGTGCTGGCAGCCAACTGGAAACAGTTTGACCTCTCTCGCAGCGAGAAGAGGGCTACATTCTGGTGCGTGTTCATCTGCGCAGGGGCTATAGCCATCTATACGGCACTCAGGCACTTTCTGAGAGCCGGAGCTGGATGACCTCGGGCCCAGGGTCATTCTCAGGTTAGCCGAGGAATGCAGGACCGATATAGACCACAAGAGATCGAGCCAAAGTGGCAGCAGCGGTGGCGCGACGACGGCATCTTCCGCACACCGCCTGTTGAGTCGGTGGTTTCAGGCGAGAAGCCGAAGTTCTATTATCTCGACATGTATCCATACCCCTCGGGCGACCTGCACATGGGCCACATGCGAAACTACACCATAGGCGACGTCGTGGCCCGGTACCGGATGATGCGAGGCGACAACGTGCTGCACCCGATGGGATGGGACGCCTTCGGCATCCCGGCCGAGCAGGCCGCGATACAGAGGCAGGTGCACCCCAGAATCTGGACAGAGCAGTGCATCCCCAAGATGCGCCGACAGTTCGACATGCTTGGCATATCCTTCGACTGGGACAGGGAAATAGACAGCTCGAAGCCGGAGTATTATCGCTGGACACAGTGGTTTTTCCTGAAATTCTATGAGCGGGGCCTGGCATATAAGAAGAAGGCGCCGGTCAACTGGTGCCCGCGCTGCGAGGTTGTGCTGGCCAACGAAGAGGTAGTTTCGGGGCGCTGCTGGCGGTGTGATTCCCCGGCGACCAGCCGAGAGCTCGACCAGTGGTTCTTCCGCATAACGGCCTACGCCGACAGGCTTCTTCAGGACATTGAGCTGCTGGAGGAATGGCCGGAGCGAGTGAGGGTAATGCAGAGAAACTGGATCGGCCGCAGCGAGGGCGTTGAGTTCGAGATGCCTGTGGCCGGCGCGGAGGACCTGAGAATATCCGTATTCACTACAAGGCCAGACACTTGCTACGGCATGACTTATGTCGTTCTGGCGCTGGAGCATCATCTCGTTGATTCGCTTGTGAAAGACCCCGCGACGGCCAAAAGAGTAATCGCCTTGAGAGAACAGGCGCGCTCCTTGACCGACACGCAGCGCGCTGCCCAGGGAAAGGATGGCGTGTTTACAGGGTCATACGCAATCAATCCTCTGACTGGCGAGCAGGTGCCCATCTGGGTAGCCGATTATGTCCTTGCTGAATACGGGACTGGCGCAATCATGGCCGTTCCGGCTCATGACCAGAGAGACTTCGAGTTTGCCCGCGAGCGCGGGCTGCCCATCCGGGTTGTCATCGAGCCGCCGGGCCAGCGCCTCGACCCGGACGAAATGCAGCAGGCCTATATCGAGCCGGGCGTCCAGGTGAACTCGGGCCCGTTCGATGGACAGCCCAGCGAGCAAGCCTGGCATACTATTGCCGATTACATGGAGGCGCATAGCATTGGGCGTAGGAAAGTGAACTACAAGCTGAGGGACTGGCTCATCTCGCGGCAGCGCTACTGGGGGGCTCCGATCCCGATAATATACTGCGATTCTTGCGGCACCGTTCCCGTTGCCGAGGAAGATTTGCCTGTGCTTCTTCCGCTGAATGTCGAGTTCACAGGAAAAGGCGGGAACCCGCTCGAGAAGGCTCGAGATTTCATAAACACGACATGCCCGCACTGCGGCCGGCCCGCTCGCCGGGAAACCGACACCATGGGAACCTTCGTGGATTCCTCGTGGTATTTCTTGCGCTTCGTCAGCCCGCGCGAGAACGCGGCCCCGTTTGACAAGAACGCTGTTGCGATGTGGATGCCAGTGGATCAATATGTGGGCGGCATCGAGCACGCGACCCTGCACCTCATCTACGCTCGCTTCTTCACGAAAGTTCTGTTCGACATGGGCCTGGTGAAATTCCAGGAGCCTTTTGCGCGGCTTTTCACACAGGGCATGGTCTATAAGGACGGGGCCAAGATGAGCAAGTCGCGCCGGAACGTGGTGTCTCCAGACGACATGTGCGAGAAATATGGAGCTGACACGGCGCGCGTGTTTATCCTGTTCCTTGGCCCGGCGGATGAGGACGCCGAGTGGAGCGACAGGGGAGTAGAAGGCAGCTTCAGGTTCCTGAACCGTTTCTGGAGGCTGGCTGTCGCAAATGCTGAGCTTTTTGACCCAGACTGGAGAGCGACGCTGACATCCGCCGGGTGGCGGACTCCCAGCGAGGACTCGCCCCGGCGGGCCCTGAGACGCAAGACGCACGAGACTATCCAGAAGGTCGGCGCCGACATTCAGCGCTTTCATCTGAATACTGCTGTGAGCGCTATCATGGAGCTCGCAAACCAGGCCGCCGACTTCCCTGCCCAGGCGAACTTGCAGGACAGGGCGGACCGCACAGTTTTCAGCGAGGCGATAGAAGTTCTTATGCTTCTGCTGTGCCCGTTCGCTCCCCACATTTGCGAGGAGGTATGGCACAAGCTGGGGAAGAGCGAAAGCGTCTGCCTTCAGCAATGGCCGAAATTCGATGCGGAAGCCGCCGCCAGCGAACAGGTTACGCTGGTGGTTCAGGTGAACGGGAAGGTTCGCGCGCGGCTGACCGTTTCGGCCGATGCTGCTGATGAACTGTTGCGCGAAGCTGCCTTCGCCTCCGAAAGGGTGCAGCGCCACATCGAGGGGAAGAGGCTGGAGAAGGTGGTGGTGGTGAGACCCGCAGAAGACAAAGGCAGCAGGCTGGTGAACATAGTGGCTCGATGATGCTCGCTCTCGCGCTGGTGAGGAACTCGCAGGCAATAGGATGTTGGGCGGGCCTCTTTACATGAGGCCGCAGGCACGCTTATATTACTGAGCCTGGCGTATTAGGGTTACAAACATGCGGGCGCACCCATAAAGGGTGCGGCTACACCATCCGTCGAAACGGCAAGGAAGTGTAGCCGCAGGCTTCGTGCCTGCGCCGGAAAGTGCATAACTCTATTACGCGAGATTCAATAGACTCTCGCAAGGAGGTGTGGTCCAAATGCTGAAACCGCTGGGGGACAGGATACTGGTTGAGCCGCTGGAGGCGGAGGATGTGAGCCCGGGAGGCATCGTCCTTCCCGACACTGCGAAGGAGAAGCCGCAGAAGGGTAAGGTGCTGGCCGTGGGCCCGGGGCGCGTTCAGGAGAACGGCCGGGTGGTTCCTCCTGAGGTCAAAGTTGGCAATAAGGTAATCTTCTCGAAATACGGCGGCGCCGAAGTGAAGATAGATGCCAAAGAATACACCATCCTGCGAGAGAATGATATCCTCGCAGTGATTGATTGAGCGAATTCACCCTTCGTCCGCGTGGGTTCCGGCACATTACTTAGAACGGAGGCACATCGAGATGCCAAAAGGCCTGCGTTATCACGAGGAAGCCAGGAGAGCGCTGGAGCGCGGGGTCAACATCCTCGCCGACGCAGTGCGAGTCACACTCGGTCCTCAGGGCAGAAGCGTTGTCCTGGCGAAGAAGTGGGGTTCTCCGACTGTGATAGACGACGGCGTCACCGTGGCAAAAGAGATCGAGGTGGAGGACCGGTTTGAGAATCTCGGCGCCCAGCTCATGAAAGAGGCCGCGACGAAAACCAATGACGTGGCAGGCGACGGCACCACCACGGCCACCGTGCTCGCCCAGGCCATGGTCAGGGAGGGCCTGAGGGCGGTGGCGGCTGGCGTCAATCCGATGATAATGAAGAAAGGGGTTGACACAGCAGTTTCCGAGGTAGTCGCCGCCATTAAAGATATGAGTAAACCAGTAGAAGACAGGGCTGCGATAAGCCAGGTGGCCGCCATATCTGCCAGGGATCGCACAATCGGCGAACTCATCGCCGAGGCCATGGATAAGGTCGGCAAGGAGGGTGTCATAACGATCGAAGAAGGCAAGACGGCGCAGACGACCCTCGAGATAGTTGAGGGCCTCCAGTTTGACCGCGGCTACATCTCCCCTCATTTCATCACTGACCCAGAGCGAATGGAGGCGGTGCTGGAAGACCCGCTCATCCTGATTCATGAGAAAAAGACATCGTCAGCAGCCGACCTGCTGCCGGTCATGGAGATGGCAGTGCGTCTGGACCGCTCTCTGCTCGTAATCGCTGAGGATGTGGAGGGAGAAGCCCTGGCGACGCTCGTGGTCAACAAGCTCAGGGGGGTTCTGAAGGGAGCAGCCGCGAAAGCTCCGGCCTTTGGCGATAGGCGCAAGGCGATGCTGCAGGACATCGCGATTCTCACGGGCGGAACCTTCCTGTCCGAAGACCTGGGCGTCAAGCTCGAGAGTGTTGAAGAGCGAATGCTCGGCCGCGCGAAGAAGGTCGTTCTCTCCAAGGAGGACACCACGGTAATAGAGGGCGCAGGTCAGGCCGAAGCGATAAAGGGAAGGATTGCCCAGATAAGGAAGGAACTGGATGAAACGGAATCCAGCTACGACCGCGAGAAACTTCAGGAGAGGTTGGCCAAGCTGGCGGGCGGCGTCGCCGTCGTCAAGGTGGGAGCTGCCACCGAGACCGAGATGAAGGAGAAGAAACACCGCATCGAGGACGCGCTTTCGGCCACCCGCGCAGCAGTTGAGGAGGGAATAGTCCCGGGCGGTGGCGTGGCTTTCCTGAATGCTCTTGACCGCGTCAAGAGGCTGAAGCTCGAGGGCGAGGAGGCCGTCGGCGTTGAGATTGTGCGCAGAGCCCTCGAAGAACCGACGCGCTGGATTGCAAATAACGCCGGGCTCAAGGGCGATTTCATCACCGAAAAGATAAAGGGGTTGAGCAGGGGACGCGGGCTCGACGCTTTGACGGGCAACTATGTTGATATGGTCAAGGCGGGAATCGTTGACCCAGCCAAGGTCACGAGGACGGCCCTCCAGAATGCTGCCAGCGTAGCGACCATGCTTTTCACTACCGAGGCAGCCGTCGCAGAGTTGCCAGAGAAGAAGGCGCCGCCGTCTGCCCACTCGCACCCCTATTGAGACTGGCATACTTGGGTTCACGGAACGAATGGCGCTCCGAAGCTGCTTTCGCGGTCATGATACCTTGTCTGCGCCGGTGCCAGCGAACCTGGAGGCGCCCTGTAGGGCGGGCCTGCGGCTAAGCCTACGGCCGCCGTGGCGGCCGCCAGAAGTCAGGCGGGCGCCCTACAGTGCTACCTGGAGCAGAGCGGGGCGTCCCTATCACGGTGGTACAACGACTGCCGATGTGAAACCCGCTCTGCCGGTGAACGTATTGCGCGAGGCACACTAATTTCTCGACATGGAAGAGCACATAGGTCGAAATCGCACCGCGCGGCACTCCTTCGGCTTTGACGATGTTGCCATCGTCCCAGGAGCTGTTACGCTGGACCCGGAACTTGTTGATGTTTCCTGGGAAGCTGAAGGCCGCAAGTTCAACCTCCCCGTTATGGCGGCTGCCATGGACGCCGTCGTGAACCCCCGCATCTGTGGGCTGCTCGGGGAACTTGGAGCGATAGCTGTCCTGAATTTGCTGGGATTGCAGACTCGCTACGAGAACCCCGAAGAGGCGATAGAAGAGATCATCCAGAGCCCGGCGGAAAAGGCTGTAGAAACAATCCAGCGGGTCTATTCCAAGCCCGTCAGCGAAGACCTTGTGGGCACGCGCGTTGAGCAGGCAAAGGTTTCCGGAGGCCCGGTTGCAGTTTCCTGCACGCCCACGGCGGCCCCTCGGATGGCGGAAATCATAGGCCCCGGAAGGTTGGACATTCTCGTCGTCCAGTCCACGGTCACGACGGCGAGGCACATCTCGGACCGTTACAAGCCGCCCTCTATAAAGAAGCTGGCCGAACTCCTGGGGGCGCCTGTAATGGTTGGGAACTGCGTGACCTACGAGGCCGCCATCGAGCTCATGCAAGAAGGGGCCAGCGGCATCCTGGTAGGAGTGGGGCCCGGCGCCCAATGCACCACTCGCAGAGTCCTGGGAATAGGCGTTCCCCAGATAACAGCCATATGCGACGCCGCCGCTGCCAGGGACGATTTCCAGAAATCCAGCGGCTGCAGGGTTGCAATCGTAGCCGATGGGGGCATGCGAGTGGGAGGCGACATCAGCAAAGCCATCGCCGCGGGAGCCGACGCAGTCATGTTGGGGTCTTCGCTGGCGATGTCACAGGAGGCGCCAGGCAAAGGATACCAGTGGGGGATGTCAACGGGCGATCCCCTTCTTCCTCGCGGCGCCAGAATAGTGGTGGGCACAGCCGGCACCTTGAAAGAAATACTTCTTGGGCCCAGCAAGAGAGAAGATGGGTCCATGAACCTGATAGGAGCGCTGCGCCTCGCAATGGCGACCTGCGGCGCCCGCAGCATAGCCGAAATGCAGAAGACGGAGCTTGTCATCGCCCCGAGTCTTCTCACCGAGGGCAAAGCGGAACAGCGCATTCAGAAGGTCGGCCACGGCAAGGATTGAGGGCGTGCGCGTGGCTGTCAGCAGAGACAGGCCCTGGGTCTGAAGGTCTTATCTGCCGACCTTGAGGCAAAAAAGCCCTCTGGTTCCACAGCCTGATCCTCTGGCAGGTGACTATGGCAGGAACGAAGGAACCGCGAGAACTTGTTCTCATCGTGGACTTCGGCGCCCAGTACGGTCAGTTGATCGCCCGGCGGGTGCGCGAGTGCAAGGTCTATTGTGAGATAGTGCCCCATGACACGCCGCTGAAGCGGATTCTCGCCCGGCGGCCCAAAGGAATAGTTTTCTCAGGCGGCCCGGCCAGCGTTTACGAGCGGGACGCTCCTCAATGTGACCCCGCTCTCTTCGACGCCGGAATTCCCATCCTGGGCATCTGCTACGGGATGCAGCTTATGGCGAAACTGGCGGGCGGAGAAGTCATTGGGGCCGGAAAGCGCGAGTTCGGCAAGGCTGAGCTGCACGTGCAGCCCGGAGCCGTACTTTTCCAGGGCTTGAACCCGAGGCTCATCTGCTGGATGAGCCACGGCGACATAGTTTCGAAGCCGCCTCCAGGTTTCCGACTCGACGCCGTGAGCCGGAACTCTCCGGTGGCGGCCATGTCGCATCCCGAAAAGAAGCTCTTCGGTGTGCAGTTCCATCCAGAGGTCGTCCACACGCCCTGGGGGCTGGAGGTGTTCCGCAATTTCCTCTACGCGCAGTGCGGCTGTCAGGGCCTGTGGACGATGGGAAACTTCATAAGGCGAACCGCGGCGGAAATCAGAGGGAAGACCGCCGGAGGCCGCGTCATCTGCGCTCTGAGCGGCGGCGTGGACTCCGCGACCGTCGCCGCTCTCGTGCATCGCGCAATCGGCGACAAGCTCACCTGCATATTTGTTGACCACGGGCTCATGAGGAAGGGGGAGGGGGAGGAGGTCGTTCGCACCTTCAAAGATCATTTCAAGATGAACCTGATCTATGTTCCCGCGCAGGAAAGATTCCTCTCGCGGCTGAAGGACGTGGGCGATCCGGAAAAGAAGCGTCGCATCATAGGGCAGCAGTTCATCGCCGTCTTCGAGGAAGAGGCCAAGAAGCTTGGCAATGTGGAATTCCTCGCCCAGGGCACTCTTTACCCGGATGTCATAGAGAGCGGAACCCGAACCGCTGCCGGCATCAAGACTCATCACAATGTGGGCGCTCTGCCGGAGCGGATGAAGCTGAAGCTCATTGAGCCGCTGCGAGAAGTTTTCAAGGACGAGGTGCGAAGGCTTGCGCAGGAACTGGGCCTGCCCGACGAGTGGGTGTGGAGACAGCCCTTCCCAGGCCCCGGCCTGGCTATAAGGATTCTTGGACAGGTCACCAAAGAGAAACTCGAAACCGTGCGGGAGGCCGACGCTATAGTCATCGAGGAGATAAAGAAAGCTGGACTTTATCGGAAGCTTTTCCAGAGCCTCGCGGTGCTCACCTCCATGAAGAGCGTGGGCGTCGTAGGAGACCAGCGCACATATGGAAACACAATCGTGGTCAGGGCCGTTACAGCAGAGGATGCCATGACGGCCGACTGGGCTCGCCTGCCCTACGAAGTCATGGAGCGCATCAGCACCCGCATCATGAACGAGGTCCCCGGCGTAAACCGCGTGGCCTACGACATAAGCTCGAAGCCCCCGGCCACGATAGAATGGGAATGACATATGGCGGGCGCAGGCGTGCGCAGCGCCATCTGGAAGACGACACGGAAATCGGAGGTATGAGTCAGCGTGCTCACAGATGATGTCAAGGAAATCCTGCTGACCGAACAGCAAATCGGCCAGCGAGTCAAGGAGCTCGCCGAGCAGATATCGCGCGACTACGAGGGCAAAGAGCCCGTGCTTGTCTGTGTCCTCAACGGCGCGTTCATGTTCCTGGCCGACCTCGTGCGCTGCCTCACCATCCCGATAACCGTAGATTTCGTCAAATGGGTGAGCTATGGCGACGACACGCGCTCCAGCGGGGTGGTGCGAATCCTCAAGGACCTTGACGAAAGCGTGGAGAGCAGACATGTCCTTATTGTGGAAGATATAATAGACACCGGGCTAACGCTCCACTACCTCATGGAGAACCTCAGAGCCCGCAATGTCGCCAGTCTGAAGGTGGTGGCTCTCCTCGACAAGCCGAGCCGCAGGAAGATAGCTGTCAAGGCCGATTATCTTGGCTTCTCGGTGCCAGATGCTTTCGTCGTTGGCTACGGCCTGGATTTCGCCCAGAACTATCGGCACCTGCCTTTCGTGGGGGTCCTCAAGGCGGAAATATACGCTGGCAAAGACACACCGCCGGAACCGCTTTGAGAGGAGGTCAACTCGGAGTAACAGAAGCCATATTCTGGGTATGATATAGACGGGTCTGCACTCGCCCCATTTCATTTGTCAGTTCCCACAGAACGCGACTCGTGATCTCGTCCTTCCTGAGATACAACAGTCCGTCCCCTGGGATATGAGAGGAAGATGAAAAATCCAAACAATCAGAACAACCCCGGCGTGGCCACGCTCACGAAAGAGGCCAGAATGGAACTGAGCGACCTCGAGGCGAAAACGCTCGACGAGCTCCAGTCGATTGCCAAAGACATTGGCGTGCCCGATTTCTCCAGGCTGAGGAAGCACGACCTGACGCTCGCGATTCTCAAGCGGCAGACGGAGACCAACGGCTTCATCTTCAGCACCGGCATTCTGGATATTTTGCCGGAGGGTTACGGCTTCTTGCGAACTTCGGGCTACCTCCCCGGACCTGAGGATGTCTATGTCTCTCAATCGCAGATAAAGCGTTTTGGCCTCAGGACCGGCGATACCGTCGTCGGCGCGGTAAGACCGCCCAAGGATAGCGAGCGCTACTACGGCCTGCTCCATGTTCTTGCGGTTAACGGCGATCCCCCTGACAAGCTGAAACAGCGCCAGCCTTTCGACGAACTTATCCCGGTCTATCCGCTGCAGAGACTGAATCTTGAGACGGCCAGCAAGAACATATCGGGCAGGCTCATCAACCTCGTCGCTCCCGTGGGAAAGGGACAGCGCGGTCTGATAGTTTCACCTCCCCGCGCGGGCAAGACCACACTCCTGAAAGTCATAGCTAACAGCACCACAGCCAATCACCCGGAATGTGTTCTCATGGTGCTTCTCATTGACGAAAGGCCAGAGGAAGTGACCGACATTCGCCGCTCAGTGCAGGGCGAAGTGGCGGCGAGCACTTTCGACGAGCTGCCGGAAAACCACATGAAAGTCCAGGAGATAGTCCTGGAGCGCGCGAAGCGCCTGGTGGAGCAGGGCAAGGATGTTGTTGTTCTTCTCGATAGCCTTACGAGACTTGCGAGGGCTTCTAACCTCACCGTAAACCCGAGCGGCCGCACCCTGTCGGGGGGCCTCGATCCCAGCGCGCTGTATCGCCCCAAACGCTTCTTCGCGGCGGCGCGAGCCATAGAGGGCGGCGGAAGCCTGACCGTCATAGCCACCTGCCTGGTGGACACAGGCAGCCGCATGGACGAGGTCATCTTCGAGGAATTCAAGGCGACGGGAAACATGGAGCTGATTCTGGACAGAACCCTTTCGGACCGCCGCATCTTCCCCGCGATAGACGTCAGGCGCTCCGGCACGCGCCACGAGGAACTACTCATGCCCGAGGAGGAACTTCGCCGCGTCTGGCAGCTCAGGCGAGTCCTGAACGCGCTTGATACGGCTCAGGCGACCGAGCTTCTCCTCACCGGCCTCAACAAGACCGCCTCCAACAAGGAATTCCTCGACTGGGTAGAGAAGGAACTCAAGCCGGACAACCGCACCTGAGGCGAGAAACCCGCCAGCCTCCTGGCTCTTATTGAACCTCGCATAGATGCTTTACGACCGGACCTGTCATTGCGAGGCCGAAGGCCGTGGCAATCTCAGGCCTGGAATGGGATTGCTTCGCTTCGCTCGCAATGACCGCGGTAAACATAATTTGCGAACCTCTATAGCTCCACGTGTAGGAGATTCCCACCTGTGGTGAGCGGAGACGAACCATGATTGTAATCATGGAGATAGGCGCTACAGAACAACAGACCCAGGATGTAATAAACGCCATTCATGAAGCTGGTCTGCGTTCCTTCGTGAACCCAGGCGTGGAGAGAAAAGTAATCGCCTGCCTTGGGGTGGTTGATGCGGAAAAGGCCATATTCCGCGACCGGTTCGCGAGCATGCCGGGGGTCGAACGAGTTGAACTTATCTCCGAACCTTACAAGCTGGCGTCCCGACACGCTCATCCAGACCCCACGATAGTCAAGGTTGGAGGGACGCTGCCTGGCGCCACGCCCGCGGAAATAGGAGGAACTCAACTGGCCATGATCGCCGGGCCGTGCAGCGTGGAATCGCGCGAGCAGACCATCGAGACAGCTCTGGCTGTGAAGGCGGCGGGAGCCAATCTTCTTCGCGGCGGCGCCTTCAAGCCGAGAAGCTCGCCCTACTCTTTCCAGGGCCTCGGGCACAGGGGCCTGGAGATACTTGCGGAAGCCCGCGAGGTCACCGGCCTTCCTGTCGTCACAGAGGTCATGGAACCCCAGGATGTTCGCACCGTGAGCGGCTACGCCGACATGCTCCAGATCGGCGCCAGGAACATGCAGAATTATCCGCTTCTCAAGCGGGCGGGAAAGTCTGACCTTCCGCTTCTGCTCAAGCGGGGCCCGGGCTGCAAGGTCAGGGACCTTCTGATGGCCTGCGAGTATGTCATGCTCGAGGGGAACAGGTCGGTCGTCCTGTGCGAGCGCGGCATCACCACCTTCGAGGACTCAACGCGCTACACCTCCGACATAAACGCCGTGCCCGTCATCAAGCACTTCAGCCACCTGCCGGTCATCTTCGACCCAAGCCATGCGACCGGCGACTCGAGATATGTTGCCGCGCTGGCAAAAGCTGCGATAGCCGCTGGAGCCGACGGGCTGATGATTGAGGTCCATCCGCGTCCGCAGGAGGCGCTCTCCGACGGCCCCCAGGCGCTTGTGCCGGACAGGTTCAAGACCCTCATGGGCGAACTGCATCTCCTGTCGGCGGCCCTGGGGCGAAAAATGCCGTCGTAGGCAGCGTTTCAGCTTTCGGTCTGGGACCCCTCGGGCGACTCTGGCCGCGCCAGATTCTCAGGCGGGCGCTCCTTTCGTCGGGTGCGCCGCGTTCTTTTCGTCTTGCGGCCCGCTGCCCGCGCCAGCCACATCGCCGCAAGGGCCGCCGCCACTCCCAGAAAGAATGCCTCGACCTAGGGCGCAGCGCCTCGCTGCGCTTCTTCTGAAGCCGCGGCTGGCGCCATCTCGACCTCCCGCGCGCCGCTGCGGACCATGCTCCGAGTCCCGGCTCTCTTTCTCATCTGTGGAGCGATAATGGCGGCCAGCACCCCCAGCATTGCAATCACGATTAGCAATTCAACAAGTGTAAAGCCGCCTTCCCGCTTGGCAGCCATCGGTCGCATCGAATCCCCTCCAGGGCTTTCCCCAAGAGCGTATATCAAAACCGCCACACCTGGTAGCCGCAGCCTTTATGGCTGCGCTGGTTCCCTCGCCCCGCCAAATCGGGGTGGCTACCAGACGATGCGTTTTCTTACAGGCTCTAAAGCTCTTTCCTCCCGAAGATGAGCACGCCCAGGATGAGCATCCCAATTGTGAAGGCGAGCGCTTCGACAACGCCCTGCGCAACCTGTGAGCTGCTCACCTTTATCAGCGGCGCCTCATAATTGAGCTTGCCCAAGTTCGGCAAAATGGCGTGAATGCCCCGCAATAACCAGTAAAGCGGCGCGATGCCCCGCGCCCTTTCGGCCAGAAGGCTCACTATTCCGGGCCATTTTCCGAGTCCATATATGCCCAACCCGAGAAATCCCGCCATCGGGGCGGGCAAGAATGTGGAGAGCGTCATAGTCGAGGATGCCAGACTCAAGAGGGCAACTCCCAGCCGCAGCAGATTTCCAGCGACTTCAAAATCGAGTTGGCGCTGGTAATAGTAGATAATTCCGAACGTCACCGCCGACAGAACCAGCAGATTCAGGGCGATGACCAGAACCACGGCTGCGAACTTCGCGAGAACGAACTGATGCCGCGCAACAGGTTTGGAAAGAACGAATGCCGCGGTTCCCTGCTCCAAGTCTGATGTAATCGCGCCCATGCTCACGAAGCAAGTCAGAAGCGCCCCAAAGAAACCTATATAGCGCATGCCCGCCCAAGTGGCGAATCTCTGTAGCGTGGCGCCGTGCTTGGCTGCCCAGTCCTGACCCCACACCCCAAGCCCAAGGACGAAGATAATGCTGGCGGCAAGCGTGACCAGGAGCGAACGCCGCCTCACGGCCTCCCTGACGCTGTTCGACACCAAAACGAAGAACTTCACAGCCCCAACTCACGCCCTCGCCCAGCTCTCTCTGCGCCCGGGAACGGTAGGGGACCTGCTGTCCTGCGGCCGCTCATGCCCGGCGACCGAAGATCGCGCCCCCTCCGAAACCCGCAATTCGAGATCCCAAATTCGAAATTCGAAGTCCGAAATCCGAAATCCCGATTCCGCCTCACTCGATCTGAATCTTTACTGGCCTTGCCACCTTCGCCGCTTCGGTCTTCGGCAGGGTTATCTTCAGAAGCCCGTTTGCGAATTCGGCCTTCGCCTTGTCCGCTTGAACTTCAACGGGCAGTGGCACTGTCCGCTCGAAGGGCCCTCTGGTGCGCTCGGAGAGAAGCCAGGTCGCGCCTTCAGCTTTCCCGCCCGACACCCCGCCCCCTATCTTTACGCCGTCGGGCAGGACTTCCACGCTCAGGTCTTTCTTGTCAACGCCGGGAAGCTCCGCCGCGAGCAGCAAATCCTCGTCGGTCTCCGCCAGGTCCACATTTGGCAGACGCGCCTCAGCTTCCCGCGGGCCTCGGCGCCACCGACGAGGCCCAAACCCCTCGAACATCCTCTCCATTTCCTCGCGCATTCTGTCTAACATATCAAACGGTCTCCACGGTGTTAAGCGCATGGCTTATCCCTCCCTCTTCGTGAGGATCTCCACATACCGCTCTCGAGACATCTCCGCGCCATATGCTATGGCAGCCCGGATATCTTCCCCGGTTAGTTGCGGATACTCCGCCAGAATCTCCTCGATGCTCATGCCGTTGGCCAAGAAGTCGAGAATCAGAGAGACCCATATCCTGGTGCCGCGAATGCAAGGTTTGCCAAAACAGACGTCTGGATCGATGGAAATGCGCTCCAGGAGCTGATTCATGTTCGTTCTCCTCGTTTGACGGCCCGACACCAATTATACTCCAACTGCGCACAGCGGCGCCCCATCATACTCCAGAGCCATGTGGCAGCCCGCCAGCCGTCCACGAGCGCCCGCTGCCTTTCTTGGTAACCCCACCAGCGGCTTGGCTCCTGGTAAGGATCGTTGACGATAGGTTGGTCAACCGCGAGGGTCATGATTTCTTCTCATGCTGGCGGCACGATATACCCCTTGTCGTCCAACTTGCATTTGCACCCGAAGTCTCCTCTCGCTGCCTGCCCTTCGCCAATCTGCCAACCCGTTTGCGGACAGTAGCGGCTCCAGTATTCCTTGTGAGCCAGATTCTGATAGGTCAACAGAGCATGCAGGTCGGGTTGGAAATACACTATGTGGTCGTGGAGATCTCCTGGCCCTAGGGGCTCAAGAGGCCCCTCCGGTGACGCCTCTCGAGTGCCTCCCGGTCCCCCTATTACTGAATGGTGCGAGGCAGTCCGGCGGTAGCTTGTCTCGTACTTTCCATTTACAGCCGGGCCCGAACCAACATTGGCAACTCGCCAACTCCCTTCCCGACAGGCGAAGACCAAAACCGGGTGGATTGATGCGGCCTGCTGCTCCTGCATGATCCTGACTGTCTGCCTTGTTTGCCAAGCATAGTAGGCAGTAACAATCACCAGCAGACCTGTCAGAACAGCAATTGCGAAATTCATCGTGTCCTTATGAGTCTCCCATACTCAGGTTGGCCACCCTCACCACCTCATTCCCCCGGAAGTCAATCACTTTGACGGCGATGCGCCCGTCTTCGCGGGCCCCCCCTCCACAATGACGCGCACACTATCCTCGCCCAGCTTCCAATACCTCCAAAGGCCGACGCAACCCGTTCCGGCCTCAGCCTCGCCCAACGTGGCCCGCAACCCTCAGCAAAGAGGCAGAAGTGGCCTTTCAGGCGAACGCGGATCCGGGACAAGCCTCTTCTCCAGCGGAGAGATGTGCCAATCCATCTCTTCGAGTGGAAGGGTGCCGAGAAGAGGTTCCGCTCCGTGAGGGAGTTCGATCACTCTGACCTGACAGACACGCCTTTGGACCTCGACCTCCGCGATGCCAAATACTCGGTAATCGTGTTGGCCGCCATCTGCCCTGAATACTCGGACAGTACCCAGCTCCTCGAGCTTCAGGCGCTCGAGAAGGTCAACGGGAAGTGCCAGCTCGGCTGCGCCAGAATCAACGAGCGCAGCGCAGGAAATTTCCTCCCCCCGTCTCTCGGGCGGCAGGAAGCGGTTCTGCCAGTTCCTGACCTTTATCGGAATAGAGAAGACGCCCAATCGAATCACCTCCTCATCAGTTGGCTCTTTCTTCCGATGACTTTCTCCACCGCTGCCGCAATGTCTTTGCTCGTAAGCCCGTAGCGCTCCATTAGCTCCCGCGGGGAGCCCGAGCGCCCGAATACATCGCGTATCCCGACGCGCTGTATGGGGACAGGCTTCGTCTCGCCAACCACCTCAGCCACGGCGCTTCCAAGGCCGCCAAGTATGTTGTGCTCCTCCGCCGTGACTATTGCGCCTGTCTCCTCAGCAGCTCGCGCAACGGCCTCGGCGTCCACAGGTTTCACAGTCGCCATGTCGAGAACGCGGGCCTCTATGCCTCGCGAACTCAGTTTGTCAGCAGCCTCCAGAGCCTCGGCGACCATGACGCCGCACGCTATGATGGCGGCATGTTTGCCGTCCCTCAGCAGGCTCGCGCGCCCTATCTTGAAGTCGCACCCATCTTTGTAGATGACCGGCACCTTCGCTCTCCCCAGCCTCATATACACCGGGCCCTGATGCTCAGCCGCTGCGAAAACAGCCGCCTCTGTCTCAGGGCCGTCCGCCGGAACGATCACCGTCATGTTCGCCACGGCCCTCACTGCGGCCACGTCCTCGAGCGCCTGCGCCGACGCCCCGTCTTCGCCTGTCGTTATGCCTGCGTGGGTCGTGACTATTTTCACATTGAGATTGTTGTAAGCGACCTGGAGGCGTATCTGGTCAAAGCATCGGCCTGGAGCGAAGACGGCAAATGTGCTCACGAAAGGCAGCTTGCCGCTCATCGCGAAGCCTGCCGCCGCGCACATGATGTTTTGCTCCGCAATGCCGAGGTCAAAGAAGCGATCCGGAAACTTCTTCCCAAACACCCCGGTCTTCGTCGAACCAGAAAGATCTCCGTCCAGAACGACCAGGTCTTGCCTTACCTCTCCCAGCTTTGCTAAAGCGTCTCCATAGGCATCTCTTGTGGCGACCTCTTGACTCACCTTCGTCTCCTATCTTTTGTAGGGCGCGGGCCTGTCCCCCGCCGGATCGCTCTCGGCTCCCCTATCTTCAGCCGCAGGCCGATCCGCCTATGGCGGACACGACAGCTCGGCCAGCGCCTGACCCAGCTCATCCTTAGTGGGCGCTCGGCCGTGAAAGTCTGCAGCGCCCTCCATGAACGACACGCCTTTCCCCTTGACCGTGCGAGAAATTATGACAACCGGCTTCCCCTTTTGCTGCAAAGCCAGGTCAAGGGTATCGAGAATTTGTATCATGTCGTGTCCATCTATGGTCATGGTGTCCCAGCCGAAAGCCTTCCATTTCTCCTCCAGGGGCTCGAGGCGAATCGTGTCTTCCGTGGGCCTGGTCTGCTGTAGGCCGTTGCGATCCACTATGGCGGTCAGGTTGTCGAGGCGGTGATGAGCGGCCGCCATCGCTGCCTCCCAGACCTGCCCTTCATCGCACTCGCCATCGCCGAGCATCACATACACTCGCCATGAAGCCGCGTCGAGCCTCGCCGCCAGAGCCATTCCCAGGCCCACCGAAAGCCCCATTCCCAACGACCCGCCCGTCATCTCGGCTCCGGGGACTTCATTGTAATCCACATGCCCTTGAAGGAAACTGTCAATCTTGCGGAATCGCTTCAGCTCCTCGCGCGGGAAGAAACCAGCCTCCGCCAGGACTGCATACAGAGCTGCGCAGGCATGTCCCTTCGACAGAAGGAACCTGTCGCGCTCAGGCCACTTCGGATTCTTCGGGTCGTAGCGCATCCGGTAGAAATAGAGGGCGGTCAGGAAATCTATCGCCGATAGCGCGCCGCCCGGATGGCCGGAGCCCGCCGCGTATATCATCTCCACGATGTCGCGCCTGAGACGCCGCGCCGTCTGTTGAAGCTTTGGCACAACCTGCGGCCTGTCGCTTGTCTCACTCTTCACAACCGCTCTCTCCTTCTCTCGCTCAAGCGCATCATACTTTCTCCAACCGCCGAACTCTACCTCTGCTCGACGCCCTCTGTGCCCACAACCCTGAGGAACAAGTCCTCAAGGCTTTGGCTGCGGTGACCGACGGAGAGCAATCTTCCGCCGTCGCGCCGCACGGCCTCCAGAAGCGCCCAGAGGTGATCTTCCGATCCAAGCGAGAACACGGTGCGCCCGCCGTCGGATACTATCCCGATGCCCGCGCAAGAGGCGAATGAAAGGGCCGATCTCAAGGTTCCTTCAACGCATACCTGCACGCCTGAACCGGCGAGCAGCTCCCTGAGGGCTCCCTCCTTCGCCAGTCGCCCCGACCTGAGTATCGCAACCTGGTCGCAGACTAATTCGACTTCCGACAGCAGGTGTGAATTGAGGAAGACTGTCTTCCCTTGTGAGCGCAGGTCGAGAATGAGGTCCCGCATGATTTTTCGCCCTGCTGGGTCGAGCCCGGCAGTTGGCTCGTCAAGCAGGATCAACTGGGGGTCGTGAATGATGGCCTGCGCCAAACCAACGCGCTGGATCATCCCGCGCGAGTAGGTTCGAATGAGTCTCGTTCTCGCCTCACGGGGCAGATGAACGAAGTCCAGCGTCTTTTCGACGCGCCTGTCTATCTCTCTTGCAGGCACGTCGCAGGCCCGGGCGGAAAAGGAGACGAGCTCCTTCGCATCGAGGAAATCGTAGAAGGATGGGTTCTCTGGAAGATAACCAACCCGGCGGCGCGCCTCTGTCTTAGAGAAATGGACCCCAAGAAGCCAGGCTTCACCTCGCGTCGGTCGAACCAGACGCAGCAGCAGCTTGAGCACGGTCGTCTTACCGGCGCCGTTGACTCCGAGAAGACCGAAAACCTGGCCCGCCTCAACACGCAGGTCAAGCCCCACGAGCGCTTCCACGCGGCGCCCCGAAGGCCGCCGGTAGATTTTCGTCAGCCCTTTTGTTTCTACCGCCGGAGGCATGGAGATAAGAATGGGTTTGCGTGTGAGCGCGCCACCGGTTCGCAGCGCGCCTGCCACGATTTTCAACACGCCAATTCCAGGTTCCTGGCACAATAGGGTGGGGGAGGAAGGTCATCTGAAAGATGCGACTTGCTGACCGCTGTTGTGCGCCACGAGGTCATCGTTTGCGCGCCGAGAAATCAGGCATCGGCATCGCCGGCGACGACGCTGCCGACAGTTCTCGAGCATCCTCTTCGCGGGAGCCAGCCAGCGAGCGCAGAGGCATTCACGCGCAGCGCCTCTCGCGCGAACGGCCCGCTGCATCTCCGGCCTTCACAGAGATCGTGCCGTATTACGATGCTCTCATGGCCATGGTGCCCTATCGAATGTGGGCCGACTACACGGAGGCGCTCGCTGCAAGGCACGGCCTGTCGCCGTCCCAGCCGGGCAAGAGCGGCCGCGCAAGGCCAACAAGAATCCTGGACCTTGCAACAGGAACCGGCAGCATTGCTCTTGAGCTGGCCTGCCGCGCCTACGAAGTCACCGGAGTTGACTCCTCCCCAGGCATGATCGAGGTGGCTCGAGATAAGGCGAGATCTCGTGAACTTCCGGTTCGCTTTCTTCGCCAGGACATGCGTCGCCTGAGACTCGAGCCAGCCAGCTTTGACCTGGTCACCTGCATTTACGACAGCCTGAATTACCTCACTGAGCCCCGAGACTTGGCCCGGGCGTTTCGCGGCGTGTCCAGAGCTTTGCGCGCCGGAGGGCTCTTCATCTTCGATCTGAATACTGCTTTCGCTTTTGCTGAAGAATTGTTCGCGCAGGAGAATATGTCCGAAGGTCCTGTCCGATACCGCTGGTTCAGCAGCTACGATGCCCAAGCGCGCATCTGTCGGGTTGACATGGAGTTCTGGACCGATGATGGCAAGCACTTCCGTGAGGTCCACTTCCAGCGCGCCTACACCCACGACGAGATTGAGCACCTGCTTGAGCAGGCTTCCCTCAAACTTCTGGACTGCTACGAGGCATACACGATGCTCCCATCCGGCAAGCAGTCAGACCGAATCTTCTACGTGGCCTCAAAGCTAAAGGCCGCAGCCGCGATTGCTCCTTCCAGCCGCGATGCGCGTCGTGACGCAGCGCTTCCCGGCCCCCGCGCGAGCAACGCTTCGCGGCCCCGCTGACCGCCCGGAGCTCCCAATCCTAAGAGCCGCTAACGAAACCCGGCACGGTGAACGCGCGCCCGGAATGAGCAACGGCCGAGCCGTCCCGGCGGATGACTCCGTGCATCACGCTGCCCACTGGGTGAGCTGAAACGCAAACTGTCAGTTTGCGCTACTTCTGTTAGAGACTCTAAGCACCGCGCGGGCATCCTGCCCCTCGCCATCTCAGTGCCGCCGCTTCGAGCCGCCCTATGCTGCCATCTCACCATTCACCCCTCAGCCGAGCGTCTGACGGATAGCCTGGGGCGACGCAGCCGAAGCTGTGTCCGGGCCTGGGCGAGGCCAAGCAAGTTTAAGGGTTTTGTTAACATAACAATTATTATCGGACGTAAAGGCTGGAATAGAAAGACCCGCCTTCGCCGAGGCTTCAGCGGGCAGACCGGGAGAGCCGGGCCAGACGCCCCCTCCCCCGCGACACGCTTCTGAAATGGCGAGCGTAGAGCAGGCGTATTCGTTACAAGATGTCGGTGCCGCGCGAGCCCCAGCGCCCGCCAACGCCGGGCGCTGACGCGGCCCTCACCTCAGGGGCGCAAAGAGATGCGGGATGGCCGAGAGGAGAACTCGGCCGCAAGGTCGGCCTCATGCGCGCAACGCTTAGAATCTCTAACAAAACGCGAGGGGCCACCGGGTGAGTGTGAGCAACAGATGTGGGACAGGCGCCCCCGCCTGTCCTCACCCCGACAGGTCGGGGTGCCACACCTGCGGCTGGAGGGTTCTGTCACAAATTCTTAGGGGTCGGAGTACGTGCGGTCTTCGAACACGGGAGGACATGAGCCATGACTGAACGACAATGCCCACTCTGCGCAGGAGATGCCACGCTGGTGCGGCCGCTGCCCGCGCACGGGAGGAAGGAGATAAGGGGGATCGATTGTGACAGGTGTGGGACCTATTACCTCACGGAGCAGGCGAAAATGGAGCTTGGGGACCCCGGCCGATCCCGTGATAGGGTTATGGTGTCGTGGGTGACCCGCGAGCGTTCTGAGCAGGAGAGCCCAATCACCCTCTGTTCGAGCAGCTACAAGCCTTCAGGAGAACCAGACGGGGTCAGGATCGACGAGGTTCTTAACACCATGGCACCTCACTCGATCCCCGAGAGGATCGATCGGGCCCTGCTGAACCTGGCCCGCAGGAGCCGTCACCCCGGCGACCCCGTAGTCGTGGACGCAGGCAAAGACTGGCCTCTCCTTTTCACAGAGAACCGCGAGGCCCTGGATTTCACACTGAGGCACATGGTTCGGTCAGGTCTTCTTGACGAATTCTCCTCCAATGACCAGGGCGGCGGGTAGTATGCGCTCACGGTGAGGGGTTGGGAAAGGGTAGAGGAGCTGGGACGCCTGCGGCCGCAGAGTCGCCAGGGATTCGTTGCCATGTGGTTTGACCAGCGACTGACCGAGGCATGGGAGAGGGGACTGAGGGCTGCCATTGAAGCTGCCGGCTACGATCCGATGCGCGTTGACTTGGCCGAGTTTAATGAGAGGGTCGATGACCGAATCATCGCCGAAATCAGGCGGAGCCGCTTCTTGGTGGCGGATGTCACTGGGCATCGCCCGGCGGTTTACTTCGAGGCCGGGCTCGCGATGGGGCTGGGCTTGCCGATGATCTTCACGTGCCACAGAGACCACCTCGACGCGTGCAACTTCGACACGCGTCAGTATAACCATATAGTCTGGGGATCACCTGAGGAGTTGAAGGACAAGCTAAAGAACCGCATCGACGCCACCATTGTCTAGCGTTTAGCCCCGGAATAGAATTGTGACCGGACGAGCGGTGAGGTTGGCGACTTCGCGCCCACTGTGGCCCGTAGGAAGCATGCTGAGGCGGCCGCGTCGCGAACTTGCCGCCCAAGGGCAGGGGCGAAGCGCCACTTCGCCCCCTTACTCCAAAGCCGTGCCTCCTCCAGACAACAGGAATCCTACAGAACGACGACAGGAAACTCTCAGCGGTGGCGGAGCGGATGATGCCGGACGCGAGCTTCCTTCGTGAGGCCGTTTCTACCATTGAGAGGCGCCCGCGAGCGCTCCTTGCGTGACCCCTACGACGCCGAGAGACCCCTTTGGACCCGACTATGCGCTCACAGGGCTCGCATCACCTCTCGCTGTCTTCGCCAGATTGAGTCGGCGCAACGCCTCTCGTATCAGAGCCTGCGCATTGCTCCCCTGGCGCGGAAACTGGGCCACAGCCCACGAAATGCGAAGCGGCGAAGCGGTGGGCACATCAGACAACAACAGCCTGCGGCCAACTGCTCTCGCCTGTCTTGCATCAGCAGGAACTATGACTGCGAGCCGCCTCTCGTCGAAGCGAAAAGCCTGATCAACTGCCCTGATGCGAGCCCTGACAGCCGCTCCCGTGGCTCGTATGTCGCCCGAGTCAACCCTTATCATGATTACGCAGAAACTGCTTCCGTCAAGAGACGAGCGAGCGATCTCTGCCTCGAGACAGCGTTCAAAGTGACGACGCGAGAACAGTCCCGTCTCGCTGTCCATGAGAGGGGCGGAGAGCTCGCCCGCCGATTCCGCCGTCGCCTGCCGCGCTTCTATTTCCATCAACGAGATTCGCAGTTTCTCCAGTGCCCTGCGCAGAATGCGCGAGATGTAGCCCCTGCTCCTGCCCAAGACGCTGGCTATCTCTGTCTGCGTAAGGTCAGCGTAGAAGAAGCGGCGAAGAACCCCTTTCTCCAGCGGCGAAAGAGTGTTCATCGCCTGTGCTATGGTGATTCTGTCGAGGACCTGCAGCCAGAATCCTCCATCGGGCTGGCGGTCTCCCCCACCCTCTTCGCTTTCCCGGCTCAGAGTCGGAAGAGTCACCGGGTCCCGCCTGCGCCTCCTCAGGTGGTTGAGCATATAGCCCTCGATGAAGCGATAAGCATAGGTGGAGAACTCAGTCCCGTGAGTTGGAGAGTAGTTGTCCACCGCGTGAATCAGCCCCACCAACCCCTCCTGCACGAGGTCCTCCGACGGCTCACCCGACAACCGAGCCAGGCGGTTGGCGATATGATGGACAAGCCCGATGTGCTGGAGAATCAGGTGGTGCCGGGCAGCCACAGATGGGAAGGCGCGCCCTATGGCGCAGCCCGCCTGTCCGCCGAAGGCCGATTGGCCTTCAGCGGGAAGCCCGGCGGGCGTCTCTCGCGCTCGAGTCCTACAATCCTTGGCAGCCATCGCGAACCGGGAGAACTGCGCTCACCGCAGTCTTATTCCATACAGGCATTCGCGCTTTCGCCGACCGCCGGGATCACCTACCCGGCATTATTCATGAAGGTTGCGGCTACAATAGCTGCAGCCGGTGTGCTGCACGGCCACAGGCAATACCCGCTGCTGCTCGCCTTCCGTGCAACACTCTGTAACCGCGAAGCGCTTTCCGGGACCGCCAACACTCCGGCTCTCCTCCTCAATCTCTCGACACCCATCAGCCCCTCTCCTGCGGGGGCCACGAATAATCCGGGCTATCTGCATTCGAGCCTTCCGAGACGGGGCAAGAATTTCCCAGCAGGAAGAAACATTTGGGCCTTTCTCGCTGAGAATACAGTTGGATGCGCCTCGGGCGCCAGCACCGGTAGAACGGAATAGGCGAATAGAGAAACAAGACCGCCAAGAGGCTCTGGCGCAAGGCCGAAGGCGTCCGGGAACTGAACCTCCAGGGCAGGGTGGCCGGGCTGCACAAGTGAGTTAAGGTCGGCCCTGCCCGCTAACTGGCGGGCGGAAACAGCAGCTCGGCACGAGAACGGCGCCGCATGTGGTCTCCGCCCCGACTGTGTCGGGGCGGAGACCGCTTTGGTGGCCCGCCTGCTCACGAGGACCTGTTCAGGCAGACGGCAGCCCCTCACCACGGCGGAAGAAAGCGGAGAAACCACCTGGGGTAGCGCCGGCCTGTCTGTATCAAGTGCCGGCAGAAGGTTTGTTCTGGCCTCGCAGCTCGTTCAGCCTCTGATCCAAAAACTGCGCAAGCCTCTCTTGGCGTTCAGACAACTGCTGAGCTGGACTTGCCTCAAGCTTCGGCTGCGCAGGCTCTTCTGCGGTCGGCACGCCGACGACGCCGCAGCCCTGCCGTTTTCCCCCTGCCTCCACAGCTTCCCCCAGGCGCCGGAGCAGCTCCGCCAGCGACAGCTCCTCGTTGGAATCTATCAGACCCGGAAGAACCACAATCGCAGGCACCGGCAGCGAGCTCTTCTCCAGGCGCTTCCTGATGGTCTCTTCGATTTCCTCTCGCCCGTCCAGCACGAGAAGGTCAACAGGTCGCTTTTCCAGGAAATCAAGCAGCCTATCCAGCTCGCCCTTGAACGACGCGCTGCCGGTCGGCTGGAGGCTATACTGGATGATTATGGCCCTGTCGTGACCCACAGCCGCCAGCTTCACAAACCTTTTCTCCTCACTATTGCCCGCTCTTCTCATCTGGTCGCCTTCATCGAGATGCCTTACTCGGAACCCCCTGCACTGCTCTCTGCCTCATGCGATGTAGGAGGAAGCGTGATGAGAGAACCCAGCGTGCCCAGAAGATCGGGCTTCTCTCGTCCTGGCTCTGTCTGAACGCTTATCTCTTCACGAGCAAGCAGCCTGCCTGCAAGTCCGAAAACCTCTACTGTTATGCCGTGCGTTATCCTTGCCCCATCCGCCTGTGCTCCAGCGTCCCAAATATGCCTGTGCGGAAAAACATTTGTCACGCATTTTGACCGACCATCAATGCTTATGACGGCGAAGGAAGCTGCCTTGAGCCCGCCCTTCTTTATCACTATCTGCACCTTATCTCGGACGACAGCTCCGTGCCGTGGAACGACTATGAAGCGCTGCTTTCTGAAAGAGGCGAGGTTCACACCCGCTCTATCCCTGAAGGCCATATAGGGAGCCGGGAGAAGTTGATGCGCCATGCGCGAGACGTCGCGGCCATCATCGTAAATGAGTATCCAGTTTGTCAGCCCTCGGCCAGGCCGGACGAGCATCTTGCCCCGGAACGAAAGCCCGCAAGAAGAGCCCCCGTCCATGTTCAGCGCATCAACGGCGCCCAACTTCTGCATGAACCGCGCAAGGGCGCTCAAGCGCACGGCCTGAGTCGTGACGACGAACAGCAGCTCGCCGCCGCTCGTGAGGCCGACAGCGCTCCGCCTGGCCGACCGGAAGACTGCGCCGTCGAAAAATCCCTCCTGAGCCGGCGCCAGGCTCACTCTCCCATTCGAGATAAGCGTGGGGCCGGCAGCCACCGCGCTGTGAAAGCCCTCCCAGCCGGTGCTCCTGCCCGCGAACACCGGAAGCAGTCTTACCGCGCCATCCCCATTGATGGCAAAGGCCCTGCGCAGCCGCCCAAAATATATAGGCCTGCCCGCAACCACAAGGTCTCCCGCCGGCGCCAGGTTCCTGACCCCAAAGAAGGTTCCGTTTATGGCAGCACAGGGGTGTGTGCGCGCAAGCACCGACGCGAAGCTCTCGGCCCTCCCTGGAAACCCTCTCGACACGCAGGTGACAACCCTCACCCGTCTGTCTTTCAAATCGGCCCTCACCACGTACGCCGACACGCCCTCGACTGTCACCTTCCCGCAGGTCAAAGGCGACGCGTCCAGCGCTCCGCACGCCAGCAGGGGCGTGAGAGACAGCGCAAAGGCGGCCCGGGTCCAGACACTCACCACCACAGCAAAGTGATTTTACCTCTGTCCGCGCTCCATGTAAAGACCTTACCGAACGGAAACTGGAATCTCCTCGACACCGCACAGCAGCAGATTGACATATAATTGGGTTAGGTCAATCCAACCGGGAGGGAGTGCTTCCTCGGCCGTTCTCTTCCCGGTGGAAGGGGGAGACCATGGCCCGCACGGCCTCACGCGCAGTCGTCTTGTTTTCCTCGCTCCTTGTCGTCGCCTTGCCGCTGCTTTTGGCGAGCAGCGCCCTCGGACAGGATCTTGCTTCCGCCGTAGCGGAGCTCAAACGCGTCTTCGAGGACGATCTTCTCTTCGATCGTCTGACGACAGAAAAAGCGGTGGCAGCGCTGCCGACTGCACAGCACGTGGCGGCCAACGCGACCGACGCCGAGACTCAGGCGCTGGCCCGAAGGGCCCTGGGGGAGATCGCGCGCCAGCTTAACGATCTTCCGAACGCGGAGGCACAGTTCCGAGCAGTGCTGCTTCTCTACCCCGGCTCGAACCAGGCTGTGTGGGCTCGCCACGGCCTCGGGCTGGTATATGAGAAGGAGGCCGGCGCGCTGGCTCGCCCGGAGCTGCGCCGCAGTGCAGTGAGCGAGTTCCAGGCGCTGCTGACTGCAAGCCCTGCTCACCCGGTCGCCAACAGGGCAGCAGAAAAGATAGGCCTTATCTATCTCGATCTGCGCGACCAGCAGAGGGCGGCGGAGGCCTACAGTAAAGCCATCGCAAGTTACCCGGGCACGCCGGGAGCCGCACTTGCCCACGGCGGTCTTGCGCAGGCGTACCTCCAGCTCCGGCGATGGGATGAGGCCATAAAGTATGCGCGGTTGCGGGCTTCTTTCACGGGCTATCCGCGGCGCGCCATGTTTCAGTTGATGGCTGGAACAGCACTCAAATACGGGGACAGGTTATGTATCTCAAATACGGGGACAGGTTATGTATTTCGCGCCAGGCGGGTCGGTCGGTTACTCGTATTCCTGCCACTACGAGACTTGTCCGCCCGCCAAAGGCGGGTAAACCTCTGGCCGAACCGCCTGACCGGCATCAGCTACCTGGTGGCAACACGCAACTGCTCGATTTGCGGCCGGCGACCTCCCAGAAGGCAACAGAACGGCCGCGGAGGACGTCCTACAAGGCAGCCCTACGCCGGGCGGACAGTTGCCCGCACATGGCGCTTGCTTCTCCAGGCGATTCGTGGTATCATTTCTTAGAATTTAGTAGAGCCGGCAGATCCCGACGGGAGAGCCGTCGGGATGGGAAGGCGGTGAAAAACCGCCGTGGCCGATCCCGGTGAATCGGGAGGCCACCCCGGCCCCGATGAACTCGGGGTTCAGGGACTGCCCCGCAACTGTAACCGCGGACGAAACCCGCAAGAAGCCACTGTCCCGGACTGGTCGAGGGATGGGAAGGCGCGGGCGGTAGGATGAGGCGGAAGCCAGGAGACCGATCTGTCGGCCTTGCTCTTTCACCACTTCGCGGGAGGGAGGTGAGGGCCGAATGAGAACATAGCGACCCCGGTTGCCCGCCGATTGGCGGACTGCCGGGTTTCTTTTTTCCCCGGCAAGCTTTGCGTCATGCCCGACGCGCTCGACCCACGAGTCGGGCTGCATCTCAGAGAAAGGAGCGACAATGATTCGGGCCCGTGGCTTCACTTTGATCGAGCTTCTTGTTGTAATTGCCATCATCTCTGTTCTGGCTGCTATTCTCTTCCCTGTCTTCGCCGCAGCACGGGAGAAAGCGCGCCAGACCTCTTGCATCTCGAACCTGAGGCAGATAGCCCTCGCTGCTCTCCTTTATGCCCAGGATAACGACGAAGGATTTCCTCTTGCCGCCTACGCAGATCCTTCGTGCTTGAAGCAGTACTGGTTCGGGCGAAGGCAGAGCTGCTCAACTCGCGATTTCGATGTCACCAAAGGACTGCTCTGGCCTTACCTGAGAAGCTCCGAGATAAAGCGCTGCCCCAGTTTCCATGGGCGCCCTTACCTGGGCGATAAAACTGGCTATGGATACAGCGTTGACTACATCGGCGGCGACGCAGGCACAACATGCTCGTTCGATCCGGCCACCTGGCCCGGCAGGCCTGCCTTTCTGACTGAACTTTCGAATCCAGCAGACACGATCATGTTCGCTGACGCGGAGATATTCCTGAACCTCGAAACCTTCGCGGCAAGCGACGAACCGTGGGAGACGCCATTCATCGAGCCCGCCGAGGTTTGCGGTTTTCCAATGTTTCCGACTGTCGGCTACAGGCATTCGCGCTTCGCAGACATCGCGTGGTGCGACGGGCATGTGAAGCCCATGCTGGCTGATCCAGTTGACTCCGGGAAAGGCCAGGACAAGTTCTACTGGTGGAAGAGACGCAAGTGAAAGTCTTGGAGGAGGCAACTGGCAACGGGCAACAGGCAACAGCGAAAGGGAGAAAGAGAAATAAGTGAGGTCTCCATTCGCCGTCGCAGCGGTGATTTCATTGCTCATTGCTGGCTGCGCCGCACACCCCGCAGGCTTCACGGCGGCTGGTGAAGGTAAGCAGTCCACTGGGGCACCAGTTCGGGCGGAGGCCAGCCGGCCGGCGCAGATACGGGTTGCCGCCAGAGACGCTCTCGGGTATGTGGTTCGCCTGCCAGGTTATCCCAGGCGCATCGTCTCGTGGGCGCCGAACGCGACGGAGATACTCTTCGCCCTCGGCCTTGCGCACAGGGTCGTCGGCGTCACGCGCTACTGCGACTTCCCTCCCGAGGCAAAGAGAAAGCCCAAGGTCGGCAGCATCATCGCGCCCAGCATCGAGCGCACCCTTGCGCTGAAGCCGGACCTCGTCGTAGCCGCCAGGCTGAACGACAGGCGCATCATAGATGCAGCGAGGCGCGCCGGGCTCCAAGTGTTCGCGATTGACCCCACGAGCGTCGAGCAAGTCTATGGCGTCATCCTGTCCGTGGGCCATCTCACAGACACGACTCAGAGGGCAAAGCATATCGTTGCCAGCATGAGGCGCAAGATTGAAGCAGCGCGCAGGCGAAGCATCGCTCTGGGGCTGAAGCGGCGCCCGAAAGTCCTCTTCGTCTATCAGCTCAACCCTATCTGGACCGCTGGCAGAGCCACTTTCCCGGATGAAATCGTGAGACTCGCCGGGGGGCAGAACGCGGCGGGCAGCGCGACAGGCTTCTCCGCCTTCAGCTCGGAGGCGCTGGCGGCGAGCGATCCTGATGTCGTGCTGGTCCTGCAGACGCGCGGCGAAGATAAGCAGCGAGTCATGTCTCATCCCGCCCTGTCGAAGCTGAGAGCTGTGCGCCAGCGACAAGTCTATACGGTTGATGCCGATATCCTCAGCCGGGCGGGCCCCCGCCTGGCGCAAGCTGTACAAATAGTGGCGAGGATTCTGCGAGAGTCGTCTGCATCTGAACCTCACACAGCCTCGCGCTCCACGAGTTTGCGATAGGCTTCGCTGATTCGGAGCGTCACAGGGCCTGGGGCGGTCATAGTGCGAGAACCCAGGGCCGAAACCGGATAAACGCCCCGCACGGCGTTTGTGAGAAAACACTCCTGCGCCTCCAGTCCTCTTTCCACAGTTATTCTTTCCTCCTTCATGTGCATGCCCAGATCTCGAGCCATCTCGATAACTGCCTCCCTTGTGACGCCATGAAGAAGGCCGCAGTCCAGGCCTGGCGTCAGGAGTTCACCCTGGAAGATAAAAAACACGTTTGCCACGGTCGCCTCTGTGACCGCGCCCGAGGCGTCCTGTAGCAGTGCTTCGTCCGCGCCCACCATCTCGGCTCTCAGCCTGGCGAGTCTGAACTGAAGGCGGCTCATTGATTTGTGCCTGGCAGCCGATGGGGCAGGCGCTGATGCTCGCCCTGCAAAGGCAATGCGAACTGGGCTGGCTGCGGGCTCGTGAAGCTCAGTCGCGTGGATCGCGACAATCGGCGAATCGCCTTCGGCCGCCGGAAAGACTGTGATCCTCACTCTGGCGTCGGGCGTGTCATTGGTAGCCACAAGGCGCCTCACCGCATCCTCGAGGTCGGCGGCGCATAGCGACAGCTTGAGCGAAACTCCCTGGGCAGAGGAGAAAAGTCGCGCTGCATGTCTCTGCCACCTGAAAAGCTTGCCGTTCCATGTCCGGAAAGTCTCGAATAATCCCTCGCCTGCACGCAGGAGAGATGGAAGCCCGAGGGCTGCCTTTTCGGTCTCAACGAAAACGCCGTCTATATAGCAGAACTTGCCCAAGCGTCTTGCTCAGCCGCGATTCCCTCGCGCGCCAGAAGCAGGCGACAGGGTCACGGCCTCCAGGAGGCCCTTGGCCTTGTCGAGAGTTTCCAGGTATTCAGCGTCGGGGTCAGAGTCGGCCACTATGCCGCCCCCAACATGGAGCAGGCACCGGCGGCCGCTCAGCAAGATTGTGCGAATCACTATGTTCATGTCCATGCCGCCGCAGAAGCAGATATATCCCAGGGACCCGGTGTATATCCCTCGCGCCGTCGGCTCCAGTTCGTCTATGATCTCCATGGCGCGAACTTTGGGCGCTCCCGTAATTGACCCCCCAGGAAAGCAGGCTCGCAGGCAGTCCACAGCACTCTTATCACTCCTGAGTTCCCCCTCGACCGTGGAGACAAGATGAAAAACGCTGGAATATGACTCCAGAGCGCATATGCTGGATGCTCGAACCGTCCCAAAACGACAGACTCTCCCCAGGTCATTTCTCTCCAGGTCAACTATCATGACATTTTCCGCCCGGTCTTTCGCGCTGGCCAGAAGTTCCCGGGCGTTGCTCTCGTCTTCTTCGCGGCTCCGGCCCCGAGGGCGCGTTCCTTTTATCGGCCGTGTGACCACGTGCCGGCCGCGAACTCTCAGAAAGCTCTCAGGCGAAGCGCACAGGACGGGCGCCGCTTGCATCGGCAGAAAAGCTGAGAAAGGCGCGGGGTGCGTCATGCGCAGGCGGCGGTAGAGTTCAAGAGCTGACAGGCCCGTCTCCACGCTGAGGCGCTGAGACAGGTTGACCTGGTAGATGTCGCCAGCCGCTATGTATTCCTTCGCTCTCTGCACAGTCGCGATGTAGTCGTCGCGAGAGAAGTTCGACGAGACGGGTATCTCCGGCGCCCTCTCTGGCGAGGTCTCCACGGCTTCGCTCGGTTGCGCAGCCCGTATCAGTTCTGCCAGCCACTCGAATCGTCTCCTCGCCCGGCGCCTGTCTCTTTCGGGCAAGCCAGAGGAGCAGATGTGGACGCGGCTGCGCACATGGTCAATGGCAGCAATCGCATCGTAGAATCCAAGCCAGCAGTCAGGAAGTCCCGTGTCATCAGCCGTGCGAGCAGGCACGCGCTCGACGAACGTCCTCAGACCGTAGCCGAAGTAGCCCACAGCGCCGCAGGTGAGGGGCGGTCCGTCTTTCTCACACGCGACTTGGTATCGCCCCAGCAGGCAAGCGATAGCATCGAAGGGATTTCCGCGGAATCGCCGCACATGACGGCCGCGAGTGAGCTCGATATTCTCGCCTCTGGACTCCAAAACCAAGAAGGGGTCGGCGCCCACGAAAGACCACCGCGCTACCGAGCCCTCCCATGAAGCTTGCTCTGAGCCCGGCGGAACAGTCCCCCCAGCCTCTTCGCCGGAAGATAGTACTCGTGCGGGCCGCTTCGGCTGTTCCGGCACGCCCGGCGGAACGGCTACGCTCTCGAGCAGAAATGGCCAAGCCTCCTGAGAGACGGCAGAAAAGCAAGCGAGCGGGTCCGCAGGGGCCTCGGTCTCGCGCACAATGGCGATGGGGGTCATGGTGCGATGTCCGGCAACCTTAGCCATTTCCCCTCCACACCATCCGCTTCAACTTCAACCAGCCGGCCTGCTTCAAGCAGCTCAGTGACGATTTCTCGAACCTCTCCACGGTCCAGTGAAAAAGTCCAGCAGATGTCTCCAACGCTGCTGGTTATCGTGTTTCGTGTCAGTCGGAGAATGAGCGCCTCCATGGCCTGGCGTCTATCAAGCCGCGACGCCCGCTTCAAGCATCGTCGGGGCACTATCCTCTCGGCCAGGTCCCAGCGGTGAACGGTCCAGCCTTGCATGCTGCCCCCGCATACCGCCACGAGAAAGTCATATTGCAGGCTCGCCATGGCCCGGTGGAACTCGAGCGTTCGCTTGTGCCCAGCCGGCGCGAACGCCTTGCGAAGGTCGTCGGTGAACATTGGCCCCTGCTCTGCCAGTATGTCGAGAATCTGCTTCTCGGGCCGCCCGAGAAGTCCGGCATCATACCTCTCGTGGTAGGGCTGCATCCCACCAAACACGACGAGGAAATTGGGAAGCATTTCCCAGGATATGAAAGTGCCGCAGCGCCTTACTATCTTGGCGTAGTAGCACAATCGTTTCCCCGGCAGAGTCTGCTTCCAACCCCACCACCATTCCCTATAATCCCTATGCCAGTCTGGCGGGCGGACACAAGCAGAGGCGAGGTCTGGCAGAACACTCCCAGCTATCTTCATCAACGGCAGAAAGCCCATCCCCTCAATGAAATCGAGGGCTTCGCTTTCGTTCCGAATCTTTCGCACGCCGGCAGCCCTGCGGTAGGCGCGGGCGCGCAACTTCTCGATTTCTCGGAGAGAAAGAGCCCCCATCGCGCCAATCATGATTCTGCCCCCTCCCCCACCCTGCCTCTGGCCTTCCGAGTTGGGCCAATCTGACTCCGGCATGGCCTTGCCGGACGCTCGGAACTCACGCGAGGAATCCTCTCGGCCGGGATGGCTCTGCCGGCTCCTTCGCAGCGCTCACACAGGGGCACCTCCAAAGCCTTCTCAACCTGGCGACCTTGGTCTGATAGTCGGCTCCCGGCGGCATACCAAAAAGGCGCGAGAGCGGGTTTTCCCCCGCAGCCGCCAGTCAGCCTGGGCCTACCGTAACATTGTTGACCAGCTCCCGCCTCTGGGAGCGGCAACGGCTGATGACCCTAAGACCCTATCCTAAGAGCCTGTATCAAAACCCATTGCCGGTTGGGGGGAACTGTAGGGCGCGGGTTCCCCTGGCCGTGGCCCGGCTCGGGCAGGCACCCCGCGCCGAAAGCCGTCCGGCGGGGCGCGCGGCTAAGCCCAATGAGCCGCCGCCCCGGCCTAACAGGCTTAGGGGGAGGCCCCGCCCTACACGCCTCGCGGCGTGTTCGGAGCCTTTCAGGGGCATGGGGGTTTTGTTAGAAGCTCTAAAGAATCTCGCCCATTACAGGGATGCTACCCGGCGACTGCCCACGCGCCCGTCATGTCGTGTGTCCCCGATCGTAAGGGCATCCGCCAGCCGGCGGACATGAACTGCCCCTGCCCGGTCTTCGGGTCGCCCCTCGGGGCCACCCTGAGGGCGCCCTTCGGGGTCGCCCGAATGGGCGGCATGACGCGTCCCGCAAATACACGAACATCTCTATTCCTATTATGTTCAAACGGAAACCGCGCACCTTTAAAGGGTGCGGCTACGTCGTTGGCCGCAGTTACGGGCTCCAATGTAGCCGCAGGCTTCACGCCTGCGCCCGAAAGCGTTCGGAGATATTACGCGATATTCAATAAAAACCCCCTTTGCACAAATGTTGTGGGAGCTCCGTAGGGGCGGAGCGTTGCTCCGCCCGCGCGAGCCCGCCAGAAGTCAGGCGGGCTCCCCTACGAGCTGCGGCCTGGACGAGCAGCGAGGGCCGATGAGACTGAGCCGACTGTTCTCAAGTCCCATCGCCCACAGGCCAGACCGCGCGACCCAATTGTGGAATAATTTAATCGGAGATGATTTGCGGGCGGAGGCGAGATTCAAGAGGGGCGTTTACCCTCATCGAGGTCCTGATAGTAATAACGGTGATTGCGACCCTGGCAATCATCGTCGTGCCCAGGCTGATGTCGGCTTCCCGAAGGGGAAAGGAAGCAAACCTAAGGGCAAACCTGAAGCAGCTCCGCGACGCCATCGAGCGGTTCGAGGGTGACTGTGCCGCCTGGCCGCCTGCCCTGTCAGATGTCATGGCAGCCAACGGGGCTGCCATAAGCGCCGACGTGGACGCCCGCGGCATTTCGGTTGACCGCGTTGGCTACTCCGGCCCTTACCTGCACACCCCCGACGGCCAACCCCCCAAGGACATCTTCACAGGTTCCACCGACTGGAACTACAACAGCTCTACCGGAGAGCTTCACAGCTCCAGCACCCTCGCTGCTCTCGACGGCACCAGCTACGCCACCTGGTAGAAATCGCGGCCTCATTTATTGATATTCTCGCAACACAGTGCCCCGCTCTGTTGTCATTGCGAGTCTGCCAACCGGCGGACGTGGCAATCTCAGGCCCGGAGCCAGACTTGTTCGCCCCTGGCGGGTAAACACACCCGGGGCGGGCAAACTTCGCTTCCCTGGCCGGGCAGGCCCCGCCTGAGGTGGGCGAAGGCTCGCAATGACGGCCGTCACGCTATTTTCCGAGTCGCAATAGAAGGGCGCGCGCACCTCTGCGCCGAACCTCTGTGCCTGCCTCAGCCTGGCAGAACGGAGGACCAGAATGGCCCAGCTTTTCGGCCTCAATCGTAATCGTCAGTTTCTCCTGGAGCGCGTGGGAAATGCCTCGCAGTTAGGAGGTGTCCGTCTAATCACCCTCGCGGATGGCGCCGAGAAAGGGGTCAGCGCCGCTGATTTCCGCACGGGCGCCGGCTTCAATTTCACCGTGCTTATCAGCCGGGGCCTCGATATCTCGTGGGCGGAATTCTGCGGCCGCTCTTTGTGCTGGCACTCCCCAACAGGCCAGACTCACCCCTCCTACTACGAGCCGGAGGGGCTGGCATGGCTGCGCTCGTTCTACGGCGGCCTGTGCGTGACGTGCGGCCTAACCTATGCTGGGGCGCCATGCGAGGATCAGGGCAAAGCCCTGGGGCTGCACGGCCGCGTCTCGAACATCCCGGCCTCGCAGGTAAGCGTAGGGCAAGAGTGGCAGGGGGACAACCTGATTTTCTGGGTCGAGGGCAAGCTCGCGGAGGCTATCGTCTTTGGAGAGAATATCTGCCTCACGCGCCGAGTCTCCGCAAGATTGGGCGAGCCGCGCCTTTGGATAGAAGACACGGCCGAAAACCTGGGTTATTCCTCGACCGAGCACATGATTCTGTATCACATCAATGCGGGCTTTCCCGTAGTTGACGACGGCTCCGAGCTTGTCGCGCCAACTCTCGAGGCGACTCCCAGAGACGCCGAGGCAGCAACGGGCGCCGAAGAGCTGGCTCGCTTCAGCGCGCCCGTGCCGAACTATCGGGAGAAGGTTTACTACCACAAAATGGCCTGCGCCGAAGGCGGCGAGGTGCGCGCAGCCATTGTCAACAGGGCCCTCGACAGCGGGCTTGGCCTCTATGTCAGCTACAACTGCCGCGAGCTTCCTCGCTTCATCGAATGGAAGATGATGGGTCAGGGCACTTATGTGGTTGGCATGGAGCCGGCCAACTGCCTCGTCGAGGGGCGCGACAAGGAGCGCGCCCGCGGCGCCCTGCAATTCCTGGAGCCCGGCGAGAAGAGGCGCTACCGCCTGGAACTTGGTGTGCTGCGCGGGGCCGATGAGATCGAGGCCCACGAGCGATGGGTTGCCGATGCCCTCGCCGCTGGCAAGAAGACGAAGGGCTGAGCCGGCTTGGGAATCCACGGCCCGGGTCCTGAAACAGGCCGTTAGCCGCTCACAGCCTTTACTTTGATAGTCACACCAGAGGGTGTCAGGGCGATCTTGAAATCGTACTCCTTGCCGGCGAACGGGACGCGTATGCTGCCTTTCTGGCTTCTGGCCCCAGCCCTGAGCCGGATACAGGCCATCTGTGCCAGCCTTTCTCGCAAGGGAGTGAAGAGTTCAATCGGGAACGACATGACTTCCTTGCGCCCTTGCCCCGTGCCGAAATGGACGGTCGCCGTCTCCCCTGCCTTCCTGGAGGGACGAATGGAGATTAGGTCAGCCCCCTGTGCAGCGGCTCTCTGAAGTATGGTGCGCACAACACGGTCCGTCGCATCCCCCCACACTCGCACTGGCTGGAAGGCTTTAGCAAAGTCGGGCGCCAATTCGCCGAAGCGCTGCGCGGCCCCTTCCTGCTCAACCATCTTCTCTGCAACGATGTCGCTCACGAAGATGGGCGCCTTCGCTCGCACAGCTATGTTGATGGCGTCGCTGGGTCTTGCGTCCACGCTCTCTCGCCGCTTGCCCTTCCTCAGGACCAGGGCTGCGAGGTAGGTGCTCTCGCGCATGTCTGCGACTTCGACTCGGTCCACGCGTATACCAAAGGCTGACAGGGCGCGGAGGAACAGGTCATATGTCATCGGGCGGAGCAGCTTATGCTCGCCCAGTGCCAGCGAGAGCGCTGTCGCTTCCGCCTCGCCAATCCAGATGGGAAGCATCTTTCCTTCCGCGCCCGAAAGCAAGACCACATAATTCGAATCATCCTTCCTCAACTCGACATTGCGTATTTCTCGCATCACCTCACCTCCAAATTCAGGGGACAGGGCCTCTTTGCGCAAGATTCTGAGCACACCGGCGAGTTGCTTCCGAAGTTTCGCTCTGCCGTCGCGCAAGCGGCCCTTCACCGTGCTTGCCGGCAACGACAGGAAGTTCGCTATCTCGTCGCATGTGTAGCCGCCGATGTAGAAGAGCGAGATGGCGACGCGCAAATTCTCCGGCAGGGCCTCAAGCGAGGCTTCAACCGCGACCCGGGTGCTCACCTGGTCGGCCAGGTCGCCAGAAGCGGCGTGCGGCCGTCCATCCAGTTCCTCCTCTGCTATCTGCCTGCCCCGCCGGGCGGCTTTGCAGACGTTCTCGGCGATCCTTCTCAACCAGCCCCCGAATCGCTCCGGGGCTCGAAGCTGCCGGACCGCGCGGTAGGCGGATACGAAGGCGTCCTGCGCAAGGTCTCTCGCAAGCTCGAAGTTTCCCACACGCCCGAAGCATAGCCCATAGACAGCGTCCCGGTAGCGCTCTACGAGCTGTCCGAAGGCTTCGATGTCGCCCACCAGACATGCCCTCACGAGTTCATCGTCAGTGGCCGCCAATGACTGCAGGCGCTTGCTCATCAGTGTGCGCGCAGCGAGGAGCCCCCGAGACGAGTGGCGCTCTCCTGTGACAGTGCCGGCCGTGCCCATAGGTCCTTTACTGCTATAGATGCAGAGAGCCGGCCCATCGGAACTGCCCTGGCTTTCAGAGAGGCGGGCCCGCGCTGCCCCGCCAAGCACTACAGCTTCCCGGGCTCCAGCCGCACTGGGAACATTCGAGGGGCACCAGCCTGTCTTGTAGGCCAGCGGGGGCGCATCCATCACCCCAACCCCTCCGCTTCCGAGACCTGTCAGTATCGCCCGTATTCGTCCAGCAGTTCCATCAGGTAGCAGTAGTTATCCCAGGACACGGTCGGCGGCACGGAGTGATCGCTGTGGTAGATGTAGCCGCCGTCCTTGGCCGCGATCTCGATCTTTGAGAGAAGCTCCTCCCTGAGTTCCTCGCGCGTGCCCGACATCTTGCGCACATCTATGTTCCCGAAAAAGGTGATCGCCTTGCCATATATCTTCTTCAGCTCACGGACATCCTGCCCGGCCTTCGCCTCCAGCGGCTGGATAGCCGCAAAACCAGCCTCGATGAATCGAGGAATCAACTCCTGGATGCGCCCGCACGAGTGAAGCAGCACGGGCTTGCCGCGCGAATTGAAGAAGTCGCACATCCGCTTGTGCTGGGGGAAAAGCAGCTCGTCGTAGAGCTTGGGCGAGAAAAGGGTGGCGTTGCGGTAGCCCAGGTCGCCGTAGAACCAGGCGCCGTCATAGTCAATGCCCATCTCGAGCACGCGGCTCGCGCTGGCTATGATCAGGTCGGTATAGGTCGCAAAGGCCTCCGCCACGAGATCCGGGTCGTCCATCATCTGGGTGAATATGCCCACCTGCCCCCACACCGGCCAGGCGGACTCGTATGCCTCAACGCCGGCGAAGTGCGTGAACAGGTTGCGCTCGCGGCAGCGTTCATATGTCTGGCGTATATCGGCGCTGATGCGGTCATCGGACCAGACCAGGCGCCCGCGGTGCTCTTCCCAATCAGCCCTGGTCTTAATCTTGTGATCGAGCCACTGCGGCGTGTGCCCGCTCTCCCGCTTCATGTCCTTGCGCAGGACGCCGTTGCCATCCCGGTGGATGATGTATTCATCGCAGTCCTCGATCACCTCGCCGGGAAAACGAAAGGACAGATCCGTCCAGGGCAGGCTGCCGAAGTCGAAGCCGAACTTGAGGCCGACGTCTTCGCCTTCGGCCAGCCCTTCCTTGCGCCATCGTTCGATAGTCTCGCTCCAGGGGCTGTCGGCGCGCCCGATGCGGTCGGGGATGCCCCCGCGCAGAGTCGTCAAAATGCGTTCTCTCGAAGTCATAACCAACCTCCCGCAATGTGTGGTGAGGAGGTTTCGCCGCCAGCAGATGGAGTCCTACCCCCCGGCCAGGCCTCTATCAAGGAAGAGGAGGCGCAGAGATGGCGATCAGTTCGGAGGCTGTAGGGGCGAAGCACTGCTTCGCCCTGGGGAGCTTTGCACACCGAAGGCCCCCCTGCAATGCAAGACACTCATTAGGCGAGCCGCTAAATCTCGCCCCCCAATTGCTTCAGTTGCGCGTAGTTATACACCGGCCCGTCCACGCACACATAGGACCGTCCGATGTTGCAGCGCCCGCACTTGCCGATTCCGCACTTCATGCGCATCTCCATGGTGGTCACGATCTGCTCGTCGCTGAACCCGAGTTGCGCCAGCCCTTGCAGCACTAACCGAATCATGATCGGCGGCCCGCAGGTGATGGTGGTCACTCCCTCGGGCGATGGCCTCAACTCCATCACCAGGGTGGGCACGAAGCCCTCTCGCCCGGTCCACTCGCCGTCGCCACGATCCACAGTGAGATCGAGGCGAAGGTCGTCGCGCCGCGCCCATTGCTCGAGTTCCGCCTTGAACACCAGGTCGGCGGGACTCCGCGCGCCGTAGATGATCTCAACGTCGCCGTAGTGGGCGCGGTTGTCCAGGCAGTAGTTGATGGCAGAGCGCAGCGGCGCAAGCCCAATACCGCCGCCAATGAAGAGCAGATTCTTCCCCTTCCAATCCTCCACAGGGAAGCCGTTCCCATATGGCCCGCGAATACCGATCAGTTCGCCTCCAATCATCTCGTGCAGGGCCGATGTGACGCGCCCCATGCGCTTCATGCTGAACTCGAGGAAGCCGTCGCGACTGGGCGTCGAGGTGATCGAAAAGGGCGCCTCGCCAATCCCGAAGACGGAGAGCTCGGCAAACTGCCCGGGGCGGTAGGAGAAGCCCGCGCGACAATCATCGTCGCAGAACGCCACCTTGAATGTCTTGGTGTCGGGCGTCTCCACGCGCACCTCCTCGATCCGCGCCGGGCTGGGGATGTAGGGGTTATTCGGCTGGGGCACCGGATACCTCCTCCTGCGTCGCCGCAGCCTGAGCTTCTGCGGAGAGCGCTTCTATCGTCTCGCGTATATCCATGCCCACCGGGCACAGCCGCACGCAGCGACCGCAGCCCACGCAGTAAATCATGCCGGTGCGGTCGGGCAGGTATTCCAGTTTGTGACACAGGCGCTGCTTGAGGCGCTCAGCAGAGTCGCGGCGCGGGTTTTCGCCGCTACTCATCAGGGCAAAATCAGTGAACTGGCACGTGTCCCAGCATCTGTACCGGCAGCCCGCAGAGCCGAACGCCTCGTCCTGGATGTCGAAGCAGTGACAGGTGGGACACAGGTAACTGCACACTCCACAGCGGACGCATTTCTGCGCCAGGTCACGCCATATTCCTGATTCATGCAGCCCGCGCAGCCGCTCCCGCATCTGCGCCAGCGGCAAGCCCTCTCTGGTAAGCCTGCCCAGCTCGGCCGCGGCCTTGTCGCGGCCCGCGCGGTCGGCGTCGCTTGCCGCCGCGAACAGTCCATCGCCTGCCGCTACCAATTGCTCACCCGTCTCGCTGCTCGCCTCCGCAAAGTATTTGTCGCCAAGGTCGGTCAGAGCTGCATCAGCAGGCGGCGACGCAAGATTCACTGCCGGCGCGTCGCCGCAGAAACATCCCTCCAACGGCTCGGCGCACAGCAGGCTGATAACTGGCGTCGCCGCGCGCGCCGCGCGGTAGTAAGGGTCATCGTATCCACTGTAATCCTGCGAGAATACCACGTCTAACAGTTTCAGCGCCGCAGCATCGCAAGGCCGCACGCCCACCAGCAGACGCGGCTCGCCGGAAGCCGGCTCCTGCGTTATCTCAACCCCCTGCTCACCCTGGCGGAAAGTGAGCAGCACCTGGCTGTTGGGTAGGAACAACTCCTTGGGCGGGCGGCGCGTGTTGCCGCTGGGCGATAGGGCCGACGCGTAATCCGTGGTGCGCACGAAGGCGATGCCGTCGGCGTCCGGAGCGTAGATCGCATAGCGCTCGCCCAGGCGCCGCAGCCACTCGGCAACTTTGTCCTTCCCTATGACATAGTCTGGCACCCGTGCGCCTCCACCATCGTATGATCGCTCGTGATCGCCCGAGCTGGCTCTATCGGCGCTCACCACAAATCACGACGAGCCTGCCGCGCTTTTCTCCTCATCGCTTTCGGCGAATTGAGCCAGGAAAGGCGGCGCTTCCGCGTCCAAGCCTGCTTCGTAGGCGAAGAGGTCGCGCAGTTCTTTGTCCAACTTGCGCCCCAGTTCGCGCAGCGGTATGTCCATAGGGCAGGCCCGCTCGCACGCGCCGCAGTCAACGCACCGTCCGGCCGCGTGCCACACGCGCGCGCACTGGAACAGCAAATTGTCTTCCGCATTCGGGTGGCGCGAGACGAAGCGCGGCTCGCGGATGTCGGCAATGCACTCCCGGCAGTAACACAGCGGACAAACACTGCGGCACGCGTTGCACCGCACGCAGCGCTTGAACTGCTCCAGCCAGTAGCGCCTGCGCGCCAGCGGATCCATCGCTTCGATCTCGGCCAGGCGCGCAGATGCACCTCCGCTTGCGCGCGGCGGCTCAAAGGGCTCACCGATCAGGACATCGTGCAGCATCGGCGTCGGATGAGCGCACGCGCGGCACGCCGCGAACAGTGCGTCGTCGCGCGGGACGCGATGCTCCGCCCCTCGAGCCGCGACTATCACATCGCCCGACGCGCCGTCGAGCCCGCTCACCCCCTGCCACGTCCAGGAGTTGCGCGGTTCCAGGCGGTCAAGGTCAATCATCCCTGGACAGGAGACTCCGATGACATACACATCCTCGCGTTTCGCCTGATGCTCTTGCAGCAAGGTCGCAAGCGCGCGCGCGTCACACCCTTTCAGTATGACCGCGGCTGGCTTGGGCGCGGCGATAATATAAGTCGCCAGATTCTGTGCGCACACCGCGTTCCACACGAACTTCTCGACCTGCGCCAGGGTGGTCGCAAAACACGGCGTCACGCGCCACGGCTTTCGGCCCTGACGGAAGCCGATGACGCATGCCGCGCCCCGCTCGAGCGCCCGCTTCGCCTCTTCCCTTATCTTTTCTTCGATGTCAGACATAGGGAGATCCGCTCGTGGACGGTTCGCGAAGCGCTTCTACGATTGTGCCTCCGCGCCCCGGTAGTTTGCCTTCCCGCTTCAGCTCTTCCAGGTCTGCCACCATCTCGCGGATCACCTGGGCGAAACGCTGCCCCTCGGAGGCGCTGATCCATTCCAGGCGGAAGCGCTTCGGGTGTATCCCCAGGTATTCCAGCCACGGCTTGAAAACGGCCATGCGCCGGCGCGTGTAGAGATTGCCCTTGCTGTAGTGGCAGTCGCCGGGGTGGCAGCCAGCGACGAGCACGCCGTCCATGCCGAGGCGAAACGCCCGCAGCACGAACACCGGGTCCACCCGCGCCGAGCACGGCACCCGCAGAATGCGCACATTGGGAGGGTATTGCAGCCTCCCGCCGCCAGCCAGGTCGGCGCCCGCGTAGCTGCACCAGTTGCACAGGAATGCCAGCAGGCGCGGGCCGGCGTCGCTCGCCTCCCGCGGTCGAGCTGCTTCGGCCTGCTCGCCCCTGGCGGGCTCCTGCGAGTGCGTTCTCTCCTCTACTCTCGACACAGCGCCTCCATGCCCGCCAGCACCTGCTCGTCGGTGAATCCGCGCAGGTTGAGCGCTGCCGAACGGCAGGCCGCCACGCACCCGCCGCAGCCCTGGCACACCGCCTCGTTAACTTTAGCGACCGTGCGCTTCTCACGGGTGAACATGTCGGTTATGACTGTCGCCTCGATAGCATCGAAGGGACAAACTTCCTCGCAGGTCAGGCAGCCGCTGCACCGGGCCTGATTGACCTCGGCGATCATCGGCTCGCTCAGGATGGAATCGCGGGAAAACAACACACATACCTTGGCGGCGGCGGCGCTGGCGGCAGCCACCGTGTCGGGGATGTCGCGCGGATATTGGCACGCGCCCGCGAGGTAAATCCCGGCAAAAAGGTTCTCCACCGGGCGCAGTTTCGGATGGGCCTCGGCGAAGAACCCATACTGGTCGGTCTGGATGCTGAGCATCCGCGCCACTTCGGCCACATCGTCGCGCGCCCGCAGCGCAGTCGCCAGCACCACAAGGTCCGCGTCGATCTCCACCGCCACCCCCGCCAAGCTGTCGGCGCCCTTCACCCGCAGTTTATCGCCCTCAGGATAGATCCGGCTCACCCGCCCCCGCAGATACTTGACGCCCAGCTCCTCCTGCGCCCGGCGGACGAACTCCTCGTAGTTCTTGCCCGCCGCCCGGATGTCCATGTAGAAAATATAAACCTGCGCATCCGGCAGTTTCTCTTTTACCAGGATGGCGTGCTTGGCCGTGTACATGCAGCACACCCTGGAGCAGTAGGGGTATCCCTTCGTGTCATCGCGCGAGCCCACGCACTGGATGAAAACCACCGTCTTCGGCTCCCGATGGTCGGAGGGGCGCACGATATGCCCGTCGGTGGGCCCCCCCACATTTACGAGGCGCTCGAACTGCTCGCCCGTAATGACATCGGCGAACCGCCCGCCGCCATACTCGCCCATCCGCGCCGGGTCGTATAGATCGCAGCCGGTGGCGACCACGACCGCCCCGAACTTTTCTTTCAGCAGTTCATCGCCCTGGTCGTAGTCAACCGCCTCGGCAGGGCAGAGCTTGGCGCATATGCCGCACTTGCCGGTTTTGAAATAGCGACAGTTTTCGCGGTCAATGACCGGCACATTCGGCACGGCCTGCGGGAACGGGCGGAAAACGGCCCTGCGCATGCCCAGCCCGGCGTCGAACTCGCTGGGCACCTTGCTCGGGCACTTTTCCTCGCAGATGCCGCAGCCCGTGCATTTCTCCAGGTTCACTGACCGGGCCCGCTTGCGTATCGTCACCTCGAAATTGCCCACATAGCCGGAGACGCTTTCGACCTCCGACCAAGTGTGGAGCGCGATGTTCGGATGCCTGGCCGCGTCCACCATCTTCGGCGTCAGGATACACGCCGAGCAGTCCATGGTGGGGAAAGTCTTATCGAACTGCGCCATCCGCCCGCCGATGGAAGGCTGCCGCTCAACCAGGGCCACCTGGTAGCCAGCGTCGGCAATATCGAGCGCAGCCTGGATACCCGCGATGCCCCCGCCGATTATGAGCGCGCGCTTCGTGATGGGTATCTCCGAGCGCATCAGCGGCTTGCCCTTCGCTGCCGCCCCGACCGCTATCGCTGTCTGATCGAGAGCTTTCGCGGTAGCCAGCTCCCGGTCCGAGTGAACCCACGAGCACTGCTCGCGGATGTTAGCCATCTGGAAGACATACGGGTTGAGCCCGGCGTCGGCTATGCAGCGCTGGAAGGTCGCCTCGTGCATCGCAGGCGAGCACGCAGCCACCACCACCGCGTCAAGATTGTGCTCCCCGATCGCATCGCGGACTATCTTCTGGCCTGGCTCGGAGCACACGTATCGGTAGTCGGTGGCATACACCACCCCGGGCAGTCGCGCCGCCTCGGCGGCGACTTTCTGCACGTCAACCGTCTTCGCTATATTCGTGCCGCACCAGCACACAAATACGCCTACTCTGCGCACATCAGCCTCCACATGCGGCGCGGTCGCTGCCGGCTCCGACGACAAATAAGGCCCATCCAGCGCATCCTATCCTCCGGTCGCCGCAAGCTCAGCGGGCTTGGAAAACGCAATCCGCGTCAGCCGCATCGCATCCACCATATGCCGCCGCAGACCGAGCTTCGCGGGCTCAATCCCAAACGCCAGGCCTACCAGCTCAGTGATATAAACCACTGGCAAATCCAGCTCCCCGCCCAGCCGCGTCGCAGCGGCAGCCTGCCGCGTGTCGAGGTTGGTCTGGCACATGGGGCACGCGACCGCGACGCAGTTTGCGCCGGCCGACTTCGCGTGCGCCAGGATCTCCCCAACCAGACGCACCGCCGAAGCGGTATTCGTCACCGCCAGGCTCCCACCGCAGCACTCGACCCTGTGATGCCACTCCACAGGCTGCGCGCCCACGGCCTCCAGGATTTGCTCCATCGAGGTCGGGTTTTCGGGATCGTCGAACTCCGCGATCTCCGGGGGCCTCACGAGAAAGCACCCGTAGTATGCTGCCGGCCGCAGTCCCGAAATGGGCTTGCTCACCTGCTGCTTGATGCGCTCGACGCCGACAACGTTGAGCAGGACATCGAGGATGTTGCGGACCTTCACCCCAGCGGCAGCCTGAGCATCCAGGCTTTCCGGGAGTTCTCCTCTGCCTGCCCCAAGCGCCTTCGCCGCATATTTCAGGCGTCCGAAACAGGCAGCGCAGGGCGCGAGCAAGTCCTTCATGTTCTGCTGCGCGGCGAGCGCCAGGTTGCGGCCTGCGAGCCCGATGGCCAATGCGTCGCTCAGCGCGTGAGCCGCCGTCGCGCCGCAGCAGTTCCAGTCCTCGATCTCCGCGAGTTCCACGCTCAGCGCGGCGCAAACCGCGCGAGTGGAAAGGTCGAATTCCTTCGCCGTCGCGTGCAGCGAACACCCCGGATAATAGGCTATCTTCACCTTATTCTCTCTGACTGGCTGGCGCGCTCGCCGACGAACTCGCCTGCTCGAAAATACGCGCGACCTGCTCGATATTGCGGACTTTCGGCCCAAAGGGATTCAGCTTCCCCTTCAGGAACATCCGCTGGCCGAGCAGGAGATCCTTGAAGGGGTTCCGCGTCATCAGGCCGTAAGCGGCCATGAGGGGCAGTTCATTCTGCCGCCCCCGACGACGCACCAGGCGCAGGAAAATGCGGTAGAAAAGCGGAGTTTGCGGCTCGGCAGGCTTCACGCGCGATTCAAGCGCAATCGCGCGCAGCGCGTCCATTACGCGCGCGAGGTCAATGTCGCGCGGGCAGCGCGTCGTGCAAGTCGTGCAGTTGGTGCACAGCCAGATGCTCGAAGCAGTTAGAGCCATGTCGCGCAGGCCCAGTTGGACCCAGCGCATGACCTGACTGGGCGTCAAGTCCATGTCTGGCGCCATGGGGCAGCCGGCGGTGCACTTGGCGCACTGGTAGCAGGCGGCTATGTTCTCGCCGCTGCGCCTGGCGACCTCGTCCTCAAAACCCAGGTCAGCCGTAAAGGAGCGATTGCTCCGCAGGAATCGCACTGTAACCTCCGAACCTGACGCTCCGCGTCCATAGCCGGCCGACACGAAGGGATTGGCCTCCGCCGAACATGCTCGGCGATCCCTCAACACCCAGCAAGCGCCCCGTCGGCTCGCGCCCGGCGCTGGGGCTTATTCCACCGCAATCTTACCAGCGCTATAGTTACCCGTCAAGAGGCTTGTGCAATCCTTCACAGACTCCCTGCTGCTGTTCCGCACAACTGGTCCTGTATCTCGCCTGCGGGAGCCCTGGCCCCTGGCCCCTGGCCCGCCAGACTACAGCCGGGCTCGGGCAGGCGGGCAGGCTTGCTCCTGCTTTCACCCACCGGCGGCGGGTAAAAAGCGGCGGCGACTCGTGCTTCGTAGCGTAGTAGCCACGCTACTACGCAGAGTAGCAGCCGCCGCACTCCACGCGGGCGGGCGGCCGTTCCGGCCCGTTCGGCGACAGTTACACAAAACAGCATTGGGGAGTCCCACCACAGGCCATACTCGCCGAACCAGCATACCCTTTCCCCGCCTGTCCCCGCAACCTGAAGGCCGCGGTTACAACAGCGGCGCGCGGCAGGTTCACCGGAAAAGGCCGTGCATCCGGGAGCAGCTCTTGACCGGAAGGGCGCAAGAGGAAAGTCCGGGCGCCATCGCCTCAAATCAGACTTGCCAGTCCTCTATCCTGGCACGATTTTCCCCAGGACTCTGGGCTGGCGGGCCCCAGTGGCGCCGGGAATACTGGAGGGGTTTCCAAGCATCGTCTGATTGCCAAGAATGGCGAAGGCGACGGCTTCCTTGGCAGCGCCGGGCAGGCCGAAGTCCTCATGCATGAGGATACGCATTCCCGGCAGCCTGTCCTTCAGCATGGCGCGCAAAGTGAGATTGTATCCTCCCCCACCCCCCAGGATAACTTCCTGCACTTCGCACCGTGGAAACACAAATCTGCGATAGTTCACCGCGATTGACTCCGCTGTGAAAGCGGTGGCTGTCGCAACCAGATCCTCGGCGCGAGCGTCTGCTGCTCGGGTCATCATCTCTCTTGCGAAATCAACGCCGAACTCTTCTCGTCCCGTCGTCTTGGGCGGCGTCTTTTCGAGAAAGGGATGGCTCATCAGCCATTTCAGAATATCCGGCAATACTTGCCCTCGCGCTGCCATCTTCCCATCGCGGTCGAAGGTGTTCTCGCCCTTCGTCGCTTGCGCCACGACAGCGTCAATTATCATGTTTCCAGGGCCAGTGTCGAAAGCGAAGACATCCTCCAGGTGGGCCCCGGCAGGAAGGACAGTGACATTCGCTATTCCACCAATGTTCTGAACGGCCCGCCCCTTCTCGGCGTCACGAAAGAGAACGAAATCGGCAAAAGCCGCAAGAGGCGCTCCTTGACCGCCTGCGGCAATGTCGCGCGTTCTGAAGTCGGCGACAGTCGTGATGCCGGTCCTCTCGGCTATAACGCATGGCTCGCCGATCTGAAGCGTCGAGGCGATATGTCTGTCCCCAAGCCGCGAAGCCTGTGGAAGATGCACAATCGTCTGGCCGTGAGATGCGATCAGGTCAACTTCAGAAGGCTGAATCCTCGCCGTCTTGATCACATCGAGGGCTGCATCTGCGAAGAGTTCCCCGAGCAGGAAATTCACGCGGGAGACCTCTTCCGCTTTTCCCTCGGGCGAGAACAGGTGAAAGATTGCCTGCCGGACATTCGGCTCGTAAGGCGCCTCGATATAATGCAGCAGGCGAATCTTCGTATCGGGGCCGCTGCCCGAAATTTCAACGAGCGCAGCGTCTATCGCATCGGCCGAGGTACCCGACATCAGGCCGACAACCAGACGCTTCTCCTTCGATGCATAGCGACCTATGAAATCCATCACGACCCCGGGCCACCAAATGTAGCCGCCCCGACCTGTCGGGGCGCCCGTCTCCGCAGGCTACACCCGGTTGCTCAGCGGCCATCGAGAGCCTGACTAAGGCCGAGCAACCTCGACGCCAGTGTAATACGATGCGAGTATCTGCCTGAAACGCCGGCCCGCTTTGGCCCGGCCCTCCGCCCCAATCTGACACATGCCCGCCCCGTGCCCCCAGCCTCCGCCTGTCAGGACAACGTTTGCCCCCTTGCGCCGAATGCAGAAGAAAGTGCTGGGAATCCCGCCAGGCCCCGGCTTCCCGGCCCCGAATAGCCACCTGATGTTGTCGCGCCAGATCCGGAAAACGCCGGCTTCTGTCGAGACGCTCAGCGCTTCCACCCTGCCCCAGCGCGACCGCCTTTCGACTGCGACTTCCAGTATTTGGCCAGGCTCCGCGCTCGAGAATCCCAGAAGCGGCATGTTCGCCCGAAATTTCTCGCTCAACTCTTCAAGCGAAAACTCCATCTCCCACCGGAATCTTCGCGAGGCTCGGCAAAAGGCCCGGCCTTCGCTGGCCAGAAAACGGCAAGCAGCTTGCTCTCCAGCGAGAGGCGAAGAGATTCCCCATTCGTCGCTTCGCGCGCGCAGATATGGCAAGAGGTGATTGGCCCATACATTCCATACATCCTCTGTTGCGCCGCCGCACGTGGAGTGATATACGGGCTTTGCCACATACCCTCGATACGACAGTATCAGGCCCCTCGTCGCCCGAATCGCTTCATCGCTCCTGTTCAGGCCCGGGCTGGGCTGCGACAACGAATCGCCCCTGTAAACCTGGCAATGGTAAGTGGAGCAGAGATCGAAGCCTTCTGAAGCGTGGCGGCCCAGCTCGTGCAGCGCATAGGTGCGCGCCACGACGGCCTGGGCCTTCAGCGCCTCCATGTGAAAGGAGACGGGCATTTCTGACGGGAGCACCCCTTCGAGATAGTCTTCTATCGGCACAACATTCACTACTGTCAGGCCGAGCGCGCCCGGCCGAATCTCTATAACGCCGGGATAGAAAACGGGCGAGGAGTCGCCCATCTGCACGCGAGCACCTGTGGCCTGGAGTTGGGCAGCCCGCCATACAGCTCCGTCTTGTTCACATATAAGCTGAGCGCTCGACGCGGGAGCTCCGCTCACCGGACGGGCCGCGCTCGCGGTTGAAATCTTCAGCTCGCCAGCCGCGCCGATGGCCACGACTCGCCCCCGGAGGAAATCCGCCCGCGGCGCGCCCACAGCCAGGCCAATGCGCATTGGGCATGCGCCGCGCAGATAAGCCCGCGCCTGCTCCACCGGCACGAGATTGGGCTTGGCGCCGGACGCTCTCAGAAAGACAGCCACCAGCGCGGCCCTGAGGAACTCGTGAGGAAGACCTACCATGGCCTGCACGAACTGCTGGCGATGGGATATGGTTGGCTGTCCGCGACTATTGAGCGCAAGGCCAGGGAGGCGCCCGGAAGAACGCTTGTCATGCAGGCAAGTGCACCTCGCACGCTACCTCGCTTTGCAGCGCAGCGAAGGCAAGGCGCCAGCTCTGACACCTGAGGCTCCCCTTCGCTTCGAGACGCCTGCCCTCCCTTTCGCCTTCAACAGCTCCCTCGCCAGCACAGCCACATCTGGCGCAATCTCATCCGCTCCCGCTGCAAGCAGAGAATCGCGGCTTCCAGCTCCGCTCAGAACTCCAACAGTCCTCATGCCGACTGCCCGGCCCGCTTGAATGTCGGTTGGGTGGTCGCCCACCATGACGGCTTCGCAGCTCTTGCATCTCAGCCTGCTCAATGCCCTGAGCAGGTGTTCAGGGTCTGGCTTCACGCGGTTCACGCTCTCCCGCCAAAGAAGAACATGGCAGGGCAGCTCGCGGCCCCGCAAAATCAACTTGACGGCCTTTCGGCCGTTGCGCGTGACCACTGCAATGCGATATCCGGCGGCGCGCAGCGCTCGAAGCGCGCTGACAGTCCTCTCATTGATTCGAGCGCCAGAAGCGCCGCGAAGCTCAAGCTCCTCGATCATGCGGTTTGCTCGTCGCCTGAACTCCGGCGCCCTTCCTCCGCTTTGCGAGGCCAGCGAACGCTCGACCCGCTCGACAAGCTCGAGAACCAACCCGGCAGGCTCGACTTCTACTCCATAGTCTCGCGCCAGGAGAGCCACTCGTTCTCTCATGGCGTCAAAATCGTAGTTGCTCCCCAGCGCGAGCGTCCCGTCGAAGTCGAATACTACAGCTCTGAGCTGCCCGAGACTCTCTGCGAGATTCCCGCCAGCGCCTCCGCCGGCGCTTGAGCTGCAACCTCGCGCTTTTCTTTCAGGAGGCTCACCCATCTAATTGCCGAAGCCAAAACTATCAGCGCCACAAGAACGAGCATGATGGCCGTCAGGCCTGCCTGAACATAACCGCCCTGTTCAGGGTGAGGAAGATACGTGCCGGAAATGTTCATGATGCCTGCGGCGAAGCTCGTCGCCAGCAGATAGACCAGAGGCGCCCCTGTCACCAATGCATACACAGGCTTGTTAATGCTCAGGATGACCGTCGTGCCAACGGTGAGCCCCAGCACCGCAAGGAGCTGGTTTGCGACGCCGAACATCGGCCAGATCGTGCTTATGTCGCCTGTCCAGAGAAGATAACCCCACGCAGCGCAAGAGAGAGCCCCCATAACAAGAGTTGCGGTGTAAGCGCCGGCTCCGCCCAGGGGCCTGAGAAGCGGTCGCAGCGCCTCGGTGAAGATAAATCGGGCCACGCGCGTCCCTGTATCCACCACGGTCAATATGAACAGCGCCTCGAACATGATGATGAAGTGATACCAGTAAGCCATGAGCCGCCTCATGCCCGGAAGCGAGGAGAATACGCTGGCCATTCCTACCGCCAGCGAAACAGCCCCTCCTGGTCGTCCCGCGAGCCTTGCCTCGCCAGACATCGCGGTCAGCTTATCGAGTTCCACCGGGTGTGAAGCCCATGCCGGAATGAGGTTGTGCTTGGCCGCGGGGACATTTATGGCGAAGTAATCCGAGGGATGCAGAGCCGCCGCCGCCACCAGCGCCAGCACGGCCACCATACCCTCGAGAATCATCGCTCCATAGCCTATCTGCTTGATATACGCCTCGCTGGATATCATCTTTGGCGTCGTCCCCGAGGCGATGAGCGAATGAAAGCCCGATATGGCTCCACACATGATTATTATCGAAACATACGGCCAGACAGGGCCATTGAAAATCGGTCCGCCGCCGCTCACAAACTCGGTGAACGCAGGCATACGAAGCCCTGGCCTGATCGCCGCAATCCCGATTCCCAGCAGCGCGACAACCCCAACTTTCATGTAGGAACTCAAATAGTCTCTCGGACAAAGCAGAAGCCATACCGGTAAGACGGAGGCGACGAAAGCGTAAATGGGCAGCGCGATTTTCAACTGCTGCTCGCTCAACATGAAATATTTGGCATAGGGCGATTGAGACAGCGGATGTCCCAGAGCGACTGCAAGCAGCACGAGCGCCACTCCGATGGCGCTGCCCTCAGCGATCTTGCCGGGCCGCAGCACATATATGTAGAGGCCCACAAGCACGGCCGCCGGTATCGTCATAGCAATCGTGAAGGTCCCCCACGGGCTCTCTGCAAGAGAGTTCACAACTGCTATGCCCACCCCGGCCAGGGCGATAGTCATGATGAAAAGTATGGCGAGACTGCTGATAGCCCCAGCCAGTCTGCCGATTTTCGAGCGAGCAATCCCCGACAGAGAGAGACCGTCCTGGCGAACCGAGGCGAAAAGAATTACGAAATCATGCACCGCGCCAGCCAGAGCGGCGCCTATGACAATCCAGATGAAACCCGGCAGGAATCCAAACTGCACTGCGAGCACTGGCCCCAGAAGAGGCCCGGGCCCGGCTATGGCAGCAAAGTGATGCCCGAAGAGAACCCAGCGATTAGTGGGCACATAATCGCGACCGTCATAGAGGCGCTTCGATGGGGGTTCCCTCTCTGGCTGAACCACCAAGACCTTCGCAGCCAGAAAGGCCGCATAGAATCTATAACAGACGGCGAAAAAAGCGGCCGCTGTCAAGACGAGCAAAAGCGAATTCGCCACTTCTTCGCTCCGAGAGAAGGTCAGGGCCGCGCGTTCAACGGCGTTTCGGCTGCTCTGCGGAGGCCCTCGCGGATGCTGTCTTTGCCTTGCCCACCATCGCTCGCCTGGGCTGCTTGAGCTTCGCTGCAATGGTGGCTATCTGGTAAGCGCGCAGGGGGATGCGAACAACCTTCCCCCGCACCACAGACAACCGGCCTCCCCTGACTGGCTCCTCGCCCAGGTTCAACAGCCGCACCTGCGAGACTTCGTGCCAAAACTTCACAGCGGCGCTCATGCGCCTCGAAGTGGTGTTGTAGAGGCGGACTGCGAGCGAGTCCCCGCCCTCCCATTTCTTAACCGAGCTGATTACTGCGCCTTGGGGCTCCACTTGCGCCAAACCCAGCTCCTTAGGGAGCATGCCTGGCGAACACTCCCCCGCAAAGACCGCCAGAGGCGCGCGGTGAAAGTGAGCCTGCTCCCACACGCGCCCATGCTCGCATGCGCCGGCGTGAGGGATCGCCGCATAGCAAAACTCCCGCGGGCCTGGGCATTGGGCGTCAGGCGTAGGGATTGTCGGGCCCACATTGTAGGGCCTCCACTGCCCATCGGGCCTGGACAGCCATCCCACCGCCCTGAGGAGGGTCAGGCACACAACTGCGCCGTCTTCCTCCTTTCGCACCTCATACTCGAGCAGGCCTGAGCTCGCTACAGCAAGCCCTACTGCGCCGTCGCTCACATCCACGAAATTCCTCATGGCCTGGGTAGGAACTGGCTTTTGCGCCCATCCCTCGCCATCTGGGAGATCAAGGTTCCTTTCCACCACGCAAAATGCGGATTCAGCGTGCGCCCTTTCAACCCGAAGCCCTGTCGGAAAACAGGCCCTGAGCCGGTGATCTCGCGCCCTGTTACTGAACACCGTTCTGAACTCGACCCTCGGAACGCCTGCCATCAGGCTGACTTCTGTCCTGACCGGGCACACGACCCGCTTCTCGCTTCTGCTCTTTCTGTCTCCCTCCAGCTCCTCGGGAATCTCCAGGTCGAATTCCACGGCGATTGTAGCTCTGACGGGCCCGCACTCTATGGCCTTCACCCTGGCTGAACACCCGGAGCTCGTGGTCGTGAGGCCGTTTTCAGCAGGCGAGTAGTCGTATTCGTCTCCTGCATCCTCGCTGTCTTCCAGAGTGTTACATCCACGGAACCAGTGCCCGGTTTCCTTGTGAAGAATGTCAACGCTGCCGTCGAGATTCGCCACGACGCGGACATAGCTGTTCTCTATCGCCGTATCCTGAACCGTGAGGTCTGTCGCTCTGGTCTCCGCCGAGCCTGGTGCGAAAGTATAGACTTTGTAGCCAATCCCCGGCACCGCTCTCGCCTGAAAGCAAAGCTCGAGGTCGCCCACCCTGCTGCCAGGTGGGAAACCTTCTCTCCAGGGGCCTATCTTCTGGCGGCGTATCTGGCTCGGGACCGCTTTTCCTTCACCGTCAACCACCTTGAGCGGACCGGGCTCTTCGTCGGGCGCTACGGGGAACGATAGCTGAACGCTGGCTATCTCATTTGCCTGGCAACCGTGCGGATTGAATACAAGGAGCGAGCGCGCCTTCGGTGCGCCATCGGCCGCGGTGGTGTTGGCCGAGCTCAGTATATGCCCGGCGCCCTCCTCCGCCAACTGCGAAGCTATCTGACGCGACTGCTCGAAGCGCGGAAGCATCTCCCTGTGCACCTGGTCGGCGCTGCACCCGCAGATAGAGTCGTGCGGATGGTTTTGCAGGCACAGCCTCCACGCATGCCACAGGAAGTCTGACTCGTAAGGCAACCCGAAGCACCATGCCAGCGCGCAAAGCGGCTCGGCGACCTTTTCCAGAAGCGCCTGTGTCTTCTCGTTCTCCTGCTTCAGGTAAACGCGAGAAGAAAACACTCCTGAGAGCAAGGGGTGGTAGCGACCCTCGTGAAGCTCTCCGCGAATCGTGCCCAGCCTCGGTTTCTCCTTGCGAACTTGCGCAACATAATCTTCGAATGTCCCGGCCACCACCTCGGGCCCGTCGAGCTTTGCGTTCGCATATGAGATAAGACGAGGAAGCTCGGGCTGCGGCTCGAGATGGTCGCAGCCGTTATTCAGGAGGATGAACCTCGTGGTGGCTCGCGGTCCGAGCCGCTCAATCTCGCGCTGCACCTGGCGAACAGCCACCTCTTCGTCAACAACGAATCCGCCCCCCTCATGGCGCCTTCCCCAGTTGGCGAGATTGCAGTAGCCATCTATCTGATGAACGGCCAGAACGCGAGTGCCGTCCGGCGCCTCCCACCAGAATTCCGTCTTCTCTGCCTCCTTCTGAGCGCCAAGCCCTCGCGTGAAAATGGCGCAATCCAGGCCGAAGCCGGCCAGTATCTGCGGCATCTGCGCCACATGGCCGAAAGGATCAGGAATGTAGCCCACCTTCATTACGCGCCCGAAAGAGCTGGCGATCTTGTGCCCAAGCATCAGGTTTCGAACAAGGGCCTCGCCGCTGGCGAGAAACTCATCGGCCAGCACATACCAGGGGCCAACCAGAATCCTACCCCGCGACACGAAAGCGCGCAGTTTCTCCCTCAACTGCGGCCTGATATCGAGGACATCCTCCAGGACCACCGTCTGACCGTCCATTGTGAAAGCGGGGAAATTGCGGTCAGATTCCAGCAGCGAAACCAGCAAGTCCGCAAGCTTTACAAGCCTGCGTCGGAACTGCTGGAAGGTGCTGCGCCATTCCCGATCCCAGTGGGTCTCGGGAACAACTACAAGCGTGTAAGTCTGCCTGACAGTCTTTCCACCTCGCCTCTGGGTGCGCTTGCCGTGCCTCACATGTATTCCCCTCCGCCGGACGCGGGAGGGCCTCCCGCGCCGGGCATCGCTGGAGCGCCACCTGGCCCCGGCACAGCGACAGGGCCAGCCGGTGCACCAACCGGAGCGGACGGCGCAGCAGCCCCTGGTGTCGGCCTGGCTGACGCAGCGGCGCCCGTTGCGGAGGGGGCCGCCTTGGACACAATCTCCAACTTTTCCTTCAAGTCAGTCGTCAGGACGCTCTCGATGGCCTTGTCGAGCTGCGACCTACTTTCAGCCTCATCCACTTTCCAGCGCCGGCCCTCCTTCTTCATCACCATGTTGAACGCAACCGGTTTCTTGAGAGCTTTGAACAAATCCACGAACATGCTGGCTCTGTCGGGGCTGAGTGTGCTTGCGCTGACGCTCACCGCCAGCGCGAGTTGAACTGGCACCTCAGTCGCTGAGCCCGTCCCAGCGACGCCCGGCATGATCTCAAACTCGTCTATCCTCAGCCCCTTATGGGGCAGAAGGTTCCCCGCGACTCCGCCAGCCACAAATTGGCCAGCGGCTTCCTTCCTATCCATCTGCACCAATTCCAGATACCGCCGCGTCACGCTGGCTGCAGACCCACCTCCAAGGAAGAAATAGATGAGCCCGGCCGCCGCGACGACGAGCAGCAGATAGAATAGCGTTGTCCACGGCAGGCGAAGTCCTCGCCCCGTCGCGCCGAGTTCCAGAGTCCCCTCCGCTCCGGCGTCAAGAGGAGCGAAGCAGGTCAAGCACGCAGACTTCTCGTCCGGATTTTCAGCTCCGCATCTTCCACAGGTCTTCATGTCACACCCCTTTTCTTCTTTCTTCGCCCCCGGGCTGGCCCCCACCAAAAGATTCTGCGCTCGGGCCGCACAGCATTTCGCTATGGCCTCTGCTCCGTCGCGGCCCCATGGGCGCCGTCGCGCCCAACAGCCTCAGGCGAGCTGTCTCACCACCAAAGCGGCGTTGTGCCCGCCAAAGCCGAAAGAGTTTGAGATTGCGATCTTCACGCGGCGCCGGCGCGCCCTGTTTGGAACATAATCCAGGTCACACTTCGGGTCGGGGAATTCGTAGTTGATCGTTGGTGGAATAATCCCGTGTCGCAGCGTCAGGGCGGTGGCAATCATCTCGACAGCCCCGGCAGCCCCGAGAAGATGCCCTACCATTGATTTGTTCGAGCTTATAGCCAGCTTGCCAGCATGCTCGCCAAAAACTGACTTTATCGCCTGAGTCTCGGCGACATCATTAGGAGGCGTGGATGTTCCGTGGGCGTTCACATAGTCAATTTCCTCAGGGGCTATGGCGGCGTCCGCGATGGCTGCCGCCATAGCTCTGGCCGCACCTTCGCCGTTCGGAGCGTTGAGGGTTACATGGTATGCATCGCCCGTCATCCCGTAGCCCACGATCTCGACGTTCACATCGGCCCCGCGAGCTTCTGCGTAGTCGAGGCTCTCCAGGATCACTGTGCCCGCTCCTTCGCCCATAACGAATCCGTCGCGCTTCGCGTCGAAAGGACGGCTCGCGCGCTGCGGCTCATCATTGCGCCTCGATAGGGCCTTTGCCGAATCGAAGCCCGCCATCGCCAGGGGATGAATGGCTGCTTCTGTGCCCCCCGCAACCATAATGTCCGCCTCGCCCCGGCTTATGATTCTGAAAGCGTCGCCGATCGCATTCGTTCCAGTGGCGCAGGCAGTGGTCACACAGCTATTCGGCCCCCTTGCTCCGAGCAGAATCGAAACCTGGCCCGACGCCATATCGCCTATCATCATCGGCACGAAATAGGGGCTCACGCGCTGGGGTCCCCGCTCGAGAAGCACCTTGTGCTGCTCGGTCAGCGTGCTTATGCCTCCTATGCCCGTGCCTATCAGAACCCCGCACCTGTCTCTATTACAAGGGCCAATCTCCAGCCGCGCATCTTCCGCCGCCATCAGGCTGGCAGCTACGGCAAACTGAGCGAAGCGGTCGAGATGCCGCGCTTCGCGAGGGCTGACGAAATTGGCTGGATCGAAGCCTTTCACTTCTGCCGCTATCTGGACCCCCAGGTCTTTGGGGTCGAAAAGGCTTATGCGGTCAACGCCGGAGCGACCCTCAATCAGGCCCTCCCAGAAGGTCTGGACTCCGACGCCCAGAGGGGTGACAGCTCCCAGCCCCGTTATCACAACCCGGCGTTGCATGACTTTTGCTTCAGGCTGCTGCTCTCTTCCGAGCAGCTATGTACTCTACCGCGTCCTTGACTGTCTTGATCTTTTCCGCGTCCTCATCGGGAATGTTGTCAATTTCAAATTTGTCCTCGAAGGCCATGACCAGCTCCACGAGAGCCAGCGAGTCAGCGCCCAGATCCTCCTGGAAGCCGGCCTGAGGCGTCACCTCAGCCTCGTCAACGCTCAGCTCCTCTGCCACCAGCTTTCTCACCTGCGCGTAGATCTCGTCGTCCACGCCCCTATCACCTCCTGATGGTTATTTTGGAATTTGAGATTTGAAATCTCAGATTCCAGATCTCAGGTGGACAGGCCTCCGTCCACGCTGATTACCTGCCCTGTTATATAGGCCGCAGCGTCCGACGCCAGGAAAACCACCACCTGCGCAACCTCGTCCTCACTTCCCAGCCTTCCCAACGGTATTATCTCTCGCCACCGGCTCTTTACCTTCTCATCCGCCTGGCGCGTCATTCCTCCTTCTATGAAACCAGGCGCGAGCGCATTCACAAGCACTCCCCACTGGGCAAGCTCTCTGGCGCAAGCCTTCGTAAGCCCCACGACGCCGGCTTTCGCCGCTGCGTAGTTTGCCTGCCCGATATTTCCCATCAAGCCCGCTGCCGAAGATATGTTTATTATCCTGCCCCATCTCTGCTTTGTCATCCTGCGCGCAGCCGCGCGGGAGCAGAAAAAAGCCCCTGTCAGGTTCACCTCCAGCACCCGGGCCCACTGCTCATCTGTCATTCTGACCAGAAGAGAATCGTCCGCCACCCCCGCGTTGTTTACCACGATGTCAATGCTGCCAAATTCATCTGCTATCCGCTCGACGAGCCCGGTCGCCTGCCGCCCACTCGACACGTCGGCGGCCACTGCCACCGACCTTACGCCCATGGCCCTTATCTGCTCGCAGATTATCTCCGCATCCTTCAAGCTTTCCTGCCTGGAGCAGTTGATGCCAACATCGGCGCCCTCCCGGGCAAGTCCCAATGCTATGGTCTTTCCCAGCCCCCTGCTCGAGCCTGTAACAAGCGCCGCCCTGCCCTTAAGCCTCACGCTGTCGCACCGCCCTTTGAGATCCCGTCAAGCTGCTCCAGCACATTTTCGGCTTCTGCCGACAAGCACACCGCTCCTGGCAGAATCCTCTTGCAAAGCCCTTTCAGAACCGAGCCCGGGCCTATCTCCACGAATACATCGCAATCGCTCAGGCAGCGAACGCAGTCGGTCCATCGCACTGCCGAAAGCATCTGGCGAGTCATGGCCGCCCTTATTTCATCCGGCTCTGTCACAAGCACCCCCTCAGAGTTTGCGGCCACAGGCGCCGAGGCCGGCTCTATTCTCGCATTTTCGACCTCTGTGGCAAACTCACGAGCGGCTTCTTCCATCAATGGAGAATGAAAAGCCCCCTGCACGGCCAGCCGCACGGCTCTGGCTCCCCTCTTTTTCGCCTCGGCCTCTGCTCTCTTCACTGCGGCCTCTTGCCCCGAAATTACCACCTGTCCGGGCGCATTGAAATTGGCTGCCACCAGCACTTGCCCTTCTCGGACACTCTCACAGATTGCTTCAACCTCGTCAACGTGCAGGTTAAGCAGAGCAGCCATTGCGCCCTTACTTCTCAGCGCCGCCTTCTCCATCAACTCGCCACGCTCGGCCACCAACCGCAGGGCCGGTTCGAATTCCAGAGCCCCCGCGGCCACCCAGGCCGCGAATTCCCCCAGGCTGTGGCCTGCCAGACCAGCGGCCCGAAATCCCTGTGATCTCAGCGTTTCCCACAATGCCACCTCCACCACGAGCAGACAGGGCTGCGCAATGGAGGTCCTGCCTAACTCTTCGGCTGGCCCTTCCAGGCACAGCCGGCGCAAATCCATCCCAAGCAGCTCTTGAGCCCGCTCAAGGACCTTGCTCCCGGGGCCGCTGGAAAACGCCGACCGGCCCATTCCGACATACTGAGAACCCTGTCCAGGGAAAAGAGCGGCTGCTCGCATTCTCACCAGCGCAGCGCCAAGGCTCCCCAAGTCAGGCCAGCTCCAAACCCCACCAGCGCTACCAGGTTTCCCCTCTTTAGCCTGCCCTGCTGCGCTGCCTCATACAGAGCTATAGGTATCGAGGCGGTGGATGTGTTCCCGTAGCGGTCGAGGTTTGAGAAAAACTTCTCCTGCGGCATATCCAGCCTCTTTGCAGCCGCTTCCAGGATGCGAGTGTTGGCCTGATGCGGGATCACCAGGTCCAGGTCCTTCGGGCTCAATCCGACCTTCTCGCAGCAAGCGAGCAAGGCCTCAGGGATTGCTTTGATTGCAAACCGGAAAACCTCGTGGCCGTCCATGGCGAGGTAGTGCATCCCTTTCCTGACGGTCTCTTCGGTGGCGGGAAATCGGCTGCCCCCGGCGGGCACCTCAAGCGTGTGACCGCGCGAACCATCGGAGAACAGAGCAAAGCCAAGAATGCCTTCCTTCTCCGAGGCCCGCAGCACCGCCGCGCCAGCTCCGTCGCCGAAAAGCACGCAGGTGGCCCTGTCTTGCCAGTCAACCACCTTCGAGAGCTGCTCAGCTCCAACGACAAGAACCGTGTCGCATGAGCCCGCTGCGACGAACTGAGACCCCACAGCAAGAGCATAGACGAACCCTGTGCATCCAGCCTCCAGGTCGAAAGCCGCTGCGTTTGTCGCGCCTATGTTCTCCTGCACGAGGCAGGACGACGCTGGAAACAGATGGTCGGGGGTGACTGTAGCCACAATTACGAGGTCCACCTCTTCGGGCGCTATCCTCGCCCTGCGAAGCGCATGCCGAGCAGCGGCCGATGCCAGGTCGGAGGTGGCCAGCCCGGGGTCAGAGACCCTTCGCTCTGAAATACCGGTTCGAGTTCTTATCCAGTCATCGGAAGTGTCAACCGTTTTCTCAAGGTCGAAGTTGGTGAGCCTCCTGGGGGGCAGATGCACTCCAACTCCCGCCACCCGCGCCGCCCTGGGGAACGAGCCCACCAGTATTCAGTCCTCCTCCTTCGGATTTTGCTGCTCGAAGCAGGAGCGTATGGTTTGCGTTATGCCGCCGTTCACGGCCTGGGCAGCGACTTTCACCGCTGCCGCCACGGCTTTCGCGCTGGAGCGACCATGCGCAATCACACATACGCCCGCGACCCCCAGGAGGAGGCCCCCGCCGTACTCTGCGTAATCCACCACGTGGTCGAGCCGCTTCAGGACCTCGCCGCACCGCTCCGCCAGGCCCTCGCGCCTCATCTCGGCAGCCAGAAGCTCCGCGAAAAACTCCGCAGCTCCCTCCCCCACCTTCAGGACCACATTCCCGGTGAAGCCATCACAGACAACAACATCTGCGCCTCCGCAGAAAACGTGGTGTCCGTCTATATTGCCGGTGAAATTCAGCCCGCTTTCGCGCAACAGCGCATGAGCAGCTTTCGTTCGAGCATCCCCTTTCTCCGGCTCCTCGCCAATGCTCAGAAGCGCCACCCGCGGGTTCTCGATTCCCAGCGCTCCAGAGGCGTAAACCGCGCCCATCTGCGCGAACTGCACAAGGTTGCGCGGTCGGCAGTCAACATTCGCCCCGGCATCCAGAAGCACCGCTCTGCCGCGCCTACTTGGGAGTATGGTGGCGATGGCCGGCCTCTGCACGCCAGAAATGGTTCCCAGCGTCATCAGCGCGGCGCCCATGACTGCACCCGAGTTGCCCGCTGAAACGAGCGCCGAGGCCCTTCCGATTTTCACAAGCTCTGCCGCCGCCAATATAGACGCGCCCCTCTTCTTCCTGAGGGCCGCCGCAGGAGACTCCCCCATTAGAATCTGCTCGGGCGCGTGGTGAACCTGCACATCCAGCCCAGTCAGGTCGTATCTATCCATCTCACGCCTGACCGACTCCTCACGCCCTACAAGTATGAGGGGCAGACCCAGGGAGCGTGCGGCCTCAACAGCCCCGGCCACTACCGCTTCAGGAGCGTGGTCTCCGCCCAAGGCGTCAATTGCAATGGGGAGTTGCATAGAACCGTGCGACTCTTACTGCTGGCGGCCTTTCTTCGTCCGCTCTTTGACTGCAACAGATACTGAGGGCGAATAGTGCCCACAGCTTGGACATGCGCGGTGAGGCAACTTGTACTTGTTGCACGATGGGCAGCGCACCATTCCCGGAGCCGTAATGCGCCAGTGCATCCGCCGGTTGTTCGTTCTCGATTTTGAATGCTTTCTCTTCGGAAGAGCCATGCCTCTCCTACCCCTGTTTCCCTTTCTTTTGCTCCAGGAGCTCCTTGAGCGCAGCAAAGGCTTCTGAAGAAGAGCCCCGCGCCGATTCCTCAGGGCCAGCGCCGCACTGGCAAGGGCCCAGATTCAGGTTGCTGCCACACCTCGGACACATTCCCAGGCAATCCTGGCGGCACAGGGGGCGCAGCGGCTCATTCATCTCGAGATGCTGACGCACCAGCTCGGTCACATCCAACTTGCCCTCGGAATATGCCGCCTCTCGCGGCTCCAGGTGCTCGATGGTGTCGGTGGGCTTTTTCACCCCGGGCACCGAAGACGCAAATTCCTCACGAATGCTCGACTCCACTCTCTGCGGAAAAGTCTCCAGACACCTCGAACACACGAGCTCCAGGTCGGCCGAGATGCTGCCCTGCAGCAGAATGATGCTCCCCGTATTGGTGAAGTGCAGGCTAACCGCCGCCTCCCCTATGAGCGTCAGCCCGCTGTCCTTCGACAACTCCTGCCGCACCTCATAAGAAGCCCTCGCGCCAGGAAGCTTCGCCAGTTCGCTGATATCAAGGATCATATCTCCCCCCTCGAATAGGAGTCGGCGGCATAATTAACCCAAAAACCCTTTCCTGTCAAGCGCTATCGGAGCTACCAGACCTTCGAGAGCGGCCGACGCTCAAGGCTATGCGCAGCTTATGTGCGACGCCTCTCGGCCATCATTTCGCAGAACGCGGATCCGGGCGCCATCGGCGAGCTGTCCGCGATGCCGACAGGTCTCAAACTCCTATCATGCCAGACCCTATTCGTACTTTCTCCCATTTCTCATCAGTCTTATCCAGCCAGCAGGACCTGTCCGGATCGCGCTCCTGTGCGCATTATGAATGACGCCGCCCTGCGGCGACCATTTATACTCTCCGCGAACCTGCACCACGTCGCCCTTTCGCAAAGGAATTCGCCGCCGCCCGCTGAGATTGTAAGCGACGAGCAGCGCCTGACCGGTCGAAGTGCGAACCAAAAACCTCTGGTGCGGTATGCCCTCGCTATCATCGGGCAGGATGCGGGACACTTTCCCCTCCACTCGAACCCATATGCCAGATGCGCGGCTGCGGTAGGCCCGAAGTATCACTTGCTCGCCTGGAACTTGCAGGCGAGAGCGCAGCGCCACCAATATGAGAACGAGCCCGAACGCGGCAGCGCCTATCCACAGTGCCGCCGCCTGCGTCTGGTGCCTTGCTGGCCGGCGTCTCCGCCTCTCGACCGGACGCGCCTCTTTCACAACCCCTCCGCGCTCATTTCGAAGGCTTGGCCTCCTCTCTGACCATCGGAACGAACACGACATCCATGACTGACTTGCGCTTCAAACCTTGGGGAGTCTTCTCAAGCAGATACAGGGTCTGAATTCCTCCGGCCGAACCCACCGGCACTACCATTCTGCCGCCCTCCCTCAACTGTTCAATAAGAGGCGCGGGCACATGGTCTGGCGCACAGGTGACAATGATGGCATCGAAAGGCGCATGTTCCTTCCACCCCTTATAGCCATCGCCCGTCATAGTCTCGACAGTCTTGTAATCAAGCCGGTCCAGCGTCCTGCGAGCTCTCTTTGCAAGCCCTGGTATTATCTCGATGCTGAAAACATGAGGGGTCAATTCTGCCAACACGGCCGCGTGGTAACCTGAGCCTGTCCCTATCTCCAATACCTTGTCGCCCTTCCGCAGCCTCAAAAGTTCTGTCATCGCAGCCACCATGTAAGGCTGAGATATCGTCTGGTCATAGCCTATGGGGACAGGCGCATCGTCATAAGCGCGGTGCCTGAGTCGCGCGGGGATGAACTCTTCGCGCGGCACCTTGCCCATCGCAGCCAGGACCATCTCATCTCTTATCCCTCTGGCCCGCAGTTGCCGCTCCACCATGCTGCTGCGCGCCTGTCCGTAGCTGAGAGCGCCACAGCCAGCGAACGAAACGGCCAGAAAGGCAGCCGCTGCGGTATGGCGCGTCCAAACCTTTCGCAGCGCTGCACGCTGCCCCTTGGCCGCTACGGCGACCAGCCTCGCGCCTTCCTGAGAGTGCGCTGTGGCCGGCCAAGATTGCCGTCTGTCAGCCATCCTGTCACCTCCCTTTCCCTGGGCGGAGCGCCCCTGGATACCTCCATAGTGTCGCAGGGCGCTCGAGCTGTCAAGCCCCTCCGCACTGCAGGCCAGTGCCTGAGGGCACGCTGGCAGGAATCCCGGTTCTCTCACCCTGGGGCCCGGCTCATGGCCGCTTTGAAAGCAGCCCCACCGCACGGCCTCCGAGAAGCCTCTGTAGGAAATATTGCGATAAGCCTTCCTACTGCCCTGTTCTCGCCGCCATTCGTCTTCGATGCTTGCCTGGCTACCAAGCAAAAGATCTTGACAGATGTTCCGGGATGTGGTAATCTCCATGAGCCTTGCGCGAGCGAGGTGAAGTGGAAAGCTGTCGAGCTTCAGCAGTTGAGTTGCCGTTCGTTGTTGTCGGCCTCCGCTGAGCTGGCTGCTTTCAGAAAGGAGGCCGATTTGAACGGTCACGTCAAGTGGTTCAGCGATCAGAAGGGCTACGGCTTCATCGAGACTGAACAGGGTGATGTGTTTGTGCACTATTCGAGTATAGAGGGGCAGGGACGCAAAACCCTCGTTCAGGGGCAAGAGGTAGATGTCGAGGTACAGCAGGGACCGAAAGGACTTAGCGCAAAGAAGGTAAGAATTCTTTGAGGCCTGACGCCGTTCTTGCTGCCACGCACGGCCCCGATCAGAAATGGTCGGGGCCGGCGCTTTATATGCTACAGGTCTATGCGCACGCGCACCCCTGAGGCTCTGTTCTTGTAGAGCAGCAGAACCGTCCGGCTTGCTGCATGCCACTCCCACTTATCCACTCCGGCAACACCGCGCGGCCTGCGCGGAAGTACAAGTCGCGCTTGGCCCGGGGTTCCATCAGGCCCTGTCATCTGCACGATCAGCCTCCGCTGCGTCGCCGAGACCAATGAGGTTCTGGAAGAGGCCGCGAGAACTTCCCCGACTTTTCGCTCACATCGCTTGAGGTCCAGCAGCAGAGCCTGCTCGCCGGGTCTGAGCCTCTTCGCTGTAATCACTGGAAGCCCGGGCCTGAGAAGATCAACGAAAGAGCCGCGCAAGGTTGCAGAGCGACTATCTTTTCGCTCTGTCAGGCAAGCCGCGGCGACATAGGGGCCCCTGCGCACCGCGAGCAGGGGCGGCAGCCCGATGAGATCCGACGCCGCCAGTCCGACCAACTTCAGGATAGAGTCGCTTCCCGCTGGCAGCCTGGCAAGATCCGAGGGAGAGACTCTGAGAAACACGAGATTGCCCTTGCCAATATCGGTGCGGCCCTGTTTCGCCCACCCGTCCAATCCTAACGCTTTCCAGAGATGATCCTCGGGCCGGGCGAATCCCATTCTGTTCCACCACTCCCCGACTTCTCCATAGGGGTCCGAACCGTCGCCCACAAAGATAAGATTGCCGCCCGACTTTACCCAGCGCGCGAGAACCAACTGGCTGCGCTCCGAGGGAGGCTTCATGAACTCGTAGCTCAGCAGCAGAGCCCTGTAACGAGAAATGAAGCCCCGGCGATCGAAGAACTCCATTGGCGCCGGCTCCGCAAGTATGCCATTCTTCAGCAGCGGCAAAGCGAGGGCATAGAATCCGTTCGGATCCGATGGCTTCGGCTCTCCGCGCTGAAACATCATCGTGTCTGAAACAGCGACGCCCACGCCCCGCTTTCCCCATATCGTCTCATCCCTGCCCCACCGCATGCGCGAGAGCGCATCCACGGCTGTCAGCAAGACCGCAGCATACTCCGCCGGGATCCCCCCTGCCTTACTTTCTTTTTCGTCGCTCAGCCGGTAGCTGCCCAGGAAAACGCGAGGGGGCCACGGCATCACCTCATACCTTTTCGCGTCCGAAGCCAGCAGCGAGGCCACCAGGGTGGCCAGATAGCTGCGCCGATAATCGTCCCAGCTCCTGTCGGGATTGTCCTCGACTGGATCGGCCAGAAGCCACAATTCCTTCCCCGAGGCCCGCGCCAGGTTCTCGAAGTAGCCGTATTCGAGAAGAGCAGTCTCAAAGGTTCGCTCGGCCTCCCTTCCATCGAGGAAGTTGGGCGTGCGAGCTGTCCCGGTCCACACCTGGCCTACAAAGCCGTCGCAGGCGTCCAGGCGCGCAAGAGCGCTCTCGGGGCTGACGATGCCCCAGTGGAAGTAGTTCAGCAGGCTGTGCGTGGGCACATAGCAGCGGACTGCGCGCCCCTTGCTCCGCCCGTGCGACTTCACATGGCTGAAAACGGTCTCGATGCAGCGCAGATAGAGCTGCTGCTTCAGCCTCGAGGCGTTCCACTGAGCGGCCGGCGATGAATGGGGAGGCTCCCACGGTCGCCCGAAAGCGTCCTGCCACTCGCGCTTGAATGCCTCGCTGTACCCGGCCTGAACCCAGAACTCGGGCTCTTCCAGGTGAATCGCCTCCGCTCCCAGGTCAACGGCGGCCAACAGCCGCTTAGCCAGCATCTCGGCGAAGCTTGCGGTCGGCGCCATATAGGGCACTTCGGGGCCGTGCAGGATGTCTGTCCCGTCGGCCCTCTTCTGAGCTTCGTCCCAGTGCGGCTTGCCGTCGAACTCGCCCCGCAAATAGTCCTGATACGCGCCCCAGGCGGCGGCCGCCATCACATGAACTCGCCAGCCGGCTTCCGTCCAGGAACGCAGACGAGCGCCGAGAGATGGGTCAACTCCATAGACTATCGCGACATCGGCCGGAACCGCGAACCTCGGGTCATAGCCCTCATAGACCTGGAAGCAGGTTCTCTCGAAGCGTGCTTTACCCTGGCCCATGGCGCACCCAGCAAGACTCACCACAGCGCAAGCTCCCGCATAAAAGAGCGCATGAGAGAATATGAACCGTCGGCGCGGAAAACCCATCCATCGAGCCCAGCTACTTCTGCTCTTTCTCTCCAGGGCGCCGAGGGCAGTCGGTCTATGGCCAGCAGAACCTTCGGCTTTCGCTGCGCTATCGCTCGCCGCAGAAGGCCCTGAAATCGCGCTTCGCCCAGAGGCAAGTTCTGGCAGATGACAAGATCGGGCGGTTCCTTCTCTATCCATTTCGACCAATCCTGGCGCGCGGGATTCTGCAAGCGGTCCTGGTAGTAATCGGCCTCCACAACTATGGCGATCTTTATGCCCGGCCGCCCTCTTCTTGCGGCCGAGCAAACCTTCTCGGCAACTTCGGTCACCGATTCCTCAAGCCATTCGGCCATCTTCTGCCTGTCGGCTCGACCTGTGGCAAATCCAAGGGGATCTATGTCCAGCGGGTCAATGCTGCGCTGTCTCAGAAAACCAAGCCGGGAAGTCGTGCTGTAGCCGAGAAACTCTCCTCTCGCCAGCCGGAGAAAATCGAACGCCAGTCCATCGAGGTCATAGTGGCGAACAAGCTCGAGCACGAGCTGTTCGAGAAGCGAGACGACCTGGGAATCCGTCGGGCTCGCAAAAGCGCCGTCGCCGCCCCAGTCCCCGACTATCTGGCCAGCCGGATTTCGCTCGACTCTCTCCGGATGCAGCGCCACGGCTGGCGAGCTGCCTCCGGGCCTCTTCCACAGAAGAGTCTCAAGCGCCGCGAATACCTGGAGCCCCTGCCCTCGCGCCTCCTTTATGTAATCAGCCAGCGGGTCCTGTCCCTCGAATTCCTTGTGCCTTGGAAAAACGCGGCTGGGATAGATCGTCTGTCCATCGTAGAAGCTCAGCAAGAACACCGCATCGAGCCGGGCCTGTTTGGCTGAGGCCACCAGAGACGCGGCGTCTCCCATGGGCTGCATCCAGACACCCCGAAATGGTTGAGCCCAAGCGCAGGAAGCCACGATCAAGGATAAGCCTGCGCTCACAACCGCTCTGCGAGTCATTTCGAACCTCCCATCTGCCAGACCGAGAAGCCCATCTTCCTCAACATTTCCGCCACAAGGCTGATGGGAAGCCCCACGACATTCTCATAGCTTCCTTCGATTGACTCAACCAACATTCCCCCCTTGCCCTGGATCCCGTAGGCGCCTGCCTTATCCATTGGTTCGCCCGTCTCGACATAGGAGAGTATCTCCCCTTGGCTCAGCCTGCGGAACTTCACCTTCGTGACCTCGTGGGCCACGAGCTGCTTTGCCACGTTCCCGTTCACCACCTTCAGCAGCGCCACGCCTGTATAGACTCTGTGTTCTTTCCCACTCAGCAGTCTCAACATGCTTGCTGCCTCGGCCGGGTTCCTGGGCTTGCCGAGAGCTTTGCCTGCGGCGAATACCGATCTGTCAGCCGCCATGACGAGCCCCCGGCGAACTAATTTTGCCGCTGCCAGTGCCTTCGAGAGCGCCTTCCTCTCGACTGAGACGGCTGGCGCGCGGTGGCTGGCCAGAGACACATCGTCTTCCTCGTCCACTTTCAGAACCCTGAAGCGAAGCCCCATGCGGCGCAAGAGGGCTCTGCGCCTCGGAGAGGCGGAAGCAAGGAGCAGGGGGGGCGGCTTCACCATCTGCGCAGGAGATTTCCAAGGAGAAGTAACGCGAGCAGGGCTGCAATTGCGAGCGCTGGCACGCCTATCCACAGCGCGGCCCACGGTGGGGCGGAGGGGGAGAATACAACTATCGAAGCGCCCAGAATGATGGCCCCCAACAGGATGGCGCCGCACAGTCGGTTGATGAGTATGGCCTGCTGCGCGAGGCGCCGCTCCAGGTCCTCCTCATGTGTCCGCAAGCGAAGCGTGCCCCTCTGAAGATGGTCCAGAATCTGGTCTGCTCGGCGCGGCAGCCTCACAGCATACCTCCTGACCTCACGCGCAGCCTCAAACATCTCGGCGAAGATGCGCCTGGGGCTGGCTCGCTCCAGCTCCAGCTCAGCTATTATGGGCTTGGCCGCGGCGACCGGGTCAAAGTCCGGATCCAGCTCGTTGCATACGGCCTCCGTGAGAAGCAGGGTCTTGCCGAGAAGAGTGAACTCCGCTGGCACGCGCACGCCGTGGTGGAAAAGAAGCGTAACAAGTCGCTGAAAGAACTGCCCGAGAGGAAGGTGACGCCGGCCAAGCAGCGCATAACGCGTAATCAGCCTGGCCAGGTCCCTGCGCAGCCCCGTCAGATCTGTGTCGGGCCCGGTCGCTCCAACTTCCAGGAGGACATCCAGCGCGGCATGAGCATCGTTTCTCATGATGGCGACAATCAGGTCAACCATGATCCGCCTTGTGCTTTCGTCGAGCTGCCCGACCTCGCCCATATCGAGGAACCCTAACCTGCCATCCTGCATTACCACGAGGTTTCCCTGGTGCGGATCGCCGTGGAAAATCCCAAGTTGGAACACCTGTCTCAGAATTGACCGCGCCAGGTTCACGGCGACCTCGCGCGGATCAACTCCCACCGCCCGCATCTCATCCGCCTGATCCACCCTCACCCCGGAGAATCTTTCCAGCGTCAGGACTCCCGTGCGCGTCAGCTCCCAGAAAACCCGGGGCACAGCCACATGGCGGTCGCCTGACAAGGCCTGACGAAGCGCCTCTGTATTGTGCGCCTCCACTGTGAAAAGAAGCTCGTCGTGAAGCATGAGGCTGAACTCGCGCACGAAAGCGAGGAGATCGTATCGGCGAAGCAAGGCCGAGCGCCCGTGGAGAAAACTGGCGAGGTCTGCCAGCGCCGCCAGGTCGGTGTCAATTGTCCTCTCTATGCCCGGCCTTCTAACCTTCACGGTCACTGGCGTGCCATCGGGCAAGACCGCCGCGTGCACCTGGCCTATGGAAGCGCTCGCGAGCGGGCTCGGGTCAAAAGAGAGAAACGCTTCCGAACAAGGCCTGCCCAGCTCCCGCTCCAGGAACTCTATGATTTGTGCGGAGGGAACAGCGGGAGCTGCGTCCTGCAACTGCCGCAGCTCGCTCAGGAACTGGGGCGGAAGAAGGTCTGCGCGGGTGCTGAGAAACTGGCCAAGCTTTATGAAGGTCGGCCCCAGCTCACCGAGGGCGAGCCTGACCCTCTCTGCGTCAGACTTCTCCTCCAGCCTCCTGTGCAGCCGGGCCCTCCAGGGGCTTATGGGGACAAGCCTCTCGACTCCCAACTGGCGCAGCAGTGGAAGAAAGCCGTGGCGGGCAAGAACGAGGACAATTTCCCGCAGCCTGCGGAAGTGGCGCAGACCACGATAGAATTGCATTGCCGGTCTTATCTGGCGCTCCCCTCAGCCAATCAGCTCTCTTGACGCGGCTGCGCGGAGAAAGCCGAGAGCCTTTGCTCAAGCTCTGCCACCCGCGACCGAAGCTCGTCGAGCTCGCTTCGCCGCGCCAGGTCGAGTCGTTCCAGCAGCCGGGCTGAAGTCTCATCTACGAAACGCTTCAGTTGCTCCTGATTCTCCTGTCCTTTCTCCCGCAAGCGGCGCATGATGACCTTCGCTTCCTCCAGTGCGGCTGTCGGGCGCATCTCCTGCGCCGTTTTCTTCACTGCCCCTGCCGCCAGGCCCAGTGCTCCCAGCCCGACCTGGAACGACGCCAGCACGACATCCCCCAGTTGCAACTTCTCTGCCTTTGCCGCTGACATCTGCTCACCTCCGTTGTGCGCGGTGCGCCAAGAATGAATCCCGTCATGTGCCCACAAAAGGCATTGAGTATCCGCACGCAATGCAGCGGCCATCTTTGACCGCCAGCTTGCCAATGGAGTAACCCAGCCGCTGCACAGCCACAGCTCCACAGCCCGGACAAATCGTATCCTCGCCGCCTATGCCCGGCGCGTTCCCCAGATAAACATATCTCAGCTTGCGCCGGGCTACATCATAAGCCTTCCTGAGCGTGAACAGAGGGGTGGCAGGCTCTGTCATTAGGTAGTCCGGGTGATAGCGCGAGAAATGCACCGGCATATCGCGGTCAACCGATGCGAACCAGTCGGTGATGCGCTCCAGGTCTTCCTCGCTGTCGTTCCAGTTGGTCACTACAAGGTTTGTAACCTCGACAAATACCCCCTCCTCTTTCGCTATCTTGACCGCCTCGAGAACAGGCTCCAGCTTCGCGCGGCAGATTTTGCGATAGTACTCGGGCGTGATCGCCTTAACATCTATGTTCATCGCGTCAATATATTTCAGGAGCCGCCTCCACGGCCCGGCGCTGGCATATCCGTTCGTGACCATGACTGTCTTCATCCCGGCGTCGCGCACGAGCCGCGCCGTCTCAATAATATACTCATACCAGATGAACGGCTCATTATAGGTGAAAGCGATGCCCAGGTTTCCGGGCCGCTTCGCCAGTTCCACGGCCTGCCCCGGGCTCAGCTCCTGCGTCGGCGCCATCTCCTGGGAAATCGTCCAGTTCTGGCACAACCGGCAGGACAGATTGCAGCCGACAGTTCCCAGAGATAGAATCCACGAGCCCGGATAGAAGTGGAAGAGCGGCTTCTTCTCTATCGGGTCGAGATGCATCGAGGAAACCCGGCCATAAGTCAAAGCCCTCAGTTTCCCGGCGACATTTTTCCTGATCTTGCACGGGCCGGCCCGCCCCTCGGCAAGCTTGCACATGAAGGGGCAGAGCTCGCAGAGGACTTTTTGCCCGTCATCAAGCGGCTTCCAGTAAAGGGCTTCCTTTAGCTCTGCAACAGACGCAGTATCCATCTCGATTCCGCCCTATTCTAACACGCCAGGCGAATTCTCACTCTTGCCGTTTGTCGTAGGGCGCTCCACTTCTTTACTACCCAGCACAGCGCTCAAAATGCTCCCTGCCTGACGGTGCGAGCAGGACCGAGGGCAGAGCACAAATTTGCATTGGCGCGGCGTCGCAGGCGCCGGGCCTTGTCAGCAGCTCCGCGAGCTCTTGTCCCCAGGCTTCGCCCACTCGGCGAGAATCGCGCACGCCCCTGCGGCCAGGATGATGCCCGCAGCGACAATTCCCGAGTCATTGAGAACCAGCCCTGCGCCCGCTCCTGCAAGCAGGCCTCGAATCGCCGCGCCTGCATTCTGCGATTGCAGGCGGCGGCGCATCAGAACAAGCGCTGCGAGCCCGGCAATAGCGGTCAAAGTCCAGGGCGAGCGGCGCAGCAGGAGTAGGTTCATTGCTGCCTTACGGGCCAGCAGACGCGGAAGCCCTTCGCCGCCTCCAGCCAACGCCCGCCCTATGTGCGACAGCCCATGGCCGCCAAGGACGATATCGAATGCGAGCGCCGCCGCGACCGTCAGAATCAGGATTCCTCCCACTGTCGCCGGCCACGCTCTCGCCTTTCGCCGAATCCTCCCCAGAGCAGCCGTCACACCCAGCGCCGAAGCGGCGCCCATCCCCAGGTTGGCTCCAAAAACCGGCAGCAAGATAACCAGGCATGACAAGCCCAGCATAGCCGAGGCCCCCAACCTGCGCCTCGGGCTCTCGCCTGCTGCCTCAACCCAGAAAAACCAGAAGATCAGGCTCATGGCCAGCAAAAGACTTGCCGATTCATTGCCGAGCCCGTAAAAGCGGCTGCCTGCCTGGGCGGAGTATCCCAGAAGGCTCTGCCTGACCAGCCTCTGTCCCGACACTGCATCGAGCAGCGTCACCACGACTGCCAGACCGCACAGCGTCTGCGTCGGCCTGCCTGTGAGAACTGCGCCACCGAGCACAGCAACCGCGAAAACGCACGCAGACAACATGGCAGAAGCCGCAGATTCAGCCGCCCAAAAACCGGCAAGCACCATCCCGACTGCCGCTGCCAACCAGACGAGGCAAGCGGCCCGCACGGCACTTCTGGCGCTCGCTCCCGGCATGCCGTAAACCGCCGCAGCTCCGATAAGCAGCAGCGCTGTGAAGCCCCAGGCCAGCGTGTGCTGCGCAGGCTGACGCACGGCATCAAGGGCGGCCTGACTCCTGTCCATCCAAGAGATAAAAGCAAATCTCTCACCCTCTGCCCTTTGGGCCCATCCTACTGGCCTGCCCACCATCTCGTTGGGAACACGCGCTCCCAGCAACTGAAGCACGGTCGGGGCGATATCGGTGTTCACCACCAGGCCTGGCGTTCGCGTCGAGGCGCATGTGAGCAGCCCTGGCTTGAAGCCCCGCCCCCATGCCACAACTGGCGTCAGACTCAGCGGTCTCAAGTCGGCTTCCAGTGGTGCAGTAGGCGTGAGCAGGATCAGCGTCCGTCTCACGCCTCCGTCGCTGCGCAAGAGACGACCAAGGAACTTGTCTGCCGAGAGGAGAGCACGCTGGCGCGCGTCCGCGAGAATATCGGGCTCGAGCTGCGGGCCAATAGCCGCGAGTCTGCCAGTGTCACCCAGGTCAACAACGATGAAGTCGGCTTTCGCTGCAAGCCGGTCAAACTCGTTGGCCAGGCGCGCGAAGTTCGTCCTGAACAAGGCCGGCCATTCCGCGTCGAGATCATATAGCTGCGTGCCCACGGAAGCCGCCCCAATCTTCCCTTCGGCGTTCATTGCGATGATCGAAGCGTGCCGGCGCAGCTCCCCGGGGATGTCGGCATTGCCAAGCGACGCTGCCCGGACGCCTTCCTTCTCAAGCGACTCCCCCAGAAGACCGATGCCCTGCGCTGGAAGTTCCTTCGCGTTGTCGAGCCTCAGGAGAGGCAGGCCAAGATATGCCGCGGAGCCAGCTTCGATCCTGATGCCGAGACGCGACCGCGCGAGGAATTGCGCCTGCACGCCTTCGTAAAGCTCGCCGTGCTCCAGGACAAGGCCGCCCACAGCTTCGGCGCGTTCGCTTCGCGCCTTTGCCCCAGCTCCAATCGTCACGCAGGCGCTTGTCAGGCTCAGAGGGCCTGCCGTGCGCACTGTCATAAGCCCAGCGGCGCTTTCAGTCAGAATCCTCCTCAGGGCGCGACCGGGGGCGTGCAAATAATCGTCGAGCCTTACACCATCCACTACGACGATCACGACCTGCGGCCGCGCCGACAGGCAAGGAGCGGAGCTGAGCAGAACTCCCGCAGCGGCGAGAGACAGTCGAAAGAACGAAATCGCCGATCGCTTCACAGACTTTCCACCGAGCTTCTTCATTGGTCGCCGGCAGACGAATCTCGAATCTGAGATCTCAAATCCCGGGGCCGACTGCCCGGGCCCTTGGCTCTCATGCTGCGCCCGTCAGGCCTGTGATCTGCGGCTGCCCGACTCGACGCTCAGCCTTTCCGCTCAGAAGCCCCTGCAGTTTCTGAAACAGACCTTCCTGCGTGGTCACGAGCCCGCCCATTGACGCCAGCCTCTCTACCCCGAGAGCAAATTCGCACGCCTTCTGCTTCACGACGAAGACTGGCTTGCCATTTGCAATGGCTCGCCTTGCTGCCGCGAAGCTGCCTCCTCTCAACCGCGCCTGAACGACGACGAGCGCCTCAGAAAAATCCGCCACGAGGCGGTTGCGAGCCATAAGCTGCGCAGCGCTCACTCCAGCCATAGGGCAGCATTCGCATACAAGCGCGCCGCTGCCTGCAATCCGCCGCGCCAGGCTCTCGTTCTCGGGCGGATATATGTTTGTCAGCCCTCCTCCCAAAACTGCGAGAGTGCGGCCTCCGACTTCGAGCGCTCCCACGTGAGCGCAGGTATCTATGCCTCTTGCCAGTCCGCTCACGACAACGACTCCGCTGCTTGACAGGAAAGCTGCCACCTCCCCGGCCAGTAACCTTCCCTCTTTGTCCGGCCTCCTCGTGCCGACAACCGCCACCCCGCGCGAATGGCATATGCTCAAGTCGCCCTGCGCGAACAGCAGAACTGGAGCATCGCGCATCTGCGCGAGCGCAGCAGGATAACCGGCCTCTCCGAGGGCCAGCGCCCGGATGCCGCGACCCCTCATCTCCAGCAGGTGCCGCTGGAAGTGGGCCGAGAGCCCTCTCAGCGCCGCCGCGCAGAAAGCCTGGTGCGGCTTTAGCTTTGCGCCCTGCAGCAGCTCCCTCTCATCGGCGCCGAGAATATCTGCGGCAGACCCGAAGCGGCTCATGAGACGGCGTATAGCCACAGGCCCCAATCCGGGGACATGAATAAGGGCAAAAAGGAGAAGCTGGTCGTCCTCTTTCACGGCACCTGCAAAGGCTTCGCGCCGAGCCGCCAGTCCACCGCGGCTGAATGCGCCCCGACCGCAACCTCAGGCGGGCGCTGCCTGCTGGCACGAGCACGGCTCGCTTCTTTCGCGGCCCCGCTGGATTGCCATCTCCAGCAAGCGCCTGACTTTTTCGAACTGCGCGCCGGCGGCTTTCACAACCTCTTCATGTGAAACCCGGTCCTGCGATATCCCGGGCGCCCAGTTTGTCGCCACAGCCAGGCCCGCATAGCACATGTTCGCCTCCCTCGCGAGCACGACCTCGGGAACGCCCGTCATCCCAACGACATCGCCGCCGAGGGCTCGGAACATCGCCACCTCCGCCGCTGTCTCGAAGCGAGGGCCTTCGGTGCAGACATAGGTGCCCGCAGGATGAAGAACCTCCCCCATCCGAGCGCCTGCCTTCAGAAGATCATCTCGAAGATGTGGACAGTAAGGCTCGGTCATGTCCACATGCACTGCTCGCCCTTTCCCCTCGAAAAGCGTGTAAGCCCGTCCCTTTGTGAAATCGAGAAACTGAGACAGCACCACAAGGTCGCCGGGCTGAAACCTGTCGTTCAGAGAGCCGACCGTGGCTGTCGCCAGCACCCGCTCAACCCCTAACTGCTTGAGCGCCATTATGTTCGCGCGGTAGTTTACCTCGTGGGGAAGCAAGCTGTGATCGGGCGCGTGGCGAGCGATGAAGGCTGTCTCCTCGCCCGCCAGCTTCAGTATCGCGGCCGTAGAAGGGCCAAACTCTGTGTCCAGGCGCATGGTCCGCGCCTTTTCGCCTGCGATTTCATATAGGCCGGTCCCGCCGATTATCCCGTACTTCAAGCAGCCTTTCCCTTCTCCCCGGTTAGATTTTACTCCCATGGCCCGCGTTATTCCTGTCGAGCCTCGGAACCCCCGCTCAGCGCTCACCCAGTCGGGCGCCGAAAGCAGCGTCGGCTTGACATGGGCAGGAGCACAAGAATAGAATCCCACTGTACTGTGCTTGCTAAGGGGAGGACCTTGGCTACAGAACAGGAGGCGCAAGGCCCGCAAGACAAAGGTTCTGACGACCTGGCAGAGCTTGTGAGTGAGGCTGTCCTGCGACTCCGCAAGCGCAAGCGCGACATTGCCGCCCTGCTGGATGAGTTGTCCTCGCTGCGACAGCAGACGGCAACCTTTGAAAGGAAATACGCCCAGTCGTTCGAGGAATTCCAGACACGCATTGAGCCTGAAGCTGACCCTGAGATGCAGACGGACTATTTGAACTGGTCGCGTCTCGCGGAGCACTACAGGCTCGTCCTTTCGCGCCTCCAGCGTCTGCTGACGAGCAGTGGGCCGCTGGCACACGCGGAGAGGGGTCGGAAACGTGCGTAGAGAGATCTCAAGAACGATACTCATCTCGGCTGCCTGCCTCGCGATCTGCCTGAGCCGGGGCGCATATGCGCGGCGCACGACGCCCGCCAAGCCCCAGATAGTGCTTGGCGAATACGGTTCCCTGACCGGGTCCACAGCCGCCTTCGGCCTCTCGACGAGAGACGGCATTGATATGGCTCTATATGAGATCAACAAGGCGGGCGGCATCCTCGGAAGAAAGATCAGAGTGAAAGTGGAGGACGACGGCGGGAAACCATCCGCGGCGCGCGCCGCAGTCGAGAAGCTCATAACCCAGGACAATGTCATCGCTGTGCTCGGCGAAGTGGCCAGTTCTCGGAGCATAGCCGGGGCTTCCGTCTGCCAGCCTCACCGCGTGCCGATGCTGACGCCATCATCTACGAATCCCGAAGTCACGAGAAAGGGCGAATACATATTTCGCATCTGTTTCACAGACGATTTTCAAGGCGAGGTCATGGCTCGCTTCGCCCGCAAGAAGCTGGGGCTGAGGCGAGTGGCAATACTGTATGACGTGAAGAACGACTACAGCGTCGGGTTGAAGACTTTTTTCGCGAAGACATTTCGGCAGCTCGGCGGCAGGATTGTGAGCGAGCAGGCCTACAGCGAGCTGGATAAGGATTTCAAGGCCCAGCTCACCAGCATCAAGGCCAGGAATCCACAGGCCATCTTCATTCCCGGCTACTACACGGAAGTGGGCCTGATCGCGCGCCAGGCAAGGGAACTCGGCATGAATCAGGCTCTCCTCGGCGGAGATGGATGGGACTTCCCGGAACTCATGGGAATAGCTGGCAGGGCAGCCGAGGGATGCTACTTCAGCACCCATTTCTCCTTGGACGATCCTTCTCCCAAGGTTCAGCGGTTCGTCAAAGACTACCGGAAGAGAACTGGCAAAGACCCCGATGCGATGGCAGCCCTTGGTTATGACGCCGCGAAGGTCATGGCCGATGCCATAAGGCGCGCCGGCAAGCTGGACGGAAAAGCCATTCGCGACGCTCTTGCCAGAACCCGCAATTTCCCCGGCATAACCGGCTCAATCACAATTGACGAAAGCAGAAACGCTCGCAAGCCGGCCGTCATATTGCAGATAGTGGGAAGCAAGAGAAAGCTCGTCGGGACCATTTCCCCCGCGTAACGCCCATCCCGGAAAATCGCTTGACCGCCATACTGTGTCCGCCGACTGGCGGACAAAGCATCCGGTCGGGTTCAAGCAGCAGGGACTCTCCGCTTCGTTCAGAATGATTTTCTTGTTGCGCCGCCGCCCTCGGGATAGCTACCCGGCGCGAGCGCGGCGAGACCTCGCGCGCGCAATGTCAAATCTCTCTGAACTTGCCCAGCTTCTGATCCAGGGAATCTCTTGGGGCAGCGTCTATGCTCTCATAGCCCTGGGCTACACGATGGTCTATGGCGTTCTTCGCCTGATAAACTTCGCCCACGGCGACATTCTCATGGTGGGAGCCTTCGTCGCCTACTTCGCTTTGACGGGTTGGGGCTGGAACTTTCTTCCCTCGCTTCTTCTGGCCATGCTTGTCTGCGCGTGCTTCGGCGTGGCGATAGAGCGCTTCGCATACCGCCCCCTTCGCCGGCAGCCGCGCCTTGCCGCTCTCATAACCGCAATCGGTCTCTCTCTGTTCCTGGAATACGGGGGCCAACTGACTGTCGGCGCAGAGCCGCGCCCCTTCCCGGAAGACCTGTTCACAGGCCCCACCGGCTCGCTCCTGCACGGCGCCAGCGGATGGCTCACCCGCCGGACAGGAGTCGCAATCACAGCCGAAGAGATAGTCGTGCTCGTCTCTGCCCTGCTTCTCATGGTCGCTCTAAACCTTTTCGTCAGCAGAACCAAGCTGGGCAAGGCAATGCGGGCCGTGGCCTTTGACCGAGACACCGCCAGCCTGATGGGCATAAATGTTGACAATATCATCTCACTCACCTTCTTTATCGGCTCGGCCCTTGCCGCCGCCGCAGGAGTGCTGGTTGGCATGTATGTGCATTCGATCGACCCGATCATGGGTCTCATGCCAGGCATAAAGGCTTTCGTGGCCGCCGTTCTGGGCGGGATCGGAAATATCCCGGGCGCCATGATGGGAGGCCTCGTAATGGGCGTCGTCGAGTATATGGTCGCAGGCTACATCTCTTCTCTGTATCGCGACGCCATCGCCTTCGGCTTGCTCATAGCTGTCCTTCTAATCCGCCCGACAGGTCTCACTGGAAAGGGAATGGTGGAAAAGGTGTGATGGCCAGGCTGGCCCTGCTCGTGCTCACTGCGGTCATCATCGGGGCTCTCGGCAAGATCTCCGAATTCCTGCCCGGCTACTTGCAGACACAGCTCATTTACATAGGCATCAATATAATTCTGGCAGTGAGCCTGAACCTGATTAACGGTTTTGCCGGCCAGTTCTCGCTCGGCCATGCTGGCTTCATGGCAATAGGCGGCTACATGGCAGCTTATCTCACGGTCAACTACGGCGGCTTCACCGGCCCAGGGGCAGTGAGCCTGCTGGAGCGCGCCGGTTTGCCGCAGGCGCTGGCCTCGCCCCTTGTCTTTCTCATTGCCATTCTCGTGGCAGGGCTGGTAGCGGGTTTCTTTGGAGTGCTGGTCGGTCTTCCCACGCTGCGACTCAGGGGCGACTATCTCGCGATTGCCACCCTGGGCTTCGGGGAAATTATCGTCCATATCATCTCACAGATAGAGGAGTTGGGAGGCGCCCGCGGTTTCTCGCTGAGCAGCGAGCTTCAGCTCAGCAGTTTCTTCTGGGTATATGCCTGGGTCGCTCTCACGATCTTGATGGCCCGCAATCTCATCTGTTCCAGTCACGGCCGAGCCCTCATTGCCGTCAGGGAAGATGAGGTCGCAGCGGAGGCCATGGGAATCAACACGACGAGATACAAGGTTATAGCATTTGTGATGGGGGCTTTGCTCGCTGGAGTCGCCGGCGCCCTATACGGTCACTACACGATGTATCTTCACATTGACGACCTCAGATTTCTGCGCTCCATAGAGATAGTGGTGATGGTTGTTCTGGGAGGCATGGGCAGCATAGCAGGTTCTGTGGTCGCAGCAGTCATACTCACACTTCTTCCCGAGCTGCTCAGAACATTTCTCGGAGTCGCGTCGGCCGCTTATATTCTGCTCATCGGCGCCGTGGTGCTCCCGGTGCGCAGGCCTGGTCACCGCCTCGCGTATTCCCTGGCTGTCTCTTCGTTTGCCGCGGCCGCCCTCCTGGGTCTTGCAGCTTTCATAACCAGGGCGGACGTGGGGGAGACAATGGCCGCCGCCCCGCCTCTTCTGCTGTGGATTTGCGCCGCAGCGGGTCTGCTTGCGAGTTCGAGCATGCTGCTGCCGGGGCCGCGCACGCGCGACGCCCTATCTCGCTCGCTGCTCTGCTTGCTGGCAACCGCCATAATGTTCATGCTCCTCTTCCGCCCACAACTTCTACCCGGGCCTGTAATAGAGCTGCGGGCATGGGTCAGCGCAAAGCTTCCCCAGCTTCGGATGGTAATATACGCGCTGCTTCTCGTGGTCCTCATGATCGCGCGCCCACAGGGGCTTCTTGGGGGTCATGAAATCACATGGCAATCGTTCAGGCGTCTTCTGGGAAGAGCGCCGACGCCGACGCACGGGCAAGAAAATACCTCTTCTTGAACTGCGAGACTGCACCATCAGCTTTCAAGGCTTGACCGCCCTCTCGAGCTTCAGCCTCGAGGTGGAGCAGGGAGAGCTTCTCGGTCTCATTGGGCCAAACGGCGCCGGCAAAACTACCGTATTCAACCTGGTGACCGGCGTCTATAGGCCGCAAAGTGGCGCCATCCTTTTCAGCGACCGGCCCATCGTGGGAAAGCCGCCCCACGCCATAACGGCCCTGGGCGTCGCACGCACCTTCCAGAACATACGCCTGTTCTCGAACCTGTCGGTGCTGGACAATGTGCGGGTTGCCAGCCATCACGCCTGCGACCAGACGCTTCTCGACGGAATCATGCGCACTCGGCGCTTTCGCAAAGAAGAGGAAGAGATGCTTCGGGACAGCCTGGGCTTGCTGCAAACCCTGGGGCTTGAACACAGGAAGGATTACATCGCTCGCAACCTGCCTTACGGAGAGCAGCGGAGACTTGAGATAGCCCGCGCCCTGGCCACCGGGCCCCGACTTCTTCTCCTCGATGAGCCCACAGCAGGCATGACCCCTGTCGAAACGCAGGCCCTCATGCAGCTCATCCAGAAGGTAAGAGACAGCTTCAGATTGACCATAGTGCTCATAGAGCACGACATGCGCGTCGTCATGGGAATATGTGAGAGGGTCGTGGTTCTGGACTACGGAGTTCAGATTGCGGAGGGAACGGCCCAGGAGGTCCGCAACAACCCGGCCGTCATCGAAGCATATTTAGGGGAGGCGACAACCTGAGGCAATGCAGGCAAGCAGCCCGCTGCTACAGCTTTCACAGGTCGAAGTAAGATACGGCGGCATAAGAGCTGTCCAAGACCTCTCGATAGTTGTGCATGAAGGGGAATTTGTCGCCATGATAGGCGCGAATGGCGCCGGCAAAACCACAACCCTTTCCGCCATATCGGGCCTGGTAAAACCCAGCAGAGGCAGCATCCACTTCGCTGGCCGGGACATCACGCACGCGCGGCCGCACCAGATAGCTCGACTGGGGGTTTCCCACGTGCCCGAGGGCAGAAGGGTTTTCTCCAATCTCACTGTTATGGAGAATCTCGAGCTTGGCGCCTATTCTCGCCGCGACGGCCGCCGCATAAACCAAGATTTCCAACATGTCTTCTCGCTTTTCCCGCAGTTAGCCAGAAGGAAAAGCCAGCCCGCTGGAACTCTGAGCGGCGGCGAGCAGCAGATGCTCTCCATCGGCAGGGCTCTGATGGCCCACCCGAGGCTGCTCCTCCTCGATGAGCCGTCCCTTGGCCTCGCCCCATTTCTCGTCAGGGATATCTTCCAGACCCTCAGGAGAATAAACGAAGAGGGCACTACGATCCTCCTCGTGGAACAGGACGCGGCCCTTGCTTTGAAGATGGCCCAGAGAGGATATGTGCTTGAGTCGGGCCGCCTCGCGCTTGAGGACACCGCCTCTCGCCTCGCGCAAAACGACCTTGTCCGGCGGGCCTACCTGGGCGAGTGAGGTCACAGCCTCCTCCCCTGCCCCGCTTGAGCAATAGCACGAGGCCAGCGCTCTCTCGCAAGCCGCCTTACGCAGCAGCCGAAGAACCATCTGCCGGGCTGGCGGCGAAGATTGACATCGGCCTGCGCCGATCCCATAATATCGCCGGCAGACAAGGAGGTGCCAGCGATGCCAGTGTCCGCCTACATACTCATCGAGGTCGAAGGGAAGAATGTGAAGCAGATAGTGTCGCAGCTTCGACGCATCCGGGGCGTGCAATGCGCCGACGCCGTCACTGGCCCCTACGATGTCATCGCGTGCGTGCAGGCCGCCGACCCGGACAAGATCGGCAACCTCGTCCTGTCGAAAGTCAGGGGAATTGCAGGCGTCCGCAAGACCGTCACCTGCGTCGCAGTAGCGACTTAGGCCGCTTTCGCGTTCCTTCGAATGATTCGGACATGCGGGGGACGCCAACCGGCTCCGCTCGCTTCGCCGCGCGTTCAAGGCTCCTGCGAGCAGCGAGAGCCGCCGCATTAGACGCATCCAGTTTGAGTATCTCTTCGACCTGGCGTCGGGCCTCTTCTCTTTCCCCGTGCCAGTTGTAGCATCTGGCGAGCAGATTCCGCGCACACAGGTTGCGAGGGTCAAGCCGGATCGTTTTCTCCAGATAGAATACCGCCTTCTCGTAGTCGTTGACTGGAGGGGCTGCGCACGCTGACCCGAGCGCCAGGTATATTCGCGAATCTCTGGGAAAGAGCTTCGCGCCTTGCTGCAAGACCTCTATCCCCTTCCCGGGCCTGCCGGCCATCGTGTAAAGATGCGATAGGCTTTCCCTTGCCTCGAAGAAGGCCGGACCCACCTTCACCGCGCGATCGAGAACTTCAATTGCTGCCTCAAGCTTCCCCAAATGAACCAGGCGTTCCGCCTCCTCGACTGCGCGGCCAGCCTTTTGCATCTCCAGGGTCCGATCCCTGATGTAGGATGCGATCACGATCAGAACAAGTCCGGCGCTTGCCAAAACCAGAATTCGCTTCAGCCTATATCCCATGCGAGTTCTCCGCGCAGCGTGAAATGGCTGGTCGCCGCACGCGACCTAGCCACGAGGGCGCCTGTCCCACATCTTTTGCTGTGATAGGCGAAACTCCTCAGCTTCGCTCCACCCAACTTGCCGACATCAATTCCGGGGGCCATGCATCAGGCGTTCTGGGCCTGACCGACGCAGTCGCAAGGCGCGCGGCCGCACCTTGGACACCCAGCCTCATACTTGGCGGCCGCCGCATTCTCCAGATCGATACCTGCAAGCGAGGCCAATGTGCTCAGCCAGGCCAGGGTGTCGGCGAACTCGCTTTCTATTCTCGGTTTTTCCTCCTGCCGCAAAGCCCTCGCCAGCTCACCCACCTCCTCCGTGAACCACATGAAGGTCCCTGTCAGCCCGCGCTTGCTGTCTCGCGCATAATAGATTTCCTCTATTCGTTTCTGAAATTCTCTCACTGTCACCCCTGACACCTCCGGGTTCAGCAAACTCTTCTGCCGGCCCGCTTCAATTCCTTCGGCAGGTGAGTTTGCAGGCTGTGGGGAATATTCAGAAGCGCGATGTCGCGCATTCCGCGAAGACTGTGGAGAGCAACCTGCTCTGCGTCGCGCCCCAGCTTGCCAGACGCCGCCGAAGCCCTCCGCGAAGCCATCTCCGGGCTGGTAATGTCTCGCATACCGCGATCAGGGCGCGTGGCAATCGGGGCAGGCAGCCGCGGCCTCAGAAATCTCCCTGCCCTGGTTCGCGTGCTGGTGGAGCAAGTCCGGGGCGCCGGCGCCGAGCCTTTCGTTGTTCCCTCGATGGGCAGCCACGGCGGCGCCACCGCAGAAGGCCAACTGCAAGTGCTGAAATCTCTCGGAATTTCGGAGGAAGCAATTGGCGCTCCCATACTTGCTGCAATGGAAATTGAGCAGGTGGGCCAGCTCCCCGACGGCACAGCGGTGTGCATTGATAGAAACGCGGCCCGGGCCGACGCCATCATTGCCCTGAACCGCGTCAAGGCTCACACCGATTTCTCAGGCCCGTTCGAGAGCGGCATTATGAAAATGCTGGCCGTCGGTTTCGGCAAGGAGGTTATGGCGCGCCGCCTCCATGCTAACGGCACGAGCGGCTTGAGAGAGCTCATACCCCAGGCCGGCCAGATCATCCTCAGGAACGCTCCGGTATCCTTCTGCGTGGCAGTGCTCGAGAACTCGAGGGGGCACACCTGCCACATAGAAGCCCTGCTGCCAGAGGAAGTCGAAAGCCAAGAGCCTCAGCTTCTGCTCGAAGCTAAACGGCTCGCGCCTCGCTTGCCCTTCGAGCAGGCAGATGTTCTCGTGGTCGCGCAGATGGGCAAAGACATCAGCGGCACCGGCATGGATCCTCATGTGATTGGCCGCAGGAGGATCGAGGGCGAGCCGGAGCCCGAATCGCCGCGAGTGAAAGTCCTCGCCGTCCTGTCTCTTTCGCCTGGCTCGGCTGGCAACGCCATCGGGCTGGGCCTGGCCGACCTGACCACGCGCCGCCTGGTGGACGCCGTGGACTGGAAAGCCACATGGCACAATGGCCTGGTAAGCGGGTTCCTTGAAAGGGCGAAGATGCCAGTAGTGCTCGACAGCGATTTCGAGGCCATCGAAACAGCCTGCGCGCTCGTCGCGGGGCGCGGACCCGATCAGTTGCGCCTGGCCCTCATAAAGAACACGCTCGACCCCGGCGAACTCTTGATAAGCGATGCCCTGGCAGATGAGCTGCAGGGAAAAGACGCGGTCGAAATATGCCCCCAGGCAGTCGAGCTGTCTTTTCGCCCGCAGGGAAAGGTTATCTGGCCGCAGGGGCCGTAGCCGAGCTCCCACCCGACAACCCCAGCCCAGGCCCGCGCCGAATGAAGCCTCTCTTGGCCAGAACTTATCCGCTTTGCTGCGCTTGCTGCTCGGGCTCCGGCAGATACATGCTGCCGTAAAGGGCGCCAGCAAGAATGCCGCCCACGAGTGGTCCGAGCCAGTAAACCCCATGGCCAGCCCAGTAGTTTGACACAATCGCCGGGCCAAGCACTCGCGCAGGGTTCAAAGCCGCGCCTGTCAGCGGGCCGCCCACGAGAATCCCCGCGGCCATAGCGGCCCCCACCGCGAAGCCGCCTACCCCTCGCGGCGCCTTCGGGTCAACGACTGTTGCGAAAAATGCGAAGACCAGAAGGAAAGTGAGCGCAGCCTCCGTCAGCACTGCCGGCCAGAAGGTGATCCCGGACAAAATCTTGGGCGTACCATAGTTCCGAAGGCCCGGAAGCAGAAGCAGCAGAATGCCAGCGGCTATGAAACTCCCCAGGAGCTGCGCGATGATATACAGAAGAGCCGCTCCTCCATGTATGCGCCTGGCCACCCAAGCGCCTACGGTAACCGCTGGGTTTATGTGGCCGCCGGAGATATGCGCCGTCGCCGACACAGCCACCGCCAGCGCAAGCCCATGCGCCAGAGCGATGGCCACCAGGTCTTTCTGACCTCCCCGAACAGCTATAAGACAGCCCGCTCCGACAAGCACAAAGGCAAAAGTCCCCACCAATTCTGCCAGAAACCTGCGCCCTATGTTTTGCATCGCTTTTCCCTCCTATGCGGGAAGTGCCTGCCCCTTTTCAGACTTCAAATGCGCAGCCTTGCGCAAACCAACGCGAGAGCATGGCGCCGCGAAAAGAAGCAGGGAAGCATCAGAGAAAGGTCGAGCCGACAACCTTCGCCCCGAGTCCGCAAGCTGTGACGCTCTGCTGCCATTGTCGGACTCTCGCCATCGCCGGGGGCAGCAAGCCCTCCTGGCGTTTGCAAGGCCGCCAAAGTATGGCCCACTTTGCCTGTCGTGTCAAGGTCTGTACAGGCTGCCCGCGACCTGATGGAGCTTGCAAGCGGACCCAAAACCTGGCAGGGGCCAGGCTTCTGATTACTGGGCGGCTTGAAGCGGCCGTTGAGAGTCTCATAGCCCCTTCGAGAAGGTGCGCGGCACCGAAGTCGGGCCAAAAGCGAGGGTTTCGACACCGCCTCTTTGCCCGTGGGGCGCGCGCATGATTGACCCAAGACCTGTCCCGAAACCTACCGGCCTGTGGAAGATTATTGCGCCTGGCACAATTGCATGACGACGCACACGGCCGTCATTGCGAGGCCGGTGGCTAAGCCCCGACAAAGTAGGGGCCGCCATGGCGGCCGGAGGCCTATCCAAGGCCGCGGCAATCCCGTTAGTCGCCGGTTGGCGGCTGCCTTTCGTGGGATTGCTTCGTCCGCCGGCTGGCGGAGTCGCAATGGCAACTGTCATGGTACTTTGCGAACCTCAATGGGGGCTGTTCGCCCATTGCCTCCGGCCCATAGAGGAAATATAATGCTTGGCGGGGCACCCGCAAATGGCCAAAGCGGCAGCAGCCGACTGGGCGCTCGTCGAGCGCTTCAGGCAGGGCGACAGGGCGGCGTTCGATGAGCTTGTGGTGCGCTACAGCGAGCACGCGTATAAGCTCGCCCGCAATCTCACGGGCCACCAGCAGGATGCAGAGGACGCGGCCCAGGAAGCCTTCGTGCGCATTTACAGAAGTCTGAGCCGCTTCAGAGGCGCCTCCTCCTTCTCAACCTGGCTTTACCGCGTCGTCGTGAATGTGTGCGCTGATGAGATGAAGCACCGGGGCCGCAGACCCATCGCCGCAAGCTCCCTGGGAGACAGCGACCCAGACGACATCGCGCCTCGCGCCTCGACAGAGGACGCGCTCAACCCTGTCCACGAGCTGGAGCGCAGCCAGAGAGACGAGGTTGTTCGAAAGGCCGTCGAGTCTCTTCCCAAACACCTGAAAGTTGTGGTCGTGCTGTGCGATATGCAGGGGCTTTCCTACGAGGAGGCCGCCGCGGTCCTTGGGATGCGCATGGGCACGGTCAAATCAAGGCTGCATAGGGCGCGAATCGCCCTGCGCGATGCCCTGGAGCCCTACAGGGAACTCCTTTTGGCATAATGCGGTCTAACCAAATGAGGCACGCTGGAGAATGAGACCATGAACTGCCGACATGCCGTCGGTCTAATTACTGAATATGTGGACGGGCGATTGAAGGGCGTCCGCGCCAGGGAGCTTGAGGAGCATCTGGATTCCTGCGCCTCGTGCCGCAGCGCGCTCGAAGCGCTCAAAGCAGTTGCGCAGACTGTCAGGTCGCTCCCCTCGCCCGCGCCGCCTCGGGATTTCACCGCCAGAGTCATTGACAGGCTGCGCACAGAACCAACGGCAAAGGGCATCTATGCAAGATGGTTGGCTCCTGCGTTGGGGGCAGCAGTTCTCGCGCTCGTATTGGCCGGAGTCCTGGAGTTCGCTCAGCGCAGCGGCAGGCCGCCTGCCTTGCGCCCGACGGCTGTTCCGCAGCAGGCGATGCAGACGGTCAAGAAACCAGTTGCCGGACAGATAGCAGTTCCAGGGCAGCCGCCGAAGGCTGTAGGCGCTCCGATTCCGGAGATCGAGAAGCCAGCCGCAAAAGCCGGAGACAAAACGGCTGCTTTGCCGGCGCAAGAGCTTGACCGAGTCGCTTTGCCGCGCGGGATGGCCGCGCCGCCCCAGGTTGGAGTTGAGCCTGCCAGGCCGGCAAAGCCATCCAGGCGATTCGCCTTTGCGCCGCCCGGAGCCGCCCCCGCTCCAGGGCCGGGCCGGGAAAGCCAGCCGACCCCAGGTCCACCGGCGCCCACCTTCGATGCCGCGCAAACCAAGGACAAGCTCAACCGTGGGGTCCGGCCAGAGGCTTTTGCCGCTCCGAGCTACGCAACTGCTCCTCCCTACCCCTCCGCGCCTGGCGGGCCACCTGGAGCGACTGCGCCGTCAAGCGGCGCGACACCAGGGGCTCAGGCGCCCTCGATGGAAGAGCGCGAGGCGCCGAAGCCCGAGAAGCGCACCAGCGTGCTGAGATTACGCGAGCCCCTGCCCATTATTCTGCCAACTGCCAAGCCTTTTCGACTCCTGCTGACGCGGTCGCAGAGCCCACCCTATCTCGCCGTGCGGTTGAAAGCCCTCCGGCGGGCTGAAAAAATCTCCATAACGCTCATCCAGGAGCCACGACAGTTGCCTGCGCGAGGGCAGGTTGCTCCAACGCAAGGAGGCGCGGCGCAGCTCGTTCCGGGGCAGGTCTCGCAAGTGTCGCTGTCGGCAGGGGAAGAGCAGACCATCGGTCTGGCTTCTCTGGCCTCGAGGCCCACGGGTGGTATTGAGCAGATTTCAATCAGCTCCCCCGATATGCTGGAAAGCCGGTTCCTTCTTATAAGGCCCCTACCTTCCAGCGCGATAAGGCAAGGCCTGGGCGGTCTCGAGCAGCCTGCTCAAGCGCTGCTTCGCCTGTGCTCTCTTGCAGGCGTAACCCTCCTTGTCGAACCGCCTCTCCCTTATGCCAGCTACGGAGCGCCCACGGCCCCTCCGAAAGCTTCCCTTCTCTTTCTCCTGAGGCAGATGGGTTATCATGTGGAGCAAGAGGGCAATCTCTGGACAGCGCAAAGACCAGCTTAGAACTTGTGACAAGACCGTCCAACTGCAGATGTGCTACCCTCACCTGTCGGGGTGCAGACCCCGAGGCATCGGGGTCCTACATTTCTTGCCCATACTCATCCAGTGCTCAGCCCGGTTTTGTTGCAGGCTCTTAGACTATACTCCGGCCATTTCTGAAAGCATACCATATCTTGTGGATCGGCTGCCCGTACCACTACAAGATACTGTGTCCTATCCTGCCCAATTGGCCGCTTGAGGGCAAAATGGCCGGAGTATAGCTTAGAGAGTTTCGTGTATTATGGGAATACTGCCGAAGTGGGGCGCAGTGGGTCTGGCGTGCGAAGACCGGCGCGTAGGGGCATCCGCCAGCCGGCGGACCGTGCCCCTACCAGGGCCTTTGGCGACCATCTGATGTCCCGCAAATATGCGAGAGAGGAGATGCCCCCGGTCCGAGCACCTAATGGCTGTCGCAAAAGCCGTCCTGCCGCTCACCAAGCCGGCGGTACCTCTCCTCCACGCAGAGAGAAGAGCCTGCGAGCAGAGAAAGGCATGAAGACTCTTCTCAGAGTTGCCCTTGCCTCGATAGTCTTCGCAAGCCTCGGCTCGTGCTCGTCAACGAGCGGGCGGATCGCGCAGCCAGCAGCGCCGGAGCCCTCCGCGAAGGGCGCAGGCATCACGCTCGAACAGGCGCAGCGCGAGGCCGACTTCGTCGTCTATCTTCCGTCAAAGCTGCCTCGCGGCTGCCGGCTGAGCAGAATCATTTTCGTTCCTCGCAGAGAGGGCGATAGCTCTGCGCCCGATGGCTTGCCAGATCAGGTTTACATGGAGTTTGGCCGGGGCCTTGCCATGTGGCAAATGCCGCTCATTTCGTGGCCGCTGGCGAGTGATGCCGTGCCTGTCCTCAAGCATGGAGGCCATTTCTGGGTGGACAGAAGCAGTAACTCGATTTGTCTCGAATGGGTGCAGGAGGGAACCCATCTGGGCCTTTCAGCGCCCTTGAAGTCGCAGCAGCTAATCGCGACAGCCCTATCTGTCAGACCCGCCAGGCCAGAAATAATGCCCCTCGAACGCCCGCTGATGGAACCGGGGGGGATAGGCGTGGAGCTGCGCTTCACACCCGGAAAAGTGACTGTGGAAAGCCTACTGCCTGGCTCTGCGGCTGGGAAGGCCGGCGTGAAGCCAGGCGACATAATTGAGGTTGTGAATGGCCATCCGCTGAAAGGCGCTCCTCCTCAGGGAGTGATAAGCCGCGTGCGCGGAAAGCCCGGAACGAAGGTGACAATCACGGTGTCGCGGCCGGGGGGGCGGCAGAAACTGGAGATGACCATAGCAAGGACTGTCATCCCCACGCCATACGCCGTAGCTCGCACCATCGAAGCCCTTCGAAGGGAAATGCCTTTCCGTGTCCTGCTGCCCACTTCTGTGCCTCCTGCATTCCAGTTGGCGCTCGTGGCAAGGCTGCTGACAATACCAAATCCGGAGGGGATACCCATCCGGGCCCGAATCTCCTGGCAGAGTGGGGCAAACGAGGGTGTTCAGATAACCGAGTCGAAGCATTCGGGGGGCAAGCCGTGGGGCTTGGGCCATGTCTTTGAGGGGCCGCACGAGTTATGGCTCGACTGGCTCCAGTCTGGAACTCTGGCGCATATCGAGGGGATAGGCGTCAGGCCCGAGGAGCTTCTGCGACTGGCGCGCTCCCTTCGCTGACCGCCAGGCAATCCAGACGGAGACGATGATTTGCGGGAACCTCTCGCTGCCTGGTCGACGATGGCTCTCCTCATGCTCTATACGCACGGAGCTGTTTCCATGCAAAGGTCCTCCTTCACATCCCAGGCTGAACATACGTCACCGCCGTTTTTCCATGCTGAGTTCATATTTGAGCGCGACCCCGGTAGGCCATCGTGCCATGCCTCCACGATAGCGGAGCTGCCAGGCGGCGACCTGGTCGCCGCCTGGTATGCTGGCTCCGCCGAGGGCCAGAAGGATGTGGCAGTCGTGGGATCGCGTTGGCCCAGTCGCCGACGCTCCAGAGCTATGGCGACCGAGCGAGGAAACAGAGCCTGGTCGCCCATAGAGGTCTTCGCCGACATGCCGGGCTTGTCCGAAGGCAACCCGGTCCTGCATGTTGATTCGAGCGGACAGCTCTGGCTCTTCTATGTCACGATGTATGGCGAAGGATGGAAGTCCTGCAAGATAAAGGTGAGGCAGTCCAGGGACGGCGGAAAAACCTGGTCGCAGGAGAGAATTATCAGAGACGAGCTCGGCTGGATGACCAGAAACAAGATGCTCGTTCTGCCCGACGGCGATTGGCTTCTGCCCATCTATGATGAGACGAGATGGACCTCTCTCATATACATCTCGCGCGACAGAGTCAAGACCTGGCAGCCATCCGCAGAGATGGAATCGGGTGAAGGGAACATTCAACCCTCTCTGGTTCGCCTTTCCGACGGTTCTCTTCTGGCCTACATGAGAACCGGCTCCAAGACAGTGCGCAGGCTCTGGGAATCCAGGTCTCACGACAATGGCAGAACGTGGACAAAGCCTGCTGCCACGAGCCTGCCCAATCCCAACTCCGCAGCCGATATGGTCAGGCTCTCGAACGGTCACATAGTCCTGGTCTTCAACAACACCGAGCAGGGCCGCACGCCGCTCACGGCAGCCCTCTCCACAGACGAGGGCAACTCATGGGGGGTCATGCGAGACCTGGAGAGCGCGGACGGCGAATACTCATATCCTGCCGTGATTCAGACGCGCGATGGGCTGATCCATGTTGCTTACACATGGAGGCGCGAGCGCATCAAGCATGTGGCTTTCAACGAGGCCTGGCTTACCGAGTTCCCTGGCTGGGCATCGGGGCGCAGTCAACCGTGCGATTCTCCTGCGGACGAGCAGCAAGCGCCGCCCTCCATTTGACTTCTCCGCCGAAGGCACTCTATAATGCGCCGCGTCACCTCGAGGCCCGAGCATGCCCACCTACAGAGCCGAGCGCGCTGTGCCTGTGCCCGTGGACATCGTCTTCGGCGTTGCGAAGGATGTGGAGCGATTCCCCGAGTTTATGCCCGATGTGAAAAGAGTTGAAACACTCGAGCGGCGGGGCGGCCTCGTCGTCAGCGAATGGACGGCCGCAGTGTCCGAATTCGGCCGCACCATCCGCTGGGTTGAGGAAGATGTCTGGGACGACGAGAAAAGGACATGCGAATTTCGATGCGTGCGCGGAGACTGGCAGGTTTACCAGGGCGTCTGGTGTTTCCGCGAGGACGGCGGCGGCACGAGGATGACCCTCGACCTCGAATACGACCTGAATGTGCCGCTCATCGGGCCTCTTATCAAGAGTATTATCTCGAAGCTCGTTGAGAAGAACGCGCAGCAGATGTTGGCAGCCATTGGCGCCCGGGCGGCTGAGATAGGCGCACGGCCAAAGCAGGTCCAATGACCACGGGCCTCAACCATTGAGAGCGGCAGAATACCCACGGCCAAACAGGGAGGCGCATCGAGAGACCCCGGCGCCCGAGTGCTCGGTGGCATCGTTGTTTGGGGGTGGGGCGCGGCGCCCGCGAAGGGTGGATAGGTTTGTTCTCAGTATGTGACGAAGGTGACAGGCGCGCAGTGGCGCAGCGCGACTGCCGCACAGTGCGTGCGACGACATGAGGCAGGCGTTCAAAAGGTGAACAGCGCGAGGGCCAGGGATCCCTATCCAGTGCCGCAACATTGTGGAATTCGTGAGGCAGGAGCCCGGCTACTGACAGTGGCCCGCTGAGAATCTCTAACAAAACCCATTGCCGATTGGGGGAACTGTAGAGTCTATCGCAAAAAGGCTTCTCAACTGCGGGCGTATGGCTGATGAAGGCCGGGGGGCTGAGGAAGCGACATGGCCGCGCAAGAAAAGGCGGATCGCCGCCCGCAGGGTGCAAAACGCAT